>Ga0255341_1000060_pt1 | contig 202017 bp, 193 predicted proteins | sample wastewater_treat_8_FD_192418 | JGI IMG/M metagenome (GOLD analysis project Ga0255341, IMG submission 192418) | Wastewater microbial communities from Lulu Island WWTP, Vancouver, Canada - plant12 | ecosystem: Engineered > WWTP > Wastewater > Unclassified | place: Canada: Vancouver, British... | reverse complement strand
TGGTTAACCCTGCGGCGAACACGGCAGAAGGTACGCCTATATACGGCATGCCAGTCTTGGATGTGGATAAGGCCAAACACGTCATCGTGTGCAACCTAGACACAAATCCTGGCTACTCAGGAGTAGATAATCCTCTTTACGAGATGGACCATGTGTACATGCTCCTAGGAGACGCCAAACAGACTTTGGATATGCTCATAAAAGAGCTACAGTCTCGGGAGAGTTGAGAATCTAGTGCATTAGGAGAACCTCCGGACCTGAAGAAACTGGCCTCCGGAGGTTCTCTGAAGCAAAAAGTGCCGTCCCCCCTACTTCTCCTATTGCAATATATGGCGATCCATGGTATTTATGTCTTTGCATTCACGTATTGCGTTTGGTCTGAGGAGTTGAAACTGTGCTCATCTTCAACTAGCATCTTCTAAATGATCGCCCGATTGGCTTGGGCCTGCGTCACTAAGACCCTTCTTTTTTCTGTGCTTTTGTGTCTATTCGACGCGCCGGAAAGAAGTAAACCAATACACTCAACAGATTTCCCGAAGCACTACCGTCTTTGTCTATTGCCCTAGTTCACAGACTTAAATGCACTCAATCAAAGGAGCAAACGTATCATGTCGAATCTAAGAAGACTTCTTGGATACCTAAAGCCACATTGGCTCCTTTTGGCTATTGTGGCTCTGGCTATGCTGGCATCTACCGTCTTGGAGATGTCTCCGGCCATGCTGCTCAGAAGGATAATAGATACTGCCATACCCAATGGAGACCTTGACTTGCTTTCTGTTCTGGCCCTCGGTTTCGTTGGAGTCGCATGCGTAAAAGGAGCAGTCCTTTACGTGCAGTGGTATCTGTCTGAACTCATTGGTCAAAAAGTCATATTCAAAATAAGACAAGATGTCCACGATCACCTTCAGACACTCCCCCCATCCTATTTTTCGACGATGGGAACCGGGCAGGTGATGGCTAGGCTTACAAGCGATGTTGACTCGGTCCAGAACTTTATCGGGTGGGGCGCCCTGCTCCTGGCAAATATGATAGCTATGGCTCTCGGAGTAAGCGCATATTTGGCCTATCTGAATTGGCGTCTTATGCTCGCAAGTGTCTTGACGTTCCCACTTTTGTTCAGGACAGTCTTGCGGTTCGACAAAGCAATAAGACCTGCGTGGAAACATGTAAGAGAAAGAATGGGCGAGCTGACTGAGACTCTTCAAGAGAACATAACTGGGATAAGAGTAATCAAAGCGTTTGCCCATGAACCTGGCGAAATCGAGAAGTTCGCAAGGAAGAACTTTGAGCATTATAGCGCCAATATGGAACGGGCGAATATTGAGGCGAAGGCCCAGCCTATGTTGGACTTTCTGAGCGATATGTCTGTAGTCATTATGGTCGGATACGGTGGTTACCTTGTGCTTACAGAGCAAATGAGCATGGGAACCTTGTTTGCTTTCTATTCTCTTATCTGGAGCCTGATTTACCCTGTACGTATGCTAGGATGGCTTGTAAACATGGCGGAACAGGCTTTGGCGGCTGCGCCTCGTCTTTTTGAAATACTCGATGAGGAACCTGAGATACGCGACTGCGCGTCTCCCATTGACCTCTATGAAGTTGAAGGCCACTTGGTGTTTGAAAACGTGTCTTTCTCCTTCCCCGGAGACCATAGAAAGACTTTGGATAATATTGGTTTTGAGATACTGCCTGGCGAAACGGTCGCCATCGTAGGAGGGACAGGTTCAGGCAAATCTACGTTAGCGAACATGATACCAAGGTTCGTAGACCCTACATCTGGGAGAGTCATCCTAGACGGTCACGACATAAAAGAGGTTTCTCTGAAATCCTTGCGGAGAAACATAGGCATTGTGTTTCAAGAGAACTTCCTGTTTTCTGCCACTGTGAGGGATAATATCTCCTTGGGTAAGCCGGATGCTTCGCTAGAAGAAGTCATGGAAGCAGCCAAACTTGCTCAAGCCCATTCATTCATAATGGAATTCCCTAAGGGATACGATACGGAACTGGGAGAAAGAGGAGTCGGCCTTTCAGGCGGTCAAAAACAACGGGTGGCCCTGGCCAGAGCCCTTTTGATGAACCCAAAGATACTCATCTTAGATGAAGCTACATCAAGCGTCGACACGGAGACTGAATCTCTCATCCAAGAGAACCTGAATGAAGTCATGGAAGGACGGACCTCTATAGTAATAGCAAAGAGGTTGTCAACTATTAGAGGGGCGGACAAGATCGTGATCCTAAGCAGAGGGCGTATAGCCCAAATTGGGACTCACCTGGAGCTTTTGGCTCAGCCCGGGTTCTACAGGAATCTTTTTGAGAGCCAGTTTGCCGAAGAAGACGTCGGCCGGGCCCTCAACATCGAACTGGCCGAGAGAGAGGCTGCGTCTCTGGAACTTCAACTAGAAGAAGACACTTCAGAAGGGAGATGCTAAGCGAAAGGCAGCGTGGGTAGCCATAAAGTTCTTGTCTATTGCTGCAAACTGTTCGCGAACACATGTCAGAATACGATCTCGACTTAATCGAAGAAGATGCCGAGGAGAGACCTTTTAACTTTGATTATCTAAAAAGGATCCTAGGCTACGCTGCTCCGTACAAGAAAACTGTAGTTACAGTATCACTGCTCACTTTGATAGGCATCGTAATCGGCCTTGTTGAACCTCTTCTGTTCAAAAAAGCCATAGATGACGGTGTCACGAACAAGGATGGAAGAACGCTTGTAGTGGTACTTTCTACGCTTGTTGTGCTCCGTACAGTCCAACTTTTCGCGTCACGTACCCAGATAAAAAAGCTCAATTTTCTGGGGCAAAAGGTCCTCTATGATTTGCGTCAGAACTTGTTTGCTCACATTGAAACGCTACCGTTTTCTTTCTTTGACCATAGACCCGTAGGAAAGATAGTTTCGCGCATTACAAACGACGTGAACCACATAGGCAACCTGGCGGCCTCAGGAATGGTCAATATGATAACCCAGGTAATCTCCCTCTTCGGAATAGTAGGCATAATGGTATACCTAGACTGGAAGATGGCCCTTATGTCTTTTATCACCGTGCCTTTTCTAGCATTTGTGTTGACCAAGGTGAGATGGGTCCTTGAGGACGCCTGGGGAGAAACTAGAAAGGCAACTGGAAGCATAAATGCTCACCTAAATGAGACAGTACAAGGCTTGGTAGTCATCCAAGCCTATGGATGTGAAGAGGCAAATAGCGAGACTTTTCGGAAGTACAACCAGCAATACCTCAATTCATACATGAAGGCTATACGTCTAGACCAGGCATTTTGGCCCCTCACTGACGTTATTGGGGCCATCGGGACAGCCATAGTTATATGGTATGGTGCCAATGGGGTGCTAAAGGGCACTATGACAATTGGGCTTGTCTGGGCGTTTGTGAACTATTTGGGCAAGTTCTGGGCTCCCATAAGCACACTCTCAAGATTCTGGAGCCAGATTCTTTCGGCAATGGCCTCAGCGGAAAGGGTCTTTACCATACTTGACTTGCAGCCAGAAATAGGGGCGTTGGACATATCCGGGCTGGAAGATTCCCTTGGCAATGCGTTTTCAGACACCGAGCCTAATACTGTTCTGATTTCAGCCCCAAACCGTACCATGAATCTTGGAGAAAGCCGAGATAGATCCCATGGTACTATCTACCTTCCTACCATAAAGGGGGAAGTTGTCTTTGATGAAGTATCGTTCGGCTACAAACCTGAGGAACCTGTTCTGAGAGACGTAAGTTTTAGGGTTGAGGCTGGTGAAACAGTTGCCCTAGTCGGCCCGACTGGTGCAGGGAAAACCACAATCATAAACTTGCTTGCCAGGTTTTATTCACCGTCCTCAGGAAAAGTGTCTGTAGATGGCTACGATCTAGAAAAGGTGGTGCTGCCCTCGTATAGACGTCAGTTAGGTATAGTTCTACAGGACACGTTGATTTTCTCTGGAACCGTAAAAGAAAACCTACTGGTAGGGAAGCCTGATGCTACCATGGAAGAATTGGAAAGAGCAGCTGAAGCCGCATGTATCAAGGAACTCATCCAGAACATGCCTAATGGTTTCGATTCTGAGCTTACAGAAAGAGGCGCAAACCTCTCGGCGGGGCAGCGCCAATTGCTTGCCTTTGCCAGGGCCATACTAGCCGATCCTAGGATACTCATTCTAGACGAAGCTACGTCCAACATCGATCCCGAGACAGAAAAACTCATACAGACGGCTCTGAAGACTCTGCTGCACGGTAGGACTTCCTTCATAATAGCTCACAGATTGTCGACAGTTAGGTGGGCTACTCGAATAATGGTAGTTGAAGAAGGACAGATAACTGAAACGGGCACCCACGAAGAACTAGTGGCCCTAGGCGGGCAGTACGCCAATCTCTACCAAGCACAGTTCAAGCAGTTTTGAGATTATGAAGCAAAAAGTCCCGTCCCCCTTGCTTCGGAATTTTTTGCTTCATAGGATCTTTTTGTATACTTCCACAGTTTTCTGAGCCATTGTTTTGGCATCGAAGAGTTCTTCTGCTCTCTTTCTGCCCATACGTCCCATGTGCGCTGCCATCTCAGGATCTATGGCTAACCGCACGAGGCACTGCGCCATGGCGCGGGGATTCCCTGCAGGTACGAGGAAACCTGTTTCATTGTCCTTTACTACCTCGGTAACTCCCCCTACGGCAGTAGCCACAACAGGCAGTCCTTGAGCCATCGCTTCAATAACCGAAAGACCCAGACCTTCCGAATCAGACGACAAGGCAAATATATCCAATTCAGATAAAAACCTGGGCACATCTTCTACGAACCCTGCCATGCGGACATAGGACTCTAACCTCAGATCTTGTATCTTGCGCAGCAATTCCTGTTCCATGGGGCCGGTACCGCCTAGAACAAATCTGGCTTCGGGAAGAGAGTTAACTACAATCCTGGCTGCCTCTATAAGAACATCTAGTCGTTTGACTTGATCCAACCTAGCAAGAGTGCCGATCAATACCTGGTCACGTTCCCTTGTACTTTGCACCCGGGCAAAATCCTTGGAATTGAACTTGGAAATCTCGATCCCGTTATGTATTACTACTATCTTCTTCGCATCCACTCCAGATTGGATGAGTTGATTGCCTACGTGATTCGATACTGCGATAATCTTGTCCGAAAACAGGCTGGCTGCCCACCTGTTGAGCAGTTTCTTGTAGAAGACAGGAGAATGCAGGTCCGAGACTTCCCCATGCTTTGTGTAAACCACAGGAATCCTAAGGCTTTTGGCCGCCAACCTTCCAGACAGACAAGAATGGGTGTGCACTATGTCTGGTTTGAGGCGTTTCAAGAGTCTGAACAATTCCATAGTAAAGGGGAAAGAAAAAGATATGTCTTTGCCGCTTACAGACACCCTTTCAACTCCAATGGAGTCGAGAACGTCCCCAAGACGACCGTCTGGGCAAGCAACGATAACGTCTACATCATCGAAAGCGGGTTGCGTAATAAGGTTGACCAAGTAACGCCCAGCCCCGCCTATGTTAGTATCCGTTATTATATGTAACACTCTCATGAAGGAAATACCGCCCATCAACCTATAATTCTACTGCGTCTGTGTGTGCTTCTTTGAGACGCGACGCAACTCCGGCGGACACACCAAGCCAAGCCCAAAAGACCAGCATAACTTGGGGGTTATACCAAGTATATTCTATTACCCCCTGGATCATGTGACCCGCAAGTGCTGACATGCACCCAACCAAAATACCAGTGTGTTTCCATTTCTCAAATCCTCTTCCCTTTGCCACACGCAAAGAACCAAGAGAATGAAAAACGCTCGCCAGCAAAAACCACGCCAACGCGACAAATCCCAGAAGCCCCAGTTCAATAAGCATCTGAAGGTAAAGGCTGTGCGAATGCAGAGAAGGCGTCTGTATTATCATGTACTCAGGATAGATCTGGGAAAATGCCTTTGCGCCCAATCCAATACCCCTAAATAGGTTCTCTCGCAGCAATGCCAAAGAACCACGCCATACAGACACTCTGTAAGCATTTGAGCTATCTTCAAGGCTAAAAGATGAAAGGAACCTTTCCAGGACAATTGGAGGTGCAAAAGCGAGAATTCCCACAGCTACAACTAAACCTACCACCAGTAACCTCTTGTCGAACAAGATCGCCATGATGGCAAAAGAAGCCATGAAACCAAGCCACGCCCCCCTTGACCACGTAATGATCAGGGCTATTGCCTGCAAACCGGCGTAAACTAGCAAAACACCTTTATCTCTCAGGCTCTTGTTCCGCACCAAAAGAGCAAGCGCCAAAGGCAAGGCTAGCCCTAGCATCTCCGCAAAGTAGTTTGGGTTAGTAAAAGTCCCCACGATCCTAACCAGTTCATCCTCAAATTTTGCGTCGATCCATGAGGAAGGCGTTTGCCAACCCGAAAAGTACTGACCGATCCCAACAAGGCTTGAAAGACTCGCGCCTGCAAGCACGGGCCAAATGATGCTCTCCTCACCACTTTTGGCGGAGATATCAAATGCAAACAAAAAGACCACTCCGCTAAAGCACCAGAACATGAGATTCTTGACGCTCTCTCCAGGAACAACTGAGGAAACCGCAGCGCCTAGCACAAACAAAAACAGCACTACGAAAGGGAGATGAAGGTGAAACGGAAGAGCAGGAAGAACGCCATGGCTTCTACTATTGTCAATAGCCACTGACCGCCGCCAAAGTACTGCAAAAAGAAACACCAAGAAGCCAAGCATTTGGATCTCAGTAGACACAAGAGCGCCTAGAACCAGCACTATCCCAAAAATTGTACCTTCTCCAAATGTACCTCCCGAAGGAATAAGACATAACCTCAAGATCCGTCTTAAAAGCGTTAGGAATGTACTTGACTGCGCCCAGACCGTAAACGTCCCTGCAAAAGACAACAATATGTTTCCGAGAAGACTGTTCCTATACGCCACGTCAAACCACAAGAAGAACCTGATCACGGCGTTCTCTATCCGGCTGTGAGCTGACTCTAGAAGGTTAAATGCCGAACTGCTTTCAAAGACTTCGTTCGAAGAGGAAATCAGCGAAGCGGTTTTTTCGGTTACGGCCACCGTATTGCCCACTATGGCGTACCTCCCAATTCAAGGTCCATATTCATTATGTATCCCTGAAACGTTGCGAACTTCGTTTTGAGTCCAATGCTTCCCCCAACTCTGATCTCAACGCCGTTCATTGTAATCACGTTTTCTCCAACTCTCGCTGTTCCACGTATGGTCACGAAAGCATCAACTTTGTCATCCGATTCTGTCTGTACCCATCTTCCGTCCCCTTCTAATAACCAGACCATTGCCGGCTTTGTCTCAACGCCTACAACTTCGCCAACGCAAGTGCCCGTCTTGAACTCAAATATCTTTCCGCCCTTTGCTATAGCATCTGCAGTGGTTGGTCTCATGCCTGAAGCTACTACTACGATCTCGGTTTCTTCCTCCCGCTCGGCTACCTCTGTTCTGAGATTTCTACCGAACATAGAATAACCGAACCATGCAACAGCACCGATTATGACCACAATCACAGCAAAATCAATAATGCTCACCTTGCCAAACAAGCGGCCTTTTTCGTCCAACAATTTCAAAGTGTATCCTCTCCTCTCAATCTGGCACAAAGCGCGCTCTTTTGAAGACTTCCGCAATCTCTTAGACCTCAAGCTGCACAAAGTCGTTCCCGTATGCCTAAACAATACGAGTCATGAGACTTTGAAGAGATCAAAGCAATTTCGTCTTGTTTATGTCCAGTTCAAACTTAGCCCCCAAATACTCAGCGGCCCTCTTACAAGCCATCATCCTTGTTAGAAATATCTCAAAATACTCCATGACAGGAGCTATGCTAGTGTCTATGACAAGATGCAAAGAAATGACCTTATCATCATTTTTCACTTCAAGAAATGATCGCGTAGCAGCATAGTTCACCCTATCGTGGACATCAAAATGGTGGATGTCCGGGTTGCGCACTCGCGATCTATGAACATCTGATTTGTCTGCTAGAATCACTGCGGCCGATATCGGCGAAACCGCATTGCATTCTTCTTCGGGATCATGGCTTCCTATGGCGCCCATTACAGCCGCTACTTCCTCAGGCGGCATTCCCATATCCGATAGAATTCTCTCCGCTAAAGCGGCACCCGCTTGAGCATGGTAAAATCTAGAGATCACATTGCCTATGTCGTGAAGGTAGCCGGCTATGCCTGCGAGTTCCTGCTCCCTCTGGGAAAAATGCAGCCTTTCTAGTACGTTTTTTGCTATGGCCGATACAAGCGAAGCATGTCTCAATCCATGGTCGGTATATCCCAAGGCACCAAGATGGTCATTGCCCGAGACTATGTAGGTCTGAATCACATTGTTCTGCTTGACCTCTTCAAGAGTGACGGTTTTTAGATGTTCCAATCATCTATCATCTCCACAGAATCTATATACTCCTGGTATAACGGGTTCAGAACAAACCGGCCCGAATCCAGCACTTCGTAATCCCAAGGAAACATTACGTATCCTGGGCTTTCCATGTAAGTGAAGCTGGGCTTCCAGCTCTCGGACCAGGCCCATATGCTGGCGGACTTAATAACTTTCGCATCTAATTTGGTACATTCACCCGAGACAATACGCATGGTCTCTCCTGTCATTACCATACCGTCAACTATGAGGACACGCTGCCCTTTTACCTTCTCGCTCACAGACACTATGATCTCGGGACGATCATATATTACTCTGCCACGTCTTTTTCGAGTTACTACACACGGGAAAAGATCTATCTGAAGTATAGAAGCAATAATTGTGGCAGGAACTAGACCTCCCTTTGCTATTCCTACGACAGCATTAGGACCGAATGAGGAGCTTGCCTCCAAAGCAATAGACTTGCAGGCCGTCATTACTTCATCCCACGTGAGCCTATATATGGGATCCAGAACATACTTCGTTTCCATCATGGTGGCCTCTCCTTCTGCTTACCAATACGGTCCAATTCCCAGCCTTCTGCTTCACAATTCCCGGCACAATACCTTTATAACACAAAAAAGCAGGATATGGGCACCCTTAGAAGGACACTATGAAATTGTTCGGCGGCAACATATTATTGCGCCTCGTTTTCCAATCTGTCATTGGCCATTTGCTCAGGTTTTCTCATACGGTAACGCTCCTGTCTGTCTAGGACAGCCTTCCTGATCCGTATGGATTTGGGGGTAATCTCCAGCAATTCATCTTGGTCAATCCATACCATAGCTTCTTCGAGACTCATCTTCCTAGGCGGGGTGAGTTTCACTAGTTCCTCCGAGGCTACCGCCCTTACGTTAGAGAGGTGGCGCTTTTTGCACACGTTTATATCAAGATCCATAGGCCTAGAGTTTTCCCCTACTACCTGGCCAGCGTACACTTTTTCTCCAGGTCCTACGAATAGCTGACCGCGCTCCTCTGCGTTCTTTACGGCATAAGCAGTGACTACTCCTGTCTCCCATGAAACCATGGCGCCTGAACGCCTGGTAACTATATCGCCCACATAGTCACGATAGCTGTCAAAAACATGGTGCATGATTGAGGTACCCTTGGTAAGAGTGAGCAGAGCCTGGCGCAACCCAAAAATGCCTCTGGTAGGGATAAGGAAGTTCAGCCTTACTCTTCCGTCTCCTTCTTGATGCATGTCCGAAAGCTCAGCTTTCCTAGGTCCCAATTCCTCCATCACTCTTCCCATGTACTCTTCGGGTATGTTTACAGTCAAGTACTCGAAAGGTTCCTTACGCACCCCATTTTCCACCCTGAGGATAACCTGGGGTTTGGAGACTGCCATTTCGTATCCTTCTCGTCTCATTGTTTCGATCAGAATCGAAAGATGCAGTTCGCCACGACCTGATACCCTGAATGCATCGGGTTCAGAAGTAGGTTCTACCTTTAGGCTCACGTCCCTTTTGGCCTCATGGAAGAGTCTTTCCCGAAGATGCCTAGACGTAACGTATGACCCCTCATCGCCTGCAAAAGGACTATCATTTACTCTAAATGTCACCATAACAGTGGGTTCTTCAACGTGCACCGGCGGAATGGGGACAGGATTCTCAGAATCGGCAATTGTATCTCCTATGTCAATCTCCTCTATCCCTGAAACCGCGCCGATGTCTCCAGCATCAACCTGGGACACTTCTATTCGCTTGAGCCCTTGGAACACCCACAGCGTTGCAATATCTGATATCTTTTTTGACCCGTCTGCACGGCATACACAGACCCGGCTCCCTTTTCTCAATGTGCCTGCAGCAACTCGGCCAATAGCAATCCTGCCTACGTAATCGTCATGTACTACAGCGCTAACCATCATCTGAAGAGGCATCGCTGAATCGCCGTAAGGAGCAGGAATACGCGTAAGTATGGCCTCGAGAACAGGAGATATGTCGCAAGGCAGTGCCGATTTGTCTGCCATCTTAGAATACTCTCTGGCTATTTTGACGTCTTGCGTTGCAAATCCCCGTCTAGCATCGGTATAGACAACCGGGAAGTCTACGTCATCATCGTTGGCGCCGAGGTTGACCAGTAAGTCGAATACTTCCCCATAGACTTCGTCAACGCGCTGATCGGGCCTGTCTATCTTGTTTATGACAAGCACCAACTTAAGACGATGCTCTAGAGCCTTTTGCACAACAAACCGAGTCTGAGGCATTGGCCCGTCACATGCGTCTACCAAGAGCAGCGCGCCGTCAACCATTCCGAGAATGCGTTCTACTTCTCCACCGAAATCCGAGTGCCCGGGAGTGTCAACTATGTTGATCTTCACATCTTTGTATGTGATCGAAGTGTTTTTGGCGAGAATGGTTATTCCCCGTTCCTTTTCCAGATCGCTTGAGTCGAGAACTCTGTCTTGGACAACTTGGTTTGAACGAAACACGCCGGTCTGCCTCAACAATGCATCGACCAATGTGGTCTTTCCGTGGTCTACGTGAGCAATGACCGCCACGTTCCTTATGTTTGTATTCGTGTTATTTTGTTTCATTTCCATATTCATCACCACATAAAACAGTAAGATTGCTTTTGATGTGCTCAAATGAGAACTCACTAGCGGATAATTATAGCACTTTTCAGCGCTATTGCAGTTCGGATTTTTTCAAAACAAGGTAGCAGATGGTGATTACTGACCGCAGACAACCAAATCTATATTATTGGCCGTCCATCCCGACACCGTGACCTTGTCACCTTTAGCCAGCAAAGAGTAGCCTCCGATTTCCCCGCCTTTGAAGACCATAGCGTTCTTGTCAACAGTTACTCTAAGCGTCCCGTAGTCTCCCGATATAGTAACCGTTCTGTCAGAGACAGCCATCACAGTTCCACCAACCCTGAACCGAGGAGAAGCAACTCTTTCGACAAATACGGCATAGCCTTCCTTATCAATGCCTATTTTTACCTCATCGCCAGATCCGAGTTCCGAAACGCTTCCGTCTGACTTAGAATCCCAATCCACATAGGGTACGTCTCCTGATAGTGTATAGGTTACCACTGAATAACGAGTAGTCAAAGCCAACATCGTATTCTTGTCAACACTGAGTATGGCTCCGTCAACCCACCACTTGGGTTCAACAATCTCGTCAACTTCTATGTAGTTTAGGGTCTGACCGTGACCACCTACATAGACCAAAGAGCCTTCGCCGATTTCGTCTAGGCCGGATAGTCCTATCACTGTGAGATCTTTGTCTGGTTTAAGTCCCAAGAAACCTGAAAAGTAAAGAAGGTCTCCTGACTTGCCAAGGTAATGTCCTTTTGAATTGATCCCGTTTCTTTCAATGATCTCGCACCACACCGGCTTGTCGCTTGAATCAAGCCACAGTCTGGCCTTGTCCCCCCATTTGAGGTCTTTGAGAGATAAGGCTGTCCGTCCCTCAGGGTACACGAAATTCAAATCCGCAGGAATGATCATGGGGATTGTCTCTTTACGGCTTTCAACTTTGTAAAACACTCTTCCTTTGCTGCCGCTCGACGCACCAATAAACCCCTCAACAACGCTTTCAGACGAGATTCTGCCTTGAATCCACACGAAACCTATATCAGAGCTAGAGGGACCCGCAGCCAAAACCTTGTCGCCAATCTTTATGTCATAAAAAGGCCTTTTTTCGCGGTCTGAGAATACTACGGTATTGTGGCTGATCGTGAGGTCTTGCCACGCGGGGCTCACGGATAGGACCGGGCCAGAGAAAACTGCGACTTGGCCTTCCAAAGACACTTCCGCTTTCCACACATACTCTGCCCATACCACTTCCCCTAAATTGCTCACATAAAACCTAATTCTCGATCCAGAAGGTACCTGTGAGATCTTGTCGCTTCTACGGTTTGCACTGTCCAATACGTTCACAGTCTCCTGAAGTTTAAAAGACATGATCGAGTTTTCGCCAAAGACTATTGGGCCGTCTTTGCTGTTTACTAAATGGCACTCAAAAACGGATTTTTCCCCAAGCGAACTCTCAATCTGAACGTATCTTATGTCCTCTGCTGACGCTCCGTAGACTGTCACAACGTCCCCAACGTCAATCGTTGCAGAAAATCCCTTTTGCCCGCGACGTTCAACCAGGACATCCGGACGCATCTCATATTTTGCCCATTTTTCCGCCAAGACAATCGCTTGGCTGTCCTTTGATGCCAGAGTACCTTTCTGAGTAAACGTGTGAGAATACACTTTAACACCTTTTAAGACCGCCCCCGAACTTGAAACCGTCAACGAAACCTCTTCAGCGGGCAGAAGAGTATCCCACGACGATCGCGTCGACGACCCGCTTTCTAGCGAAACGTCACTTGGAATCTCGATACTCCTCAGGTTTCCTGATTCGTCTACTCCGTCTAACGTGCGGCTAGACGGGGTGAATCCCAAAACCTTTATTTTCACAGTTGACGTCTGCGCAGATTCGGTACCAGTGCCTGGAGAAGTATTTCCTGGTGTCGGACCTATTCCCGGAGAGGGCCTTTCCTTTTCTTTGACTAGCTCGAAATGGACAGATTCTGACGCGTCGGCAATGAGTCTTACCGTTGCTCTTTTGGAATAGTAACCATCATGTTTGGCTACAATCTCGTAATTGCCCGGAGACAATTCGAGTTTTAGCGGAGAAACACCGCTCAGATCAGCATTTAGGTAGATTTGAGAATTCGGAGGATCGGTGGTAACCTCCAATACTCCCGCGATGCGAGGCATCTCAACAAATACCTCGGACTTGACCTGTGGTTCAACTTGCACCATTACTTTTGTTGTCTTATGGTCGTCAGCTTTGACTGTTACTTCTTTTGTCCCAGAAGCCGTTTTGAATTCTAAAGGAGTCTTGCCTTTATAGGAGCCGTCTACGAACACCCTGGCTCCTTCGACATTAGAGGAAACTCGGAGCAGACCTGCCTTCTGCAAGAGTTCTGAAAACATGATCTCATTTGCAGAACCGTATATGCGAACCAAATCACCCTCACCTGCAGGAAAATACTCACCGGACCTTATGGTATACGTGTTTCCGTCTATAGTTACCTCGTCAGTTTCTTTTTTCTCAACTTCACCTTGGACAGAAAAACTATCAGATACCTCGCGGATTTTGGATACCAACCCATCCGGGCCTACACTTATTTCAAGTACTTTCTTCTGCGTTCCCTCTGCAAAGATATGGGCAAGAGAACATGCAGAGCCAGCCTTGTCGAGAATCTTCGCTTTAGGTCCTATTTCCACCAATGTCCAGTCTTTCATGGTCGGTGAAACCTCGAGTTGGTCGGAATCACCGTCAGATACCTTGGTCTCAGATGCCTCATCGTGTGGAGGTTCATATTTGTATATGGCAATACCGCCGTCCTGCAGCATCACTAGACCTGTGAACGTGTTGGTGTTTCTCAACCTGAACAAGGTGGTACCTGCATAGCAAGCGCCAGCCGCCAATGCGACCACAAGGACCACCTTGAACACAGACTTCCCTATTGATCTCTTCGGTTTTGCGGATTGTTCTTCGCTGTTTTTTGCCACTGTATGAGCCCCAGTTAGTATATCGAACGAAATCCTTTGTACATTAGGTCATGATTTCCTCTCAAAGGCAGGAGCACGCTTTTCCATGAATGCTTTCATGCCTTCTTTTTGATCCGGATGTTCAAAACACTGGCTAAACAGCTCCGCTTCCACATCCATCCCGGTTCGCTTTTCTTCTGACTCGTATCTATAGACTGCTTTTTTGGCCTGACTCATTGCGAAAGACGAGTTCCGTCTTAACCCCTCTGCATAAGAGATAGCCTCCTCAAGAGCTTTGCCTGTGGCGACTACCCTATGTACGAGACCTATCCTTAACGCTTCGGCAGCATCAATAGACCGCCCGGTAAGAACAAGATCCAGGGCATTTGGTGCACCAATAACCTGTGACAGTCTCTGAGTCCCTCCAAATCCAGGGATTATGCCCAGTCCAACCTCGGGCTGACCAAATTTGGCGTTCTCAGCTGCTATACGTATGTCGCAGGCCAAAGCCAACTCATTTCCTCCCCCAAGAGCATATCCATTTATGGCGGCTATGGTTGGAGAAGGAAATTGCTCAATCTTGGAAAAAACGTCATGCCCATACCGGGCGAACTCTCTAGCCTCTTCGCGGCTCATCTCCGACATTTCGGAAATGTCGGCTCCAGCAACGAATGCCTTTGAGCCTTCCCCTGTAATGACTAAAGGCACGTCCGGACGCTCACGCTTGAGCGCGGTAATGACACTATCTAACTCACTGAGAACCTCTTTGTTGAGAGCGTTCAGAGCTTTTGGCCTGTTGAGTACAATGACAGTGGCTGCCTCCTCCAATTTGACCAACAAATGTTCCATATTGCCAATCTCCTGCATGTTACTCCCTCCAGTAGATACTTGGTCGTTATCACAGGTTGACCACAAACTCGATAGCTTCAGGGACTACCTTGATGTCTAATGGGAATCTTACATTCCTGATGTCTCCGTCCAGATGGCACGGCACATCATCAATAGGCTCTACAGAAAGTGTCCTTGCGGTGCTGATCCGTACCCCTCTCATTCCTACGTGAGTCCCCTTAAAGACATGAAGAAGCACCCTAAGCAAGTAAGGCCTGGACGCATTTGAAAGATATCCGAAACTTAGCACTCCGTCGGAAGAACATGCCCCGGGACAGATGATCAACCCGCCGCCTAGGTATTCAGATTTCATGCACGCACAAAGCCACGCCTTTTCAACATATGTATGGACGTCATCCGCTATCACGTGCATATCGAAAGGCTCAAACGAAAACAACCCTCGCACTGTCTCAAGAGCATAGCTCAGCCGACCAAGTTTCTTCGTTTCAAGTTCAGATACCCTTTTTGCAACGTACGCATCAATTCCAATGCCTACCGAACTCACTGCGTACCGAGACCAGCCCGCCTGATCCCTAAGAGACATTACGTCCATTTTCTTTGTAGCGAATTTCGCAAGTGCTTCTATAGATTCTGACCAATGTGAAAACAGATGGTTACCTGTTACAAAGTCATTACCGGTGCCTGCAGGTATGGCGGCTACGGGAATGGGTTTGCGATCAGACGCCAGTATTCCGTTAACGACCTCGTTTAGAGTTCCGTCTCCACCCATCGCGGCAATTGCGCGGTACTCATCGCGGGGCAACTGCCTGGCTACTGTTTCGGCTTCTCCGGGCCCGGCAGTAGTGACGACGTCAAAATCTACGCCCTTTTGTGCCAAAAGAGCTGTGATCTCGGGCAGCATTCTTTTGGCCCTACCGCTGCCGGCCACAGGATTACATACTATACACATTTTTTGAGGTGCTTCCAACAACATTCCCTTCCTTTTGCCGTAATTGTGAAATGTGCGCTCGGCCGCATCGTTCCTCGCTAGTACCAGAGGGGGTATCATGCCCCTCACCTGCCATCTGATTGATTTCTGATATAGTGGAACAAGTACTCTTGAGCATAACCGGCAAAGGGCCCGAATCGCCTACTCCCTTCTTCCCTTGCTTTCTTCTCGGTCATTTGATCTCCTCCAGAATACAGTCGTGACATAGCTCTTGCGACCCATCTGTCTACGGGGAATACATCTAGTCGATGGTAACCGAAAAGCAGCACGCAATCTGCCACTTTGGGCCCAACACCTTTGATTTTCTGCAACTCGTCTCTTGCCTCTGCCGAAGAGATGCCATGTAAGAGATCAAGATCAACCTCCCCTCTGACCAGTTTCTCTGCTGCGTCCATTATGTAGCCGGACCTAAATCCGCATCGTGAGTCCCTAACGCAGTGGTGACCTGCCTCTAGGAATTTCTCAGGAGTCGGAAAAGTGTACTCGCCAAATCCTACAGGCTCTCCGAGAGTCTCTCGAAAATACCTGGTTATCTTGCATATAGCAGGGATGTTGTTCATGGTCGACGTTATGTAGGAAACAAGGCACTCCCAAGGATCTTGACGGAGGATCCTGAGCCCGTACCCATAGGACACGGCTGCCCTTATAGCTGGATCTGTTGCCAGAAACTCGCAGATAGACTCCACATCGTCATCTAGGGAAAAATAGCTGGAGATAGTCTGGGGTAAGCTGCAACTCGGTTCCATGGTAAGGTCAGAGTCTTTCAAGTCTCTTGGATCGTACAAAACTCTCAAGGTAGATGAGGTACGATCAAAGCATATCAGTAGCCCCAGGGATCCAATAACCCCCTTGTACCAAGGAATACCGCTGTCCGAACCTAATTTGCTCCATCCAAAAGTCTGGCCGCATTCAAGAGTTGCCTCAATATCGAAAGGTCCGTCAACGTGTATGTCGAGACCGGCAAAAGGCGCGCTCGACGTTTCAAGAAAGGTTTCCAATGAGTCTTCGGGTAATCTCAGGGACATCAGGCAGCAAACCTCTTTCATCTATTGTCACGCCGTCTTTGTGATCTTCGTCGTCTCTATCTATGCAATAGTCCTCAACCAGAATCGTTCTCATGCCAGTCCTGCTAGCTACCATATCCTCCTGCACATCGTTTCCAATCATCACACAGCATTCAGGCTTCAGCCCCAGGACATCCACTATTTCCACATAGTATTCCGTGTTGGGTTTGCAAGAGTGCATATTCTCGATGGTTGTAATGAACTGCCAGTCAAAGTGATCCACATGACACCATCGCATTCTTTCCTTGATGGCAGTTTCGGGAAATACAGGATTTGTTGCAAGGACTATGCGCCAACCCTGACTCAAACAAGCATCTACCACATCGCGAGCGATGAAAGCATCAGCTACCGCCGCCTTGAGTTTGGGGAACGCGTTTTCGTAGAAATCCTCAAAGATTGCCCAGATTTCAGACCAACTGCGCCCTATCTTCTTTGCAAATGACATACCAAACGCCTCTATATTGGAGAGGGCTTTATCCGTGTTTCTGATCATGTCAAATGTGGATTCAAAAAGCGCTTTCTTGAAGTACTTCTCATCAACTATGTGAGAAAAGTAAGGAGCAGCGGCATTCGGATAGTCCTTCATGAAAAACTCAGGACCTACGGGAAGCAATGTCCCGTCTAGATCGAACAGAAGAACTCGATCCGTAGTATCGTTTCCGCTCACAAACATCACCTCAAACTCACTAGATCACTTTTACCAATATTACTATACTTCGATTCCCATTTCTAATTCCCTACTAGTAGACGCAGGTTGATGTATAATAAGGGTTAGTTCGGTACACAAACATTTTTTTCTAAGCGTAGGTGAATCACTTGCCACTTGAAGCGTTAGGCGCAGTTCTACCCGTATTTCTAATAGCAGCTGTAGGATACTTCGCAGGAAGAAAAATGTCTCTTGACGTATCGACCTTGTCTAAGATATGTCTTTACATCCTTACCCCGGCCTTGACGTTCAACTCTCTAACAACCTCTGAAGTTGACCTTGGAAGCGTATGGCAGCTTGCACTGGGCGCTTTTTTGGTGCCAATAGCTTTGACTCCTTTGTTTCTCTGGTTGTTTAGTCTCCTGGGATGGGAAAGAAAACTAAGTCAGTCAATGTTGCTTCCAACCATTTTCTCTAATACAGGTAATTACGGACTGCCGATATGCCTGTTTGCCCTTGGTCAGCAGGGAATGGATTTGGGCGTTATATATATGGTGGTACAGACCTTCGTAATAGCTACCTTAGGAGTGTTCATAGCCGCCTCAAGCCAGATGAATGTCAAGGATGCATTGGGAAGAGTAATCAGGATGCCTAACCTATATGCGGCTGTCCTTGGGGCGTTGATCAAGGTCTTGGACTTGAAGGTGCCTCAAGTTCTAGGAAGACCGATTGGACTTCTAGCCCAAGCTGCAATACCTGTGTTCCTTCTTGTTCTAGGCCTTCAGCTGCTCAATAGCAAGCCAGGGGGCAGATGGCAAGTCCCGGTAGTTGGTTCGCTGTTCCGCCTTGTGATTGCCCCAACAGTAGTTGCCCTACTTGGGAGGGCCTTAGGCTTAGACGGACTAGCCTGGAAAGTACTTGTCCTCCAAGGAGCGATGCCGCCTCCTGTGAATTCTACGATTTTGGCCCAAGAATTTGACGCAAATCCAGACGTTATTTCCCATACGACGCTAATCGCAACGGTCATGAGCTTGGTTACCGTCTCTAGCTGGATACTTATTCTCGATTATTTCTAGATCTTTGTGTCTAGGCTTGAGTTCCCAAACTTAGTGCAAATAAGGAGGAATGCCAAATGGTAGACGTAAAGAAGATCTTAGCTCGTATAGAATCCTACCAGGACGAAATGGTGTCTACGCTGGAGGTCCTGGTTAACACTGATTCACCGAGCACTAACAAAGCCCGTATGGATGAGTTTTCGGAACTGGTTGCAAGACTCTGGGAATCGGTAGGGGCAAAGGTCACCATACTGCCCCAAGAGACCTACGGAAATCATGTTAAGGTCGAGTGGGGCTCTGGGGACGAAACTGTGCTCGTCTTGTGTCACATGGATACAGTGTGGGATGAAGGAGAGACAAAAAAGCGACCGTTTCGAATCGAAGACGGAAAAGCTTACGGACCTGGAGTCTACGATATGAAAGCAGGCATTGTTGAGGCGCTTTTTGCGGTGAGAGCCCTAGTTGATCTGGGACTTACTCCCAACAAGAAAATCGTGGTTCTGCACAACTCTGACGAGGAAATAGGTTCTTTGTCCTCAAGGAAACTCATCGAGGAAGAAGCAAAACATTCGTCCGCGGTCTTAGTCCTCGAGCCCTCTGCCAGAGGTGGGACATTGAAGACTTGGAGAAAAGGTGTAGGCAGTTTCACTTTTACTATTAAAGGACGTGCCTCTCACGCCGGTGCTGATTATGAGAAGGGCGTTTCGGCAATTAAGGAGGCAGCTCACCAGATTCTGCGTCTACATGACATGACGGATCTTCAAGAAGGGACCACTGTCAACGTCGGAGTAGTAAGGGGCGGTACGAGACCTAACGTGGTCGCCGAGACAGCTGTCCTTGAAGTAGATCTGAGAGTGAAAACAATGTTAGCGGCAGAAAGGGTCGTGCCTGCGATCCTCGGCACGCAACCGATTGACCCATCTGCTACAATCTGTGTTGAAGGCGGCCTTAACAGACCTCCTATGGAGAGAACTGAGGGGAATCTCAGGTTGTTCCGCCTAGCGCAGGAGATAGGCAGGAAGATGGGAATAGAGCTCGAAGAGTCAGGTACCGGAGGTGGAAGCGACGGGAATTTCACGTCTGCACTGGGTATTCCAACTCTCGACGGTCTTGGGGCAGTAGGCGACGATGCTCATGCGGTTACTGAGTACACGGTCCTTTCAAGTCTGCCTGAAAGGGCGGCTCTCGTTGCAGGGTTGATGTTAAAATTATAGTTCTGCCGTATGGCTTTGATTTTGAAACAGACCCCGTAGGAGCTTTGACGTTACGCTCACCCTACGGGGGCTGTCTTATCTGGACGTCGCTAACCTCTAGATAGGGCAATCATGGACCTAAGTCCCATGAACGCAGTTATATAGTCGTCGGCAGTAAAAGAAACTGTCCTTGGTTCTAGAACCTCAGTGTAAGGCATACGAGACGCCGCCTCAGCCAGTCCAGAGTCTTTGAACTCAATCTTGAAAGTTACCGGGGATTCAGGGAGCCAGATTGTTGCTTCAGATATATCCGCCAGAGCGTCTTTCGCAGACTGAACAAGCAGATTCTTCACTTTTTGCGGCGGTAGACACTTGGCTGCATAACGACCTACGGCTTCTTTTACTACTGCTGTGTGTACTTTGGGCAAAAGCTGTTTTGCTTCTTGTGCCACAACATTATCGCCGCATACTAATACTACAGGTACCCCATAGAAACCGGCTATACCGGCATTGATGCCAGTTTCTCCGACAAGTATGTCATTTGCCCAGATATTTGCCACAGAACCACCCGATATAGTGTGGCTGAGTACTCCAGGGCTACCCATCCTAGAATGATAACCGACGAATATGCATGCATTGAATTCAGGGCCTATTCCTTGCATCATCGAAAGGCGTTTAGGTGAACCTGTCAGCAACGTTGCAGCAGGGTGCATTTTTTCTATCAATATGTTCCTCATGGAACCATGAGAGTCATTTACGAGTATGTCTTTAGCACCGGCTTGAACTGCTCCCTCGATAACCGCGTTTAACTCATCGGTCATAAGTTCCCTTGCTCTTCCGTAATCCTTTCCTTCTTCCGAAGTCTGTTCTTGACTTGCTACTACGCCCGAAATACCCTCAATATCACATGATATGAAGACTTTCAAGTTAGACCCTCCTAATAGGTTTTGCTGTTTGTATTCGCCAATCACATGCCGGTTCTCCTCCTTTAGAACAAGTAGAACAAGAAAGTGTCCTTTGGAGTTCTGTCTTCTGCTCTATGAACGAGGAACTTGCCCTCAAGGAGAGATAGATATAACATTATTCATGGAAATGAAAATCTATATCGCTCCCCAATAGATCCGTTCTACAAGAATATTTATGTGATTGTCTGGTGATAATAAACATGGACGCAAGTGAAAGGCGAAGCAAGCTTCTGGAAATGCTGTCTTCTTCCTCCCAGCCTCTCAAAGGAGCCAGTCTGGCGTCTGCTCTCGGCGTGACCAGGCAAGTTGTGGTGCAAGATATAGCAGTTTTGCGTGCTAGAGGTGAGAACATTCTAGCGACTCCAAGAGGCTATACTTACTGGACAGAGCCACGGAGGCCTGGAATCATCAAGATTGTGGCAGTCAAACATGACTTCCCGCAGGCGAGGGAAGAACTTCTCACTATGGTCAGTTGCGGTGTGGAGGTAATTGACGTTATTGTGGAACATCCAGTCTACGGTCAGCTCACAGGTCAACTGAGCATCTTCACACCAGAGGACGTAGAGAACTTCATGCAAACCATGGAGCAAACCCAAGCAGGTCTTTTGTCATCTCTTACCGACGGGGTACATCTGCACACCGTTAGGGCATCACACATTGAGCAACTGGCTGAACTGGAAAAACATCTCGGAGAAAGAGGATTTCTCATCCAGGATTGAGACCTACAGTAAAACCGGAAGCCAAGCGTCTTTACAGCTGACAAGACAGATGATATACTCGGCACATCTGGATAGCCTTCCATTATCGCTCACTTCTTGTAAGCAAGTCGTGGGCGGCAGGAGATGATCGGTGTGCAATCTGTCGATGTTAAAACTATAACCGTTGGTGCCCTTTTGCTAGCCCTAGCACTTGTTATACCTATGGCTTTTGGAGGAGTACTGGGTGTGGTAATAGGGCCGTTTTCTGCAACTCTGGCTTCCCACGTACCGGTGATGATCTCCATGATGTATGGTCCTTTGGTTGCCGGTATTGTGGCTCTGGGTTCCGCAATAGGGTTCTTTCTGAAACTAGGCCCAGTAATTGCCATGAGAGCTGCGATGCATATTCCGGTTGCAATTATCGGTTCTATCTTGCTCAGAAGGAAACTGTCTTTCCCGCTTGTTCTGACAATAACGGCTCCTATCCACGCGCTTTTGGAAGGACTGATCGTGCTTCCCTTCCTTGCACTTGGAAGTTCGGGAGCTCTGTACGGAAAGTCAGAACCTATGTCTTTATTTGCGCTGGTCGCCGGCGGAACTTTGCTCCATCACGCTATGGACTCGGTGATAGCCGTGCTTTCCTGGCAAGTCCTTAGGCTTTTCGCCAAGCCAACAGACAGTCAGAAACTGGATCTGAGCAAGAACCAAGTTGCGAAATAGCGAAAATACGTTTGAATTCGTATGGTAGAAAAGGGAACCGAAGATTAAAGAACCCCCCGGTTAGACGAGGGGTTCTTTGTTAAGTATTTGCAGCGCTGTCTTCCTTGGCTTTTTCCTTGTACTCGCTGGATCTGTTGTCGGTACAATAGAAGCCGGCGCCTTTGAATATGATCCCGACGTTGCGGCTTATTAATTTCTTTACAGGCTCGCCACATGTTGGACAAGTCGCAAGAGGCGCATCTGATATCTTCTGAAATTGTTCAAAAGTTCCGCACTTTTCGCACTTGTACTCATAAATTGGCACTCTTAACAACCTCCCTTTTGATAAGCCTATTATAGGTATAATGAATGAACAAAAGTATGTCAAGGCCCGACGTCTACGGAGTGAAGCAGAAAGTGCCGTCCCCCCTGCTTCGTTGTGATGTCGTACATGAAGATTGCGGCTGCTACTGACAGGTTTAGGGATGAAACAGTTCCTTTTATGGGGATCCTAAGTTGCATGTGTCCTGCTCTTAGTGTTTCTGCGGATAGTCCTGTTCCTTCTGAGCCCAAAAGGACAACGAGTGGTGTTGGATAGTTCTTTACTGAGGTAATGTCCTGACTGGCTCGACTGGAAGTTGTTATTAAGCATATGTCGTGCTGGGAGCATAGTTCTATGAGTGTGTCGGATGTGTCGATAGGTATAACAGGTACGCTGAAGATTGAACCCATGCTGGCTTTGACGCATTCGGGATGGTACTCATCCGTGGATTTTCCGCAGACAAATACTCCTGAAAACCCGAAGCAGTCCGCAGTTCGGATAATTGTCCCAAGGTTGCCGGGATTGCTAACGTTGTCTAGCCCGACGTAAGCCTTGCCTGCGAAAGGTCTAAGAGATTCTGGAGTCGCTTGATGATAGGAAATGACAGCCCCTAATCCAATCGGATTGTCCCTTCCTGAAATGCTCCGAAAGTCTTTCTCCTTGACCTCATATAAGGGGATGCGACCTCTGACCTCAGAGAGAGCAGAATAGGCGACTTCACTGTCTAAGAGTTCGGGGCTGTAGACGATGAAACGGATTGGCGCATCATGCTCAATGGCGCTTAGGACTATTGATATCCCTTCCGCAAAGTAAGTTTGCGTTTCATCGCGGAATTTCTTGTCTCTCAAAAAGCGCAGTTCCTTGATCATTTTCTTGGAGATAGAGTCCATTTCTTCACCTCCCTGATGCTATCTCAGTTCATGTACTCAGCTACATAATATACGAAATACGCCTTACCGTCGTGGCAGGCAAAATGAAGGTCCGGGCAGAAAGCCTACCCGGACCATTATCATATGCCTCAAATCAACACGCTTAGGAATCGCCCTTGTTTCCACCATCCCCCTGAGCTGCTCTATCAAGGGTCCAAACACCTTGGTCATCCTTGTAGACCATTGCTCCAAACGGGGAACGCCACGAATAGGTAGTGTGCAGTAGATGGTGAGACTTCTGGCCCAACGGTTTGCCGAGGTATGTTTCATAGAGCTCTTTAACTGCTGGGTTCTCGTGCGACTTGCGTAGTGGCATGTTTTTGTCTACTTCGTAGATGGCTTCCATCCTCTTACTAACAATATCGCTATTGGTAGGGATTGGTTGTCCACCTCCGCCAATACAACCGCCTGGGCAGGTCATGATTTCTATGAAGTGATACTGAGCTTCTCCAGACTTAACCCTGTCTAGCACCTCTCTGGCATTACCGAGCCCGCTAGCTACGGCGATATTCAAGATCGTTCCATTGAGGTCAACCGAGGCCTCCTTGACACCGTCAAGACCACGTACTACCTCAAAGTCTACCCTGTCCAAAGTTTTGCCTGTGTAAAGCTCGTATGCAGTCCTTACCGCTGCTTCCATGACGCCGCCTGTGGCACCGAAGATTACTGCGGCACCTGTCGAGATCCCTAGGGGATCGTCATACTCCTCTTCAGCAAGATTGCTGAAATCTATACCTGCTTGCTTAATCATATTGGCAAGCTCTCTTACAGTAAGCACGTAGTCTACATCCTGGAATCCGGATGCAGTCATCTCAGGCCTCTGACATTCAAACTTCTTGGCAGTGCAAGGCATGATGGATACCACTACCATATTAGCAGGATCGATTCCTGTCTTCTCTGCGTAATAAGTCTTGGTAAGAGCCCCAAACATCTGTTGAGGAGACTTGCAGGAAGACACATTCCCCGATAGTTCAGGATAAAACTCCTCCATGAACTTTATCCATCCTGGGCTGCACGAAGTTATGAGAGGAAGATCTCCTCCGTTTGCTAGCCTATCTAGAAGCTCGGAACCCTCTTCCATTATTGTGACGTCAGCTGCGAAGTTCGTGTCAAAAACCTTGTCAAATCCAAGTTGCCTCAAAGCTGCAACCATCTTACCAGTACTTATACTGCCCTGGGGAAGTCCAAATGGCTCACCAATAGATACTCTAGTAGCCGGGGCGGTCTGGACTATAACTACTTTGTCAGGATCATATAGGGCATCCCAGACCTCTTCGGTGTAGTCCCTCTCATAGAGAGCACCGACTGGGCAGACCAACGTGCATTGACCACATTGCACACAAGGGCTATCGCTCATATCTTCACCCCAGGCAGGTCCTATCTGTGTGCTAAGTCCCCTCCCATATGGCCCAATCGCGTTGACCGATTGAATATGCTCGCATACCGCCACGCACCTTCGGCACAGTATGCACTTGTTGGGATCTCGAACTATAGCGGGCGTTGATGTGTCGATGGGCTTTTCTTCCTGATGGCTTTCAAACCTAATCTCCCTGATGCCGAGACGCTCCGCAAGACTCTGCAGTTCACAGTTGAGGTTTCTAGGGCAAGTGACGCACTCATATGGGTGGTCCGATAGAATCATCTCGACCGAGAGTTTCCTCGCGGCACGCACCTTAGGTGTATTGGTATGAACAACCATGCCAGGAGACACAGGAGTCACACACGCAGCCTGGAGAGATTTTGCCCTTTCTATCTCAACTACACACACGCGGCAGCTTCCTATCTCGTTGATATCTTTCAAGTAGCACAACGTAGGTATCTCTATGCCGGCTTCTTTAGCTGCCTCCAGAACCGTATAGTCAGAAGGAACCTCCAATGTGATACCATCGACGGTTACTTTTACTTTGTCCATGTCTTTGTCCACCTCAAATCTAAGTTAAACCTTCTCTATTGCGCCAAATGGACACTTCTCGAAACAGGTGCCACATTTTATGCAGGCTTCGGGATCAATCTTGAAAGGTTTCCTTGCTTCGCCACTTATTGCGTTGACAGGGCAATTCTTAGCACACAGACTGCAGCCCTTACACTTGTCTGGGTTAATGCGATAAGAAAGCAGGGCCTGGCAAACACCGGCAGGACACCTTTTCTCCTTTATGTGGGCTTCATACTCATCTCTGAAAAACCTAATTGTAGAAAGCACAGGGTTAGGGGCAGTCTGGCCTAAACCGCATAGCGCAGTCTCCTTGATCGAATGACCCAATTCCTCGAGGGTTTCAATGTCCCCTTCTTTGCCTTCACCTTTAGTAATGCGATCGAGTATCTCAAGCATCCTTCTAGTACCTATTCGGCACGGAGCACATTTTCCGCATGATTCTGACTGAACGAATTCAAGGAAGAACTTGGCAAGGTCCACCATACATGTATTTTGGTCCATAACCACAAAACCGCCTGAACCCATGATCGTCCCTAGCTGAGCAAGGGATTCATAGTCGACAGGGGTATCAAGGCATTGCGCAGGGATACACCCTCCCGACGGACCACCTGTCTGAACTGCCTTAAACTCTTTGCCATCTGGAAGTCCTCCGCCTATGTCAAATACTATCTCCCTGATTGTAGTACCCATTGGTACCTCAGCCAGGCCGTTGTTATTGATCTTGCCTGCCAAAGCAAATACCTTGGTACCTTTGGATTTCTCAGTGCCAATAGTATTGAACCACTCATATCCGTTTCGCATTATGACTGGAACGTTTGCCAGAGTCTCTACGTTATTGATCACGGTGGGTTTGCCCCACAGCCCTTCGTTGGCAGGGAAGGGTGGTCTGGGCCTAGGCTCTCCTCTTTTACCCATCATTGAGTTCAAAAGGGCAGTCTCTTCACCACAAACGAAAGCACCGGCACCCAACCTGAGATCAATGTCAAAATCAAACCCTGAGTTTAGAATGTTCTTCCCAAGAAGACCCAGTTCGTGGGCATCGTCAATAGCCTTGTAGAGTCTTCGTACAGCAAGCGGGTATTCTGCTCGCACGTACACATAGCCCTGAGATGCACCTACTGCATAGCCGGCGATAGTAATTCCTTCCAACACCCGGTGGGGATCTCCCTCAATAATTGACCGATCCATGAACGCACCTGGGTCACCTTCGTCCGCGTTACACACAATGTACTTCGGGGAGCCCTCTGCTTTGGCAGCAAACTCCCACTTCAAACCTGTTGGAAACCCTGCGCCGCCGCGGCCTCTCAGCCCGGATTTTTTCAGTGTATCTATTACTTCCTCGGGCTTCATTTGAAGGGCCTTAGCCAGACCAAAGTATCCATCCCGAGCAATGTACTCTCTTATAGACTCAGGGTTTATCACTCCGCAATCTTCCAAGACTATTCTGGTTTGCTTCTGGAAAAACGGAATGTCTTCAAAATCTACTACAGACTTCTCCGTCTGGGGCTCTGTGTAAAGCAATCTCTCAACAACGCGCCCCTTCAGCAGGTGCTCTTCCACTATTTGTGGAACATCCTGCTCATGTACCTGGCAATAAAACACTCCCTCAGGGTACACCATCATGTTAGGACCTAGACGGCAAAAACCGAAACAACCGGTTTCGATCACCTTCACTTCTTTATCGAGTCCTACACGAGCTATCTCAGCTTCCAAGGCTTCCTTGAGGACAAGACTGCCCGATGCATGGCATCCGGTTCCTGAACATACAAGAATGTGACTCCTATAGAAATCCATCAGGCCTCTCCTCTCCTATGACAACATTTCGTCTACGTTAATGATCCACTCGTCTATGGGTTGATGATTTATTACGTGGGACAGTACAATCTGCCTTGCTCTGTTCACATCGACTTTGCCATATACCACATCAGGCTCGCCTGGAATCTGAACTGTAACGATTGGTTCTTGTGAGCAAAGACCTATGCAACCGGTTTCAGTTACTGTAACATCAAGCTTCTTTCTCTTTCTGAGTTCATCGAGTATAGCAAGCATTGTGTCTCTGGCGCCTGATGCTATACCGCAGGTCCCCATTCCCACAACGATCCTGGGACTGCCAGACGATGAGCGAAGACGGATTTCTTCAAGAGTCTCGTCCTTTAGCCGCTCAAGCTGTTCAATCGATTTCAAAGACAAAACCTCCTCTATCCGGACGATATCCCGCTGAGTTTAGCCCTTCAGTCAGGTTTTCCTCAAGCCTCGTGAGAAACATGAGCTGGTTTCGCCCGTACTCACTGATACCATCCCATATGCTATTTGTATCAAGACTGTATTCGCCTTGTGGCCCCCGATATGTGAACATGACACGTACATCAGGATTGCCAGCCAAAAACGAAACAAGAGTGGCTACTATGTCTCCTAGGGGCTGCCTATCAGGATGATTGAGTCTATATCGTACGACCACTCGAGTACCGTTCATGTCGCTCTCATCGATATGCAATGATCCCCCTGCCATCATTGCTGCTTGGGCAACAAGAGGCAGTCCCAGACCTACTTTTTTCTTGGTCGATGTAGTGTAAAACGGATCGAGCACTCGTTCTATTTCATCCGACATAATTCCCTTTCCATCATCTGAGACAGTAACTTCCAAGAGATCCTGTTCCAGACTCTCCACTATTGTTACCTCTACATTTTGAGCTCCTGCGTGCGCGCTGTTCTGGAGCAAATCGAGCAGATGCAAGGATAGATCTATCACCTTACACACCCCCGCTCATTCATAACAAGACTATACAGTCTGCTCACTCTTATATACCTGCCACGTCTGCACTCTCAGCACTTTTCTTTCTGTACAGATCCAAGATATCCGGTACCTGGTCGGGATTGACCCTTCCATAGGTGTCGCTGTTAACCGTTACAACCGGGGCTAACCCACAGGCACCTATGCATCTTACCACTTCAACAGTAAACATGTTGTCGTCTGTAGATTCTCCGGCGCTTACACCTAGCTCTCGCTCAAATCTCTCCAACACCTCAGGCGCTCCACGAACGTAGCAAGCGGTTCCCTGGCATGAAGATATAATGTACTTACCTCTTGGCCTTTCTCTGAACAAGGAATAGAAAGTGACGACTCCATATACTTCCGAGAGCGAGACTCCAAGGGTTTCGGCAATTCGGACCTGGACATCCTTAGGTACGTACCCAAGGCGTTCCTGTACGTAGTGAAGTACCTGAACTAAGGCTCCCTTGTTCCCTTTGTTCTTCTGAATAACACGATCGATATCCTGATAAGCTTGTGCACACTCACACTTGTGCTCGGTTTTATCGGACATTGTTCCGCCTCCCTCGACTTCTTGCATCTTTACGACCATCTTTACTATCTGCTCCTTTTGGACTGCCTACTTATTATAACTGTAATCCTGCTCGAAACTGTTACACTTTCAGACCTGCCTCGCGGAAAGCTTGGTACAAAACACCGGACATTTCAAACACTCCGCAGTCAGTCCATAAAACAGCGATTCCCTCCCTCCTTGCCCTCTCGCAGGTTTCCTCTGGCAGCTCTCGCTGGCACACAACTATGCAAGCCAAATCAAGAAGACTTGCAATGGCAACTATATTTTCATGAGTCTGAACAGTAACCCAGACATGGCCGGGCTTTGCACCCGCCATCACGTGAGACAACACATCGCCAGAATAACCGCCCTTGACTTCCCCAAAGCGACTCTCTTTTGGCAGAGATTTGACTTGCAAGTCAAACCTGGAAACTAAGTCTTGTACCAGCATAAAATCTGTCCTTTCTAACTTTCTTCCTTCTTGTTGCGGTTCCCATTCGGTTGACCCATTGCAGGGGGCTTTTTGCCTGCCAGATCCTTCACCTCTTGGGCAAGGATCTCAAGCCGTTCGCGTAGTTTGAAGGTGCAATCCCATATTGTGCCCCTTCCAAGGACTATGTCCTCTGCAAGGGCCCTGCACGTAGGAGCGCCACATGCTCCACAATCTAACCCAGGAAGCGAAGATTCCACTTCCTTGAGCTGTTCCAGTTTGTTTCTAGCTTCTTGAACGTCCTCATCCAGTTTGAAAATGGGGCGTGGTAGAATCTCAAAATTCATCCATATAGCCGGATTGTCTTGCGATACATCAGCCAATATCGGATTCACAGGTAGATCCATATAGGCATTAGCCAAATCCCTGATTCTTGTTCTTGCGACATATGAGTTTGAGACTGTAAGGGCGCCTCCGACACAACCACCTATGCATGCTTGCGCCTCGATAAAATCGATATCCGCTAGTTCTCCCTTTTCAACCTCTTCGAGGACAGACGCGACCTGCATAATGCCGTCTACTGCCAGACCTTTAAGCCCCGACGCCATCATCTCTCCGCCCGACCTTCCCCACCCAATACCATATCCTGTAGATGTAGGAAACTCCATTTCTTCTGTAACGCTTGAAACATGCCGTCTTACCCAAGCATAAGCATCTATCATAGAAATAACTCCGTCAACAACAGAACGGCTTCTGCCTACAGGCTGCCGCGCAGCGGTGATTTTGGCAGGACAAGGCGAAATGAATATGGTAGCAGGACTTCTTTCCGGTTGCTCGGCGCGCGCTTTGTTCTTAGCAAGCCACGCGGCAATCTCCATTGGAGCTTCGCATGGAATCAGATTCTTTAGAAGAGAAGGATATTTAACTTGAATAAACCTAACAACTGCCGGGCAGGCACTAGAAATCAAGGGCCTAGGAGAAGGCTTTGATTGGATATAGTTCCTAGTAACTGCGCTGACTAAATCTGCGGCTGTTGATACATCGAATATTTCATCAAATCCACCCTCTGCACATAGGGCAGCTCGTACTTTCCCAGGAGATATATCCCTCGAAAACTGTCCATAAAAAGAGGGCGCGACTAGTGCTATTTTGTAATCAAACTTGTTTAGGATACTCCACTCGTCGGCAATTGCAACTTTGGCATGATTCGGACACTGTCTTATGCACTCGCCGCAGTCGATACAACGGTCTTCAAGAATGAAGGCCTTTCCGTTTCTGACCCTTATCGCCTCGGTGGGGCATCCCTTTATGCAATTCGTGCACCCTTTGCAATACTCTGTTCTGAGTCTGACCGAATGGAAGTAGGGCAACCCGACAATATCTTGTGGACCGGGAAGTATTCTGCATTCCACACGTGTACCTTTACCTGGCACCGAGTCAATCTGCATAAAGTCTGAGTATGCCCTGGCATTTGGCAATCCCATACCTGCTCCGTACCCTAATTCTCTGACATTTGCAGGAGCTGTTGAATAGCCTTCTTTCATGGCCAGTTCCACATCAGCAATACCCGGACCCTGGTCGTCAACAATTATCTCTAGGCTTCCATCTCTCCACAGAACCTGTACGGTACCGCTCACTGCATGGATTACGACGTTCATAGACAGTTCGTAAGAGACGATCAAGGCAGACCGAGTGGCATCAGCGGGAAAACCTATGTGGAGCAAGGCCCTCTTTAGCTTAGAAGTTTCCTCAGCGACAGCGCTGAAATCGCCCTGCTTTATTTCATATTCATATACAAGCCTTCCAGGTGCAAATACGGTCATCTCGTCTGGTTCAACCCTCCAAAGTCGACCTATCAAAACAAGCACCGAAATGCCTTGGATGCCAACACTGGGTCCGCCTGAGACAACCTGGATACGCAGATGTAACACCTGAAACAAGCACAAACTTTAAATCCTCGAACCTCTGCACCAGTGTATTTACCCACCCGTTCCTATACTAATTTTCAATTTGTGACGTTGGGCACTATCGCCCTTAGTGTACCACTAATTTTAGAGAACTGCAATCTATGTGAGTATACCAAAGAACACAGATGTTGTGGACTCTAAGATGGATTTCGATACTCTTATTGCACAACCAGACTGCACTGGTAAACCCCAAGCACAAGCCTCTGACTGTAGCCAATATGCCTTCCCTACGAGTTTTGGGGCTTGCGGAATATTACGCTGTTACTTGTGACCAAAATCTTTGTGCTCAAATCACAATGCCCCTAGGGGCATTGGAGTCCTGGGAGCACATATAAAGTACACGCGGCTGTCTTTAGAAGTGAGCCGCGTGTACCTGAGGGTGACTAGGTTTTGAGCCTACACGATGCTTAGGAACCTGAAAATTGCGGCAGCCCCTGTATCGCTGGGCATCCTCTCTTTGGGAAGAACAACTACTTCTCCTTTGCTTCTGAATACAATTTCGGCCAAATCGTCTAGCAGATCGTCGTGTTCCGGATTCTCAAGGTCGGATTCCTCCAGTTCCATAGTGCTAGGATTTATCGTAAGAGGAATCTGTCTGTCGGCTTCTATCAAAAGGTGCTTAACGTTGTTTTGAAGCGCAGCTCGAGCTATCTGCGATAAGTCGTCTGTGGCCAACCACTTCGCCCGGGCCTCCTCGTATTTTTCTACCAAAACTCTCGTCTTTTCCAGATAGGTAGGTTCCAATTTCTCCCACACTGCGTCTTTTAACTGGGGTGTGGTATCCGGTGAATGCGCGACTTTGAGTCCGTCTTTCATGAGAAACGGATTCCTGCTTATCTTGTGAAATAGTCCGTGGTACTCAGGTAAAGCAACCAATATAAGTGGCAAACCAGACGGTCGCGAAAAATTGTCTAGAACGAACTTATCCACGAATCTAAAGAACTTCTCAGTATTCTTGTCTATTTCTTCGTTTTTCTCTGTGTGCCCGTAAAATATCGGCCCGCCCGAGAACCTACTATGGGGCGCTAAAGATATTTGACGTTCGTATTCCGCTTCTCCCAAAACCTCGCCAACCGTCCGAGGTACATCAGGTGGCAGAATGATTTCTTCGAAACCATACCTATTTCCCTCATATAAGTTGAACATTTCTCTGTTCAAACCCAGAAGATGGTATCGGTCTGCAGATTGGAATACTCGTATCAAAGGCTTAATGTGAAACGTATCGGCTACTATTGCCAGTTCCTTAACAGGCCTCTGCAGGCGATAAACCACGCATTTCTCCTCATTGGCGAGTATTGCCAAACCGTCGAGCGCATGATCCCAAAACAGCCTGTCTTCGCCTAGCGCGCGAAAGGGCTCAAGCAAAGGTTCTATTTTCCGGCTAGGATACTTGAGTTTTAGCGAGTTCTCGACTCTTCTAACCAGGTTCTTGAACAAGATAAGGTCCTGCTTGTTTTCAGGCCTGTGACGGTGTGTGGGTTGATAAAGGGATATGCATGGCGGTTTGTTTGTGTTTAGGATCTCGTTGGGAAAGCTGGTTACGATTTCGTACAACATACTCACCCCTCCTGTTATTCGCTTCTGTGCAACGTGCGTCCCCTCTTTGACATGTTTGTACCATTAGTCTATCAAATGTTCGGTCCGTTAACAAAGAAAAACATAAACGCGCTTCTCACCATATATGTTAGGCAAGCAGCCTAAGCAACGTTGATGCGATCGGACACCGCATTATTGCGATACGCGAAGTTTTGTGAAATAATCAACAGAAGTAGAAAAGGTGGTCTGCTCGATGATTGACAGAATGAGTGCGCTATTTGGTTCTTCTGATATGACGGTTGGCAATCCCATGACATGCCTTTTAAGGTTTTCTATACCGTTACTGATTGGCAATCTCGCACAGCAGCTTTATAGCACGGTTGACTCTATAATTGTGGGCCAATACGTTGGAGACAGAGCGCTCTCTGCTATTGGCACTACTTTGCCAATCATAAACTTGCTGCTGGTTCTATTCATAGCAATTTCGACCGGTACGTCTATCATGGTCGCCCAATACTTCGGGGCAAGAGAAAGAAAGCTTCTATCCCAATCGGTAGGTAACGCGATAACTCTGATCTTACTGTCGTCAGTCATAATAATGGCACTAGGAATTCCCCTCTCCAGCTCCTTACTTAGGCTAACAAACACTCCGGTTGAGACTTTTGACATGGCTCACAGCTATCTTGTAATCGTACTAGCCGGCGTAGCTTTTAGCGGCCTTTACAACATACTCTCAGGTGTATTGCGAGGGTTGGGCAATTCCGTGTATCCCCTATTTGTGTTGCTGATTGCCTCTGTACTCAACATCTTCCTGGACATCTATTTTGTAGCCAGTCTCAATATGGGCGTAGCCGGCGCGGCTCTTGCAACTATCATCTCACAGTCGGTTTCGGCGGTCCTTTGTCTCTGGAAACTTATTCGGATGAAGGACACCCTGGACATGAACAAATCGATGTTAACCCCTAATAGAGATCTTGTTTCTCAGCTGATGAGACTTGGATTACCCGCAGGAATAACGCAGGTCATTTTCTCGATGTCTATGGTGTTTGTGCAAGCCCTTACAAATAGTATGGGCTACAAGGTCGTTACGTGCACCACGGCTGTTATGCGTATCGACGGATTTGCGATGATGCCTAACTTCACTTTCGGCATGGCTATTGCCACATTTGTTGGGCAGAATATGGGTGCTAACAAATTGGACAGAATAGAACAGGGACGTAAAGATGTTCTTAGGATTAGCTTGACCACATCTTTTGTTTTGGTCACTTTACTTCTCCTTTTTGGCGAGAATCTAATACGATTGTTCACATCAACTGAGGAAATCATAAATCTAGGCGTAAGGCAGATACGGATACTTGCACTTGGATATGTAGCTATGGCAATCTCACAGGTCTTTGCCGGTATCATGCGAGGCGCTGGTGATACAATGCCTTCTATGTGGATCTCTATGGTAACTACGGTCTGCGTACGTGTACCTGTGGCATACCTCTGGGCATACCTGACGAGAAGTCCCAAGTATCCTGCAGGATCACCAGACGCACTGTTCTTTTCTCTGCTGATAAGCTGGGTTACAGGAGCTGTACTGAACTACCTCTGGTATCGTAGAGGAACTTGGAGAGAGAAATCACTTATAAAGTACGGGGCCGTATCAGAATAATAAAAGATGTCGCTGCACTCAGCAGAACGTGGCTGACCCTAGCGACATCCATTATGTCCCAGACAACTGCTTACTTGTGCACTTTCTTATCGTTTGTCGAATTTCTCAAGGGCTATTAGGACGATGGATGCTAACACACCGCCTAGAAGAGCCGTAACAAGTTGATTCACCGTCAACATGGAATAGACAGGCGCAGGAATATTCGTTCCACGACCAATAAGAATCTTCACCCCTGCAGTCATCGCTAAAAACTTGCATGCTGCTGCCAAACCCATTGCCAGATAGCGGTTAAACCTGTCTAGATAACCGGCAATAAGGCACAAAACTGCATTGCCTACCATGATGACAGGAACAGCAGGAACTAGTTTCATTATACCTGTAAGCAATGCCACCCATGGAGTAACCAGCCCTACCATCAGACCGCTTATAGGACCTATGAAGATAGATGCTACATAGAGTATGGCGTTGATTGCCGGGCCTGTAATCACCTGGCTCAGATTCAGCGCTTGAATGGCAACGGCTAAGCCGGCAACAACTGCGGTTCTCACGACATCTTGCAAAGTCAGCTTCAAGGCGATCGAATCTCCTTTTTATGTAACTAAGGGTTTGAATATTGTCTACGTTTAGTATACTCGGAAATTTGTCCTACTGACACAATTCGTTGACTTTTGATATCCCATAGTTGGCATAGTAAAATATAGTTGCTTATGCTAAAAGGAGGTTTTTTAGTGGAAAACGCAATAGAATTGAACCACAAGCTCAAAGGTGGCGTTATCATGGACGTAGTAAACGCCGAACAAGCCAAAATCGCCCAAAAGAGCGGAGCCGTGGCTGTTATGGCCTTGGAAAGGGTACCTGCTGACATCAGAAAAGAAGGCGGAATCGCAAGAATGTCAGATCCCAGGCTGATAGAAGAGATCATGGAAGCTGTGTCCATTCCTGTAATGGCCAAAGTGAGAATAGGTCACTTTGTAGAAGCTCAAATCTTAGAGTTCTTGGGCGTAGACTACATAGATGAGAGCGAAGTTCTAACCCTGGCAGATGAAAACTACCACATAGACAAGAAGGCTTTTAAGACCCCTTTCGTCTGCGGAGCCAGGAACTTGGGTGAAGCCCTTAGACGAATTGGCAAAGGGGCTGCCATGATTAGGACAAAAGGAGAGGCTGGTACAGGTAACGTTGTAGAAGCCGTAGCAAGAGGTGAAAAAGCCCAGAAGATCCTGGATGATATGAGGAAAATGATAGAATTTAGTGTTCGATAATAAATTCCCATGTATGGGATAAATCAGAATTTGACAAGGAGGTTCGTGATATGAAAAAGAAAACCACAGTAAGATCGGTAATCATCGCAGTTGTTCTCTTTTTGTTGGTTGTGATGATGCCGATTATTGGTAAAAGTTATATCCCCCAAATTACAAATGGTGTGGATTTGCCCGGTGACAAAGCACAGGCCATTCTTTCGGTAGAACAAGGATATTACAATTCAAATCTGCCATTGTTCGCACGCAAAATTCAAATCCTCGAAAATACAAACGACCGTATACTGTATCGTGTCTATTATTTCCCGTTTGGCAGTATTGAGCGAAGTTATACAAAAGAACCAGACGGCAACTGGATTTTCAACTTGGAGCGTTCTTTGTTTGGTCTTAATTGACACAGAGATGCCAAATTCCAATTTGACGAGGAGGTATAAAAAGCCGTAAAACACATGAGAACTGTAAACAGCGAGATTAGAAGGGTAGTCAATGCTCCTAGAGAAGAACTTATGAGCATCGCCAAGGAAATGCGCGCCCCATACGATTTGGTGCTTTACGTGGCCCAAAACGGAAAACTACCAGTTTTGAACTTTGCCGCAGGAGGCATAGCCACGCCTGCCGATGCTGCTCTTATGATGCAATTGGATTGCGACGGCGTTTTCGTGGGCTCGGGAATATTCAAGTCTGAGAATCCTGAAAAACGGGCCCGGGCCATTGTAGAAGCTGTAGAGAATTACGATAATCCAAAAATCCTAGCCGAAGTATCAAGGGACCTTGGCGAAGCCATGCCGCGGCTTGAAATCAGCAGCATACCCGAGGAAAACTTGTTCTCTAAAAGATAAAAGTCAAAGCAGTTGGATATGGGTCAAACGGTTGTAGCGACCACCACCTATATCCAACTGCCGATTCTACTATTCATCGAAATACGGGCTCAACACTTTCTCCCAATCTTTTTCTTTGAAACCGATCAATACAAAATCATCCCCCACAAGGATGGGACGTTTCACCAACATCCCATCTGTAGCCAAGAGAGCAAATTGCTCTTCCTCGGTCATATCAGGCAGCTTCTTGCTGAGACCTAACTCTCTGTACCTTTGCCCGCTTGTATTCCATAACCTTTTTACAGGCAAGCCGCTCTTAGCGTGGAATTCTTTCAGTTCTTCTACCCCTGGGTTATCAGTCTGGATGTCCCGCATGGTGTATCTAACGCCGTGTTCATCCAACCATTTCCGAGCCTTTTGGCATGTTTTGCATCTCGGATAGCATATGAATTCCACTATCTCTCACCCCCTAGCTGTTATGTTTGTTCTCCCATCTACATCGGATTCCCTAAGCAACTATTGGTCTCCTCGCTCCATTTCTTTCGTCTTGATTGGGTTGACTTCCTCTTTCACGAAAATAGTCTAGGTCCGGAGTCCCTTGACGCCCTCGGTGACCAGGGTTGAAGCAAGAAGAACCGTCCCTCGTGCTTGTTGAAGCGAAGCAGAAAGAACCGTCCCCGCTGCTTTATCTTGCAAAGACGATGCCTAATGCTAAAACTATGACAGATGCAATGAGTAAGTAGACGATGTTTGGTTGGTTGGTGCCTTGGCCTAGGGGCAAGTTCGGTACGTCGGTGAAACTGGGTTTCTCTTTTGCGCCTGAGAAACCTGGCTGCTGTGGTACGACATTCTGGGTATCCTCGCCACTTGAAGGAACAAAAGGCGCGTCAGGTGGCGTATTTTGCCCATCTTGCGGCATTTGAGGCCTTTCAGCCTGATCGCCTGGAGCAAAGTCGCCTCCTGCATTCATAGTGCCCATGTCGGATAAGGATAGGTAATCCGCGTTGATCAGCAGATCTGGGCTGGCAGATTGGGACTGAGAGGTCGACGGAATAATGCCGTCTAGCTGTCCACGGATGCTCTCAGCACGGAGCAGACAAAACTCCTTGAGAGTGGCTATACCTTTCTGAAACTCTTCGAAAGAATAAAAGGCAGTAGGATCGTTTTTCACGTAGTCTGAAATTAGTGCGACCACACGATCAAAATCCTCTTCAAACTCTCCGCTTTCAAAATACTCGGCGATGAACTTGTCGAAAAGATCATGGTAAAGATCAAGATACTCAGGTACTTCCAGCAATTTCCCAAGCATAGGACGCTCCTCAAGTGTAGTACCAGAAACCGGTGTATCTATGGGAAAATTCACCATGTCTGTAGCTCCTGAACCCCTGCCCCCGATCCCAGTCCTCGTCCCCATCCCACCTGCGAAGGTACCAAAAGCAAGGTTGTAATCCCATGGGATCATCGAGAGCTTGCCGTTTTCTTCATACAAGTAGTAATTGTGCTGCATGCTGCCTGCGTAACTATCAAAATTGACTGTGAAGTTGTGGACAACAAAATACCTCAATACAGAATCGATATCCACAGCTTCATCCAGATCTTCGCCAGCGTCAAGATTCTTAAGGGATTCGACCAGCCGCTTCTGGTCCTTCTCGCTAACATCAAATATGGCGCCATCCCAAATGGTTTGGTAGTTGTCTAGATTATCGCCTACGTATCTCAGCGAAGCGCCGCTGTCTTGTCCGCTACCCATAACAGCCCCCCTGTTACCCTCTTGCATCGTCTCTGGTTTGTACAGTCTCCCTGATATCTCCCCATAATTGCGCTCGATAAAAGCCTCCTCTACGCCTTCTACGGCTACGTAGAGACCAAACGGTTCGCCGTTTACAGTCACGCTCACAAAACTGGTCAATGGGGCCGCAATACCCATTTCATTCATCATGTGGTAGCAGAGATAGTCTTTCATGTAAGTGGTATCTTGTATTGTGTTGTTGAGACACAGTTTATCCAGGCCGTAGTACGTCTTATTCTTCACATAATGGTCAAACTCGATCTTGAAGCTGAACCGTTCTGAGTTCATAGACGACACCATAGTCAATGAAGTGGTGCCTTTTGTTCGGATGGCCACGTTTTTTACCTTCTCGCCGTCGATTACCAAGCTGCACGGTACATACTCCTCTTCCAAGGCGTTTCCGATCATCTCTTCCCAGTCGCTTTCGTTCATCACAATGTCCAAGGTGTGTACTTTGGAGTCATCGAAAAGCATGTAGGTATAAGGGGCGCTTTTTGCAGTCGTCGTCCCGGTAAAGGCGAAAGATCCATTCATGAAGACTATAGTCAGTACAATCGCACAAAGGCACACGAGTATGCAGATATAGTCAATATGCTTGTGAGTGATCAAAACCGCACCTCCTAGGCCTGGTAATCACCGTTATACCCCACCAATATCGCGCTGGAAACGCCAGGCAACTGGGCAACTCTGTGGATAAATGATGTGTCATCGTCTTTTAGCCTTACCTCAATGGTAAGTTCGACACCGCTTTGGGAAACACCAGTGCTTTTTACAACACTTCTTTTCACGCTGTCTTGTATCAGTTGTCTTGCAGTCTTTTCACATTCTTCACCATCGCAGTTTACAACCACTATATATGGCGAGTCATTCACCTTTTTGTTGGTGAAAGTAATGAGGACAATGCCTATGAACACGCTTCCAAACACACGGCCAAAGGAATCATCCCCGCAGCCAGCACAATGCCTACGCCTATTGACCAGAAAAGAAACACAATGTCGAGGGGATCTTTGATTGCTGTCCTGAAACGGACAATTGAAAGGGCACCGACCATCCCCAGTGAGAGAACAACGTTGCTAGTTACTGCCAATATTACGAGAGCCGTGGTCATTGTCATGGTTATCAGTGCGACACCAAAGTTCGACGAGTACAAGATACCTGTGTACGTCCGCTTGTAGACGTAGAAAATGAATAGCCCAATGGCAAACGCAAGCGACATGGCTACAACCATGTCGACCAAAGACACAGCCGTAACGTTCTGTAGAAAACTGGACTTGAATATGTCGTTAAAAGTCATTCTTTTTTCCTCCTCTTATCTAGCCAAAAACTCGGCATGCAGCGTATTTAGAAAACGAACTGGAAAACCTGCCTTTTATCTGCAGCAATCGGACAATATTGTCTGGGATGAATTCGTCGTACTTCACTTCAAGCAACGCAACAGGCTCCATAGGCGTAATTAGTGGGATGCTGAGGTCAAATAAATCGGTGTAGAACAGCCCCGTTCTAAGATCAGTGTCAAAAGTAACGCGCACATTGCCAGGGAAATAGTTGTACGCTTCACGGCGATACTGAACAATGGTCCGCGGTCGCAACTGTTCACTCTGCATTTTGCAGTATAGTTCGATGGCCAGAGGATGTTCTATCTGTCTGATCCTCGGCATATCCCTGTGAATAAACGCCTGGGCTTCATGATAGGTAAGTCTGAAGCTAACCTTTTTGTTAAGGCCTTTCCTTTTGCTCTTTTTCTCCAGGTATACGCTCTTCTTGTCCACGTTGTAGCATCGAATGCGAAACTTCTCTCTTTCATCGACACCGTCGATTTTCTCCCTTAATGCTTTGTCCTGCGGATTATCAAAATACAGACTTCGCACCATGTAAAACCCCTCTTCATTGCTGTGAGGGTCAAGCTCTATCAAGTACTTTAGCCTGTTGCGCAGCACCACATAGTCCGCCATGCAGATGCGGTGCTTGACTTCGTGACGATAATCCATTTCCTTACCTCCTTCGAGATTCGTAGCGGGCAATCGGTATAGTAGGACACGAGACTTAAACCAGGCTTAAATCGCGGAAAAAGCATTTATTCGAGAAAGAGCAAACCCTAAGGGGTCTTTAAGGTAGGTTTAATCTACACATGGTTTATATTGATCTAAAGGATTAGAATGTTTTTGCAGTACCAATTCTACCGAAGGGGTAAGAGTTTAATGCGGATCCTAATCATAGAGGATGAAAAGAGATTGGCTAAAACCCTGGCAGATATTCTAGCCCAAAATAACTATATAACCGACATTGCATACGACGGTGAAGCAGGTCTGGATAACGCAATGAGCGGTATATACGATGCTATAATCCTGGATATCATGCTCCCCAAAATGACCGGATACCAAGTGCTCAGTGAGCTGCGCGATAATGGGATTCACACCCCTGTCCTTATGCTTACCGCCAAGTCTGAACTGGATGACCGCGTAAAAGGCTTGAACTTGGGATCCGACTATTACCTAACAAAACCCTTTGAAACTGCCGAACTCCTAGCTTGTCTTAGAGCGATAACCAGACGAAGAGGAGAGTTTCAGTCTCAGGAACTAGCCTTTGGCGATATTGTACTGGACATATCATCGGCTGAAGTTCGCTGCAGCGACAGGTTTGTCCGGCTACGGGCAAAAGAACTAGAGATCTTGAGACTGCTTGTGGAGAACCAGGGGAGATTGATCTCAAAGGAAATGTTACAGACAAAAGTTTGGGGCTATGACAGTGAAACGGAAGGGAACGTGGTCGAGGTCTATATGACATTTCTCAGGAAGAAACTGGCGCACATACGATCAAGCGTAAGGATTACGGCCGTAAGATCTATTGGTTACCACCTAGAGGTCAAAAGTGATTAAGGCGCTGCGGACGAAATTCGTTGCCATGATGATGAGCGTAGTCACGCTCATCTTGCTTGCCATATTCCTCACAATGCTAATAACGACCCAAAAAGACATAGAAAGAAATAGCATGATGGTGCTACAGCAATCCTTGGATGACAGAGCACTGTCGCAAATATCGGGCATGCCTCCGCAAACCCCAGGCGGACCGCCCCCCAACTCGCGGATGCCCACTATGGTGATAGAAGCCAGTGAGGATGGCACATATCGCGTTCTCCTCAACCGGATATATAATATCGGCGAATCTGACCTTGCAAGTATTGTCGCTCTGGCTCTTTCAAACGAAGAGACTTTCGGCACAATCAAAAGCCATGACCTGCGATACCTAAGGCGTGAGATAAATGGCACAACGCTCATTGCCTTTGCAGACACATCTATGGAAACTGCCATTCTGCGCAACTTAGTGGTGACCTCTCTTTCAATAGGTGCAGGCGCACTGCTTGCCTTCTTCGTGCTGAGCATACTCCTTGCGCGATGGGCAGTAGGACCTGTAGAACGTGCCTGGGAAAGCCAACGCCAGTTCATAGCAGACGCTTCCCATGAGCTAAGAACGCCTCTTACGGTCATACTCTCCAACGCAGAAATGCTAGATTCAGAAGATGCCGACAAAGATGATAAACAATCTGAGAGGATTGAGAACATAAAAGCTGAAGGGCTCAGGATGAAACGCCTGATCGAAAGCATGCTATCCTTGGCCAAATCCGACCATGCAGAAGCACCTTTTCATCTTATCCCAGTATGCTTAAGCGACATTGTCATGGACAGCGTCCTTCTTTTTGAGTCGACCATATACGATGAGGGAAAGACCTTTGAGTACAAAGTAAAGGATAATATCGTTGTTCATGGAGACCCAGAAAAACTCCGCCAGTTAGTCGATATTCTGCTGGAAAACGCCATCAAATATACGCCGAAAGGCGGCCTTATATCTGTAGACCTGGACGATCCTTCGAAGAAATCAGTTCTCCTATCAGTGGCGAATGAAGGACAGCCCATTCCCGCTGACGAGCTGGATGATATATTCCAACGGTTCTACCGCGTCGACAAGTCGAGGCAAAGCGACGGAGGTTTCGGCCTAGGCCTTTCCATCGCCCAAAATATAGTTTCTGCCCATAAGGGAAAGATATGGGCAGAGAGTGACCCTCATAAGGGCAATGTGTTTTATGTTTCGTTACCCGTATCGCCCAAATGAGTCTGTGACATTAGAAGTGGGGCGCCTAGAATAGCTTCGACGCCCCGAAGTAGGTTACTGGTTCAAAGTGTACTGCAGATGACTCTCAGCGCTAAGCGACTGGATCACAGGGCAGACCGATTCAGTAATCTTTAGGTACTTGTCTAACGCGTCCTCGGTGAGTCCCTCACACTCGATGTCATACTTTACAAATATCTCTGTGAACTTTCTAGGGCGCTCTTCGCTTTTCACACCGTCGACACAGACTTCAAATCTCCCTGGAGTTAGCCCATCCCGTTCGAGCAAAGACCTGAGAGTAAGACCGCTACACCCAGCCACAGCCATAAGCAGTAGATCTGTGGGAGTAGGGCCACCTACTTCGACCTCTATGTGCCTATCCTTTGCGTTAGAGTACAAAATACCTGTGCTGTCCAAAACGGCTTTTACTTTCTGAACGTCATTATCCACATCTTCAGCCTCCTTGAGGTGTTTTCATGGACGGTGAATCAGCTGCCAAAACCACCAGCCTATAAAGTAATATCTCTCTAGTACTTTCAATCTACTTCATAATACCTTCCGAGAGAAGGTCTGAATATGTAAATTGACTAGCACGAGCCAAGTTCGCGTGTATGGCCAGTAGCCGCCCACAAAAAATAAAGCACAGCGCCAGGAATCAGCGGAGTGCATCGCTTTCCTACGATACAATCTACAGTTGCCCGCTTCTTGCTATGGTCACGGTCTGCCAATATTGTGTCTATATGAGCTTCACTGTAACATCTTCGCGGTCTTTTTCGTAAAACACCATGCGCCACTCCACATGTTCCACTGGCTGAAAGTGTAATTTCGAAAAGACCATCCGGAGTCTGCTTTGGCCGCTGCCCCCGACAATTCCGGCATTGGGACCATCTGGGCCGCTGATGATCCCGATGCAGACACTGTTATCTGCCGGCAGCTTATTGGAACTGGTCTCCTTCGTTACAGACTGGTCCGAGGGAACACAGTCAATCACTGCAAAAGCGCCATCCGGCAGATCCGGGAAAAGGTCATAGTTCATCGCAATGTAATGGGTTGGGAACTCTTGATCGAAGGAGCTAAAATGTTCATCGGGAAATCTCTTTCGCTCACACTCCTTCACGGTTAGTACGTGCTTTAGGTTGGTGTTCGGATGCGTAAACTCAACTCGCTCGCCGGGCGCCGACACGCCAAAACGCGGTCCTTGTATAGCGACAGGCTCCTTAATGAGTGTTACGCTGAGCGTCATGATCTGGGATTTGCGTTTCTTCGGCCATGGGAAAGCAAATCGCCAGATTATCCAGCCATAAGCAGGATCAAGGCCATAGTGCTCGACCACGGCCTTTGCCTCCATACCGTTACCTTCCGCCAGGCAAGGATTCCAGGACAGTCCGCAATTGTGAGAGGATTCTACGACAGTTCCGTTCAACAGAATTACCGGGTTAATATCGACAGCCAGCGGGTTTTCTGTCTCTATCTGAATCCGCTCTTCATCGCTGAAGTCGATTCCGTCGTCTTGAATAGATAGATTCCACTTCTTCATAAAAGAACCTATGCGCTCAGCCGGAACCTTCGCACAGAAGTCTACGACCAAACCTTTACTGCAGGTGTAGACCGCCGGAATACACCACTCTTCATCGCCCCAGATAAACTGCTTATCTATGGGAATTCCCTTGCCAGCTCTTTCACGGCCATGATGCCCCCAAAAACTGCCCTCAAAATAGACTTTCCATTGAGGTACGTTGGGCTGCTCACCAAGAACCAACTCATGGTATGTTCTCCCAAACTCGATACAGCTATAGTCAAACTCATCCTGAAGCCGTTTGATATATCCAAAAGGCTGCGGCATAGGTGTGAGGTCCAGTCTTTGCTGAATGAGATCTAGCACAGCTTGTTGTTGTACAGTAGGAGGACTGCTCAGCAAAAACACGTCGAACTGTGTCTCTCCCAAGCGGTGTACTTGCTCCAGCACCGAAACGTCACCACAGGCCAAAAGGAGCCGCAAGAAGTCTGTGAAAGTCCTTGCCACCGGATGCACATAGTCTCCGGGTGTGCTCGTTGGACTAACAACAAACACCATATCTTCAAAACCAGGTAAAAAACAAAAGTGAATACCATCTACACCAGCCCAGCCAATGACTTGAGCTCCTTTAGGGGTGCAAAAATAGTTGCCCTCGCTCCCACGCTGCTCCAAGCCGATTCGGGAGTCATCGATGTTCAATTTCAAGTATTCTTCATAGGTAGTTGTCATCATGACCTCGCATCTCTTCTGTGTTCATCGTAACACTACTCACTCATTTAGTTTTTCAACGTCAGGGTACTTGGCAAGCAGCTTCTGGTTCGCTACTTCTAACTGCTTGCGGTATTCATCATAGGAAGGACTTAACTGTCTCAGAGCCGGAATGAACACATCGTAATACCCGCTGGTATTGTTGAATTCTTTCATTACAGACATTAGCCTGTAAGCAGGAGACTTCCTGTATTCATCAGATTGTCTATACGCGAAGTACTGCTCTAACATCTCCTTGTTGTGTGATAGAAAATCATCTGGATTATCGATAGACTCTCTGACATTTTCAATCATTTCTGTAATCTGTCGTGTACCAAGGTCCTTTGTACCTTCCATCAAGTACTCCTGAAGTTCCTCTGGCAAGTCAAGCACAGGCATATTATCTAAAAAATCTATTGCTCTCTCATAAGCTAGTTGCTGGGCATCAGTTTCGATAGGATGGTTCAAGAATGAGGCAAAGTGCAGACAAATGAACCTCCCGTAATATCCTGGAAAAGCCTCTAACAGTCTTTCAGTAATCGTTTTGCTGGCTTCAATTGCCTGCAATTCTGCACCAATGTCTGAATAATCGGCTCCACCGCTCAATTTGTCGAGGATTGATTTCTTTGCTTGCTCTCTCTGAACATCCAATTCCATTTTCACTGTCAGAGTTCGCAAGGTATCCCCAGAATCATCGGATAGCACTTTCTTGATCTCATTCGTGCTTAGGCCCAGCATTCTAAGGACGCGAATCTGGGTTAATCGCTCCACTTCTCCCTCGTCAAAGTCCCTATATCCATTCTCCAAGACAACTGGACAAACTAAGCCCTGTTGCACACAATATTCAATTGCCTTTTTTGTCAGACCTGTAACTTTGCTAACTTCATTGATTAGCATATCTATCACCTCACAAAAAGCGTAAGCTAACCCCCCAGGCAGTAGTCAACAGCTCCTTCAAAGAAACGAAGCGTTCTTGTCTCACACATTGGGAATATGCCCGAGACAAATCGTCCCTTTCAACGCTCCCGCTGAGACTCACAAAAGGTCGCCTAATCTTGCAAACACATCAATCGTCAGTCTTCTTTTTTATCGGGTGTCTAATGACTGTCCTACATTTTTCCGGAGCAACCTTACGCGGATCAGACATATAAATCTCGTGATGTAAGCGACCCTCGGCCATATCGTTTACGTAGCCATTTTCCTTGAGATATTCGTCCATTAATGCAATCGATACCGGTTCGTGATCGAATGATCCATAGTGCATAATCTGTACACATAAACCTTCCTCAATAGTAAGAAACTCAGCCGATGAGCAATCCATCTTTTTCTTCTTAGACGCTGTCTCCACAGCCCACTCAAAGTCCTTTCGGGCAACAAAATCTGGAAGGCGAATCACCGAAATCCAACTCAATAAATCCTTCTGACCATAGTCCATGCCGTCCACTCCGTCCTGCCACCAAAATCCTTCTAAGGGCGGAACAACATACTCAAAAAACCCTTCAATTCTGTAGTCGCTTTTGTAGCTCATTCTCAATGTGTATGAGACAGCATACAAGATGCCAATTGCCCGCTGGTAGGCACCTCCTTGCTCATTTGGATTGCCCCTACCGCGTACGGCAACATAATTCACCTGCGGAACATCCACAATTTCCGGTTTGTCTTTCGGCATATAGAACTCTTTGTATTCTTTCTTGAAGTCAAAAGCCATTTTCTATTCCCCTTCACTTTTTGGTGTCCTCTGTCACGTCAGGGTCAATCCTCTTAGCAAATGCAAGCCCCATACTAAGAGAGACGTGTTATCGCATACACTTTAGCACAGAACTCCTAGGCTTTTCTCAACTGTCAGCGCTCGCTCATAATTGGTGCAGACCACATTCACGTCTTCTGCTGTCTCTCGCATAGATATGCATTATTTCGCTTATGCCCTCTGACAGGCAATGTTATCCCAGCAGCGCTGCATCTGAGCCAAAACAACTTGAGTTTCCCGATGACCCGTTTCTGTATTTGTTTAAACCACATGGAGCTCATTAGAAGATCGATCATATCGATGAAATATTTGTGGGTTTTTGGAGGTAAAAGGAGGTAACGAGCGTTAGGCATCGAACTACTAATTCAGTAAATTAGATACAAAAGGGAGGTTTTTCGCCATGGATGAACTCAAATAGTTATTTTTGATTGGGGTAGGAAATTCTTTGTTATGAGCCAATATAATTGCACTTTGGGTCATTAATACACAAAACCGGTTCTTTGGTTACCTCTTTATCCAATGTGAGTCTTTAGGAGAGGTGAATAGTATGAAAAGCAACAGTGCTTTCGCAGAAATCCCCGAAACCGGTGAAGAACCGCTACCCGACTACGGGGAAGTTCCCCAAGAAACACTCTTCTCGTGGCTTTTGGAACTGGGCAAGACAGGCATCCATAGCCTCCCGGAAATGCTAGGAACTCTTCTGCTTCAGATCGGCATTGTGATTCTGATTCAGTTCGTATTCTGGTGGGATACAATCGCACGCCATATTCCGAAGTTCATTAAGACACCTGTGATCTTTCTCACAGCAACGTACAACAACATCATCCCAAAAACGATTTATTGGATCATAATCTTCACGTTTGGCAAGAAACTTGTCCAGCGGATCAGCGATGTCGGCTTTGCCAAGGCGCTCGAGCCCATCACAGGATTTGTACCGGGAGTGAAAAAGAGTTTTGAACGCGTTTCGAAAAAGGCGTATTTCTACCTCCTTCTAGGCGGCGGCCTTGGGCTTATCGTCGCCAACAATTTTGCTAGTTACAGTCGGTTCTCTGGGGCAAGAAACAAAATCGACAAGTATTTCGTCTGCTTAGTCATCTCTTTCACAGTCACCTATCTTCTCGGGGAAGGCCGCAAACACTGGATTTTCAAATTCGGTCGACTCGCCGCATCGGACATCTCAAGGACGTTCAAGATCAAGAACAATTACTCAGATGATTCTCTTTACATCCTTCTCACGGGATTTGTCGGAGGGCTTTTGCTGGACGCACCGCTCATTTTGATGAAAGCCAAGTACGGAGGGTACCAGTTAGGCGTAGGTCTCATTGTCGCTGCAGTTGTGATGCTCTTTGTACCGTCAGGAGCGCGATTAGAGAATCCATGAAAATCATAAAAGACGAGAGATATCGCTATATGTCCGCGTTTGATCCGGATACTGGCATGGGTATCCGTTCTAACATATACGATGCGGACGGCAATGACACGGGAATCGATCCCTTTATGGGCAGTTTCCCTGAACTTCTCGACATCGGGATCATGGGGCACTGTGCCCACGGGCAGAGCGGTCTGTGTCTCCAGTCAGGCGTCGAGTGCTATCAGAACGGCTTAGGGCTGATAGAACCCAATATGCCCTTTGAAGACTTTAAGGCCATTATCGACGAATGCCGCGGAAGAACCTTCCAAATTGCCCTGGGCGGTCGGGGAGACCCAGATATGCATGAGGATTTCCTACAGATCATCAAGTACGCCCGGGATAACGGCGTGGTCCCCAATTTCACTACATCCGGCTTTGGGCTAGATGAACACCTTCTGCCCGACATCAAGAAGTACTGCGGCGCTGTCGCAGTGAGCTGGTACCGAAACCAATACACTCTGCGAGCCATTGAACTGTTTCTTAGCTACGGCATCCGCACAAATATCCACTATTGCCTATCCAATGCGACCATCGACGAGGCCATCGAAATGATGGAGCAAAAGAAATACCCGAAGGAAATCAACAGAATCATTTTTCTGCTCCACAAACCAGTGGGCCTTGGGACGCATGAACAAGTCCTGCAGGTTGATGATCCCAGGGTCAGGCATTTCTTTTCCCTCTTCAATGAGCATAGGTACGCTGATAGAGCCGGCTTTGACAGCTGCAGCGTTCCGGCTTTGCTTCAGTTTTCTCCAAATATACACCCAATGTGTATGGAAGCATGCGAAGCAGGACGGTTTTCCGCCTATATATCTCCAGATTGCAGACTTTACCCCTGCAGCTTTGAACAGAATCCCTCTTTCGGCGTAAGCATTCGCGGCCATGGAATTGAGGGCGCATGGAATAGCGAGCCGTTTGACACGTTCCGGAGCCGTTTTCACGGAAAATGTTCGGGTTGCCCCCAATACGGTTCATGCTTAGGTGGCTGTCCGGTAGTTCCTGAAATTACCCTTTGTAACAGCAGGCACATATACAGCTGATTTGAAATCAGGTGGGAAATTCGTGAATTTTGCGAAAGGATGGCGGTACCAATGAAAATTAAGGTCGACTATGTCACAAACTCCTCAAGTGAGATATTTGGGATAGTGCTCACTGACTCAGGTATCGTGGGTCTGCTGCTTGCCGCGCTCCTGGGAATGTTCAATGCATGCGAGATTTCTGCTGAAAATGAGCTCCTTATGAAGGAACAAGTTCATGGCACGATGGTAGACACATCGACCATGGCTCGAGAAATCGCTACTGCAGCCCTTGAAGACTCCAAAAGGCAAGAGGAAATTGTCAAGAGCGCATATCAGGAGGCAGAGACCGCTCTTGATACGGCGCAGACTACACTCCAGCGCGAACTTGAAGAAACCAAGAAACTATGGGAAGAATCTGAGAGAACAGCCGATAGAACCGATCCTGGTTACTCTGAACTGAAAAAGCAGTACGACGACTATATGGAATACTTGAAGACCCAGATCGAGCAAGCCGAATACCAAAAGCAGATGGTTGAATATGAGAAAGCGGTACAGCAGGCCCAAATCGAAGCGAAAGACAATTGGGTTAAAGAGCGTCAAGCCGATCTGATCGCGGTAAAAGAAGAAAAAGCGATGCTTGAGGCGGTCGCAAAGGGATACAACATACCCGGCTACGACACCACCGCTGTCAGAGATCGGATCGGACAGCTCTCTGCGCGGGAGCAAGAACTATCAAAAACCCTTGCTGAAAACAACGCGCTCATCGACTACACGCCTTTGGACCGGGGCTCCATCGGACCTTCTGTAGAATCAAAGGACCTCAACGCTAAAATCCGGGCAGAGAAGAAAAGGATTGAGGCAGAAATGAAGAAGGCCGACAAGGAGAAGCGCGAACAGCTTCAGAAAGAAATGGACAAGAACATCGCGGAATACAAAGAGCAGATGGCTCGGGGCGACCGTTTTGCAATCGCGGAAAAGGCGGCCCAGGGCGTTCAGTTCGGCGCAGACATAGCAATAGAAGGCTTAGCTGCCGTGACAGGGCCCACAGGTGAGCAGATAAAGCTCGCATATACTGCAGGAAAAAGCATCGCATCCGGCATGGGCGAAGGTATGGCCGACCCAGAACATGCTGCCAAGCACCTTGCTAAAGGTATCCTTAACGCAGGAACTGAAGTTCTGAAAGAGAAATTTGGTGGGGAGGATAAGCCCTGGCAGGCAGCAGCTGCAAATATACTAAACGAAGGGCTGCAGGGCGGTCTTGATGCGTCTATCGAAGGCGGAAAACCAGAAGCCATTGCAGATGCCATGGGCAAGGGACTTACAAAAGGCGTATTTAGCTCATACGTAGACAATAGGCTCGAACTGATCAAAAGTGAAATCCCTATGCCAAAGGGCTCATCAGTAGAAATCGGCGATTACAGTGTGGGCAAGGTGTTAAACAATAACCCGCTGACCAAAGGCGTGATCCGTACAACCGTAAGAGAAGGCGGCGTAAGCCAAATCAAAGACGCTATCCAAGACACGATTGTCGACGAGGTTGGAAAAGAAGCCGGGTTCGTTGAGCGCAAGCCTGAGTAGATTGGAAAGAAACGTACGGCCGGCCTTCGATAGTTTATGTTTCGAAGGGTTCGAGCTATCTTCTCACCTTTAGTGTTCGGGAGCGCTCATTTTGAAGCGCCTGATTTGATGGCGCGAGTAAAGAGTTTTGTAGGTTCCTGGTATAGGGAAAAGGCAGTATGACTAAAATTCTTGTAGGTTTTTAGGTTAAAAAGAAGGCAAGGAGCCTTGAACGCTGCTATTTTAGGGAAAAACATGCATGGTAAGGCTCCTTGCCGCAGATACACTGCACCTCATGAAAGATTTCTACATACCCGTCGCAACTCCCAAGAGCTTTTTCAGAATCGTTTTCCCCAAGCGTACAAGTTTCATTTGCAGACAAAATATCTTAGTATTTTCAGGGATAGTTTAGGATGAACCTGTACCGGAAAGGATTTTCCGTATAGGTCCACATCTGCAAAACAGGGCAATGTGGTTTGCAAAATTGCAGCTGGTGGTAGAATTCACCAGGTTGCCGAGAAATTGGGGACCAGGGTGAGGTTTTTTATATGGTGGAAAATTGCTTATTTGACTTAGGGATTTGCGGGGTAATTTCCGAGCAGTTCTTAGTATTGTATCTCAGCAGGCTAATAAACGTTTCTATCTTCCATGTTATTCTGTCGCTGACACCAAAACTTCCCCTCGTGTAGATAGCCCCAATAGCACCTGTCGTAATACCGTGCTGCCATCTAAAGCTGTGGTTCAGGTGCTAAGACATCTAGGTGACTAAATAGATGCAATGTATCGGGGGAAAAGATATGGCCTTTGTGAATTTAAGCCTGCCCCCAAACCAGAAATAGAACTCGAGGCAGCAGAGAAGCAACCAGTAAACCGAAAACCTAACCCAGACAACTCCTGGTTGAGTTTGAGATACCCTCTAAAGATGATTACCCAGTAGGGAGTGCTTTGAAAAGAGGAATTGGAGGCCGAGAAAAAGCCCCTAAGCTACAGGGAAGATTGACGATTATATCCTTCACAAAAAGAAGGTGACCGTTTCTCAGTCTAATCTAGCCTAGTTTATACTGACAAAATCACTGTCCGTCGGCACATTAGCAATGGTAACCAAACTATTAGTTGCTAACTATTGGGAAAGACTCCCTTTCCGTCCTCTATATTAGCGAGGTTAACGCACTAATTCATCGACGGCGGCACCGAAGCCGTACAAACTGTTATCATTCTTAAGTACCAACACCAGTTCACCTGCGCCAATGGTTGCAATTCCCATCTTTTGTACTTGATCGGCTATGAATATCGGCTCCGCGCTGAGCTCTTGCCCATTGCCATAGATATCATCCAGGTTAAGGCCCAGCTGATAAAGTCGACCATCATTCTTAAGGATCAGGGTACGTTGCGGGCGGCGAAAACGCTTCGAACATCATCGGCCATCTTTTGCGGGGTGGAGTGTGCTATAGGTCGGTGATTGGAGCCCTTGAAGCTGATAATCCCCCATTCGCCAAAACCCAACTCTCCCCAACCGTTGGCACCACAGGCCAAGAGCTGTCCGTCCTGCGTCAGATAGTATGAACGATCCTCACCGGCAAACATATCAACTACACCTTGAGCAATTACCTCCAACCGCGCCAAGTATTCACTACCCAGTTGGCCGAAGGTGTTATCACCAAAGCCCAATAACTCTCCGTCATTCTTCAATATGAGTACGTGGGCCCTGCCTGCGGCTATTCTACTGACATCGCTCATGACTTCCGTCTTGAGAACATATCTGCGGTGATTGCCGAGATTGCTCTCTACTGCTGCAGGAAAAACTACAAAGTCATGCCCGTCACCCATCACCCACAGCTTACTGTCTTCCGTCACATAAGCGCTAGATCTATGCAACGTAATCGCCCGTTTGACCGGTTCTTCACCGCGGCTAATAATACCCAGTTCTCCCTCCCCACTCCAGCCGCTTGCCCGTAAGTAACACGACTACCTGTGGTTAAACGTCCTTTTTGTCAGCCCATAGCTTTAGCTGCAAACCAATTATAATTAAACCAAAACCAATGACGAGCCAGCCGATAGCCTTGCTTATTAAGAATGGGCCACCGCCCATTTTATCAAAAGGATCGGGTCCCTGAATTATCCACATCCGATAGTCAGAGTCTGACAAATAGAATGAAAGAATAATCGGAAAGGACAGAAACACAGAACCGAGACCTACTAGAGCATACGTTAAAACCTGGCTGTTCCAATTCACAAAAACTCGTTTATACCAAAGATAGACCGCAAATAGTCCTGCTGCGACGACTAATAACAAACCCTTCACCTCCCACTATAAAGTGTTTCTCCTATAGTAGTAAAATTCATTAGTCTAAGAGTAGCATATTCTTCCTAGAACAAAAACGCCCTCCACGCTCCGAACCATTGCGAGAACTAGCCCGTACTAGAGGACCTCAGCTTGTTTGTCCCTACATCTGTCCAGTTAGCAAATTAGTCCAGCTAAATACTTGCGTTTTATTCGCTAACGGGCATGCGGACAAAATCTTGGACTCTAAAAGGACTGGAGGATGTTCGCATGCCCAAGTGGGAACTTTAGAATGTCTATTGACACACCAACACATATCTAAGAAAACTATTCTTTGTTTTTACACAAAGTCAACCAAGATGAATCTCTAATGATTGACAATACCGTTTCCAGAAACCAAGTGTTCAGGAACTTTCACTTCTTTTGCTAAAGGATGATTAGTAAAAAATAACCTTAAGGCTCTGATTGCTGTGTAGGTATCATTTACTAAATCAAATTGCTTCTGATGTAGTGTCACATCATATTCGTTTGAAATTAACTCATGTGCTGGTTTTTGACGAATTTTTCTTATGTTTCTTAGCGGTTCAACTATTAAATCTGTAAGATTTTCCTGAGTTTGGATGTTTTTATTAAGCCATTCATCAAGCATCAAAAGGCTTCCTTTATTTTTGCCCGATTCATCTTTGCGGTCAATGCTTTGCATACATGGTGCATTTTTTTGAAAGGTTTTATAAGAAATATTATGTACAATGACCTTTTCAAGCACAAGAACAAAGTCATAATAATTTTTCAGTGTTGGCATAAGTATATTCCGAAATCCCTCTGGCATCTCAGAAAAACCTGTTCCAAAAGTTCGATTAAATAGCTTGGGGATTCCTATACTTTCACACTGTTCATTTATAACTATCATTTCTTCAATTAGAGCGTGAAAAATCCATATTTCATTGACCCAGTTACCATTTATTAGATTATCAACAAATCCACTATTTATCTTGCATATTTTCTGATGTGGAAGTTCAAATCCTTTCCACAGCATCTGTTTCTGTGAAGATAGCTTTGCCAAATCGCAAACGAAAACACCCATGGCACGTTCCAAATGTTTGCCATCTATATAAGCCATCCCATAGTTCTTAATATATTCATTATCAATAGTTTTATCATCTATATATTCATCCTTCACATAAATATTGCCACGATACCCACAATCCATTATTACAAACTTTGGATTGTTAACATATCTTTCTAATATTTCAATATTGAAAAATATAATTTTGAATTGTTTTTCGCCCTTCTGCATCAATACTGAATATGGCTTTGTGTAATCTAAAGGAATAGATTCAAGTGCCTTTCTCGTTGGGTAAAGCACTGAATAGTTTGTCTTCTTGGATATGTTTTCTTTCTGTTGATTTATAGGAATAGTAAAATCAAAACCTTTTATATGTGGATTTATGACTTCTCTTTCCGAAAGTACTTCTATAAGTCCTTCATCAATCAATTCACACAAAATATTACAATCATAATGTTCCATATTATAAACCGGCAATCCATTGAAATCATGGGATTCTATATAATAATTTATTATTTCATCTAATACAGTCTTTTTTTCATCCTTACACCTCAACTATTGATATTGTATACAACACTTCTTATATTTTTTACCACTACCACATGGGCAAGGCTCATTTCTACCGACTTTTCTGTGAAATTGACGTTGAAAGCTTTCAATCCTACTTTTTGCATATTCGATGCTCAATTCTTTTAGTCTATCAATCTCACCGATGGGTATATCGCTATAACTGCATTGTTTCCCCTTCACATCCATCAACTTGCCATCCTTATCATAGTCAATGTCAATCCACATGATTGGCATTGATTCATCATTAAGAGTGGCAGACAATACGTAATCCTCTCGCTCCTGTTTGTTCATGACCTTAATACCAGGAATCTTAACGAACAAACAATATTTTACTTCACCAAAGGCAAACATTACAACCATTCTTCCAATTTCAGGTTGCCTTCGCAATGCATGATGAATTGCCCTACAAAAATCATCTTTAGCTTCTGCGGACAAGTTTAAGAGAAAATGGGCCACATCTATTCTATTTTCAGCTGTCCCTCGATCTAACAGCTGAATTATCTCTGTTATTTCATTAGGTATGTCCTGCTTGGGCTTTGTTGGTTTTAATTCCGACAGATACAATCTGCAGAAATAGTTGTCCAAATCTTGCCTGAAGCCATGCCAATTAACCATGTGCTCTTCTGGAAATTCGGAAGCCGTTATCGAGTACATATTGTGGCTAAGATACATACCCAAATGATCAAGCTCATCATTCAATGCAATCTGAGGGATATCTATAGCACTCTTCCGTTGCTTCAGGAAATGAAGAAAGTATATGGGAGAATCAAAATATTCCTCGTATACCATCAAATCGTCATACGAAATTACTATGGTTTTACTTGAAAGCGTGATGAAGTTCAGCTTCTCAACCTTTGCTGCAAAGTCGTTAAAATTATCTACAGTTACAGAAAATGAATAAACTTCCTTGAATTCAGAAAGATTATTGATTTCGAATTTCTTCTGCTTATCGGCATAATAGAACGGAGCTGGCTGATGTTCGTCCATATACTTAATAGTCCGGCTACATTGAGAATCAGCTTCTTGCGCAAGCTTTGTATATGCTCTTATATGAGCATCGAAATCACTAATCGGTGGCGTTTGAGGGAAGGAACCTGCCTTTACTTCGATGATAAATAGGTAATTACTATATGTAATAAGCAGGTCATTTTCATTCATTTGTTTTAGGGAGCTGCCTACAGGATAGTAATTCTCTGTATGAGCTGTTGCTCCAGGCAACAGGTCCAAAAATAGCGCCTTAACCATATCTTCGCTAGCTAAGTTTTGTCGTTTGTTCCATGTATCCACATACTCAGGTTTCTGTCGAAAAATCTCTTTCTGTAAGGCTCTGTAGATATTATCGAATAATGAATAATAATCAAATCCGTATGAAATTCCATTTATTTTTATAAATGGTTTCTTTTTGGTCGGTATCTCCATGATTGGCCAGCCCGAAAACTCCGATCCGTCAAAAAAATCTTTGCATTCCCCAACACCTAAAGACAAAGCATCAGTCAGTCTTACATCCCATCCGGTTACATGAGAAATGTTATTCAAAGCTTCACCGAAAACTTTTTCGACTGTTGGAGCCATTACCTCTCTCATGTCTTCAATTGCAACTTCGGGGTCGACCCCTAAGTCAACCACTTTACGAAACTCATCCCAACTTTTCCCCATGTCCATCCAGGCATCCGCTAATCCCTGTGACATGGAATATTTAAGCTTTTCAAGCCCTTCAATTATCTGTTCAGCCGTAACTCCAAACAATTCTACAAGCACCTCATTATGCGGAGGCAAAAGTTTTTTGAGAGGCTCAAGTTCAAAGACCTGATATCTATTTCCTCTAACAAGATAAAGCATCTGTGATTCTACAATGTAGTGCATCATCTCATCAGCAATCTCGCCAGAATCTTCTTTATATGCCGACCAATAATGATAAAAATATACGAACTCCTTATACAAATCTTCTACGTCCGCAAGAATTGAATGGCATCGTTTTTCCTGTTCTTCTTTTGATTCTTTATCATTAAAATGATTTTCTGTTGATACCAAAATACTTTGTATATATTCCTGAGCTCTGATAGTCATATTTTCTTCGTTCGTGTAATCAAGCTCCGAAGATTTATTCATATGGGACAGCATGGCTATATCTTTAGTGAATTTAAGGATCATCAAGGGATCACAGACTGATATTTCTTCTCGGATTTTTTTGACCTTTTCATCTATCCGTTCCTTAATCTTAGGGTATTCCTCTTTATAAAACGCACGAATCTGAGCATGCTGTTCTGGTGTACTCAGATTACGCATAGACACAACTTTCCCATAGCGGGCCAGCTCAAATAACCCATCATTATAGTAATCATCAGCTTTAACTAGTCTTTGCTTCTTATGTTTCTTTTTGCTCATAACATAAACCCTCCCTTCGATAAAACAATTGCATTTCTCCCAGTTTTACTATTTAATATATAACTTCAAACTATTTCAACAAATCCTTGATTTCTTCCATCTTTTCATGTGTTGGATGTCTTCGCACCTGCTTCAATTCCTCCACAGCATTAAGAACATCGTACATTGGGTAATTACAAATTTCTTCTACCTCTCCTATATAGATAAGCATGAACTTTGAATCTATATTTGTATTCTATGGCTATATTCCTCAGCTTTTCTCGCTATTGTACCAATAGGAATCTGTCCCTTCCCGTCACCAAATTCCACATCTATGTTGATATGTGTGTCTGCTTTTTTGTGGGACAATGAAACAACCATCTCAACATGACTAGTCATTGGGAACATATCAAAAGGCTGGCATTTAACCGCCTTCCATCCTCTTTCTTTGAGAAACAACATGTCCCTGGCGAAAGTAGATGGATTGCACGATACATACACTATACTTCTGGGTTTTATGTCAGCTATGGCAGCAAGAGTCTCTTTTTCAGCCCCTCCCCGAGGCGGATCCATTATCACAACGTCTGGCCTGGGATACTCAGCTAACAGCCCCGGAATTGCTCTTGCAGCCTTACCTGCCTTGAACGTTACATTCTCAATACCATTATCTCGGGCGTTTCTAAATGCATCCTTAACGGCAGGTTCCACCTCTTCAACACCGACCACAAAAGAAGCTCTGAGCGCCGCGAACAAAGATATTGTGCCAATTCCACTGTATACATCATAGACAACATCATTCGGCTTTAATTCTGCCCACGAAAGAGCAGTAGTGTACAGATTTACAGCTTGATAGGAGTTTACTTGATAGAAAGATCTGGGCGAAATTCGGAACCTAAGACGCCCAAGACTTCCGGACCCTTTGGTCTCAGATCCGAAGACGTCTTGAATGTAAGGTCTACCCGCAATCAGATAGTCTCTATCTCCAAAAATCATGTTAGTCGCTTCATCGTTCACATTGAGGACAACGCTTCTTAGGTTCGGTATGGACTCCATGAGTTCAGACGCCATATCATTCAAACCTGAGAGTCTGTGACCAGTAGAGACCAAAACCGCCACAGCCTCATCTGTGCCAGGTGCTACTCTCGCAACCAGGTGACGGACAGCACCTCTGCCTGTTTTCTCATTGTATACTTTGTACCTGCGCTTCCTAACCTGATCCAAGAGGTGCTTAATCACATTGCGAACTGCCGGGTGTTCAACAAGACAGTCTTGCGCAGGAACTACATTGTGGGTATATGGTTCATAGAACCCAGCTACTACTTGCCCATTTTCATAGGCAACAGGCACTTCTACTTTGTTCCTGTATCCTAGGATCTTAGGTGACGGCACACAAGGCGAGATCTCACAATCAAAGACCCTTGCAATCCTATGAAAAGCTTCTTCAACTATCTTAGTTTTCCATTCAAGCTGGACTCCGTAGTCCATATGCTGCCAAGAACATCCTCCGCATTTTGAAGCGACAGGGCATGCCTCTCCAACGCGGCCCTCACCCTGCTCCAATATCCTTTTCACTTGTGCGCGGGCAAAAGTCTTTTTCTTTTCCACAAAGAAAGTCTGAGCCACGTCACCTGGGACTGTACCCGGAACAAAAACCGTAAGTCCCTCATAAGGGCCTGAAAGTACCCTTCCTACGCCTTCCCCTCTGTGGTTGAGGCTCTCAATTCTGACCATGCAACTGTCCATATTTCGATCAGTCTTCCCCTATCACTACTATTTCAGGCTCCAGCCTTACCCCAAATTCCTCATACACTTTTTTCTCGATCATGCCCATGAGCGTGAGCACATCTTCAGCCGTAGCCTTACCTGTGTTTACTATAAATCCTGCGTGCTTAGGCGAAATCATCGCACCGCCGCATGACAACCCTTTCAATCCCAACATCTCGATCATCTGCCCAACATATCTTCCTTGGGGTCTTTTGAACACGCTACCTGCAGATGGGAAATCCAAGGGCTGCTTGTCTTGTCTGTCTTTTAGTCTCTGCGCAACAGTCTGCCGTATCGTGCCAGTATCCCCCTGCGCAAGGACCAGATCCGCTGACAATATGAGCAGATCCTCCCGGCCGGAAAAAAAGGAGTGCCTGTAGGAAAAATCCAGGGCACTGGCGCTCACAAAACCGATATCGCCATCCAACGTAGCGACTTCGACTCTCCTGACCAATGAACTTATGTCGCTTCCGTAGGCCCCCGCATTCATTGTAACTGCTCCACCAATGCTTCCAGGAATACCGGCGGCAAATTCCAAACCCGCGAGTCCTAAAGAAGCACTCAGTTCTACTACTTGTCCCAGAAGGCTTCCTGCCAAGACACTTAGCGTATTGCCGTCACGTCTATCTATCCCGCTGAAGCCTGGAGATAGTTTGATCATGCACCCTCTCAATCCGCCGTCTCTTACCAACAAATTCGTGCAGTTTCCAGCAATGTAGCAGGGCACGCCGAGATTTCTGCACGTTGACCACGCCTTTATGACGTCGTCTCTAGTCTTAGGCACGACAAGAAGATCGCAGGGACCCCCTATCCGAAATGACGTGTGATTCGCCATAGGTTCAGAGAAAAACACTTTTGAGTCATGCAGCCCTGCCGCAATCTCGGCATAGGTACAGTCCATATTCCTAGGAGTATTATCTCCCACTGATCCTTCCTCCCTGCAGAACCAAAAACACATTGCTAGTCGGAAAGTCTCTGTCTGAGAAGCTCATTGACCTTTCCGGGATTCGCTTTTCCTTTTGTAATCTTCATGACCTGGCCAACCAAGAAGCCTAAAGCCTTGTCTTTTCCTGCCTTGATCTCTTCTACAACAGACTGATTCTTCGATATGACTTCGTCTACTATCCTTGCAAGGCTCTCATCGTCGGAGATCTGCTCTAGCCCATGTTCCTCAACTATCGCCTTAGGCTCTTTCCCCGTCTCAATCATGGTCACGAGGACATCTTTTGCTATCTTCCCGCTTATTACTCCCTCTTCTATGAGGTCTAGCATAGATACGAAATATTGGGGACTTACAGGTATATTGTCGTAGGGTATTCCTTTGTTCTTCATATATCCAAGTAATTCTACCATTATCCAGTTGGAGACCATCTTTGGTTCTCCTCCAAGGGTAATGCAACCCTCAAAGAACGCGGAAATTGCCGGATTAAGCGTGAGCACTTCTGCATCGTATCGCGGTAGCCCCAGCTCTTGAACATAGTAAGCAACTATCTCCTCCGGCAATCGGGGCATGTTCCGTCCAACCTCATCTACAAACTCCCGAGTCAGCTGCAGAGGAGGCAAGTCAGGGTCTGGAAAATAGCGGTAGTCCTCGCTAGTCTGTTTGATCCGCAACAGTTTCGTGATCTCTTGAGCTTCATCCCAGTGTCTGGTCTGCCGTTGTATCGTTCCGCCTTGTGACAAAATTTCCTTTTGTCTTTCGAATTCATATGCCAAAGCCCTGGTCACCGCTCTAAAGGAACTCAAGTTCTTCATCTCGCAAGGGGTTCCCCTGACCTGTGCACCTCTGGGTCTCACGGATATGTTGCAGTCAACACGCATGGAACCCTCTTCCATCTTCACATCTGATACTGCAGAAAAAGCAAGCGTCCTTTGGAGTTTTTCAAGGTACTGCCTTGCTTCATCGGGTGATGCTATGTCAGGTTCCGAGACAATCTCAATAAGGGGCACGCCTGATCTATTGAAGTCGAGAAGCGAATATGATGCCGTAGTTATCTCCTCACCGGCGTGAATAGATTTCCCAGCATCCTCCTCGATATGTACTCTGTTTATCCTTATTCTCTTGCGCGGATTATCGATCTCTATATACCCCCCCTGAGCAAGTGGTATATAGAACTGAGATATTTGATATCCCTTTGGAAGATCCGGATAGAAATAGTGCTTCCTATCAAACCTGCTTGTGAGGTTGATGGAACAATTCAAAGCAAGGGCAGCTCTTACCGCAAGCTTTACCGCCTCCATGTTTGGCTGAGGAAGGCTACCCCCAAGGCCCATGCATATGGGGCAGATATTCGTATTTGGGGGATCGCCGAATCTAGATGAGCACCTGCAGAACATCTTGGTCTTAGTTGCCAATTCCACATGGACTTCCAACCCTACCATCATCTCGTACGTATCATCGTGAACTTCAGTCAACAAGCTCAACCTCCCTAACAGGCTTCAAACTCTGCCGCATGGCAACCCGTTTGGAGCGTATTTCCTCACCTATCTCTTGTTCTAGGGCATACCCAAGTCTGAGTACAGTATGTTCGTCATAAGGCTTGCCGATTATCTGCAATCCGCAGGGAAGATCCTTACCATGAGCGTGAGAAAACCCTACCGGCATGGAAAGCGCACATAGTCCGGCAAGGTTAACTGGGATGGTTATGAGGTCCCCGGTATACATAGCAAGAGGGTCTTCAATCTTATCGCCGATTTTGAAAGCAACATACGGTGTAGCAGGCGAGATAATCAGGTCAACTTTCTCAAAACTCTTCCTAAAATCTTCAATAAGCATAGTGCGAGCCTTAGCCGCCCGTATATAGTATTTCTCTTTGTTTCCTGCGCTGAGGGCATATGTGCCAATCATGATACGCCTTATGACCTCTTCGCCAAATCCTGTGCCCCTTGATAAACCATACAGGTCATCTAGAGTTTCCGCTTCGGCGCGTCTTCCAAATCTCACTCCGTCGAATCGCGCCAGATTAGAAGAAGCCTCCGCCGAAGCTATAATGTAGTATATATCGATGGCATATGCCAAAGAGGGAAGATTCAGTATTTGTATCTCAACGCCAAAGTCTTTGAGACGCTCTACGGCAGATTCAAAACACTCCATTACATCAGGCTCAACACCCTCTAGAAACTCCTCGGCAATGCCAACCTTGAGCCCTTTGACTTCTTTGCCTAGACCTGCAAGATAAGACGAACCAGTTGCTTCAAATGACGTTGGATCCATCTCATCAAACCCTGCTATCGCGTCTAGAGCCAAACCACAATCCCAGACTGTTTCGCCAATAGGACCTATAGTGTCAAGTGAAGACGCAAATGCCGTTACCCCATATCTTGAGACTAACCCGTAGGTCGGCTTCAATCCGCATACGCCCGTGAAACTTGCAGGTTGTCGGATAGAACCTCCCGTATCCGTACCTAGGGCAATAGGGACCATGCCTGATGAGACCGCGGCCGCCGAACCTCCACTAGATCCGCCTGGCACACGCTCTTTATCCCAAGGATTCCTCGTAACACCAAACGCTGACGTTTCAGTGGAAGAACCCATTGCAAACTCGTCGAGATTCGTTTTGCCTATGATAACAGCCCCCTGCTCCACAAGCCTAGTCACACACGAAGCATCGTATGGTGCGATCCAGTTTTCGAGCATCCTCGACGCGCAGGTACAGGGAGCTCCTTTCACGCAGATATTATCTTTAATGGCAACAGGCAGACCCGCAAGCAGGCCTGGATTCTCTCCTCTTTCTAGCTTCTTGTCAACCCGCGAGGCGCAAATCCTCGCACCAGGCTCTAAGAGTTCTATAAAAGCGTTCAACTGCGGTTCGACTTCTGCTATCCTGCCTAGAAAACTGTCGAGGACTTGATCTGCAGAAATGTCCCGCGATAGTACATGCGCCACAATTTCTTTTGCCGTCATTTCCCACAATTTCATACTCCAAGCCACCTTCCTTGTTAGGAACCCTGGGACTCTCTAGGAACCTTAAAATATCTTTCCAAAACTGAAGGAGCAGTCTCCAAGAAAACTTCTGAACTCAGAGTCTGCTCCACAACGTCATCAAACAATCTAAGATGCCGTGCTTCTACCATGCTAAACGTGGGCTCATAACCTTCCAAATCTGCCTTTAACAAGTGTTTCATATGCTCGAACAGTAAAGCCAGGTCATTAGCCAAATCCTGTTTGTACTCTTCCGGCAAGAATATGCCCGAATCATGTGTAATCTGCTTCATATCAAACTCCATTTTCCTTTTTACACTCCTTTTATCATTTCGAGGAATTCTTCTTCGGTCATTATCCGAATACCCATGTCCCTTGCCTTATCGAGCTTAGATCCTGGCGAATCCCCGACTATGAGCGCATATGTACTTCTGGATACTGAAGAAGACACCTTCCCACCCAAAGAAATGATCAATTCTTCAGCCTCGTGACGTGGCATGGTTTTCAAGGTGCCTGTAATAACAAAAGTCTTGCCGCCAAGGACCCCTCTTACAGATTCGCGGACCTCCTGACCAAGTGCTGCTTTAACCCCCGCATTCTTGAGTTTCTGCACAAGATCTTTCATGGACTCAGTTCGCACAAAGAGGGTTATTGACTTGGCAGTTTCAGGCCCTATTTCAGGAATGCTGGTAAGTTCCTCTTCTTCTGCCTGAATGAACTTATCGAGCGTTTGGAACCTTTCCGCAAGAAGTCTAGCGGTCTGCTTCCCTACATGTCTTATCCCCAAAGCGAAGATCAGACGATCCAGAGTCCTTCCCTTCGAAACCTCTATGCTTTTTATCAGGTTTTCTGCCGATTTCCTGCCCATCCTAGGTAGGTCGGCTATGTCGTCGACATTCAAAAAGTAAAGGTCGCCAGGGTCTTTTACCAGGCCTGACTGCAAAAGCGATTCGACAAGAGCAGGACCAAGCCCACGTATGTCCATTGCGTCCCGAGACGCAAAATGGGTAAGTCTCTCTTTGATCTGTGCTGGGCACGCCATGTTAGTGCAGCGATATGCCACCTCTCCAGGTAGCTTTATTAGATCTTCTCCGCATGCGGGGCATTTCTCCGGCATGGAAAACTCTATCTCAGAACCTGTTCTCTTTTCCTTGACAACACTGACTATCTCAGGGATGACCTCTCCTGCCTTTTGAAGTAGAACGGTGTCACCGATCATTAGGTCTTTTTCTCTTATGAAATCCTCATTGTGTAGAGTCGCTCTTGAAACAGTAGAACCCGATACCTTTACAGGCTCCAAAATCGCAACAGGCGTCACTATCCCGGTTCTGCCTACTTGAACTACTATATCTCTGACCTTGGTTTCAACCTGCTCGGGCGGAAACTTGAACGCTATCTGGGACCTAGGCGAATGACCGGTAGCTCCTAAAGAGCGGCCAAGTTCCAGATCGTTTACTTTTATTACAACACCATCTATGTCATAAGAAAGGGAGTGCCTCTTTAATTCCCATACCGGCAACAATTCTATGACCTCATCAATGCTCTGGCAATAGTCAAAAGAAGCTACAGGGAATCCGAGTTCTTTCAACAAGTTCATGCACTCAACCTGGTATCTAGGCAAATTCCAGCCAGAGCCTGTTACATCCCTAATCTCATAAAAAAGTGCTCGAAGCGGTCTCGAAGCGGTAATCCCTGGGTCTAGCTGCCTCAGCGAACCTGCCGCGGCATTGCGCGGGTTTGCGAAGGTAGGCAGACCGTCTTCTTCTCTTTCCTCATTTAGCCTCTTGAAGTCATCTTTTGGCAAGAATACCTCACCCCTGACTTCAATATGTTCAGGGGTAGGTTTAGAAGTCTGACGCAGTCTAAGAGGTATAGCCTTTATGGTCTTTACGTTTGCGGTGACGTCTTCACCAACAACTCCATCCCCTCTTGTGAGCCCGAGCCCAAAAACCCCACGTTCATACCTGAGAATCACTGAGAGCCCATCAATCTTGGGTTCAACCACGTAGTCAACTCTTTCTATCGCTCCAAGCTGCCTAACTCTCCTATCGAATTCTCTTATCTCTCCTTCAGTAAATGCATTAGAGAGGCTCAGAACCGGCCCACTGTGAGGTACAGATCGGAAAACGGACAAGACTTGTCCCCCTACCCTTTGAGTAGGCGAGTCAGGGGTAACAGATTCCGGATAAAGATTCTCGAGCTCTCTAAGTTCTTGGAACAGCCTGTCGTACTCCGCATCGGTTATGGTCGGAGCGTCTAGAACGTAGTAGCGGTAGTTATGCTCGTGAATTAAGGTTCGCAATTCCTCTATACGTTTGAGGGCACTGTCCTTTGAGTCCGCCTGTTCATTATCAGTCATGTTATTCCTCCTAAGAAGCGTTCCAGAACTTTATCTCAAGCAAGTTCTCAGGGATTTCGCATAAAAATCTGGAAATCCCTGCAGAGGTTGATCCCGTATAGGTTTCTCTCTGCGCTGCAAAGGTAAGGTACAGTAGTTCTTTGGCTCTTGTCATACCCACATAACACAGGCGCCGTTCTTCTTCTACTTGGTTTTCATCTCCTATCGACCTTATATGCGGCAGGATCCCCTCCTCCATTCCTACAAGGAATACCACATCAAATTCAAGGCCTTTGGCGGCATGAAGTGTCATCATGGCGCAAGCGTCTTGCGTTTCATCATACATGTCCTGGTCACTTGCAAGAGCTTGGTCTTCGAGGTACTCATACATTGTCAGGCCCCGAGAAGACGCCAACCTCATAGACACCAGGAGTTCTTCAAGGTTCTCTAACCGGCTTTCGCTCTCTTTTGTATCTTCAGCCTGAAGCCATGCCCTATATCCCGTACCCTCCAAGATGCGGGCCATTGCCAAATGGATGGGCATATCCGGCATTTCAGAAACTTCCTTGAGGACCACACCCAGTTCCTCGGCTCCTTGTTTGGCCAACCTGTTCAGCCCGGCAATAGAGGCAGCATTACATAAGGTATCAACTAAGCTTAGCTTATTTGTCTCGGAATAGGAGATTATCTTCCTAAGACTCGCAGGTCCTAGCCCTCGTGGAGGCACATTGCTTATACGCTCCAAAGCAATATAGTCGAAGGGGTAAGCTATCAGCCTTAGGTAGCTTATAGCATCCTTTATCTCTTTTCTCTCATAAAAGCGTAGCCCACCCACTATGTTGTAAGGTATACCGACGCGCATGAAAGCATCTTCGAAATTCTTTGACTGGGCATGAGTACGGTACAAAATGGCTATGGAATTTAGCGGTCTCATACTGGATAGCGCTAGTACCTCTTGGGCGACCACTTGGGCTTCTTCATGTTGATTGCTGGCCCCAAACACAACTATCGGATTGCCGCCTTTTCTGGAAGTCCACAACCGCTTTTCTTTTCGGAAGAAGTTCTTTGACACCACGTTATATGCTCCATCCAAAATAACTTGGGTAGAACGATAGTTTTCCTCAAGTTTCACGACTCTGCAGGAAGGATAGTCTTTCTCAAACTCCAAAATGTTTCTTAGGTCCGCACCTCTGAAGTTGTATATGCTCTGGTCATCGTCCCCTACAACAGCAAGGTTGTGATGCGCGGCTGCAAGTACCTTTACGAGTTCGTACTGAGCTCTATTTGTATCCTGGTACTCATCAACCATAATGTATCTGAACCTATTTTGGTACTTTTTCCTTATGATTTCGTTATCGTTCAACATGAAAACAGTCTGCATAATCAAATCATCAAAGTCTAGCGCATTGAGCTCTGCAAGCCTTTTCTGGTACAAATCGTAAGCTTGAGCCACCTTGGTTTCGTAGAAAGAGGACGCTTCCTTAGTCAACTTGCTGGGTGTCCACAACTTGTCTTTTGCGGCAGAGATGGACCTCAAGATACCAGAAGGTGGATATTGCTTTTCTGACAGGTTCATGTCTTTCAGAACTTGTCTCATTATCTTTACCTGGTCTTGCGAGTCCATTATTGAAAACCTGCCTGACTTACCAATAGACGGGTATTCAGTCCTGAGTATTCTTGCGCACATGGCATGGAAAGTCATCGCCCAGACACCCTGGGCCTTGGCCCCTAACATAGACTCAATTCGCGACTTCATCTCGTTGGCAGCCTTATTGGTAAAAGTAATTGCCAAGATAGACCAGGGTTCAACGCCTTGGGAGATCAAATATGCGACTCGCCTTGTGAGCACTGTGGTTTTTCCGCTACCGGCCCCCGCAAGTATAAGGAGCGGACCGTCTTTATGTTGCACGGCTTCCTTCTGCCGATCATTTAGCCCTGCAAGAACATGGTCATGCTGCAGACTATGAGATTTCACTTCAGCCAAAGTTGAAACACCGCCATATAGTTTGATAGTCTTTCCGAACAAGTAAATTATACAGTATCCTCCCTTAAGTAGCCAAAACTCTCATGAACCCCTTGAAGGAAACTCATTATGCAAGGTAGAATATAATGAAGGATTACTGACTATATAGTAATAGAAATACAGATAGATTTCAGGAGGAGTATTGTTGGGAAAAGACCGTCCGGCCATAGTGCAAAGCGATGGCAGCATTCTACTAGAAGTAGACAATGCAGAGTACGAAAACGCCCGGGACACCATTATGCGGTTTTCGGACCTTGTCAAGAGCCCTGAATATGTCCACACATATCGGCTGTCGGTTCTGTCTTTGTGGAACGCCGCGTCATGCGGGTTTACTCCTGAGGAGGTAATCGAGGGACTTCGCCGCTACTCTCGGTACCCTGTACCCGATAACATTGAAGTATACATCCGGGATACCATGGCGAAGTTCGGTATACTGAAGCTAACTCAAGAAGGCGATGCTTTTGTATTGAAATCGGCCGACGAGTTTATTATGGAAGAAATCCGTCGCTCAGACAGGTTAGCGCCTCACATTCAAGAAGTAAAAGGAAAGGACTCTGTTGTAATAAGACCGTACTCCCGGGGACTGGTTAAGCAAATACTTGTAAAGATGGGCTATCCCTGCGAAGACCTCGCAGGTTACGTTGAAGGTGACCCTCTCGATGTACCACTTAGAAACAAGACCTTAACCGGTGCACCTTTCGCATTAAGGCCCTATCAAGAAGCAGCGAGAGATGCCTTTTGGGCTGGCGGAAGCGTAAGAGGAGGAAGCGGAGTAGTTGTTCTTCCATGTGGAGCTGGAAAAACGATCGTAGGTCTTGGAGTCATGGAAAAGGTTGCGGCCCAAACATTGATCCTTACAACTAATGTGGTTGCACTAAGACAGTGGATAAATGAAATCCTAGACAAATCGGAACTGACGGAAGATATGGTAAAAGAATACAGCGGCGAGAAGAAAGAAGTGGGCCCGGTTACCGTAACAACTTACCAGATACTCACATACAAGAAGCGGGGTACTGCCGAAGAAGAATTTCCTCACTTTCGATTGTTCAACGAGAAAAACTGGGGTCTTATCATCTATGATGAAGTCCATCTTCTCCCAGCACCTGTGTTTAGAATCACTGCTGATCTTCAAGCCAGAAGAAGACTAGGCTTAACGGCCACGCTAGTTAGGGAAGACGGTCGCGAAGATGACGTCTTCAGCCTCATAGGCCCGAAGAGATTCGATAAGCCCTGGAAGGAGCTAGAGGCACAGAATTGGATCGCAGCCGCAAAGTGCTACGAAGTGAGGGTAGATCTTGACCAAGAAAATAGACTGGACTACCATACTGCCAGTGAAAGGGATAGATACAGGATCGCCGCTACAAATCCTGCCAAATACGAATTGGTGAAACAAATAGTTGAGCATCACAAAGATGACCAGATTCTGATTTTGGGACAGTATATAGACCAGCTAGAAACCATAGCAGGGATCTTGAAGGCCCCTATGATATATGGGCAGACTCCTAATAGCGTAAGAGAAGAACTGTACTCGAAGTTCAAATCAGGAGAGATCAAAGTACTGGTAGTGTCAAAGGTAGCAAATTTCGCTGTTGACTTACCCGATGCAAGCGTCGCAATACAGGTGTCAGGTACCTTTGGTTCAAGGCAAGAGGAAGCTCAACGCCTAGGGCGGATCCTTAGGCCGAAACCGCAAGGGGAAAGTGCTTTGTTCTACTCGTTGGTAACAAGGAATACCAAGGACCAGGATTTTTCACAAAAGCGGCAGCTTTTTCTTACCGAACAGGGATATAAATACACAATCTGGGAGCAAGACAGATTTGTATCAGAACTAAAGAAAGGGAAATTGCCATGAACCTAAAAGAAGCGCTTTTGAATATTCCTGTTGAGAGACTTGTCTCCATATCAAGTTTCTACGGTATCCCCTTACCTGGCAACTCGGGATGCAACAAAGCCGAATTCTCGTGTAGTCTCGCGTCTTTGGTGTCTGAGCATCTTCTTGTACCTGCAAACGTGCTGGTGGCGATGAATGGGCTAGACGACGAAGAAATGATTGCATTGAGACTCATAACCCTCTCCGGCGGCGGTAACGGAGTCGTTGTGGAACAGTGCCACCAAAAGCTCAATCAGCTTTCGCGCAAGTGGCGACGAAACGGATTCAAAGTGATTGAGGCTCTCATAAACAGAGGTCTTGTTTTTTCCAAGCGTGAGGACTATCGCCAAGTGTATTTTGTGCCCGAAGACTTGAGAGTCATATTGGCAGATTTCTTCCTCACCAGGATTTTTGACGAAATTGGCTCTGATCCAGCCCGCTTCTATCCCCGTCACATAGTAGACCATGCGGCGCCCTTGAGGCATTTGTGCCTATTTCTCTCTTACCTGCGCAAAAACGAAGTACGGCTGACGCAAGCAGGTACCATATTCAAAAAAGCCCAAAGCGATCTTTCGGTCTTGATAGAAGAAGCTGATTCTGATATAGAGCAATCATTTTTCCCGGTGAGATACCCGCCCAGGCTTGCATTCCTTATGTATTTCGCTAAGTCAAAAAGCCTGTGCGAAGAAAGAAACGAGGTCCTTAGGCTAGGCTCTCAGGCAAGCACGTGGATTCAAACGCCCTATTCAGAGTGGCGAACCGATCTTTACGAATACTGGCTGCAGACTTTCGTGGCCCAAGACTCAGATCTTCAGACTATGCACTGGATCATGATGAACTCACCCGAAGGCTCTGTTGTCTCTGTCGACAAACTCCTCGAAGAAATGGATACTCTATCTACAAATCACTCATCACATGGCTTGAGCCTACGCGTACAAAGAAACCTTGTTCAAATGATGGAGTACCTAGGGGGACTTGAGGTAGCTCAAAGCAGAGGAGAGACCGTCATACGTGTTACCCCTTTGGGAAGGGCGCTCTTTGGCTTGGAAAAGTGGCCAGAAGAGGTTTTTGATACCTATATATATGTGCAATCAAACTTTGAAATACTCGTTCCGTGCACGATTGAACCTAGAATTCTGTGGGCCATCGACACGTTCGCTCAAAACACAAAAGTAGACCAGATGATGGTATACAAACTTACAAAAAACTCGGTATACAAGGCAATGTTGCACGGGTACACCCCAGAGATGATTCAGCATTTCCTCGCAAGGCATTCTAAGACCCCTCTTCCTCAGAACGTCATGTATTCAATATCTCATTGGGGAACGTCCTACGGACGCATCGAGTTTGAAGACGTCATTTTGCTCAAATGCGATTCTGACGAACTTGCGGATGAACTCATGATGTCTCCCAAGATTAAGGTCTATCTGAAAAAGAAGGTTGGCCCTTGTTATTTGGTAGTAGACAGGGAATCATATGAATCGCTCATAGCCGCCTTGTCAGAGGAAGGATATATGCCTAAGGTTAGTGCAGGAAGCCCCAGACTGGTACCAAAAGAGGCAAGTCGTTAGACCCCAATCTAAAACCTTTCCACAGGCCTCGCTATGGGCATGTATTTCTTAGATTCAGTAGACAGTCTGTCATAGCGCCTTAGCCAGACAAAAGATAGGGCAAAGCCCAGAAGCGTCAAGATCCACTCAAACACCTGTTGACCGCCAAAGAACCGGACTACCGACCACCCAATGCCATACCCTAACGCAGCAAAAAGAAGCGGAAGACCATATACCAAGAAAGATAGGCGGACGTAGTCGGAACTAGGGAGTTCTAATTGAACGAGATCCCCAGGCTTCATCTCGCCGACTGCCCTGGCTTCAACAATAAGAGAATCTCCTCCAGAGGAAATCTTGCCTCCGCAGCGCCCGCAGTTTTCACAGGCAGCTTTTCTTTTGACTTCAACGGTAACTAAGGTATCCTCTCGAGATACGACCACAGCAAGCTCTTTCACGAAAGATCCCTCACCCTGGTATAAACCCCGATACGTATTGCCAACTAACACCTAGAAGAGAATCTTGTGACGTTTCCAGCTCACGTTCAGGACCAAGCCAACACAAAAACCATTCACGATCAACGCGGTTCCTCCATAGCTGAGAAAAGGAAGGGGAATCCCAGTCACAGGCATTATGCCCATTGTCATACCTACATTTACCAGGACCTGAAACAAGAACATGGTGAAGACACCACCTGCAATTAGCATACCTTCTTTGTCAGGCGAACCGATCGCCACTACAAGGCAACGGTAGACTATAAGCGCATACAAGCCAAGCACACATAGGGTGCCAACAAACCCCAGTTCCTCACCGACTACAGAAAAGATGAAATCGGTATGCTGTTCAGGAATAAAGTCCAACCTGTTTTGGGTGCCCTGGCCGAGACCTTTCCCCCAGAGGCCACCGGAACCTATAGCGATCTTAGACTGCAATACCTGATAGCCAAGACCCAAAGGATCTTTTTCAGGATTGAAAGCAGATACTATTCTGTCAATCCAATGCTGTTCAATTGGAAGTGGTAACCCGGCATACCAGTACAGTCCAAACACTAAAACCACCGCTACCATGCCTAAGGCCACAATACTCAGGATCACCTTGCCGGGAGTACCTGAGAAATAGACAACTCCTGTCCCAATGACGATAGTGGTGATAGCTGTACCTAGGTCCGGCTGCCACAGTATCAAGACAACAGGTACGACCATCCACGCATAAACAGGGAGTATATCCCATAAAGAATCGGGATAGGTGTCTTTTGAACACAGCAGCGCCACACTAAAAAGGATTGTTACAATCTTCTGCAGCTCCGAAGGTTGTAGATCAAACAGCCCAAGAGGAATCCAACGCGTAGAGCCGCCTACGGTCTTACCTATGAAACGCAATGACAAAAGCAGTAACACGTTAGCCGCAAATATCCATGGTGACAGGCGCACCAGGTCATGGTAGTCAACAAAGGCTCCTACCACTAACGCTAAAAACGAGACGGCGATCATGACTGCCTGCCGCTTGAGATAATAGTGCCCGTCTGCTCCATGGGTAGCACTATCTATGAGAGGCAGAGATAGTATCTCCAAAACAAGCACTGCGCCTAACAACCAGAAGTCTATGCGTCTTACCGCTTTTCTGTCGATCCTAACGCTTGGCAGCGCCACGAGTCTCTCCTGCACCCCTTTTAACGGACCGAATAGGTATGCTAGCCACCAGGACTTTGTTCCTGTCGGTGTCTTCCCATTCAAACTCGAGTCCTTTTTCATCGATCTCAACAAACTTAGATATCGCTACAATGACCGCGTCTTGCATCTGCTCCATGGTTTGGGGGGCAATGGCCAACCTGTCTTGCATCAAGACTACTTTGAGCCTATCTCGTGCAACTTCCTTGGATTTTTCCTTTTTCTTGAAGAAACCAAACAAGCCTATCCCCCCTTACTTTGCTTTGAAGAAATTCAGGATCTTGTTCCACAGCGTTTCAGTATCAGACAGATCCAAAAACGGGACGTCTTCTCCTTTTATCCGGAGAGCAATGTTCCTAAAAGCTTCGCCGGCCTTAGAGTTATTAGGCGCAAGAGCCGCGGGTTCCCCTCGATTTGTCGAAACTACTATGTACTCGTCGTCAGGTACCACGCCAATCAAGTCTATTGCCAAGATGTCCATTATGTCTGATATATCCATCATGTCGCCTTTGGCCACCATTTTCGGCTTTATACGGTTTACTATCAAGGCCGGGTCCAAAAGATCCGAAGATTCCAAAAGACCAATAATCCTATCAGCATCTCTAACAGCGGCAACTTCTGGCGTAGTTACGATCAACGCCCTGTCGGCCCCTGCAATAGCGTTTCTGAACCCCTGCTCTATGCCCGCTGGGCAGTCAACCAAAATATAGTCATGATCTTCCCTGAGCTTATCCATGAGTTCTTTCATTTGGTCTGGGCTGACCGCCGATTTGTCCCTTGTTTGAGCCGCAGGGAGTAAGAACAACCCGTCAAGCCTTTTGTCCTTTATGAGAGCCTGTCTCAACCTGCACGACCCTTCAACTACGTCTATAAGGTCGTATACTATTCGGTTTTCGAGACCCAAGACCACGTCTAGGTTCCTAAGACCAATATCTGCATCAACTAGTACAACTTTGTAACCTAGAGATGCCAAAGCTACCCCCAAATTGGCGCAGGCTGTAGTTTTTCCCACGCCTCCTTTTCCTGATGTAATGACTATCGCTTCGCTCACCGATCTCCCTCCCAACGGCTTTCATCTAGAGGCTCAATAACAATCACGCCATCTCTCACCCTTGCTACCTCTGGTACTCTACGCGAGCCTGCATCGCCTTCCGGCGGACGTCCTATAACATTTCCTATTCTAATCTGCGTCGGTTCTAGGTTAAAGGCTACTACGACCGCGTCTGAAGATCCTGCCGCACCGGCATGAGCCAGGCCTCTTAAGGTACCCAAGACAACAATATCGCCTCTCGCCCGTATTTCCGCACCTGGATTAACATCACCAACAACTACTACATCTCCGTCGTATGAGATACGCTGTCCTGATCTGAGAGTGCCTTTGTGCAGAAACGCGCCTTGGCCATCTCTGACCTTCGACGTCAGCTCTACATCTCTTGTCCGGCGTTCTTGGATTCGCCCAGCACTTCTTAACCCTTTGCCTGCCCTATCGGCAGTTTCTCGAGATCGCCCATTAGCCCTCAAAGAGTCGTCTTTGCCATACACGATTTTCTTCAGGTGCAGCCCATAGGGAAAAGCCAGTATCTCTTGAATCGCCAAGATTTGATCAATGGACAGCTCCATGTCTCCCGCATCTAGAGTCACATCGGCCCCTTCGAAGAACTTGTCCGCTTTGTTTAAGTGGTCTTTGAGTTTTTCTGTCAAGACATCGAAATCCTGGGTCCCGTTTAAGATAAGATGCAGTCCATTTTTCGTCCCTCTGAATACTATGTCTGGCTTGTCGGCCATCTCAGTGCTCCTCCCTAGCTTGGTCCGGTTCGCTTTGTACTTCGACCTCCGGTGGATACTTGAGCGTCATATACGACTCGAAAATCTTCCTAGCAATAGGTCCTGCAACTGTTGAGCCAGAACCTCCTTGATCTACGACTACCGCCAAAGCAATTTCTGGCTCTTCATACGGAGCAAAACCTATAAACCAGGCATGGTCTTCACCAAGAGGATTCTGGGCCGTTCCGGTTTTACCTGCAACTTGAAATGCAACATTGTAGAAAACCCAGTAAGCCGTCCCTTTCGGATCTGACGTTACTTTGAGCATACCCTTCTTCACCGTGTCAATCACATCAGGCGTCACGTCTAAGACACTCGAAATCTCTGGTTCAACTTCTTCGATCACGTTGTGATCTGAATCAAGGATCTTGGCAGCCAGCCTAGGTTTCATCCTAACACCGTCATTTGCAATGCACTGAACCACAGATGCCATCTGAATGGGGGTATATAGGTGGAAAACTTGTCCCATTCCGGCCATCATATGCTCAGACAAGAGAAACTGAGGTTCGGCGACCCTTCCTTCGCTATATGCTTTCTCTTTCCACTCTGTACTAGGTACTGTACCATAATTCTCTCCAAAAAGGTCAATCCCAGTCTTTGCTCCAAGTCCCATGGCTCTTGAGTATTTCGCTATAGCATCTACGCCCAAGCGCCTGCCCATTTCGTAGAAGTAAGTATTGCACGATACTGCCAAGGCATCTACTATGTTCACGTATCCGTGTCCGCCTCGCTTATGGCATACCAGTGTAGTAACCATGGGATGGTACCCTGGATCGAAAAACAGCTCGGACTCTGTAGTTTTCCCTTCGGCCAAGGCAGCTATGGCAGTGACAACCTTAAAGGCCGAGCCAGGCGGATAAAGCCCAGTTACAGCCAAATTCGCAAAGCGCCACTCCCCTGACGATATTTTCTCGTCCAACTCTTTGGCGGAAATGCCCGAAATTAACGCATTTGCATCGAAACCAGGTACAGAAGCAATGGCCCGGACTCCACCGGTTTTCACATCCAATACCACGGCCGAAGCGCTTTTTGCAGTTTTGCTACTCTTAAGCACTTCGTAAAGCGCCTCTTCAACTGCCCGCTGAAACTCGATATCGACTTCAATCTGTATGGTTTTACCAGGCTCTGGTTCGGTTCCAGAGCCTACGTCGCTTCCCGTAGGTCTGCCTCGGTAATCGACCTCCACTTGATATCCACCGTCTTTACCTTTCAAAATATCCTCGTAGTAAGCCTCTAGGCCCTCTTGCCCCAGAATATCGCCCATTTTGTACCCATCCCAACGCGCGTCGGCTAATTGGGATTGGCTGATCTCTCCCACATAACCAAGCGTAGTGCTAAGAAGCGTACCTTCGGGATAGTATCTGATTGGTTCAGGCTCGATAAACACTCCGGGCAGATTTGGGGCATCTTCGATGATCCGGGTGTAGGTCTCAGACGTGATATCCTTAGCGATAGGTATAGGTTGGTAATACCTACCCGCATACTGCTCAACTCTCGTTTCTATTTGCTCTAGTTCCATATCAAGTATATCTGCCAGCCTAGGCAGTGCCTCTTGAGCTTTTGCCTCGTCCAAGTACCAGTAAAAGACTGTGAAAGTCGGCCGCGAAGTAGCCAAGACATTCCCGTTACAGTCTATGATGTCCCCACGTGGTGCGGGTATTGGAGTAATTCGCAGGTAGTTGTTCTGGGACATGGTCCTATATTTTTCACCATTTACAATTTGCAGATTGAAAAGCTGCAGAGATAAGACGCCGAAACACACGATCATAGCAGCCACCAGGACGCCCTTTATTCGCCTCATGTCTTTGCGAGGTAGGTTCTGAGATGTCTCTTTCACATCTTTATGCCCTAGATTCATAGCTTGACCGACCTACCTTTTCATTCGTGCTTTCAGGCCACATTTTCTCCAATGAACGCGAAACACCTCTGAACAGTAGATAGAACGGAAATATCATGATCAAAGACCAAATAGCATCGTAGTACAGGATGCCTCTAAGGAAGAATTTCCAATGAATACGTGTTCCAAAAGACAAAAGCGCCGCATAAGACACAAGGCCGCTGGTAATAGCAGAAATCACCGCAGCTATAGCAGGTGAAAGGACCATGTCGGGGTTGAGAGGTCCGCGCATCCCCATCATTGTCATTGCCGCTACCAAGAACGATAACGCAGATATACCAACAAATCGCCCTATGATGATGTCTTCTATGACTCCAACCAGAAAAGCTGCAATGAGACCCACCGGCCACGAACATACCCAACTAACGGCGCAAACCAATCCAAGCGTCAAATCCGGCTTTCCCGGTCCTCCAAGATAAACATACTCCACGCTCATAGCCAAAAAAGCAAGCAAGACACATAGTACAATCAAGACTGCATCCCTTTTGGTCATTTCATCATCACCAGTACTTCTTCGAGATGGTCAAAATCAGTTGCAGGCCTTATATGGCATTCTCTAATCAAACCAGGTTGGGGTACGTACACCTCAGTCACTTCACCGATCAAAAGACCAGGAGGGTACAGACTACCAATACCGGAAGTAACAACAATATCTCCTTCTTGCACATCCGCATCTTTGGAGAAAAAAGTCATTGTCAGTAGGTCAGATCCACTACCGCCTACTACGACCCCGTAGTCGCGCGACCTGGCGACCAACGCTCCTACTCCACTTTCGGGATCGGTAAGGAGCAAAACGTCAGCTTGTTCTTCATCAACTTTCATGATCCGTCCTACGAGGCCGCTCCTGGAAATCACAGGATCGTCCACTTCCACACCGTCGTCGGCTCCTAATCCCACGGTAATCGTACAAAACCACTTACTGGGATTTCGCCCTATTACATCGCCACCCTTGTATTCGCCCGGCAATTGGTCTTTGAACTCAAGCAGTTCTCTCAATCTTTGATTCTCTTGCTGCACATCTTTCAACTGAGCCAACAGGAGTTCAAGAGAACCCAGTTTCTTTCTCAGATCCTCGTTCTCTTCCATGAGTTCCTGCTTTGACTCTAGTAGGGCAGCATAAGCGGATGCTCTTTCCATCAGCGCGGAAAAGAGGTTTACGAAAGGTTCCATGCATTGGCGCAAAATTCTCTCCCAAAACGAAGGACTATCTTGTGAACTGCCTGTAATGTTCATCAGAAACACTGAGGCGGCCACTAACAAAATGGCAAGTACTACTTTCTTATATGGAAATAGCCGCCTCAACCTGTGTCATCCTTCCTTTTATCGTTTCGACGAGGCTAGGACTTTCCGCAAAGTCTCGATCTCTTCAAGTGCCTTGCCTGTCCCCCGAACAACCGCGTACATAGGTTCGTCAACCGTATGTACAGGCATTCCTGTTTCGTCGCTAACCAGCTTATCCAACCCTTTTAGCATCGAACCTCCGCCTGTCATCACTATTCCCCTATCCATTATGTCTGCGGCAAGCTCCGGTGGCGTATTCTCCAGAGTCTCTTTTATACTATCAAGAATTGCACGGACCGGCTCAGATAGTGCCTTGCGTATCTCAGGTGACTCTACTGAGATTGTTCTAGGCAACCCGGTAACCAAGTCCCTGCCGCGTATCTCCATTGTTTCTTCTGGATTGAGTTGATAGGCAGATCCGATATTGATCTTTATCTCTTCAGCAGTTCTTTCACCGATAAGCAGATTGTATGCCCTCTTGAGATAGTTTATAACGGATTCATCCATTTCATCTCCGCCAACTCTGATCGACCGAGAGGCTACTATACCGTCCAGAGATATGACTGCTACCTCACTCGTTCCTCCCCCTACGTCGACAATCATGTTCCCTGTAGGCTCGTTCACGGGAAGACCGGCGCCGATTGCCGCTGCCATAGGCTCCTCAATTGTGTAAGCTTCTCTCGCTCCAGCCCGCAACACTGCATCTAGCACTGCCCTTCGTTCAACTTCTGTGCAGCCTGAAGGGACGGCTACGATAACTCTGGGCTTCAGTAGACCTCGCCTGTAAGCTTTTCTGATAAAATGGTGCATCATAGCCTGAGTTACGTCAAAATCGGCAATTACTCCGTCCTTCATTGGTCTTATAGCTATTATATTACCAGGTGTTCTTCCAATCATCTGCTTGGCCTCAGTACCAACTGCAAGGATCTCCTTACTGTCGGCATGAATAGCTACTACAGAAGGTTCAACCAGTACTATACCCTGACCACGCACGTGAACCAAAGTATTTGCTGTGCCAAGATCCATGCCTATATCCCTAGTAATATAGTTGTAGAGCCATTGCACCTTCTTCCACTCCCCTCTCCGTCCGAAAAACAGACCAGTTCCTACCATGTAAACCAGCTGTTAAAAGACTCCCTTAAACTAATGTACTGGCCGTGCCCAACTATCACGTGATCCAGCACGTCTATGCCAACTATTCTACCTGCTTCTATGATCCTCTTGGTCACTGCAACATCCTCATCGCTTGGCGCAGGTTCGCCGCTTGGATGATTATGTACAAGAATCACAGCGGCAGCGCTCTTTTTTATGCAGTTTTTGAATATCTCACGCGGATGCACAATCGCTGCATTTAATCCGCCTACGGACACCACTTCCTTTGCGATAACCTGATTTCTCACGTTGACCATGATTATGCAGAAGTGTTCTCTGTCTAGTTCTTCCACGTCGCCTTTGATGAATTCGTACACGTCTCGTCCGCTTCTTAGATACACCGACTTGAAACTACAGTCATCTACTCTTTGCAACCTTCTCGAGATTTCAAAACATGCCTTTAGTCTTGCTGCCTTAGCAGGCCCTATACCTGGCAGACACATAAGTTCCTCTATTGAGCTTTCTTTCAAAAATCCCATCCCCGGTCCGTACTGACCCGTTCCCCAGAACAAGAGTCGTTTGGCCAAGTCAAGAGCAGTCTCTTCTGGACTACCTGTGCCCAGCAAAATAGCCAGAAGTTCCGCATCTGACAACGCTGATGGCCCTAACGAAAACAACCGTTCACGCGGTTTCTCTTGCTCTGGCCAATCTTTGATCGTCAATCTTTCAAGGGTAATGGCAAATACCTCCTGTATTCCTTCGCAGCCATCCCCGCTTGCTCTTTATGAAACCAAAGACTCAAACGAAACACCAGCTTGTTTTAATATATGGTAGAACTTGGGCATAGATAGTCCTACTATGCTAGTGTAGTCGCCAATGATCCTATTGATAAACAGGGCAGCTCTGCCCTGAATAGCATATCCGCCTGCTTTGCCTATTGGTTCGTCAGTTCCTATGTACCATTGGATCTCCAAAGGACTCATCTCAGCGAAAGTAACGTACGAACAGTCAACGTCTGAAAACACCTGCTTGCTTCTGGGCTCATAAAGGGCAACTCCAGTGTAGACTCTATGGGTGTTCCCTGACAGTTTTCTGAGCATTCCTTCTGCTTCATCTCGGCTTCGCGGCTTGCCTATAGTCTCACCTTTGACATAGACAATTGTATCTGCGCCCAGAACCAGAGAGTCAGGATACGTACGACTCACAGTTTCCGCCTTCCTGCAGGCCAATATCTTGACAAGCCTATCCGGACCTAGACTCTCTTCTAAGATGGAACTCTCATCGAAGCCTGAGGGAACGACAACAGGCCTTATGCCTACGGCCTCCAGAAGCTCCTTCCGTCTTGGCGACCCCGAAGCCAAAATCAGCTGCAACCTTCTCACCGCCCAAGAAACAAGACTAGAATAAGCACCATCACCGCACCGGCTAAGTTAAGTCGAACAGTAAACCCCAATGTAAGTGAAACTACATTGAGATCAAGATTGAAAGGCGGCTGTATTCCAACAGCAAACCCTTTGGCTAGCAAGGGTACTACTCCCGACAACGCCTCGCCAATTACGCTGCCCACTATGGCGCCTGCCAAAAGGCCTATCACCCATACCCAGGTGTTCGATTGTCTCCTCACGATTGCCCGCCCCCTAGATTCTCGGTATCATTGACATCACCAAACAGCCCACACACCAACCCCCGTGAAAAGTATGTATCCTACGTCGGCTTACCTACGCGCTTACGTCCTCCGCCTCGTTTTCATCTCGAATGGTTTTCATAGGGCATTTGGTAGCACATATCCCACAGTTGTCGCACAAGGTATAGTCGATTCTTGCCAAAGTACCTTTGTCCATAGATATGGCAGTCTGAGGACACGCCTTGGCACACAACTGGCAGGCAATACATCCAACCTTGCAGTACTTCCTCACCAAGGGTCCCTTGTCATAAGAACTGCATAGGATGTGCACATCCTTACCCCTAGGGGCAAGATGAATGATCCCTCTAGGACATGCCCTTACGCACGCCCCACAACCCGTGCATTTTTCAGGAATGACTACAGGCAATCCCTCGGATGACATATGCATGGCACCAAAGGGACAGGCTTTTACGCAATCGCCAAACCCCAGACATCCGTACGGACAACCCTTAAGCCCGCCCAGAAGATTTACTGCCTGACAACTTGAGACTCCATGGTAGTCTGCCACACTTTGAGCGTTATCTCGATCTCCCTGGCAATACACAACCGCAACCTGCGGTCGATCCACCTCAGCTTCGACTCCCATTATCTTGGAAATTGCTTCTGCGACCGCTTTTCCGCCTGGAACACACGCGTTGGTGGGAGCCTTGCCCTGAACTATTGCTTGAGCTAACCCTGAACACCCTGGGAAGCCGCACGCCCCGCAGTTTGCTCCTGGAAGCGCAGCTAGCACCTCTAGCACCCTAGGATCTTGTTCAATCTTGAACTTCTGAGCGGCCATGGCCAACATGGCGCCGAATACAAGACCTGCTAGTCCTAACGCAAGCACCGCATTTAGCAACAGTAGTTCCCCCTTTTAATCACAACAGACCTTTGAATAATCCTGAAAAGCCCAAAAAAGCCAAAGACATGAGCCCAGTAGATATTAGAGCCAATGGAAAACCCTCGAGTGCGGGAGGAATGTCCATAAGCTGCCACCGCTCCCTAATGCCGGCAAATATGATTATCGCTAAACTCCATCCTAGGGCTCCCGCAAACCCATTCACAGTACTCATCAAGATACCGTATGAGTGCCTTACATTCAACATGGTAACCCCTAACACCGCACAGTTTGTTGTGATTAGTGGGAGGTAAATGCCCAGAGCTTTGTAGAGACCAGGCAACGTCTTTTTCATAAATATTTCCACTAACTGCACAAAGGCGGCTATGACTAGTATATACGCAATTGTTCTCAGGTACTGCAGACCAAACTGAACCAACACAAACTGCTCAAACGCTGCTGTAACCGCAGAAGCGACTGTCATAACGAATACAACCGCACCTGACATCCCCAGTGCCGTTTCAAGGTTCTGAGATACGCCAACAAACGGGCATATGCCCAGGTATTGCATGAAAATAAAGTTGTTAATAAGGACTCCGCTTATTATAATCCCGATTACGGACACATAAATCCCTCCCCATTAGTGAGTCTCTTACGACGAAGTCTCACCGTCATTCTTCGGCTTCGCCTTAGAGCCTAACGTAGCTTTGAAAAGGACCATAAGAAGCCCCAGCGTTATGAACCCCCCTGGAGGAGTCAGCATAACTGCGGCAGGTTCGAAAAACGGGGCTGACGGGAAAACAGCACTTCCAAAGGCGATTTGGCCGGTACCGAGAAACTCACGTATTCCTCCGATGACCATTAGGTTCACCGTGTATGCAGCACCTATGCCAAGACCATCCATCAGAGAATTCATTACGGGACGTCTGTATGCGAACGCCTCAGCCCGGGCGATGATTATGCAGTTTACTACAATAAGGGGGACGAAAATCCCCAAGACTTCATAGATGGCAGGAAGATAAGCTTCCATGACTAGCTCAACAATGACAACAGGCGTAGCAATTAGTATGACAAATATTGGAATCCTTATTTCATCAGGTATAAACTTTCTTAATAGAGACACAAACACATTGGAAAAGGTCAGCACAAACAGCACTGCGATACCCATCCAAAAACCGTTCACTACGTTTGTAGTAACGGCAAGAGTAGGGCACATGCCGATCACCAACGCAAAAGTAGGGTTCTCTTGTACAAACCCCTTGATGAAATCAAAGCCAAGAGATGACCTAGACTCGTTCATTTCGTTGCACCTCCTGCAGCCCTTCTAGCTTGCACATCATGTGCGTAACCGTAGTACTTAGGCACTACGTACTTGTCGATAAGGGGTGTGACAAGATTCATGAACAAGATAGCATATGTAACACCTTCAGGATAACTACCCCAGAGCCTAATGAGGAGCGTGACAATACCTGCTCCAATTCCCATAAACAGTCGGCCTCTGCGAGTAACCGGAGAGGTAACATAGTCGGTAGCCATAAAGAACGAACCTAGAACAGCACCACCCAGAAATATAGCACTTATCCAATCTCCTTGGAAAAGCCCGTTAGGACTCCCAAAAATCCATGTTCCGAGTGCAAGAGTTCCGAGATATCCGACAGGAATTCGCCAGTCTATCACGTCTCTTACAATTAGATAAACGCCTCCTGCCAAAAGAGCTATTACGCAGGTTTCACCTAAAGAACCCGCTCTCAACCCAAGAAACAACTCCTTGAGCGTCAACCCAGTTCTTCCAGTGCTATTGAAGGCCACAAGAGGCGTGGCACCTGTTAGCGCATCATATCCCATGGGAGTAACCCAATCGTGAGTCATGTGAAGAGGCCAGGCAGCCAAAACAAATGCTCTTCCAGCCAAGGCTGGGTTTATGAAATTGGTCCCTAACCCACCAAATATTTGCTTTGCAATTACGATGGCAAACGCCGACCCGATAATGGGAACCCATATGGGGACACCGGGCGGCAACGTAAGCGCCAAAAGAAGACCTGTTACAGTTGCGGACATATCGTTTATAGTAAGTGGTTTCTTTAGGAGCTTTTGATATATTGCTTCCGCTGCAACTGCCGAAACCAAAGAAGCGAGTATCACCCACAACGACCTAACCCCAAATATGACTACCGCAGCGATACTAGCGGGAACAAGAGCAATCACCACATCCAACATTTGCCCCCGTACCGTGTTTTTACTTGTGATATGGGGTGCCGGCGTTATAAGTAGTTTGTCCTCCATACTAAATACCTCCGTCTCTTCTTATGAGCCTAACGGCTACGCTCAGCCTTTCGCCTCGCAGTAATCTCAGCTTTGGCCATCTTTATCCATTGCACCAAAGGCCTTTTTGCCGGGCACACAAAGGCACACGCTCCGCACTCGCAGCAATCCATTGCTCTTGCCTCCTCGGCTTGGTCAATGAGGCCGCGTTCCGAATAGGCGGCTATCCACAGAGGCTGTATCCGCATCGGGCATGCGTCAACACATTTTCCGCAGCGCACACACGGCAGAATAGGCTCTTGTACTACCTGGTCTTTGCCTAACACCAAAACACCTGACGTGCCTTTCAAGACGGGCGAGTTCAATTCTCTAATCGCCATGCCCATCATAGGCCCACCCATTATGACTTTGCGAGGGGTATTGCTATATCCTCCTGCTTTTTCAATCAAAAAAGAGATAGGAGTCCCAATAAGAGTTCTGAAGTTTGACGGTTTCTTTACACCCTCACCAGTAACGCTTACAATCCTCTCTACCAGCGGGAGGCCCTCCAAAATGCCCTCTGCCATGGCATAAGCAGTACCTACGTTTGATACAATCACCCCGACGTCCAGCGGAAGACCTGGAGGCGGAGGCACCTCTCGCCCTAAGACCGCTTGAATGAGCTGCTTCTCGCCTCCTCGAGGGTAACGGGAACTAAGCACAGCTAGTTCAATCCCGTCGAAAGGCTCAATTGCCCGCTTCATAGTCTCGATCGCTTGTGGCTTGTTATCCTCTATACATATTATGCCTCTCCCAACACCTGAGGCTTTCATAAATGCCCTAAACCCAAATACAACCTTTTCAGGCTGCTCGACCATGAGTCTATAGTCTGCCGTTAAGTAGGGCTCACATTCTGCACCATTCAAGAGATATGTATCTATGGGCTTGTCTTTGGGCGGAGACAGTTTTACATCCGTTGGAAATGCCGCCCCTCCTAAGCCTACGAGTCCCATCTTCCTAGCGATTTCCCTCACATTCTCGGGCGAAATCTCCTCTAGGTTAGACGCTATCGGCGCCAAGCTCTCACAGGATTCATGCTGTCCATCAGGTTGTAAGATAATCGCGTCAGCCATTCGTCCCTGCACCGGATGGAACCTCGGTTCAATGCTCTTTATGACCCCTGATGTAGGTGCGTGTAATGCGGCACTGATTGCACCCTGAGGCTCAGCTATGACCTGCCCCCTCTTAACCACATCCTTGGATTGTACGATGGGCCTAGACGGAGCTCCCGTGTGCTGGGATACGAAAAGCACAAGCTCTTGAGGAATGCCCGGGAACTCTATGGGAGAATCTTCAGATAGATGCTTCTTATCTGGAACGCTAACGCCTCCAAACACTTTCCTTATCGTGATCACTCACACCACCTCAATTACAACCTATAGTCAACCACAAAATCTATTCTAAATTCTACCACACATAGTAGACATGCATTGAGAAAAACAGTTTCAAGAAGGCTATTGCTTGAGGCCAAGAGAAAAGTCATAACCCCTTCCTCCGGTTTGACGCAGGGATACCCAGTTGGGAACGATATTTGGCAACAGTACGCCTTGCAACAAAAATCCCGTTTCTAGACAAAACCTCGCTAATCTGGTTATCAGTGAGGGGATTTCTGGGGTCCTCGTTGCCTACTATCTCTGATATGGCTCTTTTTACGTTATACTGAGAAACTTCGTCACCCGCAGATTTGATGCCGGGACCAAAAAACATTTTGCACGGGAAAAGACCAAACGGAGTATCTACGTATTTGCCTGATATCGCCCTTGATACAGTAGAGGCATGAATCCCAAGCTCATCCGCAATATCACTTAGAGTCATAGGTTCAAGATGCCCAGGTCCTTCTATGAAGAAACGCTTTTGGTGCTTCAATATGCTATCCATGACTCTGGATATGGTCATCCTTCTTTGTTCCACGCTCTTCATCAAGTAATATGCCCTTTTGGCTTGCTGGGTTAAGTAATCCTTCGTTTCCTTCTGGCCCTCGGAGAGCAACTTGCGGTAGTAAGGGTTCCACCTTATTACAGGCAGGGTGTTTTCGTTCAATATCACAACGAATTCGTCACCCAGTTTCTTAACGGTGATATCGGGCAGTATATAGGTTGTGTGTGTGTAAGAAAGGCTCGCTCCCGGTTTCGGGTCTAGCCCAACAATGGAATCTCTCGCTCTAAGAACGTCCTCTATTGACACTTGTTCTTCCTCGGCGATTTTGCTGTATCTAGCCTGCCCTAAATCCTCAAGATGCGCCCTTATGATCCTCAATTCGAGGTCCCCTAGTCCTCTCGATACGGCTTGAAGTTCCAGACATTCTCTTAAGTCCCTCGCACAGATGCCTGCAGGTTCGAAACCTTGAATCATCCTGATCACGGATTCGGCCGTTCGCTCCGTACAAGATGCGGCTGAAGCAACATCGGAAACAGAACACCTCAAATACCCGTTGCCATCGATGTTACCAATTACAAATCGTGCGACCTCAAGCTCTTTTCTGCCCAAACGCAGAAGCCCTAGTTGCGATGAAAGAACATCCCATATGCTCCCTGTGGTCTCTGGTATATCCTGATACGACGGACCGACCTGGTCCTTGTTGTCTTTCAGAGTTGTCTGGACCACTCCAAGGTCTGAGGAATCCGCAAAATACGCTATCCACTCCTCGTAGTCATCATCAACTGGACCATCCGAAGAGATCGTGTCGCTCTGTTCATCCGATACGTCCAAAAGAGGATTCGCTTCTACTTCCCGAAGTATAAACTGGGCAAGCTCCTGAACATTCATTTGCAAAACCATAATGGCCTGACGAAGTTCAGGTGTAAGAATGAGTTTTTGTGTCTGTACAAGTTCAAGACTATATCCTGGTTCCACATTCTCACTCCCTTGCAGCCGATTCACACGTAGGTCTGGAGTAGGCGCATAACTATCATTTACCCCTTCGCTAATCCAAACTGATTTTCCTTGTAACTACATCCACGCTGACCAAGTAGATTCCTGTAAGGTACTCGAGTTTTTGCTTGAGCTTCGTCTGCACTTCGCTCATGACGGAAAACACCTGCACGCCATAAGCCAGTGCCAGTTCTACCTCTAGAGTCGTGCCCTCACCCGTATTGATAACTATCGTCCTTAGTACCTTCTTCACCCCTGGAATTTCGTAACAGATTTGGGCTGCGATATGCATCACTACATTGTCTGCAATGTAGAAATTCCCAAAATAGCTATAGGTAGGCCTCACAACGCTTCTTTCAAGTATGGCTGGCCTTTGTTCTCGCGACCTCACAAATATCTGCAAAGGATCTACCAAGTAACCCGAAAAGGTCTTTTTGACCTCGAACGTAGGAGCGGGAATGACGTGCTTGCCCTCCTGTTTTCTATGCCTCAAGGCCTCCATAATCTCCTCTTCGCTCTGCAGATCGGCTATATCTAGGATAACAGAAGGATTTGGTAAGCCTAGTCTTTCCACTATCCTCTCTACCATAGACAAAGAAGTGCCCAGGATTAAAACGCGCCTGGGCTTTAGCTCGGCAATTGCTGCACGAACTTCAAAAGCATGAGAAGGCGAAGTGAAGACGGCCCTCCTAACAGCAGCTAGTTTGGTTTCCTCCCTCTTTGCAGATCTCCCTGCAGCAATCCTAGAGCCAGAGATTAAGAGACCGTCATCTATAATTGCTTCGCATCCCTGCTCTTGCGCCACCCACATCGCGTGATGCGACTTACCTGTTCCGCTAGGCCCTATAAGCGCGACAACCTCCACATCAGGAAAGACTGGGCCGGGTCCTATTTCTTTTCCCATGGACGCCACTTGAAACCTTCCTTTCCAGTCCCCTTAGAACCTGGAATTCTATCTACACCGCGAGGAGGTTCAGCATCCTCTTTCACAAAACTCCCAACCAAACTAACGACTCTCTTCTCATCTTCAGTTTTTGCATTTTCCTTTGCAAAAGCAATCAGTTCCGGCCAGATCGCTCGCGATATGAATGCCCCTGATTCAAGGGCAAAGTTGGGGTTATACCTCATCGCCGCTAACCAGTTCTTAAGGCCTTCTCTTGCATTGCCTAATGCCAGATTCACCGTGCCAGACAAGAACTCGCAGTCGGATCTGAACTTCCTCTCGTCTATGTCTGTAGGCTCGGTCTGCCTTTGTGCATCCAACACTTCCTCAGCGATTTCTTTGGCTTTGGAGAGATTACCTGCTCTATAGTTGAGCTCCGCCAATACCAGCATCGGTTGAGGCGAGCTCGGCTGCAACATGCGGATCTGTTCCCACTGATATATGGCTTTTTCGTATTCATTATCCATCAAAAAACACGTTGCAAGGTTTTGACGCGCAGAAACATAGTTGGGATTAATGAGAACACACTTCTCCCATAGTTTGATTGCTTCGTCTTTCTCGCCCTTTTGGAACAGCCCAAGCGCTAGATTGTACATGGCAAACAGATCGTTTGGATCTTTAGAGAGAACCTCTTTCCATTGCTCCATGCCCGAGTCAAGATCACCTGACATAGCATAGGCTTCACCGAGCGTGGTTATAGTGTGGGTGTTTTCGGGTTCCATCTCCTTGGCCTGAAGTAAGGACTCAATCGCTTTGGAATACTCCTTCTTGCCCAAGTACGACAAGCCTTTGTTGAAATAGAGTAAAGGCGCGTCCGAACCCAGGCGTTCCGCTCTTTCAAGGGTATCCAGGGCTTCGTCATACATCTGGAGATCTATATAAATGGCACCCACATTATGCAGCGCCTGCACATTTGACGGATCAAGTTTGAGAACCTCATGCCACTCTAGCAGTGAATCTTTTACTCTCCCCTTAGCTAAGTAGAGTTCGCCCAGCTGAGAATGCGCCAGTATGTTGCTAGGCTTTATGTTTCGCGCTCTTTCTGTCATGGCTATTGCCTCGTCAATGTTCCCTTCCAAAGCATAAAGTTTGCCCAAGAAGTACAAGGATGGACTGTGGTTTTTGTCTATGGATAGAACCTTCTCCCATGCAGCTTTGGCCTCGTCAATCTCCTCGGCATCAGCCATAGTAATCCCCAAATAGTAGTAGGCGTCTACATTGCGCCTATCAATTTCAGTAACTTTCATAAGTTGCTCTTTAGCTTTGTCTGTCTCTCCAAGCTTCATATAGGACAAAGCAAGTTGCAGCCTAGTAGCTACATCCTTAGGTCTCTTAGAAACTTCTTTTTCGAGCCGCTCTATTATCTCTCTCAAGGACTTCTCATCAATGTCCACAATAATCCCTCGCTATACTATTGAAGTCTCATACATATTCTATCTTCCCTTATATAATACCTTTATGTTGCCCTCCATGTCGAAGCGCTCAGACTACTGACGATTGACGATTTTTTCCGAAACCATGTTGACTCCGATTAATCCTAGTACAATAATAGGATTATCGTGTTATGACAGATTCGAGGTGAATCAAATGGCTTTTTCCCTGTCGACAAAGGGATGTTACGCGGTCTTGCTGATGTATCAGCTAGCCCAGTCAGACGGTGCATTAACGTCTTTATCTGAGATTTCATCGGCCCAGAACATCTCTCAGGGGTACCTCGAACAGATCGTGAGACCGCTTAAGGAACAAAACCTTGTTCAAAGCAAAAGAGGTTATGGGGGCGGGTACAGACTGGCGAAACCACCGGACCAGATTACGATTGGGGAGATTGTGACCATATCAGAAGGTCCCGTGGCTCCTGTCCAGTGCGTGAACAATGATTTCTCCTTTTGTGTCAGCCCCTTGGACTGCAAGGCCAGACTAGTATGGCGCAAAGTTGGAGATGCCATCAGTAGTGTTCTGAACTCGATTACTCTCCAAGATTTACTTGAACTAGATGATTCTTACAATTTGAAGGGAGAAAATGACCATGGGTAGTCGACCGCATGCTACTAGATCCGTGTACCTGGATCACTCCGCTACAACTCCAGTACGACCCGAGGTGCTGGCAGCCATGCTGCCATATTTCGGCGATAAATTTGGTAACCCCTCCAGCGTCCACAGCTGGGGACGTCAAGCCCGAACCGCAGTTGATCTAGCTCGGGAACAGGTAGCGTCAATCATAGGCGCAAATCCATCCGAGATTATTTTCACATCTGGCGGCACCGAATCTGACAACCTAGCAATTAGGGGCGTTGCCGAATCGATGCGGAGTAAAGGCAAGCATCTAATTACGAGTCAGATCGAACATCACGCAGTTCTTAATACATTTGAATCCTTGGCCAAAGATGGCTATAAGGTAACTTATCTTCCTTGTGACAAATACGGTTTGATTGATCCTGACGACGTAAGAAAAGCTATCACAAAGGAAACAGTCCTCATATCCATCATTCACGGCCATAACGAAGTGGGAACAATCGAACCAATCGACGAAATTGGCAAAATCGCTAAAGAACATGGAGTGCTCTTTCACTCTGATGCGGTACAAAGCCTTGGCAAGATTCCCGTTAAGGTAGACGACATGGGGGTCGATTTGCTGACCCTGTCGAGCCATAAGATATATGGTCCCAAAGGCGTAGGAGCTCTTTATATAAGAAAAGGAACCAGAATAAGACCTCAAGTCACAGGCGGCATACATGAAAAAGGGTTGAGAGCGGGTACTGAAAACGTTCCTGGAATGGTAGGCTTCGGCGCAGCATGTCTCCTCGCAGACAAAGAAATGCCTGAAGAGTCCAAGAGACTGCAGATGCTCCGCGATAGACTCATAGACGGCATCTTGTCCACAATTCCGGATACGGTCCTAAACGGCCACCCTGAGAAAAGATTGCCTCACAATGCAAATGTGAGCGTGAAATACGTAGAGGGAGAGTCTATGCTCCTTAACATGGATCTACTTGGTATTGGAGCTTCCTCGGGTTCTGCTTGTACCTCAGGCTCACTAGAGCCTTCTCACGTGCTGCTGGCCATGGGAATTCCTCACGAAGTAGCACACGGTTCGCTGAGAATGACATTGGGGAAATCTAACACTAAAGACGATATCGACTATGTCCTGGAAGTATTGCCGCCAATAGTAGAAAAACTGCGGGCAATGTCTGTATTTGGACGCTAGACAAGACTAACTCTAAGGTGGGATAACATGTACAACGAGAGAGTAATGGACCACTTCATGAATCCGCGAAATGTAGGCGAAATTGAAAATCCCGACGGGGTAGGCTTGGTAGGAAATCCTGTGTGCGGCGATGTCATGAAGATGACCATAAAAGTCAAGGATAACAGGATCGAAGACATCAAGTTCAAGACGTTTGGTTGTGGCGCAGCAATTGCTACAAGTTCCATGGTCACCGAACTAGTCAAGGGGCGCACTTTGGAGGAAGCTCTGGATATCTCCAATCGAACGGTTGCCGAAGCTCTAGATGGTTTGCCCCCTCAGAAACTGCACTGCTCAAATCTCGCTGCAGATGCGGTCCACATGGCAATCCAAGACTATTACAGTAAGACGGGTAAAGACCAGTTAGCTCAAGAGAGCGAGTGTTAGGTTGTAGCAAAGACGCATGGAGCCACAGTCGTACCAAGATGGGAGACTGTGGCCTAGTTCTTACATATAGCGGGCATCGTTTCTTGGAACATTTTGGCCAAAAACACTGTCATAACAGAAAGAGACGCGATTAACGCGTTCTACCCTTTTGTCGACCCAAATACTGATGCGAGGTTAGTACATATGAAAAGTCTTAATCTATTAGCACATCCTAACGGGCACAAGAAGGTGCAGCGAAAGAAAACCCAGGTTTCAAGTGCTTTTTCTCTTGCAGTGATCATCTGTCTTTTGTCCGCCAACCTTTTGGCCGCAACTCCTGTGCTTAGCGCATCGGAAACGCCCTCAATCCCTCCGGATTTTGCAGGGTTTAAGGGCATAGTGGTTGGAGACGCGTGCAACTTAAGAACCGGCCCCGGGACTGACTATCCCTCCAAAGGCCTCGTCCTTCAAGGAACGTGGCTAGACATTCTGACAAAGGAAAATAACTGGCTAAAGGTAAAATACAAAAACGACGAGGTATGGATAGCCGATTGGCTTGTCGACATAGATCTGAGTTCACACAACATAAAAGCGGTCATAAGCAAAGCTGATGTAAACATACGCCAAGGTCCCGGCACTGATTACCCCGTAATTGGCCTCACGCAAAAGGGATATTCCTATTACGCCGAAGCAAAAAGGGGTGACTGGATTAGGTTCTCGCTGGGGACCGGAAAAGCAGGTTGGGTACGTGCTGATTTACTAGATCTCCTGCTACCTTCCATCAAAGAAACAGAAAAACCTGCAGGTGACATGGTGGTTAGACCCCGAAGCAGTACTGTAACTGTGTACCAGTTTCCTCTGAAGGGTTCGGCCACTATGGCAACCATAGCCCCGGGAAACTCAGCCAAGTACATAACCTCTAGGGGAGCCTGGATCGCAGTTGAAACGTCAAGTGGAACACGAGGATGGGTCTACGGTCCGGATACTGTCATCACCCTCCTCACCGACCCGGCACTGTCATTCGGCGTATCTGAGTCGTCGTGGTCTATGGGTAAGTATAGCACCATCGTGGTAAACGCTACCAACGTCAACTTCCGTTCGGGTCCCGGCACAACCTACCCGGTAATATCAATGGTCCAAAAAGGAGATACTCTTCGAGTTCTTGAAACGGAAGGCCAATGGATAAAGTGCATTTCGCCCAAAGGGATAGTAGGCTGGATCGCATCATGGCTAACCGCAGGAACTCCAGGAAAATCTCCCGGCTTTTCCGTTTCTTTGGACATAAGTTCCAGTGTGCGTGTATTCACTGTACAAGGTCCATTTGAATCCTCTTCTATTGCATCTAAGGAAGACGACAAGGTTCTTGAGATTTCTACGTCCAGTTCTTTTGGAACCTCGGGACGGCTGGATATAAATTTCTGTGAGTTTCAGAGCATAAAAGTTGAAGGCAATAGTGTTGTAGTTAGTTTTCAAGAAAAGCCTTCGTATGTCATAAAGGAACAAAATGCAGGAAAATTGGTCCTTGTTTTCTCACCTGTCATTACATCAGTGACTATCGAACCGGGTACGGACGGTGAAACCCTCGAGGTCAAAACCTTAGGTTATGCCTGGCCAACTATGCATAGAAATGGTTCTTCAATAAACATGTTCTTGCCCGGAGCATCGTATTCAGGCGAGATCTCCGAGATCCAAGGTAATCTAGTCAAGGCAACCAGTATTTCATCTCAACAAGATGGCGTTACGCTCTCTTTGGATGCATCTCAGAGCGGGTCGTATCTCCTAAGAAAAAACCCTAACTCCTTGGAAGCCATGTTCCATAATCCAGGTCTTTCAGGTAAAACCATCGTAATTGACCCTGGACATGGCGGGACTGATCCCGGGGCTTCAGGACCTACAGGCTATGCGGAGCGCGTTGCAAACTGGGAAATAGCTATCAGGCTCAAGAAACTTCTTGAAGATGCTGGAGCTACCGTCATAATGACGCGACATGGGATCTATGAAGGAGCTACACCTCCTGAAGACTGGAATCCTGACATAGACGAATACTCGGGCGATCTTGCAAAAAGAACGGCGTGGTCGCAGAAGGCGCACGCTTTTGTATCGATCCACAACGACGCTCACGCAGACAGATCCATTGCAGGCACGACTTCATATATCTGTGAAAACACGTTAAATGTGTCTGAATCGAGAAGATTGGCCCAGCTAATTCAGGGCGAAGTAACAAGGAGCGTAGGTACTTACGATCGCGGCATTAGAACTGCAAACTTCTTTGTAAATAGAGAGTCCCTATGCCCTTCAGTCCTGGTTGAGGTAATGTACCTTTCAAATCCTAGAGAGGAACAACTTCTAAAGCAAGCATACATCCAGGACGCTGCGGCTCTTGGGATTTTCAATGCACTGAAAGCCTATTTTTCGCCCGGAACCACCAAGTAATGTTGATGTTCAGTACTAAGACCAAGGAAAGATGCCGGATGCTCGACATCTGCCCTTGGTCTCGGAATTAGAACGTTGTAGAACCCGTGAAATTGAAGTCCCTTATTTTGACAGCTGGCAGCACCGAAATGAACGTGCTCCACCAATCTTTTACTATTCTAGAATCCCTTGAGATAGCCTCTACGTTGGAAAAAGCGTCAAGCATGGATTCGGTAAACCGTAAGTTCCGTACTCGGGCGCATATCTCTCCATCCTGTATGAGGAATGTACCGTCTCTCGTAGTGCCGGTCGCAACAACTCTCATAGGCTCGGGACAATGCGTGTAGTGAAAGCGGGTCACCAAGATACCTCTTTCCGTGGACTTGATCATCTTTTCAACAGAGGAATCGCCTCTGGCCATGAACATGTTGTGGGGCATTGGTTGCGACCTTCCCATCACCGAAGTCGCGTGACCTGTTGAAGCCACTCCATCTTTAGCCGCAGTTCTGGTATCATACACTACACCGCTGGCGATACCTTTATCGATGAACACCACTTTTGTCCTAGGGACACCTTCTGCGTCGAAGGGGGAAGCAAAGCCGCTTGTGTCAAGACCGTCATCCCAGATGGTCACGTTATCTCCCATGACCTTTTGCCCCATCTTCGTAGCCATGAAACTCGTACCACGCTGCTTCGCCGCAGCGCCAAAAGCAACATACCCCAAGAAACGGACTAGGTCTGCCAGAGCATACTCCGTAAAAATCGTATCGTACCTTCCCGGCTCAATGGCAACCGGATTATCCAAACAAAGCGCCCGGCCTATGGCCTCTTTCGCTACTTCGCCGTAGTCTATATCTCTTACGTCTCTCACAAGCCTGTCGGCATATCCTGTATTGTCGCCTGACTCCACGACCGTCTTGAAGAAGGCCTCTGTCGATAAGCTGTACGCTCTAGTGCCTGGGGTGTTCGCGACGGCTGTTTCTCTTACCAACGTCGAATAAGTTCCAGATGCTAGAATCCCTTTTTCGCGGGAGGCTGAAATCAGGACCCCACAGCCAGACGCTCTATCTTCTGGTGTCATATGGGCAGTATGAGGAACATATGTGTTTATGATCGGAGCAGGTTCAGCTTTGAAAAGAGGCGGAAGGTCGGGGTCTTCTTGAGCAAGTTCCATACTCTCCTGCGCCTGCTGCACCACCCATCGCAGAGATCCCTCATCCAACAAGTTGGTAGACGCCGCGCCAACTTTCTTGCCCTTCACCGTCGTCACTGTCAGGAGATGATTCTTGCGGCTGAGGTTCTGATGGATCTGATTCCTTGCGTATCTGGTAAGGCTTAAATCCTCTGAAACAAGGTGCGCAGCAATATCAAACCCTTTGCCAAGAGAAAGCACCGTGTCAAGCACCTTAAGTGCGTCATCTCTGCCGATCATTCCTCAACACCTACCTTTATCTTACGGAATCGGGCAGGCGCTGCTCCGTGTCCTACGTGAATCACCTGTACTGGTTCTCCCTTTGCACATCCAGGAGTTCCCCAGACTCTCCATTCGTCTTTTCCGGCGCACGCATCGCATGATCTCCAGAACTCAGGGGTCATACCCGTGTATGCCGGATTCTTAAGCATCTTACCCAGTGAGCCATCTCTAATCTCATAGGCTATTTCTTGACCAAAGTGGAAATTGAGCCTTTTATCATCAAGGCTCCAGCTCTTGGGAGTGTCTACAAAAACCCCTTCTTTTGTATCCCGTATGATTTCATCGAGTGTCCAGTCACCCGGCTCCAGATTTATGTTGGTCATACGCACCATCGGCAAATTCTCCCAGCCAACCGCACGCATACTGCCATTTGACTCCTGACCAAACATTGGAGCCAGTTCCCTTGAAGTCAAGTAGTCCTGGAAGATTCCCTCGACAATGAGGTCTGTCCTCTGCGCTTCTAGGCCTTCATCGTCATATCCAAAGGTGCCCAAGCCACCCGGCACCGTCGCGTCAGCTACTAAGTGCACTGACGGAGAACCGTATCTGAAACTACCCTTCTTCTCTGGTGTCAGAAACGAAGTCCCCGCATAAGTAGTTTCCCATCCCATCACTCTGTCCAGTTCTACGGGATGCCCGCATGACTCGTGGATCTGTAAAGCTGTCATCGATCCGCCCATTACAAGGTCAGTCACACCTTTAGGACAAACAGGAGCGGCAAGTAGCTCCTTTGCTTCTTCTGCTAACTCTTGGATCTTTGTCTTTAGGTCCAAGCCCACAACGAACTCATATCCTGAAGTAGCATAGTCTTCGAAAGACCTCACTTGAGTATCACCCTGGCCTCTTGCAGTAACCGAAACCGATGCTCCTGTATACGAGAGGTTCTGGACGATTCTACGCCCATCTGTCGACAAAAACTCTTTTTCCTCAGAACAAGTAATCATCGAAGCCCGCGCACGAGAAATATCCGGCATACCTTTAGCGGCATTAATTGCATCGGTCAAGTATTCCAACTTCTCTTCGGGTTCAACACTGAATGGATCGATTCTAGAAGTAGTACTGTACTTTGCGTCAATCGACGGCAAGGGCTCAAGTTTGGTACCTTCCCCTTGTTTGTGTAATGCAGAAGCACCGGCTATTCTTACGGCTTCTTTCGCGAGTTCGCCAAGGCTTCTATCATCCATATATGGGGTTGAAGCAAAGCCCCAAGCACCGTCCACGAGCACCCGCAACCCAATACCGGTGCTTTTCGAAGTGGATACGCTGACCGCGCCATCACTTTCTACCGATATGGGTTCTCTCTTGGTAGACACGTACCGCGCATCAGCATACTCGGCACCCCATTTCTGAGCCAGGGCTATGACCGTTTCTAGCTCTAGCATTAATACGACGCTCCTTCCCGCTTAGAATTCCAGGGAGCTATGACATGCCGCAACACAAAGGTCAATGCAAGCTTTCACATCATCAAGGTCAATGACCTCACCGGGAGTATGAATGTACCGTGATGGGATTGAGATGACACCTGCGGGTATGCCCGCCTTCGTCATTTGTATGGCAGCTGCATTGGTGCCGCCGTATTCCAATACTTCTAACTGATAAGGAATTCCGTTTTCCTCAGCAAGTTTCACAAGATATTCTCTTAGCCCTGGGTGGCATATAAGACTAGAATCCTTAACCTTTATTGCGGCTCCTTTTCCAAGTGAAACGTCCATAGTACGCGCTTTTGGAGTATCTCCAGTACCAGTCACATCAAAAGCTATGCCTACGTCAGGTTCTATGCCGAACGCTGCAACTCTCGCGCCTCTGAGCCCGACTTCTTCCTGCGTCGCAAAAACCGCGTAGACATCATGCTGTAGGGATTTGAGTTTCTTTAGTACCTCCGCGATTACAACACATCCAATCCTGTCGTCCATGGCTTTTGCTATCATTCTATCGCCTAGATCGATGGCGCTTTGCAGGAACGCCGCACTTTGGCCCACTTTCACTTTCTCCAAAGCCTCTTGTTGGCCCTTGGCGCCAATATCTATAAAGAACTTGCTCAACTTCAGGTCCTTTGGATCTTCGATGGCCTCGCACCCGATCACTCCGCAAACACCATTTTCGAAGTAGACTCGCTGACCCAAAGCTACTACAGGATTTATGCCGCCTATATTGCCAAATCGCAGAAACCCATTCTCGTCAACGTGCGTCACGATGACGCCTATCTCATCCATGTGGGCATCAAGCAGAATCTTCTTCCCACCGTTGCCCTTTTTGAAGCAGATCAGATTCCCAAGGGCATCTACTTTGATTTCATCAACAAAAGGTTCTACTTCTTCGCGGATAATCTGTCGGATTGAATCTTCAAACCCAGAGGGCCCAAAACCCTCAGTGAATTTCTTTATAAGTTCCTTCATGGTCTAAAACCTCCCTCAACACTTTTCAGGAAAAGAATCACGAGTCTTCTCGCTGCTTCGAAATCAGACATCGACATGATAGAACACGGGGTGTGTATATAGCGGCAGGGCACAGAAACAGATGCTACAGGGCACCCTGACCTGGCTTGTTGAATTGCTCCTGCATCATTTCCACCTGAAGTAGCTTCCCTAAACTGGACGGGGATGTTGTTTTCCTCGGCGATTCTCAGAAGTTCCTTTAGCATGGCCTGATTTGGTATAGAACCTCCGTCCATTATGCTGAGGGCGGCGCCTTTACCAATTCGAGTAGCTTGAAATTCTTTGTCGGTACCAGGAATATCAGCGCAAATAGTGCCTTCAATGGCCAAACCCATGTCAGGCTCCACACTGAACGCGGCTACTCGTGCGCCTCTTAATCCTACTTCTTCTTGTACTGCAAATACTGCGTTGAGCTGAATATCCTCCCACGGTTCTTTGAGGACCTCTAGCAGCAAGGCGCAGCCGACTCTGTCATCTAGAGCCTTGGCCTTCACCATCCCGCAAGACAACTCTTCATACTGTGTATCAAAGATCACGTAGTCACCCATGGAGACTTTCTTCTGAGCTTCTTCTTGGGATCCCGCTCCAATATCGATGAAAAGCTGGTCCGGAGGTATTACTCTGGTTCGCTCTTCCCGTTCCTGAAGGTGTATGGCTTTGGCCCCTATCACTCCGGGCACTTTGTCCTTACCGATCAAAACCCGCTTAGAAACCAAGACTCTAGGGTCAATACCTCCTACAGTCGCAAACCGGAGGAATCCGTTTTTCTCGATGTAAGTTATTACTAGCCCAACTTCATCCATGTGGGCGTCGACAATTACTTTAACCCCCTTGGAACCCTTCTTAGCAATCACGTTACCCAAGACATCACACTCGTATGAGATCCCCATCTCTTTGAGTTCAGCAATGATCGCATTTCGTACCTCATGCTCGTTTCCTGAAACACCTGAGAGGGATGTTAGGGTTTTTAGGTCCATGTCTTCAACTCCTTCACAAAAGCCGCATCGACTGATGATATAAACCTGGCAATTAGCCGCCCAGCCTTATCTACATCTTGTACCGAAAAAGTTTCCACTGAAGTATGCATATATCTTTCTGGGATCGAAACCAAACCCGTAGCTACACCTGAACGAGCTACCTGAATGGCCCACGCGTCAGTTCCAGTTGCTGCAGGCGTCACGTCTGGCTGCACGGAAATACCAAGTTCTTTTGCTGCCTTATCCAGTCCCGCATACACCGCGGGGTGAATGTTCGCGCCCTGAGTAATGGAGGGACCTTTCCCCATTGAAAAAGTCTTCCAATCAGGAACACCTGGAGTCTCCGCATGGCAGACATCGATAGCTATGCCAATATCAGGCACAATACCATATGTAGATACGAGTGCCCCTCTTAGGCCCACTTCTTCTTGTGTAGTAGCAACAGCATACACGTCAGCATTTACTTTATAGCGCCTTAGCTCCTCAAGACAGACAAGGATTACAGCAACGCCTGCACGATCGTCAAAAGATTTGCCGGACATTGCATCTTGCGTAAGCTCAGTCACTTCACGCTTGAAGGTTACGACATCGCCTACATTCACCAACTGCCTAACCTCTTCTTCGGGTATACCTATGTCAATGAACAGATCTTCCATCTTATGGGCCTTTCCTGCCTCCTCCCTAGACGTCATATGAGGGGGCTTCACCCCAATGACGCCGGTTAGAGGTTTCCTCCCATATACGATAACTTCGTGGCCTGGTAGTATCCGAGGATCTACTCCTCCTACTTGTGCGAATCTAAGGAACCCGCCTTCTTCGATTTTCGTAATCATGAGCCCGATTTCGTCCATATGCCCAGCCAACATTATCCTTGGCCTTGGTTCGGGCCCTTCCCCATAGCGCACCCCGATGACGTCGCCGAGAGCATCTACGCGGATTTCATTTACCAGTTCCGACATTGCATCCTTAACAAGATCCGCAATATTCGAAAACTCGAAACCGCTCACGCCATAGGCCATGGATGCTTTTTTAAGGAATCGCTTAACATCCACTCTGTTCTCAACCTCCTAATAACACTCTGCCTACTGCAACGAATCACATAGTTTCCCCTACCCGTAAGTCTTCTCCAATAATAGGAGCCATTCCTCCTTTTCGCTACGCCAGAACCACCGGGCGTCCAGTTATCATCTCAAGTTCCTTGTACCTGACGCATTCCAGATCTCTTCCCCACGGGTCAAAAGCACGTTTGGGCAAGGTAATGACATCAGGCAAGAATCCTGAAGAAGCGACATCCTCATAAACAGCTAGAAAATCGCGTACCGTAAGCAACCCAGCCGCTTGAATGTTTCCTCCGAAGAAAATAGAAGGAACAGCCTCTATTCTTGCATGCAGTCCTCGCTTCAAGAGAGCGCTTTCTATAAGTGGTTTTGCGAAGCTTGATGTAAGGATTAGCACTTTTTTACGCCGCACTCCTGACTTGCGTTCCCATTCGAACCAATCTTCAGCATCGAGGTCATCGTACATTATCAGACCAGGAGGATCATACTTTTCTTTGTAGAGGACAGTATCGTAAGACACTCCGTCTCTTTCGTATGTCAACCTGGGATTCTCCAAATACCTCGTCGTTTCGAATGCATTTGTCCTAGAGAACATCTCGTCGCCCTGTACGCGAGTGATCACGTCTTTAGGCCTTATGCCAGCCTTTTTCGCCGGAGACCTTGGCAAAACGTCTATCACCTCGGGTGTCAAATCCTTTAGTCGAGGAGGCTCGAAGAGAACAGGACTCTTTGTTTTTCTGGTTAGTTCAATACTGAGATGGTAAAGGTCGTCCCACATGCTTGGTGAAACCTTTGAACTCAGCGGATGAAACCTTGAGAAACCCGGTGCCAGCAATCTTGTAGTCGTCGCGCCTGATTCTTTGAGGAACATGGTCGTTTCGCTAATATCGTCCCATCCGGTTATAAAAGGCAGCGCGACAATACTACCTTCAAATGGGATCTTGGAGCCAAGTATGGAGACATTCTTAAGAGTCCTTTGGGGATCCGTATCTCCCATTAGGTCTCTTCTATATCCTACGGTGTTCAGAGAAACAACAAACTCGACTTCTCCTATTTGTGAGATCCGTTCGATCAGTTCCTCAGTGAATAAGGTAGCATTGGTTGTCACGCTAATTGTGCGTTCAGGATAGGCTTTACGCACTGCCTCCACTATTTCGAGAAACTCGGGGTGAGTAAGAGGTTCTCCCTCATTAATCCTTGTTACTGACTCACCAATCACTATCGGTCCCCTGGTACCTCCAAGCCACGGAATTGTCTCTCTTATTTCCTCCAAGGACCGAGGCGGAATGCTCAAAACCTCGCAGCCCTGCGGATTATACTTGTTGGAACAAAAAACACAGTTCATATTGCAGACTGAGGTAATGGGCAATATCCCTTCTTTTTGCGCGTGATACAAAAGCGCGTCTATGGATGGAGAGGGTGTAGGTGTAAGAATCATAAAGCGCCTTCCCCCCACGACTCTAGTTCAAGGCCGGCTGATGGGCTTAAATGCAACCACTGTGCCGTATCGCTGCCCGTACGACGGTACTTGAAGAAACCTGCGGCAGCTATCATGGCTCCATTGTCTGTACAGAGTTCAATTGGTGGAATATATAGAGGAACCCCCAGTCTATCGCAGAGAAGCTCGGCTTCCCTTCTCAGTAGCCTGTTAGCTGCAACTCCCCCTGAGATCGCAAAACTGCTTGCCCTTGTCTCCTGGATGACCTCATTCACCGGATGCAGTAGCTGCTCCACAACTGCTTTCCTGAAACTTGCGCACAAATCAGGAATGATCTCTTCGTTTCTCTCACTTGCCTCAAACTCCAAAAGAGCACGCGTTTTGATGCCAGAGAAACTGTAGGCATGCCTAACACCTTGGATTTTTGGCAGAGGAAAGAATATGCTCTCAGGATCCCCTTTTTCGGCAAGTTCGTCTAGATGCGGACCTCCTGGAAACGGCAAACCCATTTCGCGAGCCACCTTATCAAAAACTTCCCCTGCAGCATCATCCAAGGTTTGGGAAATAATCTCAAACTTACCGTGGTCTTTCATCAAAATGAGTTCAGAGTGACCGCCCGAGACCACAAGGTTCAAAACCGGAAAGACAGGTTGATTGGCCCGCAGGAAATTGGCATAGATATGTCCGGCCAGATGATGCACAGGTACAAGAGGGACACCAAGCGCGTATGCCAGAGACTTTGCAAAAGATGTTCCTACAAGAAGCGCCCCTATCAGACCAGGGCCATGAGTCACTGACACTGCATCGATATCTGAGAGTCCCACACCCGCTTCGCTAAGACATTGCTCAGTAACAGGTATCATCATCTCGACATGACGCCTTGATGCTATTTCCGGAACAACACCTCCGTACCTTGAATGAATGTCGGTCTGTGAGGAAACCACGTTGGATTGCATTGTCACCCCATTTTCGACCACTGCGCATGAAGTGTCATCGCAGGACGTATCAATTCCAAGCATTAGCATTTGTATCACCTCTTAGAAGTCTACAATAATTATACTGTGATCCAAAGGCTTTACCAGGATTTCGTCGAACTACAAACTTGTGTGCCGGTATTGAAACCTTACAGTAGTATTGATAGTCTTTTTATGACCCATAGATTGCAGTACCTAGTAGGTCACATAAGGCGGGATAACAAGAATGCACTTTGCAGACAGGCTCCAGAGTAGAATCGATGAAGTAAACTCTAGGATCGTAATAGGTATCGATCCAGACCCGAAACGTGTTTTTTCTCCCCAATCCAGGCTGCAAGAGGCCTTTTCGGGCAAATCTTCAGAATATGTGTTGGAAACATTCTGTCGCATGATAGTAGACGTAGCAAAAGAATATGCGTGTGCCGTAAAGCCTCAGGCCGCTTTTTTTGAATGCATGGGCATTATGGGTCTTACGGTCCTATCTAGAGTAATTCTGTACGCTCGTTCTCTTAGGATCCCAGTTATTCTTGACGCCAAAAGAGGTGACATTGGAAACACAGCTTCCGCGTACGCTACTGCATACCTTGAGCCTAACTCGGATTTCTTCGCGGATGCTCTGACCGTTAACCCCTTCTTGGGTCCCGATACACTCAGGCCTTTCATCGAAACCGCAAACAAGAACGACTGCGGGTTGTTCGTACTCGTAAAAACATCTAACGCTGGTTCTTCAGTGTTTCAAGATCTCAGGGTCTTGGATGAAGATAAAAGATACAACACTACTGTGTCTGAGATAGTAGGCGCCGAGATCGCCAATCTTGGAGACGAAAGCCTAGGCACCTGCGGGTTCTCCAATATAGGAGCAGTCGTTGGGGCTACATATCCCGAAAGCATGATTCGCTTAAGACAAATCATGCCCCACACTATCTTTCTTCTTCCAGGTTATGGTGCTCAAGGCGGAACAGCGCAGGATGTACTACCCGCATTTACTGCCAGGGGAAATGGCGCGGTAGTCTCTTCGTCAAGGCAAATCATATTTGCCTACGAAAAGCTTGAAGACCCGCGTCCTACGCGGGAAGAAATAGCCGGTGCGATCAAAGACGCGGCCTTGAAGGCAAGAGACGATGTAAACTCGGCAGTTTCCCTACTCTAGGTCCTTTTGTCAAAACCCAAACTTGACCGTAAAATCGCCTTCCGGGACGTCTACACCATCCATTTGACCTGTTCTGACTGGGGGTTTTCTGGTCCGAGATCATCTTTCCACATTATGAGAGCATCTTCATTGGTGTCAGTATAGTATCCCTTTCTGATCCCTCGTTCCACAAAACCCAGCTTTCGGTACAGGTTTTGGGCTTGGTGGTTGGAGACTCTCACTTCCAAAGTCATTCTAGAGGCACCGAGTTCCCTCGCTTTGTCAAAAGCAAACCTGAGCATCTGCTCACCTATGCCTTGACGCCTCATCTTCGGGCTTACAGCTATGTTGGTAATATGGGCTTCGTCTAATATGATCCACATGCCAAAGTAGCCGACAATTTGGTCTTCGTGTCTAGCCACAAAGTAGTGAGCATACACATTGTCTCTAAGCTCTGATTCAAACGCTCTTCTGGACCATGGCGTAGGATAGGATTGACTCTCTATGGCCAGAACTTCGTCAAGATCCTTGGGCGTCATCTCACTTATTGTAACCTGCAAAATACTCTTCATCGCCTTTCACCTTCGTCTCCTCGTTCTGAAAACAAGACCTCGGCCTGAGACTGCCTGTAATACTCTGGGGTAACTAAAGAAGGGGCTACGGCCAACCCTTGTTCAAACATTCGCCGACCGATCAACCCTACTATGCCTGGCTTAGGCAGCAAAAGATACTCATCGACCAGACGTACCTCATAAGGTAACAGGTCTGAAGCCGATATACTGAATTCATGAGCCGCGTCTCCTGTAACCCAAAGAGGCCCCTCTATTGGCTCTTTGCATAGATCCTCACAGAAATCAGTGTATGTCCTCGGCCCAATTCGGACCTTCTCCTCGAACCCGTAATCACACGAAAACTCACGCTCATCTGAAACAAACGATGCTATGCGTTCAAAATAGGCACACACCGTTTGACCTTTAGCCTTTCCCTGGACAATTGCCAGGTTGTCATATGCTTTGCACTGTCTCAAGTATACTTCAAAAGTTGGCACTTTAACTACGCCTTTGCCGAGAGCCAAAGCCATCCCCTGGACACTTGCACAACCTATCCTCAATCCAGTAAACGAGCCGGGGCCTTGTGATACTGCAAAGCAGTCTATATCGTCCATGGCCAGATCCGCCATTCTCAGCGCTTCTACCGATAGGGGAAGAAGCATGGCAGAATGAACCCTTGGCCTGGATGTAGTTACCTCGGAAAGCACACCCCTTTTGTTGACCACAGATACCCCGAGCAAGTCTGTACTTGTTTCTACTGCTAATACTGTGTTATTCATCCTATTTGCTTCCTCTTTCACTGAGCTTTTCGATTACATCAGCCCAGAACTCATCTTCCGTGCTAATATCAATGCTACGGGCATCCGTTACTGCCATAGTTGCAGCGCTAAGAGGCACACCAACAAAATCCATACGAATTCTAAGTGTAACATCGTGCATTCCACTGCTCAAACGGTCAGCCCACTCGATCACAACTACCGCCTCTGGATCCAGGTCGAAAAGGAGTCCCGATTCTTCAATTTCCCTCTCATCCAAGCGATAGAAGTCGAAGTGATAAAGGTTGCATCTACCTTCATAGATCTTCTCGAGGACAAAACTAGGACTATTCACTGGTTTGTCAATGCCCAACCCTGATGCAATTCCTTGCACCATTGTAGTCTTTCCGGCGCCCAACGGACCCTCTAGAAGGATCACCTCTCCGCCTTTTAGATGTGTTCCTATTAGTCTTCCCAGTTCCTTCGTTTCATCGGAAGATTGTGTCTTTACACTAAAGGATCTCGTTTCCAATAATCTCACCATTTCATGTGCAATGTTATCTCTTAAGTGCGTTTCTTTGTCAATTCATCATATTTGGTCCTTAAGCTTTTCATATCGTTGAGCATAAGGGGCTTCTTCCCCGCTTCGTCCCGTAAGACAGCCGCAGGGTGAAATGTTACCAGATACTTGATCCCATCTTTTTCAAACCACTTGCCTCTATCCTTTGTGACCCTCAGACCAGGGTCTATTAAGGTCTGGCACGAAAGTGCCCCGAGAAGAACAATTATCTCCGGCCTGATAAGGCGAATCTGCGCCCTCAGATTGGGGAGACATGCCTCAACCTCTTCATTGGCTGGCATTCTGTTTCCGGGGGGACGACATTTCACGATATTGGTTATGAAGACCTCTCCTCGAGAGAAACCGTTAGCTTCAAGCATGGAATCCAAAAGCTGTCCTGCCCGCCCTACGAAAGGCTTGCCAGTGTCATCCTCAGTTTTCCCAGGCGCCTCTCCCACGAACATTATGCGTGCTCGGCTATCTCCCTCGCCAAAGACCACGCCTTTTGCTCCATGCCTCAGCTCGCACTCTGCGCATTCGGCTACAGCTTTCCTCAAAGTCTCCAAATCACGAATGTTAAGAAATTCGTTTGAATAGTCCGGCTCAACCACCAGAACTGCTTCGAGCAGACTATTGTCTTCGCCCCTGTCAGGATAGTCAAAAAGTGAGTGCTGTAACCACTCATTCTTTTTGGTCAACGTGATCGCCTTCTTCTGAATGGCTCTGGCGTTCCAGGCTCCTTATTCTCTCCTCTATGATCTCGGGGTACCGCCTGACTAAGTCCAGGTTGTCACTTAGGTGCTGCAGATACAGTTCCGCTAGTTCTGGGTCAAAGTCTTTTAGTTTCTCATACATAACCCTACCAATCTCTGCAGCTGACTCGCAATCAGGCTGGCAAGGGAAAAAGTCTTTCGTGAAATAGGCAAACTTGTCCACCTCTTCGGGACTCTCTGCGTGTATTATCTGATTGGCTGCCCTAACTTCAGGGCTCAGAACTCCGGAACCCCGATCGAAAATATACCTATCTATGCAGCATGGAGGGAATCCAAGAATACTTCCAATCTTTCTCAGAAACGCGGGGCTGTTTTCCTCCGGAAAAGCTCGCAAGGATACTGGCGCAGAAAGATCTGGGGATCGCATCGCATCCCACCTTATGTCTTTGCGCATATCCTGCAATTCCTCTAGTTCAACCGCTACGGAAGGGTCCCTGAAAATGTAGACCTCTCGTATGGTAGGCCTGGACTCAAGTATTTTCTTCTGTAGACCCAGTCTATCAATCCAATCCATGTATAGGTTGTAAGAAATGGAACCTTCGACGATCTCCGCGTATAGTTCTCTCAGAAGTTCTGTCTTCATCCGAGCTTCTTTCACTTTGTCATTTCGCCCAAATTTCCCCGTTTTGCTTTTAACATAGTCGGCAAAAGACCCCCCTAAGCTCTTCTTGCCTTCGGTTTTGCTGCGGAATCTACTGTCAATGGTCGCACCGAGGATGGCTGCGTCAGGCAATTCAGCAGGCACTATGATCTGTGAGGCCTTACGTACACCTAACACTACGGGCAAGAAATCGTCAAACTTGCATCCAAGAGGTATTGCGGATTCCTCCATAAACTCTTGCAGAATTTTACTATCCATGTTGCCGGCAGGCAATAATCACAGTGGCCTGCCTTTTGATCCTCCTTCCTCATGGTTCTAGAATACCTTTGCACTTTCATCATACATCATACGGTCATCGCCGTTTACAATGGTTCTTCACCCTGGTATTGTAACCCTCTAAGTGACAAAACGAAAAGGAAATGCGGCCCTACAGAAACTAGAAAGGGACGGTAGAGCCGCGCAAGGCTCTATCGCCCCTCGATTCTTCAGAACGTTGCTGTTCTCTTTTGTCTCTACATAGGTCACGATGCCTTAAGCTTCGATTATCTCTACGTTTGCTCTTGGAACAGTTACAACAGTTCCATCTTCCAACTTCGCTTTTAGAATTCTAACCTTAGATTCGGACTCGATTACGTGAAGCTCAGGTGGCAGTTCAACAACCTGAGCAAGCAATCCAAAATAGGGCTCCCTAATGATTCTTATGGGTGTTCCAACAACCAACCCTTGAGCCAGATCCTGCTCATCCCCTGCTGACGAGTTTGCCTGATATCCTGGTACTATTATTTCAGGACGCATGACGCCGGCCCTGATCTGTGTGGCCCCATTTATACAGGCTTTAAGCCCGCTCAGTTTCTGCAGCAGTGAAAACGTCCTGTCTGCCATCCTCATCTGGCCAAAACCCTCGGTTATGATAACAGTAACCGGTACATCCTCGTGACCCGTGATAGCAACTCCAATGTCAAACCCCAAGTATTCAACCAGATCGCGGTCTATGATGCCGCCTGCAACAATACCGCGCGCTCCTACCTCCGCAGCTCTTTTGATTGCATCTGCAGTCACGAGTGAGCCGCCGACCAGCACCTTGTCTGTATCGTCACTCTTTATCCACGAGGCATCGAATATGTCGCTAGGAGAATCGACTGCTACTCTTACAACCCCCGTTGTTTCGCCGCCTACGCCAAAAATCCCCTGTATGAAAGCACCTTCGGTCGCAACGACTACGCCCTCTTTTGGAAGAACCTCCTCCACTATGCCTTCGATATAGGCATCGACCTCAACAGGAATCGGAGGCTCTCTGAGCGTTACCTGACCGGTAACCTTTGAGATCATTTCTATTGTGCCATTTACAGGTGATCTCGCCTCACGTTTGAAGAGGCCAAAGAAGGAACTATACTGGGCAAGGATATCTCCTTGGTGAACGTAATCGCCTTCTTTTTTTATCATGTACTCTGCAACGTCTTCAGGCTCTACGCCTAGAATATTGGCGACGTTAACAGTCTGCGGATTGCCCGGAATACTGGTTCTCGCTACAACCGTACTAGGCGAGACTTTCTGCCCTTTTTCAACCAAAACTTCGCCGAGGATAGGAAGGCGCCGGGTCTTTTTTATAACCGCCTTTTCCGTGACTTTCAGCCCTGGTGTATATGCGTGTGCCATTTAATCCTTCCTCCCCTCTATATGCCCTTGTCCGCATATTTCTTAAGTAACTCTGCCGGATACATATCCATGGCCGTAAACCACTCCAACAGTTTCTGGCCTCTCAGCGTCGGATCGTCAGGAAGAGCGATAGGACGTCCTCGACAGTCTATCACTACCCCAACTACGCCGCCGTTAACCTTCGTCTCAACAACACGTCCATGCCCTTTCCCTGCGTCAAACTGCCTTGCTGGATGAATAACTGCATCAACCTCAACGTTTTCAGGAATCTTTACGACTTTCATCGATCCGTAGGGAACAGATTCTTCAATTGTCTCGCCGTTATAGTCAATCGTTACAGTGACGCACGGTTCTCCAAATTGTGCATTGCCGCTAGGACCTATGGGAGCAATAGAAGTGCCCAGTTTCACCAGACAGTCTCTATCAAAAACCTGCATCGCTGCCTTGGGATGAACAGAAGCAAGTATCCCAAGCTGGGGCATCATGAAAATGGAGTCAACGGCAAGCATTGTTTCAGCCTCCGGTTGGAACGCATCTAGTAGCATAAGAGCGGCCTGCGCACGTCTAGGTGCGTGAGAAAGCGTTCCTCCTGACCCGATCAACATCCCCAAGTCCGCCATGTCGATGTATGTTTCTCCTGAACCTGATTGCTCAAATGTATCTCCGATTGTCCTTTCCCTATGAACACCTCTTAAGCCTACTGCAAGGCTCTTGTGGTGGACAAACGCAAGGCGAAGAGCCTCGCGCGCAATTCCTTGCTCGATTATGAGGTCGTCTAGAGTCTGTGGAATCGTAGTAGGACGGATCATCTTGTTTCTAATCCTGTTCCTAAGGTCTGCCTCATCGATGGGAAACGGGATCCACCTTGAAATATTGGGCATTCCCGCTTCAAGAAGCACGTTACAAATGGAATAGCTCATTCCCAGGTTTGCTGATACCGTTCTGTTGAAGAATTCTCCAAAAACTGAGAATACGTCAGTAGTAGCCCCTCCGATATCAACGCCTATGACGCTCATATCATACTCCTTAGATGCTGTCTGCATACAGTTTCCTACGGCACCAGGAGTCGGCATTATAGGAATAGGCGTCCAGGTCATGAGTTTGTTGTAACCAGGAGCCTGCGCCATAACGTGTTCCATGAAAAGATTGTGGATAGCTTCCCTGGCAGGCCCAAGGACCTCTCGTTCCAGAACAGGCCTTAGGTTATCTACCACCCTCAGGTCTGTCTTTTCGCCAAGGATATCCTCGATGTGCTTTCTAGCATGCTGGTTGCCAGCATAAATTACGGGTAGCTTGTACCCTATCCCAAGCCTGGGCTTGGGCTCCGCCGCAGAAATTAGCTCTGCGATTTCGACAACGTGTGTTATTGTGCCTCCGTCGATCCCTCCGGAAAGAAGGATCATATCAGGCCTCAAATGCCTGATTCTTTGGATTTTCTCGTGAGGTTTTCTTCCGTCGTCAACTGAAATTACATCCATTACTATTGCGCCTGCTCCAAGAGCGGCTCTCGCTGCCGATTCTGCCGTCATCGTTTTGACAACGCCGGCTACCATCATCTGCAATCCTCCACCTGCAGAAGAGGTTGACATGAAAATATCAGCACCTGACCCATCTGGTTGCCTCGGGGTTAAAACTCCCTGGTCACTCAAGAGACGCCTGCCCGTAAGCTCTTCGATCTCTCTTATGGCGTTCCTCGCACCCATCGTAACATCTTCAAAAGGTGCTTCTACTGTGGTTGGTGCCTCGCCTCTTACAATAAGGCGATACTCGTCTTCAACCTTCTCGATGAGGATAGCTTTTGTTGTAGTAGAACCGCAGTCGGTCGCCAGAACAGTGTTGATTTCTGTATCTGGCTTGAACGCAGTTTTTTCTTCCTGCACGAACTCTTCCCCTCCCTCGCTGCCACATGTAGCGTCATAAATACCTAACATATAGACTACGACATTTGGTTTGTAAATCCTCTTATTCTTCTACTGATTCTCAATTGTTCCCTCTGGTTTGGACCCACTATTCTTATCACTATCCATGTTCAGGGCTTCGTCTAGCATGGAACCTCTCTTCATTCTCCTTGCTTTCTTTGCTTCCTTCTTGGTAGCCTTTTCCGCTTTACGTTCAGCTTCTTCCTCCATGGCTGCAAGTTCAAGGCGCTGAATCAAGAGTTCCACATTGTCTCTTTGATCAAAAAAGTACGCATAGTCTTCAAAAGTTTCGAAAAAGACACCAACTATGGGCGCAAAAAAGTGCATAGCTTGTCCTCCAAAGTAGCTGAGGGGCTTGTTCATCTCGAGAAAGAAGATTGCAGGAACTGTCATTCCAAACTGCACAATCCGAGCCACTATAGCTTCTATAATCTCGTCCCGTCTACCCTCATCAATTGGCTCATGAAATTCCAGCATCTATGACACCTCCTCCTGGTTCCGGATAGCTTATAACCTTCATATTGTACATCACTTTTGTCAACTTGGCCAATCCATTCTAGCATCCCAACCGCCCCAACATCGTGACAAAGCCAGGGGTTAAGCTCATAAGTAAAATGGTCCAAAGCCACCTTACAGCATCTCTACATTCGCTCTTGGCACCATAACTTGCTTGCCATCCTCAAGTTGTACTTTCACGACTGGAACTTTGGCTTCAGTGTCGATCATCACGGGCTCTTTGATGATCTCCGCTACAGTACCTACAGCACCAAAGTAAGGCTCGCTCACAATGCGTATTTCTGCACCCTTTCTCAGATCAACGTCGTACCGCGCCGGCTTAGCCAGTTCCCCTGTGTAACCAAAGAACGAGACAATTATCTCGGGTCTTATGGCTCCCGCTCTAATCTGAGTTGCACCATTCATGGACGCAGTCATGCCCTCAAGAGCCGCCAGCGTCTCCCATACTTCTTTTCTCATGTTGAGGTGTCCGAAGCCTTCCATGAGAATTACCGTTATAGGTATATCCTCTTGGCCTGTGATACCTATCCCTAGTTTTACGCCCAAAGACTGCGTGAGATTAAAATAGTTCGCCGTGCCAGTTACTACGCCTTTTGCACCAACGTCTATAGCCTTTGAAAGAGCGTCGTTAGTGGCAAAAGAACCTCCAATGATTATCTTGTCTCTGCAATCATCGGTTATCATGCCAGCTTCAAGGACCTGGTCCGGCCCGCTCACTAAGACCTTGATCTCGCCGTTAGTCTCGCGACCTAGGCCAAAGATGCCGTTTATCTTTATTCCCGGGGTCTCAATAACACATCCCCGCGTTTCCATTACCTTAGAAACACGCCCCTCTACATAGGCGTTCACTACAACTTCCCTAAAGGGCCTGGAAATAGTAACTTTTCCGGTCTTGGAATCGATATCGGATATTATCCCGGACACAGGCGCAAGTGCTGTCTTAGTGAAAAAAGCCTGAGCTTCGCCTTTTTTTGCAATCATCTGATCTTTTTTCACTTCTTGCCCCACTGTCCTTAGCATGTGCTGTGGCAGTTCCTCGGGTTTGCATTTGATCTCGAAGGCAACATCAAATGTGACAGGGGGTTCCTCTTTTCCAAATTCTTCTCGTATAGTTACCCTTCCCGAGCGGTCGGATATTGACTCTATAACCCCATCTGTGGGAGATTCAAGCTCTTTTCGGCCATATAGCCCCTGCTCTGCCCTTGCAAAGACTTCTTTCGTCTTGACCGAATCGCCAATTTCTTTCAACATGCTTCTAGAAAGATGACTCGGTTCAATTCCCAACAGTCTAGCGGCCGGTATAACCCAGGGGATCCCAGGTCTAACAGCAATTTTGGCTACCGGCGTATCTGGCTTTACTATATCTCCCTCTTTAACCAGTACTTCTCCTGGAAGAGGCAGTTTACGAGTTTTCCTAACTAGGGTAATCTGGTCCTTAACGTTAGTCGGCAAATCTGCTGAAAAGTCCGCCACGCTTCTTCCCTCCTTTTGCGCCTTCCGAGCTCTTGGCCGGGTATTTCTCTTGTAGGTCACGAACAGCATCCATTGGGTACGCGTTCATGCTTTCAATCCAAGATGTGAGCAAATTGATTCTCTCAACGTTGTCTTCAGGCAGTTCCAAGGGGCGTCCCCTTCCGTCTAGAACAACACCGACCAGACCTCCATGGATTTCTTTCTCCAAGGCCTTACCCTTACCGGCACCCACATCTATGTTTCCACCGTGAGGTTGTATCTTGCACAGCGCTGTTTCCCCAACACCGAGCGGGATAACCCGGATCTCTCCGCCTGTAACTTTATGCTCCACTACTGTGCCGTCTGCCATGGTCATTTTTACGGTGGCTGTTACTGTACCCTGCTTGAACGGTCCAACAGGCGCTATAACGGTTCCTAGTCTCACTAGGCAGTCCTTGTCAAAGACCTCGGCTGCTATGTCAGGATATACTGATGAAAGAACGCCAAGGTGGGGCATCATGAATATTGAGTCCACAGCCAGATACGTTACGCCAGATGGCTCAAAAGCATCGATAAGCATCAAAGCGGCCTGTTGTCTGCGGGGAGCATGCGACAGGGCTCCGCCCGAACCTACTAACATATCAAGATGGAGCATGTCTATGATGTCTCGCCCTGTAGCTGATGCTACCTTGCTACGCCCTGCAATTTGAAGTCCTATCTCTTCTTTTTCAACCTTCTTAGCAAGACTCTTGTGGTGTTCAAAACTGAGGCGAAGCGCTTCTCTAGCAATAGCCTGCTCAACTATCAAATGGTACATTGTCTGCGGTATAGTAGTGGGCCTTATCATCTTATTTGCAACCCAGTCTGAGATGCGCGAATGGTCAACCTCAAACGGTACCCATCGTAGGATGTTCTCAAAACTAGCTTCTTCGAGAACGTTGCAGATTGAATAACTCATACCTAGGTTTGCAGATACAGTCCTGGTAAAAGTGTCCTCGAAGTTTGAGAACACGTCGGTTGTAGCACCGCCAATGTCCACGCCTATTATGTTCTCAGCATTTCTCTCTGCAAGAAGCATGATGAGTTTGCCTACCGCACCAGGGGTGGGCATGATTGTTGTATCGACCCATTCCATTAGAGTCCCGTACCCTGGAGCCTGAGCCATTACGTGGTTCATGAAAATCTCGTGTATGGCCTCCCTGGCAGGTCCCAGGTTCTCGATATCGTGCCGGGGCCTCAGATTCTCGACTATATGCACATCCATGTCCGCCCCGCATATTTCCATAACAAGATCCTGGGCATCTTTGTTACCTGCATATATCAGTGGCAGTTTGTACGTCGCACCGAATCTGGGCTGCGGATTAGCTTGTTTTATAATCTCGGCAATTGACGCTATATAAGCAACTGAGCCGCCATCTACGCCACCTGACATAAGAATAATGTCCGGTCGCAGTTCCGTAATCCTGGTGATCTGCTCCGACTGTGATCTACCGTCATCTACCGAGATTACATCCAACACAACCGCTCCTGCACCGAGGGCGGCACGGTGGGCTGAACTGGCACTTATTGTCTTGACTAACCCTGCAACCATCATCTGCAATCCACCACCGGCAGATGACGTTGAAACGTAAATGTCTACACCCTTATCTCCTTCTTTTGGTCGAATCAAATTACCTGACTCATCTAGAATTGGTCTGTCGATAAGCTCCTCGATACGTCGAACGGCTTTCTTGACACCAATCATTACATCCTCCCACGGCTCTTCAACTGTGGTCGGCATCTCTCCGCGGGTTACCAGCCGATATTCGTCGCCGCGCTTTTCGATTAGTATGGCTTTGGTAGTAGTCGATCCTACGTCGGTTGCAAGGATAGACTCTACCTGTCTTTCATCAACGCCTTCCTTTCGCTGGATTTCTTCCATCCGATTCCCTCCTTAAAGTCGTTCCTTGGTCCAGTGGTCCGCCTTAACTGTCGCATCGCCTATTACACCAAGATCCTACCTGTGTGATTGCAAATCTCAGTCTTTGGGTTTGACCTTGCGAGTTCGCTCAATTGCCGCTCGGATCCCTCCTCTTTCCTTCTTCTCTTTCTCGACGATCTTGTCTTTCTCAGTAAACGCCTCTTCAGGCGGGTTGAGCTTTGAGGATATTATTTCGAGTACTTTGTCTTTGTTCGAACCATCCGGGCTGTAGTAGAGGAACATGCCCTGTTTCATGCGTCCCCTGACTGTTCGTGTGTCGTGGGAAAGAAGCACGCCGTCGTGGAACTGGTAGTAGGTTAGGAATTTGTTCCAAGGACGGATATCTCTAGCAAGAAAGGTCCTGTACCCTACAGTCTGCTCTGTGATTACATACTTCACGGGGAACAGGTAAAGAGCCAGCCTGTTCAAGAGTATAACAGTCATCACAGCCACGAAGAAAAACTGAGGAAACGCCCAGTAGGCAAGCCCTATACAACCTGCCACAGATGCTACTACCAAGACAGAAACGAGAGGACGGAGCGGAAGGAGCCAAACCTTCCACGAATACAATTCAACATCTTCTCCTTTTTCTTCGGCTGCTTGAGGAACGCTGTTTTCAACAGCACCCGCATCTGCTTTCTCCTGCGGCTCGCTCTTGACTTCTACATCACCTTTTTTAGGCAGTGGGCCCCTAAGGTACGAAGGTCTGCTTGCATCTGGCGTACGCCTGTCAGTACCTTTGCCCTCATCTTTTGTTTCCGTCATCATAAACCTCCCCAATGAACACATTTCTTACCAGCTTGTACCATTTGCCCTGGGCATTTCGTACCTGATTCTACGACCCTTAGAATTCTCCTGCTATCTAGTAATTGCCGCTCAAATACTGCTACAACCATGTTCAATCGATAACATTATGCCGCGCTAGAATATCCAACACTATGTCAGTAGGTATGCCAAGGCTCGTATGCCCGTCGCGTCCTACCATAGTCTCTGCCATAAATAAAGAATTAAGGACGCTTTCTTCGACCGCCTCTACGCAAGCCCTGAAAAGAAGACCCATGTAAGGAGAGTCGTCTCTTATGTACATCTCCTCTGAGAGTTGTGAGGTATCAGAATCTGAAACCTTATTGGCTGTCGAAAAAGCCAACGCAAAATCACCACTGCCGTTAGAAAAAACAGACCCCGTCCGAGCCAGGCCACCTTGGCATCGGCGTGCAATCCGTAACAGCTGCCTATCTGATAAAGGAGCGTCAGTTCCAACGATAACTACGATTGATCCTGGAGGTTTTTTCGGCTGCATTCCAATAGTTTGTTTGATCTCTACGCCTACGGGGATACCACAGATTAGCAGATCTTCCAGCCTGCCAAAGTTAGACATTACCAGAACACCTAGGGTCCATTGTTCGTCTACCTGTACGACTCTCGAGGATGTACCAATTCCTCCCTTGAACCCCAAACACGACATACCCGTGCCCCCACCCACATTGCCTTCAGGTACGAGGCCACCTTTGGCACCTGAAAGAGCTGACAAGACATGCTCCTTCTTTACATGCCTGCCCCTTATGTCGTTAAGATAGCCATCATTACACTCCAAAACACAGGGATTGACTGTTCCTGCAGATACACCTATTTCAGGGTTGCTATCCAACATATATCCACAAAGGCTATCCCAAGCGGAACCTACACTAAGCGTATTCGTAAGAACAATCGGCGTTTCTATGATACCAAGTTCCTGTATCTGTGCAATACCCGTAGCCTTACCGAAACCATTGATTACGTGTATAGCACCCCTTACTTTGTCCCTGAACAGATTTCCCCCATGAGGCAGAATTGCAGTAACACCCGTTCTAACTGGGCCTTGCCCTGGAATAAGCGCACCTTCGCCTTGAACGATTGTGGAGTGACCTACAAGAACTCCTGGGACATCTGTTATTGCATTGCAGGGACCAGTTGGTAACAAACCTGTTGACAATCTGTAATCCCGAAACCTGCGTCGAGGACCTTCGGTAGACTTTACTGAAATATCATATCCCATTACTAACTAATATCCTCCAAGTCAATGACTGAACTCTTTTGCGGCTTCAATAAATGCCTTGAACGGTTTGATAAACAAAGGATTGTGTCTCCACATCCCTTCGGGGTGCCACTGAATAAGCAAGACGAATCCTTGCCTGCCTTCTACCACTTCTACCACCCCGTCAAGAGCCCTACCTGAAACGGTCAGACCGTCTCCTGGATCTCTGACTGACTGATGGTGATACGAATTAACAACTAAGCGACGAGTTTCGAAAATGTCTGCCACCATGGAGCCTTCCTCAAGAATTACCTCGTGCGTCCCGTACCATCTCGGAGCATCTTGATTGTGTTTCATAGCTCCTCCAACCTGCGATGGTATATCCTGTACCAATGAGCCACCTGCGGCTACGTTAACTATCTGACATCCCCTGCAGATACCTATAATCGGCAACCTACGTTCCAGCGCACGTTTAGCGACATTTAACTCTAATTCATCAAGCCTAGGGTTGATATTGCCAAGTTTCTGATGCGGGCGTTCGATATACCTCTGTGGATCTACATCCGCACCTCCTGGAAACAACACGCCATCTACTCTCGACAAAAGTTCTTCGGCCTCCGATTTCCCAAGTATTGGGATCAACACTGGGATGCCACCTGCTTCTAACACTGCATCAACATAAGTATATTGCAAAACCGCTGCTTGTCTTTCCTCGTCCCAGCTAGACGTTATGCCGATAATTGGCTTCAATCTAAACCCCTTCTTTCAAGAAAGCATTTACATATGCAAAGTTTGCAGGCGTTCCTCCTGTATGGAGAAAAACAATTGCCTCATCTTTGCTATACAGTCCGTTTCGCACGTCCGCCATTAGGCACGCGAGTGCCTTACCTGTGTATACCGGGTCAGTGATTATCCCCTCGCTTCGGGCAAGCGTAAAGATAGCTTCTATGCCCTCGGCAGTTGGCACAGCATACCCAGGGCCAACAAAACCTTCGGTAATGCTTATGTTGGCTCTTATGTCTTCCTCGGTAATACCGAAGATTTGATTTTTCAGCTTATCAACATCGCACGAACCAGCCTGTATCTCGGTCCGTCTTTCAAAGCCTTCGAGCTTCTCCTTTATGAGATCTATAGCCTCTTTTATCAGTTCTAGGACCCTGGCTTCTTTCTTATCCGCGCCTGGGCTTACCGCAACTCCCTTGATGGAGAAAGACAGCCCATATATCAGTTTTCCGAGCAAGAGACCAGCCAGAGTACCCGACGAACCTGTCGCAAGGTACAAAGTGCTAGGGGAAATCTCTGCGCTTGCAAAATCATGTGCAAGTTCTCGAGCGCAACCGATGTAGCCTAGCGTTCCTATAGAGTTAGAACCGCCTACCGGAATAACATAAGGCTTTTTACCCTCGCGCTTTAGATTCACCTCAGTTTCTGCTATCACATCTTCTGAAGCCCTCTGACCAGTAAACACTAAATCTGCGCCCAGAATGTGATCTAGCAATAGGTTGCCCTGCCTAGTTCCCGGGTCGTCACCATCTAGTACAAGAACAGGCTGCATGCCAAGCTTTACCGAGGCTGCCGCCGTCATTCTAGCGTGATTCGATTGCGGTCCTCCTGCTGTAATCACTGTATCGCATTGCCTCGCAAGCGCATCTCCAAGGAGAAATTCAAGTTTCCTGGCTTTGTTTCCACCTAAAGCAAGAGCCGTAGCATCATCACGTTTGACAAATATCCGCGGTCCTCCTAAGACCTGGCTAAATCGTGGAGCTTCCTCAAAAGGAGTTGGCAAATCAGAAAGGCGCACTTTGGAGAAACCTAGATCGCTTATTGACATTTCAAAACCCCCTTGTTAGAAAAACCTCAGAATACACTCATATTTCCTTAAGTCCCAACGAGATGGATAGACTCTCATCGACCCTATCCATGATATCCTTGTCAAGTCTAGCTACCCATTTCTTTAGCCGCCTTTTATCTATAGTTCTGATCTGCTCAAGCAAGATGACCGAATCTTTTTCGAGATTAGAAACGCTTGCAGGTAGTTCAACATGAGTGGGGAGTTTCGCTTTCTGGATCTGTGAACTTATGGCCGATACAATGACGGTAGGACTATACTTGTTGCCTATGTCATTTTGCACTATCAAGACTGGTCTGAATCCGCCTTGTTCCGAACCAAGCACAGGATTCAAGTCTGCAAAATAGATATCTCCTCGAGAAGGCTCCAATCAGGTCTTCCTCCATTTGTCTAAGTTCTCGGAATGCAAGATCCTTCCTATCGCATCTGAATAATACTCTTTTTCGTAATCACTACGAGGAAGACAAGCGAAATCGCACCATATCTCCTCAGCAAGAACCTGGTTTATCTCTGCCATTTCCAAGTATCCAGTTTTCATAGATTCAAGCATGTTGTCCCGTCTTATCTTCTCAATGTAAAAGCAACAGGCCTCTTCGATAAACAAAGACCTGGTCTTGCTCGTTTTTCTTGCAATGTCATCAATATCTGCAAGCATATCTTCGGGAAGTGTTGTCACAAACTCTTTCATCCTGTCCAAAATCCAAGCCCACCTTCTGGCGGGCCCTTCACCTCTCTTCGCAGAATCTTCATCGCCTCTGACCGCTTTCTATCGCAGCGCGGCTATAAGGCAAATAATCTACGATGTCTCCGGCGAGTATCCCATACGAACCCTTGTTCTCATGCGCCATCTCGCCTGCGGTTCCGTGCCAAAACACTCCCACAACGGCACTGTCTAGGGCAGCTAGACCCTGCGCTCCTAGACCTGCAATTACCCCTGTCAAAACGTCTCCAGATCCCGCTGTAGCCATAGCAGCAGTACCTGAGGTGTTAATAAACAATTCACCTCGTGGCCCTGCGGTACATGTACCGGCGCCTTTGAGGCATACAACGCTTCCAGACTCCATAGCTGCTCTCCTGGCGACAGCCGGCCTATCTCGGTTCAATTCTGACACACCCATACTACGAAGTATCGCCATCTCTCCGGGATGAGGCGTAAGTATGAACTCGCCGTGCAGTTGTTCAAGATATGCCAATCCACCCAATTCCGCGAGAGCAAAAAGCGCGTCTGCATCTACTACACAAGGTATGTTCAACACAAAAGGCAACATTTCCTTCAAGAATTCCGTTTGAGAAGGTCCCCTGCCCCATCCTGGCCCTATGGCTATCGCGTCGGTCTTTTCTAACTTATCTTTTACCATTCTAAATGATTTGGGATCGGGCGTAAAGGCCTTGGAATCCCCGTAAGGCAGCACCATTACTTCGGGTGCCGCAGAAGCGCACACCTCATATATCTTACCAGGGCAGACAAGGGTAACTGTACCTGCGCCGGCCCTTAGAGCACTCTTTGCGCACAAGACAGATGCACCTGCCATCCCCAATGAACCTGCAATTACCATAACATGACCTGACAGTCCCTTGTGATGATCTTCTTGCCTTTGGGGAAATAGCGGCCTCACATCTTCTGAGAACACGGCCTGTGTCATGATCTCGAGTGGAGCTGGAACTGTGCACTGAATGTTCTCTGAAATCATGTGGATCTTCACTGGTTCCGCAGAGCCCGCTACAAGGTCACGTGGGAAACTCAGGTTTTCAACTACTACATTGCCCGCAAACATCCTACCAGGATAAGACAAAAGCCCTATTTTGGCGTATCCCATGGTCACAGTAGTATTGGCTCTTATGCATGGCTCATATACCTCTCCTGTATCTGCAGAGATCCCTGTAGGGATATCGCAGGCCACAATTGGTACCCCTTGGGAATTGGCCCACTTTACAGCAAGGTCTATTGGAAATCTAGGAGGTCCTTTGGTCCCGATCCCCAAAAGAGCATCAATTACCAGGTCAGGCGAGCCTAACTGTTCGACTGTCGCCTGCGGATTTTCAAAGTCGAGAGGAAGAACTTCAATCGGATACGCTCTGAGCACCTCGTAATTGAGGGACGCTTCATACGGCAAATCCTCCTTTTTTCCGAAGAGGCCCACCTTGACTTCATAGCCATGCGCCGCTAGATGTCTTGCGGCGCAGAACCCGTCACCCCCATTTTGACCAGGACCGGCAAGAACAACAATGGTCCCTCTCTTTGCGTGGCGTGTGGTCATATGTGCCGCCCGAGATGACTTTTCTATCCCTTTGGGAAAAAAGTGTTCTCCCTCATCTAGGAGATCCATGGAATGATGAGCCAAAGCCCTCCCCGCGTTTTCCATAAGGAGAAGAGCTGAAACACCCATTTTCTGAACCATGCGATCTAACTCTCGCATTTGCTCCGAAGATACAAGAACCACCGCTGACCCCCCCTTCAAATACCTTTCAACCTGCCAGATTACTTTCACATAGACGAACTTCGCAAACCACTATTTGGGAACTCCAATGGCAACCGCAGCCGCCATCTGACCATCATGAGTAATCGAAATCGGTATAGATTGCAGATTCTCTTCTTCCATAAGTTCTAAGGCTTTCCCTTTCAAGCAAGCGACAGGACGCCCTGTTTCTTTACGCACGATCTCAATATCTGTCCACGGAATCTTCGGCCATCCTTCGCCCAAAACCTTCATCACTGCTTCCTTAGCAGCGATAGAGCCTGCCATGCTCTCTATCTGCCTCCTAGGATTTGGACTCAGCAAGCAGAACTCGATTTCATCGCCTGTAAAGAACCTCTCGAGAAATAGAAATTGCCTTGTCTCGTACATCTCTTCTACTCGAGCAAGAGACACCAGATCCAGGCCTATTCTGAAGCCATAAGAGCCCATGAGAATTGCTCCTTTCAAAGAACCCCCAAAACCGTCGTCCGTCTTTGTTCCTAGATCATATAGGAGGGCGCCTTTACATTCCATATACTACGCGCATATACCTTCTTCGGCCAGCACCGCGTTTTCTGGCATTGACCCTTCACTTTTGTCTTGCAATCGCACCCCTGATTGCAGTATGAGTAAGTAAGAGGGGGTTAGCGATTTGATAGAAGATTTTAAGGTCAGCGAATTTGAGGACTACGTTTGTAAATTGATGGAAAAAACCAGAGCCCCTGGTGTAGCCGTGGGGATCAGTGTCGATGGGAGTATGGAATATTTCAAGGGTTTCGGTCTCTCAGACGTGGAGAAGAACCAACCGATAACAGAAGACACCGTATTTGGTCTTGCGTCTCTAACCAAATCGTTTACGGCGCTTTGCATAAACCTTCTGGCTGAGGAGAAGAAACTGTCGGTATCTCACCCTGTGAAACGCTATCTTCCGGAATTCAGCATCCGAGGATCGGATGCTGCTCACAAGATGACGATCCACTCTTTCTTAACACATACCTCAGGAATGCCACCTCTTCCATCACTTGACTACGTGAACGAACTTAGTATTACTGTGGAAGAGTACCTAGCCGACCGCATGGCTCTGAGAAACAAACCCGAGAATAGCATGCAGGGCAAACCCGTTATTCGAACCAACAAAGACCTCTTGCGATTTATCTCGAATTACGACTTCGAACCACTCGGCCGACCAGGACAATACATGAGCTATTCCAATGATTGCTTCTCGCTCTTGGGCGAGGTAGTTGAAAGGGTTTCGGGTGTCTCGTTTGAACAGTATCTGAAGAAGAATGTCCTGGAACCATTAGGAATGGACCATACGTTCATTGATGTGGCTGCTCTATCGAATTTCGAGTTTCAAGGACTGTACTACCGCAATGAAAAAGGCGGCCTAGTCAAGGCACCCTGGAAACACAGGGAGACATTCGTATCATCGGGATCTCTGAAATCATCCATCAGGGACCTGCTGAACTACACTAACTTATATATCAAAAGAGGTTTCTGTGGGAGTAATAGGATATGTGAAACGGCAACCGCAGACAGAATAACCTCGCCTTACTATTCTCTTGAAAATGGAAGTTACTATGGCTATGGATTTCAGGTAGAGCCTGAATATTATGACGGCGTTACTCTGGTTCACCATGGTGGAAACATAGTCGGCGTGGCCTCTTACATTGGGTTCATACCCGAAAAGAAGATCTCTGTTTCCGTACTGACTAACCTCAGCGGTTTCCCTGCTTCGAAGGTATTCTTCGCTGCTTTGAACGGAGTTCTTGGACTTCCGCGTGACTACCACGAGCCAAAACTACCTGCAGCAGACATTCCTTCTGAGCATATTGCAAAGTTTGCAGGCCTTTACGCATCGGGAGAAGGTACTGAGATTTCCGTCGCCTTCGATGGAAAAAACCTTTTTTACATCTCGCATGGGAGAAATGGAGCAAATGCGTACCCTGCAAAACCAACAGGCTACAATTCCATCCGCGTAGATAAAGATATTGACATGGAAGACGACGAAGACAGCACGGATTTGTACTTCTTGTTCGATACAAAAGGCAATGTGTGGGCAATGCGGCATGGTCTTAGGCTTATTAGAAAAACTCAATAGAAATTGCTCAGTCGAAAAACATAGTAGAATATGAGGGATCGCGAACCATCACCCGAGTGGAAGGAGCAAGGATATGATCACAGTGAACACCTTCGAATCAGACGAAACACGTTGTGACGACATAGTCGAAGACTGCAGCGCAATCATAGTTGGAAAAAAGGCATCTCTAACCAACGAAGTTCTCTTTGGTCACAATGAGGACGACAGTGGCAATAATGTAATGGTGCAATACAGGGTTCCGCGGGAAAATCATGAACCTGGAGAGTTTCTGACTTTTGAACCCGAGTGCGCCAAGATCCCCCAAGTCCAGGTAACCTGGAGCTACCTATGGTCCGAGACAAGAGCAAGCTGGAAAGCTCCATTTAGCGACACTTTCATAAATGAGTGGGGAGTAGCAATAGCTAGTGACAGCTGCTCAAATTCCAGGGAAGACATGCCCGAACTGACAAACGGCGGCATAGGATATGGACTGGGACATATAGTAGCTCAGAGAGCACGAACTGCAAGAGAAGGGGTCGAAATCGCGGCAAGTCTGTTGGATAAGTACGGATATACAGCGTCAGGCCGAGCTTATCAGATTGTCGACAAGAATGAAGGTTGGGTACTTCAGGTCGTAAAGGGTAAGCATTACGTAGCAAAAAGAGTCCCAGATGATGAGGTCATGTTTATTCCCAACTGGTACACCATTCGAAATGTGGATCTTTCGGACAAGAAAAACTACGTTGCATCGAATGACATAGTCACCTACGCAATCAACCGAGGCTGGTATACACCTAGTACTCCTTCGGATTTCAGCGATTTTGACTTCGCGATCGCCTATCAAGATCCGAACCAAAAGCAAGATGGCAACATTTACCGCCAAAAAAACGCTCTTAGGATGATTTTGGGCCAGGAACCTGAAACCTTACGAGTTTTTTCTGTGAAACCAGAACAGAAATTGGGGTTAGAGGATGTAAAGAAAATCTTGAGGACGCACTACGAGGGAAAAGAAGACGACCTATCCCTTGGATACTCCGTAAACCCTCACAAGACTGGCGTGCGCACCATATGCACTTCAACCACAATTGAGAGCATAGTCGTCCAGTTCAGGGAAAAGCCTGAACTCACCTGTGTCTGGCGCGCCCTGCTTAATCCCTGCACCAGCCCGTACGTGCCATGGTATTTAGGCATTGACAAGGTACCTGCCGGTTTCGGTTGGATTTCACCGAAAATAGGGTTGGGTAATCATTTTGATGTCCCTCCCGCAGACCTTTCGTATAGACCAGGCAGAGCATGGTGGGCATTTCAAGACGTTCAAGACTTAGCCAACGCATCCTATGCAGAGTTCATTGGTCGAATTTCGGAATATAGAGATACTCTCGAAGACAAGTGGAGCAAGTCTCAATGCCAATTCGAAGCGCAAGTCTTGGGTGCTTTCGCGGAAGACCCCGACCGCGCAAAAGAGATGCTCACTTCCTATACCGATCAGCAAGCCCGGCTGGCGTGGACAACTTGGAAGAAACTGTTCCAAGATCTGCTCGGCGGGCAGTAAACAAAAAGAGGGGGAACTGAAGAAGAAGTCCAATAAAGACAAGTTGGTAAACGCAAACTGGATACGGAAAGCAAGGGTGCGAACCGATGTTGGCTCCCACCCTTGCTTTGTGTTCGTATGCGTTATTTACTTTTCCTTACACCGTTTTCGTCCACCTCATAGCCGTCGATTTTAGTGTTCTTAGCAAGGGATCCGTCGGCATTGAAGTAATACCATTTGGCGTCAATCTGGAGCCATTTTCCTAATACCATCAAACCGTCTTTGGTGAAATAGTAACATTTGTTACTGATGTCCAGCCAGCCTACAGCCGCCTTATTGTCGGTGTAATGCCTCCAGTTGTCACCGTCCTTGACCCAGCCAATTTTCAGCGTTCCATCGGTGCCCAAGAAATACTTCGCTCCATCAATGGTCTGCCAACCGGTGAGCGGCTTGCTGTCCTTGTAGTACATATACTGACCGTCATCGCCCTGCGCCCAGCCCTGTGCTGTTGCCGGGTCGATGGTCAGCTTGATATATCGGTGGAGCATGGAACTGACCTCGGCGCGAGTAGCATTTGCTGTAGGGTTAAACTTGTTATTTTGTTCTCCCAGCATAATGCCCGCCTGCTGCATGGCTGTTACCGCTGTTTTGTAGGTGCTGCCGATGTCGGAAACGTCCGCATAGGCGGTGGCTTCACGGCTTAGGGGCAGCTTATAGCCAGTAGCTTTGGCGTAGTTTGCGAAGATGACCGCAATTTCCTCACGGGTGATCGCACGGTCAGGTGCAAACTGCTGGTTTCCAATGCCCTGCACGATGCCCTTACTATATGCCCATTCGATATAGGGACGGAAAGGACTATCAGTCTTTACATCGGTGAAACCGTTCTTGGTGTAGGTTTTCGCATCTACTCCCGTCAATCTGCCAAGTGCCGTTACCAGCATTCCACGGGTCATGGCAATGTTCGGTGCAAAGGTGGTTTCCGATGTGCCGGAGAGAAGCCCTCTGCCGACTACATAATCAATGGATTCTTTTGCCCAATGGTCAGCAACATCCGTAAACTTGGCAGATGGAGCAGTGTAGCCTACACCGTACACCGAGAGATGATTGGTAGCCGACGCTTTCCTCGTGCGTTCTACTTCTTTATCGTGTAGCCTACACCGTACACCGAGAGATGATTGGTAGGGATGAGAATGCTTCGGCTATTTGCATCATACACCGAGCCGGGGATACGGCTTGCGTTGCCCTTTCCGTCCACATACACGCCAAACAAGTAGCCGGCGGCTTCATTTCTACCGGCTGTGTAAGGGATAGCGAGCGTAGCCGTGCCGCTTCCGAAACTGGTAATGTTCTGCGTCTTACCACTCTTGTCGGTATAGCTGATGGTAATGTTGTAAACCGGACGGCTGCCGATCATCGACTGTGCCGATGCGGAAAGTCCGGTTGCAGGGGTCATGCCGATGGTAATACCGCCACTGGCCTGACTTTGAATGGCCTGAAGTGCACTCTGATTGAGGCCGAGAGATACCGGAGCACCATTTACCGTAAACTGGTTTACCCCTGCTGTGACAAGACTCTGCAACGCACTTTGGGGAATCGCAGCCGTCAGGGAAGTCGCCCCCTGCGGCATGGTGACATTCAGCTCTATCGAAATGCCGTTTGCAGAACTACCCTGTGCTCTTGCGGTGGCCTCTGCTCTGGTAATGGCATCGGGAATAGCACTTGTGGGGATGTTTGCATTGGCTATGCCGTTTGTGCCTCTTGCAGCGGTCACAGGTGCCGTCGCTGTGATAGGCTGGTTGGGCGGCCCTTGTGGCGGCGTGGTGGCCGGAGGTGGTGTATATCTTCCACCGCCGGAGCCGCTGCTGCCACCACTAGAAGGCGGATTTACGGTTACGATGGCAGTATTGCTATCTACATAATCGGTACCATCTGTGTTGAAAACGCAAAGGTATTGATAAGTCCCTGCGGTTAGACCTGCCGGGATGGTGAGAGTACTACTTGTTTCGCCGAGTAAAGGCTGCGTGTTATCGCTGCCAATACCACCGATAAAGCGACGCCACTGATAGCGGATAGGCTTGCCGTTGCTTGCGACAGCTTCCGCCGTCAAGGTTCCGTTAATGCTGCCCTGTGTTACGGTTACATTCTGAGGGTGCTTTGTGATGGTGATGGTTGCGGCATCCGCCGAAGCCACCGCCACCTCCACGGTGACTTTGTGACCGGCACTATTGGCAAAGCCAGGCAGTATGGCAGCGGCAGCGGTGAAGGTATAGCTGCCTGCCTTGCTCGGATTATAGCCGTCTGTGTCCTCCCAGCCTGTAATAAGGAAAAGGGTCGTTTGGTTGCCGCTGTGCATTGCGCTTGCATACGGATGGATCGATTTTAGAAGGTTAATGACCTCCGCCACATTAACACAGATTGTACTTCCTGCTTTTCCGACATCCTCATCGGGAATAGCTTCAAAACCGGTAATCTCGATGGGTGAGGTTGTGCCGCCCGGTGCATTCACCGTTACCGCCGCTACATCGCTGGTCGCCGTGGCGGTTTTATTTGTGGTCGCTTCGCTGTTGGTGTTTGTGACCACACAATAGTAATAGGTCGTGCCGACCATGGCAGTGGATGGCGTGCACCCGTTGATAGACGAGCTGGTGACTGGTGTTCCGCCTACTGTGCTGTTTGTCGTATTACAGTACCACTGGTACGATAGGCTGCCGCCATCCGTGTTGTTTGCGAGCACCAACAAATTGATGGGCGTCTCGTTTTGCACATAGGTTGCGCTTGTCGGTTGTTCGCTAATGCTTGGCGCTTTAGCATCCGTCGGCGGTGTATATGCCGGGACTTCAAGGGAGTATATCTGGCTCTTGACACCTTCTGTGTCCTCGGTTTGCAGATATATTACGAGAATATCAGTGGCGGTGGCGCCAAACTCTCTTGCCTCGATACCAAATTCCATTATGGCAGTCATTTCATGGACCAGCGGAAGATTAGTCGGCGCTGGTGATTCTTTTTTCTCAATCTGAAATCCAAATTTCCCGGTGGTGCTGGGCGTGAAGTAAAATCTCACACTATCCGCATCCTTGCGTCCAGCCACAAAGCTCGACACAGTGGGGACGGATGTTCCACCGCCGCTACCATTTTCAATTTTTACGTATTTATGGCTGCCGTTCCATGTATAGGTACTGCCGGTGGACACACCGGAGCCGTCCGCGTTGTTGCTCCAAGTGGCTGTATAGGAAGAGGGTAAAGTGGCGGGGGCCTTATTGAACGCGCCATTGAAGCTGCTTACCGTGGCAGAATTGATGATGTGGATGCCGCCGTCAGCGTAAATACCGAGACCACCACCACCGCTGGAGGCGGTGACTGCAATCTTGCCCACACTGCCTATGATGGAGACGTCACCGCCTGCGCCAATTGCCGGGATGCTGGCGTTAGTGCTGGCAATATCGCCCGTTTCTCCTGTGATTGTGACGCTGCCGCCTGCGCGAATGCCGCCGCCAAATAAGCTGCCTGCGACGCCTGTAATATCGCCGGTTTTACCGCCGATTGTGACGTCGCCGTATGCGTCGATGCTGTTTTGAGCGCCGGCGATATTGCCCACAACAGCGTTAGGTGAAATTGTAATACCGCCCGCTAACGCTAAAATGCCGATGGCTTTCGCGCCGGTGATATCACCGGTTTTGCCGCTGATTAAAACGTCGCCAGTTTTCGCGTAAACACCGTAGTTACTCGCGGAGCTGATCGCGCCTGTTTCGCCGGTAATGGTAACGCCGCCGCTTTCTGCGCGAATGCCGGAGTTGTCTGACGTTGATCCGAGTGCACTGCTAATCGCGCCTGTTGTGCCGTTGATGATAACACTGCCGCCCTTTGCGTAAATTCCATAGTATGTGCCTGAAATATCGCCTGTTGTGCCGTTGATGACCACGCCGCCGCCATATGAGTAAATGCCATGGGTGCTGCTGCTAGAGCCGGTGCCTCCTGCTCCTATCTTGCCCACAACGGCGTTGGAGGAAATTGTAATGTCGCCATTTGCGTAAATCGTGTGAATCGTGGACGTAATATCGCCCACCCTGCCGGAGATAGTAACACTGCCGCCGGCGTCAATGCCGCCGCTGATATTGCCCATCGTACCCAAGATGACGATATTTTTAGAGGCTCTTATGCCGCCGCTAAGCGTAAGCTGGCCTTCACCTTTGATGACGAGGCTCCCATAGCAGTCGATGGCGTAGGTAGAACCTTGGTTAACCGTGACGGCACCGTCGCATAACAGATTGATGGTATCGGTGTCGGCACATTCAAGTGTTATGTAGCCGCCTTGGTAACTGCTGTTAAGCGTCAGGGTGGAGGTGCTTGCCGTCCAAGTCCAGCCTGTTCCGCTGGTATCAGCGTCAAGACCAACACCGGTTTGCCCGCCGATGTCCATAGTGCGGGCGACAGAGCCGGTACTATGGACATCGCTGTCCGTTGCCGTAATTTCGGTTTCTTCCGTAACTATCATCTGGTTTGGCAGCTTCAGCATATCCTCGGCTGTACCCATTTCCACCGTTTGCTCTGCCACATCTTCATCCAGCGGCGCAAAGTCGGTGATGATGCCGCTCACGCCTAAAGGCACACCGGAATCCACATCGCCGGTTTCGGCAAAAGCCACAGTCGGCAGCATAGTAAATACCACGCAAAATGCCAGAAACAAAGACAGTGTCTTGCTTGCCCGTTGTGTTCTCATTCTCTCATTCCTCCTCATAATTATTTTGGTTTTGTGTTGCATTGCCGTAGGAGAGAAGCATCTCTAAAATCTCCTCCAGCGAGATGGATACCCCACCGGGCCAGCAGATTGCTTTGCCGTCGGTATAGGGCTTGCAGAAATCCCTGCTTTCGATCAGGGTGGCAAAGGCCGGTTCTTTGATTCTGTGCTCCAGTTCCAGCAGGACGGTATGCCCACTCTCCAGCGTAATTCCAAAGGTGTCTCCATCAAATGCCTCTACACGGACAATTCTCAACTGCTCGATTGCAGTTTGTTCAGATTCCATTGCCATAGCCACCTCCTCGTCTAAACACACGATTCGTAAAAGGTTAAAGTCTACTATAATCTGTGTATAGTTTTACCATGCCATAAAATCAAAAGTGGCGAGAGTAACAAAATTGTTACTCTCGCCACAAGTATTATGGGTCGTGGCCCAACGGGTGGTGTTGATTATTTCAAAATCCTATTCTCTCTCAAAGCAGTACCCCTCACCACGGGACCACGCAATTCGATAATCACTGCTCTTGATTTTTTCCCGCAGACGGTTAATTGTTGTTTTCAGTGTATTGCTGTTGCCCACCATGGCCTGCTTCCACACCTTTTCATACAGATATTCGGCACTGATAAAACGCTCCTCGTTCTGTACGAAAATCAGCAGTAGGGAAAATTCCTTCTGAGACAGCAGCAAGTCGGCGCCGTCAAGGGTTGCCACATCAGCCGTTACATCAAGGCAGAGCCGACCCTTGTGGATACGCTCCGGCACCTGCTGTGCACGGCGGAGCAGTGCCTCCACCCGTGCCAGCAGCACCCCAAAGTCATAGGGCTTGGGAAGGTAGTCGTCGCCACCCACCGTAAGTCCCCGCACAATATCCTCCGGCGTGGTCAACCCGGTCAGCAGCAGAATCGGTGTCTGTGAATACTTGCGTAGCTCCGACATAAAGTCCAGTCCGCTTCCATCTGGCAGCATAATGTCCAGCACAAACAAGTCGGGCATCTGTGCCTGAATGGCGATTCGCGCCTGGGCAAGGGTCAGCGCCGTGATAACCTCATAGCCTCGCCGTTTCAGCATACGCTCATTGCCCTGCATAATTTGCTCGTTGTCCTCCAACAGCAAAATCTGCTTCATTCTCCTTCACCTCCGAACTGCCCTTCATAGGTTGGAAGGGCAAACATCACCGCTGTGCCGCTTCCGGGTTCGCTCTCAATCCAAATCCGGCCGCCGTGGGATTCCACCACCGTCTTGCATAGGTATAGGCCAAAGCCTGTACCGCCGGTGGAAACACCCCGCTCAAACACATGGGGCAACAGCTCAGCGGAAATGCCGTCGCCTGTATCCTTCACCGCGATCAACACCTCGTGCCCCTCTTTCTCAGCCCGCAGAGTAACTTCTCCATGTCGGGTATAGGCAGCGGCATTTTGAAGCAGATTGGCTACCACCTGTGCCAGCAGATCCGCAGTGCCGAACACGGTCAGCCCTCCCGCAATTTCCGAAGTCAGGGTATTGCCCCGCTTTTGCAGATGCAGGGAGAACATCTCCACACTGCTGCGTAGCAGGGTGGAGAAATCCAGTGCCTGCCTATCCGTGTTTTCGCTTATTGCAGCCAGAGTCAACGTCCCGCCTACCATGCGAGCCAGCCGCATGATCTCCTGCTGAGCGTTCTGGAGCAACTCCGTTGCCTCTCCATCCCTCACAGCTTCGCCCATGTCCTCTAAAATTTCCGCCACTGTCTGCACGTTCACAGAGATAACCGTCAATGGTGTACGCATTTCGTGGGAGGTGTTGGACAGAAATTCTGTTTTTGCACGGCTGGCTCTCTCAAGGATATGATTTTGTTCGTCAAGCTTTTTTTGCTGCTCGTTATAGAGCTTAAAGTGGAGATAGAGCATTGTGCCAAGCACAGCACTGACCGATACAAATCCTACTATCACATCGGTGAGCATGTCCTGCTCGGTATCCCATGCCTTGACCAGTTCGGGATAGCGAAAGGCAATCACGCAAATAGCAAGGTACAGTAGAATTTCCATGATGGACATCACAATTGCCTTTTTGCCCTCCAGCATCAGGATGGTGAAGGTCACTGCAAATACAAAAAAGCTGGGCATCCCGCTGTGATATCCCCCCGCCGTGAAGAACATAACAGGGAACAGCACCAGAAAAATGGCGACAATTGTGATCATGTAGCACAACTGGTATCGGCCGGTGCGCTGGGAATAGCAGAGCAAGGCGTAGGAGAGGACGGCTGAAATGAAATTAGCCATGATGTTTCCAATCCCTGCATCTGCTACAATGCCAACCAGTGCCATGGCCATGCTGATAACTGTACCGCCCATGGCAAGCACATTGAATAGCCGTACCCGAAAATCAAGGCCAGTGCCAAAAAATGTGCTGATAAACTGTGTTAGCCGATTTTTCATATGCTCACCTGCCATGATTTTATTTTGCATAAGACAGATACTTTCATCGCTTTTTCTTTCGCCTGCGCAAATCCGCAGGCTTTTCGGCGGCTGTGGGAATAAGCCAGAGGTTTCCTTTTTTCACAGCACCGGGGATGCAACCATCCGCAAGATGATACGTAATAGAGCGGGTGGCGACACCCTACTTCTGTGCAGCTTCTCTGACTGTTATATAATCCATATGCTTCACCTGTTTTCATGGCAATAGTAGATGATTTCATCATACTTCCTTTTGTGGAAGAATATAAAGCACTTGTTTTTGTATTGTGAGATTCGTCCAAGAGGTACGTCGGATTCATAGAAAATGATGATATCTATTCGAATTTGCGTGTGGTATGTTGTGTTGCTGAAAACCGGATGCTTCTCAAATCAGGCGAAAGGAGTCAGCCATGCAATACGATGAAATATTGGAAATGGCCATTACCGAACTCACCGAGCGAGGCCACAAGCAACAGCGCAATGAAATTCCCGAAGTCAATGAACTGGGGCTTCGGAGGGTTGAGCTCAGTGGGCAGGTGCAAAAATGTGTTTCTCATCTCAGCCAAGACGCGAAGGATACCATGCGGGAATTGGGCGTGATTCGATAAAAAGAATCTCGCCCATTTTTTACGCTCCGCATCCTGCAAAGTGCCGTCCGTAAAAACCCGGCGGCACTTTGCATTCTGTTTTTGTAGACCCCCTATCGAACTAAGAATTCATCCGCTCAACCCGCATCTGAGATCGGCTTAGTAGTGAGGAGGTTTTTGATAGTTCAAAATTGACTGGCTCAACCCATATTTAAAATCGGCTTGATAATAGATGGCATATTTTTAATCTTGTCGCTGCCTACACAGTGAGGACATTTTTTCAAAACGAGACAGAGGACAAGAACATGAAGCAAGAACCATTCGTCATGCTCCCAAGAAAAATCTTTGCGTACCAGTTGCCGCCGATATCCTTTGCAATCTACTGTTACCTGCTGTGCTGCCACAACAAAACAAACGGCTGCTATCCCAGCAGGCAGACCATCTGCAAAGCTTGCGGTATCTCCGACAGCTCCGCAGGCCGCGCCGTCAAGCAGTTGGAGAAGTGTGGGCTCATCAAAGTGAACCACGACTTTGGCGACGGCCGCCAGCGTAACAATTCCTATGAGCTGCTCTCTCTGAACACCCCCTCGGTTTATGATGAACCATCTCCCCCTGTCACACAGCGATAGGATAAAACAAAAGCGAATAAAGAACTACCCAGAATACAGAAACCCCAGGCCTTCCCCACGGACGAAGAGATGAGCAGGGTAAAGTCAGGTGACCGCAAGCGGCCACCTGACGGTCACAGCCTCCCGCAGTGCGGGGCGCGGAGCGATGTTTTTGGGCGGTCGGAGAAGATGCACGAAATCTAAAAAGGAGATTTGTAACATGAATGACAGCAACAAAACAAAAGTAGGGATTCACATGAAGCCAGAACGACACCGATTACATAGATAAGACCACCCTTGCGTTTCTGGTGGATCAGGTGACAAAGCTGGACGCGAGGCTCTGCCGCCAGCTGTTTCGGATGTGCGTGGAGCTGTCCATGGTGGGCCATGTTACAGCCTCTATGGTTGGAAATGCGGATGACGAAACGTTAAAACGGCTGCGCAGCAAGTGTGTCAAGGACGTAGAAAACACCATCGGCAACATCCGATATGATACCATCTATGCATACCGGCATCCGATTTTTGAGGAGGGATATGACGATGAAAACGGATAAGATAACCGTCTCACTGCCTGCCGATACTATTGCTCTTGCCGAAGCAATGGAGAACGTGCGCAGAAATGTGATGATCTTTTGTTACCAGCTTGGGCATATCCGCAGCGGACAGAAAAGAGTCGGGGAATATCTCTCTGCCGTAAAAGCTGAAATGAAGCAGTACCATGGGCTTGTGGATCAAATCAGGGGGAAGAGCAAAGAACGCAAAACGCTCCTCGCTGAGAAGGAGGGTATCCCATTCTGGAATATCCCGAAGCACAGAGAGGTTGCCGCCCGTATCGCGGAGCTGACAGAATTGTTGGAGGAACTGCGCTCTGAGAAAGCGGTGGTTCTCCAAAATCTGCAATGCGCCGAGGACAGAAAGATGCAGCAAATAAAACGGGAGCATCAGCGAAAAATGCATCAGGAACGCCAGCCGAAGAAGAAAAGCTGAGACGATCGGGAACGCCGACCCGATAGACAAAACTGATATTTTATTATGAAGGGGCTTACCCGTGCGGTTTGCACAGGCAGGCCCTTTTGCCATTTACAGACAGACAACTGCGCCGTAGAAGCTGATCGCTTCGGCTGCGCAGCCTGATATCTCCAAAAGCAGAAAAGAGGAGGCCGGATCGCTCCGGCCTCCTCTTGTGTTTCGGGTTATTTTACGTTCTCACAGAACCGGTGCAGGATCGCGGCCACCTGGCAGCGCTCAGCGTTGCCCTGCGGAGCAAGCGTGCCATCGCTGTTGCCGTTGATGATTCCGTTCATCGTACACCAGCACATGGCCTCATACGCCCAATCGCTGACCTTATCCGCGTCGGGGAAGTTAAGCGGGAACACCCACGCTCCCGTGAAGCCGCCGCCATTGTACTGCTCGTAGCGGTACAGAATGGCCGCGATCTGTTCGCGGGTGATGGGATCTTCGGGGCCGAACTTTGCGTCGCCGTATCCGTCGACTATCTTGTTAGCCGCCGCCCATGTGACCGCATTCTCATAATACTTGCCGGAGGCCACATCATCAAACGGGCAGGTGCCGGTGATAGCAGGCTTGTTCTCCAGCCTGTAAAGGATCTCAACAATCATGCCGCGGGTTGTGGCGCCGTGTGGGGCAAAGGTCGTGTCGCTGGTGCCTTTCATCAGACCGGCAAGGTTTGCGTAGGCAGCGTCCTCAAAGAACCAGTCGCTTTTCGTAACATCGCTGAAAGGATTGACCCACGCGGCGATGGCGTCGTAGCCGACCACGTATTTGGAAAAGTGGGTGGTGACGAAAGAGACCGTTTTAGTTGCGAGGTCGTAGGTTGTTTCACACTTGTGAATGTTGCCTTCATCGTCCAGATAATAGACAACAATGCCGTCGGCATCCTGACCATCGGCAAGCTCGTAGGGCACGGAGACCGTAGCCTGGCCGCCGTCCAGATCCGAGATGGCCACGTTGCCACTGGTGATGGAGATATCATACACCGGAGCATCACCCACAGCTTCCTTTTGGCGCTCATTGAGTTTGGAGACGTCCACGGGCTTAATGCTGACGCTGACGCTTGCGCTGGCCTGCTCCGCGACAGCGGCGAGCGCGGCGCTGTCGAGCGTGATGTCGCCCACATCGGAGGTGATGGCAAGCACCGCGTTCTCATTTTCGCTGAGAGTTTCAATAGCGGCGGTGGGAAGCGTGACCTTCATGCCGTCTGCTCTTGCGATGATATCGAGGGCAATCTCCACAACCGGGGCCGTACCGCTCTCCGCAGCTGATTTAAGCGCGCTGCTGACGGCATTTTTTGCTGTGGAGGCGGGAATCGCGGCACTGGCCGTCGTGCCGGACAGCGTCGGTGTGACCTTCGTCGTAACAGTAGCCGTGCAGTCGTCCACGACCGGGTCTGAGATAACAGGAGACGGAGGCGCAGGCGGCGAAGGAGGATCTGACGTCTGTACCGTTTCTGTCACTGCGCCTACACTTATCGTAATGGATGCTGTAACTGTTGGTGTTGCACTGTCTGTTACCTTGATCGCGACTGTGGTTGCCGTCTGCGCGGTAGCCGGGCGCGTACCCGTGATAATTCCCGCATTACTTATATCCAGCCATGCGGGGGGCATGCCCTCAAAGGTGAACGTATAGGGTAAAGAGCCGCCTGATACGCCACTGCTCACATCAACGGGAGTGATAGCAACGCCGGTGCTTCCGGCAGGGACGTCATAGTTTTGACTATCAGTAAAGGACAGTGCAGCAGGTGCGGGAGGCGTTATCGTGATTGTATATGTTGCCGAAGCTATCTCGCTCGCTGTTAATCCATCTTTGAATGCCTTTGCCTTGATGGTGGTCGTTGACGATACCGCAATGGGCGTATCTGCCACAAAAGCCGTGCTTGCCTCGGTGGGATCATTTCCGTTCGTGGTATAGCGGATGGTAGCGCCAGTCGTCGAGCAAGATAGCGTTACGCTCTGCGCCGAGGTAAAGGTTCCGCCCGCAGGACTGAATGTGGGCGTGGCAACAGTGGAGAGCGCGGGCGGCTGTGTGTTGATGGTATAAGTTGCGGAAACCGCTTCGCTGTCCTCAATACCATATACGTCATCAGGTGAAAATGCTCTTGCGATTATTGTCGTTGTTGAGGAAACCTCGATCGGTACAGTATATTGCGTACTAAACCGTGTGGGCACGCTGCCATCCGTTGTGTAACGAATCGTTGCATTTGACGTTGTGCATGATAGTGCAACATTTTGCGTTGAAGAATATGTACCTCCTGCCACGCTGAACTTCGGCGCAGCGGTTCGCGGTGCATTTGACCATACTGCGGTGATAGTAAAGTGCTCTTCTATAGTCGCATAGGGAACCTCGGCCTTGCAAATGGTAAACGGCAGTTTAACTACCCCATTTATCGGAAATACCGTAGCTGTAGATCCAGTACTGATATTTGGGTTTGAGAGTATCTTCACATTTTCAGAAATCTGCCAATTCGTAAAGTAGTAACTGCTGTCGTTGCTTTGCGGGGTTGGGATCTGCAATGTGTATGAGTCTTTGTTTCCGTCAAGCTCTAAGCTTGTCGGAGGGTTCGTGCCGCTTGGCCAGCTTCCGTATGTGCCAAGGTCATAATTGATTGGATAGCTTGTAGGATGAGCCACGAATTGCAGTTCAAGATAACGGTAGGCATAGTAGTTGTTGTCTGCATCGGGCGTGGTTTTGATGCCGGTCGGCCCGGCGCCTTTGTAGTCGAGCGTTACAGGGTTATCTGATGTTATTGTGAACGAAACCATGTAGCCGCTGCCGTCGCTGCTGTATGTATTCACGCTGCATATCCCGCCGGTCACATCGGCACCGCAGCCAATTTTCAGACCGACATTCGGCGCTTTGCATACCCCGTGGTCGGATGATGTAAACGATTCAATTACATCCGGGGTGAACACGATGGTGTCCCCCTTAAAATAAACGTTTGCCCGCAAATCACTGGTAGGCTGACTTGTAATTTGTGAGCTATTGAACGTGTATGTCTTTGCGCCGTCAGCCGCGAACGCCGTCATGGGCAGCAGCGTAATCACCATGCACAGGCAGAGAACGAGTCCCGCAATTCTTTTGAGCTTCATAAATGATCCTCCTTCAGTTTTGTCTGGAGATATACCAAGGGCGCATCGTTATTCGAGCACGATCGGCGCGACACGGATGCCGATAGGCTGTGAGAGAGTAAAGGTATTTGCACCGATGCTGATATTTGCCGTGCCGCCGGTGGCAACGGTCAGGATAAGCATGCCGCCGGAGAGCGCCGAGGTATCGGCCGACTTTGCGCCCGTGACCTTCACGTCTGAGGCGGCGACGTCGGTGACGATATCACCGTTTGCGTCGAGGAGGATGAGGTACATATGCTCCTTGACGTCGGGCTTGATCCAGAACTGGTCGTATACCGTATAGGTGACGGCCGTCAGCGTTTTTCCGTTCACGGTCGTCGTAGCCGTGACCTTGAGGGCGGTGTTGTCGGCAATGCCGGGGGAAAGCTGGAGTTCGGTCCCGCCGATACCGCGGTTGTCCGTCTGTACCGTCCTGCTGCCGACAAGCGTTCCGTCGGGCGTATACGCCTTCAAATCGACACTTTGGCCTGCATAGGCTTTCTCTCGTTTATCTCCCTGCTCGTCCACATAGCGGTTCCAGCAGGCGTAGGACACGCCGGCGGAATTGTCTATGGAGCGGTAAGGATAGACGATCAGGTAGTCGCCCACAGCGCCGTCGGTGTTGGCTACGGCGCGGGCGCGGAACCAATCCGAGGGCTTCATGCCGTCTATCGTTCGGCCTTCCGCCGCCTCGTCAAGAAGTGCGGCGTACTGGTCGAGGGTGACGTTCAGCTCGCCGGTCTCCTCATAACGCTTAATACGCAGCCCGTTGACCTTGGTAAAGTAATTCTGCGTCCCTTCGTCTGAAAGCACGCTGCACAGATAGATGAAAGTGTCCGTGGCCGAGCCGTTGGCGACGGTGCGGTCATACTTGCAGGAGTCGCTGTAAACACCGTTGACGGCGTCGCGGCCGCAGAACTCCGTGCAGTCGAAGCGGCGCATATTCGAGTGGTTATAGTCGCCATAGCACTCGGCAAAATACATGCTCTCCGCCACCAGCGCCGTGGCTTCCCACGCCCACTGGCCGAAGCCGGTCATGATGTTCTCACTGCCAGCCTGCCAGAAGAGGTGCGAGGTCTCGTGCATACATTGCAGGAAGAGATCCTCATAGTCATAATGGAAATCATCATTGAAATAAACGTGCTGATTCACGCGGCCCATGAGCACGGAGTTCGTAGCGGCGGAATACTCCACCTCATCCCCGTTGATGCCGCCGTCCCATTTCCATGTGACGCCCTCGGTGAGAATTTTCGTTGGCAGGCCAAGATAGCGGCAGTAATAGGGGTATATCTCTGCCCACTTTTTCTGAAGAAGCTCTCTCGAACAGGGCCAGTCGCCCTCCAGCCGCAGTTCGGGTATCGTGTGAGCCAGCAGCAGGTGCTCATCAGCGCTTTCCTCAAACTGTGCCACCGTAAATACGCCCTGCGCCTCAAGGGTTTCGTAGAGGGGTCGTGTACCGCCCTTTTTTGCGGCGTAGAGCGCAGCATAGCTGACGGCAACAACATCAGCGCGCCAGAAGGCTTTTGTGTCTATTCCCGCCGGCATGATATCGGTGCTCTCCGCCAACGTGAAGGGGGCGTCCCATGTGAAGTCCGCGCCGTTTGCGTCGGAATAACCTAGCGCGCGCAGCACGAAGGTCAGGTACATCGCCGCATTCGCATCGCCCATGCCGAACTTTGTGGCGGAGCTGCCGTTGGTCAGCCCGTTGTCAAAGGCGTAGGCCACATACGGCTTTCCCCAATTCGGCACATCGGCAAACGGGCACGCGCCGGTGTACGCTTTTGCCTCCGCGCCCTTTCCGAGAAGCCGAAGCAGCATGACCAGCGCCTCAAGCCTTGAAGGTGCGCGGTTCAAGTCGAAATTGGTGCTGCCGTCCGCATTTGTTCCGACCCCTCAAACAATCCGAGTTCCTTCAGGTCAGAGGCCATGGCCAGTTCAAAGGTAATGTCGCGGGCAGTGCCGTCTGTATTCGCCGCCAGCGCAGTCATCGGGAACAGGGTTATTGCCATGCACAGGCACAGGAGCAGGGCAAGCATTCTGTTTTTCGCTTTCATTTCATCTTCCTCCTATATTTGCTTTCTTCAAAAGCGTTTTTACCTCGTCGAACAGCGCGGCTATCCATTTCGCCTACATCCTTGGGGTTGTCCTTTGGGAACACCTCTTATCGACACGTTCCTCATGTTTTCATCCTCCGTTAAAACTTGTTTAGAGCGTCTGACCTCATTTTTCTCCTTCGAGTATCTCTGTGAAATGCTCCGATCCGTCCGTGTAGAAAGACCATACCCCCAGCGGTTCGGGATATTCATATACATAAACACTGTTGTCATAGAAGGTCAGGCTATATTCCCAGCCGTCGTTCATCACAAAGGTGGCGGTAAGCGCCGCGGTGGGAGGTTCCGCTCCTCGCAACGCATACATGGTGAGACCTATGGAATGCAGCGCAGCCACCGCTTCACGAATTGCGCCGGATTCTGTTATCTCGGATTCGCTGCCGTCGTGCGCGAACTTGATGCTTGCGGGTTCCTCGGTCTTGCACCGTTCAAGGAACTCATGCATCCTTGGATCGGGACCGTCAAGCGTCAGCATATCCCTGCCCGTCTCCGCCGGGAAGTCGATGGTGGCAAGCGCCTTTTTGCCGCCCACCTCGTATTTTTTGTCGCCGCAGTCAAGAAAATCACCGTTGAAGGATACGCTGCCAGCCTCTGTACCATCCGCGTTTATGAAGGTATAGCTCGAATCGCTGTCAGCGATTGAAATGTCCGTTTCGCCGGATATGGTTATCTGCGCTATGGCGTCCAGAATGGCGCTCACGTCATCCTCGCCAAACAGCGGCGACTCCACGCGCACGCCGTTGCCCTGAAAGATATAGCTGACCGCTGCAGGAAGCGCCGTATCGCGGTTTTCGTATATGGCAAGCATATCGTCGCCTAACACATCCATGATGTAGGTCACTGTATCTCTATTGCCTCCGCCTTTTGTCACGGTGTCCTGCCGGGTATCGGTTTCCGCAGAACAGCCCGCAAGCAGCAACAGCGTCATTACTGCGGCTGTGACTGATGCAAAAAAGTGTTTCATAATAACCTCCCTTCACTTGGTTATGTAGTAATCGACGCCATCCAGATAATAGTTCTCTGTACTGCCATCGATTATTTGCAGATTGGGGTTACTGTATTGATCGCGGTTGATATCGTAGGCATCGTAGAATCCCTGTTCGGCGCGATAGATTTCGCCAGTGTAGGGATCATAGAGCCTGTCATAGCCAAGTGTAGCGTCGCTGTTCTTCTGTGAGATAATGTCGTAGGAGGTCTGGCGGGCGCTCCACGCGGCGTTGTAGGAATCGTAAGCCGCTTGCATCTGGCGTGACATGGCAAGGATTGACGATGTTTCCTCTGCCACATGCTGCTGAGTCTGCTTGACGTAATCCTCGGTGAAGGTAAAGCTGGCAAGGCATGCCATGAGTTGTTCGTGCAGCTCGTTAAACTCCCCAGCCGGAGCGATAACGCCGTTGCAGTTATATACAGCATAGGTACCCATATCCGCGCCGGGCACCGAATAGGTGTCCGTTCCGTAGTTCGCCACCTGTCCTGCCATTAAGCCCTCGCATGCTACACCGTTTGCGGAATTGAAGCTGGCGCGGACAATTGAGTTATCCAAGGTATTGAATGCTGTAGGCGTGTCATTTGGGTATGTTTCCAGTATGCTTATATCGTTCATGATCGGCAGCTGGTGGTTAAGACCGTATTTATTCAGGAAGTTATTGTAGTCGTTATAGATATAAAAGAAATATTCAGTGGTCGGTTCCAGTAGCACTGGTGTATCTGCCCACTGGTGATAGCCGTAGAGATCGTAGGAACCTACCGCTTGTGCCGCCCTCTCATAGTAATTCTTGGCATCCATGTTTTTTAGCAGCGGATGATGCTTGCAGTAGAAGAACACCTGGCGTTCAGGTATGTTCGGGTCAAAGGCGTGGAAGCCAAACAGCGTGTATTCGCCGGTCGTTTCGATAACCCAGCCTGTCGGCAGTGTGAGGGAGAAGAAGCCTCCGTTATATAACGCCGTCTGAAGTTGAAGTGGCGTGTTTTTTGTCACAGAATATGCGCCGAGCTTTGAGGGGGCGGATTTCGTTGGCTTGCCCACGTCCGTGGTCTGATTATTTGTCCCGCTTGCGTCTGGCTGATGAGTTCCTGATGCGTAGTAATCTGCGTCAGGGCGAAGTGTTTCGACTGTGTATTCCAACGTATCCATTACCGAGTCTCCGCCGCCTTCTGAACAGACACACTCATACTGAACTACATAGGTATCGCTTTCATCAGCGAGGAACCACATATATATGTTGCCATCAGGATCGTCGAGAGCACAGCGGATACCAGTCAGTGTTTTCCCAGCCATGTCGAAGTTTTGTTTTTCACCGGCCTCCAACAACTTGTCCCCATGGACAGCGCGGAGATCTTCCACTACGAAATGCAGGTAATTCTCCAACGAAAAAGCCACTTCACCAATCGGAGTAAAGAAAAGCCTTATATAAGGAGATTCGCCATCGCCCTCAACATAAACCACAACAGCACTGTCTTTTTCTTCAACGGTCATATCAGGATCATACAGAAAGGAGAAGTCCATCACGGAGTTGGAGTAGACTTGACGCTCGTCGGCTTTGTTATCATTAGGATTAGTTTTTACGAAGTTGTCTGGCAGAAATGAACAGCTCGAGAAAATGAGGCACATACATATAGTGACTGCAATAGATGAAATACTTTTCTTCATAGATCTTCCTCCAGTCCCGCTTGTCTTAACAGGGCTTCTGCTTCATCGAGAAGTGCGCAAGGCCATCCAAGCAGTGGTGCGTCCTCGCATTTCGGAAATATCTCTACCCGAGTGTGGCCTGTCGTATCATCAGGCGATATAGCAACGCGCCCTCCAATTCGCGGAAAGGACGCAGAGGAAATTATAAGCGTACCGCGCATGCTGTTCGCTTTATCAATAAGGAAATTCATCGTGTCTACCGCATCGTAAACCGCGTTGAGCACCATCGTTTTTTCATACGGATACTCCCTCGTGTATTCACTCATGAAAACACCTCCTGCTCATACAGTATCTACTCTAGTTCTACTGTGAAAACCGATAATGAACAGATAAGGATTGGGTCAGTATTGCGGAATAGGAGGGTTAGGTTTGGGTTAGGTTTTATTCCTAAGCCGCTATTGGCTCATTTTTTCAGCTATCGCATACATTCTGTTGCAATAGCTGATTGTATGCTGTGTAATATCGATATATGAAGCTGTGAGGTGAGAGCGTTGACAATTAGCTATAAACGACTCTGGAAATTGTTGATTGATAGAGATATCAAGAAGAAAGACCTCTGTCTGATGGCGGAAATCAGCCATGCCTCCGTTGCAAAACTTGGGAGAAGCGAAAATGTAACGACCGATGTTCTTCTGAAAATCTGCAAGGCTCTGAACTGTGACTTTCCCGATGTTATGGAGATTACTGAAGATTAAGGAATGACCGTGGAGGCTGTTTGGAGGTGTTATTTATCAAACGTAAAAACGCTGCATTGGCAATCTGTTCACTGATTGGCCTGTGTTTTTTATTGACAGGATCTGAATATATCACATGGTGGCTTTATCGGCTGACTCCGCATTTTGGAACTGCCGGGGCAGATATTTGGTCTGAGGTAGTTGGATACTTATTTCAGGCTGCCGGTATTTTGCTCTTTTCACTCTCCGTCAAGAAAAATGAGAAGGTGCTTTCCCACCGTAGCTTTCTTTTTCTTGTTTTGGCCGATGGCGCGGCAACTGCTGTTGCTTACTTTGTACCCGGGGCGTACAGCGTCCTGTTTGCCGGACTGCTCATGAACCTTTTGCACGGAGCAATCGGCGGCTACTACCTGATCCGTCTTACCCAAACAGTGCCGCAGCAGAAGAGAGGCATCGTGTTCGGTGCTGCATATGCCTTTGGGAGCATAGGATCGTGGTTATTGTCGCTTTTCATGGACGGAAAATATCTCGGAAGCCCTTATGTTTTTGTAATATACGCTTTGATGATTCTCGCAATCATTCTTGTTGACCGTATGCCGGTCGTGGCAGCTGATAACGACGCAGAATCTGCGGAGCCGCTTTATTTCGATAGGCTATCCGTGCCATTGGCAGCCGGTCTCGTTGTTCTGCTTTCCGTTGTAAAAGGACTAGGCTTCTATTTCCCAAGCATTGATGCGACCGCTGGGGTCGTAAGCGCGGAGTCGGTTCGTGCTTTTTATGCCATAGGATTGATCGCGGCAGGAATCATTAATGATAAAAGCCGAAAGCATGGAGCAATTTGTTGCTTGTGTGCTTTGGTCTTCCCGTTCTTAACCTTTGCCCTCAGAGGAGAACCGAATACCGGCGCAGTGCTCTGGATAGCAGGATATGTTTTCTTTGGCTTCTTTTCCGTTTATCGGGTGGTTACTTTTTCCGATCTCTCCAGAAAAAAAGACGGGCTGTTATTCATAGCGGGATTCGGGTTAATGTTTGGGCGTATTGGTGATGCGCTGGGTTTTCTAATCGGGATTATTACATCAAATGTCCAGATGACATCTGTCTGGATTGCGGCAGGACTGCTTATAGCAACTTTCCTTATATTCTTCCGGTTTTACAACAAAACTTATTCCACCATGCCAGTGCAGAACATATCCATCGAAGATCTGTTGCATTTATTTGAGGAAAAGTATGAGATGACCTCAAGAGAAGCCGAAGTGTTTGAGCTTATTGTCAGCGGCCGGTCAAATTCCGAAATTGCGGCTGATTTGTATGTGTCCGAAAGCACGGTAAAATTTCACGTCAGAAACGCGCTGCGTAAGACAGAGTGCGTTAACAGAACCGAACTTGCGGCAAAATTTCGAAAAGGCACTATGTCCTGAGGCGATAACTTAGACTACTGACTGCTTACTTAAGATAATTGTTCAATTCCCGTTTGATTCGCATGGTTCCAATGAGTGTTGCACGCCGACTTCCTACTCGGCCAGATGGACGAGCAAGTTCTTAGCTTCTGTTGGCTTTGCCAGATATAACAGTAAGGCGGCCATAAGCTTATTCCCGTACCAGCGTTAAGCCACATAGGTAACAAAATGTACTATGGGGCTTAACCCTTCTTAAATAATTCTTCGCTATTGGCATTACTCTTACCTTACCTTGAAGGAATTGAAAAAAAGAGCGCTTTCCCTTTGCCAAGGCATCGGTCAAGCGTCCCAGCGTCTCTTTGAATCAAAAATAGCATAAGTGCCGATCATTGTCGATAGCAGGGAATCTTGTGGCAGATGTTATGTTATGCAAAAAATGCCCTTGACAAATACGCAAAAGACAATGGGTTTGAAAATCTGAAGTTCCTCTATGACGATGGCTTTTCGGGTACCAATTTTCAGCGGCCGGCGTGGACGGAGCTCATGGCGCTCATGGAAAACGGTGAGGTAGCAGCTCTCATCGTGAAGGATTATTGTGCGATAATAGGACTAAATCAGAAAGACCTTGAAAATCAAGGCATTCTGGCTTAGTCCTTTCTTTTTTTGACCGAAAACAACGGACTACACAATAATCAACCAGCCGGAAGGTGCATCAGCACACTTCCGGCAGAAGGAGGATCAATGGGAGCTGTCAAAGTATTCATGAAGGAGGTTGCTATTCCACTCGGACTTGCGTTTTGCCTCGCAGCGTTCCTCAAGCCGATCTACATGGCTGACGGCGTTTGTGACTACTTTCTGATGTGGCTTTGTATCGGCTTGCCGTTTGGCATACGAAGGATGTGTCTCTGGCTCGTTCCCTTCGGTTACAGTATTTCCGGCACAGTCGGCATCTTCGCACTGAACATAATCATCGGCGGTCTTATCGGAGGACTCGCCCTGATCATCGGGCTGCTGCTCGGTATCTATCACACCATCCGAGAAATCATCTGAATAAGTAAAAGCTAAGAGGGTTTGCTTCATCCTCCACTTCGGAGTATGAGACAAACCCTCTTTTTTTGTTGCCCAAAAGCTGGAATAATCTGCCGCTTGCAGATGACGGCGATGCGGCGAAGAAAGGAGAGTATGAAAAATGAGCTACATGACAGCCGGTAAACTGCAAGCCTTTGAAGCACTGATGAAGGAAGTCCCCGGCTTTGACCACTATGATAGCGGCTGCGATGGTATCTGCCCGGAATGCCGGTCATGCCGTTTCCATCGTCCCCATTGGAAGTATCAGTCCTGCGTCTTCGATGAATGCCCGTATTATCCGGTGAAGCTATCTACCAGACGAACGGCTCAGGACGAAGACAAGGAGAGTTGATCACATGGCAGTCTACCGCGTAAACAAAAATCGCAGTTATACGGTCATGGCAAACTTCCATCTCAGAGACAAAAATCTTTCCCTCAAGGCAGTCGGACTTCTCTCTAAGATGCTCTCATTCAATGACGGCTGGAAGTTCTCCACTCGCGGCTTATCTGCGATCTGCAAGGAAGGTCCCGATGCTATCCTCTCAGCTCTCAAGGAACTTGAGAAACACGGGTATCTCGTCAGACATCGACAACGGGATGATAAAGGACGAATGAGCAGCATGGTCTTTGAGATATACGAAGAGCCACAACCGGATTTGCCACACACGGATAATCCACACATGGAAAATCCCGATGTGGATAATCCAGACATGGATAAACCACACGAGGAAAATCCGGCACAAATAAATACTAATCAAGTAATTACTCAAGAAAGAAATAACTCTTTGAGTAAGTATCAATCTATCAATCTTGATGGGATGGATGGGATTGATGAAAGAGCGAGATATGAAGAGCTTATCAGAGACAATCTTGAGCTTGAAATACTCTCTCAGGATCACCGGTTTGATACTTACCGTGTAAATGAAATGGTCGAGATCATGCTGGATGCAATTTGCTCCACTCGTCCCACTATCCGTATCAACGGCGAGGATATGCCGCAGCAAGTGGTGAAGTCCCGTTTCCTCAAGCTCAACAGCAGCCATATTGAGTATGTCCTTCATGCAATGGATGAATGCCCTTCCGACATTCGGAACATCAGAGCATATATGCTCACGACGCTGTATAACGCATCCCTGACAATGGACAACTACTACTCGGCTCTTGTAAATCATGATCTTTACGGTCAGAAGTAAACCACTCAGGAAGGAGGTATCAAGGATGACCATTATCTATTTTCGGGGTGTGCCGCCTTAGCTGCTGCACATAGCTCCGGCAATTCTCAGAAAGGAGGTCCCTATGCAGGATGAAGTAAATACCAAGATTGTTGCCATAGCTATTAAGGGCGGCAAGATCACTGCTGAGGTGCTGGACAAAGCTCTCAAGAAGTTCGTGGAGGAAATTGAGAAGGCTCAGAAAAATGCCTCCCAGCCGAAGACTTATCGGGGCAAGCAGTCCATCAAGCATCTCGTGGAGCAGAACGCCGCTATCAGCAACATCGAAGTGACCGACGGAAACATCAAGGCTTTTGAGCGTACCGCCAATAAATACGGGATTGACTACGCTCTCAAGAAGGACACCTCAGAGCAGCCTCCGCGATACCTTGTTTTCTTCAAGGGACGCGATGTAGATGTTATGACTCAGGCGTTCAAGGAGTTCTCCGCAAAAAAGGTCAAGCAGCACGACAAGCCTTCCCTCAAGCAGAAGCTCTCCCGTAGCAGAGAGCAGTCCAAAGCGCAGCACAAAGAGAAGGTCAAGGTCAAGAACAAGGATCGAGGCGTTGAGCTATGAAAAAGAAGCTCGACATCAAAAGGCTCATCCTTCTCAACCTCCCGTATGTGTTCGCATTCTACTTTGTGAACAAACTCGCTACTGTATTTCGTCTGGCTCCCGGAGATGATCTCTTAGGTAAGCTCACCGGTGGCTTTGCTAACTTCGGCAGCGCGTTCGCAAATCTCTTGCCCAGCTTCAATCCGATTGACTTGCTCATCGGTGTTGCGGCAGGAGCTTTACTCAAGCTGGCGGTCTATATGAAAGGCAAAAACCGCAAGAAGTTCCGTCAAGGCGAGGAATACGGATCTGCCCGATGGGGCAAGCCAGAGGACATCAAGCCCTACATGGATGATGACTTCGCAAATAATGTGATTCTCACTCAGACGGAGGCTCTGACGATGAACAGCCGTCCGAAGCAGCCGAAATATGCTCGTAATAAAAATATCCTGGTAATCGGCGGCTCAGGCTCAGGTAAGACGCGATTTTTCGTAAAGCCCAACCTCATGCAAATGCACAGCTCGTATGTTGTCACCGATCCGAAAGGAACAGTGCTGGTCGAATGCGGCAAGATGCTTGAGAAAAACGGCTACGCTATCAAGTCGCTGAACACGATCAATTTCCGTAAGTCCATGCACTATAACCCCTTCGCCTACATCCGGTCAGAGAAGGACATCCTCAAGCTGGTCAATACGATCATCGTCAATACGAAGGGAGATGGCGATAAGTCCGGCGAAGACTTCTGGGTGAAGGCAGAAAAGCTCTATTACACAGCACTCATCGGCTACATCTGGTACGAAGCACCTGAACACGAGAAAAACTTTACTACCTTGCTCGAAATGATCAATGCCTCCGAAGCCAGAGAGGATGATGAGAGCTTCAAAAATCCCGTTGACATCATGTTCGATGAGCTTGAAGCCCGTGATCCTGACCACTTTGCGGTGAAGCAATACCGCAAATATAAGTTAGCGGCTGGCAAGACCGCGAAGTCGATCTTGATTAGCTGCGGCGCGAGACTTGCTCCCTTCGACATAGCTGAACTTAGAGAGCTGATGAGTTATGACGAAATGGAGCTTGATACCCTCGGAGATCGCAAAACAGCTCTCTTTGTTATCATCTCCGACACCGATGACACCTTCAACTTTGTGGTGGCTATCATGTATTCGCAGATGTTCAATCTTCTTTGCGACAAAGCGGATGATGTCTACAACGGAAGACTTCCCGTTCATGTGCGCTGCCTTCTGGATGAGTTCGCCAACATCGGACAAATCCCGAAGTTTGATAAGCTCATCGCAACCATCCGAAGCCGTGAGATTTCCGCATCCATCATTTTGCAGTCACAGTCCCAGCTCAAGACCATCTACAAGGATGCAGCCGATACCATTGTCGGCAACTGCGATGTGACACTCTTCCTCGGTGGCAAGGAAAAGTCCACTCTGAAAGAGATCAGTGAAGTGCTTGGCAAGGAAACCATTGATCTGTATAACACTTCGGAAACCCGTTCAACCAACAATTCCTACGGACTGAACTATCAGAAGGTCGGTAAAGAACTGATGTCTCAGGACGAGATCGCTGTCATGGATGGCGACAAATGTATTTTGCAGCTTAGAGGCGTGAGACCTTTTCTCAGTGATAAGTTTGATATTACGAAGCATCCAAAATACAAACTGCTGTCTGACTTCGATAAGCGAAACGCCTTCGACATCGAAAAATACCGTTCCCGTAGGCTGGTAGTCAAGCCAACTGAAAAGTTCGATCTCTATGACATGGGAGAGGTCGAAGCTGGATGAAGCCCCGTCTTGTACTGCGCAATGAAGCAGAACAACGACGGGGCTTCTATTTTTTTGCCCATTTTTCAAAATCCAAATCAAAGAAAAGTCAAGGAGGACACAATATGGCATTTATCACTCAGGCAGTTACGGTTCTGCAGACTCTCGTTATTGCCCTCGGTGCTGGTCTGGCGGTGTGGGGCGTGGTCAACCTCATGGAAGGCTACGGCAACGATAACCCCGGCGCGAAGTCTCAGGGTATCAAGCAGCTCATGGCTGGCGGTGGCGTTGTGGTCATCGGCACTACGCTGATCCCTCTGCTCTCCACTCTGTTTTAATCACCAGAAACCCGTTCACATGGGAGGGCGTGAAGAACACGCCCTCCCTTAACCATCAATCAACTCAAAATTAAGGAGGATATTCTATGGCATTTATTACTCAGGCGGTCACTGTATTGCAGACTCTCGTTATCGCCCTCGGCGCGGGCTTGGCAGTGTGGGGCGTAGTCAACCTGATGGAAGGCTACGGTAACGATAACCCCGGCGCGAAGTCTCAGGGTATCAAGCAGCTCATGGCTGGCGGTGGTGTCGTTCTCATCGGTACTACTCTGATCCCCTTGCTCTCCACTCTGTTCTAATCAGCGAAGCCCATCAACCGGGAGAGCGTTGAAAGATACGCTCTCCCATACCTTTTTACTCACAAGGAGGAAATTAACCTATGGCATTTATCACTCAGGCAGTCACCGTACTGCAAACTCTCGTTATCGCCCTCGGTGCTGGTCTGGCGGTGTGGGGCGTAGTCAACCTGATGGAAGGCTACGGCAACGATAACCCCGGCGCGAAGTCTCAGGGTATCAAGCAGCTCATGGCTGGTGGTGGCGTTGTCCTCATCGGCACTACGCTGATCCCTATGCTCTCGACTCTGTTCTAATCTCAGCTATTCCAGCTAACCGAAAGGTGGTGAAATATTGGGCAGTATCTTAGAAAAAATCGAACAAGCCATAAAGGATCTGCTTATCGGGTGGATTGAGAGTAACCTGACCAATATGTTCACCGATGTCAATGACAAGGTAGGCACGATAGCCTCTGAGGTTGGAAGAACACCTTCCGCATGGAACAGCGGCATCTATACGATGATCCGGGGACTATCCGAAAATGTGATAGTCCCTATCGCCGGTATCATCATCACCTTTGTTTTGTGTTACGAGCTGATCTCCATGATCACAGAGAAAAACAATATGCACGACATGGACACTTGGATGTTCTTCAAGTGGTTTTTCAAAGCAGCCGTGGCGATCTACCTCGTGACCAACACCTTTGACATCGTGATGGCAGTATTCGACATCGGTCAGAATGTTGTAGCCGGTGCTGCCGGAGTAATACACGACAATACGAGCATCGACATTCAATCCACTCTTGACCAAATGCGTACCGGCATGGAGGCAATGGGTATCGGGGAACTACTCGGCTTGTCCATCGAAACCATGATAATCAGCCTATGCCTCAAGATCATGTCCATCCTCATCACGGTCATTCTCTATGGTCGTATGATCGAGATTTACTGTACCGTCAGTGTTGCGCCGATCCCCGTTGCTACAATGAGCAACCGCGAATGGGGCAGCATCGGCACGAACTACCTCAAGGGACTGTTCGCGCTGGCGTTTCAGGGATTCCTCATCATGGTGTGCGTGGGCATCTATGCCGTACTCATCAACAACATGATTATCGCAGCAAACATTCACTCGGCGTTGTTCTCCATTGCAGCATACACGGTCATCTTGTGCTTCTCGCTGTTTAAGACCGGAACACTCGCCAAGTCCATCTTCAATGCTCATTAAGGAAGGAGGCATCGGTTGAAGAAATACTCTGTTATCTACGCTGATCCTCCGTGGCAGTACCGGACCTATTCAAAGAAAGGTCAGGGACGCTCTGCGGAGAGCCATTATCCGACGATGAGCATTGAGGACATCAAGGCTCTACCCATCGGAGAGCTTGCAGCAAAAGACTGTGCGCTCTTCATGTGGATCACCTTCCCATGTATGCAGGAGGCTTTCCAAGTCCTTGACGCATGGGGATTTTCATATAAGACCGTCGCGTTTGTGTGGGTGAAGCAGAATCGCATCTCCGATAGCCTCTTTTGGGGCATGGGATATTGGACACGAGCCAATGCGGAACTCTGCATCCTCGCAACGAAGGGACAACCGAAACGGGTAAACTCCGGTGTGCATCAGGTCATTATGAGCCATATTGAGCAGCACTCCAAGAAGCCGGATGAAGCCCGTGACCGCATCGTTCAGCTCATGGGCGATGTTCCGCGCATTGAACTTTTCGCAAGACAATCTCCCGAAGGTTGGGATGTATGGGGCAATGAGGTCGAATGCAGCATTGAGCTTTCTCAGGAGGAAACGCCATGCTCAGACTAAAGCCCGTCTCACTCAGGGAGGCAAATGAGTATGTGAAACAGCAGCATCGTCACCACAAACCGGTTGTCGGTCACAAGTTTTCCATCGGCTGTGAAGCTGACGGAGAGCTTGCCGGTGTGGTGATCGCCGGACGCCCGGTTAGCCGTTATCTGGATGACGGCAGGACGCTTGAGGTTACTCGGCTCTGTACCAACGGCCCAAGGAATGCTTGCAGTATGCTCTATGCTGCGGCTGTGAGAGCTGCGGCAGCTATGGGCTATGACCGGATCATCACATACACACTCGACACCGAAAATGGCGCAAGCCTGAGAGCTTCGGGATGGACTTGTCAAGGGCAAGCCGGTGGGCTGCGCTGGACGGGCAAGCGAAAACCGGAGAAAGACCGTTATCCGGCTCAGATGAAGCTGCGCTACGAAAGAATACTACGGAAGGAGGTTTCCGATGGCATTTGTACCGGTCCCGAAAGACCTTAACCGTGTCAAGACGAAGGTCATGTTCAACCTGACAAAGCGGCAGCTCATCTGTTTTGCGTTGGCTGCGGCAGTCGGTGTTCCGATCTTTTTCCTGACCAAGACCAGCCTCGGCTTGTCTACCTCAGCAATGCTGATGGTGGTCATTATGCTCCCGTTCATCTTCATGGCTCTGTACGAAAAGGACGGGCAACCGGCAGAAAAAATCCTCGGTCATGTGATCAAGTCCATGTTTCTGAGGGACAAGGTGCGTCCTTATCGCACAAATAATCTCTACGCTGTTATTCAGCAGGAAATCAAAGAACAGGAGGAATTGCAGATTGAACAGCAGCACCAAAAAGGCAGCAAAGCCTAAAATGACTGTGAAAAATGGCAAGGTGTACGGCGATGCTCTTTCCGCTGAGGAAAAGAAGAAAATCGTCATGCAGAAGAAAAAGGACAGAAAATCTAAGAAAGTCCGTAAGTCCGCGCAGCAGACGATCCCCTATGTGGAGATGTGCCGTGACGGTATCTGCAAGGTGAATAGCCGCCTCTATACCAAGACCATCCGCTATAACGACATCAACTACCAGCTTGCTCAGAATGAGGACAAGACCGCCATCTTTGAGAATTGGTGTGACTTCCTCAACTACTTCGATAGCTCTATCTTTGTTCAGCTCTCCTTCATCAATCAGAGAGCCAGCATCAATGAGTTTAAGAAGCAGATTGACATTCCTGAGCAGGATGATGACTTCAACGACATCCGTACCGAGTATTCCGGTATGCTTCACGAACAGCTCACCAAAGGAAACAATGGCTTGCTCAAGCGCAAGTACATCACCTTCGGCATTGAGGCTGATTCGTTGCGTACCGCGAAGCCCAAGCTCGAACGCATTGAGACAGATATTCTCAACAACTTCAAAACCCTCGGCGTTAAGACTGAGCCTCTTTCCGGCTATGAGCGTCTGAAAGTGCTGCATGATGTGTTCAACATGGACACGAATGTGCCTTTCCGCTTCTCCTTCGACATGGTAGCTCGTACCGGTCTGAGTAGCAAGGACTTCATCGCGCCTACCTCCTTTGACTTCCGCGAAGGCAAGTGCTTCAAGATGGGCAAGACCATCGGCGCAGTGAGCTTTTTGCAGATTCTCGCGCCTGAGCTGAATGACCGTATGTTGGCTGACTTCCTTGAGATGGACAACAACATTACGGTCAATTTTCATATCCGCACCATTGATCAGGCGAAGGCAATCAAGAACATCAAGTCCAAGATCACCGATCTCGACAAGATGAAGATTGAGGAACAGAAGAAGGCTGTCCGTTCCGGTTACGATATGGACATCATCCCCTCTGACCTCGCAACCTTCGGCGGTGAGGCGAAGCGTCTGTTGCAGGATCTCCAGACGAGAAATGAGAGAATGTTCCTCGTGACCATTCTCATCATGAACACGGCAACTACCCGTCAGAAGCTCGAAAACGCTGTCTTTCAGACTGCCTCCATTGCGCAGAAGTACAACTGCGCTCTCAAGCGTCTGGACTTCCAGCAGGAAGAAGGACTGATGAGCAGTCTTCCTATCGGTCTGAATCAGGTAGAGATTGAGCGCGGTCTGACTACCTCTTCCACTGCGATCTTTGTCCCGTTCACCACGCAGGAATTGTTTCAGGGTGGTGAGGCTCTGTACTACGGTCTGAATGCGCTGTCCAACAACATGATCATGGTGGACAGAAAGCAGCTCAAAAACCCCAACGGGCTGATCCTCGGCACTCCCGGTAGTGGCAAGTCCTTCTCGGCAAAGCGTGAGATGACCAATGCCTTCCTTATCACGGAGGATGACATCATCGTCTGCGATCCCGAAGCCGAGTATTTCCCTCTGGTACAGAAGCTCGGCGGTCAGGTTATCCGTATCTCGCCCATCAGTACCGACTACATCAATCCGCTGGACATCAATGTCAACTACTCCGAAGAGGAAAACCCTCTGACCTTGAAGTCTGACTTCATCCTCTCCATGTGTGAGCTGATCGTAGGCGGCAAGGACGGCTTGCAGCCGGTTGAGAAGACCATCATTGACCGAAGCGTCCGCATGGTCTATCAGGACTACCTCGCTGATCCCGTTCCTGAGAAAATGCCCATTCTCGAAGACCTTTACAACATCCTGAGAAATCAGTCTGAGCCGGAGGCACAGCGCATTGCGACTGCCCTTGAAATCTATGTTCACGGCTCTCTGAATGTCTTCAATCACAGAACGAATGTGGATGTCAACAACCGCTTCGTCTGCTACGACATCAAGGAGCTGGGCAAGCAGCTCAAGAAGCTCGGAATGCTCATTGTTCAGGATCAGGTCTGGAACAGAGTGACCATCAACCGCGCCCAGCGCAAGTCCACCAGATACTACATGGACGAGTTCCACCTTCTGCTCAAGGAGGAACAGACAGCAGCTTATTCCGTGGAAATCTGGAAGAGATTTAGAAAATGGGGCGGTATTCCTACCGGTATCACCCAGAATGTCAAGGACCTGCTTGCCTCCCGTGAGGTTGAGAATATCTTTGAGAACTCCGACTTCGTGTACCTTCTGAATCAGGCATCCGGCGATAGACAGATTCTCTCGAAGGCTCTGAACATCTCTCCCAGCCAGCAGAACTACATCACCAACTCCAATGCCGGTGAAGGCTTGATCTTCTATGGCTCTACCATCGTCCCCTTCAAGGACAACTTCCCGAAGGACACGATGCTGTACCGCATCATGACCACCAAACCCGAAGAAACTTTGCAGAATTAAGGAGGATTTTCGATATGAACAAGAACACCCATCCCATGAATGACATCATCAACGACTTCACTGAGAAGTTCGGTGACAACAAAATCCAGATGACCTTCCGCGATGTCAAGGAAGGTATGGACAGCTACTTCTCCCTGATCAGCATGACCGCCGATCTGATTAAGCTCATCCGCGAGGAAGAGACGCTGCGCAAGCATCATCGCGCCTACCTCCATGTCAGGGAGGACATCCTTGAGAGCAGCAATGAGCTGATGGCGTTTCTGAATGCCGCGCTGATGAAGTGCGGCGAAGGCAAGCACATCGGCTATATCCCCAAGTCTGACTACAACGACGGCTATCCCTTCGCTGAGGCAGACGAGGATGAGGACGAGGAAACCGTGACTATCTCCAAAGAAAAATACGAGAGCATGATCGAAGACCTTCTGACGATGGCAGAGCTGATCGATATGGTGACGGATATGCGCTCGAAGGACATCCGCTTCATTCAGGATATGGCAGAAATCCTTCCCGTTTATGCGGAGTTTGAGGAGTCCCGTCGTTCTCTCTACCGCGAAGCCGCAAAGGAGGCTGAGGATATTTTCACCCGATGGGAGGACGAGCTGGACGAGGACTACGAGCCGGATGAGTATTTTTCCGACTAAGCCCTTAATACATCCTCAAGGAAGGAGGTAAACCGCTATACAGCTTGATCACATTTATACCGGTGACTGTCTCGAAGTCTTGAAGACGCTACCTGATGAGAGCGTTCACTGCTGCGTGACATCCCCACCGTACTACGCGCTGCGCGATTACGGCATGGATGAGCAGATTGGCAGAGAGACATCACCCAAAGCATATATCTCGCGCCTGACGGAAGTATTTTCAGAAGTCAGGCGCGTTTTGCGTTCCGATGGGACGCTATGGCTCAATATCGCTGACACTTATGCCGGTAAAGGCAATCAGGGAGACTTTGTAGATGCGAAGAATCCAAAAGGCAGAAACGGTCAGGCTGTGGCTCTCAACTATAAGGTTGAGGGCTGCAAGCCGAAGGACATGATTGGCATTCCGTGGATGCTGGCGTTCTCCCTCCGCGATGCCGGTTGGTATCTGAGAAACGACATCATCTGGATGAAGGAAAACCCCATGCCGGAGAGTGTCAAAGACCGGTGCGCCCGATGCTATGAGCATATTTTCCTCTTTTCAAAGTCCCGTAAATACCATTTCGACTACAAAGCGATCTCCGAGCCGATTGCTCCCACAACGGCAGAACGGCTCAAGCGCGGTCTGAATGGCAGCAATAAGTTCGGCAAGGCGATCCCCGGTCAGGCACAGCAGCAGACAATCAACCGTGTCCGTGAGCATGGCAGCATCACCGATGACATGATCAATCCTCTCCGCAACAAGCGCGATGTCTGGACGATCAATACTGTCCCCTTTAAGGGCGGTCATTATGCTGCATACCCTCCGAAGCTGGTAGAGACTTGTTTGCTTGCCGGATGTCCCGAAGGCGGCATTGTTCTCGATCCCTTCATGGGAAGTGGTACAACGGGCATGGTTGCAAAGCAGCTTGACCGGCACTTTGTCGGCATTGAGCTGAATCCAGAATATACAGAGCTTGCCTATGCTCGGATTGGAGGTGAGATTTAATGCCTCGTGAACAGTTGAAGCCCAAAGACAAGGTTGTCATGAGGATGACCAGAGAAGGTGCTGTCGAAGAAAACCTCACGGAAGGTACATCCGAAAGAATATCAAATCGTCTTGAAGACGCCCAGCTCGTCAAGCCTCATGAAGCCGATCCCTCAGTCTTTCCCGATGAGGCTGTAAAGCATAAGCAGCCGATACCGGAGGATCTTCTGCCAAAGCAGGATGAGCAAGTTCCCGAAGAGGCAGATGCGCCAACAGAACAAGTCCAGTCGGAATACAAGCCCGGTGAGCTGCCGGTCAGCGAGGCTCATTCTCCTGCTCCACATATCCCCGAAGCTCATCATTCAGCTCCGATTGATTACGGCTCTGTGATGGCAAAGACAGCAGTGACAAGCTCTGCCCGTCGTACTCAGGCAGTAGAAGCCGTGGATGGTGAAGCCATTCTCGGCAAAGCGGCTGAGACAGCAGCAGACAAGCCGATCTCCGATGATGCAGCTCCCACCACGAAGAAAATCCAGCGTCTTGAAAAGAAGTCTGAAAAGGCTCATGAGCGTCTGGATGCTGCCCGTGAGAAGCTGCCCACAAAGAAAGTCCTCAAGAAAGAGCGTGTCTTTGATGATGAAAAAGGCAAAGCGAAAACCCGTCTCTACTTTGAGGATGAGATCAAGCTGCCAAAGGGACAGAGCAAATTGCAGTTTGAGGCTGACAAGTCTGTCCGTAAGGTAGGCGATACGCTTGCCTCCGGTATTCACGGCAAAATCCATGAGGTTGAACATGACAATTCCGCAGTAGAAGCAGCTCACCGTTCTGAGATCGTAGCCGAGACTGCTGTCCGGCATTACAGTCATCACAAGAAAAGTCAGGCAAACAAGCCTTTTGAGAAGGTATCTAAGCTGGAACATGAGGCTCAGGTTGCCGACACAAAGCTCCATTATGAGAAGACGCAGCAGGAACATCCTGAGATGAAGAAGCAGCGTCCCAACATGAATAAGCACTACCAGAAGCAGAACATCAAGAAGGAATATGCAGCAGCGCGGAAGTCCGGCTCTCAGACCGCCTCCACTGCCACAAAGAAAACGGGCAAGAAAACCCGTGAGAAGGCTGCGGATAAGGTCAAGGAGTTCTTTGCTAAAAACAAAAAGGTGTTTCTCTGGATCGGCGTTGGTGCTATGGTCCTTGTGCTGCTTGCAGCCGGTATCAGCTCTTGCACTGCCATGTTCACTTCAACCGGCTCATCCGTTATAGCATCCTCCTACCTGAGCGAAGACGAAGCAATGCTCGGCGCGGAAGAACAGTATTTGCAGATGGAGGCAGAGCTGCAAGATAAGCTGGACAACTTCGAGAGCTATTACCCCGGCTACGATGAGTACAACTTTGATTTGGATGACATCGAGCATGATCCCTATGTTCTGATCTCCATTCTCTCCGCGCTCCATGAGGCTGAGTTCACGCTGGACGAAATCCAGAGTACGCTTCAAATGCTGTTTGATAAGCAGTATATCCTCACAACGGAGGAAATCGTAGAGGTACGATACCGGACAGAGACGAGAGTTGGCAGCTACACCGTCACCGATCCCGAAACCGGCGCGACAAGCACTGAGTATTACACCTACGAGGTACAAGTCCCGTATAACTACTACATCATGAATGTCACGCTGGAAAACTTCAATCTGAGCCATGTACCGGTCTATATCATGTCTCAGGATCAGCTCTCCATGTACGCCACCTATATGTCTGTGGTCGGCAATCGTGAGGACTTGTTCCCAAGCTCAGAGTATGTAGACAAGTACATCACCGATCCACCGGATGAGTACGAGGTCAATTCGGCTTATCTGTCGGATGCAACCTTCGCTACCCTCATCGAAGAGGCTGAGAAGTATCTGAACTATCCCTATGTATGGGGCGGCTCAAACCCTGATACTTCCTTCGATTGCTCCGGTTTTGTCTCCTATGTTCTGACGAACAGCGGACTCGTCAATACCGGAAGACTCGGTGCGCAAGGACTATACAATGTCTGCACTCCGGTTTCCAGAGCCAATGCGCAGCCCGGCGATCTCGTCTTCTTTGTTGGAACATACGACACTCCCGGCGTTTCCCATGTGGGCATCTATGTCGGTGATGGAGTCATGCTGCACTGCGGCGATCCCATTCAATACTCATCCATCAACACTTCCTATTGGCAGTCTCATTTCTACGCCTTCGGAAGACCGAACTATTAAGCGAAAGGAGATTTTTCTATGAATCCTAAATACCAGAAGGTCTGCGCCGACATTGCCAAGCTCGAAGGCAAGGCAGCAGATATTCAGAAGCAGCTTAACGAGCTGTACGACAAGAAAACCGAGCTGGAAAACCTTGAGATCATCAACACCGTCCGCGCTATGGTCATGGACAAGGATCAGGTCATGGCTTTCCTCTCCACCATGAAGGGCGGCAAGCCTGCGAAGCAGCCCGCCACTACGCATCAGGAGGTAACTGAGAATGAATAAGAGAAAAGGATTTCGTTTGTTCACCGTTCTGGCACTTTGCATGGTGCTGGTAAGCAGCTTCTCCATGACGGCATTCGCGTATGCGGATGACACTGACCAGAATCTCCCCGTCACGGAGGCTACTCAGCCGGAGGATATGCCTGATACCGAGCCGGAGGACAAGCCCACTCCTGAGCTGCCCGAAGGTGAGCCTATCGACGATGAAGGCAATGCCTATACCCGTGATCTGCTCTATGATAAGGCAACCAACAAGCAGTTCATTACCGTTCAGACGAAAAGCGGCAATACCTTCTACATTGTGATCGACTATGATGCTCCCATCAATGACGAAGAGGAACAGTATCAGACTTATTTCCTCAATATGGTAGACGAAGCGGATCTGCTTGCCCTTATGGATGAAGCAGCCGTTGAAGCTCTGACTACTTGTGTTTGCGAAGATAAATGCGTTGTCGGTGACATCAATGTGGAATGTCCTGTCTGCAAGACCAACATGAGCGAATGTACCGGTGTTGTGCCTGAGCCTCCTGCCGAAGAGCCTGACACCGAGCCTACTGAGCCGGATAAGCCTGAAAAGAAAAGCAATATCGGCATGATCATCGGCGTTGTTGCAGTTGTCGGTATTGGCGGTGCGGCGTACTACTACTTCAAGTTCGTTCGCGGTAAGAAGCAGAAGGACGAAGACCTTGACTTCTTTGACGATGAGGGCTACGAGGAAGAGCCGTATGTGAACGAGGACGAAGAGCCTGACATCGCTGACGATGATGAAGAAACGGAGGATGAAGAGGTTTGATTTTAGTCGTAGCTGAGAAACCGAGCGTGGCTCAGTCCATTGCAAAGGTGTTAGGCGCGACCTCTCGCAAGGACGGCTATCTCGAAGGAAATAACTACATTGTCTCATGGTGTGTCGGTCATCTCGTGGGGCTTGCTGATGCAAGCTCCTACGATGAACGCTATGCCAAGTGGAGATACGATGATCTCCCCATCGTGCCGGAGGAATGGCTTTTTGAAGTTCCGAAGGACAAAGCGCAGCAGTTCAAGGTGCTGCGTGATCTCATGAAGGACAAGCGCGTCACTGAGCTTGTCTGCGCCACCGATGCCGGACGCGAAGGTGAGCTGATTTTCCGTCTGGTCTACAACAAGGCTGGATGCACCAAGCCCTTCAAGCGTCTCTGGATCAGCTCCCTTGAGGACGCTGCCATTCGTGAGGGCTTCAATCATCTGCGTGACAGCAGAGAATATGATAAGCTCTACGAAGCAGCTCTCAGCCGGTCTAAGGCTGATTGGATTGTCGGTATCAACGGCACCCGGCTTTTCACTACGCTCTATAAGAAAAAGCTCGTGGTTGGTCGTGTTCAGACTCCCACTCTGGCAATGCTGGTAGAGCGCGAAGGCAAGATCACCACCTTCCACAAGGAGAAATACTTCAATGTCCATGTCGAGAAGGACGGGCTGACGGCTGACATGGAGAAGATCAAAACCGAAGACGAGGCAAATGCGATTGCGGCGGCTTGCGATAAAAAGCAAGCCGTCGTTTCTTCTCTCAAGCGTGAGAAGAAGACGGTCAATCCTCCGAAGCTCTACGATCTGACCACCTTGCAGCGTGAGGCAAACCGCTATTACAGCTTCACGGCACAGCAGACACTTGAGCTGGTGCAATCTCTCTATGAAAAGAAGCTCCTGACCTATCCCCGAACAGACAGTCAGTTCATCACGGATGATATGGAAGGCACAGCGCGTCAGGTCATCGGCATTATCTGTCGGAAAGTGTCGATTTTCGACGGCATGAAGCACGATCCCGACATCAAGCGGATCACCAACAATGCAAAGGTCACTGACCACCATGCCATTATTCCCACTGTCCAGCTTGAGAAGCAGGACATCTCTGAGCTGCCGGAGGCTGAACAGAAGATTATTCGACTCGTAGCCATGCGTCTTCTGTCATCCACCGGCGAGAAGCACACCTACGATGAGACTTCGGTTACGCTCTCCTGCGAAGGCTATGAGTTTAAGACAAAGGGCAAAACCGTCACTCAGGAAGGCTGGAAAGCTATTGAGCAGCGTTTCAAAGACGCTCTCAAGAGCAAAGACAAGGAAGAGCCTGAGAAGGTACTTCCTGCCGTCAATGAAAAGGACATCCTCAGTCCTGTCTCTGCCAGCGTCACCGAGCATTACACTACGCCTCCGAAGCAGTACACGGAAGATACTCTGTTGTCTGCGATGGAGACTGCCGGAAATGAAGAGTTCGACGATGACACGGAGAAAAAGGGACTCGGTACTCCTGCCACTCGCGCCGGTATCATTGAGAAGCTGGTAAAGTCCGGCTTTATCGAGCGTAAGGGCAAGTCCCTCGTGCCTACGAAGGACGGCAACAACCTCGTCTGTGTCCTGCCTGAGCAGATCACATCTCCTTCCATGACTGCGGAATGGGAAAACACTCTGATGCAGATTGAGCGCGGCAATGCTGATGCAGACAAGTTCATTGCCGGTATTGTTGACATGACTGCATCTCTGGTCAAAGCATATCCCTTCCTTTCGGATGCAGAAGCAAGCCGGTTTGAATCCGGTAAAGAAGTCATCGGAAAATGCCCTCGCTGCGGATCTCCGGTCTATGTCGGCAATGGCAACTTCTACTGTTCCAGCAAAGAATGTTCCTTCTGTATGTGGGAGGATAATAAGTTTTTTACTTCAAAGAAAAAGAAGCTGACCAAGAAAATCGCCACCGAGCTGCTTGACAAGGGATGGTGTCGGGTAAAAGGGCTTTATACCCCGAAAAAGCCTCAGCTCTACGACGCGATCATCCGGCTGGATGATACCGGAGGCAAGTATGTCAGCTTCAAGATGGAGTTTGACCGATGACGCGCCCGTTGCATATCGCCTCTTGCAGTGGAGGCAAGGACAGCGTAGCAACAATTCTTCTGGCAGCTCAACACGGTGAGCCGATGGATGAAATCGTGTTCGCTGAGGTCATGTTCGATAAAAATACCACTGGTGAAGTCCCGGAACACCGGGACTTCATCTATGACAAGCTCAAGCCCTTCTGTGAAAAAGAGCTTGGTGTCAAGTTTACGATCCTTCACGGACCGAAAACCTACGATGACATCTTCCATCACATTATTGTGCGCGGACCCCATCAGGGAGAAAAGCGCGGCTTTGCTTGGGCTGGTATGTGTGCGCCAAACAGAGAGTGTAAGACCAATCCAATGAGAAGATATAACAAGACGCTCTCTCCTGATACCATCAGCTATGTCGGCATTGCTATCGACGAGCCGAAACGCCTTGCAAGACTTGAAGGAACACCAAAGGTAAGCCTTCTCGCTAAGTACGGACTAACCGAAGCGGATGCTCTCAAGCTCTGTGCTGACCATGATTTACTCTCACCGATCTACGGTCACTGTCGGAGAAATGGCTGCTGGTTTTGTCCTAATGCAAGTGACGCCGAGCTGCGCCACATGATCACCCACCATCCCGAAATGTTTGACCGGCTTATCGAATGGGAGCATGAAGAGAATGTCTTCCATCGCCGGTTGACTCGCAGAGAAACCCCGTCTGAGGTAAAGGCTCGTCTCATGAGCAAACCCCAGCCGGGGATTTCTGTTTCAAGATAATTTTCAAGGAGAACAACGAAATGATAATCAATCAAGGCTATGCAAGTGACAAAATCTCTACGCTGACACGGAGTTTGGCGAAGAAGATTGAAAGTGAACTACCTATGGTCGGGTATCACAGAGAACTTATCGCAGATGGCGAGGCTTTTATCGCAAGCCATTCAGAACGCCATATCTGCATAAAGGTCGCAAATGGAATTGAGCTGTCAACATGGCAGTATATGTGGGGACGCAAGATCGAAGAGATCAACTATCGAATTGATCTCCCCACTGATGAAAGTGAGCTGGAATATATCCTCTGGACTATTTCTTGGCTCTATGAGGCTCTTTTGAGGAATCCCTATACCAGCTTCTTTGACTGCGTTTTCAATCCGCGTAAGGAGGTGAAGTGATGGCTGAAAACAGAAACGCCCAGCAAGTCCGTGAGATCACGGATAAGCTGGAACAAGGCATCAAGGAGCTTTTTGAATCGGAAAAGTTCAAAGAGTACCTGACAACGATGTCAAAGTTCTATAACTACTCGTTCAACAACACCTTGCTCATCGCAATGCAGAAGCCGGACGCAACGCTCATCGCCGGTTATACCTCATGGCAGCGCAACTTTGACCGCCATGTCATGAAGGGTGAGAAAGGCATCAAGATACTCGCTCCTGCGCCCTACAAGGCTCAGGAAGAGCGCGAGAAGATTGATCCTGCTACTCAGAAGCCGGTGCTGGATGCGGACGGTAAGCCCGTCACGGAGACTGTGGAAGTCCTGCGTCCTGCCTTTAAGGTGGTAAGCGTCTTCGATGTCTCTCAGACTGACGGCAAAGAACTTCCTGACATTGCAGTTGATGAGCTGACCGGCAGCGTGGAGAACTACGCTGCCTTTTTTGAAGCTCTCAAGCAGGAATCTCCCGTTCCGATCTCATTTGAGGATATTCCCGGAGGCGCGAAGGGCTACTTCTCTCATGTGGAAAACCGCATTGCCATTCAGGACGGCATGAGCGAAATCCAGACGGTGAAAACCGCTATCCATGAGATTGCCCATGCAAAGCTCCATGCAATCAAGCCCGATGAGAAGGTTGCTCCCGAAGTGCGTAAGGACAGACACACTAAAGAGGTTGAGGCCGAGAGTGTAGCCTACACGGTCTGCCAGCGTTACGGCATTGAAACCTCTGATTACTCCTTCGGCTATATCGCCGGTTGGTCATCCGATAAGGACACCAAAGAGCTGAAAGGCTCTCTTGAGACGATCCGCAGCACTGCTGCTGAGATGATTGAGAGCATCGACGCCAAGCTCAAGGTGCTGCTTACAGAGAAGTCTCAGGAGCAAACGCAGGAGACACCTGAGCCGGTCAAGGAGGAAAAACCATCGTATCACGATGTCCCTGTCTATCGTGAAATGGCAAACTACGCCTATGAAGCCGGTGAGCTTGATATGCACCGCGCCTCCCGTGATGCGAATATGGCTTGCAAAGAAGCCATTGAAGCTGCGATCAGCGAGAACTATGTAGATTACAGACTTTCCACGAGAGTTGCCGTCGAGACGGTTCTTGAGCAGTTTTCCGAAGAGCGCGTTCAGTATGTGTTGGCAAACACTGTGCAGCACAATCTCCATGACGGAAGGTATCACGCTGAAAACAAGGATTGGGCAGGAAAGATTTCTGTATGCGAGGAAAACAGCGAGTCCTTTATCGTCAGTCAGGTGCATCCGGGATTGGTAAACCTTTTTATCAATCAGTTCAAGGACTTGCTGCCTGAAAAGACGCAGGAACAGACTGAAACAGTCTCTATCCCTGAGCCTGAAAAGGCTGCTGCACCGAAGCATCGCCTTACTCCCGAAGAGAAAAAGATCAAAGATGCTGTTATGGACACCCTCAAGGCTCGTATCGCTTATGCCAACGACGGCATGATGTCAACCGTTAAAGCCTCTGAGCAGTCTCATAAGATCATGGCGCAGAACAAGGTCAAGATTGAAGGCAATACGGTCACACAGAACGGAGAGCCGATGTTTGCCATTCATCGCCGCTATTCTGCTAAGAAGACTCAGGGCTGCTATCGGGAGCTGACACCTACTCTGGAATACATCAAGAAGGAAAAGGCTCAGGAGGCAAAGCAGGAAAAGCCGTCTATCCGCGAACAGCTCAAGGCTGCTGCAAAGACACAACCGGAAAGAAAGTCTCCTGCGAAGCAGAAATCGCGTGATATGGGATTGGAGTGATGCCTATGAAATACGAGAACATTGATCTCATTGACGCGCTCCGGCGCATCTCGGACATTCACACTGAGCATTACAAGGAGGACTTCGAGCTGGATCAGAAGCTCATCCGGGATTTGGCTGCAACACACTCTGCGGAGGACAAGCATCTTCTCTGGATGTCCCGTCCGCATGGTACTCATATCATGCGTGAACGGGAGGTTTATATCGAGGACACCTATGAAAACAAAACATGGGAGTTCTACCGTGACCAGACCAGCGATCCTATCCTTGCGTACTCCGTTGAGATTACCGGTGTTAAGGACGGGACTGTTGTTGGCAACCTGATTGAGCTGGACTACACAGCTCATGTTGATCGCATGAAGCAGCTTACCGTTGACATCGAAAAAGTTGCGGTAACATTTGAGGATCAGAACACCTACTATCTCCCTTTGCAGTCATACCGGCGAGAGGCTGCTGCAATGAAGGATGAACACGGGAATGTTTCCTCTGTTGCCTATCTTCCCGAAAGTGAACGAGAGCTGCAAATGATCCTAAGACGCGAAAGGTTTAAGACAAGTTTCCATGCGCAGCCCGGAAACATTGAAGATCATATCCGGCTGCTTGAGGAAGAGCATGACATCCTTCCCGTTTATGACCGCGAGACAGAAATACTCTATGATGTCCTCTCAAAGCTCAAAATGAATGATGTGGAGCTGGACTTTGACGCAGATGGTCTGGTTGCCTCCGATGGTCAGAACACATGGCATGGTGCAGAGTTTTACAGCTACATCATCGAAGAGGCAATGGTGTTTTTTAATGTAAACACGCCGGAAAGACTTGAGGAAGAGCTGTCATCCGATTTCAGGCAGCTTTCAGAGCATAACGGTGTTCCATTCCCGGAGAAGAAGGTCGAAACTCTGGCGGTCATGCCGGTTGACGCTCAAGACGCCTACAACGAGATCAAAGAAGCTCATCCCGATGCCATTGTTGGCTTCGCACAGAATGGGTACTTCGAGATTTACGGCGAGGATGCAAAGAAGGCTGCTCCTATTCTCGGTACAAAGCTGCTGATGAAAGAGCTTGAAGGCGGCGGTCAGGTTGCAGTCACCGGTTTCCGCGAAGATGAGTGGGCAGCATACGCCTCTAAGCTATGGGCAAAAGGAAACGATGTTTTCCTCACCCGTACCGGAGAGGACGGCACTCAAGAGACGGTCAAAGACCTTCGCGGCGCAGATTACTTTTCCGTTGGTTTGGAATGGTGTATCAATGACCAAATCTACAAGATCACGGATGTCAACTACGAAGCTGATACTGTGACGCTGGTCAATCTCACCGATCCGACTCAGCCTCCCATTGTTCAGGACAGCATCAAGGAGTTCAAGGAAGTCTCTGAGATGTACGGAATGCCCTTCGATCTGGAAGAGGCTGCTGAAATGAAAAAGGCGTTTCTCGCTGAAAAGGCACAAAAGTCTGACAAACAGCCGAAGCAATCTGTTCTCAAAAAGCTCAAGGAACACGCTCAGAACATCTCTGATAAAGAGGCGAAAATGTCTGAGCAAAGTAAGAAACCAAAATCTAAAGAAATGGAGATATAACGATGTTCTTTACTGTTGAAGAAACCAATCTGATGTGCTGCTTCGACACTTCCAGCCGCAGCAAGCTCATCGCTGAAATGAAAAATCTGCCTCTCAATGATCTGGACAATGAGATGGCAGAGCTGCTTTATAAGACCGTTCAGAAGCTCGAAGGTATGACTGACGCCGAGTTCGATGAGTATTACATCGTGCCGGACAGTCTGCTTGAGGATTGAAAGGAGGATGTGAATGCCCGTATTAGATGGAAACTTTGAAGCGTTTGTCACCAATCTCGGTAAGTACAATGAAGGTGCGCTCGTCGGTGAATGGGTGAAGTTCCCGACAACCGAAGAGGAAATGCAGAAGGTCTTTGAGCGTATCGGTATTGGCTCGAAGGATGAGTTCGGTCATGTCTATGAGGAATGGTTTATCACCGACTACGAATGCCCGGTGCATGGCGTTTATGATATGCTCGGTGAGTACGAGAGCCTTGATAAGCTCAACTACCTTGCCTCTCGTATTGATGAGATGGACAAATGGGATCAGGAAAAGTTTGTTGCCATTATGGAGGCTGGCTGCGATGAGGTCAGCAACATCGACGATCTCATCAACCTGACCTACAATCTGGACTGCTATGACTTCCTTCCCGATGTCACGGACGAAGAGGATCTGGGACGCTACTACATCGAAGAAGCCGGTATCTATGACACAAAAGCAATGGGCAATCTTGCCAACTACATTGACTTTGAGCGTTTCGGACGCGATGTGGCAATGGATGAGAACGGCAGATTTACCGACGAAGGCTATATCCGCAATACCGGTGATGGATGGGATCGCGTCTTTGACGGATCTCGTGAGGATATTCCTGACGAGTACCGTATCTCCGGTTCTGGTAGTGAGCCTGAACGAGACAGTACAATCACTGTCCTCGTCGTAGAGCCGGGAAAAGAGCCTTATGCAAAAGAGATTGACTCCGGTCTGGAGTCCTTGCAGCATGAAGTAGGCGGCTATATTCAGGCAGTGTACCCCTTTGAAGAGCCGGTTGCCATTGTCTGCAACGAAGAGGCAAAGCTGGAAGGCTTGCCTCTCAACCGCGCTCTCCGCGACGAAGACGGAGACATCTACGACATCGTTGCCGGTACTTTCATGGTGGTCGGTCTGACCGATGACAGCTTCGGCTCTCTGACTCCTGAGCTGATGCAGCAGTTCACCGATCACTTCAAAGCACCTGAGCAGTTCGCCAAGCTCGGAGACAAAATCGTTGCTATCCCCATGATCTCCGAAGAGCAGCAGAAGCATCAGGCAGCGGAACAGAAGGACTTTGAGATGAACATGGACACCTCCGGTCTGGCTGTTGCCGGTCATATCGGCACATGGCACACGATTGACCACATGGAGGTTGACGGTCATACCTTCTGGCTCATGGAGCATGATACCTACGGCGATGAGGCTGCTTGCATTATCGTCGATGATCACGGCAAGCTCTCTCTGTCGAATGTCTATGACGGGTTTGACGAGCATACCGTTGATCTTCTCCGGCAGGAGGTAATGCCCGTTGACCGGATGCCTGATGACAGTATCTCTGTCGATGAGATGAAAGAATACGGCTATGGTTGGGGCGGTATGCTCCCCATGAGAGAAGAAGCTGCTGCGGAGGTTATGAAGTCCTGCACCGTTTATCGTCTCTATGGCGATGACTCTGAGGGCATGGTCATGGATGCCCGCGAACTCAAGGATCACGCAGCTCAGGGCGGTATTTTCGGCGTAGAAAAGGTCGAATGGAAGGCTGCGCTTGAGCGTCAGAATCCACTCAAAGCTGCTGAGATGTCCACTGAGGATGACTACGGCATGATTGATGGGATCATCAACAACGGACCTAAGGAGAAGGAAGACAAGTCTTCCGAGAAGGGCGGCAAGTCCTCCATCATGGATCGGCTCAAGGCTGCGAAGTCTGAGCCTCATCAGGACAAGCCTACTCCGCACAAGGAAAGGAAGAATGATCGTGAGTTATGAGCAAAAGCCAGAAGTGGAAACTCGAATGGAGCTTCTTTCTTGACATAGACGGCAGACGCAAGTACAACGATCAATGCCGTCGATGTGTGCGTGAGTGTAAGCAAAGTTTTAGGACAGTAATAGTCCGTTGTCCTCGCTACATCTCCAAACGCACCAGAGTAGACAGATAGGGCGTTACTTGTGTCGTGAAAAGGGTGGAAAATCAAGGCTTTTTCGCTCTGTAAACGGCGCAAAAAGATAGCCTCGTATGTTTTCCTATCCACACCTCGGAACTCAAAAATGTCAGGATAAAGGTCGATTTCACGACATAGTTTAAGCCCCATTCAAACGATAAGAGCCTCAGTCGATGCCCGGTTGGGTGTCGGCTGAGGCTCTTTTTTTGTGTCTTTTTCGTAAATATTCGCCATTATTCTAACGCTAATCCATAGTCTCGGTATAAGCGTTTCTGTATAGCTATGCCGCTAATCCATATAATTATACTGAACGATACAGAAAAGGACATGGTAATTGTCATGATTGATACACGAATAGGCAAACGCATAAAGCAGTGCCGTGAGCGTCTTGGACTGACGCAAGAACAATTTGCGGAAAAGACCGGATTTACAGCAAACTATATCTCCACTTTGGAGCGCGGCGCATCTTTTCCTCGCTGTGAAAACCTAATCACATTATTGAATGCACTTGAGGTTCCGGCAGACGCGATCTTCTGTGATGTGGTCACGCATTCTACGAAGTACACGGCAAATCAGCTCTCCGAAGAGCTTGAGACACTATCCCCAGAAGCTCAGAAGCGCATCCTGCAAATGGTTGAACTCATGATCCAGCAGGAAAAGCAAACCAAGATGTGACCATCTTCCCGAAACTGCGCAAGTTTTTGCGCAGTTTTTTATTTTTCTGTCACGCTTCGACATTTCTCTTCATATTTGTATGATATACTATGGATAAGCGAATGATAGACGCGCTTAAATACATAGTATTGGAGATAGAGAAAGTATGAACATCAAGAAATGCGCTTTTACCGGTCATAGACCGCAGAGCCTTCCGTTTGGCTTTAATGAAGCAGATGAACGCTGCATCGCCCTCAAGCAGAAGCTCAGAGAGGAAATCATCAATCAGATTGAAAACAACGGCGTGACGCATTTTATTACCGGCATGGCAATCGGTGTGGATATGTATGCTGCTGAAATTGTCCTCGGCTTGAAATCAAGCTACGAAGGAATTGTACTTGAAAGTGCGATTCCTTGTGAAACACAAGCTGCTAAGTGGACAGAGGAACAGCGAGACCGTTATTATGAGATAGCATCGAAGTGTGACAAAGAGACGATGATCCAGCGTCCCTATACGGCAGACTGTATGCACAAGAGAAACCGGTATATGGTTGATCAAGCTGATCACATAATCGCCGTATGGGATGGCAGACCCAGTGGAACGGGCAAAACCGTACAGTACGCTCAGAGACAGGGCAAGCCCGTGACAGTTATCAATCCGAAAACACTTAGCGTAGAAAGAGCATAATTGGAGGACAAGGGATGAAGAGATGCTATTTCACGGGGATGAGAGATATTCGACGCGGAACTTATAGACCGCCTCACCGATGAATGCGAAAAGGTTATAGTCAACGAGGATCTTGTAGAGTTCTGGTTTTTTCATGGAGAGCAGGACTCGTACACCGGCTCCTGCCTCTGCCTTGCAATACGGCTCAGAACAAAATACCCTGAGAAGGTCAAAATCGTTAGAGTGTTTGATCCGGTCAAAGACGATAAGCCTTCCGATTGGTACAGTGAGGCATTTAATACTAAGTTTCCTCGTTGTCTTCCTGACCGGAATATCTTCGCTCCGGTCATGGATGAAGGCGTTGCGAAAATTGATATGGCTTTTGTTCAGCAAGCCAACAAGATTGAGCGTTGGATTTTACGCCAAATGGATGTCGTGTTTGCCTATTACTACGCTAACCTTGAGGACAGCATAATAGCGCAGATAGAGTTTGCTCAGAAATCAAGCAATGCAGAAATCATCCATATCAGCTTTGAAGAGACTGAAAAGTTCATTCAAGAAAAAGCAGAGACGATGTTTGATGAGCGCACAACTACGATCCTCGCAATGCTGAAAGACAATGTTCCTCAAAAAGAGATCGGAAAAGCTGTCGGTGTAACTACCTCCCGTATCGGACAGATTGCTCATAAGGCAGCACGAGACATCCGGCATGAGCTTCTGCGGCGCGGTGTGCGTAGAAATAAAGACAAGGATAGTGTCAACGCCGGAATTAAATTGACCGAAAACGCCGGACAAAAATGACCCAAAACGCCGGTTACCCTACCGCCGGTCACCCCAACGCCGGAACATTCGCCGGCGGTGTTATCTGAACGCCGGATTTGAGACGGTCTTTTAAGCGATAAGTCTGACCGCGAATATTGATGACATGAGAATGATGTAGCAGCCTGTCCAGCAAGGCAGTGGCGATTACCGTGTCGCTGAGCAGCTCGCCCCAGTCGCTGAAGAACTTATTGCTGGTCAGAATGATACTCCCGTGCTCGTAGCGCTCAGAAACGAGCCGGAACAGGAGTTCGGCCTCCTGGCGATTTAGCTGCATGTATCCGACCTCGTCAATGATCAGGATTGCCGGACGAAGATACACACGCCAGCGTTTTTCCAGCCTGTTTTGCTGCGACGACAGTTTAAGATCCTCGATGAGCCGAGCTAGGCTCGTATAGTAAACCGTCAGGCCGGACTTCAGCGCCGTTATGGCAATACCGACGGCCAGATGCGTTTTCCCGACGCCGGGCGGTCCTAACAGGACGACATTTTCAGCCCTCGCTGCAAATGCCAAAGTAGCCAGCTCGTCGATCTGCCTTTTATCGATGCTGGGCTGAAAGCTGAAGTCGAATTCATCCAGCCCTTTTCTGTGCGGCAACCGGGACATTTTAATTCGTGTTTCTTCACTCCGCCGATTACGCTCGTTCTGCTCCAGCGTGAGAAGTTCATCAAGAAAACGAATGTATGTATGCTCATCGTGCAGAGAGCGTTCTATCTGTGCATCCAGGAGATCGGCGGCGGTACCAAGTCCCATACCGCTCAAAAGCTCCCTGGCATGTTCCAATTCAACCATGGGAGACACCTCCCAGTAGTTGATCGTAAATGCTCAGTTCACGTACCTCAACAGCCTCGTTCCGTTGCTGGGCGCAGGGAAAGGGTGTCGCGATTCCTTTTCGCTCGGAGAGCCCCTCATACTGGCCCTGCAGATAGATGATGTTGCCCGAACGATACTGCGCTTTATGCTTGGCCAGTAAAACCTCACCATAGTAGATTTCTAGAAAGCCGGCGCACAAGCGGACCTGAACCTCTTTGCCGCTGTACTGCCAGGGAACACCGTAACGGACGCCGTCAAAGCTCACCATCCCGTCACGAGTTACGATTCGGCTTTCCCAACGGTATTTGTCCAGCACCGCTTGTAATGGTAGAGATTGCAATCCTTCGTTACTGAGTTCCTGCAGAGGGATCTTGCCCGTGGTGCCATGGGGTTTCTCATCCGCCGATCTGCACCAGTCTAGCGCCTGACGGTTCAGGTCGGAGATATCTTCGAACTTCCGGCCGGGCAAGAAGTTGTCCTTCACATAATAGACGAGCCGTTCCACCTTGCCTTTTGTCTGTGGAGAACGTACTCGGCACACCTTCGGTGTGAATCCCATATCCGCTGCGAAGTCTTCAAACCGTGTGTTCCATATTGCCTTTCCTGCCTGACGCCCCACGATGACGGTCTTCATGTTATCCGTCAGGACTTCCTTCGGTACACCGCCAAAGTAAGAAAGCGCATTCACCATGCAGCGCTGAAGGCTGTTCAAGTCGCAGCGACTGGCGAACTCAACATATTTAACGCGGGAAGACCCCAGAATCATCACAAACGCCGGAACTTTGTGAAGATTGCCGTTGCTGTCGGTATATTGGCAAATCCCCCAGTCCATCTGGGCCTGTTTACCATTTGGCGTCTCAAATCGCCTGGCTGCCGGCAAGGCTTTGGCCGGTCGGAATGGATGGACGTATTCTTTGAGAATCGTTATTCCGCCGTCATACCCGGCGTCCTTAAGCCTTTCCCAAAGCACGACGCAGTTAAAAATGCCTTGTTTCATCAGGTCGTGCAGCATCGGCTTAAAGCTGTCAAGCTTTGAGAAACGGTCATTTTTCGGCGGCGGCGCTCCTTGCCGATCTATGTACTTACGTGCTGTGTTTTTGGAAATATTCAGCTCTTTTCCTATGGCATAGGCGCTTTCCCCGCGCTGTGCCTTCTCTCTTATCATGAGTATCATCCCACTCCTTAGCATCGGCCTCACTCCACAATCGTTCTCCGATCATGGTAGCCGTTATTTTCGAGTGGGTCAATTTTCACCGGCGATCTGGGTCAATTATATCCCGGCGATAACAATAGAAAGTGCGCTTTGTGCGGACTTGGAAATGAAGCGAATGCTTTGCAGCTTGTTGTCTTTGAGAGCCTTCTGGCATATATCAGTGAAATCTACCAGCTCAAGGAGTTCTGGATTGATGAAAAGAGCTGTAACACTCCTTATGGAGCTGTTCTTGCCAAGTGGTGCGCTCAACGAAGCAATTATGGACCGAGCGCAAAGGTTGTGGTGCGCGTAAAAGAGGAAGAGCCTGAGAAGTGGGAAAACTGCATCTCGGATTATGTGCCGCCTTATTCCTCTGTGGTTAATCTTGGCATTGACACCGATGAGTGGTCAGCGATATGTGCGGACACGATCAGACAATGCAACTGCGTGATTACAGATTTTAATTCGCCCGATGCAGCGTGTGTGCTTGAGATTTGCACTAAATCCGACTCTAAGTACCTATTTGACATTCCGAAAACCAAATATGAGATTGATCAACAATATTAAATATGGGAGAAAGAAAAATGAGTACATCTACTATGGACGAACTCGGAAGAGTAGTCATCAAAAGTGACATCCGCGATGCACTGAGCGTTGGCAAAGGTGCGAGATTTGATGTGAGCGTCAAAGACGGTGCGATCATCCTCCGTCCGGTCGAAAAGGTATGCGCAGTATGCAGATGCCCGATTGATGGGAACAAGGAAATGCCGTTATGCGATGGCTGTATTTCCAAAGTCAAAGCGATGACAGTATGACAGTCAAATTAGAGCCTCAGCTTTCCATCTGGAAGGCTGAGGCTCTTTTTCTCACTCTGCAAGTAACTTTTTGCGATAGGATAGATCAAATACGATCCGGTGATAGTCAAGAATGCGACGCTCCTTGAAGAGCTTTTCGGCAAGTAGCGTAAGAGGATCATTCAACAGATCATCAGAAATGCCAGTCTCATTGATGAAACGCGCCCACTCGAAAGTCTCTGCAACAACATCAGTCTCGACGAGCTTAGGAACGAGTGCATTGCTGATTATCATGGCAGGATCGTCCTTGAATGTGTCGGCAAGCTCGTCCGCTGTGCAATCATCATAGACTTCGATGTGACCGGAGAGCATAGCATCTAACTTCATGAAGTCATCGGCTACATCCCGTGTCAAAGTAATTGCAACATCGCCTTTTCCATCCGGTATTGTGATATACTCAGCCAATTCAAGCTCATAAGGCAGACCATCAATATGTGCAGTCAACCGGAACATCTGACATAAATAAGCAGAAGTCTCTTCGATTTTATCCTCATCCATGAAGGCAAGAGGATTATACTCTTCGCATTTCCAATCAATTTTGCCTTGCTCGGTCAATCGTGCAATTCGTTTAAGCAATTCCATCTGTTCTTCAATTCTGAGTTCATCTAACATAATCTGTACCTCCATTTATTTTCGTTTGAACTCTAAGACCACATCGCCATTTTCAGCAATCGTCATGCTCATGGTCTTGATATACTGAGACATAAACTGCTTCTTCTCGGCTGCGCTCATTTCAATCCGTGTAGCTCGTAATGCCTCGTCGAACATCTCATTGATATTCAGTCTGACTGTATTGTCGATATACCGGTACATTTCTTTGAACAAAGCACTGTGCTTGATGTCCTCCGTATTACCAGAATAGAAGTCATCTATGTAACAGTAGAAAATACCGGCGTTTACAAGGGCATTCTTCAAATCCGGTCCGCAGCTCTCTCGTTCAATCATAACTAAGAAACGAGCTTCATTAAGGGATGAGATAAGTCCCCAGTAGTCGGAATCGCTGGACACGATAATGAAGGAATCCACATTGTTCTTGTAATGCTCCTGACAAGTTCTTGAAATGAGCATTACATCGACAAGAGACTTGTTTTGCTTCACGCGCTCAATCATCATGTGTTCTACGGGGATCTTCGTAAAGCTATCTAAAATGCGCCATGCAGAAGCCGTATGGACATCATCAAAGAGGATGATGGAAGTAATCTTCTGCGTATATTGGTAATCAAGATTTTTCAGGGTTGCGCAGAGCTTGTACGGATCGGAGTTCTCGCAGTCCACCACTACAACAACTTTGTCACTGCTCCCGATAAACTCATATATGCTGCCCTTGATGTAGCTGCCAGCATCGGACACCTTGCTGTATTCTGAGAAATAGTCATTATTCCATTGATATAGGAGCGTGACAAACTTCTTATCGTTGTACAGAATGTTTCCTGCCTCTTGCGGCACCCAGTTAATGTACATCTGATATGGGTAGAAAAGAAGACGAGAGTAGTAAAGGTCTGCGGCAGCCTTTGTTCCGGCTTCGCTTAGTCCTTCCGGCATAATAAAGAGGTTTTTGACATATTGCCAATTTATCCAGAGGGGAAACAGCTTTTTGCAGTTGTTAATACGATCTGAGATGAGCTTGTTAATTTCAATGATGTGATGACATAGTTTCGTGCTGGATTTTTTTATGAAGTTGATTCCGTCTGCACTGAGCTGATTTAAGCTCTCTTGTGGGACATACTCAGGCATATTGATGATGGACGAGTATTCAAACCTCATTCTATCGTTGATATACTTAAAGTTTCGCTCTATGGCGGTACGGATGATGCAGAGATGCCGGATTATTCGCGCCGTCTTATCTGCCTCAAGTCTATCGTATATGTCTAATTTAGGGGCTTCATGTTCGTTATCAAATATTCGTTTCGGGACACCGATCAAATACGCAACTTTAGAAACAATCTCATAGGTGCTGTCTTTATAGGTAATCTTGTCGTCTTCGGATGTGGAATCGTCGATAATGTCAGCATCCGTAACTACATTATCGGGGGTGGCAATGCACTCTTCTTCGGTCAACATAGTAACATCGAGCGCGTCCATATATGCTCCTTTCGCTGAGGTTGGCTTTTCGTTTGTTCAAGCATGATAAGGACATTGTAGACATCTGTTCCGTTGTTTCTCATTCCATTCAATAGGTGGAGTGAAGGTTTGGAGGACGCCGGGCTTCATTATCCTATTCGCAACATCAGTTATTTCCATGCAATCAATCGAGGCAATTACTCTTCTTGCGACGGGACAATAAATGTGATCCTTATCAATAATTCGGGCTGGATCATCGAATGATATATCAGCAACTATCGGTATATCATCTGTATTCACCAAATCATCCCCCTATCTGCTATAAGACTTTTCTAAGCTGGTTAATTTTCTCGGTAAGCGATGCAACTTCGTTCTGTGCTGTTACAAGCTCTTTTTTCCTTTGATCTGCTTCTTTTAACGCTGCCATTATTTCTTCGTCAGCCTTGAGGAAACCTCCGGTGTAGGCAGTTGGAAATTGGAACTTCTTTTCTCCGGCAGCAAACACAATAACCTGAATCCCGTTTATTTGAGAGATTATTTGTCCCTTTCCAAATGCCTTGTGTGTCACTTCCATTCCTGTCATATCAACATTGTTGTCACTGACTACATTCAGCTCATTAAATCTCTCAGTTGCAGCGGCGAGTTCAAGTTCAAGGCTCTCTATCTCGTCGCGGATCTGCGCTCTCTTGATTCGTTCTTTCGCAGATGTGGTCTGAATTATGCCGTCAGTATAGAAATGATAGGTATGGGCGCAATAAATGATGTCATACACCAGAATGTGAAGTTCATCATCAAATCCTCTTGCTTCTTTTTCAAAACGGCGAGAGTGCAGCTCCATGATTTCATCATTCTCAGATACAGCACTCAGCAACTCATCGCACATCCGGTAATACTTGGCAAGGGAGAAGGTTTCACCACTTCCGAAGTCATCTCCGTATTCAATGCAGTTTGCCCATTCTGTTGCCTCAGTAGCTTTGAAAATGTAGTTATCGCTCGGATAGCGGAGACTGAGGTAGTAGATGACATTATTCATCTTTTGAGGGTATTTCCAGCTCCCGGAGGCATACTGATCTATCTTTGCATTCATCTTTTCCATGAACGCATAAATGCGATCCTGCCTTGCCTCCAAATCACCGCCGTCTTCTCTATAAAGCTCCCTAAAACATTCACGGACAAACTCAACCTCGTTTGGCTGTTTAAGTAACAACAGAATGCCGCCAATAGGCTGAACGGTTGCACTGTCGATCAGATTACTCATCTCTTTAGTTGATGCCTTGAACATAGAAACAAAATCTTCTGCATCAATATCCCAATGCTCAACAAAGCAGCTCTCAGCTCTCCACTTATAACCTTCGTCGTTACCGTCCACATCATTGAGTTCGGCAAAATGGGAAATGTATTGTTCAAATATCAGATTGAGGTTATGTGTGTTCATTGCTTCTTCCTCCAATCAGTTTATCGTCATCACATTGTCAGTCCACATTTCGCACTGACTCATTACGGTCTGGACAGCATCGTCCATGCCTTCCGGTGGGTACTTATGCTTCTTGAGAAGTCTCTTGACCAACCTACGCATACCGGCTCTTGCGCTCTCCTTTTTCTGCCAATCAATCGTCCGGTTCTTGCGGAGAAGGTCTGTCAGCTCCTTCGTGATGGCTATAAGCTCATCATGCTCATAGAAGTCCTTAATCGCTTGAGGCTTTGTGAGTGCATCATAGAATGCCAACTCATCAGCGGTCAAGCCCATTGCTTCACCTTCTGCGGTTGCATCTGCGATCTCTTTAGCCAGCTTCAGCAACTCTGCAATGACTTCCTCATTGGTGAGCATACCGTTCAGATAGCGATTCATCGCTCCCTGAATAAGCTCGGAGAACTTTTCAGATTTAACGATGTTTGTCCGGCGATAGATGGAGACCTGCTCTGCAATCAGTTTCTTCAACAGCTCGACGGCAAGGTTTTTCTCCTTCATGTTCGCAACTTCTTCAAGGAACTTGGGATCGAACAATGAGAACTCAGACTGCACATCGGAGAAGAGATTGATCACACCTTCGCTCTTAATGCTGTGCTTCAAAAGCTCATTGATACGCTCATTGACTTCGGGGAGAGTGAACTTCTTGCCCGTACCACCAGACATCAGTCTGACGATCATCGTTCTTACAGACTCAAAGAATGCAGCTTCAAAGCGTGTCTTCTCATCAACTAAGCTGCCGCAGAGAGACAGAGCTTGTCTGAGCAGCAGAGCCTCTTTGATATACACATTCTGCGTCTTTTCGTTGTCTGGTAGGTCGTGTTCAGCAACACTCTTTCCGAGAATGAAGTTTACGCCTCCGCTGATGGTCTTCGCCTTATCCAGATCAGAGCCGGTCATAAACTTCGCATAATCAAATCCGTGGAAGAGATCACGGCACACAGACAGCTTCTCAAGGAACTTGGGATATGCAGCCTTGCTGACATCGGTATCGCCATAGTTCTTCTTGTCTCTGGTGGTGTAGTCGTTCATGGCTTGCTTCAATGCAGCAGCAATGCCTACATAGTCCACTACAAGACCGCCTTCTTTGTCCTTGAAGACACGGTTTACACGGGCGATGGCTTGCATCAGGTTGTGACCAGCCATCGGTTTATAGACATACATAGTTGCGAGAGAAGGAACATCAAAGCCGGTCAGCCACATATCAACGACAATGGCAATCTTCATGGGCGAATTGTTGTCCTTGAACTTTCTTGCCATATCGTCCTTGTGAGCCTTGTTGCCGATGATCTCACGCCATTCTTCGGGATCATTGTTGCCTTGCGTCATAACTACACCAACTTTTTCAGTCCATGCAGGACGCAGCTCAAGAATGCGCTTGTAAATCTTCATGGCAATAGGACGAGAGTATGCTACGATCATCGCTTTGCCGGTGAGGATATTTGCGCGGTAGTTCTCATAGTGGTCAAGGATGTCGTTTACCAGAGACTCAATCGTCTGGTCAGCACCCAGAATAGCCTCCATCTGACCAAGCTCTTTCTTGCTTTTTTCAATGACATACGGATCTGCATTCTGCGCCATGATGTCATATTCCGTGTCGATGAGGCGAAGCGTGTGTTCATCCAGCTTGAGATGAATAACACGACTTTCATAGTAAACCGGTCTGGTAGCTCCATCTTCAACGGCTTGCGTCATGTCGTAAATGTCGATGTAGTCACCGAACACTTCACGCGTGCTGCGATCCTTAGAAGAGATAGGAGTTCCGGTAAAGCCAATGTATGTAGCATTTGGGAGGCTGTCTCTGATAATTCTGGCTGTACCAATAACGGTCTTAGCCTCAACCTCTCCATTTTCTTTCTGCTTGACTACAACCTTCTCGGTTAAGCCATACTGACCGCGATGTGCTTCATCAGCCATAACGATGATGTTGCGGCGATCAGAAAGTGCTTCGCTGCTTTCTTCAAACTTTTGCATCGTAGTAAAGATGATGCCGTTTGCTTGACGGTTTGCCAGCAGCTCTTTCAAGTGCTTACGGCTTTCAGCGTGTTGCGGAGTCTGTCTCAGGAAGTCCTTGCAACGCGAGAACTGTCCGTAGAGCTGGTCATCCAGATCGTTTCGGTCAGTGATAACAACGATTGTGGGGCTTTCCAGAGCCTCTTGCAGATAGTGAGCATAGAAGACCATAGACAACGATTTTCCGCTGCCCTGAGTGTGCCAGAAGACACCACCCTTACCATCTGTCACGGTGGCGTTCAGCGTGGAGGAAACTGCTTTCTTGACGGCAAAATACTGATGATAACCGGCAAGGATTTTGAAGGTATTCTGTCCATCCACATTAAAGCAGATGAAGTTCTTTACGATGTCGAGGAAACGGTTTTTCTCAAACAGTCCCTCAAAGAAGGTATCAAAGGCGGCGTACTGCGTATTCTCATAGCTGCCATCAGTAGTTTTCCACTCCATATAGCGATCCTCACCGGAAGTAATTGTACCGGCTTTGGATGTGGTCATATCGCTCATAACGCACACAGCATTGTAGATGAACATGGAGGGAATCTCGTACATATAGTTTCTGAGCTGACGGTATGCGTCGGATGCGTCCGTCTCTTCACGGGACGGGGATTTCAGCTCAACAATAACAAGGGGCAGACCATTCACAAAGAGGATAACATCAGGACGCTTTTCAGAGTTTTCGATAAATGTCCACTGATTTGCAACCGTAAAGTCGTTATGGGCAGGATTTTTGAAGTCGATGAGATAAACGAGGGTGGAGCGTTCCTCGCCGTTATCGAAGTATTTGACCGGCACACCGTTTTGCAGATAGTCCATGAAAACCATGTTCTTTTGCAGCAGAGTTCCGGCTTCAAAGTTCTTGAGCCTATAAATAGCCTCATTTATGGCATCAACGGGCAAGCCCTTATTGATGCGCTGCAAGGAAGGCAGAAGGACATCCTCGTAAAGCGGAGAGTGATAGTCACGCTCTACTTCCGGTCCGTAGACATAGGTGTAGCCCAGCCCTTCATTGATTAGTTGGAGAACAGCGTTCTCGTAGTTGGATTCTGTGTAATATCCTGCCATAGTAAATGCTCCTTTGTGTTCGTTCTGCCGTAGCTGTCACTTTATCCTCTCAGCAATAGCATCAAGTTGAGCTGCGATCACGGCGAACTCGCAGTTTAAGTCCAGCGTTTTCACACTGATTTGATTGCCACTCATCTGATAGTCGTTGTCCGGCTGAATGGCATCATCGGTCCTGGCATACAGAAGCATACCGGAGATTGTTTCGTCGGGTGCAGCGTTCCAATTCTTGACATAGGTAAATATCTGATAAAGATTTCCTGAATGGAGCGTCTGCGTCATATAGGAAGCTTTCATCTGCATATTGTGAGAGTAATACTTTGCGTCGATGATAAGCGTTTTCTTTGTTTTCTTATTTGAGATCACAATGTCTGACTGCATGGTGGGCAGAAGTGTTCTGTACCCATCGGTCACTTGCCATGCGATCTGAGGGGAATAGGCTTTGATGTCGGGATGTTCTCTCTGGAAATATCCGAGGATGAACTTCTCATACAGCTTTGCCATTGTTTGATCATCGGCGTAGTCCATAACTCGTGTAGAGCCATCTGCGGAAGTCTGCAACAGTCCCTTAATTACAAGGTGGCATACCTCAATGATCATGCGGTAAGTCTGGTTATTCCGGTCATATTGGATGTCCCAGTTGATGTTGTGGATGTCCAGAACACTAACTCCATCAAAGAAGATGAGTAACTTGCGCAACTCTTTCTTCCTCGTCTTAGAGATGCTGGCTCGAAGCAGCAGTTCCATAGTTGTTTTGATGATCCGATTGGTGTAGGCATCGACGGAGAACTCATCGTAGGCACATACAAGCTGCTTTTTACGGATAGCTTGTGTCTTGATAGACTCACTGATTTCGATTTTTCCTCGTGGAGAGCCAAGAGCCTCTTCGTTGGTTATGTATTGCCTACATAAACCTCTCTTGATCTGGACAGAAACACCGCGACACAGAATTGCAGACAAAAGCTCCGCTGTATTCTCGAAGTCTTCTGTTGCGACATCTTTATAGCCTTGCTCATGCAGCACTTGAAAGGCATAGGCAAGCATATAGTAGATGTTCTGTATGCGGATCATTTAACCACCTCTCTGAGAGTGCGGCTCCAATCTTTGACTTTCGCAGCTTCATCAAACCAATACTCCTTGAGCAAGGGAATCAGCTCATATTCGACAACAGACTTCATCCATTCGTCATTGATGGTGGCTTTGGTGCAGAAGTAACTATGACCGATGCAGAAGCCCTCACCAAGAGAATCGTCATTTGCGATTGCCTCATTAAGCTGTTCGACGGTTGCGATCAGGCGGTCAAACTTCGGATTGTTAATCTTCGTTCTGTATGCTCTGAAACCGGACGAGCCAAATGCCGGAGAGATTTCAAAGAATGCGAAACGACGGCGAAGCGCATAGTCCAGCATAGCAAGGCTGCGGTCTGCTGTATTCATCATGCCGATGATGTGAACATTGCTCGGAATAGAGAATTGCTCATCAGCATAGAGAAGCTGCAATTCAACTCCGCGCTTATCGCTTTCGATCAGCATGAACAGCTCACCGAAAATCTTGCTCAGGTTGCCTCGGTTGATTTCATCAATGATAAAGAAGTACGGGCGATCATCCTCAGCAGCTTTACGGCAGAACTCATAGAAAACGCCTTTCTTCAACTCGAAGCCCGTCTCTGTGGGACGAAATCCCATGATGAAGTCTTCATAGCTGTAACTCTGGTGGAACTGCACCATCTTGACGCGGTTGTTATCTTTCTCGCCCATGATGGAGAATGCGAGACGCTTTGCAGCAAAGGTTTTGCCGACGCCCGGTGCGCCTTGCAGGATCACATTCTTCTTTGTCAACAAAAGAGCCTTGAGGGTGTTATAGCGTTCCTCATCCATGTAGACATCATGGAGGAAGTCATCTGCTGTGTAGGGATCAAAGGTTACTTCTTCCTCTTCGACATCAAGGATCTCATCCGCTTGTTTGTCTCCGTCAATGATGCTCTGCAATTTCTTCACATAATCGGTGTAAGGGGTAATGTCCGTCAGCGTTTTCATTACGCTCTGCTCAGGATGTTCCCATTCTCCCTTATCTGTCCAACGGACAGTACGAATATTACAGTAATTTCCGCGCTCAGGCGCGTAAACATATTCGCCTTCAACTACACCGCGTCCGAGGATTTGCTTTCTGCCTTTCTTGACAAAGATAATATCTCCCGGTTTGATTACATTTGCAAACTGCCATGTTGCGTGAACTTGATTTTTATATGAGCCATTGTCTCCATACAGCTCTTTCATTTTGTTGCGCATTTCGTCTTTGGAACTGTATGCCATGAGATCGCCCATGTCCTGCCAGCCAATAGCCATTATGCCTTCGGTGTAGTCACTCTCCCAGTTGACCGATCCATCACCAGCAGCATACAGCCAATAACGAACAGCGGCTTCATCGGAACTCAATGCAGCATCGGTTGTCTGTTTAGGAATAATTCCTTCAAAGATGCTCTCGTCAAAGGGAATATCAAGATTATGATCTTTGACAACCTTCATGCAGCCGCGACGCACACTTGCAGACTTGTTACCGGTCTGGTCATAGTAGTATTTGACATTTTCCTGAGTGGCTTTGAGCGCGGCAATCATCTTTTCCTTGCCGTAGTCCATACCAATATGCGTAATGAAATAGATGGTGGTTTCTGTGTTTGCCTTCCAGCTATACTTGCGTCCTTCCATCATAGCCTCAAAGACCATATAAACAGACTTGTACGATGTTTCTCCGAAACAAGGCACTTCTTTCAGCAAAGCGGCAATAGCATCCTGAATGGGCATTTCTCCGTCGTATGCTTTCTTGCAGTAATTATAGACGGTGATTTCACAGTCGTACTCATAGCCGATATACTCCCGAACGCCGCCCTTAGAATCAATAAACTCTTTAAGCATGGAAAGATCATGATAATAGCTGGTGGTGCGCTCATCGGCACGATCCGACATGATTTCCTGCACAAGATAATTTCGGATGTCTTCTTTAGCTGCCGCCATAGAAGCATCATCCGCAAAGCACTTCCAGAAAGAAAGTGCAATCGTATTCTGATAGAGATAGAAGGCATCGGAGACATGGGTGCGCACAGTGCTTTCAGCCCAGTCAGGGTGCTTCTCTTGCAGATATTCCTTGTATTCCTTTCTGACTTTACTAACTGTGTTACCAATATCCATTACCTTTACCTCCGGTTTTTGATGGTTATATTATACCGCATACACGGCGGCTCGTGGTCGCATACCGAGCGACATTCGGTGCTAAACGATAATTTAGAGCAGCAAGCTCAGTCCTATTTTCAAGAATTATTCGTTGATAACGCCGATCCAGAGTGGACAACCGGCACAATCAGCGATCTCGGTGCTGTTGTCGGAGGCAGTACCCCCTCAAAAGCTAAACCAGAGTATTATACTGAGTCTGGTATAGCGTGGATAACCCCGAAAGATTTGTCTGTCAACAAATCGAAGTTCATCTCTCATGGTGAGAATGACATCACCGAGCTTGGTTTGAAGAATAGCAGTGCATCAATCATGCCCGAAGGAACTGTTTTGTTCTCATCTCGTGCGCCCATAGGTTACATTGCTATCGCTGCTGGTGAGGTAACAACAAATCAGGGCTTCAAGTCAGTCATTCCTAAGTCGGAGATTGGAACACCGTTCGTATATTTCTTCTTGAAACACAATCTCCCGGTTATTGAAGGTATGGCATCTGGCTCCACATTCAAAGAAGTCTCTGGCAGTACAATGAAAAACATTCCTACGGTTATTCCTGACGCTGAAACTCTTGCCAGATTCAATGATTTTTGCGCTCCAATCTTTGCACAACAGCGCATTTTGGAGGAACAAAGTCAATCGCTTGCAGCATTGAGAGATAATTTGCTGCCAAAGCTGATGTCCGGCGAGATTGATGTCTCTGACATCCAGCTCTAAGCCGCTAAATTATCGTTTATCTTCTGATTGCATTCAATCTTTGAATCAAGAGCAGAAAGAATAGCTGCTATCCGTTTCTGTTGATCTAACGACGGACACTGTATTTCATAGGACGAAAAGGAAGACTTGTTGACAATAGGTACAGCAGTCGATGTTTTACTGATAAAGTTCAATTCTTTACCCAAAATCAGCATTGCATAATAAACAAAAGAAACATCAAAACGGTCTTTATCCACAATGATTGAATTTATCTGCTGATTTGTCACGGTCTTTTCCGTGGTGATGACAACTTTTCCAAGATCAGAGCCAATACAGCTAACACAAACTGCATCCGGGGGGAGCAATGTGTTTTTCACTTCTGATAAACCTTTCTCAGTCAGGGTTTTAGCTGTCTTGCTCACATACTTGACTGACATATCATCTGACGGAGTTAGAAACGGAATATCTCCACCGTAGTTTTCAGGAATGGCAGTTTTGGGTGTTTTTCCGGTTACGATCCGTCCTAACTCAGCAACTTTTACTGATTGCCATGTATTCATTATGGTCACCATCCTATCCGATGTATTTTCTATGTGCCAGCTTCACATTCTGTTGCTTCACCATCGCATAGTGCATGGTGGTGTCGATCTTCTGATGCCCTAAGAGCTGCTGGACTTGCTCTATGGGCATTCCTTTATCTATGGCTGATGTAGCCAGCGTCCGTCGGAACTTGTGTGGATGTACCTTCGCTAAGTTCAACCGTTTTCCAAGTTCACGCAGCCGTGTTTCTACGCCTCCGATCATAAGTCGGTCATACGGTGCTTTCAGAGAGACAAATAGTGCTGGATTTGCGTCGGTCCTGCAGCTTAGATAGTTTTGCAAGTGGATCTTTGTCCTCGCATCAAAATAGACCAGACGCTCCTTGTTTCCCTTGCCGATGACCACACATTCACGCTCATTGAAGTTGATGTCTTCACGGTTGAGAGTAACAAGCTCTCCAACACGCATCCCAGAGGATGCAAGAAGGTCGATGATTGCTAAGTCTCTCGCCGTTGAGCAGTTGTCACGCATCAGCTCCAATGCCTCATCCGTGTAGGTGTCTTTGATCACCTTCGCAGTCTTGACTTTGTGAATCCGGCGCACCGGACTTTTCACAATGAAGTCCTCGTCTTCGAGCCAAGAGAAGAAGCTGGACAGAATGCGACGGATATTATCTATCGTCACTTTGCTCGATCCTCGCTGTATCTGATAGCTGGTCAGATATTTGCGAAGCTCATCCGTTGTGATCTGCTGCGCAGTCTTTCCAATGCTGGAAGTCATAGCCTCTATGGTCTTCCGATAATAGCTCAAGGTTTTCTCAGAGCATCCTTCTATTCTCTTTGCGGAGATAAATGCCTCTACTGCATCGCGGTCATCAGTTTCTATGCCATCATTAAAGCTGACAGTTGCTCCTTGCAGCGTTTCGCTCAATGCGCTCCTGAGCTGCATCAGTTGTTCGTTGTTGAGATACGGCAGCATCTTTCGCTGTATCTCTGAGATAAGTTGTTCTTTCATTGTCGTGTCTCCTTTTTGATTTAAGAGAACGACGAACAGTGGCAGTTCCTTTGAATAAACTCTCGCCACTGCTGAGAGTTAATAGGGCGGTAAACGATAATTTAGCGGCTTGATTCCTTGAGTTTCTGGAACTGTTTCTTCCATGCACGAGATGGTTTTCGGCATACACAATCTTCTGACGCAAAGGCGCAAATGCCCGGAATACCGTTATTGCCGCAAATATCTGGATTGTTTTGTCTGCATCCGTAGGTTGTCCCTTCCGTGTCCAACGGATGTAGAGGTGCATTGAAAGCTATTTTGACAGACTTATTGCTCATAGAGATACCTCCGATACATCAATCTCACCAGACATTAGTTTTGGAAGTAGTTCGTCCCTTAGAGCTGCCAACTTCCGGGCTTCAATCCTATTTGAGATCATCAACTCAAAAATAGGCTGCATGATTGAACTAATCTCCATGTAGGATTCTTCGGAAGGGATCAGGACTTCTGCTTTGGATAGTTCCTCGCGTTTGATGTGTCCCATAGTTGTTGCCTTGTCAGCAGCGATAGCAATAAAGCGATCAAGGTGGTGCGCTGTCCACAAGTAGTAAAACCACTTGTCATAGACATCAGATATAACTTTGAAGAGATGCTGATTTAAGCCACAAGTTCCTCCGCACCAAATATCCACAAGCAGACTACCAGACCAAGAGAATATAACATCACCATCATGGACGATATATTCAGATTTAATGTTCGGAGAGCATAGTTCGCTGCTACTATCGCATGAGCCTTGACGGAGTTCCTTGATCTTCAACACGGGAAGACCAATTTCATCCTCAAGAGGACGGAACTTCTGCATTGCAAGACCATTCAAATAGTTGGCAATATCCAAAAGATTGCCCGTTCTCCATCCATCAGGGACAGACGCAAGATTGATGAAGCGGTTAGCAAAGATCGCCTTTGCTTGAGCATATAAATTATCGTTTATCTGCTGATTAGAACTAATCTTGTCATCTAAGCAACCGAGCAAAGCTGCGATTTTTCGTTGCTCGGAAGGTGTTGGAATGGAACACTCTATTTTATTCAATATCTCTTGCGTGAGCAGCGGTTGGCTGGTTCCAATATGGCGCTCGTTCAGGTGAAGTCCTTTGAGTAAATAGTACAGAAAGCGAGTGTCATTATCTCCGACGGGTAGTGCTGCGATAGCATTATCAGATACCCAGCATCGGCTATCTTCCAGATACACACTTCCACAATATGCGCCAACTCGTCCGATGATAATGCAGTTTTCATAGTTTGAATTATCGGCATATCCGAGTATTCCATTGCCTCCGTATACCGGGAAATTTCCTTCGGTGGCAGGTCTTTTCTTGCCATTCTTAAATTGAATTACTTCATTCAATGTTGTTATCTTCATATCCATTATTTAACCTCCGTTTCATCTGAACGCATAGGATCTGGAGCGTCGATGATGAAGTACGGACTCATGCTACTCTTAGACGCGAAAGTAAGTGTTTCGCCAGAAGAAGCAACTTTACATTTTTGCATAACATCGCTTTCTGCCTTCTCAATATTTACAACACGAAACCAGAACTTGAAGTCCTGAGCCATGTGGCGATAGTAGGAAGGGATTTCGTCAAGCGGCGGCGTGGCTCGTTGCGCAGCATCTATGTAAGCCCAGTATCTACTGCTCTTTCCGCTATGAATTAGAAGAATGCGAGGGCGTTCACTGCTCATCAACAAACCAACTGTTTTGTCAGAAAGCACAGAGCCAAGTTTTCCGTACCACACATGACCTATCTTATCAATCAAAGTGCTGTGAGCTGCAATCGTACCTTCGGGGGGTGCAAACTTTTCTGAAAAGCGTAGTGCGATTGACTTCATTTTTGCGTCCTCCCGTTAATCTATTGCATAACCAATGCTGTTCAATTTTTCTTTTATCTCAGCCTCAAGATCATGAGACTTCGCAAAGAGTTCGGAAAGCTCGGAGGTCAGACGGCTCATCTTTTCCTCAAAAGGCTCACCATCGTCTTCTTGATCTTCGATGCCCACATAGCGTCCCGGAGTGAGGATGTAGTCCTGCTTTGCAATGTCCTGAGTAGTGACAACAGCACAGAAGCCCTTTTCATCCTCAAGAGTGCCTTCGACATAAGCGTTGTATGTATCAGCGATCTTCTTGATGTCCTCATCGGTCAGTTCGCGCAGTTTGCGAGTAACCATCGTGCCGAGCTTTCGTGCGTCGATGAACAGTGTCTTGCCTTTCTGTTTCTTGTTCTTAGAAACAAACCAGAGAGACACGGGAATCTGTGTAGTGTAGAAGAGCTGTGTAGGCATGGCTATGATGCAGTCCACGAGATCGGCATTGATAATGTTCTTGCGGATCTCACCTTCGCCACCAGACTGAGAGGACAGAGAGCCGTTCGCAAGCACCATGCCAATGCGTCCGTTAGGAGCGAGATGCCAGATCATGTGCTGCAACCAAGCGAAGTTTGCATTACCGGCAGGAGGCGTACCGTACTGCCAGCGCACATCGTCCATGAGCTTATCCACGCCCCAGCCGGAGAGGTTGAACGGAGGATTTGCCATGATGAAGTCAGCCTTGAGCTGAGGATGACAGTCGTTAAAGAAGGTGTCCGCATTGAACTTGCCGAGGTCAGCTTCGATGCCGCGAATGGCAAGATTCATTTGCGCCATTTTCCATGTAGTAGGGTTGGAGTCCTGACCATACACGGAAATGCTCTTGATGTTTCCTCCGTGATTTTCAATGAACTTGGAGGACTGAACGAACATACCACCAGAGCCGCAGCAAGGATCATATACGCGCCCGTTGTAGGGCTGCAAAACCTCAACCAGAGTACGAACTACGCAAGAGGGAGTATAGAACTCACCGGCGAGTTTTCCTTCCTGCTCCGCAAACTTGGAGAGGCAGTATTCATAGGTGCGTCCGAGAATATCCTTGCTGTTTCCATGCTCGATCATCTGAATGTTGGTGAAGAGGTCAACAACCTCACCGAGCCTTCTCTTGTCCAGCTCAGGACGAGCAAAGTTCTTCGGCAGAATGTCCTTGAGACGCTTATTTTCTTTCTCAATGCTGCGCATAGCATCGTCGATCACAGTGCCGATCTCAGGCGTATGAGCCGCAGCAGAAATGACACTCCAACGAGCGTTCTCCGGCACAAAGAAAATGTTGTCTGCAACATACTCGTCGATGTCTTCTTCAAAGCCGTCACCTTCTGCAAGGAGTTCCTGATACTTTGCCTCGAAGCGATCAGAAATGTATTTCAGGAAGATAAGACCGAGAACAACGGACTTATATTCCGATGCGTCAATATTGCCGCGAAGGACGCAAGCTGCATCCCAGATTTGTTTTTCAAAACCGATATTACTTGTGTTGTTTTCTGCCATGACAACAGCCTCCGTATATAGAATCTCTCACGATAATTTTACAAAAATAGCTGTACGAAAAAACGGACTTATTTCTTGTCCACTCGTACAGCTTCGCATATTTCTCCAATGTCACAATTCAGATAATCGCAAATGCGCAGCAGCACCGAAAGAGCAACCTCTTCATTCTTGTTGAGCTTGCTCATAGTACCCGGAGATAGTTCTGTTGCCTGACGAAAAACCGCTTTTGGAATCTCTCGTTCAATCAACATTACCCATAGTTTTTTATAGCTAATCTTCATGAAAACGCACCTCGCTCATTCGCTTATAGTGAGACTCATTATATTATACACCAAAATATCCGAGAAATCAACCGGGTACTCCAAATATTCACAAAAACTTTCAAGTTCTTGGAGCATAGTTTCGACAAGAAATGACAAAAGCCTGAGTTCAGAACAAACTCAGGCTTTATCTTTATTCAAGCTCACTGCTTCGTTTCTTGTCACGATCCTGCGCGGCTGTCGGACTAAGGAAGTCATCGACATTCGCCTTCATGGTGTTGATCACACGAGCCTCTTTCTTGAGCTTGGCTCGTTCATCGTAGAGCCTCTGTTGATCCTCAAGAAGACGCTGTTGTTCGGCTTGGAGTGACTTCAAGCTCGGCAGTTTTTTGTCTCCTTGCATTGCGAGAAGTGTACTTTTCGCCGCCTCAAAGATCACAAGCTCGGCTTCATGTTTTGCCCTAAATGCAGTCTTGTCCTTCGCCTTCATGTAGGCATCATAGACTGGTTTGAGCCTCTGGTAATTGGAGATATTTTTGATAAGTGGCTGGACTTCTCGGAGACGAGCTTCGACGCTCTTTAGCTCTTCGCCGGTACGGGCATACGAGCTGTGAATATCCTCGACTTTTTTCTCAAGGTCAGCGTATTGCAGAAGATTATTCTCAGTGAGATAGTTAAGCGTTCGTGCAGCTTCTTTGAGGATCGTGAGCTTCGCTTTATGCTCATATCCTTTGCTGTCAATGAGCTTGATGCGATCCTGAATATCTCCGATGAGAGAGATAGCTTTTCGCCCAGTCTGTATCTGACGCTTACGGGGATTGCGCCCCTGAATGCTTTCCTTGATGCGCTCTTCGGTGTAGTTCTCACCGATGGTTTTTGCGCGAGTAAAACGCTCCTGACCTTCGGCTCGGAAGGAGATGTACTTACCGGTTTTGATTTCATATCCGGCATCCTGCATCATCTTCAAGAACTCATCGTAGTCCTTCGCCGTAATGACACAACGGTCAATGGTCTGCTTGAGTTTTTGTTTCCAGCTCGTGCCTCTCTTAGCTTCGGTGTACTCCTTGTAGCTCATGCCCTTACTCTGAGACGGAGGGATCACAGACAGTCCGTGTTCCTTGCATATCTCATCACTGAGCTGCCTCATCTGACGGTAGGTTTGTTTATTGCTCCGGTACGCATGGAAGTCCACATAGTTGACGGAATTGAAGATAATATGATTATGACAATGCCCCTTGTCTATGTGGGTAGCGATCAAATATTCGTACTTGCCTTTGAGCCATTCGTCTGCAAACTGCTTGCCGATCTCATGAGCTTGTTCCGGAGTAACTTCGCCTACATCGAAGGACTGAATGAGGTGTCGGGCGATCACCTTTGGCATCTGCATTCCTTGTTGGACTGCAAGGTTTCTTGTCCACTCAAACTCCTTCGCTGCGGCATCGCTGGCAGCACATCCATACGAGGAAACATAGAGTTCATCGTCTGTCTTTTTCGGGTCAAGGATGTACGCCAGAGCCTTATTTACAGTTCCTCGGATTGGCTTGATTTTAGTAACTGCCATATCTCTTTCTGCCTTTCTTTCAGCTCGGCAACATCATCCTCGTAGAAGTGTCCCGTTGAGTTGATGCGACGGCATACATGGTTGATATTCGTAGCAGCTCGGCTGACGGCTGCGGCAAGTTTCTTCTGCTGAGTGTAGTCCACTTTGATGATGTAGCCGTCTATTGCCATCTTGCGAAGATACGCTCCCATGTTCTTAGTACCGAGCTGCGCCATCTTCGCTTGAATGATTCTTTTCTCGTCATCTGAGACGAAGAAGAGAATCTGATTTGGTCTTGTTCTGTTTGCCATAGGCAATCGTCCTTTCGTAAAGATAGAGGGTTTGGGAGACATCCCAACAAGCATTTTTCGAGATTAAGGGGAGGGTTTCCTTAATCGAAAATCGCCGTGTGTATATACACCGGCTGTGCTTGCTAATCTCCCAAAATCGTATTCCCCGAAGATTCCTCCGTGAAATGTCCCTTCACTTTACAACGGACACAATAAGAGCGTTTGTTGAGTACCGGATTTCAAAAAAGTCAAAAAATCATTGGATTTCCCATGTGAAAGCCACTGTGTCTGTCACATCAATATCAACCGGCTCAATCTCAGGTGCGGCGCACTTGCTCATCGCCATGAGAGGCTGAATGCAGTCTTCAACATCGTAGCTTGTTCTGGAAAAAACATTGAGTTCGCCCCAGTTGTAGTCGATGTTGAGCAACTGCCCAAGCGTACTGCCTGATGCTTTGCAAAGAATCTCCGCCTTTGCCCTAGCGTTCTCCGTCGCATTGATCAGCAGCTCTTCGCTGACTCTTGCCGGGTTTTTCACGGTGAACGCAATGCTGAGTTCTGGTTGCGCCCCACAATCCGCAATCGCAGAAATGACCTTTGCAAGCTGCTTGCTGTCAAAGTCAAAGGCAAGTTTCAAGCGATAGCTGCAAGCATATCCGGCAAACTCTCGCTTGTAATTTCCTTGCCGATCCTTGACATTCTCGTACCTTGTCTGGACATCAAAGCTCGTGGTTTTCAGGTCTTCCTTGCGATACCCAACGCGGACTGCGGCACCTTGCAGTCTTTCGATTCTCTCGGCAGCTTCCGACATTGCGCGGTCATAGGTTTCAGATAAGACTTCAATGTTCAGGGATAGGATGATGTAATCCGGTCTTGCGGAGACATTGCCTGTCCCTTTTACGGTGATTATTCTCATTACTTTCTCCCGTCCTTCTCTGGAATTGTAGTCCTCATCAATACGTTTTTTCCAATTCGTACCCAGCGGTACGCTGCATCGGACAGCGGAAACCGCTTCGCTCAGAACTTCATAGTTGAGTTGCGTTCCCTCGCGGTCAGAGTGGTAATTGACCGCTCGGTCTGCTCCAATACCGAAGTGCTTTGCCGTTTCAACTGCGTCAATATTTGCGCCGAGGAATAGAAACTCCCAGCCGTACTTTTCCTTCTGCCGCTCGATCATTTTCTTAACTGTCTCGCTGTCATAACGGCGGCTTGCATTCTCCATGCCGTCCGTTGTGATGACGAACAGCGTATGTTCAGGGACATCCTCATTTCTTGCGTACTTGTGGACATTCCCAATGTGATGAATTGCTCCGCCGATAGCATCCAGAAGGGCAGTACATCCGCGAACGGAATAGTCCCTGTCGGTCATCGGCTCCACCTTCTGAACCGGCACACGGTCATGGATAACCTCGCTCACGTTGTCAAAGAGAACGGTAGAGATCAATGCCTCGCCATTCTCTTTTTTCTGCTTTTCAATCATGGAGTTGAATCCTCCGATGGTGTCTGTTTCCAGTCCGCTCATAGAGCCGCTGCGATCAAGGATGAATACGATCTCGGTTAAGTTCTTTTTCATGATGATTCCTCCCATATAGATAAACTGTGACTGCTTTTGCTTACAGTCACAGTATAGAAGAAATCGTCTTCGGTTTGGTCGCATGGAAAGCGACATTCAAAACATATCACGGAACAGTTCGCTCTCGATGTCAGCGACATCATCCAGAGGGATTTTCGTCCCGTCCATGAGCATCATCCAGCGTTCAAACTCGTCTATCTTTTTGAGGTTTCCACTCTTTGTCACATACGCCCCGCCGGACTTCTTTGCATCCGGGACGAAGTAGGTGACGGTCAGAGCGGGATGGCCGCCAAGCCTTTCCATGAGGAACTGCTGCTTCCTGTCCAGCGCCTCTTTTTCCTCTTCACTGAGGTCGATCTTTTCATCTGTCAACCGTCCGGTTTCATGAATTGCGTCATCGTACCCGGTGAGAGCGGCAAACGGAGAGAACTGTGCAGCCCTGTCTAACATTGACATCTGCGGTCTTTTCGATGAGACATGGTGGGGGAGGTTGATGATGTCTTCGTAGTTTGTTTTCCCTTTCATTTTAATGTCCTCAGTTATGAGAAAATAGCCATCGCAAGCGTACCGGCAAGCATCAATATCAATCCGAAAAACGCCTTCTTTGACAACTTCTCATGGAAAGCAAAATAAGAAAAAATCACCGTCACAAGCAGACTCATCTTATCAATCGGCACAACTACGCTGACTATGCCATTCTGAATAGCGTAATAGTAACACAGCCAAGATGCACCTGTGGCAATCCCTGATAATCCGATAAAGCCAAGCTCCTTTTTGTCGAGCTGCTTTAGCTGAGGTGTTTTCTTCTTGATCAGTACAAGCAACCATGCCATGGCGAGAACTACAATCGTCCGTATGGCCGTGCCCAAGTTGGACTCCACCCCGGTAATTCCCACTTTTGCAAGGATTGAGGTCAGCGCTGCAAACACAGCAGAGCCTATTGCATACAGGATATATGTATTCCCGCTGACTTTCTGCTCACTCTGCTTTTTTTCTACCATCAGGATGATGCCAATGCCCAACAATACTGTACTAATGAGTTTTACAGCAAGATGTTCGGTTTCATGGAACAGAAGGATTGCAAGCAAAACACTCAGCACCGTGCTTGACTTGTCGATTGGCACAACCTTGTTGACATCTCCGATGGATAGGGCTTTGAAGTAACAAATCCATGATGCCCCTGTTGCGGCTCCCGACAAAATCAAAAACAGTAAAGACCTCGGCGTTATCTCTGTAATCTGGTCGGCAGAGCCAACGATGAATACCATTACCCATGAAAAAATCAGAACAACTATCGTCCTAATGGCAGTCGCAATATCTGAATCCGTTTTTCTGATTCCGCATTTTGCAAGTATCGCTGTTAGTCCGGCAAATAGAGCTGAACCTATGGAAGCAGCTAACCACATTACACAACCCTCCTCACAAATTTAACTATGCCTTATGCCCGCCGATCTGCGCATTACGGTCTTTGGCGGTTGCGCCTTCTTCAAGATTCATCGCCTTGAGGATGGCGTTCTTTCCGTACTTCTTCTTGATGGCAAGAGCCGCCTTCTGGATTTTTCTCTCGCGCTCCAATGCGGCGTCTTCGGCTTTCTGCTTTTCCTCTTCGGCGGCGTAGTCGGTGAAGAGGTCAAGCTGGACAGCGCCGTCGTTTTTCTTCGGCGCGTCCGCTTCCGGCAGGACATGATTTGCCACAACATACATACGGCGGACAAGCAGATTCTTGTCCACGATCCGGTCGAAGAGTTCTGACACAGCACACATTATTTTGCGGGTAGAGGATGTGTGACCGTCGAGGTTGATAGACCCGTGCGCCTGTTTCGGAATCTGCCTTCCGTAGTGATCTGTCTCAACTGCGCCGTGATACTTTGCCCGTCGTGCCGGATCGGTAAGGTTTTCAATGTCATAGCCGACGGTGAGAACCATCTGGTCAGTAACAAGCCCCTTGTCCACCAAGTCCAGCACAAGCAAGTCCGTCATTTCCCGCACAACCAGCTTCGCCTTCTGCGGCTCGTAGGGACAGTGCAATACCTGACCGGAGCTGAGACTGTTGGAGCTGGGACGGTATGCCTTGATTGCCTCAATGGTCGTAGGCTCCCAGCCCCACGCATGGTCGATGAGCAATTCCGCGTTCTTGCCGAACAGCTTATAAAGCAAGTCCTCATTCCGCTCCGAGCAAAGGGCAACATCGCCCATTGTGAACATCCCATTCTGCTCAAGTTTCTTCGCAATACCTCGACCCACGCGCCAGAAATCCGTGAGAGGCTGGTGCGCCCAAAGCTCACGCCGGAACTTCATTTCATCCAGTTCGGCTATTCGGACGCCGTTCTTGTCGGCTGGGATGTGCTTCGCTACAATGTCCATTGCCACTTTGCAGAGAAAGAGGTTCGTCCCGATCCCAGCGGTTGCCGTGATGCCGGTTGTCTCAAGCACGTCGAGGATAATCTTCATGGCGAGATCATGTGCCGAGAGCTTGTAGGTATTCAGGTAGTCCGTCACGTCCATGAACACCTCGTCGATGGAGTAGACCACGATGTCCTCCGGGGCAATATATTTGAGATAAACCTGATAGATGCGGGTGCTATACTCCATGTAGTACGCCATCCGAGGCGGCGCGATGATGAAGTCAATCGCCAGATACGGGTTTGCTTGCAGCTCAGAGTAGAAGTGTGATGTGCCGTCCAATCTGTGTCCCGGCGCGTCGTGCTGCCGTCCGGCATTCGCTTCCTTCACGCGCTGTTTGACTTCAAATAGCCGCCCGCGTCCGGAGATACCGTAGCTCTTGAGGGAGGGCGTGACGGCAAGGCAGATGGTCTTATCGGTACGGCTTTCATCCGCAACAACAAGGTTTGTGTCCAGAGGATCTAAGCCGCGCTCCCGGCACTCCACGGAGGCGTAGAAGGATTTCAGGTCGATTGCGATGTAAGTGTGTTGTTTCACCTTCTTTGCCTCCGCTTTCTTCTTAGATCAGCCCTAATGACATTTCATTGGAGCTTTTAATGTTGAATACGATACGCCATTCAATATCACCCTCCACCGGCTCAAAGTGTAGAGAGGAACAAACTGCATGAAGTTTTTCTTTTGAGCTGTCTCCACACACGATTGCGATTGGACCGTCCGCTCCGCCGATAATGCCGATACAAGCAATATCGTTTCGTGCCTCTGGTGCATAGCGGTCAGAGCATGGCGCAATTTCCAAAGGCTTGTCCCCCTCAGCGCAATCACAGATCGTAACATCGCTGTCAGGTTCAGGAGAAAGTGTATAGCTCATAGCAGTAAAATGCGTAGGATAAAACCAGCGGTCAGAACCGTAACGCTTTTCGGAAATTGTCTGCTGCTCTAATTCCTGTACAGTCAATGTGTATTTTTTTCCACTGACCGGATGGAGGAAAGAAAACGAATCACCGGGAGCGTGTGCCTTGAAATGTGGTCCCGGGACACGACACGACTGCTGCTCCATTGTAAGGGAGAGGGCTTTTATTTCAGGACGGCGTTTGCTTGTCCACGGAAAAGCTGCCCGAAAAATCATCCATCCATAGGATGTATCCAAATCATAGTGTTCCAATGCCCACTTTGCTTCCGCTTCATTGATCACCCCGTCTGGCAAACATGGATTAAAGACCACGGAACAGCCGTGGGAGGTCAGCATTGTTTTCCCGTTCAATTCCAAACGAGGAATAAAGTCAAGGCAAAGTGGATTGTCTAAATCTATCTGCATTTGCTGCTCCTGCGTGAAGTATTCGCAGGAGTCGTTTTCGGGGTGTAAATCCCATTTAGTTATGAACTTGCGAATGTCTTCTTCCGGGGTACGCATACAAAAGTCCATGACGAGTCCCTTGCTGCAAGAATACGCCGCAGGAATAACCCAATGATGCCTCGCCCAGTCAAATTGCTTATTCAACCGGATTTCCGTTCCGGCATGGTCTTTTCCCGAATGTCCCCAGAAGTTTCCATCAAAGTAGACCTTCCACTCAGGCATGGTCGGTTCTGCTTCTGGGTTCATATCAACATCATAATAGTCCTCGGTGTACTTGATCTTACTATAATCAAAAGATGCTTGCAGCTTTTTGATGTATACCCACGGCTGTTCCATAGGCGTCAATTTCATTTTCTCAGCAAGCTCTGATAGCGTTCTTTGCTGATCCTGCGTTGGAGGGTTGTCCTGCAAAAAGGCTTCAAACTGGGCTTTATCCCACATCCACGCCTGTTCCAGCGCTGCCGAATCACTGCAAGCAAGGAGCAACCTCAGAAAGTCTTCAAAATCGTTTGCCAGCGGATGAACAAAATCCGGAGCCGAGTTCATGGGACTGACGGAAAATACCATACCGCCAAAGTCTCGAACAAAGCAGAAGTGGATGCCGTCCACACCCGCCCAGCCAAAAATAGATGCACCTTTTGGCGTGCAAAAGTATGGGTTGTTATCTTCACGACGCTCCACCCCTACGGGCGAAAGGTCAATACCACTTCGCAAAAATTTCTGAAACACTTTATCCATAGACCTTATGCTCCTATTAAACTTTGGTCGAAGGCAAACAGAGCCTCGTTGATCTCAAAGACATTATAGTTCCCATGCTCCACGAAATACTCCACGATGATGTCAAACTTGTTGGAGTGGGAGAGCGCAAAGCCAGCCTTCATGAGCATATCCTTCATTTCAACAAGCGGCAGCTCAAGGGCAATGGCAAACGCAATGACCGTGGGCTTGGAAGGCTTATAAGACTTGTCCGAGCGGATCTTCGAGAAGAGCTTCCGGTCAATATTCGCCTTCTTATAGCACTGCGCGTCCGTCATGCCGCGCTCATCAATCTTTCGCAGAAGCATCTCGGAAAAACTCTCGTCGATCTGTCCCAGCGCGTCATCAAGGGTTGCCGCCTTTTTGGGGGCAGCCGCCGCAGAGACGGGAGGCATGAGCTGTTCGATTGCCTCTTCACAAACGGATGCCTCGCAAGGCATGGGTTCTTCCATCCGGAAGGCGTTCATCCTGCGCAGACGCTCGGAACGATTATCAGTATGCTCATCCACATAGCGGTCATCTATGTACGCTGCAATATCGGCAAACAGCTTGCCGCTGATCTGATAGGCTTTGCGGTCAAAAATGACGATGTACACCGTCATTTCATTTTCGAGAAGGAAACTGCTAATGGTGTCAATCGCCACTTTGAGAGCCTGATCCTTCGGATAGCCGAAAATGCCGGAGGAAATCAGAGGGAACGCAGCCGATTCGCAGCCGTATTCCTTCGCCAGCATGAGCGATGTCCGATAACAGGATGTCAGTAGTTCGCGCTCACCATGCCGTCCGTCATACCAGCGCGGACCGACAGCATGAATGACATATTTGCAGGGCAGCTTGTAGCCCTTCGTGATTTTTGCGCTCCCGGTTTTGCAGCCGTGGAGCGTTTCACATTCCGTCAGCAGCTCCGGTCCTGCAGCACGATGAATGCAGCCGTCCACACCGCCGCCACCCAGCAGCGACTCGTTGGCAGCGTTGACGATGGCGTCCACCTTCATTTTCGTGATGTCATTTCTGACGATTTGAAGCGGCATGATTCTATCCTCCGTCCTATCAAAGCGGCATCGGTGTCCGGGCGATCAGAATGACCGCCAGAATCGCGCCCACAAATGCCGCTGCCCCTACGACCGCCAACACCTTTTTGTCGAGCTTCTTCTTCGCTGCCTTGCCAATCAGCGCAGCGCAAGCCATGCAGACAGCCGCAGCAACAAGCGCAATGCCCAGCGTTTCCCATAGCCAAGAAAGTTCATGTAGGATTTTCATGCGATCATCATCTCCTGTTCGTTAAACTGGAATTTATAGTCCTCTCAAAACCAATTTGCTTTTTCTTCTCGAAATACGGGAATATCACTATCTCGATATGGATTGTAATTATGAAGATTGCAACCAAACTCTTTTAATGATTTTATTTTGTTATCCTGTGTCCATACAATTAAAGATATTCCGTCAAATTCTTCAACATTTCCATTATTCATTTTGTTTTTAAAATACCACTCCACGATTGTTTGATTGCCTTGATGAAAAAATTGCTTAATCTCCCAGACAAGAACACTTCCGCGTGTATTCCATTCGTCAAACCAGTGCTTTACCGTTTTGCGGTTTTCATATTTAGGACTCCAACTCTCAGTATATACAACATCATCTGTAAAAATATTGTCAATTCCTAAATCTGCTTTCTTAATCCACATATCAAACCATAATCGGATAATTTTTTCTCTCTCGTTCATAAAGCACCTCCACAACTTCCGATTTGTCTGCCCCTTAAAGTCCAAGTCCTTCAACCCACGCCGCAAGCTCCTGATGCCCGACGTTGCCCTTGAAAACTTTGCCGTCCATCAGCTTTGCGCCTTTGCAGCTCGGCGCAAGGCGTTCGTTCGTCTTGCCAATGCCGCTTCCGCCGGAGGTTGCAAACGGGATGATCGTTTTGCCGCTCAGGTCATAACTCTCAAGGAACGTATTGATAATCGTCGGCGCAACGTACCACCAGATTGGGAAGCCCACAAAGATTGTATCGTAGTCCTTCATGTTGTCCCGCTTCACGGCAATTTCCGGTCGTGAAGCGGGATCGTTCATTTCAATCGTGCTGCGGGCGTTCTTTTCCATCCAGTTCAGATCAGCTTCCGTGTAAGGCACCTTCGGCTCAATCTCAAAGATGTCCGCGCCGATTGCCTCAGCCAGCGTCTCGGCTACCTTTGCAGTCACGCCGGACGCAGAAAAATATGCTACAAGTTTATTACTCATTGTGTTCTTCCTCATCAATCTTTTCATTTCCTTCATTCAGCATGAAGTATAGCAGAGCTTCCAGCAATGTTGCCATATAATGAAGCGACCAGTTTTCTTCCGGCTCTTTTGTCATCTTATCAAGCACGGCTCGAAAAGCCGTGGTACGGTCAATCCTTGTTTCCTCATCAATGCGGTCAAGTATGCCCTTCATTTTCAGGGCGAGTTCTTTTTCCTCGTCAGAAAGCTCCGGTATGCCAAGTAACTCAGATAGTTTCTTGTCCTGCATAATAGCATCGTATTCGATGTATGACTTGTGTTCGGCTGACATCAATTCTTCAAAGTAGTTGATAAAAATATGAACGCGAATGCCACCTTCTTCGTCCGGGGAGAAGCAGACGGTTTGCGATTTTTCTGCAATTTCTTTCAAAAATGCAAGGTCTTCTGAGTCATCGAACTCCGCAAACGGAAGAAACATATTGATTTCCGCGTGCCAACGATGATAGTCCACGATTCCCTTGATATACCCGCGGTGTTGCTTGACAAACGCATCACAGCGTTCCAGAAGATACTCGTAGTTCTTCTTGTCCTCCGGTACAATGATCTTTGGTATCTTGTCCATTGCTTCGGAGTACGCTTTCAGCATACCACAATTAACTGCGCGGTCAAACACCTCATCGCACCATTTATCGTATTCGGCAGACTCGGTTTCCCGGTAATCCTTCTCAAAGATAATATCGTCCATTGCGTTACCCCTTTATGATTTTCTCAAGCTGCATTTTGGTCGCGTTAGGCAGACGTGATTGCAGATGTTTTAGGATACGTTCTTTAGATTCCTGCGGGTCTCAATGATATTACTCATTGCTCATACCTCTTCTTCCTCGATAATTCCGTAGTCAATCAGGACGTTCTCTTCGGCGTACTTCGGGTAGACAATACCCATCATCTCATACCGGTAACGCCTCACCCTGCGAAACGACTTAACCGGTTCCGGTACATAGGCGGCAGTCTCGCAGTGCGCATACTCCGGCATTTCCGCAAGATCATCCCGAACGGCACGGATAAGCGCATCTGCCACATCATCAATGCTTTTGCCGGTCTCCACGGCAACCAGTTCGTGCTTCCGGACCGCCTTGTCCAGATCACCGGGGGAGCGAAACAGCTTATATTTCATATCATTGCCCGTCCTTTCTCTCTATCGTTCTGTCTATTCTTCCTGAAATCTGTTCTTTAGGGACGCAATCATCGCTTGTGCGGCAATGCTTAGATACAAAACTCCAATTTCATAGATAAAGTCGCGGTCGATCACGATAAAGTATTCTCTAACGTGTGTAAAAACCAGTTCCAGCAAGTCCTTGTACAGTGGATCATCAAAGGGCTTGAACCGCGTAAACTTGCTTTTGGCAGCGTCCCATGTCATAGACGCCTCGCCCTCAGCACTGGTCATCGCCTCGCAGAGAATCATGCTGACGCCCATTTTCCCGTTGCCGGTCAGGAGTTCTCCTTCGTAATAGCTGAGAAGGTCTTTCTTGCGTCGGAGCGGAACTACGTCGCAGTTGTCATCCAGCTCAAATGCAATCAGCTCCGCCGCGAGTTCCCGCCAGACCGCATATCCGGCGTTAATGGTTCCGTCCTCTTCGCGGCTGATGGTATCGTCCATGCAATATCGTTCATAGAAGTTGTCTCCGCCAAGCTCGTTGCGGGTGCAGAAGATATGCGCCAGCTCATGCAGAAGAATGTGCTTCAACTCTGCCGGATGACGCGCTATGTCTGTCCGCAGCAGGATCCCGTCCACGCCATCTTCTTTGCCAACGAAAGCGGAAGCGTGAAAGTCAAAATAGCCGTCCTCTTTATATTGATCTGTCAGGCGATCCGGGAAATACTGCTTGCAGAACTGCTCAAAGACTTCCTGCTGGTTTTCCGTCTGAAAGCAGCGCAGCACAAGATTGTCCACTCCGAACTCCGTTCCCAAGCGTTCGTTAAAGATGGAAGCGGCATAGAAAAGGGCTTCTTTATAGTCGTTGTTGTTCATCTTATTGCTATCCTTCATCCTCATTCAGCCCTCCGGTCTGACATTTTTCAGGAAGTCAGAGTGCGGTACATAAGGCAAGTTGAGCTGCCAGCCCATGCGGTTCAGTTCGTTGAGCTTGATCAGCATCAGGTTGATGTTTGTTCCCATTGCAGCCGAGAGCTGCACCACATCGTAGTCCTGCTTCATCAGGTCAATCAGCTCATCATCGTCAATGATCAGGTGTGAGGCAAACGCATTCGCCTCATATTCGTGTTTTGTGCGCATATCGAACAGCACGAACTCCGGGAGCGGTTCGTTTCCTTTGGCAAGATCACGGTGAAAGGTATCATGCCCGATCTCGTGACCGCAAACCATTTGCATGATCAGATACTCCATGTTGGAGTTCAGAAGAATATGCCGCTCTTTATGGCGGTAGGTGTACATTCCGAGCAGATCGTTCAGATTGTCAAGAAAATGGAGATGAATGCCCAGCTCACGGGCAATCTTCAAGGTATCTCTTGTTCCACAGCTTTTGACAATGCTGTTCGCCTTTTTGTATATTTCCTCGGAGCGAATTATCACGGGACCTTCACCCCTTTCATGTTGAAAACAGTCAAAGTAAATCCGTCAAGAAACCGAGACGTAGACAGTTATTCCTCTGCGTCCGTACCGGTCTTCTTGTATTTCTTCGGCGTGTATTTCTCAACATTCCGGGCTTTGGATTCCCAATATATATCCTGCAACGCCTTCATCACCGCATCCTTGTCCTGCTCGGACAGCGTACCGCCCGCAAACAAACCGGACATCCCTTCAATCAGGTCCTTTGCCTGTTTCATGCCACGGGAGCCGTACTGCTCGGATGCCTGAACCACAAACTCTTCGTCCTCGGTCAGCAGATAGTTCACATCCACCTTGAAGTATTCCGCGATTTTTCTGTAAGCGTCCTTGGTACGGGGAAAGGAAATGCCGTTCTCGTACCGGGTAATCATACGCCTGTTGATCCCTAGTGCATCGGCTACTTCCTGCTGGGTCAGCTTCCGCTTCTCCCGTTCAGCCTTGAATTTCTCTCCAAACGTCATTTTGGTAATCACTCCTGTTCACAAAAAGTTTGCGACATCAAATTGCGCAAGTCTATTGACAAAGGCACTTGAAGTGCGTATAATAATGACTGAGCAATCCAACTACTCATAGTATATCCTGAATTGCTCATCCTGTCAAGGGGCATGAGTAGTTGTACACGAAAAAGTAACATCTTTTGAGCAGTTCAAATGGACAGGCATTTATGCTGCCGAAGATCATCCGTACCGGCATACACCGGTATGAGGGAACAGGAGTGAGAAAAACGGAAATGGCTACACAGTACAGAAAAGCATACGTCCCGGTTACGCTGGATGTGGACAAGGAGGGGGCAATCCTCCCTCGCCGTATCTGGTGGGACAACGGTGTAATCTTTCAAATCGACCAGATTCTATACAAATGCCGCGCCACATCCAAAAAGGTTGGGGGCGGAGGCATCCGTTACACAGTTCAGATTCGCGGAAAGGAGTCATTTCTTTTTCACGAAGGAGACAAGTGGTTCGTCGAAGCAAAGGAGGACAACTGCTCATGATTTTATCCCAGCACCAACTTGAAGAAATTGCAGCCTCAACAACGAAGGACTTCAACCGGTTCTTTTTCGGGGATGAGGCGGACAAGCCCGACCGATCAGCTTTGCCAACACCCATTGATCAGTTTGCAAAGAATTATCTCGGTCTTCGCGTATCATTCGCCCGTCTCTCGCCGGATGGAAGCATCTGCGGTGTCACTGCCTATGCCGACACTGAGTACAAGATCACGGAACTTGGTATTACGCGCACACTGGCTTTGAAGCGTAATCAGGTCATCTTGGACGAGAGCTTCATTCGATCCGGCAACGTGCAGCGGCTCTGCGCCAAGCGCAGATTTACCCTTGCCCACGAGTGCGCCCATCAGATTCTCTTCCAACTGGAATCGGAAGAGGTAAAGGCTTCCTGCGAAATGAAATATTCCGCACGGACAGCCTATACGCCGCGAGAGCTGAAAACCCGCGAGGACTGGAACGAGTGGCAAGCAAATGTCTTGGGCGCGGCGATCCTGCTTCCTCAAAAAGAGGTTGACCTGGCAATGCGTCGGTTTGCAGAAACGCCGCTGATCAATTACGAGGGGAGGTATTCGTATGGTGATCACTTAACGCTGCGCCTTTTCTGCCGGTTGTTCGGTGTCTCCAAGACAACGGCGTCTATCCGCCTTCGTCAGCTCGGCTACATGGTAGATCGTCCATTCAGTGAGTATGTTGACCCATTGGAGGTGTGGTAATGAAGAGAGCATCCATTCGGGTTCAGGAACCGACGCCGGAGCTGATCGAAAAAATCCGCAGGGCAAGAGTTGCCATTTCCCAGCAAAAGCCCCGATACCTGAAATGTCCCTATTGTCAGCATAATGCCATTGCTGTCTACGAGGACACGAGAGGTCATGTAGAATCCAAGTGCAAGAAATGCGGGCGGATCACAGTCTTTGATGTGCTGAATATGAGAAGACTGCGACCGCGTACCAAGTAAAAACCGGAGGACAAGCCTCTGTTCTAAAATAAAATATATGTCATAGCTGAGCTGTGGAGCCGCCTGATAGGTGAAGTCATCCTAATGCCGCATGAGACAGAGTTTAATTGCTCTGTTTTATCGGCATGGGATTCAAACCTCACCGTCATGCGGCTCTTTTTCTGTCTTCACCCTTCCCGCTGCTCCCGCGCAGCGGAAAGGATGAACAATGAAAATCCCTAAGACCCCTATCGCGTTCGATTACGACCTCTGGACTACGGAGGACGGCAAGTGCATGGTGCGCGTGAAACGAACCGGCGAAGTTTCCGAGGTTGACCGCAAGGTTATGAGAATCCTTCGCGCAGAGGAAAAGCGGATCAGACGCTCGTATGGCTCTGACAACACCTCTGAGGATGAGGACGGCGCAGAGAAAATTTCTGATACCGTGCTGTCCCTTGACGCTATGCCGGAGGACGATGTGAAGTCCGCTGCATGGCTGGCAGACTCCCGCGACTGCATGGAGGAACTGATTACCGCCCTCAAAGAGAAGGAGCTTCTTTCCATTCTGACCGAGAAGCAGCGCGAATTGTATCTTGCGATGACCCGTGAAGGACTGACTCTTCGAGAGTTTGCCCGAAGGAAAGGCATCGGCATCAGAGCTGCATTTGACCTCAAAGCAGCGGTGCAGAAAAAATTTCAAAGAATTTTTTGAGCGGTACTCAACAAACGGCAAAAAGATGTCCGTTGTAAAGTGAAAGGGTCAATCAGACCACTTCACTGCTCCTTGAAAACTGAATAGTTCAGTGCTGCGGATCTTTCCGCTTCTGCGAAGCAACACAGCTTCCGACGCCAAGACCTCCCGAAAGGGAGTGAGCGACCTCCGGAGAGCTA
>Ga0255341_1000058_pt1 | contig 204599 bp, 164 predicted proteins | sample wastewater_treat_8_FD_192418 | JGI IMG/M metagenome (GOLD analysis project Ga0255341, IMG submission 192418) | Wastewater microbial communities from Lulu Island WWTP, Vancouver, Canada - plant12 | ecosystem: Engineered > WWTP > Wastewater > Unclassified | place: Canada: Vancouver, British... | reverse complement strand
AAAAATTGGCCGGAAATGCAGGTTTGCGAGTGGACATTGTGGACTTAACCGTCAATCATAATGTAACTCATGCCGCTCCCGGAAGCGAATCGATAAAGAAAACCTATTTCTTACCGAGCTTAAACCTTAAATACGACATAAATGATAAAAACAGCTTGAGGTTGGGAATAGGTAAAACATACACTTTGCCACAATCAAAAGAGATCTCGCCTTACCAATATGTAAATATTTCCTTCGCGAGCCAGGGTAATCCCAACATCAGGCCCTCGGATAACTACAACGTGGATTTAAAGTGGGATTTCTACATAACCAATAGCGAACTGCTCTCGGTTACCACTTTCTATAAGTATATACAAAATCCCATCGGACGTGTAGATCAGGGCAACTCCGCCGGACTGCTCACCTATGACAATATCGGCAAGAACGCCACTGTAGGCGGAGTTGAGCTGGAATTTCGTAAAAACATTTTTAATCGGTACGATACCCGGCTCGAGAAATCAAACCGTCTCTCCTTCGGCCTGAACGCCTCCTACATCTACACCGACCTGATGCTCGACATACTCAATACGGATCCTCGTAAAACCAAATTGGAAGGTGCTTCTCCTTTTTTACTGAATGCCGATTTATCCTATAATTTCAGGAAATCCGATAAAAATTTTACCGCATCCATCATTTTCAACTATTTCAGCGACAGAGTGCACACTATCGGCACAAAAGGATTCAGAGATATTATTGAAGAGGGAGTTCCTACGTTGGATTTTGTCGCATCATATGGATTCAACAAATATTTTTCCATAAACTTCAAAGCTGCCAATTTGCTGAATGCCGCTTACCGTTTGTCACGTGAAAGCAATGTTTCCGATGATAACATAGTGTTGAATGAGTTCAAAAAAGGACAAAATATCAGCCTCGGCATAAGCTATCAATTTTAATATTAATTATAAGAAAAACTAATTTTAACTATTATCACAATGAAAAAAATTCTTTTTTACTTGCTTCTGAGCACCGCACTGGTATTTACTGCTTGCGAGGATCCTATTACTCCGGATAAAGAGGAAGACAAAAACTTGTCCGGCTCCATCACCGATGTCAGAACTCTTGATGCAACGGTTGAATATATGTTGGTAGGTCCGCTCCTCGTTGAAGATGGTGGCGTACTGAATATTCCCGCAGGAACAACTATCAAAGCGAAAAAGGGATTCAGCAGCTATATTTTGGTTTTACAGGGTGGTAAAATCAATGTAAACGGCACGGCTGAAAAACCCGTTACCATGACTGCCGATATTCCCAATGCCGAGCAAGGATACTGGGGTGGATTGGTTATCAACGGTAAAGCTCCCCTCGCCGATCCGAAAGAGAAAGGTTCTACTGAGATCAACTCTGCTTACCTCTATGGAGGCAGCGATCCAAAAGATAATTCAGGCTCCATTACCTATCTGAAACTTGAATTCACCGGAGCTCGTTCCAGCGCAAACGTTGAGCATAACGGACTTACTCTAAACGGTGTTGGTAACGGCACAAAGATTGAGAATATCTACATTCCCAACGGGGCCGATGACGGAATCGAGTTTTTCGGAGGTTCTGTAAATGTAAAGAATCTGCTGGTTGTAAACTCCGATGACGATATGTTTGACTTTACACAAGGTTACAACGGAACATTGGAAAACTGCTACGGTATTTGGGAAACCGGATATGTGAGCAGCGAATCTGACCCCCGCGGTGTAGAGGCTGACGGCAATCTGGACGGATTATCTCCCGAACATCCCAATCAGTCCGATTTTAAGATTAAAAACATGACAATTGATCTTCGCTTGGCACCCAGCACAACAGAGGGTTGTTATATGCACGATGTAATTAAAGTGCGCAGAGGAGCCAAAGCTACTATCGAAAATGCGTTGGTAAAGGGACAGGGACAGGCTAAAGATTTAGTTGACTTAACAGACAAGAAGGGTGATGGACAGGAATCAACTACGATTTCCATAACCAATTCCTTATCAACTAAAATTAATGGTAAAGAAGTGAACGGAACCGGAAAGGTTACCATAAAAGCAGGTAACACCGGATGTCCTACAAACATTTTCGGTTGGACAGGATATCAACTTTAATTTTGGATGTTCATCACATTTGATTTATAAATAAAAATAAAGGTATTTCGGGCAACCGAAATACCTTTAAATTGCTTATAATTGCTTAATAAATAATTTAAAAAGCCATGAAGCATAAAATAACCCTCTTATCGATGCTATTGTTGGTGGTGTGTACCATACAGGCTCAAACTTCCAAAAAAACTCCACAGTTGTATCAAAACGAAGGTATTTATTACCGTGATAGGGCTCAAAATGAACTCTATACCGGCGATTACCGCGAATACTACGACAACAATACGCTCAAACTCGAAATGCAGATTAAAAACGGTTTGCCGGAAGGTACCTATATCATTTACTTCGAGAATCGCAAACCGCAAGAAATACGTTCATACAGAGAGGGAAAACTTCATGGATTGTGGCGTAAATATGACATTTCCGGACAGCTCATATCGGAAGCTGAGTATAAAAACGGGAAAAAACACGGCACATGGCGCATTTGGGACGAATTGGGAACTCAACGCTATGAAATCAATTACAATGATGGCAACAAGACCGGATTCTGGCGGATGTGGGATGAAAAAGGTATTCTGATTGACGAAAAAAAGTATTAGACGTTCGTTGATAAGTTGCTGAAAACTTAACAAAAATGTAATCTTATTGTAACAGCCTCGTAACATTGATGGTTCATATTTGTATCGTAAAAAAGTTCCAAAAATGAAAATTATTTTAGTTCTAATTGCTGCTGTTTTGTTGTCAATCAACGCATCTGCTGCCGACGATAATAAAGAAGATAAGACGGCGAAAAGTAACAACACAGAAGTTGCGTATAGCATACAAACTGTTGATGTCCAAGGTTCTGTAATTGATGGTAAAAGTCATGAATCGTTGGCCGGAGCTGCCATTTTTGTCGATGGAGCAAAATATTACTCCGATTTGGAGGGTAACTTCTCTATTTCCAACTTAAAGCCGGGTAAACATACTCTTAGAGTTGAGTTGATTTCATACCAGCCCGCTGAGATGGAAATATATTTAAAAAAGGGTCAAAAAATAAATATCAGCCTGATTCAGGAATAATTAGTTGGTGAATAGCAAAAGTCAAGTCCATTTTTGCTGAAAAGTTTTGAGGGTTTTCGAATAGTTTTTCCCGTAGGGCAGGCTTGCCCTACGGTTTTATTTTTTAATTATATCTCATATTCGATAAACTTATGAACACTAAGATAACGGCAAAGGAAAATTCACTTCAAGCTCTCCTGGATAAAGTGGTGGACGGCTTAATCCCGGTCTCTCCTTCAGAACGATGATTTCATTAACTCAACAATTATTGAAGAAATGAGAGATAAAAGCAATGCGATTACAATTTTCAATGCCCGAATTATCGGGATCTTCTTTCTATTGGCTTTTTTAGCCTATGGTCGCGGAAGTCATCGTAAAAAACGTGTCCGGGTATGAGAAACAGACTCTTTTTGGTTATAGTGATAATTGTCCTGGCAGTAATACTTGCTGCCGGTATTTTCGCATACAGAAATTTAACTTACGACTATCTTAATGAACGTTTTTTGGAAAAATCCGGATTTAAAGCAGGTTTCACCGAAAATGTAGCCAAGTTGGAAGATGGTTCGGAAATTTATTACATAGAAGGTCCGGAGAATGGACCAAGCCTTCTTTTACTGCATGGTCAGCAAGTAAACTGCTATGACTATGCTAAAGTGCTACCAAAACTTTCAAAACATTTTCATGTTTTTGCTCCCGATTACTACGGACACGGAAATTCATCAAAAAATCCTGCCAAATATAATGCCGTAGCAATAGGGAACGATCTGGTTTGGTTCATCGAAAACGTCATTAAGGAAAAGGTATATATATCGGGGCATTCATCAGGAGCCTTGCTTGCTGCAATGGACGAAAAAGATGCTCTAAAAGTTGTCGATTTAGTGCCTGAGAGCAGATATGTGGGAGATTTCCAATCCGCACATGATATACACGACGACCTGCCTGACGAATATATTCAGGTTTTACTCGATTTAAAGGCTCAATTAGCAGAAAACGATAATAAACTAAATTTAAAATGAGAAAAACATTCATAAAAGAGAGATTTGAACTTATTGAAAGGAATAGGGGTCAAAGAGTTAAATTTTTTACCGAAGAGGCAATAAAACTCCTGCCTGAACCTTTGAAAAAATACCTTCGCGTTTGTGGTTATATTGACAGACCGATCCCCGTAAATGCCAATGTTTGTTGGAGCGAGAGCTGGTTGAAAACAGCTCCGAAAAATAAGTGGCAAAAACTCAGGACACTGCAATTCAACTCCGTGAAGCCGCTGGGAAGGTCAGCCTATATGAAAATTTTGAGTATGCCTGTTGCAGCAAGGGATTTATATCGCGATGGCTATGGAGAATTGAAGGTTAAGCTGATGAATTGGATAAAGGTAGCTTTCGATAACAGCAAAGAAGTGGCGCAATCGGCACTGATAACCACGTTCTGTGAGTTTATGCTTATTCCGAGTTATCTGCTTTTGACTAATGTTAAATGGGAAGGAATAGATGATAATTCCGTAAAAGGAACGCTCGCAGATCACGGGATTGAAGTTTCCGGGATTTTCCACTTTAACGACAAGGGATTTTTCACCCATTTTGAAACATTCGACCGCTTTTTTACAGTTGCCAAAAACAAATACGAGAAAGTTAAGTTTTCCGTTGTTGTGGATAGATATAAGCGCCAGAAGAATTTAAAAATCGGTGAAAAGGTCAAAGTTATGTGGCATTTGCCGGAAGGCGATTACGAATATTACAAAGGCACCATCGATAAAATAGAGTTTAACGTTTTTGAATAAAAAGGAGAACAGAAATGAAAAAATTAAGAACAGGCATTACGCTCATAGTGTTGGGTAATGTACTTTATGTATCAAAAGACCTTTTTGCCAATATAGGGCCAAATGCTTTTGGGGAATTTGCCGAAGGATTTTTATTGGGAATGGGAGTCGGTCTCAACGTAATTGGTATAATTCTGGTTTTTATCTATTTGGCAAGGGCAACAAAAAAGGATCAACAATAGTTGAGGTAGATAGATGAACGGAATTTTCAAGTAAAAAGATGAAAAATAGTGAACGAGTAATTTATGGGCTATTATTAACAATAATCGTGTTTCTATTAGCCGGTTTTGCCGGTAGAGTAATCAATTTGAACCTTCAACCGGTACCCTCTTCATTTGTAAGCGACTCAGTGATGTTGATACTTTCCATAGTATTGATATGCAGCTTGAGAAAGTATGTGAATTATAAAATCGCATGGCCAAAGTTTAAAAAAATATGGAAGCCGATATTGTTTGGATTTTTGTCAGCAGTAATAATAAACTCTCTTATAGAGGTCATCGGGAATGCCTGTGGTATTGAATCGGAACATCATTATGTCTTTGATGTGATGTCTCCATTACAGTTTTTCCTATTTGTATTCATTATGGCAAGTACGGCAGAAGAGGTACTGTTTCGCGGTTTTCTTCAGAATATCCTCAAACCTCTCCGGACAAAAGGGATCAAACTGTTTAAAAGGCATATCAGTCTGCCGGTAATCATTGGCGCGATTGTATTCTCATTGGCTCACTTGAGTCTGCTAGCTTCAGGTGCAGGAGCATATTTCATTTTCAGAACCCTTACTTTCACTTTTGTGCTTGGGTTGATTGCCGGTTATTATCAGGAAAAATATGACAACAATGCCTATGCAATCATTGTCCACATGTCCGGAAATTTAATGGGTCTGATAGGAGCTCTGATAGGGACGGCTAATCTTGGCGTCTGACATTAAGGAATCTTTCAGCAGGCCTGTTAATCTTTCCGTCAAACTCTTGATGGTGCTTTTGAAGCCGTTGCGTCAGCAATATTCGGTACGAAAGAAATCTAAAAAAAGCTAAAAAACCGGTTCACAAGCCCTTATAATCATTGTGATAAGGTTGTAATACAACTTTAACACTATTTTAATATTGGTGTAATTACTTTCGCAAAAGACTTCACCAACACTTCTTATATTTGTACTAAATCTTTTAACTTAAAAAGTTGATATTATGAATAAAAACATACCTCGCGAAAAATGTACTAATAAATTCAGTACGGTCGTTTTGATTGGTAGTCTGCTTATTTTGATAGGTTTGCTTCTGCTTGCATTTAACTTAGGCTGGCTGGATCCCTCATTCAAATGTATCCTCATTTCCTGGCCGATGCTTTTAATAGTTTTGGCAATCATTGGTTATTTCAAAAAACAAATATTGTTTCCCACAATTTTGTTGTTTACGGGAGGATTTTTTCTTCTGCCGCGTCTGGAGAGAGCGTATCCCGGAATTTTAGGGGAATTAGGTAAAAACTTTGCATCCAACTATTGGCCCTTTTTGTTGATAGCCATCGGTTTGATACTCATAATCGGGGTTGCTGCAAATAGGAGGAAAAGAGTATCCTTTAAAAAACATATCATTGGTAGAAACGAGACTACAGACGGAACCGGAGGCTGGATAATAAAAGATATAGTTTTCGGAGGCGCAGAGAGTCTCTTTCTCGAACCTGAGCTAAAAGGCGGAGATATAGATGTGGTTTTTGGAGGAATAGTTATCAATTTACGTCAAACCACTTTGCCTGAGACTACCGTGTATCTTAATGTAGATGCCGTTTTCGGTGGCATTACGCTCTACGTTCCCGAAAATTGGTGCGTAAACTCTAATATCGATTCTCTTTTTGGCGGTTACAGCGATAAACGCCCCAATGCCACTATTGCAAATGGAGAGTGCAGCAGTAAACTAATTATACAAGGCTCTCTGATTTTCTCAGGATGTACTGTTCAATAATTTGTAATTAATAAATATCGTTTCGTATGAAGAAATTGTGCGTGTTGCTGCTTCTGGTTTTATCGGCATCGGTAAGTTCAGCGCAGAGTGGTTTGGTGGGGACAGTAAGAGGTAAAGTCGTTTCAGGCGACCCTAATAATGAATTGGTTCAAGCTGCAATCCATGTCGAGGGCAGTGATCCGGTGATAGGAACTGTAACTGACGAAACAGGAAGTTTTTCTTTCAAAGTTCCGGTCGGAAGACAAAGGCTGATAGTTTCCAGTATGGGATTCCTGTCGCAAGAGATCGATGTGTTGGTAAACACAGGGAAAGAGGTTATGATGAATGTGGTTTTGGAGCCTGCATTCGAAGAGTTGACAGGTGTAGAGTTTGTGGCAAGCCGGGATAAAAGCAGGCCGATAAATCGATTGTCCGTAACAGGAGCAAGAACTTTCAGTACGGAAGAAACTTTTCGATTTGCAGGTTCGCTCGGTGACCCGGCGCGTATGGTACGTAGCTTTGCGGGAGTTATTCCTGCCAACGATTCACGAAATGACATTATAATAAGAGGCAACTCCCCCATAGGCGTTCAGTGGTCATTGGATGGCGTGGAAGTCGCTAATCTTAACCACTTCAATACCGGCATTGGTATGACAGGTGGGCAAGTCACCTTGCTGAATACCAACCTGCTCTCCAATTCGGATTTTCATATGAGTGCCTGGCCAGCCTCCTATGGCAATGCCTTGGCAGGCATATTCGACCTTAAAATGAGAAAGGGAAACGATAAGAAACATGAGTTTTGGGCACAGATGGGCTTTAATGGTATAGAATTGGGATCGGAGGGTTATTTCTCAAAGAAAAGCACTTCGTCTTACCTTGTTTCCTATAGATATTCCATCCCCGATCTGATGGAGAAGATGGGTTTTTATAAGGGTATAACACCTAAATACCAGGACCTCACCATGAAACTCGATTTTGATTTAAACGAGAAAAATCATCTTTCCATAATCGGATTGTGGGGTATTAGCGGAATTGAGTTTGTCACATCAGAGGTAACTCAAATTGATGTTGATGCAAATTTCTTTCAGAAAACGGATCAACGAATAGCCGTAAATTCCAAGACATTGATAGTTGGAGCTACGCACAGCGTCGATTTTACGCCCAAAACAAAGCTCACCACTCTTTTCTCCTTCGTAAGGAGCGATACCCATATGCCGGTAGATACAATGTCTCTCATACAGCCTAATGCGGAGTGGAAAACGCTTTGGGATGAGAATGCGCTGGAGGATAAATATTCGCTCCACACCAAACTCGAGCATCGATTTACCTACAACTCATCAATAGAGGCCGGAGTAAAGTATGATCTATACAATGTCACCTATCTGGAAAAAGAGGCATTCAGTGATGAGAGAGGACTTTTTTCCAATGTTGATGAGAAAGGTTTTTTCAGTCTTGCGCGAGCTTATGCTCAGTATAGACACAATATAACATCGAAATTGTTGTTGACGGGCGGAGTCCATGGAATGTATCTTCATTTAAACAAAACTTATGCAGTTGAGCCAAGGCTTGGCCTCCGTTACACACCTGCACCGAAGCATACTCTTGCCTTGGCAGGCGGACTATACAGCCAAATGATTCCACGTTCCTTCTATTTCATCCGAACCCTTACTCCGCAAGGCGAGATTGAATACAGCAACAAAATGCTTGGCTTTATGAAGAGTGCACATGCCGACGTTTCGTATGATTGGGCTTTTGCTCCCGATTGGCATCTAAAAGTGGAGACTTACTATCAATGGCTTTATAATATACCCGTAAGGAAGGATCCCGACGCAACTTATACGATGTTACAGATAGGTGGCGCAGGTGACAATGTAATCATGAGGGAGGGAAATCTTGTAAATAAAGGAACGGGACAAAATTACGGAGCGGAATTTACCATTGAAAAGTTTATGAGTAAAAATTATTATCTCCTGTTCAATTCCACCATTTACAGATCAACCTACACAAACGGATTCAACAAAAAAGAGTGGAGTACCATTTTCGACGGGAGATATCTCTTTAATCTTGCTTCGGGTTACGAGTTACCGCTTAAGAAAGGGTGGACAATATTTGCCGATATAAAGGGATCATTGGCAGGCGGTACTCGTTACACTCCCGTTTTGGAAGATCAAAGCAGAATGGAGCACAGGATAGTGTACGATAATACCCGCATAAATGAATTGCAAGTACGCGACTATTTCAGAATTGATTTACGAATAGGTTACAGGAAAAACTGGAAGAGGGTTACAGACGAATTGTTTATAGACTTTCAAAACTTGACCAATCGAAAAAATCTTTACGGTATCTTCTATGATATTGAGACGGGCTCCTATAAGGAGATGTTGTTACAGGGCTTTTTCCCAATGGTAACATATAGAATCAACTTTTCCATAAGCAAGAAAAAATAGAAACTATCAAATGAATAAATTGAAAAAGCAATCTATTTTTTGCGGACTTTTTTCGATTGCATTTTTTTATATCTGTTGGGGAATTTCTCAATTCCTAAGCATTGAGATGCAACGTCCTCTGCTGTCAAGTCTGTTGTTTTCAATTGTATTTACCGGTTTAATCGGATGTTTAATTCCAATATATTTCAAGAATAATTTTCGTTGGAGCTACAATGCACCAAGCTCAAACAGAATATTGGGCTATGGTTTTTTGCTTTTGGCAATTATCTTTTCAACACTTTTATCCGGCGCGCTTTCAAAGGTTGTTGAATTGAATTATTCCCGGATCTTGATTTTGAAATATATACTGCTGTTTTTTCCAATGTCATTGGGAATCGGCTTGTTCGCATTCTTATTAATTCCGAATTTGATACAAGGTTGGAAAAACGACAAAAAAAGAAGTGCGCTGTTAGTGATTTCAATCGGCATGTTTTTTTTCCTCGCGTTTTATGTCGATTCATTGTTTCAAGATATAGCATTGGCTGGCACCATGGGACTTATCGGACTATTGCTCGGACTGGGCTATATCTTTCTTAGAAACTTTTGGATTGTCTACTCGGCACTTTTCATAATAATGTTAGTAAACACTTTGGCGGATAATAAATATGACGATTACAGTTATTGGATTGTGATTGTAAGCACTCTGCTCTCCTTAACAATATTAGCACTTGACTATATATGGAACAGGAAGAGGAAACATTTAAACCTATAAAGGGAATGGACTATTTAAATACTATCAACGGAATCATTTTCTTTTACTAAACGGTAAATGGACTCTTCGTCACGGAAAAACAGGATATATCAATCCCCCTGTTACAGCGTATATAATCTACAAAACAAAAAAATTCCCCCTATATTTTGAACATATGTTCAAACCTTTTATTATCTTTACTCTGTAAATAAGAAACTTAGGTCATGTACAAAACAGTGTAGAAGAATCAAATCTTTACACCAATGTCGGGATTTAAGCCATGCGATGTCCCTCATTGCACAAAATTCTCTCAATATTTGGAGAATGACTAATACCCAACATAAAACAAATTTTACACTCCAAGAAGCTTTAATACAACTTGGCTATGATTGGCATGAGAAAGATTATTTTTTCTGCCACGGCGCATTTCCGATAATTGAGAATTCAACGGCCGATATGCAAAACTATTTGGGTATCATGCTTTGCACCGATGGGGATATTGATGTCAGTATCAATGAAGTAGATTACACTCTGACAGCTTCCACCTTGCTTATTGCATTCCCATCTTCCATTGTGCATATTGTTCGTTCAAGAAGACATTACAATGGCATTTTGGTGTTCGTGGCACGTGATTTCTTGTCAAAACATATCATTAATGCTCAACTTGTACATCCTTTTCGACTAGTTTCCAAAAATCATTATACACTCGTCGAGCTTACAAAGGAAGAACAGAAAAATCTTATCGATATTTATAAAATTATTTTCAGAAAGAGAAAAGCCAAAGGTTCTGATTTACAGCTCGAAGCATTGCGAAATCTGTTATTGGCCGCTATTTGTGAGGTAGCCGAAATTTTCCTCAAAAGTAATAAAGTTGAAATTCGTTCAACAAGGAATGAAGAGATTACCGATGCTTTTCTAAATTTACTTATCAAACCCATAAAAATAAGTCATAAAACTGCCTACTTTGCAGGTAAATTGAATGTCTCACCCAAATATCTGATTCATGCAGTTAAAGCGACTACCGGAAAGTCACCGGGTTTTTTTATCAATGAGAAAATAACTGATAATGCTAAATTGCTGTTAGGGGATTACAGCCTTAACATCAGTCAAATTTCCGAAAAGCTTGGTTTCTCCGAAGTATCATCTTTCAGCAGTTTTTTCAAAAAACACACTAATCTATCTCCCACCTTATATAGAGAGCAACTCTAAAATGCTCAAAAAGTGAATTTCAAGCAAGTTTATGTGAATTTCAAAATAGGAAACTCTTGTTTGGATTAGCTAACTTTATACTGATATTTATCACAAAAAAATATGCTTTTCAAAAAAAAGCAACGAAAAATGATGAATATTGGAAATAAATATTTGTAAAAATAAAAAGGAGGTACCTGCCATGAAGAGAACATTTAAAGAAAGTATGCAAGCATTTGCAGTAAAGCAAGCTCTTCACTACCTTGACGAAGATCCGGAAAAGGATTTTCCGAAAATCATAAGATGGGCTGAAAAATTTGATAAAGGGGGTAAAAATGCACGTTTAATCCAACCCTTCCATAATTTTATCAAGGATCCGGATAATAACTGGAACATAATGATCAAGAGTCTTTGGACTGACATAGATCGTGATGTTTTCAAAGTTTTCTTTGAGAATTTTATTGTCAATGCTTCCTTGGCCGCGAGACACCGACATGTAAAATATAGAGAAGAACATGGATGTAATATTCCCTGGGCTATTTTAATGGATCTTACATCCGCCTGCAATTTAAAATGTATGGGATGTTGGGCGGCGGATTACGGCAATAAATTGAATTTGGAATATGAGGTTCTTGATGATATTATCCGTCAGGGCAAAGAGTTGGGTACATACATGTATATTTACTCCGGCGGGGAACCGTTGGTTCGCAAAGATGATATCATTCGTTTGTGTGAAGCCCATCCTGACTGCATGTTCCTCGCTTTCACCAATGGAACTTTGATAGATGAGAAGTTTGCAGATGAAATGTTGCGTGTAAAGAACTTCATACCGGCTATCAGCATTGAAGGATTTGAGGAAGCGACCGATTATCGTCGAGGTAAGGGAACTTACCAAAGAGTTAAGAATGCCATGCGTATTTTGAAAGAGAAAAAACTGGCGTTTGGCGCATCCTGTTGCTATACCTCTAAAAATATCGATTCTCTCAGTTCGGAAGAATATATCGATATGTTAATCGAGTCAGGGGCAAAATTTGCATGGTTCTTTCACTATATGCCTATCGGCAATACGGCTGTTCCCGAACTCTTGCCTTCACCTGAACAACGTGAGGTTATGTACCATAAAATAAGAGAATACAGAAAGACCAAACCAATTTTTACAATCGACTTCCAAAATGACGGTCAATATGTTAAGGGTTGTATTGCCGGTGGTCGCAGCTACCTGCACATTAACGCCAACGGTGATATCGAACCTTGTGCCTTTATTCACTACGCAGATTCCAATATCAGAACTCATACACTTCTGGAGGCCTTAAAACGACCCCTCTTTATGGCGTATAAAGAAGGGCAACCTTTTAATGACAATTTGCTCCGTCCTTGTCCGATGTTGGAAAATCCGGAGTGTTTATGCAACATGGTCAAGAAGTCCGGTGCTCATTCGACCGATATGCAGTCTCCTGAAAACATTGACGATTTGTATGCCAAGTGCAAGCCCTATGCAGACCGCTGGGCTCCAAAAGCTGATGAACTCTGGGCAGCAGGTCATAAGTAGTATTCATCACAAAACGAATTGTATCAAACACCCTTTCCTCATTTATAAAGAACGACAAGACGGAGACAATCCCGAGTCGTTCTTTTTTATGCTCTGAAATAAATGTATATCTTTATAGGCAAATGAAACAGGCCAATGCAAAAAAATAAGAAACCATTCTATAAATATCTGCTTAACTGTTTTCTCTTGATGCTTCCGATCATGATATGGAATATTCTCTTTACAGAGAAATTGCCTCAAGAGTATCAACCGGAAGTATTTTGGAAAGAGATTCCTGCCTGGTTGAAATATGCTGAAAACATCTCCAGAATCTTTCTTTTCATTCTTACCATATTGATGCCCCTGAGCATTTTCACCTCAACACAAAAATGGGGACTTATTCTATATATAGGCGGGACAATACTTTACTTTACCTCCTGGCTTCTCTTGATTTTCTCTCCTGACAGCGCATGGAGCAACAGCATCTTCGGCTTTATGGCGCCCGCATACACCCCGTTGTTGTGGTTAACGGGAATCGGACTTATCGGCAATTCATTCTACTTCAATCTCCCTTTCAGACGTTGGTTTTTCATTTTGGTCTCAATCCTATTCCTGATTTTTCATAATTGGCACACATTGACAATCTTTCTTAGGAGACATTGATTTACAATATCTTAAGCATTATATTTGCGAATATTTAAAATTTGTTTCGTATAGAGAAAAATAAAGTTATCGATAATATGTTCAATCACGACCGACATGAAAGAGATAGCAAAAGAAATTAAAGCCGCATTCGATCCTTATTACCAAGCACCGTTATATGTCTGGGAATATTTTGCACTACGAGGCGAAATTGTTGAAAAACAAAAAAACGAAATCCTAAAAAAGCACAACGAAGTAGCCGGTGATTTTTATTTTATTCTCGAAGGTTCAGGCGGTCTTTTGTTGTATTCAAACAACAATTATATTTGTGTCGAACTGTGTTACGAGGGTGATTTTTTGCTTGATTACATGTCCTTTCTTACCAATCAACCTACTGGCATTGAAGTTGTTTGTTTTGAAAAATGCAGACTATTCAGAATGAGCCGTAAAAACTTTAACGAGCTTTCACAGACCGATTATGGCAAGATTATTTGCCAAACAGCAGCCGAAATTTCATTCGTTAACAGACAAGCACAGCAAATAGATATTTTGACTAAAACAGCTGAGCAACGATACATCGAAATACTTGAAAAACAGCCACATATATTACAACGAACACCCAACAAATACATTGCGTCCTACTTGGGAATTGCACCTGAAAGTTTAAGTAGAATTAGGAAAAAAATTTTCTAACCCCATTTATTAACGTTTGTTAGGTTTTATATACTTAGCGCCCTTTATTTTTGTAAAAATAAATATGTTAGAATGAAACAATTGTATGTGTTGCTGCTTCTATTATTACCAGCATCGGTAAGTATGGCGCAGAATGAGTTAGTAGAGACAGTTAGAGGTAAAGTAGTATCGGGCGATCCTAATAATGAGTTGATTCAAGCTTCAATCTATGTTGCGGGCAGCGAACCTATAATAGGAACTGTGACTGACGCAACCGGAAATTTCTCTTTTAAGGTACCGGTTGGGAGGCGCAAGATAATAATCAGTAGTGTCGGATTTCTGGTACAAGAAATTGATGTTTTGGTGAATACGGGCAAAGAAGTCATGCTAAGCGTAATTTTGGAGCCTGCATTCGAAGAGTTGACAGGAGTGGAGTTTGTGGCAAGTCGCGATAAAAGCAGGCCGATAAATAGGTTGTCCGTAACAGGAGGCAGGACTTTCAGTACGGAAGAAACTTTCAGATTTGCCGGATCACTTGGTGACCCTGCACGTATGGTACGTAGCTTTGCAGGAGTTATTCCGGCAAACGATTCACGAAATGACATTATAATCAGGGGTAACTCCCCTATAGGCGTTCAGTGGTCATTGGATGGAGTGGAGGTTCCTAATCTGAATCATTTCAACACCGGCGTAGGTATGACGGGGGGACAGGTTACCCTGCTTAATACCAACTTACTCTCCAACTCGGACTTTCATATGAGTGCCTGGCCGGCCTCCTATGGCAATGCTTTGGCAGGCATATTCGACCTTAAAATGAGAAAGGGAAACAATAAGAAACATGAGTTTTGGGCACAGATGGGTTTCAACGGTATTGAATTGGGGTCGGAAGGTTATTTTTCAAAGAAAAGCACTTCATCTTACCTTATTTCATATAGATATTCAATCCCCGACCTGATGGAAAAGATGGGGTTTTATAAAGGAATAACACCTAAATATCAGGATATCACCGTAAAACTGGATTTTGATTTGAATGAGAAAAACCATCTTTCCATAGTCGGATTATACGGCACTAGCGGGATTAAGTTTGTTACGTCTGAAGTGACCCAAGTTGATATTGATGAAGAATTCTTACAAAAAACAGATCAGCGAGTCGCTATAAATGCCAAAACATTGGTAGTTGGAGCCACACATAGCGTTGATTTTACCCCTAAAACAAAGCTCACCACTCTTTTTTCTCTCGTTAGAAGCGACACCCATATGCCGGTGGACACTATGTCTTTAGTAGAACCCGGTGCGGATTGGAAAACACTTTGGGATGAGAGTGCACTGGAGGACAAATACTCGCTACACACTAAACTGGAACATAGATTTTCCTACAACTCATCCATAGAAGGAGGTGTGAAATACGATTTATATAATGTAAAATATCTGGAAAAACAGTCATTCAGCGATGATAGAGGACTTTTTACCAATGTGGATGAGAAAGGTTATTTCAGTCTTGCACGGGCCTATGCACAGTATAGACATAATTTGACATCTAAATTGTTGCTGACAGGCGGAGTCCATGGGATGTATCTGCATCTAAACAAATCTTATGCGGTCGAACCAAGACTTGGCCTCCGCTATACACCTGCACCAAAACACACATTCGCGTTAGCCGGCGGACTATATAGCCAGATGATCCCCCGTTCATTCTATTTCATCCGAACTCTGACTCCTCAAGGCGATATTGAGTATAGCAACAAGATGCTTGGTTTTATGAAGAGTGCACATGGCGACCTTTCGTATGATTGGGCTTTTGCTCCCGATTGGCATTTAAAAGTGGAAACTTATTATCAATGGCTTTACGATATACCTGTAAAAAATGATCCTGACGAAACTTATACTATGTTACAGATAGGTGGCGCGGGTGACAATGTAATTATGCGAGAGGGGAATCTGGTAAATAAAGGCACGGGGAAAAATTATGGGGCGGAATTTACCATTGAAAAGTTTATGAGTAAAAATTACTATCTCCTGTTTAATTCTACTCTCTACAGATCAACCTACACAAACGGATTCAACAAGAAAGAGTGGAGTACCATTTTCGACGGAAGATATCTCATTAATCTTGCTTCAGGCTACGAACTACCACTTAAAAAAGGATGGACGCTCTTTGCCGATTTAAAGGGGTCTTTGGCCGGCGGTACTCGTTACACTCCCGTTTTGGAGAATCAAAGTAGAATTGAGCACAGAATAGTTATCGATAATACTCGTATTAATGAATTGCAAGTACGTGATTATTTCAGAATCGACTTGCGAATAGGTTACAGGAAAAATTGGAAAAGGGTTACCGAAGAATTATTTATCGACTTCCAAAACCTGACAAATAGAAAAAATCTTTATGGCCTCTTTTATGATATTGAAACGGGCACCTATAATGAGATGTTGTTACAGGGCTTTTCCCCAATGATTACATATAGGCTTAACTTCTCTATAAGCAAGAAAAAATAAAACGTGATTTTCGAATAGGAATAAAATTGAAAGTGTATATTTGTAGGTGACAGAGAAAATGTGAAAACAATAATTTATTGACCATTTAATTCAATAGCATGTCATTACAAGAAATACTGGAATACCGCCGTTCCGTCAGATATTTCGACGAAGCGAAAGAGCTGGATACTAACAAGGTAAGACGATGTATAGAACTCGCAACGCTTGCACCAAACAGTTCCAATATGCAACTGTGGGAATTTTATCACATAACCGACCCCGAGATGATGAAAAAAATATCTCACGCTTGTCTGGACCAAAAAGCAACAAAAACGGCGAAGCAGATCGTAGTTTTCGTTACTCGCCGTGATTTACACCGTAAACGTTCTAGGGCTATTTTGGAATTTGAAAAGGGGAATATTGCCCGTTATAGTCCACCTGAGCGACAAGAAAAACGATGGAAAGATCGTCTAATGTACTATAACCGTCTTATGCCGTTTATATACAGTAGGTTCTTTTGGCTACACGGTTTTTTTAGGAAGATACTCGCCACATCCATATCCCTATTCCGTCCAATGGTAACAACAATATCAGAAAGTGATATGCGTGTGGTCGTGCATAAAACCTGCGGTTTGGCAGCACAGACTTTTATGATTGCTATGGCAGAAATCGGGTATGATACCTGCCCTCTGGAGGGTTTTGACAGCCGTAGAGTAAAAAGGCTACTCAAACTTCCTTGCAGTGCCGAAATCAATATGGTTATTCCTTGCGGAATCCGAAAGGGGACACTTGGAATTTGGGGAGAACGATTTAGGGTACCGTTTGAAGAGGTGTATAAGAAGGTATAGTCAGGCTAACAATAGTCAAGTAGAGACTAAAACAATAAACGTATGACCAAAAATAAAAGTTTATCTGAAGTAGTAATCCAAAAAGGCGCGATTAAACGAAAGTTCAGTTTGCGGGAACTTTATCGTTCTTTCGTTTTTGCCCCGAAAGCGATATCAATACTTATTGGAAATCGAAAAAAGAAATTAATTGACGACCAATTGATAGAGCGTTTACAACTGGCCGTTACCGAAGTAAATGGCTGCGCGGTATGTTCTTATCAGCACACCAAAATGGCTTTGCAACAGGGCATGAGCGGTGAAGAAATAGCCAGTTTGTTGAGCGGAGGCACTGATTTCATCAAGCCAGAAGAGGCAAAAGCAATAATGTTTGCCCAACACTTTGCCGATTCAAGAGGATTTCCTAAAATAGAAACTTTCGATGCGATTGTAGAAGAATATGGCAAAAAAGAAGCACGCATTATTCTTGCGGCATGCCAGGTCATATTATCAGGAAACATATTCGGAATCCCTTTCAGCGCATTTCTTGCGAGACTTCACGGGAAACCATACGAAAACAGCTCACTTTTTTATGAATTGGGGATGATTATAGTAGGAGGCTTATTATTACCCATTGCACATATTCATGGATTGCTTAGAATTATGTTTGGTTTACCAAATGCAAGATTTGATCGAAAGCAAGAGAAAAGTGAGTGAGAGTTGACCTAAATTTGTGAATATTTAGGACTTAAGATGCCAAAGTAGAACTAACACAGAAACCCATGACTAAAAATATAAATATGTTCAAATATGCGGTCCAACAGGATAGACATAAACGAACATTTAGTGTATCGGAGCTTTATCGTTCTTTCGTTTTTGTCCCAAGCGTGATTGCAAAAGTGATGGGAAATCGAAAAAGTAAATTAGTTGACGATCATTTTAAAGAGCGCTTGCTGTTAACTGCAACCGGAGTGAATGGTTCTGCTGCATGTGCTTCTCTGCACACAAAAATTTCTCTGAAAAAGGGAATGAGCAAGGAAGAAATAGATAGTTTTTTGAATGGAGGCACCGATTTTATTAAGCCTGAGGAGGCAAATGCAATAATTTTTACCAAACACTTTACAGATTCGAGAGGATACCCTCAAAAGAATTCTTACAATGAGATTGTAAAGGAATATGGTGCGCCAAAAGCGCGTGTCATTCTTGCAATATGTCAAGGCATATTAGCTGGGAACATATTTGGGATCCCCTTCAGTGCATTTCTTGCCAGACTTCAAGGGAAACCCTACAAAAACAGCTCACTTTTTTATGAGTTGGTAATGATCATAATGGGATTTGTGAGTTTTCCCATTGCACTTATTCATGGACTGCTAAGAAGTTTATTTGGTTTACCAAATGAAAGATTTGATAAAAAGCAGCAAGAGTAAATCAAAACCAATTAAATTGACAGCTCATAACCGACATAAAACTGTGTGAGCTGCTCGCCTAAAATGTTTTTCAACTGATTATAGGCACCATCGCCAGTGCAATGGCCTGTCACGAAACTGGTAGAAGGGAAACGACTTTTGAGCTCTTGTCCTAACTTCACTATCTCTTCCCCGGTTTCAAATTCCGTATTGTTTTGGCTATCCAACAGATGAAATCCACCCATCACGCAAGCTATTTGACCACCTCCTTCTACTGTTACACTTTCCAATATATTTAGCAAGCCGCTGTGTCCGCAACCTGTAAAAACACATCTTTGTTCCTTCCCAACTATAACAATCATCTCGTGGTCGAAGTCATCATTTATAAGTTCAACTCCTATGCTTTTAAAAAGCGTTCGATTGGCTTTAGGAAACGGATGTTTTCTGATTTTGGGCCTTAAAACAAGGATATCCTCGCCAAGCGACGCTCTATCGTCGACAACGATCAACCGCTCTTTAAGTCTTTCGAAATCAAAATCGACACTTATTTTTCTCAAACTATTTCTCGAAGAGTAAAACTCACGATTAAATATCTGTGAAGAGAGGACTATTTTGGCTTTTTGGTTAATCTTCAAAAATTCCGGCAATCCGCCCATATGGTCGGAATGTCCGTGCGAAACAAAAAGATAATCCACATCACTCAACTCAATATTCAAACGCCTCGCGTTGCGTGCAAACAGATCCGAAGCACCAACATCGAGCAGGCATTTATAACTCTCAGTTTCAAGATAAACAGATAGGCCGTGCTCGGTCTCAAAACCGGCCTCAGTTGCCCTGTTATCCGATAAAACAACAACCCTCATATTTATCTTCCTCCCGTAATCAATCCGTAAAATTTAGGAGTATATCTTCTGAGCACACTACCCAACAGAATGCCTATTGCAATTATTATTATAGGAAGAATAAAATAGCTGACAATGGATACAATTTCATTTTTTCCGGCAATATAAAAGAGAGCCTTCTGTGCATATTTTAAGAGTGGCATGTGAAAAAGGAAAACGAAAAATGAAAAAGAAGAAAGAGTAAGAAGGGTTTTATTTACACTCTCCTTATTTTTCATTATAACATCATAAAGACTCCAAACAGCCAATATGCCAACTACGATACCAAGGCGGTGTAGTATTAATAATGGACCTGTTGCACTATAGTTTTGACACAAAAGTATAGTTTTAACAATGACTATTAAGACCCACAGGAATAGAAATATCAGATTATATTTTTGGGTGAATTGTTTGGTGAGATATTCGCTTTTGTAGAGTGCCAAATAGGCTCCCAGGGAAAAGAACAAAACAGATTCACTGGTATACAACACAAGCCTGAAACGAAAAGCCACTAACCAAATAATGAAAAACAGGATAATCGGTATAAATCGCAAATGTTTGATCAACCGGTAGATCAGTGGGGAAAAAGCAACCAGAACAATCAAATCCCTCAAAAACCATAATTGAGCCGGGATAGGATTAATAAATATTAAATCCAAAACCCTGATAAATGAATAATCTACATCTGATACAAGGTTCTTAGATAATGGAGAAAGTCGTAGAGTAATGTGAATAATCAGCCCCAATATCGACCAAAATAAAAATGGCACTAATAGCGACTTCGCTCTTTTCTTATACTTTAGGATAAATTCACTTTTTGTTCCTTGAAAATTCAGAAAAAACAAATATCCTGAAATAATGAAAAATATCGGCACAGCTACTCTTGCAATACCCTGGCTGATAAATTGTTGAATAAAAATATTGAATCCGGCATCAAGACGAAATGCTACCTCACCCAATTGCAATTTTAAATGATAAGAGTGAACAAATACAACCATTATCATTGAAATAAATGAAATGACTCTTAACTTATCACTCAAATACTTATTCATTTTTTTTCTCTTTTCGTTTCCGCCATACCTGCGCTAAGATAATAAAACCTATCACTACGAATGCTAAGATGAAATCATGATCTCTGTAAACAGGGAGGCTACCCATTAACCACCTTATAAGCCATAGAATCAACAAATAGGTTACATAACCGGCTAATGCGGCAAGGACTAAATAAAATTTTGATTTCATAGTCTCAGTTGTATTAATTCCACACAAAAGTAAGAATTATATCTTCCTTTTACAGAATAAATCTCTGAAACTGCTATGCTTACGATGCAGGAGCCACACGATGAATGAACCGAAGAGGAAAGTGGAAGTGAATGTTTCAATCATATGGCTAAGCCTTACGCTTGCTAAAGGCATCAACGGATTGGGTAAAATGTGTCCCAAATGGGGTATTGCCAGAAGCAACCCCACCAGTAATGCCGTTGCCCAGGGCTTTACATTGGATCCGGCAATTATTGGCAGTGCTATCAACGCAAAGAGCACACCTCGAAGCAATTGGAGTAAAATCAGTCCCGGCGTGTTGCGGATTGTCCCCAAAGTATGGGCAAAGAAAGATTCTATTTCACCCGGACTGCCATAAAATGCTCTGAGTTCGGGATTTTGCCAGGCAATATAATATCCTGCCAACCAGTAGATTATCAGATAAATGACAGCAATGACAACAAGTTTTAAAAGAAGCTGCATAAAGGGCATCCTCCACTTTGGACTATTGGTAGCCACATTTGTTTTCTTCCATTTTTTACATATAAGAACGGCAAGCGGAATAAAAATAAGCGGTATGGATAAACCCATAATAAAGAGGCGGGGAAGCAGTTCGGGCGAAACGGTAATGTCTGAAAGAAAATACCAAGTTTCTATTTGAGTAATAAATGTAAATGACCCGTAGTAAGCGAAAGCGAGGGCCAATGCCAGCCGCCAACCGCGCCATTTTGAAGTAACTATCAATGCAACTATTAAAAGGGTATTGATCACGGCCAACACAAGCGTGCCAACTTCCTGGCTAAGCAATCCGGGCTCCGATTGAACCTGCGGCATTAAATCGCCGACAGCCATTGCCCCTATGATCCAAATGGGAAAATAAAGGATAACCAATAAGATTAATCTAAAAACCCAGCTCAAAGATTTTTTGAAATTCATATTGTATTTAATATTATCTATCAAGTAAAAGTATAAATAACCGATATTCCACAAAATTAATGGAGATTCTTAAAAATAAGAAGATAGAGTTAATACAATTCCGTTAAATCTTGATACCCCCCTTCTTTCTATGAAACAATAATTTCAAAATAATCTATTTTTGATGTTATGTTTTTCAATTTGATTCGTCAATAAGGTAAATGAGCTCAGAAAGATTTAAAAAGGAAATACTGCCATTGCGCCAACAGCTTTTCCACTTGTCGCGGAAAATGCTTGGAAGTGAGCAGGATGCGGAGGATGCCGTGCAGGAATCACTGCTTAAACTGTGGCGTGTGCGTGACACTTTGAAATCTTATGATAACCCGGGCGCTTTGGCTACAACGGTAACAAAAAACACTTGTTTAGATAAAATCAGGCTCAGAAAACAAAATTATACAATTGATGAATATATAAAAATAGGCGATAAAGATGACCCACAATTACAACTCGAAAGAAAGGATACCAACAAACTTATAGAGATGATTATTCAAACCTTGCCGCCGCTTCAGCAACAGATAATCAGGATGAAAGATGTGGAGGGATATGAAACGGAAGAGATAGCAGAAATAACAGGAACAACGGTGGAAGCTGTAAGGACCAATTTATCGAGAGCGAGAAAAAGAGTGCGGGAAGGATATCTGAGAATCGTCCGGGGGTCTGAATAGAGATTTTTTAAATCCAATTACCGATAAAAAATTAAAGTTTATTGTACGAATGAAAATATTAAAACGCAATATTATTTCTTTGCAAGAAGCTGAAAAGTTAATTGAAAAGTACTACGAAGGGGAGACTACGGTAGCGGAAGAACATTTGCTCCGTAAATACCTTTCCGGTAAAAATGTGCCTGCACAATTTGAAGCTGAAAAAGCAATCTTCGGCTATTTCGCCGGTGAAAAGGAGAAGCAAAATGTACGGATTACTCCCAATACCCTAAAATGGGTGGTATCTATTGCCTCTGCTGCTGCAGCAGTAGTACTATTTCTGGGCATTTTTCTCAACACCCAATATTCCACTACAAGCTATGCTTACGTGGATGGTAAAAAAGTTACCGACAAAAATGAGATTCGCGCTTTGGCTCAAATAACCCTCGAGAATATAGCCGGAACGGATGAAGTGGAAAATGGATTGAAAAATATTGAGTCCGGTCAAACGATAGAGGGCCAACTTAATGTATTTAAGGAATTGGAATTTTAACTAAGAAAACAAAATAATTATGAAGAATATGGGCAAATACTTAATTCTTACGCTACTTCTGGCAGTCGGATTTACAACCAATCTGAGTGCACAGAGCGACCTGGCGATCAACAAGGTTTTCGAGCAGTACGGCAAACAAAAAGGCTCTGTACTGGTGGAAATGAGCAGAGAAATGCTAAAAGAATACGATTTTACCTACTATAAAAGCATAGTAACAACCGACAACAAAGAAGCCGCCGATTTTGCGCGAGAGTGCCTGGGAGTTGACCAAAAAGGCGCAAAAAAAGTGAAGCAGGTAGTTTCAAATGGTGTTCTAAGCTCCATCTATCTTCAGTTGCCCCAAAAAGGGAAATATTTCCGATTGATATTATTCAATGAAACCACATCACCCGAGCGTAAAATGACATTGATCTATATCGAATCGGAGAAAGACTCGGAAGAGATATTACAAATAAATTTAAAGAGAAGATAAAATAAACAAGACTAATTGATTAAAAAAACAAAAAACAATACTAAATATTGAATTAAAAATGAAAACAAGAAAACTAACATTCATTACACTTGCCTTTGTGCTAATTTCAACTAATTTATTTGCACAAGATGTTTCAGATACGACTTTTCAATTTCGGAATAAAAGCATTTTTGTCAAAGATAGTCTGGATGAAGTGAGAGTAAAAGTTTCAAAAAGCGGTTCGATTAGCTATGTTCCTGTTTATGAAGGAATATTTACTAATGAGCAACAGATTGAAACCTACACGGTTGGAACAGATTTTAATATAAATACACCGTTCGGCTCTCTGTTGAGCAGAGATGGAGATAAACCAAGAATGAAAACCCACTGGCAAGGGATGGGAGCCGGATTTTCCTTTATGATTAATAGTGATTTGGCATATAAACCTTTTTCGTCCGTGGAGATAACAATAAATCCCTTAGAAATATCCTCCACTTTTGTGGACCAATTTGCCTTGATTACCGGTATAGGAATTGTCTATCGCGACTACGCATTGAAGGAAAACTTGAAAATGGACAAAGTTGATGGAGTGACTACTTTTCAAAAAATGCCAACGGACATCTATTCACGCAACAGTTTAACTCAACTTGAATTTGTTTCCCCACTATTATTTGAATGGCAACCGAAATCAAACTTAAAGTACAAATTTTTCTTATCGGGTGGTCTGTTTTTCAGTTATGGAAGTGATAGGATGGGAATGCTTGTAACAAGGGAAAAGGATGAAGACCTTATGGGTAGAGGATTAGATGTCAGGTTACATGGTTTGGATATTTTTGGTCAAGTTGGTTTCGGCAATTTTAGTTTGTACGCAAAGTACACACCTCACGGCATTTTTCAACCCAAAAAAGGACCGAAATTTACTCAATTATCGGTAGGGTTAATGGTGTATTTTAATAATTATTAAGAAGAACAACCGGATAAATATTGGTTAATGTAGTAGCTTTACTCTTGCAATCAAAGATTTAGTGTAATTAAGCCTATCCATTAGGGGATAATTTTGAATGGTATTTCACATTGCCTGGAAACCATTCAATTATCCCCTTATTTAGCTCACATAGACTCGATAAACATTATACAGACCCCATCCTTGACTAAAAACCACAACTATTTATCCAACCTTTTCTCAACAAACTCCTCTATCAGCCGGTTGACAACCTCAGGCTGGTCGGTATTGGAGTTGTGGCCGGCACCTTTTACCCATTCGAGGAGAATTCCGCTATTTTTATGCCATTCTTTATTGAATCTCGCACAAAAACCCACCCTGTCTTTTTTCCCACAGATCAACAAAGCCGGACACTTAATCTCGTAGGGCAACTCTTTTTCATAGGCTTCGGCAAGGATTTTATAGCCATAACCGGCAAGTTTTGCATATCTTCTTTTACCCCCATCAAGGGACATCAATGTTTCACGCATATACCTCCGACCATATTCACTCTCAGCCGCTCCCCTTGCGCACATTTTCACCAATAATTTCCATGGAAAACTTCGATAGATAGGCACAGTTCTTTTAAGTATCCACAAATAAAAACCTCCCAAATATTTTCTTTGCAGAGGAGCCGAATCAATGGAGATAAAGCCCTTTAACTTTTCAGGATAGAGTTCGGCATAAACCTGCCCCAAATAGCCACCCATAGATTGACCTATAATTACAGGTCGCGTGATTTTCTCCTCTACGAAAATCTCATTTAACCATTTTGCTGAATCAAACAAACTGAAATCATATTTGAATGGCCATGAAGCACCATGCGCAGGTGCATCCCAAACAAAAAAATTGAATTTGTTCTTAAAATAATCAATCTGTTTTTCAAACAATATGTGATCAACCGTCAGCCCCGGAAGGAACACCAAGGTCACACCTTCTGCATCAATGATATTGACCCAATAATGGATAACACCTGATGGAGTTTGATGGATTTTTGCTGTCATAATTTTTTGAGTTATATCTATTTCTTGACAAATTTAAAAAATTACCCTTTAATCACCGCGAGAGGAGAGACTTCTGTTACTATTTTGACCAAATCTTCCTGATCCAGCATCACCTGTTGGATATTTTTATAGGCGGAAGGGGCCTCATCCAGATCTCTGTGGGTTCTGATCGAATGCAGAATCCCCCTTTTGTTGAGCTTCCGCACCTCTTCTTCAAAACTCAATCTTCGGATGGCCTCATTGCGCCCCATCACCCGACCGGCTCCATGCGAGCAACTGGAGAAACTCTCAGGATTACCCAGACCCTCAACTATATAGGATTTGGTCCCCTGCGAACCGGGGATAATGCCGAGCTCACCCTTGTGCGCCGAAGTTGCACCTTTACGATGAACCACCACATCTTTACCGAAATGTTTCTCCCATTTCGCATAGTTATGGGCAATGTTTATCATTTCACCGAACTTAATGTTAGGGAAATAATCCAAAAAGATCTCCTGTACCCTGGTAAGCATCAACTTGCGATTGGCCAAAGCAAAATCAACGCAATAATTCATCTCCTCAAAATATTTATGCGCTTCCTCTGTGGTAAATGGAAGATAAGCCAGGTCTGCCTTCGGGGGTACGGGAGAGTTCCACTGCTTATTCAGCCTCTTTGCGAGCTTATTATAATGATCAGCAACCTGTTTGCCTATATTTCTACTCCCCGAGTGAATCATTATCCAGATATAATCCTCCTTATCCTTCTGAATCTCGATAAAATGATTGCCTCCTCCAAGAGTCCCGAGCTGCCGGAGGGCGGACCTATATTCGGCCCTCACAACCTCCATACTTCCCACATCATAGCCCCTCGGCATAAGAGATTCATCTTGTGCTCTCTTATGGTGCTTAAAGCCCAGCGGAACCCTCTCTTCAATATCCCTTACAATCTCCTTAAGCCTTCGCTGAATGTCGGGGTTTAGCTTCAAATCGGTCTTTACCGCACAGATGCCACATCCGATATCCACGCCTACTGCATTGGGCACGACCACATTATCCGCCGCCATTACCCCACCGATAGGCATCCCATATCCTGTATGCGCATCCGGCATCAGGGCTATATGTTTGAAGGCAAAAGGCAAATTGGCCAGGTTCTTCACCTGAAACAGGGTATTATCATCAATCTCATTCAACCAAAGCTTAATTGGTATTCTTTCGGTATCTATTATTCTCTTCATAATCAATTATAATCGTTTATAGTCGTTTAAACACAACACTATGCAACACAACTCAACTTATGGCCACGCAACACAGCACACAATGCTACACTAAGTAAAACTACAAAATAATCATTTTATAGCTAAAATCAAGATTATACAAATCTTTCATCTGAGTCTATTGCGAAATCTTAGCAATTATTCAACCTAAAAAACAAAAAAAGAGCAAGGGCGATAAAAAAGTCACTCTTGCTCTTAAATTTAACGGATAGTCCTAAAGAATACTGACCACTGACTATTAATGATCGTGGTCATGCTCAATCCCCTCTACGCGGGTTGCATGTACTGTCCCGAACGGATGCTCGGCAGGTGCATAAATCGAATAAAGCTTCAAAGGCTCATCACCTGTATTTACCAGGTTATGCCATTTCCCGGCAGGAATAAAAAAGACGAAATCCGCTTTTACATCACGCACAAAATCGAGATTATCCTCAGTGTCTCCCATATATACAATCCCTTCTCCCTCTTCCACGCGAATAAACTGGTCGGTCGAGGTATGAAGCTCCAGGCCAATATCCTCACCCGGTTGCAGGGTCATAAGAGTCATTTGTAAGAAATTACCCGTCCAAATAGCGGTACGGAAGTTTTCATTTCTGCTCGTTGCATCCTCAATATCAAAAGCGATGGGTTGTGCACCATGATCAACTAACTCTATTTGTTCGGTTGCTGCAACGAGATCAACCTCTGATGTTCCGGTTTGCGGATTGCCACATCCGGCAATCAGAAATGCTACGGCAATTAAAATTAAAATGTTCTTTTTCATACTGATAGTGATATATATTTGATTGTTATTATATCTGTTAAAACTGAAAACAGGCTCTTAATCTCCAGATTTTCAGATTATCAAAGATAATAAAAAAATATGAGAAAAGTAAATTATTACTATTTCGGCAATAGTGATTCCAATCTATCCAGATGCTCTTTGATTTGAGCTTTGGCAGTATCATCTTTTTCAGTCTGATAGGCAGCGCGCATATCGGGTAAATAGTGGATATAATGGATATCGGCCACATATTGTGCAGCCCTCACTCTGACCTGAGCATCACCGTCAAATAGCAATCCCTGGAGCCAGCGTTTGGCATCCCACGAATGTTTGCTTTGCAGCCAATCGAGTGCTGCGATTTTCTCCTCGGGAGTCCCGTACAAGAAGGTTCGGAAGTAGCGGCTCTCCTGCTTGAGATCGGGTATGGACATCAGGATCTCTTGATTGAAAATAGTGGGGTCTATCACCTTCTCTGCGTAGCCGGCAATCGGTTTGTTTAGCGTCCAACGCACCATGCGCGGGATCATCCACATCATGCCAGGAGTCGCCTCGGGGTGCGCTATACAGCTGAAAACGCGCCCTTCCCCATATTGGTTGGTGGTGAAAAAAGGTTTGTTGTTGGTCATATTGGCCGGAGCGTTACCCTCCTCATGCACATCGCTCTCCATAATGGCGAGAGTCTCATATTGGATGCTGTCGCCTTCGGCGGGAATGAAAACCGGACCTTCGTAATACATCACATAGAGGATATCGAGCTCCGCAACTTCGGGGAAAAGCTCTTTTCCGGCCTCAGTGAGGGTAAATTTGGCTATTCCGTGCCCACGGTTGTCGTGCTCAATATCAATTGCCTGCGCACCGTTGAGCTGCATACAGGAATATTCGGGAGTGTTGGAGAAAAGATAAGCGCCCGCGCAAATGCCCACGGCCCCGCCTCCACGGGCCACGAACTCTTTGATACGCCGTTGGTTCTCTGCGCCGAGGTTGAGGTACTGCCTGCTTCCACCACCTCCGGGAATAATAATTGCGTCCAGCTCATTGAGTACATTGTTGGCAATATCGGCGGTCGTAACGGTGCGAACAGTCATCTCGCCATCCAGCCTTATCGCCGCCACCGCCTCCCAAATGCAGGTCTGCGACCCTCCGTGCCCCTCAAACACCCCCACACGCATCTTATCAGTTTGTTTACTAGTCGAAGCAGTGCATTGGACAAATAGCAATAATGCAAAAAGAAGAAGAATCCGGTTGGGTAATTTCATGGTGTATGGGTTTAAAATGGTTTTTAAATGGTTATAAGATGGTTGTCAGATGGTTGTTAATTGGTTGTTAAATGGTTTTAGAGTGATTATAAACGGTTACAAACGGTTATAAATGATTATAAATTGCAAAATTTACTCAACCCTAAGCCAAACAAAGATAAAAAATTATTACGGGGAAAGTTGTATATTTATTTCGTAAATTGGATGTTGGCATTTATTGTAAAAAGACCTATTTTGGCAATTTCGTGAGAATTAAGACAGAAAACAGTAGATAAATATTAAATTTGCACAATAGAACATTGGAAGAAATGAAAGTTAAAGAATCTCTATTTGAATATATTAGCCCTGACATCTCTTATAATGTCATAAATGGGGACAGTCTGAAAGTTCTTAAAGAAATTGAGGATGGAAAATTCGATTTAATAATAACTTCGCCTCCTTACAATGTTGGTAAATCATATGAAACAAAGACAAGTATAGAAAAATACTTAGAGACACAAGAAGGAATAATTAATGAGCTGATAAGAACACTATCAAACAAAGGCAACCTTTGTTGGCAAGTTGGCAATTATGTTGATAAAGGAGAAGTCTATCCATTAGACATTTATTATTATCAGATTTTTAAAAAACACGGATTAAAGTTACGTAACAGGATTATTTGGTACTTTGGACACGGATTACACGCTTCCAATAGATTTAGTGGTAGATATGAAACAATTCTATGGTTTAGCAAAACAAATGATTATATCTTCAATCTTGACAATGTTAGAGTTCCTGCTAAATATCCTGGTAAACGCCATTTTAAAGGAGATAAAAAAGGTTTACTATCAGGAAACCCTCTTGGTAAAAACCCAAGCGACATTTGGGAAATTGTCGAAAGGGATTGGGAAACAGCTATGTGGAATATACCAAATGTTAAATCTAACCACCCGGAAAAAACAAAACATCCTTGCCAATTCCCGATTGAATTAGTTGAAAGATGTGTTCTTGCTTTAACAAATGAAAAAAGTTGGGTACTTGACCCTTATGCTGGTGTAGGTTCAACACTAATTGCTGCAATTAAAAATAACCGGAATGCAGTAGGGATTGAAAAGGAGAAAGAGTATTGTAACATTGCCAAACAAAGGATTATTGACTTTAACGAAGGTAAATTAAAAATCAGGCCAATAAATAAACCTGTTCATAAACCATCTGGCAATGATAAACTTTCTCAAGTCCCTAAAGAATGGTTGCAACTTGACCTTGATAATGTAAATAGAAAGTATAATAATATAGCTAAACAAAAATGAAGATAGCCCAGAAATATTCGCATTTGAATGGAGAAGAATATCTTATAGTTCATCATAATAAGCTTTACGAGGAAATTCAGAATATTATAAAAAGCATTGATGCGTCAAAGTTTAAGACAAAAAAAAGTAAGGAAAAAACTATGACAGGAGAGATGCTTTTTAGCCCAATAGAACTGAATAAAGCTTTTAATGAGGAATTCAACAAACTAAACTGGAAGGAAAGTCGCTATCGATATTACATAACAACTGACCAGAAAATTCTTCCCGAATTAATCACATTGCCATACGATAAGCAAAAAGATTTTTTAATCTCAAAAGGCATTCAAAAACCAATCTCATCGTACAAGCAAACTGACTTTGTGAAAGACCAAATAGCCGTTGAAGTTCAATTCGGTAAATATGCTTTTGTGGCATTTGACTTATTTGTAAAACACTTGCTGTTCTATTCAGGTGGTATAATAAACCTTGGAATTGAAATTTTGCCAACGAAGGAAATGCAATCACAAATGAGTAGCGGAGTTGCTTATTATGAAGGTGAAGTTTATAACGTTTTAAGACACGGAAGGAATAATCCGCCGGTCCCTCTATTAATTTTAGGAATTGAACCAGATTAAAAAACAACGAAATATTAACAAGCCTATTTGCCACAATGCTTTTAGTGGTAATTCAAGTACTCCTTGTCACTCATACCGTAATTATGTATTTTAACATGAAACCCCTCCTCCTCACCTTCCTACTCCTACTGAGCAGCATTGCGTACGGACAGATCAATATGGCCGACTCGACTGCTCAGGTTGTTGGCTATTGGGATAAAAATGAGACACAGACCTATATTGTGACTCAGGAAAAGTACCTTGTTAAAGATTCCGATACTACTTCAAGAGTTCTTTTTAAATATATGGTAGATATCACGATTGTTGATTCTACTGCCAACTCATACACAATTGACTGGCATTATAGAGATACTGAGGTCCAATCTGAAAATCCGTTTATTCAGAAACTCTCCTTGTTAAACGATGGAGTGCATGTGCTGATTCGGACAAATGAGCTTGGTGTTTTTGAGGAGGTGATAAACTGGGAAGAGGTTAGGGATTTTACGATTGTGGGGCTCAATGTATTGGAAGAAGAGATTGCCGGTGTCCCTGATATGGAAAATTTCCTTAAGCAGTTTGAAGAGATGTATAGTACAAAGGAAGCTATCGAATTATCAGCTTTAAAAGAAATTCAACAATTTTATTCTTTTCATGGGGCTGCATATAAGTATGGGGAGCCCTATTATGCGGAGTTGCAGGTTCCAAATATGTATAGCGGCGACCCATTGGATGCGGAAATGGTTGTTTGGCTCGATGAATTGAATCCGGATGATAATAATTTCATACTCAGATTGGAGCAGCGTGTCAATCCCGAGCAGTTGTTACACGCAGTCTATGATTTTGTGACCAGGATGACAGAGGCGATGGGAGTTGAGTCTCCGGAGATAGATAAAATAAAGAGTGTTTCAAATTATACATGGCTCTCTGCCATAATTCATGAGTCAGGCTGGATTCTTTATTCAATAGCAACCATTGAAGCAGAAGCTGATGGACATATAGCGGTTGAAGAGAGAATAATTGAGATACAATAGTGGCGCTCAGCGACAGTCACTATCTTTAATGACTACCTTTGCGCTAGGGAACACCACAACAACTACTGAATAGACGTTTCAAAATGAGTTTTGAAGTCCCCATAATCATATTGATTCTTGCAATTCCGTTCTATTTCCTGAGCAGGTGGATTTTTAAGAAAATAAAACTTGGAAATGAGCAGAATAGGAAATATTTGGCCATCATTCCGGCTGTCATAATGAGTTCCATTTTGTATGTTGGAATTGTATTGATTGGGATGTTTTCTATGACATACTATCCAAATATTGATTTCAATAAACAGAAATGGGAGGAAAATCAGGAAAAGCGATATAAGATGTCAAAAGATATCATAAAGAGTGAGATGTTGATCGGGAAAACAAAGGAAGAGGTTATCGAACTTTTAGGGGAAGATTATCATACCTGTGATGAAGACCATATCGCCTATGATTTGGGATTTGTGCCTGAATTATTCAATATTGATCCGGATGTATTGGACATTTATTTTGAAAATGGGATAGTTATTAAAGTCGGACAACACAGAACATAAAAAATATTGCGCAGATAGTGCTATATTTGCCGACAATATCAATATCTGAACCTTAGCCTGAATTTATGCTTTTCAACTCGATTGACTTTGCGATATTCTTACCGATAGTTTTTATAATCTACTGGTTTGCAACAAATAAAAATCTGAAGTTGCAAAACACTTTCATTGTAGTAGCAAGTTATGTGTTTTATGGTTGGTGGGATTGGAGATTTCTTTCGCTGATTACATTCAGTATCGTTGTTGATTATTTCATAGGGATCCTGCTTGGGAAAGAGGAGAATCAACGCAAACGAAAAGCTTTACTATGGGTCAGTATTATCGTTAATCTGGGATTTTTAGGCTTTTTCAAGTACTATAATTTCTTCGTAGATAACTTCGTTGCGGCCTTCTCCTTTTTTGGAATGGATATCAAAGCCCAAAGTTTAAATATAATTTTGCCTGTTGGAATCAGTTTTTACACTTTCCAAGCCCTAAGTTACACCATTGACGTTTACAAAAGGAGACTTGAACCGACAAAGGACTTTATCGCATTTGCCGCATTTGTAAGCTTTTTTCCTCAGTTAGTTGCCGGTCCTATCGAAAGAGCGACAAACTTACTCCCCCAGTTTTACAAAAAACGCAATTTTGATTATGCAAAAGCGGTTGACGGGATGCGTCAGATGCTTTGGGGGTTGTTTAAAAAAATTGTGATTGCAGACAATTGTGCCGTGCTTGCAAATCATATCTTTAATAATTCTGCCGATATACACGGAAGCACTCTTGTTTTAGGCGCATTGTTTTTTACTTTTCAAATTTATGGGGACTTTTCAGGCTATTCGGATATTGCAATTGGTACTGCCAGACTCTTCGGGTTTGATTTAATGCGGAACTTTAATTACCCATATTTTTCAAGAGATATTGCGGAATTTTGGAGACGCTGGCATATTTCACTTTCCACTTGGTTTAGGGATTACCTCTACATCCCATTAGGTGGAAGCCGGGGCAGTACATGGATGAAAATTAGAAATACTTTCATAATTTTTATCGTCAGCGGATTTTGGCATGGCGCAAACTGGACATTTATTGCTTGGGGAGCATTAAATGCCATCTATTTTTTACCGCTTTTATTGAGCAACAAGAATAGGAATCATCTGGGAACCGTAGCTCAAGGGAGATTGCTTCCTAGTTTTAAGGAGTGCTGTTCAATGCTATTTACTTTCGGATTGACTGTATTCGCCTGGATATTCTTCAGAGCTGAAAATATGAGGCACGCATTCAGTTATATTTCCGGAATTTTTTCTCCCTCTCTATTTTCGATGCCACAAGATGGTCCGGGAAAAGCTACTTTAACTCTTATTCTGATAGTGATTTTTATGGCAATAGAATGGTTGGGAAGAGAAGATCAATTTGCCATTCAAAAATTGGGGCTTAAGTGGAAACGTCCGTTACGATACGCAATGTACTATGCCATGATCCTTGCAATTATTTGGTTTGGCGGAGAAGAACAACAATTTATTTACTTCCAGTTTTAAAATACTATGAAGCTATTTATTAAAAGGCTACTCTCCTTTTCTATATTTCTCATTATTTTATTTGTGGCTCTGTTGTTTTTATATATAAAACTGGATCCCTTTAAAGTCATCAAATCCTATGATTCATATTATGATACTAATGCAAACGGTTGGGTGGCTTTGAATAGGGATTTTGTAAGCACAACTACCTTTATAAAGAATAGCGAAACGATTGACTACGATTCATTTATATTCGGTAATTCCCGTTCCATTTTTTATCAAGTTGACGATTGGAAAAAGTATTTGGAGCCTGATGCAAAATGTTATCATTTTGATGCTTCAAATGAGTCTTTGTGGGCAATAAGTAAGAAAATTGAATTTATAGACAAATGTGGGGTAAATCTCGATAATGTCTTACTTGTTCTGGATTATCCCACAATTATCCAGGATAAACAGAGAGAAGGACATTTGTCCACCATCTCTCCTCCATTGGTTGATAATTCCAATTTATTTGATTTTCATAAAAAATTTTATTTTGCCTTTTTAAATCCTAAATTTTTGTACGCCTACATAGACTTTAAAGTCTCCGGGGAAGTGAGACCTCATATAAAAAAAATGGCGATATTAAATGATATACCATATCACTATGATATCACTACTAATGAAATTAGGTATGAAATTTTTGAAAATTTGATTGAAACTGAAGAAGATAAATATTATACACCGGCAAGATTGTCGCTCTTTTATGATAGAGACACCTTAACTCAACAATATTCACGACCGGCAATTTTGAAGGGGCAAAAGAAACTATTCAATAATATTCAATCCATTTTGGAAAAACATAATTCAAAAGTAAAAGTAATCATCAGTCCTCTGTACGACCAAATGAAATTAAATGAAAGCGACCTGATATATTTGAAAGATACTTTCGGAGAGGATAATGTTTTTGATTTTTCCGGAATCAATGAATTTACGAATAACTATAAGAATTACTACGAAAATTCTCATTACAGGCCACATCTTGCCCGTAAATTACTGGAAATTGCATACGAATAAACAGTACGGACACGCAACGTACCGTTATAAGATTACCAAACAATTAATTCAGCAAGTATGAAGTTTTATCTATAAATTTTGTATATTTGTTGCCAAGGTGAAGCTTATTATTCAACTTTAATATTAACCTTCTATAGTGGAGGCCTTGCTCCACGCAAAAAAACGGGGCGTAATCCGAAAAGCCTTACGAGTAGGGAAAAATTAAATCAAACAACTATGAAGAAAAAAATCTTAAGAGTAGTAATGTTGCTTGCTATTTCAGTCATCTTGACCTCTTGCTACACATTGACTTTTTCAGTGGGTAGAGGCGCTACCAGAGGTGATGTAGTTACAGGGAAAAACCATTATCTAATCGGTGGGTTGGTTGCACTCAGCACTTGTGATCCTGCAGAGATGGCCCGCGGCTCGAGCAATTACACCGTAACAGTAACACACACATTCATTGACGGTTTGTTGGCTGCTATAACCGGTGGCATTTATAGTCCAACTACAGTTACAGTAGAAAGATAGCTTTACCATAGTCAGGGCTATGAAGCATAACCCTGACTTTTTTATTTGAAGAAATGAAGAAAGTTTCTCTCATACTGGGCATCATTTTGGCACTGGTCGGTTTTCTTCAAGGCATCAAATACATTTTTGAGTATAACACTTTGATGCAATATGACAAAGGCTACGTTTGGGGCTCAATAATTTTATTTGTCATAGGTCTGGTGCTGATCTATTTTGGACTCAGAAAAAAGAAAACCAAATCGTAAAACGTTCCATTTAATTTCAAACAAAATATTTTTGGTCAAATAAAAACAATGATGTACTTTTGCATCATGAAGAACCCGCCAAGCCTCTTAACAATGCTCAAATCGGCGGGTCGTTTTTTTATATACATACTCTCACGTATGAAAAAGACTTTTCACAAGAAATTTTTATCTGTTACCGAACAATTAAATCTTTTAAAAAAGCGTGGTTTACTTATTGAAAATGATGAGCGTGCCAAGGATTACTTAAAACATATCGGTTATTTCAGACTAAGCGCTTATTTTCATCCACTGCTTAAAATGCCCAAAAAACATATATACAAAACAGGGGCTGCCTTTAAACAGGGTTTGGATATGTATCGTTTTGACAGGAAATTACGCTTATTGCTCTTTAACGAGATTGAAAAAGTTGAAGTGGCCATACGTGCAGAAATTGTAAATGCAGGATGTGCCCTTTTGAAAGATATTTTTTGGCTAACAAATCCACAATATTTTAAAGATAAAAATCGACATGCTCAAAGTCTTCTCCTAATTGAAGCTGAACTTTCCAAATCCAAAGAAGACCATATACTTCACTTCAAGAATAACTACAACAATAAATATCCTCCCGCCTGGATACTGGCAGAGATTTTACCTTTGGGCGTACTTGGTAATTTGTATATAAATATTGCAGACAGGCGTTTACAAAAGCAGATTGCAAAAACGTTCGGACTACAAGCACCTGTATTAATATCTTGGTTAATGGTATTGGCAAATATACGAAATATTTGCTGCCATCACGGAAGAATGTGGAATCGTGAGTTACCAAACAGTCCATCTGAACTAAAAAAACCCACCTATAAATGGATTGATGATAACACAGCTAACCGAAGGCGTCTTTACTATAAAATATGTATGATAAAGTATTTACTACATACAATAACGCCAAATAATAAATTGAAACAAAAGTTGATAGAGTTATCTCAACTTTACCCGACAATTGATTTTCAAGCGATGAATTTTCCGACTGATTGGCATTTACAGGATTTTTGGAATTAGTGGTTATTCAACTTTAATTGCCTATTTACATATTCCACAAACTCCTGGGGACGGGCACAACTAAAGAGATAAGTCTTATCGCCGGTACGGATTAGTATCAACTTTTTCAGGTCGGTTGCATACATAGTATATTTGCCCAATCTTTTATTCTTAAACCTGCCAAGAAATCCCGCATATAAAAAAAGCAGCCTCACGGCTGCTTTTGCTTTGAGCGGAAAACGAGACTCGAACTCGCGACCCCAACCTTGGCAAGGTTGTGCTCTACCAACTGAGCTATTTCCGCAACTATAAAAAAACTACATTTCCTTATTGGGACGACAAATATAGAGACTTTTTTGTATTCTTCAAAAAAAATCTCTCGTTTAAATCAAATAAATCAGATTACAGTCTCGAATTGACGCAGGAAACGGACATCATTTTCAAAGTAGTGACGCAAATCCTTAACCTGCCATTTCAGCATGGCAATGCGCTCGATACCCATTCCGAAAGCAAATCCGCTGTAAACCTTCGAATCGATGCCTGAAGCCTCCAGAACATTGGGATCCACCATGCCGCAACCCATAATCTCAAGCCAGCCCGTACCCTTACAGATGTTGCAACCCTTCCCTTTGCAAATATTACAGCTCACATCCACCTCAGCAGAAGGCTCGGTGAATGGGAAATAGGAGGGACGAAGTCGAATTTCGGTCTCTTCGCCGAACATCTCGCGGGCAAAGAGCAGAACCGCCTGCTTCAGATCGGCAAAAGAGACTCCCTTGTCAATGTAAAGCCCCTCTACCTGATGGAAAATGCAGTGTGCGCGGGCTGAAATGGCCTCATTGCGGAATACGCGTCCCGGACAAAGCACCCTTATGGGTAGATCCATCTTTTCCATAGCACGCACCTGTACTGAAGAGGTATGGGTACGCAGCAACACCGGATTGCCATCGTTAGCGTGGATAAAGAAGGTATCCTGCATATCGCGAGCCGGATGCTCCGGAGGGAAATTAAGAGCTCCGAAAACATGCCAGTCATCTTCAATCTCCGGACCTTCCGCTACTGTGTAACCGAATTTATGGAAAATGGAAATAATTTCCTCACGGGTGATGGAAATGGGGTGGCGTGTACCGAGATCCATCCTATCACCCGGTTTGGTAAGGTCGCAGGAGGTTTTGGTTGCCCCTTTCTCGGCAATATTCTCCTTTAAGGAGTCTATCTTGGACTGAACGGCATTTTTGAGAACATTGAGCTTCTGTCCGAACTCACGTTTCTGCTCAGGGAGCACATTGCGAAATTCCTCGAATAGGGCTGTAACTTCACCTTTCTTTCCGAGATATTTGATTCTCAGTTCTTCGATTTCCTTCTCGGTATTGGCTCTCAGTTCCGAGATCGCCGCCAATATTTCTTCAATTTTCTGATTCATCTCTTTATTCAATTCAGCCCGCAAATTTACAAATAATTTTTACCAGGCAACCGGTTTTCTGCTCAAAGGCATTGTCATACATCTGGCACCGCCTCCGCCGCGAGGCAGTTCAGATCCTTCAATTGTAATACAGCAGCGGTCATAATCGGCAGGATTGCGCTTCCCCTGGATCACCTCCCAGGCTGTCAATATCTCAAATCCGTGACGCTGCAACTCTACGAGCGTCATCTCATTACGCGCATAGCAAATAACTTTGCCCGGGGCAAAGGCAAATACATTGGAACCGCTGTGCCACTGCTCGCGCTCCTGGTCCCATTCATCTTTTCCACCACAAAAGATCGGCTCCAGATCCAGCCCTAAACGACGCAGTGCCGGCAAAATACCATTTACATTGTGAATTTTTGTCACTTTACCATTGTCAATGGTAATATGCACAGTCTGGTAATGGTGGCCGCCCACAATCATAGGCTCAAATACCATACACTTATCTCTGTCGAGAATGGTAAATACCATATCCAGATGGATAAAAGACTCCGGCTCAGAGGGTAATTGCTGCACTATGATATGCTTACGACCCTTCCGGCTGGAGTTACAGAGGCGTGAGATCAGAAAATCGATGCCACGCGTGCTGCTGCGCATACCATTGCCTATCACAAGTATATCATCACGGGCGATAAGAATATCACCACCCTCCATATAAATCTCAGGATTTGTGGGTTGGAAGTCGTGAGCGTTGATTATATCGCATTCAAAAGCACCGCTGCCGCTATAGATTGCTTCCATTATCAAAGATTCGCGCATACGCACCTTATTGGCCATCCTGCAAATCAGCACCTGATTGCCGATTGTAACCGAGGAGTCGCGAGTGAAATAGAAGTTATAGAGCGGGTAAAGAGCGTAAAATTCATCGCTGAGGAATGAAGTGAGGGTGTTCTTGCGCGCTGGCCGACCCTCTATAAGTACTTTTGCCAGCTCCCGGGGAGGCATCTCCATCAATTGGTCAAAAAGCTCGGGCACCTGTTCGGTAACACAGATTCTGCCCACAAGCGCCTCTTTGTGCTCCTTATTCTCAAGCACCTTGAGCAGCAGGTCCTTTACCTGATAGATCTTTGCCACTTTGGAAAGCACCCCCTCTATCTGTTCATACTCGCGAAGGGCGATGGAAAGGTTGAGGATGTCGCTATAAAGTGCACGCTGAGCCATCCTTGGAGTCATATTCTCCACTTCAGCTCCGGGAGTGTGCAGGAGCACCGCTTCGAGAGCTCCTATCTCGGATTGTACGTTTATTTTCATTGGTTTGTTTAAAGATATTTTGATTGCTCTTCGATTGCAAGTTCCGCCAATATATCCTTGAGCACCTTCTCGTCATGAGGGCAGATCAGGAGCACATCTTTTTCATCTATCACCATATAGTCGTCCAGACCGCGGACAACCAGGAGTTTTTCGGGATCCTTCTCCCATATGATGGAGTTGGTGACTCCGCGCAAAAGGGTGTTGGAAGCTTTAATGAAGTTCCCCTCCGGAGTCTTATTGACTGAACGATCATAAAGGGAGCTCCAGGTGCCTACATCCGACCATCCGAAGTTAGAGAGGAAGATCCAGGCTCTGGAGGTTTTCTCCATTACACCGTAATCTATTGATATGGAGGGGCTGTTATCATAGACTTTCACTATGAAATCCTTCTCTCGGGGAGTGTTGTAGAGTCCTGCGCCTTTGGCAAAAAGAGTAGCCACCTCAGGCAGGTGGTCCTCCAGTTCTGCTTTAATTGCACGAAGATTCCATATGAATATACCCGAATTCCAGAAAAATTCTCCGGTTTCGATAAATACCTTTGCCAGTTCCTCATTGGGTTTTTCGGTAAATGTCTTTACTGCATAGGAGGAGTGACCGTTTATAATACGATTGGTTTGGCGGTTGATCTGGATATATCCGTAGTTGGTGTCGGGACGGGTGGGTTTGATACCTATGGTAAATAATTCTTTGCTACCCGAAGCATGCTGAAGAGCGCAGGAGATGGTGTTACAGAAATTATCCTCTCCGGTGATCATATGATCTGAAGGAGCAACCACCACCGTAGCATCGGGATTCTTATCGAAGAGCTTGTAGGTAGCATAAGCGATGCAAGGCGCAGTATTACGCTTGTAGGGCTCAAGGAGGATATTTTCCGGAATAATGTCGGGAAGTTGCTCTTTGACCAGATCGGCGTACTGCTCCGAGGTAACTATTAGAATATTTTCAACGGGAACTATCTTCGCAAATCGGTCGTATGTCAACTGTATGAAGGTTCGGCCGACTCCGAGGATGTCTAGAAACTGTTTTGGTCTGGCATTTCTGCTCATCGGCCAGAAACGGCTTCCTGCACCGCCGGCCATAATAATGCAATAGTAATTCTTATTCATATCGAAAGAAAATTCTAATAATAAATCGGAAAGAATGCTGCCGGAATAAACTCCAGATCCATCGTACCATCTTTGTGGAACATTATTGACACGATGTCAAAACGCACCTCTTTTGTAATGTTCCTCGACCTGATATATCTCCTCGCCGCCCGCACAAGAAAACGCTGTTTGAGCCGGTCTACCTGCTGGAAAGGAGCAATCGGAGAGGGAGATTTCAACGATTTGACCTCCACGATGTGGAGAAAATCACTGCTCTCCATTATCAGGTCTATCTCTTTATGTTCCGACCTCCAATTGCGCTCTCTAAGCTCCATCCCCTCTTTTTGAAGCCATTCGAGGGCAATATCCTCGGCCATCCTTCCCTGCGTCATCCTCCCGTTCATAATATACAAATGTAGCAATTTATTCGGAGAATCCGTCATAGCCATACAAATAAAGTAAAAGGGGTGACCGTATCACAGTCACCCCTCCGATCTCCTGAAGCAGAGATATTTTAGCCCCCTTTACTCAGCGTAGGTAATCTCGATTTTGTCGAGATATACCGTATAGTCGGATGGATTTTTCAAAGTAAAGAACTTGTAGTCTCCACCCGAAAGGTCGTAAGTAGAAGAGGTCTCATCCGAAGTGGCTGCAATCACAGTCTCACCGGGATTAGCCGCAGCGCCTGCGTAAAGCACAAGATTGTTAGGATACCATGTTTTACCTGAAGCGCAGGTAACCTTGATGGTCTTAATCTTCTTTGTGCCTACAACATTGGTGATATAACCGGCATCCCTACTCTTGGCTCCGCTAATCTGGATACCACTGCCATAGTTTGCCACATTCACTATCTTGAATTTCTGACCTGAAAGGGTAACTTCAGTAACATCACCGGAGTAAGCTGCAGGGAGACCCTCAACCGTCAGGGTGAGAACACCGGAACTTACATCTCCTCCTCCGCTGCCGGCAGTGTGCGAAATATAGTAACCATTTGACACCTGTTCCTTCTGCTCCGGAACTTTTGCATTAGCATATTGACCGCGCTGACCCATCATAGTTACCACATCACCAACTTTGAGACCGAGTGAAGAGAATGATTTGTCATTCTTGGCCACACCGCATACGGTAAGACCATACACATACACGGTACCGCTTGCATCCTGGAGATAGAAGTTGCCGTAAGTCTCGTTCAAAATCTCGGTAATGGTACCGGTTATCTTGTAATAGGGAGACTCAAATACTTTGGAAGCAACCTCCTTGGAAAGGAAGTCGGCAATTGATGCCACATCGGTATGGATTGTATGGCTCACATGGCAAGCCGGACCTCCAACCTGTGCAACCTTATTGTATGAGGTCCTTGTTCCGATAAGGGTTACCATATCACCTTCCTGGATTCCAAGGCTGGGGAATGATTTGTCATTCTTAGCAACCTGCGTGGCTGTCAAACCGTAAACGTATACTTTACCTGTTGCATCCACAAGGTCGAAATTACCATATGCACTGGCTGCAAGTTTGCTTACCTTTCCTGTGAGACGATAGAGTGCAGTTTCGGATTCAGGCTGTGCAAGGAAATCTTTAATGGACATCTCGAGGATCGAGCCTTCCTGTGTTACCGTAGTCTCTGCAGTATTAACCTGACCCTTGGAAGTGGTGGTGAATACCAAAGTTGTCTTTCTTGCACCGCCCGTATTAGGAGCTGCGTTGAATTTAACAACCGCCTTAGTACCATTGAGTATAATAGCCTCAACTGTGAGCCAGGACTTGGCGTTATCGGGGATTGAAATTGACAGACCGTCACCTTTACAGGTAAGTTCTACCTCAAATGCTTCACCGGCCTTGCCTATCTCAATGGGGTCCGACTCCACTTTAATGAGGGATTTGGTAACCTTCAGAACTTTTACGTCGACAAGTTCTACAATATTGTTGTAAACAACTTTGGGACCCTCAACAAGAACTCTGTCACCAACTTCGATGCCAAAGCTCTTCCAGTTATAGCTGCCGGTTTTGTCCACTGTACCGTAAATATAGATGGAGCCTGTATCATCCTGGAGGTACCAGTTACCATAAGTGGTGTTGGCGATTGATGTACATACGCCCTCTGCCTGATAAGTCTTGCCTACAGGACCGGCAATGATCTCAGCACAAGTAGAAGGAGTAAGTTCGCCTGAACCCACCTGCTGAGTCACATTGATAAATTGTTCATTGGCACCGACCTTAATGGAAAGCTCGGCTGCACGTGTATCGAGAGATTCACCGGCACTGAATGTGACAGCAATCTCACCTGCTCCACCCGCAGTGGGAGTTACTTTGAGCCAGTCAGGCACTGAATTGAATGCCCAGGCTTCAGTGGCCTTGACCGTAATGGTCTGGCTGCCACCTGCAGGGGGAATAGAAATATAGGAACTTGAAACCTGCAGTGAAGCTAAATCACCCGGCAACTGATCCACACATCCTACAGCAAAAGCCAGAGTCGCTACAAATGCTGTGAGTAAATATCTTAGTTTCATATTCTATTTCGTGTTATGCATTAGTTAAACATATATTTGATACCTACCTGCACATACCAGCACTGACCGAGACTATGAGAATATGTCCAGGTCTGGGTATCTGCATTTACAGCATCTATGGTAGTGAATACCGGAACTCCGTCAGCGCCGATTGACTGTACGTCAAGGATACGACCGGAGTTGAGGAGAGGATTCATAAACTTACTCACACCCCATGAGGAGTTGAATAAGTTGAGGAAATTCTGAATATCAATATTGAGCTGAAGGGTATTGGTAGACTTGCCTACTTTCACCTTGAAGTCATGTGTATAGCGGAAATCGAGTCTGTGTACCCAAGGAGAGTAAACACTGTATGCCTCTGCATACTTACCCTTATTTTTGCTCAGATAAGGATCCTTATTGGCAAATCCCCAGTAGCGGTTGGCATCATCCTGTGATGCAAATTTGATCTCAGACTCATCTCTTGGAATGTAGATTACATCGTAGTTATAGTTGTCATTGTTGAGATCCTTTGCATACATATAGGTGTAGTTGGCACCGCCTCTCCAGGTTTCATAAAACAGACTGAAACTATTGCAGCACTTATCTCTGTAGGTAAGAGATGCAAACACTCTGTCAGGAGTCACATACTGTGAATTGTGGAGAGTAGGATTGTTGGGGCCCTCTGAAGTCGGAATGTATGTGAATGCTGAAGAAGCATCACTACCCGGCATACCGGTGAGCTCTTTGGAGAATGTACGGGTATAAGCTGCGGTGAAATGGAGATCCTTAATAGGCGTCATATTGAATGTAACGCTGGCGGTTCCACCGTAACCTCTGTTGGTATTGGTAAGCAGATATGCTGAAGTCTTGTTGTAAGTGTAGTTGGAAGGATAGATATGACGATTGTCAGCTCCGTTAAGTCTTGCAAATCCTTCTACCGACTTCATATTTATATCCTGGATACAAACGCCGTTTACAGTCTTATTTAAAATACCCTCAACGGAAATGCTCATCGGGAATGATGTGGGGAATGCATAGTCAACTGCGAGAGAAGTTTTCCACACCTGAGGCATCTTGAATCCGGGGTCCACAGCTGCAATGGCTGAAGGAAGAACACCATCCTCGGGAGAAACCGTACCCGGCTTGCCCAGTGAAATCATTTTTTCGCGGAGTGCATCCATATCGGTGATCAGGCCACCCTTGAAGTTTTCGAGAAGAGGATCGGGCTTAGGTACGCCTGCAGTATATCTGGTGGTGATCCTTGACTGGTACTGAACCATACCGGAGTTGGTCGGCATATTGGTAAAGAACACAAGAGGAAGACGGCCGGTAAACATACCTGTACCACCACGTACTTTGAGGCTCTTGTCACCGAGAACGTCCCAGGTGAAACCGATACGGGGAGAAACCTGCACCTTAGGGGTGGGCCATTTACCGGTATCGATACTGTAACCGTTGTAGTCCTGGTCCTGAATGGCCTTATTGGTCATCAAGTCGGAGTTGTCAAAGAGAATTGTCTCGAGACGAAGACCGGCAGTAAGTTTGAATCTGCTATTTACATCCCAGTCATCCTGTGCATAAGCCGATAGCTTATGGAAAGTAACACGGGCTGCAGGATTACGTTCTCCGTCATAACCGTAGGTCATATTGACAGTCTCCGGAGTTGCACCGCTTAGGAAATCCTCGAGTGAATGGTAGCGGTAGTAACCTGTACCGTTACGCATATAGGAGTTGTCAGCCATCTGGTACTCGTAGCTGAGACCGCCTGTGATCTTATGGGCACCTGCGTAGTAGGTGATATCATCCTTTGCAGTTACCACCGTGTTGTGCACACCGTTGTTCCAGGTGAAGAGCTCATAACCAACAGACATATACGGAGTGATTGTGCCCGTACCATCAAGAATATCGATGAAGGGGAAGGTTGAAGAATTGGTTCCGCGGATGTCATCGAGTTTGGAGAAGGTTACGAGGAGCTGATTGGAGAGATTGTCGGTAAAACGGCTGTTAAGGTCAAACGAGAAGGTGTTTACCCTGTTGTCCATCGAGTACATTGAATTGGCAAAAGCCATGGAGTACTGTGAGAAACGTGCTTGGGTGGTACGCTGTCCGCAGTCTGATGAAGATGCGTTTGTAGAGTTCCACCTCTGGTTGAGAGTATAGTTGTAACGCAGGGCTAGTTTGTGTTTCCGGCTTATGTTCCAGTCCAAACGAGCAAGAACCTTCATATTTGACTCGTCGGCAGGGAAGTCCGTCCAAGAACCTGTGTCATAATCATACTTGGTTTTCAGGAACTCTGAAACCCTCTTCATGTCAGCCTGGGTGGTACGGGAGATGTAGTTATCCGGATCTGCCACACCATCAACAGATGCTCTCCAGCGGTTTACAACGGTAGGGCTCTTCTGATACTCGAAGTTGACGAAGAAGAAGAGTTTGTTCTTTACAATCGGGCCGCCGAGGGTGGCACCGTAAGTTGTAGTTCTGTCTCTGTTGCGTGCGCCTGCGATCTCCTTACCATCAACGGCATTACCGCGCATATTCTCATTACGATGATATACGTAAGCGGAACCTTTGAAGGTATTTGTACCCGACTTGGTAATGGCATTTACACCACCTCCGATAAAGTTGGTCTGGCGTACGTCATAAGGAGAAATCACAACCTGTACCTCTTCTATGGCATCGATTGAAATCGGACTGCCGCCACCGGGAAGGCTGGAGCTCAAACCAAAGTTGTTATTAAAGTTGGCACCGTCAACAGTAAAGTTGGCAGTACGTCCATCAGTACCGACGAAACTCATGCCACTACCACCGTAAGGAGATAGTTTTGTGATTTCTGTAATACTGCGACTGATAGTAGGCAGGTTCTCCATTTGCTGCCTGGAAATGTTGGTGGCCGCACCTGTTTTCTCAGTCGAGAACTTTGAAACCGGGGAAGCAATCACCAACGCCTCTGCTATAAGTTCAGAGCTCTCTTGGATAGCTGAGTTCAGAGCATACTGTTCACCGAGTTGTAAAACAATGTCGGTGTAGGTAACTGTCTGGAAGCCGAGGCAGGAGATTTCAACTGAATAGGGACCACCAACACGCATACCCTGGATCGCATAGCGACCTTCGGCATTGGTGACCGCACCGTAAACTGTCCCGGAGGGCTGGTGCGTGGCAACAACCGCAACACCTACAGCCGGAACACCGGATGATTCTGTAATCTGTCCGCCGAGTGATGAGGTGGTAATCTGCGCAAATGATGTAACAGAAAATACCAGTGCCACGAACGCGGACAACAGGAACTTGATTGTTAGTTTCATAAATATGATTTGGTTAATAAATAAAATTCGCTTCTATTTGTGCAAAGTTACACTAAATTGCGATAATTTCCTTGTTTGATAGTGTTACTTTTCTGTGACTTTTCAACATTGATTGTTGAAAAGTCGTAAAAAAGTTTTGTGGATAATAAGATTATTCCTAACTTTGCGTCCGAAAAATAGGAGTGGAAAGATTTGACTGCTTGCAACCACTGTAAAAAATGCTAAAATGGCCTTTCTGATGTCAAATCCTGCATTCCCGCGTGATTTGACTTTTTTATTTAAATACTATATCAAATGTCATATTTGTTTACATCAGAATCAGTATCTGAAGGGCATCCTGATAAGGTTGCCGACCAGATTTCCGACTCCATCCTGGATGATTTTCTCCGTCAGGATCCGGAGTCTCGCGTTGCTTGCGAAACATTCGTAAGCACAGGACTCGTCATTATCGGCGGGGAAATTACATCAAAGGCTTATGTGGACATCCAGTCCATAGCGAGAAACACCATCAGACGCATCGGCTACACAAAAAGCGAATACCGCTTTGACGCCGATTCATGTGCAGTAATATCTGCCATCCACGAGCAATCTCCCGACATCGCACAGGGTGTAGATCAGGAAGAACAGGGTGCCGGTGACCAGGGAATGATGTTTGGTTACGCCTGCAAGGACACGGAGGAATATATGCCTCTGCCGGTCACTCTTTCTCATATCCTCCTTCTGGAACTTTCAAAAATCCGCAGGGAGTTCCCCTCACCGATGCCATATCTGCGTCCGGATGCAAAAAGCCAGTTTACCGTCGAGTATGACGACAATAATATTCCCCGAAAGATTCACACCATAGTGCTCTCCACACAACACGATGAGGATGTTGACCGGAACAAAATCGAGGGGGATGTGAGGAATATCCTGCTTCCGCGACTCCTGAATCTTCTAACTCCGAAAAACAAGGCACTTTTCAAGGATGACTTCATACTCCACGTCAATCCTACCGGCAAATTTGTCATCGGAGGGCCTCACGGAGATACCGGCCTTACCGGTAGAAAGATCGTCGTAGATACTTATGGAGGAAAAGGAGCACATGGCGGCGGGGCCTTCTCAGGTAAAGATGCCAGTAAAGTGGATCGTTCTGCAGCATACGCTGCAAGATATATCGCTAAAAATATGGTTGCAGCGGGAGTTGCCGATGAAATGCTGGTTCAGATCTCCTACGCCATCGGCGTAGCAAAGCCCCTAAGCATTTTCGTCAACACCTATGGTACTTCCAAAGTAGGCAAAAGCGACGGCGAGATTGCTGCTGTCATCAACGAATGTTTTGACCTTCGTCCGGCAGTCATAATTGAGAAATTCGGCCTCAAAAACCCCATTTATTCAGCTGCCGCAGCCTATGGCCACTTCGGACGAGATCCATTTGTAAAAGAAATGGAACTTATCCGTAATGGAAAGAAAATAAAAGAGAATGTGCAGTTTTTCGGATGGGAAAAGCTTGATGCAATAGAACGCTGCAAAGCCCTATTTAAAATCTGAGACCTTCCATTCCCCATCCGACTTTGTCAAGATGAGCCTTCTCTCTATAGGTACTTCCGCCTTATATGGGAGGAGTTCAAACAAGACAGTTGCCTCATTCTCTACTGACTCCGTATCAACGTTGATGATGGTGTAAGTAGTAGCTTTTGTAGCAGCGACCAAAAGTTCTTCAAGAAGATCCGATACTTCCGGCTTTGCGGCAACGGCCTGGAGGAGTATTTCAGCAAATTCATCAGTGCAATAGGTGGCAGCATCTTCGTACTCCATCAGATAATAGGATTTCAAAAAGCCATTAGCGACGATTGTTACTTTTTCCTCTGCATTTTCGCAGGATGCGAAGAGTGTAATTATTGCGGCAAACGCGAACAATATCCCAATTTTCCTCATAATTATAAAATTCTAAAAAATTAATCCAAGGTAACGACGGTGATGCCGGCTCCCCCCAGCTGCAGAGCTTCATCCCGCAGGGAACTCACCCCCGGCACGGTCTTGAGGTACTTGCGTATCTCTTCGCGAAGCACTCCGTTGCCCTTTCCGTGAAGAATCTTGACCTCGGATAAACCCACCATCAGAGCATCATCGATAAAACGGGTGACAATATCCAGAGCGCTGTCCAAACGTTCACCACGAATGTCGATTTTTGGTTTGAAGTTGAGCCTTCGCTCGGATATCGAAGTAGAGGTGATGATAGACTGAGGTTTGGAAAAGCGCGTACTATCCTTATACTGTTGACTGGAGATGCGCTCTACTTTGGAAGGGGCCATCTTGCTGATAATGTTGCCTACGGCCACGGCAATGGTTTTGTCGGATATCTGTGTTATTTCTCCCACCAGTTCGGAACCCTTGATCCTTACCTTATCCCCCACCTGCAGCGGTTTGTCTGAAACGCTCCGCTCTTTTGAAGCTGCAGCACGTGCCTTCGCCTCTTCCTGACGCTGGGCTTCGCTCTTTCGTCTCTCTTTGCGCTCTTTTTCGCGCTCCTTGCGCGCCACTATTTGCTCCATCTTGCGGGTAATGCGCTGTTCCAGCTCACTCTCGGTAGTGCTTTCCATCTCCTGGCGGAACTGCTCGAGGTCCTTGCGAATGGCACGCGTCTTCTCCCTTTCAGCCTGAGCCTCCTTGATTTCCCTGATGGTCTGCTCCACCTTACGATTGCTTTGGTCAATTATTTCGCGTGCCTCGGCTCTGGCTTCGTCAATTATCTCTTTGCGGAGCTGCTTGATATCGCCAAGTTCCTTATGGTATTTGTCGGTAAGACTCTCAAGGGTTTTGTCGGTGCTTCTGATACGGGCGAGTTTTTCGTCGAGAACACGCTTGCTGCGCGCTATCTGACGGAGATTGCGCTCAATGCTCACAAATCCGCTGCCTGCACGCTCTTCCGCATCTTTGACGATAGTCTCGGGGAGCCCTATATTGCGGGCAAGCTCAAAGGCAAAGGAGTTGCCGGGGAGCCCCTGCTCCAGTTTAAAAAGGGGTGTAATGCCTGCCACATCAAAGAGCATCGCGCCATTGGCAACACCGGAACTATTGTTGGCGTAAAGTTTCAGATTGGTGTAGTGAGTGGTAATTACTCCATAAGCTCCGATCTCTTCGAGGCGCGCTAATACGGCCTCTGCAATGGCACCTCCTGCAGTAGGCTCGGTGCCGCTTCCAAACTCATCTATCAGTACCAGTGAATTGTCGGTAGCATTTTCAAGTATTTTTCGGATATTGACAAGGTGGGAACTATAAGTGCTGAGGTCATTGTCCAGGGATTGATCATCCCCTATGTCTATGAAAATATTGTCAAATATCATCATCTCCGAAACCTCGGAGGTGGAAATCAACATTCCCCACTGGAACATATACTGCAGCAGACCCACCGTCTTTAGGCAAACTGACTTGCCACCGGCATTGGGACCGGAAATGAGCAGAATGTGTTTTTCACGTGTCAGAGTGAGGGTCAACGGCACTATCTCTTTCTTTTCCTTTCGGAGAGCCTTCTCCAGCAGGGGGTGACGTGCCTTGCGCAATGCGAGTTCCCCCGTTTCCGATATAATCGGCATACCGGCTATCATATCCAGCGCCACATTGGCCTTTGCACGGATAAAATCCAACTCTCCGATATAGTCGGAGGCAGCTATCAACTCCTCCAGATAGGGACGCAGAAAGTCGGAAAATTCCACCAATATCTTCAGAATCTCGCGCTGCTCGTCAAACTTCAGCTGGCGCACCCGGTTGTTGAGCTCCACCACCTCCATAGGCTCGACAAAGGCGGTCTTGCCGCTTGAGGATTCGTCATAGACGAAGCCTGCGATACGCTTTTTATTGGCTACCGGCACGGGTATGAGGATTTTCCCGTCCCTTACAGAGACAGAAGCATCCTCATCCACCAGCCCTTCAGCCTGCGCCTTTTTGAGCAGTTGAGAAATACGTTTGGAGATTGCACCCTCTTTTTCTTTGAGCGAACGGCGGATGGTATGCAGTTGCTCTGAAGCGTTGTCGCGCATCTCACCATTCTTGTCAATCAGCGCATCAATCCTGCGGGCCACTTCGGGATAATAGGTGATCCTTTCGGAGAGCTTTCGCAAATTGGGATAGAGATCGTCCTTACATCCTTTGAAGAAAGAGAGGACCTTACGCAAGGTATCGAGCGAAATCCTGAGCTTACTCAGGGAAACCAAATCTATATATGTGGAAGGTACATTTAAAGGCAGCAAAAAGGGCTTTGTATCGATAAAGCCCATGGAAGGAAATGAATCCTCAAACATCGAGATCAGACGCATCTCGTCTGTGAGTTGCAGACGCAAATCAATCTCTTTCGCATCGCGGGAAATCTCTTCATCCCACACTTTGTCTACGGCATATTGCGTGGAGCAACGCTCTGCGATCCCTCTCCTTATCCTATCAAACCCTATTTTCTGCTCCAGTATCATCCTTTCAATCCTTATCTGTATGAGTTTTCAATTGCGGTTCTGAGCTCGGTAATACTGTTCATCTGTTTAAGTACCCCATTTGAAACAAACGAAATATTGCCGGTCTCTTCTGAGACTACAATGGCGCTGGCATCGGTCTGCTCGGTTATTCCGACGGCAGCCTTGTGGCGCAAGCCATATTGAGCGGGAATATTGGGGTTTGCAGAGATTGGAAGGGTACATCTGACTGCCTGAATCCTCTCATTTGCGATAATAAGAGCACCATCGTGCAAAGGGGAATTCTTAAAAAAGATGTTGAGAAGCAGTCTGCGACTGATTCTTGCATCAACTTCATCACCCGTCTCTATGATGGGTGCAAGAGAAGTCCTGTGCTTTAGTACTATAAGCGCTCCGGTATTCTCCTGTGACATCATCCTGCAGGCCTCCGTCAACTCTTCCAGAAGTTCGGGACTTACCACATTGACCCCGCCGCGATTCTTGAAAAGGCGACGGAAAAAGCTGCCCCTGTTTGCAGAGGCATACCTGGAGCCCAGATGGAGTAGAAAACGACGTATTTCCGGTTGGAAAATCACAATTAAAGCAATCACACCCACTCCGAGCACCTGTCCCATGAGCGAAGAGAGGAGCTTCATATTGAAGGCGGAAACCACCAGCCATATCACATAGAGAATGAGTATTCCCGCAAAAATACTCATCGCGGCAGTTCCGCGTATAAGTCTGATAATCTGAAAAATCAGCAGACCGACAAGTATAATGTCGAGAATATCTACAAATGTTATGGAGACAAAATCAAACATGATTGACAAAGGTACTATTTTTTCCTGACTTCCATTTAAGTTTCTTTCCAAAGCCAAGACGATTGTCGGTATATTTTAGTTCGGTGAGAACAAGGCGCCAGATGTCTCCACCCTTTAGGATTGCATAGGGAAAGCGTTTAAGATACGCCAACCTGTATTTGTCAAAAAGCGATCCGTCACATTTCTCCACAATCGCCCTGAACTGCAGACCGCGGATTTTTCCGATCACTTCCGTTTCAAGCGCAATAGAGCCCGTCACAATAGGATTCTCCATAAAAAGCTGTGCATGACGTGTCTCTTCCTCAGAGGTAATGACAAAACTCATCTCCTCTTCCAGAAACACATAAAAGCAACTTGCACACCACAAATCCCCATTTGCGGCACAAGCAAGAGACATCACGTGATGTTCTGAAATGAATTCGATTATTCTTTTGTCGGGCATGCCGCAAAATTAAGGTTTTTTTGTAGGTTTGTACAAAATAAGTATCGGTATGAGCTGTTGGAATGACATTGTCAGTGGAACGAGATACTCTTTCAAAGCGCTTGGGGACCTCTTTTTCCCCCGCAAATGCGCAGTTTGCGAAGCCATTCTTGCCTGTGAAGAAGTAAACATTTGCGACGATTGCCGCACGGACATTCCCTATACCTGGTTCTGGAGCTGGCCGGAGAATCCGGCCGAAGAACGGATGTGGTCCAAAGTAGGCATTGAGAGTGCCGTGTCTCTATTTTTCTATCGTTACGCCGGCGGCTATGGCCACATTCTCCACAAATTCAAATACAGGTGCAATATTCCGCTGGGATTGGAAACCGGCAGAGATCTCGGTAAAAAAATGGCAAATGGAGGGCGTTTCGGAGATATTGATGCCATCGTACCTGTCCCGTTACATTGGCGCAGACGGTGGAGTCGCAGTTTCAACCAGGCTGACATTATTTCCAGAGGCGTAGCCGAAGGCTTTTCATCACAACCTGAAGGAAAATCCATTCCTGTTATCAGATCCCTCGTGAAACGTACGAAGATGACCTCCACTCAGACACGCCTCAGCGGAAATGAAAAGGCGGAAAATGTGAAAAATGCCTTTCGCGTGAATAAGAAAGTCGCTTTACGACTCCTTTCGAAAGGCATGAATCATATATTGCTTGTAGATGATGTGCTCACATCCGGAGCAACCCTTGCAGCTTGTGCCACGCCTCTGATGCTATATTTCAGGGTAAGCGTGGCCACCATAGGATTCGTGGAGTAATACTATTCTCCCAGCATTTCCGCTACGATATGCTGCATTCCGGCATATTTATCCAGAATCCAAAGTACGTAACGTATATCGACGCAGACACATTTATTCATCACCGGATCGAAATAGGTATCACCTGCAAGGGATTCCTTGTTGCCGTCAAATGCAAGTCCTATCAGTTCGCCCCGGCCATTCATCACCGGACTGCCGGAATTGCCGCCCGTGATGTCATTGTCGGTAACAAAATTGATATACAATTCTCCTGTGGAAGGATCGGCCCATCTGCCCCAATCACGGGCTTCGTAGAGAGCTTTCAATTCGGGTTTGAGTGAATAAATATATCTGTCGGGGTCATGTTTTTCCAGTATGCCGCGTACCGTACTCCTTTCAAGACAAATAATTCCATCACAGAGGCAGAGCGGACCGACGGTCCCGTAAGTGATCCTCATTGTGGAATTGGCATCAGGATATTGTGGAATACCTTTTTCAAGATGCATCTGATAGAGTAAGTTTCTGTAGTTGTTCTCCAGTCTGGTCAATTTTACACCTCTATCGACTTTACTCTTGTAATTGTTATACATTATCATTTTAGTGGAAGAAATGGCTGCCACAAGAGGGTCCGCACGAAATTCCTCCGCAGTAGTCGCCTTCGACAAAGCCTCTTCAAACCTGCCTTGATCAGTAAAAAGAGAATTTTCCCATATCCAATCCACCAGAGCGTATGTATCCCCTTCAAACAGGTCATATTGTTCACTCAACCATTCTCCCCAGAACACGCTGTCCACATGAGCATAAAATTCCCTTATGGAGAGATCGACCAGATCTTTTTCCACCCTCATATCAAACTCATCGTACATCTTCATTATTGTCTCGAGGGCACGTGTGCTGTCGGCTATAGGCACCTGGTAGCCTTTGCTCTTTGCCACCATTTCCGCACTCCTCGCAATATGATTGACCATCCGGTGCAATCGCACTCCCCTGGCAATCGTCTCACGAAAATAACCTATCTGCTTTTCTATATATTCCAGAGATTTATATTTGACTTCAAGGTCATGCAGCAAAGTGCCGTAACGTTTAGCCCTCAGGGAATCCGACATTATCCAATTATGGAGTTCCACTTCCTGCTCTCGTTTTTTCTCCGCCACATTATACTTGCTGTAACAAAATATCTCCCCTTCGCGGATTTCCTGCACATTACTCAAGGAAAAGTAATGGTCGGCATATTTCAGACGCACTGCCGGATCGAGATTCATCCAACCGTCAATAATTTTCATCTGCTCCCCCTGGATCTCAACCTGGATAGGATTGACAACGGTTTCTATGTTGTTCACCTTAAATGAGGATGCATACCTGTCTGTACGGCCGGGATAGCCGATGACCATCGCAAAATCTCCTCTTTGCACACCTGCAGTGGATGTTTTCAGCGTACGGGAGGGCTTCATCGGAATATTGTCGGGTGAATAGTTCGCAGGAGAACCGTCAGGAGCAGTATAAATGCGGTAAAGCGCAAAATCCCCCTTATGCTGTGGCCATTCCCAGTTATCCACCTCACCTCCGAAGGATGCGATGCAGACCGGCGGAGCTGCCACCAGACGCACATCATTGTAAACTTCGTAAAGTGCCATATAGTACTTGTTACCGCCCCACATCGAGGAACAGGAAACCTCACCCTGACCTTTGAATAATCTTCTGTATCTGCCCTCGATTAAGCTATAAACCCTGCGCATAGCGAAACCACCACCCCTGGGAACGATTGAATCGCGCAAGTGCTGTACTTCGGAGGTTACATCTATCACTTTCTTCAGAAACCAGATACCGTCACCTTTTACCGGAGCCTCCTGCGAGCGATCCATCGCCCAGAATCCATCCTCAAGATAGTTATGCTCGGGAGTGCTCAGCGCGTGAACATCCGAATAGGCGCAATGATGGTTGGTAATCATCAGACCGTCAGATGAGATCATGCTGCCGCTGCAGCCGAAAGCGAGCGACACGACTGCATCGCTCAGTCCGCCCTTCTCTTCATCATAAAGGGTGTTCGGATCGAGCTGCAGACCCCTCTCCTGCATATTCTTGGCGAGCCCCTGCTCTATCAGGTGAATCAGCCACATGCCTTCATCGGCACGGCACAGTACAGCGGAGAGAAACAAAGTTACCACCGCAGGTATCAGTTTTCTTTTCATTTAAATTGGTATTAGAATGAGATGCCCACTGTAGCACTGATGCAGTGATGCATTGCACCGGCAAGATAGTTGATGCCGAGGGCATTTATAAACCGGTAGTCCAGATCGATATAACCGGTAATGTTATTTTTGAAAAAATGTGAGTATCTGAATCCTGCCCCGGCATTGATGCGGTTGGCAGTGAAAAATTCAAATTCCTTGAGCATTGCGTCGTCCATCGTGCGCGGCGCTCTGGGGTTATTGGTTTGTGTATATAATCCGTCATTTAAGGGATTGCCGGAACCGCTTCCGAAGCCTGCGCAAAGACGGATTCCGATGATACCGCTTTCGCGAAAAATATTATAGGCTCCCGAAAGCAGTCCGTCAATAGCGAGAATATTCTGTTTACGGTAGAAAGGATAGAGCGAAGCTGTTTGAGTGCGGTACATCGCATCTGCGGTGGCCTTCAGTACAAGTGTCGGACGATGATCCCTGATGCCGAAATTGGCGGAATACTCCAGATTGCCCTCAATCAAATTTCTGTTCAAGACCTCGTTACTACCGAAATAGATGATCTCCTTGACTCCTTCAATGGTTTTTTCCTGGTAGACGTTCTCGTTGTTTATCAGGTGCGTATAGTCGGCTGAGAGCTTCACTATATGTCTATTATCTCCTTTGCCGAAAGATAAATGGCCATTATATCCCGCCTGGAAACCATTATGAGCCGAATACATTATGGTAGATGTGGACTTTCTGCCGTAATAACCGTCAAATGACTTGAATGAAAACTCATTAAATAGTCTGACTCTGGATGAAGGACCTATTTCCAGTTGAAGAGCACCTCCGTGATATGTGGTCAACAGCGGCATGGTAGTGGTTTGTGTTGAATAACCCTTCTCTCCAAACACCTCCCGCTGACCGAAAAATCCACCATAATCCACCAGATAGTAGTAGAGTTTGTCGGTTGTGCCGTAAATCTGATAATAAAAACTTTCGAGATTTCTTCTGAAAACATAATCGGCTCCAATGACCACCTTATCCGCAATATTCCAACTCAGACCGGCAGTCACCTCCATATCCATTATCATATTGACGTGACGCGGGTCGCGTGCCTTGGAATAGTTGCCACCTGTATAGTCTATCCTGCCTCCTGCAGAAAGGGCATCATTGAAGCGGTAGGCGACACCTCCGGTCAACTGATATGTCTCCAGTGTCTTGACACCGGCAGTTGAGTCTGCCATCGCCACAACATTCAAAGGGGAATGAAATGGGTCGCTCATTACTGAGCCACCCATATTCTTCCCTTTAAAATAGTCATACGACAGTCTCCCATATACATAGACATCTTGTCCCAAATGGGAGAATGATTCTGCCAAAGCTCCGGCATTGAAACTGTCATCCGACTGGTGATGGGCCACAAATCCGCCATTATTCTTCTCAAATCCTGCCTGCGTAATGAAGATTTTCTCCACAGGCAGACGAATGAGACCGGCCGCATTGCTGCTGGTCAACCAGGGCTCTGAACCCTTTATGAAATTAAAGTCATAAAGATTCTGCGGAGTCACCTGTGCCCGGCCTGAAAAGAGGCAGAACAACGCCATTACCATTATAGTCAGACAACGTTTCATCATCAATTCCCCTTATTTGCTCCTCAACGAAGCTTCTTTGCGCTGGTGGAAATCGTTTCCGGAGTTGTTGGTATCCATGTAGATGATACGGGCACCTGCCTTGATGGAGGCTTCGGCATCGATACCGCTAGGATCGGTTGAACCCTCTTCCAGGTCATTTGTTCCCATATTGTAGCTGTAAACAAGTTTTCCCTTATTATCAGGTATCGCCTCGGTAGCCTCCTTGTTGACATTACGATAGATGGAATATCCTTGTCTGTTGGTAAGTACCACGCTACCTCCGTCAACAGAGGTGATGAGACGCTTGTTGTTTTTGCCGACATAACCGGCTGAAAATACCTCACAGGCATCCACAACCCATTCTGCAGAAACCCATTTACGCTTTCCTGAAGCCTTGTTGTCATATAAATTCTCGTTGGAAGTATCCTCAAAGAATGACTGAGGTGTCACACCGTCAGGGGTTATGAAAATAAAGAATGCGGGACCGGTCACCGAAATAGGCCAACCCGTTCCCGTACCATATTTGTACGCCTTGAGATAATGTGAGGTAGGGATTGCCTCAGAAGGTGTAGGGTAGTAAGAAGCCAGACTGTATCCCGATTCAGGGTCATACATGGCATAGTAAGTACCCTTGGAGAGATCCACTGACTTACTGTAGGTAGTGGTGTGGTTGATAGCACCGGTAATGGCCACAACAACCTCCTCGCCAGGTTTGAGTACCGGAGCATTACCCTCCGCAAAGGTCCAGAAGCCGTGTCCGGCGGGTACTCTGTTTTCTGCCTCGTAAGTGAGTTTACCGTCAACCACATCGACATTCGTTGCATGTGAGTTGTATTGGATTGTCATTGCGAAGCAGAGGTTCTTTAGATCGGCATCAACTGTGGAGTTGTTGTAAAGAATGACATACTTATCATTCTGGAAATAACCTGAACCGTCATCTTTCTGACAACCGCCGGTGTAAAGCTCCTTAACGATAATCTGTTTTGCCTCTGAACCGACCATGTCGATGGTAACGACGAAAGGAGTCTTCTCATAATCATGAGTAATGGCAACTTGCTGTTTAAAGCCGTTGAAGGAGTAAGCAGTACCGCTTTCGGCACGGGTTTCAGTAGCGGAAAATTCATAAAGACCGGCAACAGCAGGCACAACTGCATTACCTTGGGCATCGGTTGTGCCGACATAAATCATTCCGGTATTGGTATTGACCGCATTTACCGTAACGCCGGCTACGGGATCAGCATCCGAATAGACCAACTGAACTTTGACGTCATACAATTTGTAAGGGTCATCCTTGTGACAGGAGACCGCAGCTATTAAGAATACGCTGCACATCAGAAATGAAACAAACTTTTTCATACGCATTGTGTATTTATATTATTGTATTTTTAGCCTCAATGTGAGTCCATAATAAAATTTAGGTATATATGATGAGGATTCAAACAAAGATACATCGGTCTGTGAAGCGCTTGTTTTGAATCTCATTGTCGAATAAAAGAAATTGTTGGCATAAAATGAGAGAGAAGCTATTCTGCCTATTTCCTTGGTCACGCTGATATTGGCCGAGAAATAGGGAGAAAAGACATTCTTAAGGTAGAGATAATTGTATCCCGTCGTGTTGATCATTGCATCCAGCTCTGAAAATAGTTGCTTGTTGTTATCTTTAGCCCAGAGATATTTTTCACGGAATGGGATGAGAGTCTTAGGATCGTCAAAGGTAGAATAATAGAGAGGATATTTGGCGACATGGCCCTTTATGTCGTAAAACTCGGTGCCTGATGGAATTTTATCCTGACCGCTGATAGGCCAGGTAGTCTGTTCGCCGCTATATTCCGCAAGGTTGCGATCGTGACGGTAGAGCGAGCTTTCGAGTCTGAGGGTAAATATCAGACGCGCCTTGGGAATATGAGTCGTGAAAGTTATATTGTTACGCAACTTAAGACTCTCGGAACCGTTGCTTGTTCCGGAACCGCTACCAACAAAGTGTCCTATAAACTGGTATGGTGTAATACCATCCGACATTGTGCGATTAGTCTGGTACGATTGCACTATGTTCTCATTTGTGCTTCTGTATTTATAAAGAGTACCGTCCATCCTTATGGAGGTGCGAATGGCAGGTATCTGTCCGAAATCTATCACCCATTCGATGCCTTTGCGTACGGTAGGAGCCACCTCATTGGTCACTTTGGTCTTGGAGGTGAAGGTATTTTTCTCCGTATAGGCGAGCGTCTGATCAGGCATTTTGCCGGTGATGTCTTTCACGGTTACTACTCCCGTCTTCCTGTCTATGGAGTAGAGGCGCTCGGAAGAGGGGATCAGACACCCTTCCAAACTTCGTTGATCCGTCCATTTGTAAGTAAAGGGCTCATATTCACTATATGTGAAATAAGAGTCCAGGGTTTTGGAGTAGAAGGCCGCAAGGGAAATTTTAACGCCTGCTATATCCGCCTCAACTCCCACTTCGCTCTGCTGCGCCTTCTGCCATCTGAGATCGGGGTTATATTCTATCTGTCTCGGAAGAATGTAATATGCGTAGAATGCAGTTCCGTCCGCCATTGTACCGGGAGCAAAGACCTGTTTCCCGTAATAGGATGGTGTAGGGTAGAGAATGGAAACCGAAGGGAGTTTAACGGCTACACCCCAGCTGCCGCGTAGGGAGAGTTCTCTCAAAAACCGGCTTCTTTGATATTTTATGATCGAATATCTCGCATTGAAACGTGGCGATAAGCTATTGACCGTACCATAACCCGAATTGTTTATCATAGTCCACTCCGAACGTACACCGCCCACAAGATTGAGAGAAGTGGTACCGATGGGGATGGTGACATTTTCTTCGGCGTATGCCGCCAGGTTGTTGACAAAGGGAATATCCTTATAGGGATAGGGCCTCCAGTCCGGTGCCTTCGAAAGATCTTCATAATAGAGGCCTTGTCCGAGATTGCCGCTTCCGGTAAAATGAGCTCCAAGTTTCAGCTTGTTGACTACTCCTCCGAAATCGTGAGCCCAATTTATCTTTAAATGAAGATTGTAATCGAGAGGCTTATCGTCTACGTGGCTAATTTCATACCAGTATCCGGCCGGTCTTAGAATAACTTCGGCATCGGGATCGGCTGAATAGGGAGTTGAAACAAAATATCCCTCTTCCATTCCATGAAGTGAGGATGTCGAACTGGAACTTGATTTATTATTGCTGGATGAAGAGAGATTATCGGAATAGACCACCGAACCTGTAAGCTCTATATTGGTAATCCAGGACTTATTGAGAAGCCAGTTTAATGAAAAATTGCCTCTAATAGTATTCTCCTTTACCTTTTCGAATGTCTCCATAAAGGAATCGGGGTCGGCACTCTTGTCATATCCACCTATATTTCCGGAAATACCGGTCGAGAATCTTATTGGCTGTCCAAATGCATCGAAAGAGTTGGAATAGATCAACGAAAAGGCGTTACGTTGGTAGGTAGTGAATGGAGATGCCAGATCGTGAACGGAAGTTGTCCTCTCTGCACTCGCATTGATTACTCCGCCTTTCGCCCCAAGATCAAATCCCTTACTTAAAGAGAGCTGTTTGGTATTGGGACTGGTCATTGCAGTAATCATCCAGGGAGATTTACCTTTACGGGTATTGATCTTTACCACTCCGTTGGTCATGTCACCATGCTCCACCGAAGGTACTCCGGTTATGATCTCTATAGACTCTACGTTGGATGAGGCGATATTGCGGGTAGAAACTCCCGATACTCCGGCATGGGTGGCATTGTTGGAGAGGCGCACACCGTCCAGTTCAACTGCCGTACCAAAAGAGGAGATTGCCGAGGTCTCGTCGGAGCGGATTTGAAAAGCTTCAGTCGAACTGGTAAGTTTGCCGCTGTTGGCCGAAACTCCACCCGGCAACAATGAGGAGATATCTGAGACATTGACCATCTGCATATGCTCAAGTGCAGTCCTGTCAATTTGACGGCTGGTAGTGGCACTGTTGGTGTTTTCCTTTGCTACCACCACTGCGCTCTCGAGGGTCAGGTCATCAACTGCCAGGTAGTAAGTGACACCCTTGAGATCTTTGGTAATATCTATTTCAAATGTGGTGGGAGCATATCCCAGACAGGATATCTCTACTTTGGTCTTGCCTTGCGAAACACCGCTGATGACAAATTCGCCTTTTGCATTGGCTACTGCCCACAACTCCTTATCCGGCATCACCACGGTGGCAAACTCCACAGGAATATTCGTACCCTTTTCAAGCACCTTCCCCGAAAATTGATATTTCTGAGCAAAGGCGGGTAAAAAGAATAGTAAAGCGAATAATATCAGCGCTGCCTTTCTCATGGTACTACAAAGATGTCTGAACTATTTTTATTTGTGCCGTTGTATTTTGGTATTCTTTAAGTCTGAAGGTGATAAGACACTCTCTCGGAGAGCCGGTCTCGTTGACATCAGCGGTAACCCTTATGATATCATTAACTTTTCCGGTTTCCGGAGAAAATGTAAATGCGGGATTTGAACATGTAGCACTCCATTCACGATTGGCTGTCAGCTGAAATTGTATTCCACCTCCTTCGGCCGCAATATTTAGCTGCCCTACATCAACCCCTACAAAGGGATAGGAACCGATGGTCACAACGGTTTTTGCAAGTCTGGAGCTCTCTTCACCCTTGGCAGTGAATGTTATCCTGGCCACCTGGGTGGACTTGGAAGTAGTTGAGGGAACCGATATCCTTACAGAACCATCCTTTTTGCCCGAAGTTGGAGAAACAGTTATACCGAGTGTGTCACAATCCGCTGTCCAATCCACGTTGCAATAGACATTTACGTCGAATGAGCCTCCGTTGCAGTCACAAGTTACAGCATAGGGATTTACCGAAATTTCAGGGTCTACCACCTTGTGACATGAGGTTGCGATCAACACTACCGCCAACATGATTGGAATAATCTTACGCATACACACACATATTATAATAATTGACAAATATAAATAAAAAAAGAAAAACATCTTCCCCGGGTGGTAAAAAAAGCACCACAAGTGCATATTATTTATAACTTTGTCCCGAAATGATAGAGAAGAAAACCATTTTGACCTCGGCTGTTGCAGCAGTTGTTCTATTTATAATGCTCGCACAGTTCGTTTCCTGTGAAAAATATGTCTTGCCCGAACTGACCATTTCGCAGGACACCATCATATTCAGCCATAATATCGACAGCGCATATCTTGAGATACATTCCAATGTCATCTGGGAGATAGAAACTCCGGACGTCAGTATTGCAGATCGCTGGGTGATAGTAAGACCCAACTGGGCAGACGGTGACACCACGGTCATCTTTAAGACCACTCTCAATAAGGGGCCCAGACGAGAGACTAAAGCCAGAGTATTTAGTGAGACGATAGAACGTTATCTTATGCTGATCCAGGAGGCAGCCCCTGACGGATCTGAAAATTCGGAAAATCCCGGCGCCGACCCCGACAATCTTTAAAACTGGAAGTATATGAATGACTGCAGATCCGCAGTGATAAACTGGTAGACGAAAAATACTGCCAGGGCCACTATCAGAGCCATAAGGGGTAACGGTATTGATGCAAACAGGATGCGATAACGGCGTTTAAACCTATCGGGAAGCCAGTGTATGGCCATACCGATCACCACAAGCAGAAATACGTTGCGATATTGCCATACAATCTCCGGTATCATCGATAAATCCCAATGGCTGCCTATGCGGCTTACCATATTTTTGGCAGTATTCCAGGCTGTCTCATTGGCTTCCGCAGGATCAAGATTGGAGCCTGAGCGGAAAAAGAGACGCGTGAATGTAATGAAGACAAACGTCTGGAAAATTGCCCAGATATCCGATAGACGTCTGAAACGGAGCTCTTTTGAGCCTTCAGGTCCCGCCACGACAGCGGCCTTAACACCACGAAGACGGCACACCAGCACATATACCAGTTTGACAAGATTGCCGGTCATCACTACCGCCATCCATACAAAAAACATATTGAAAAGAGGGCGGGGTGCGACAATGGAAAGAATTCCAAGGGTAGCAGTGACGAGTGCGATGACTAAAAACCTGAGACCTATGCCCCAATTTTTCCATATCTTGTGAATTACCATTCCAAGGCCGTTCAGACCACCCCAAATCATAAAATTCCAGCTTGCTCCATGCCACAGACCACCCAGCAACATAGTATTCATCGAGTTGAGATTGGTTGTGATGATTCTACGTTTTTCAGGTTTGAAACGGGCCACCAATACAAGTGCTATGGCAACAGCCGACACAACCAAAGTCACCAGCCAGGAACCTGAAAGCAAAACTCCGATAAGGGAAATGGTCACAATACAGCAATAGGTGCCGAAAGTAGCGTTGCGGTTGCCCCCCAAGGGAATATAGAGGTAATCCTTAAGCCATCTGGAGAGAGACATATGCCATCTTTTCCAGAACTCTCCGGGATGCTTTGCCTTATAAGGCGAATTGAAGTTTTGAGGAAGATAAAAACCCATAAGCATTGCCACGCCGATGGCTATATCCGTATACCCCGAAAAGTCGGCATAGACCTGAAGCGAATAGCCGAAGAGGGCCATCATATTTTCAAATCCCGAGTAGAGCAATGGATTTTCAAACACACGGTCGATGAAATTGATGGCCAAGTAGTCGCTGAGTACGATTTTTTTGACCAGACCATTGATAATCCAAAATACCGCTATACCGAACTGTCTTCTGCTGAGGAAGAATTTGCGATGCAGCTGAGGTATGAATTCACTGGCGCGAACTATTGGACCGGCCACCAGCTGCGGGAAAAAACACAAATAGAAACCGAAATCCAGAATGTTCCGAACAGGGGTAACCCTGCCGCGATAAACATCCATTACGTAACTGATAGCCTGAAAAGTAAAGAACGAAATACCCACAGGTAAGATAATCGTATCTATACTGAAGCGGTTGGCGCCCACTATGGCATTGCCAACCACTGCAAACATATCAAAGACCGCAAACTCCGTCCCGAAAAGGTTGTTGACTACATCCGTGATGAAATATGCATATTTGAAGTAGCATAATGTAAAGAGATTGACTATCAGACTCACCACCAGCACCGCCCTTTTCCCCCTGTCACTCTTTCTGGAGTACATCCATTTGGCGCCTAAGAAATTGTAGAGCGTCACAAAGAGAAGTATCAGGGTAAAAATACCGCTCGTCTTGTAATAGAAAAAGACGCTTGCAAAGAAGAGAAAACCGTTTCTGAGAAGCAGCTTATTTTTGAAAAGGGCAAAAAGGGCAAAAACTATCGCAAAAAAGGCCCAGAAATAGAATTGGGTAAAGAGCAACGGGTGAGACTGATCAAATGTAAAGAGTCCTTTCAGAAAATCGGCTGCTATATGGAGAAAACCGGTCGTCATCTGGAGCTGTTGTTTTTTGGAGAGGTCGATTTGAGATGCTCCAGATAACGGTCGAGCAATGCGTTGTAAAGCAGGTCACCTATCAATATATAGCCGCTTTCCGTAAAATGAATCTTGTCCCTATTGGCCAGGCCTGCGCTTTCCCACTGTTTCATGGAATTGAGGCCGCCCATTATTCTGAAAAGGTCCCATATGCCTGCATCGTATCTGCGAGCAAGGCCATAGAAGGCATCCTGCACCACAGGACCGTTCTGATTGAGATAATAGGAGCGGCGGGAACGCCTGAAACTGTCATTGTTGGTCACAAAGAGTATGGCACAATCGGGTGCTACCCTACGAGCCATATCCACCATTTGTATGTAGTTGGAAACAAACCGTTCCTTATTAAAATTGGGGGTATTTGCATCATTGATGCCTATGGCAAAAATTATCAAATCCGGCTTGAGCAAGGCCAAATCCCTCTCGAAATCCTCACACTTGAAATAAGAGTTGAGACTGGCACCATTGACTCCGATCCCATGGTAGGTAAGTCCCGGACGGCTATGGTCCAACACAATCCCGGTCAAATTCCATTCTCCGGGCACTCCGCTGGTACCCAGTACCAGAGAATCGGTCAGAGAAGGCAGTTCAAACTCATAAAGATCCCTGTCCGGATCGTGGGAAACCGGCCAAAGCGTCAGAGTATCCAAATGAACCACCGGTACAAGCGAATCACTGTCAGAACGCCCCAGAACCTGCACCCTGTCAAAGCTGAAATCATGTGGAGAACCCATCGGATTGCGCTCGCGTGAAACAATTGTCACTGTGGCGGAAGGGTCGGAGGTGGAGGCCGCCATCCCCGTCAGTCCCATACGAAGAGGCGTCTTTGGCTGAGAATTGCGACAGGCAGTCCATTTGCCGGTATAACTACTGAAATAACTGGTAGGTGTGTTGCTTTTGGCCACGGAAAATGGGAAAACCACTCCTCTGCCCCCTTCGATGCCATAACGCATCGACAACAGATTGCGGCGCATCCTGTTGGGGAAAGTGCCGGATTGCACATGCGAACCGCCTATATGAACTATATTGACATCCCCCTCCCCAAAAAAGAAAAGGGTATCGAGCTTGAGGAAAAATCTCACGAAATCCGTGCTGTCTCCCGAGGGAAAAGTGATTGCATTCTCATCGAAATGAGTAAACATATAGTTGGGAATGGGCTTATGAAGGCTTTGTGCAATGGTCTCATTGCCCCATCCTGCAAGTAGCAGAGTCGCCGCTAATAGCATCAATGATTTTAAACTCCCCCTCATTCTCCTAGCAAAATTTTATCAATATCATTCTCTCCTGTTTCGTCAGAGAAAATTTCGGCTAACTCTTCACTCTCCATATAGGCAGATACCATCTCCGGATCCAACTCCTGCCTGAGTTTGTAGAAGTTGTAGCACACCTCAAAAGCTCTCGCAAAAGCCATCCCGACATATTCCGCACCCCTTGTGGTAAAATGGATATAATCGCTGCTCGCAAGTGGAGGACTATGCTTCACCCAGCGCACCATTGAATTTTCTCCACCCATCATATTGAAGAGGTCCCAATATGCAGCACCTTTGCCAAGAGCCATCACCTTGAGCGAGTCATTCAGAGCCGGCAGCATGGGAATGGTAGCGACACGTCCCTCCACGCTCCTGCCCATATCCGAAGGACCTATAAAGAGAATTTGGGCATCGGGAGCCACCTCGTGGAAATAGTCAATCTGCTTTTCAAGCTGACGCAAATAGTTGGAAATATGCTTTTCATTGCTGACGCTCACGGCGCGGTTACCGCCAAACTGCAATATGATCATACGGGTATCGAGCAGATCGAAGGATTGTTTCATCACAGATTTACTCAAACGGGTGAATATAGTACCCGAACTGCCTCTGAGAGGTGCATTGTCCAGCGCAATTCCGCTTTCGCCATCCATTAGGAAACCATATATTTCCGCACTGCCACTGAGGGTAATGGTGCCTCTGGATGCATATGCGGGGAGCTCCCAGATAAGGAGCGAAACTCCCTGAACTGCATTTTTGAGTACCTTACTCTCCGTTCTTATGGTATCACAGCGCAAGGAAGCTCTAAACCCCGGGGAGCTGTTACCGATAAGCAGCGAAACTTTGGAAAATTTCTTTGCACGCTCCTGACAGTTGGAGTTCTTAGAGACCCTGAAGCTAATGGAGGCCTCACCGGAGAGTTGAGAAAGTTGCGTCATCAACCCATATCGGTTGTGCTCCGCACGTACTGTGGTAGAATCGCCTATGAGTGTGTAGCGGGTGAGGTCTCCAGAGGCACTCTGCACCAAAGAATAGGTAGAGACGCTCTGTATGGCGGGCACCAGGCCGTTGCCATTGCCGCCAAAAATACCCTGCAGATGCTCGCGAATGATTGAGGAGATGCGATCCATCTCTATCTGCGAGTCGCCATAGTGCATTATGCGATAAATCTTACCCTCCTCCGGTGCACTTTCGAAGAGTTGAAACAGGCTATCCAGATAGGTATAGTCATCGTTTGGGAGCCAAATTCTATTTGAATTGGTTTTGAGAAAATTTTTAAAAAATCTGAGAGTGTCCTGCTGGGAACCGGAAAGCATCCTGAAGCTCTGCTCCACATCAGAAAGCACTTTATCCACATCTACCACCTCCTCATTTACGTTTGAAGAGGCCTCTTCATAGGAGGCGAAACGAAGGGTAGTGCCTCCAACCTTTATTCCTCCCTGAGGGAAAACTACCCAAACTACTCCGAGAATGAGAATTACCGATAATATGAAGAGTAAAATCCTGCTCGCTTTCATCAATTTTTACTTGTAAATAATTAGTTTTTGTCGTTCACGAATGAAATCACTTTTGAGCTTGTTCCACTTTTTGAGGTCGGATACCCGTACCCTGTGTTTTCTTGCAATGCCGCTCAGAGTGTCACCATATTTTACCGTATAAATGATGGAGGTCTGCTTGCGCTCCTCCTCAGCTTGTTTCTGTTTTTTAAGCACCTCAGCCTTTCTGGCCTCAACCAGACGCTCAGTGACGGCATAAAGAGAGTCCACCTCTATATTTTTAGCCACTTCGGGCGGAAATTTCAGTCCATAACCGGCAAGAGGCACCAGGGGATCCGACCTGAATATGGGATTTGCCTTTGAAAAATCAGTGGCATTGATACCGGTGAGAAGCGTTATGGCTTCAAGAGAAATCGGCCGGTCGAACCATACCGTGGAGAGATCTTCTAAAGAGGGGCTATTTCCGCTTTTTTCCATCCGATTCAGATCAGAAAGAGTCAATGTATGAAGCAACAGAGTTGAATCTCCCGACTGAAGACAGGCATTTAGCACAGCCGGACTGTGCAAATAGGCAGCAATGGCCATATCCCACTCTTTATAACGTTCAAAATGCTCCTGCAGACAGCTTAGAGCAGCCAAGGTGCAAAGGGTATCATCATAACGCTGATCATGCACCAAATCCACCCTGAGGCCATATCTTACCGCATCCAGGGCATCAAGAGCCCAGATGCCGGCACGATTGCCGGGCATCGACACATTTGAAATTGCCGCCGGCAGAAATGCCAGTCCGGCAGGCATATTTCTAGATAGCAATTCATCGGTTGTGAACTCAGAGAGCCTCTTTGCTCCATCTGCGAACAAACTTCCTTTCGGAACTGCCACAGCGGGAAAGAGCGTATATACTGACACCAAAAGTGCCGTCACAACGAGGAATCTGAAAATATGCCTTACTCTCATTGACCGTTTCAATTGAAATAAAAGGCAAAATTAACAAAAAAGTGATTGTTGCGAGCTCTCAATGGCGATTCGGCCCCATAAATATTGACAAGACCATATTGCCAACCTGCACTTATGCAAAACGGATAGGCATCCCAGAGAAGCTTTAGGCGCAAGCCGGCATCAAAACGATTTTTTGCCATATCCTTAATCATATACATTGCGGCAATGCCGGCTCCGCCTTTAAGATTATTCCATATTCCAAAATGGAAATCGAAGGGAATCCCTATATAATATGAACCAAAACCCTCTTTGGTGCGGGTATCACGGCCTCCGGCAGTCATAAATGAGATACCGGTCTCAATAGTGGATTTGTAGAATGTATAACGCACCAATGCGGAAATGCTCCCACCAGGTTTAACCCCGCGGTAATTGAGTTGCGTACTGTCGAGAGCCGAAGCTCTATCTTCAGCAAAGAGAGATCTGCTGGAAACAGGCATCGTAGAGAGGTGTCCTCCGATACCGATACCGAAGCTCCACTTTGCTTTGAGACGGCTCGTAGCCGCCTTGTAATCATCACCGGTAAGAATTTCCAACTGCTCCTGTGTAATAATATCCTGCACCGCAGGCATACCCGGCCTTATCTCTTCTATACCGCTACGCAGAAAATCCGCAAACTCATATTCATCATCAGTAGCCCCACGCATTCTACGAAGCACATTTTGTTCTTTGTCCATTACTATATATTGAGGAACCGCACTATCGTCACAATAGATTCTCTGCAGGTCCGAACCGGGCTGTGAATCCACATCCAGTATCACCAGATTGTACTTTCTGAGCAAGAGCGAGATGCTCTCCTTTTTGAACATCACATTGCGCATCCTATGGCAGGGAGCACACCAGGAGGCCGTAAACATCAGCAATATCGGATTATCGGGATTCTGTATCAGTTCCATCGGAACATGTTTTACCACCTCATCCGAAGGGGTTTGCGCCGAGGTCGGATGTATGGCCGCCGTAAAAAACAGGCATAATATTACAGATAACAATATATATGGAAATCTCTTCATTTTGATGCGTTTTTATTTACGAAGATATGTAAATGATTTTGATTTATAATTTTTTTCTCTAACTTTGTAGGACTTGACGTACTAAACAACAACACTTATTTAATATGGGAAAATTTGAAATTACATTAAGAAAAAACGGAGAATTCCAATTCAATCTTAAAGCCTCCAATGGCGAGATAATTCTTACCAGCGAAGGCTACAAGACCAAGGCTGCTTGCCTCAACGGAGTGGAGTCTGTAAAGAAAAACAGCGTTGAAGAGGCGAGATATGAGAAGAAAGTGGCTGCAAACGGCAAGCCCTTCTTCAATCTCAAAGCCACCAACGGCCAGGTAATTGGAAACAGCCAGATGTATGCATCCGAAAGGACAAGAGACAATGGCATAGCATCCGTTATGAGACATGCTCCTGAGGCTAAAATTGTAGAGCTTCTGGACTAAAAATTAGGGTGTCTGCTTCGCCGAAGGGGCAGACCGTAATTAAGGCTCCCGCCGAGGGGAGACTAAAGAGGGTCACCGGTTGGTGACCCTCAGTTTTTAGTTATGAGTAAGGAGTGTGTAGTTAGTCAAGCGGTGAGCCGGGTATGAAACGTACCGGTTGAGTAGGGATAAAAAAGTAACCGCTTCGAGTATCGGCAGTTATCGGCATCGGTGCCGACCATGCTTTTTTCACATCATTACGGATAAACTCCTCCATATTGAAAGGATCATTCGGAATCGGAACCACCTCAAAAGTCTCAGAAGCGGATTGATACAGATAATCATATAACCGGACACCGGCTGCCCGTCGCAACAAAAGTTTTACGATGCTTTCACGGCTCGGAGCGTTGTAGTAAGGACGATTATCTACCATGCAACTGCGTTCTTCCGGCCTCCAAACTCCCATCTCATAAAAATAGGCACCCTCATAATAGCCTACCGCCTGATATCCGTCCAGCGGATAATAATGCGCCCATGGAGCCTGCTCTTTATCGCCGCTGATATCGACATTGAAAGCATAACCGTAATATTTTCTCTCTTGCAGTTCCTTTTTATGACGGTAGGGCGAAGAGCCTGATCCATCTTCCGGCAATGTCTCTCCGGGGTGTGTTACATATTCATCGACGAGTCGCCCGAAGCCATGGCCACCGGCCTCATGATGAATCAAATCAGCCAACCTGGAATAGCTCCCAACCGCTGTTCGACAAACCGGACAAAGTGCAAGTGCCGATCCATCACCGTATTGCCAGCAAAGGCCTCCATAACGGTCAATATTGGCCAAAAGAATAAATAACGTATTTCTCATACGCTCCTCGGTCATACCGGGAATGCGCCTCGCGGCTTGAAACACCAAATTAGGATTGTCCATGGCCATGACATACGGTTCATCAAAACGGACACCAAAGGCGGTGCGTACTTTGGTGTTTTTATCACTTTCCGTAATCCCGCTTTCCGGTGAAAAAACCACAAATTGCGCTACCCGAAAATAGGAACGATAGGTGCTGAAAGGTTCGACCGAAAAAAAGGCCTCCATGGCATCGTGCGCGTCTCGATTAAAAGAACCCTGCGAGCCATAATCCAACGCGGAATAGCCATCACCCATAATAATCACTTCGTTGGGATAAGTGCCTTGCGTATGTTTCTGCAGAACCGTATAAGTATAGTCAATTACATCCAACGGTTGTTGGATCACGGTTAAAGTCAAAGTGCGGTAACCGCATTTAACAATCACCTCCGTTTGGCGAAGCCTCTTATCATTGGGCTTCGCTTGACAGGTCAATTCTATTTCTTGCGCTTCCTGCCCAGAAAGCGGCGTAATCTGCAGCCATGTAGCATCGCTTGGTACCTCGATAGTCCACGGAACATTGCTGGAGAGATATACCTTGTGCGGAGCACCGGTATAGGCCAATTCAATGCTCGGTTCGCTCAATGTGCAAATTATCTCCTTTTGACAAGCACATAGCAAGGCCAAGAAACCTAGCCCCAGCAACATGATACGTTTCATAAAATTCATATAATTTTTCTTTTGTTAGTAATCTACTAAAGAGTGATAAAACGTCGGCACTAAATTAAATGTTTATATTTGCTCGAGTCATAATAAATATCTCATAATGAAAACTGAAATTTGTCCTCGCTGTGGTGCTTCTTTCGAATGCTATCATGACACCCACTCGCACAACGATTGCTGGTGCACACGCCTTACTCTTCCTCCAGCCGTTTTGAAACAGTTGAACCAAGAGTGGCCCGGCAAATGTCTCTGCAAAAAATGTCTGGAGGAGTTAGTCGTTGGCCTTTAACTGTTGGCTGTTAGCCTTTAACACCTACTGCTCAACCTCCGCAACCCGAACTTCGCAACCCGTACCTCGCACCAACTCACTACACACTACATACTCAAAACTCAGAACTCACCCCTAAACTTCCCCTACTACACACTACAAACTACACACTCGGAACTATTCCACCCACCTGTCGAGAGCCTGATAAAGTCCCTGATCATCTCTCAGACGGATATTGTATTCTGAACCCCTTAGATAGTATTTTACCAATATTTCTTCTTCCAGAAGAGGAACAATCTCCTCTTTCTTAATACGCAGCATCGTCTCCTTGTCTACCTTGATGCGTGCGGATAAAGCATCGATTTCGCTCTTGTACACCTCGTAGAGTCCATCCTGCTTTGCCGCCTTTATCAACTGATCAAGTGCGGACTCAGCTGAACTGCGGATGTCAAATTCTCGGGTTCCGGCATAACGGATAAAATCCTCGTACTCCTCATCGGTAAGATGAAACTCAGCAGCAGGAGCTATGGAGAGATTCTTTTTGAAATATTCGATTGCGTAATCGCCGAGAATATCATTGTAGACGAGAGAATATGCAGGACGGCTATAGGACCTGGCCGGCACAATCAGATCGGGAGTAATACCGCCACCATCGTAAACACTACGGCCCAGACGTGTCTTAAACTCGCGTTTCAGACTATCGGGTACATTCCCCACGCTGCCATCCTCATTGCGGTGGCTATAGTCGATGGCTTGTACACATCTACCGCTGGGAGTATAATATTTTCCCGAAGTAATCTTAACCTTACCGTCATATAGGGTGGGTTTGATGGATTGGATAAGTCCCTTTCCGAAAGTTCTCCTTCCGGCTATGGCTCCTCTGTCCAGATCCTGAAATGCTCCGGCAACAATTTCCGAGGAGGAGGCTGAACCGCTGTCCACCATTACGAGCACCGGTATCAGCGTATCAATAGGGGGAGTGGTTGTATAATACTCCTCATTCATTCTCTCTTCACGTCCCCTGGAGGAGAGTACATGAGTGCCTTCCGGCACAAATAGCGACATCAGTGATACCGCTTCTTCCATAATACCTCCACCGTTGCCTCGAAGGTCGATTACCAAGCGTTTTGCACCCTTCTCTTTCAGGGCCAGTACACTCTCCTTAAACTGGAGATGCATATTTTGAGTAAATCCCGTCAGCGCTATATAACCGATGGAATCCCTGATAATCTCCGCATAAGCAATATCGGAAACACGGATTCTCTCACGGGTGACGGTAATATCCACCGTATCGAGGGTACGACCTCGGATCACGGTAAAAATCACATCAGTACCGGGTTGTCCCTTCATCTTGGCAGCACTTTGAGCGGAGGTTTCTCCATGGACAGATACTCCGTCAATTGCTATGATCACATCTCCCGGCACCATGCCTGCCTTAACTGCGGGAGAGTCAGGATAGGGCTCGACAATCAGTACTCCGCTGTCAGGACTCTTCTTGATAAGGGAACCGATACCTCCGTAGGCACCCGTCGTCATAATTTCAAAATCTTCTCCCTCCTCTTCCGGAATGTATGTAGTATAGGGATCGAGCGACTGGAGCATCGCCTTAATGCCGATGGGTATGATTTTGCCATAATCTATGGTATCAACATAAGATTTGGAAAGTTCTTTCAGTATCGAATACTGAATCTCCATATTCTGTCCTAATTTAAAGTCATTGGATTGCGCAAATAAGGACACCGATACCAAAATTGCGAATGCAACCGCGATGGTTTTGAAAAATTTCATCTTCTCTCTACTGTTTTTAAAACTTTGCAAAAGTAATCATTTAATCATTTTGTTCATATCTTTGAAGTCAATTATCAGAATCAGGTATGGAAATAGTGTTTGCCACAGGCAATGCCAATAAACTGGCCGAGGCCCAGAGGGTATTGGGCGAGAGATTTCATCTTGTGATGCCCTCGGAACTGGGATTTGATGGGGAACTCCCCGAAACCCACGAAACGCTCTACGAAAATGCCGTTGAAAAGGCACTCTTTATCTGGAATAAATTTCAGAAAAACTGCTTTGCCGATGACACCGGACTCGAGGTGGACGCTCTTGGTGGAGCACCCGGAGTACATTCCGCACGCTATGCCGGCGAACCCAAATCTCCTCCTGACAATATAAGAAAACTGCTCAAAGAACTTGAAGGCGTACCTGCCGAAAAGCGTACTGCAAGGTTCAGGTGCGTCGTTGCGCTAATAGAGGAAGGAGTGTTGCACACCTTTGAAGGGATCTGCGAAGGCCACATCACCACCACTCTACACGGCTTTGACGGCTTCGGATATGACCCGATCTTCAGGCCGCTCGGTATGAATGCCACTATGGCGGAAATCTCCCTTGAAGAAAAAAACTCCCTCTCACATAGAGGCAAAGCGATGGAAAAACTCCTATGTCACTTGTCTGCAAATCCCAGGCGATAGTACTTCATGTCACAAAGTACGGCGATTCGGGTCTCATAGCACACGTGCTCGACAGCAGACTCGGACGTCGCGGCATCTATTTGCGCGGCATGAAAAAGAACAAAAACAGTGCCGTCACCGCTCACTTTCACAACCTTGCACTACTGGAGGTGGTCACCGCTACATCTACCAAAAGCAAATTGCTCTATTTGCGGGAATACCACCCCCTGGTTCAGCTCCACTCCATCCGAACCGATATCAGCAAAGGTGCTATCGCATTATTTGTAAGTGAAGTGATCTACCGTACTCTCAGGGAGGAGAGCGGAGACGAAGAACTCTTTGAATGGCTCAAGGGTATGATATCGACTTTAGAAGCCCTTGAGGGTAACTGTGCTAACTTTCATCTGAAATTTCTCGCCGGATTTTGCAGGCAGATGGGATTTCTGCCTCATGACAATTGGTCGGAGCAGACTCCGCTGTTTGACATAATCTCTGCAAGATTTGTCACGCCGGATTCCTTACACGACTCAAGTTATCTCTTTTCAGAGCAGGACTCCCTGCTGCTTCACCGACTTTTGAGTGCAGACTTCAATGAAGTTATGCAAATCCCGCTGAATGCCAAGGCTAGGAACAGTTTTTGCGATCAGATGTTAAAGTATCTGAGCTATTGGCTGGAAACATCCATTAATATTCGTTCAGTAGCGGTACTTCACACTATTTTTGCATAACTTTGATATAAATTTTTGATATATGTCATTCATCAACAAAATATATCTCTCCTGTGCGCACGGGTTGCTCAAGGGACTAGACCGAACCAGGAAATATCCTTTCGAGGTCCAGAAAGAGGTGTTTACAACTCTTCTGAAGGGAGGTGCGGATACCATTTTTGGCTCAGAGCACGGCTTTTCGAAGATTAGCTCGATCCAAGATTTTCAGCGTCAGGTACCGGTGCGTGACTATAATGCACTGTACCCCTATATCGAACGACTGCGTTTCGGTGAAAATTATGTGCTTTGGAATGAAAAAACCCACTTTTTTGCTAAAAGCTCGGGTACGAGTTCCGGCAAGAGCAAGTTTATCCCCATTACTCATACCAACCTCCGGGAATGTCATTACGGAGGGATGCTGCGAATGCTGGCCAATTATGTGCAACATTATCCGGACTCACGAATTTATTCCGGCAAGTCAATCACTCTAGGAGGCAGCGTAGCACCCGATTTTGGCGGTAGAAGTTTCAGTGGCGACCTCTCAGCAATACTTCTGCGCAACTCACCCGCTTTGGCGGAATTATTACGCATACCGAACAAAAAAATAGCGATGATGCACGATTTCCACGAAAAGGTGGAGATTATTTGTCGCAAATACAGTAAGGCCAATGTAACAAACTTTGCCGGAGTACCCTCATGGAACCTTATTATGCTCCGCCGTGTAATGGAGTATAACAATGTGCGTTGGCTGACTGACGTGTGGCCTAACCTGGAGTTGTTTATGCACGGAGGTATAAGTTTTGAGCCCTACAGAGCACAGTACGACGCTATTATTCCTCCCGGTTCGGTGCGTTATTTTGAGAATTACAATGCTTCCGAGGGATATTTCGCTTTTCAAGATGACCCTGAAGATAAATCTATGCTGCTCACACTCGACAACGGAGTCTTCTACGAATTCACTACTCTAAAAGAGCTCTCCGATGCAATGGAAAACGGACGACCCGTACCCACTCTTACTGTTGACGAGGTACAGACCAATGTGCCATACGCTGTCATAATATCAACTACAGCCGGTTTGTGGCGCTATCTTATAGGCGATGTGATAACATTTACCTCGCTCACTCCCCACAAGGTGGTAATTTCCGGCAGGACCCAACTCTTCATTAATGCCTTTGGAGAAGAATTGATGATTGGCAATGCCAATACAGCCCTGGCTGCTACCTGCAAACTCCATAATGCTACTGTAAGTGACTTTACCGTTGCTCCGATCTTTATGGAAGGAGAGTCAAAAGGTGCCCACCAATGGGTGATTGAATTTGAAAATGCACCCGAAGATGTGGAGGCTTTTGCCGATACCCTGGATGAGGAGCTCTGCGCCTGCAATTCCGATTATGAGGCCAAACGCACACATACCATGACAATGGAGCGGCTCCACCTGACTGTTGTTCCCGAGGGAACATTTTATCGCTGGATGGAGTCACGCGGCAAAATCGGCGGCCAAAACAAAGTTCCCCGCCTCTACGGCGACCGCCGCTACGTGGATGAAATCCTTGGGATTTAGTTACGTGATGCTTCGCTAACATTTGGTGGAAAACGGCATTTTGCGAAAAATTCAATTTAGGATTTCATATTAATATATTTATCATTATCTTTGCAACAGCGGTAAAATTTACCGCTGTAAAATTTACATATTATGAGGTTCTATAATCGCACTGAGGAAATTGCAGAATTGCAACAAATAAAAGAGATGGCGTATAATAGCCATTCTAAGCTTACCGTAATAACAGGCCGTCGCCGAATTGGAAAAACATTGCTCATATTAAATGCTATGAAGGATGAATTAATTGTTTATCTATTTGTCGGCAGAAAAAATGAGGCTGATTTATGTGATGGCTTCTGTGATGAGATTGAACGGAGCCTATCTGTTTTCGTCCCTAAAATGAAATCGTTTGTCGAGGTTTTCCGCTTTCTGATGGAGCAGGGAAAAAGGCAAAAATTCACCTTGGTAATTGACGAATTTCAAGAATTCATCAACATCAATGAATCCATATTCAGTGACATTCAAAACTACTGGGATCAATTTCGAACCGAGACAAATATAAATTTTATAGTTAGCGGCTCTATCTATTCATTGATGACGAGGATATTTCAGGATAAGAAAGAGCCATTATTCGGTCGTGCTGATGCTATGATGAAGCTACAGCCTTTTACTACTGCGGTACTGAAGGAGATTATGAGCGATTATAAGCCCGGGTACACAAACGATGAACTTTTAGCGCTATACACCTACACGGGCGGCGTACCAAAGTATGTTGAGCTTTTAGTTGACAATAATGCCTTGACCATTTCAAAAATGATAGAATACATCTGTCAAAGTGATTCTACATTTATCGATGAAGGACGGAATCTGTTAATACAGGAGTTTGGGAAACAATACGGCAATTACTTCTCAATATTGAATGCAATATCCTCCGGATGGAACACTCAAGCCGAGATCGAAGAATTTATGGGCGAAAAAAGCATTGGCGGGCATTTGGCTAAACTTGATAGTGTGTACGAGTTAATTAAAAAAACACGCCCTATTTTTGCCAAAAAGGGATCTCAAAGGGTACGATATGAGATATCGGATAATTTTTTAAGATTTTGGTTCAGATACATTGAGCGAAACAGGTCACTTATTGAGCTGGGTAATTATAAAGGATTGGCTCAGATTATTAAGAACGATTACCCCACCTACTCAGGAAAGACATTGGAGTTATATTTTAAACAAAAATTACAGGAGAGTTATGAATACAGAGAAATTGGTTCGTGGTGGGATTCTAAAAAGTCTAAAACAATTGAAGATTCTGAGGAACCTCAAAATGAGATAGATATTGTTGCAATCAAATTAGACAATAAAAATGCTTTTGTTGCTGAAGTTAAACGACAGAGGAAAAACTTCAAACCACAACTGTTCGAATCAAAAATTAAGTTTCTCAAAAATAAAGTTCTGAATAAGTACCACATTGATTCGCAATGCTTAAATCTTGATGATATGTAGCCAACATTTGGTGGAAAACGGCAAAATGGCGAAATCAATTTGGTGGAGACAGCAAAAAGCAGAACCCTCGTATCCTCCCCCTGTAACTACGTACTACTTGTGCAAAACCCTCCTTACAGTACGGCTGCCATATAGAGCGGTAGATATATTACTTCATCGGTCACTTTGACATCGGAACTGTGAAGAATATACGAGGAATGGAGATAGTTGCCGTAACGCTTTCTGAATTTATCTAAAGATGAGGTCGTATATCGTTTGGTGGATTTAACTTCTACGGGGCAGATATTATGGCGACTCGTAACAAACGGCTTGCGTATCAGAAAGTCAATCTCCATATTATTTTTGGAGTCCATATTATCCACATTTGAATAGTAATACAGTTGCTTTTTATTAGCCCTAAACATTTGGGCTACTATATTTTCAACAAACATACCCTTATTTATCTCCAACTTACCCAACATTAGTTTACGATAGAGTTCATCACTTTGTATCTCCGCTTCATCAAATGAGTGAGAAATCAACAAGCCGGTATCACCAAAATAGAGTTTATACCGAGAATCATCTCTATGTAGCTTCAGACCGACACTTGATTCAGTAGCAGCATAGCATACATTAACTACACGAGATTCATCAAGCCAGAAAAAAGCAGTTGCAAAATCCCTCGTCCTTGCACCTTTTCTCACCTCGCCTATACGAAACCGCTTCTCGCGTCGTTGCAATTGGGATGGTATTGAATCAAAAATCTGAACGACTTTTGGAGCGTCATCCCCCGCATATTGATAGATATCATTACGGTATAAGTTGAGAATATTCCGCTTAACGCGATCTACTTCAGCAAAATCATCGGTATCAATATAGGCCTGTATCGCCTGAGGCATACCGCCTATTATCATATATAACCGTAGGTAATCCATCGCCTTACGGTGTAACGCAGCCCCCATTGGCTTAAGATCGTGAGCACATTGTCTAATATATGGCATTAGCATCTCTTCTCCCATTGCCCAGAGAAATTCTTCAAAATCCATTGGAAACATATCTAAATGTGACTCTTCCGAAGGAAGTGTGATGCCCTCCACACTCTTCCTTATACTTACAAGTGAACCTGTCTCAACGTAACTATACCTGCCATCAGCCACCAGCCACTTTATGGCTTCTCGTGCCTTTGGATATCGCTGCACCTCGTCAAATATTATAAGAGATTCGCGTTCGTATAGTCTTTTGCCTGACCACAGTTGGAGTCTCATAAAAAAATCATCCGGATTGGCAAGGTAATTGTCAAAAATCTCCCTGACCTCATCTGTCATTTGGGCAAAATTTACCAATATGTAGGATTTATACTCCGATTTGGCAAATTTTTCAACTATATAACTTTTACCTATTCGACGGGCCCCATCTATCAAAAGGGCTTCTTTGAATGAACGAGCATTCTTCCAATTAAGTAAGTCGTTGTAAATCTTGCGTTTCATAATTCAAAAACACCAAAACGTAATTATCAATATGTGCATTTTACACCAAAACGTGATTATCAACAACCATTTTTCACACCAAAACGTGAATAATTATACTACAAATGTACTATTATTCCTAAATAAACCAAATATTTTAGTTCCGACTTAGGAGTTCTGGCGCAAATTCTTCGCTCACATTTGGTGGAGACGGCAAAAAGCAGACATAGAATTTTTTTTATTAAAAAAGTATCTATCTTTATCCACTGAAACTCAATCTTTTAACGGGGACTATTTTTTAAACTTTTGCAAAAAATAAACAGCTATGAAACTCAAACTACTTATTTCGGCACTCCTAGCCCTATTGGTGGCGGGCTGCACGCACAATATTAATCTTCCCGAGCCTGCTGAAGAAGAGGGAAAGATGGTTACTATAAGCGCAACGATCCCACCGGAGACACGCGTAGCGTACGATGACGACACACGCACACTCTCATGGCAGGACGGTGACCAGCTCCTGCTGGTAGGATATGACGGCACAACTTATAAAGGATACAAGATCTTTAACTACTCCGGAAACGGCAACAGTTTTAATGGAGAAGAGGTGCCGTATGCCACTACCTACAAAGCCTACTATCCGGGAAATGTCATCACGGTGGACCTAAACGGCAACTTAAAACCTCTTCCCGCCAACTTCTGGCAACAGGCACAGAACGGAAACAATTCGACTGCACACCTTCGCAACAAAATCCTCATGTATGACGAAACTGCCAATCCCCTCAACGAAACTTTCAACTTGGCTTTGAAGAGCAGCATTATCAAATTTAATCTCCAAAACGTGCCGGCCAACGTGGGGACACTAGTCAACCTGATTTGGATTGTAGAGAATGAACCGGGAGTGAATAAACATTTGAGGCTTGATGTGACCGGTGTCACCTTTTCTACCGCCCAGGACAATATCACCGCGTTCCTCGCTTTTGACCCCGCCGTGACACAGGTTACTGCAAACGGAAAGGTGAGAATATCACTGATTGGGGAGCAGACGTACGTGTGGACGAGCGGCACCTTAACGGAAGGAAAGAACTACTCCGTAGGAAATCGCTACACAGGTAGTGTAAATAGCGGTTGGGTAAGAGTAGTCAACCCGCTCAGCTACGTTGCCGCCTATAATGTAAATCCTAACGGTACCGGCTTTGACAATAATCTAACTGCCTGCAATGTGAGTGGTCACTTTACTTGGAATGCGGCAAGGACTATCAATATTGCCTGTTATTATCTGCCGAGCAATGAAGAATGGATGAGTATTGTGCCGAAGCAGGGCAACCACACTTATATTAACTTCGATAACTGGCTTCCCACGCCATATAACGATATTACTGAAAACGTCGTAGTTCAAGGAGCGAACATTACTATGACCAGCGATTTTCTCAGTTATTCTAATCTTTGTTATGCCCTTCGTTACCAGGGTACAAGTATGGTCTCTGCTTGGAAGTATGAGTATAAAAACTATAATACTAATAATTGTCATATGAAGATTACTTGTCGTAGTGTAGCAGCATCGACAAGCATTGATGATATTGCCAACGAGGCTTTCTGGAGTACCGGTAACGGGAACGATGTGGTTCGATATTTCCCTGCCGGCGGTGGCCTTAGTAACCAGTACGGATACCAGATGAGAGGCTCTAGTGGCCTTTTTTGGTCTTCTACTGAGGCTGAAAACAATAGCGATTACGCTTTGATTATGGTATTCGGTCCATTCGATGCTTTATCCAACAGAGCAACCCTAAAGTCTGCGCAGTATACTGTCCGTTTGTTTACCAATTAATAAGGCCTATTGCCTGATATATGGCTTAATCATCGGGGTGGGGATTGGGGATTTGGCACCACGCACCACGTACTATAAATGGAAACGAAATAAAATTTTTTATTTTATTTTTTTATTGCAATTAATTTGTCTAACTTAGTCCGCTGAAACCCATATAGTTCAACTAGAAATCTTTTCTATGTTTGCGCGACAACGGAATATAAAATTTGGCCAAGTCGAACAATTGTCCTCAAGCCTGCTCTATCTCGCTGATATAGAGCTATTCATCCCCCCCATTCAAAAATAGTTAATATTTCTACCCGCTATTCATGTGCTGTTGGCCCCATTGGTCACAAGATGAATTATTAAAAACAAATGACTAACATTTACAAGTTTACAAGCCAACGACAGACAGGAACAATAAATTTAAACTATACAAACCATGAATCAAGAAATTAACATCTATTTGGCGACGGGAGTTTACGTCGCACCCGATCTCGAAGTTATCGAAATTGAACTAACCCAAAACATCCTCACGGCAAGTCTTCCCGACGTTGGAGACGGAGGAGATGCCTGGTAGGTGTGATTAACTATTAGCCGTTGGCAATTAGTTAAGAGTGCAACGGATATAAAACTAAGTAAACAATTAACTAAATTCAAGGTCTTTGGCAAAATTCTAAATCTATCCTATACGAAAACAAGTGGCCAACAGCTAATGACCGGCAGCTTTAACAAAACAACTATGAAATTTAAACTATTTCTTTTTGCATTGCTCGCCCTTTTGATGGCGAGCTGTGCCCGCGAACCTCTTCCCGAACCTAATATAGAACAAGAAGGGAAGTTAGTTACCATTCGCGCAACGATCCCATCGGACACTAAAGTGTCATACGAAGATTCCAACATTCCTGGCAACGGTGGCACACTCGCATGGGAATCCGGCGACCAACTCATGCTGGTAGGATATGATGACAACGGCGCCTATAAAGGACATAATGTCTTTACATTTCAAACAGGAAGCAGCGGTAATTTTACGGGAGAAGCCGTATCAGGGGCTACAAAATACAAGGCCTACTTTCCCGCAGATGCCGTATCCTTTGATAGTAATAACAATGTCCTGTTCAACAATGTTTGGCAACAGACACAGGATGGCAACAATTCTACGGCACATCTCGGCGACAAGCTGGGTTTGTGCGACGAGTCGGGCCACGGTCTAGATCAGCTATTTACATTAGCGGCTAAGAACAATATCCTCAGACTCAATCTCAGCAATATTCCTGATACTTTAGGAACCATTAAAAAAGTGATTTGGACCGTTGCACCCACACCCGCTACTACCCGATCTACAATCCTTGATGTAACTAACTTCAATAATATTAATTACGGCGAAAGTATGACCTTTTACCTTGCTTTCGATCCCTCAGTTATGAAGATTGCTGCAGGCGGATGTGTGAAAATTACACTGATTGGAAACAGGTCATACGAGTGGGTCACCTCCGTTAACAACGATAAGAACTACGCACAAGGAAATACTCGCTACTATGCTTCTGTTAACTCCGGTTGGAATAAAGTTTCTCCGATGATGTATAGCATCAGGACCGATGTGGCAAATACGGAACACGGAATCTGGCAGACAAGCGCGTCCTCGAATAGCCCTGCTGATCTGACAATATACTGGGGAGATGGATCAGTAAACGAAGCCATAGGCTCAGGCAATCCAATTGCACAGAAATTTGCCTCGCACACCTACGCCAGCGTGGGAGATTACACAGTTATCATAGTTTCTGACGAAACAAGCTATAATAATATACAGATTCCGAATATTACATTCAACAAACAAGTCACTCAAGAAGATTTGTTAACTGCTGTTCTTACCCCTTTTCCCTATTTTAGGAGCAACAGATTTCACAACTCGATTCTTGGGATGCAGCAAATTAGCCTATATCCCTGGTAACCTGTTCGATTACAATATATCAGCGACCGATTTTGGTGCATGCTTCCAAGAATGTTCGAGCTTAACCGCCATACCTGGAAATCTGTTTAAGTATAATGGTGCGAATGTAATATCTTTTAGCGGTTGCTTCTATCTTTGTACAAGTTTAACCGCAATACCTGAAAACCTGTTCCAACACAATACTGCAGCAACCTCATTCGACAACTGTTTCCGTGAATGTACAACCATCAGCTCGATCCCTGCAAATCTGTTCCAGTACAATTCTGCAGCATTAACCTTTTATCGCTGCTTCCAAAACTGTACAGGATTGACTACTATTCAAGGAGGATTGTTTGGCGACAATACGAATACGGTAGCAAATACTTTTGAAAGCTGCTTCCAAGGATGCACCGCATTAAATAATCTCCCTGTTGGATTGTTTGGCGGTGATCTGAGTACTTGGAATATGCAAGAAACAAGTTTTCAATCTTGCTTTGAAGACTGCACCTCACTAAATAATTTTCCTGCGGATTTGTTTAGTCGTTTTCAGAATGCAAAAATTTTCAAGTGGTGCTTCCATGGCTGCACCGCATTAAATAATATCCCTCAAGGATTGTTTAGTGCTAATACTCAAGCACAAGACTTCAGCGACTGCTTCTCTGGCTGCAACCAATTAACTCAACTTCCAACAGATCTGTTCAGCAACAATGGTTCGGCAACATCTTTCTTCAGGTGCTTCGAAGGCTGCTCCGCATTATCCTCTCTTCCTAATAATTTGTTTTCATCTAATCAGAATGCAACAGATTTCTTTGCATGCTTCCGAAATTGCACTGATTTAACAACACTTCCGGATGGCTTGTTTTCATCTAATCATAGCGCAAGACATTTCGACTGCTGTTTCTACGGCTGCACAAGTATAACCAGCATTCCTACGAATTTGTTTAAATTTAATACATCAGCAGCAAGTTTTATGGCGTGCTTCCAAAACTGTACAGGATTGACTACTATTCAAGGAGGATTGTTTGGCGACAATACGAATACGGTAGTAACTACTTTTGAAAGCTGCTTCCAAGGATGCACCGCATTAAATAATCTCCCTGTTGGATTGTTTGGCGGTGATCTGAGTACTTGGAATATGCGAGAAACAAGTTTTCAATCTTGCTTTCAAGGCTGCACCTCACTAAATAATTTTCCTGCGGATTTGTTTAATCGTTTTCGGAATGCAACACTTTTCCAAGGCTGTTTCTATGGCTGCACCGCATTAAATAATATCCCTCAAGGATTGTTTAGTGCTAATACTCAAGCACAAGACTTCAGCGACTGCTTCTATGGCTGCAACCAATTAACTCAAATCCCGACAGATCTGTTCATTAGCAATATATCCGCAGAATCTTTCTTCAGGTGCTTCCAAGGCTGCTCAGCATTAACCTCTCTTCCTGTGGATTTGTTCCGGTACAATACGGAAGCAAAGTATTTCTTTGGCTGTTTCCGAAATTGCACCAATTTAACAACACTTCCGGATGGCTTGTTTTCATATAATTATAATGCAACAGATTTTCACTACTGTTTCTACGGCTGTAGTAATTTGGTCTTAAAAAAGGAAATTTTTCCGCTTCCGCAGGGTAATGACCAAGGCTTTTTTGTGGGTAGATATATGCATTTCACAAATTGTTTTAATGGTGTAGGTACGAACTCAGCAGTTCAAGGTACCGCCCCTGAGTTATGGAAATTTACCGGAGGTCAAGCAGGAACAACATGGGATATTGCTGACTGTTTCACTAACGCCAATGTAACAAACTACAACGACATCCCAGGCGCTTGGGGTGGTGGAGGCATTTAACTCCGGACTTCGCAAGGACATCTCTTGCCTGAGGCGATGACAATAAACTAAATTAAAGGTCTTTGGCAAAATTCTAAATCTATCCTATACGAAACAAGTGGCCAACAGCTAATGACCGGCAGCTTTAACAAAACAACTATGAAATTTAAACTATTTCTTTTTGCATTGATCGCCCTTTTGATGGCGAGCTGTGCCCGCGAACCTCTTCCCGAACCTAATATAGAACAAGAAGGGAAGTTAGTTACCATTCGCGCAGCGATCCCGCAAGAGACCCGTGTGTCATACGATGACGCTACGCTCAAACTCGCATGGGAACCCGGCGACCAACTCATGCTGGTAGGATATGATGACAACGGCGCCTATAAAGGACATAATGTCTTTACATTTCAAACAGGAAGCAGCGGTAATTTTACGGGAGAAGCCGTATCAGGGGCTACAAAATACAAAGCCTATTATCCTGCAGATGCCATCTTCCTGGATCCTAATTATGGTGTGCATTTTGATAAATTATGGCAACAAACACAGAACGGAAACAATTCTACGGCACATCTAGGCGACAAGTTGTGTTTGTGCGACGAGTCGGGCCACGGTCTAGATCAGCTATTTACATTAGCAGCCAAGAACAATATCCTAAGACTTAATCTCACCGGCATGCCGGAGTGGTTAGGAACCCTCAAAAGACTGATTTGGACCGTCGAGTACGAAACAGGATGTACTCGATCCACATGCCTCGATATCACCAACTATACATACACTTCAGGTGATGAACTGATTGCTTATCTCGCTTTTGACCCTACGGTGACGAGGATCATTGCGAACGGAGAGGTAAGAATCACGCTGATAGGCGACTTGTCGTATGAGTGGAAAGCCACAACGAACAAGCCGAATGGCATGAACTACGCACAAGGGAATACCCGCTACTACGCTTCAGTAAGTGATGGTTGGCTTAGTATTGCTCCACTGATGTACACCATCAGAACCAATGACCCAAACACGGACTATGGAATCAAGCAACCATCTGCTTCCTCCATAAACCCTTGCCATATGACTATCTACTGGGGAGATGGAACAGAAAACACATTCTTAGCACAAAACAGTACACTTTCACCGGAGAGATTCGCTTCGCATAACTACACCGGCGTAGGTGATTATACAATTACCATCATTTCCGACCAACCAGGTGCCGTAAAACAGATGCCGCAAATCACATTTTACGAACATATTGGAAACAACATATACGAAAGCGATACGCTGCTTACAGCAGTACTGACCCCTTTCCCCGGCATGGCGGCAAATTCTTTCGAAAAATGCTTCTACGGCTGCAATCAACTAACCTCCATTCCGGCAGATCTGTTCAGGTTCAATACTCAAGCAACAAGTTTCTTCGGCACCTTCTGTAACTGCACTTCACTAACTGAAATTCCGGCAAATCTGTTCAGAAGCAATGGGGCAGCAATAGATTTTCAACAATGCTTTCAAAACTGCCCTGAATTAACTACTCTTCCTGCGGGGTTGTTCAACTATAATACGCAAGCAAAATATTTCTCCATGTGCTTTCAATACTGCACTAAACTAGCGACTATTCCAGGGGATTTGTTTGGCTCTGCTAATACCAATAATACAGCAACATATTTCGGCAACTGCTTTGCTAATTGCCCGGCATTAACTACAATTCCGGCGGGATTGTTCAGCAATAATCCGAATGCATTCTCTTTCTCAGGCTGCTTCAAAGGTTGCACCGCATTAACTGATATTCCTGCGGGATTGTTTAGCGGCAATACGCAGGCAAAACATTTCAGAGAGTGCTTCGAAGGCTGCACCTCATTAACTACTGTTCCTGCGGGATTGTTCAGCAACAATACAAAGGCAATAAGATTGAATAGGTGTTTTGCCGAATGCACTTCATTGACTACCATTCAAGGAGCATTGCTTGGTGCTAACATGCAAGATACAACATCTTTTATCGAATGTTTTCAATTCTGCACTAAACTAACGAATATTCCTGCGGATTTGTTTGGCTCCAATACGCAAGCAACAAATTTTACCCGCTGTTTCGAATATTGCACCTATTTAACTTCTCTTCCTCAGGGATTGTTTGGCTCCAATGCGAATACGCAAGCGACAATTTTCGAAAGCTGCTTCAAACACTGCATATCATTAACTACTGTTCCTACAGGATTGTTTAGCAACTATCCACAAGCAACAACCTTCGAGAGCTGTTTCCAATACTGCCGTTCATTAACCACTCTTCCTCAGGGATTGTTTAGCAATAATACACAAGCAACAAATTTCAGCCTGTGCTTCCATTATTGTACTTCATTAAATAACCTTCCTACGGATTTGTTTAAATATAATACGCTGGTGACACATTTCAGCGATTGTTTCTTGCAATGCCACTCATTAACTACTCTTCCTGCGGATTTGTTTAAGCATAATACGCTGGTGACAAACTTCGATGGATGTTTCTGGGCCTGCGAGAATTTAAACAACATTCCTGTAGATCTGTTCAGATACAACACGGCAGTAACAACTTTCTCTTACTGCTTCGCGGGGTGCCTCTCATTAGACAATATTCCGGCAGACCTGTTTAGGGATAATACGGGCGTAATAAGTTTTCACGCATGCTTCGCTCAATGCACCTCGTTAACTGCTATTCCTACGGGATTGTTTAGTGCTAATGCGCAAGTACAAGATTTCGCCAACTGCTTCCGAGAATGCAACTTTACTCAACTTCCGGCAGATTTGTTCAGCAGCAATGGGGCGGCAATATATTTCAACTTTTGCTTTTACGACTGCCCCGCGTTAAGTTCTCTTCCTCAGGGATTGTTTAGCAATAATATGCAAGCAGAATCCTTCTATGGCTGTTTCAACAACTGCACAGCATTAACTACTCTTCCTGATAACTTGTTTTCAAATAATTTGGTTGCAACAAATTTCGAAGACTGCTTCAAAAATTGCACTAAGTTGGTTTTAAAAAAGGAAATTTTCCCGCTTCCGCAGGGCAATGACCAAGGATTTTTTGCGAATAGAACAATGCGTTTCGCAAATTGTTTTAACGGTGTAGGGTCGAGCTACGCCATTCCCACCGGTGAAGCCCCTGAGTTATGGAACTTTTACGGAGGTGGAGGTCAAACGGGTCCAACAATATGGGTAATTGAAAACTGTTTCACTAACGCCAATGTAACAAACTACAACGATATTCCTAACTATTGGAAAGGACTATAGATCAAAAAATCCACCGTGAGGTAGATTTTTTGATAGTTTTGAATTCCAAGTCAGGAGTTGGATATAAACCCTGAAAATTGTTGACATGAACCCCGAAAGTTAGACAAAAAACTTTCGGGGTTTGTGTTTTAACCCACACCGCGTACCCTGCAACTACATACTACACACTACATACTCGGAACTATTTTTTTTCTTAAAAAAAATCTTTATACCTTTGCATCGTAATTGAGGCTAAAGGGAATCCGGTGCGAATCCGGGACTATACCCGTAGCTGTGAGTTCTGTAATTCCTAAGCTATTCTTTGCCACTGTCCTTTGTGGATGGGAAGGCAGCTCGAAGGAGGAACAAGTCAGAAGACCTGCCTTGATTATTTGTTGGATTGGAAATCCCGGGTTTGGATTTCGTGATTTGTTTTTAAATGCAATACTCCTTCAGGGCATTTTTCAAAGCTGTAGCACTTTTTACGGTGGCATTATCTCTGCTGCCGGCAACTCTGTTTGCCCAAAACAAGAAGCGGGACACAGTAATAGTGCGTCACCTTGAAGAGTCGCGCATCACATCTGTTGCCAAGCCCTCACCCACTCTTCAGAGCGCACCCGTGCAAGTTTTGGATCGCACAGCCATCGAACATTTGGGAGTACAGGAACTGCACGAAGCAGTCAAAAATCTCGCAGGCGTCAATATTCGTGACTATGGCGGTATTGGCGGCATCAAGACTGTCTCCATAAGAAGTCTTGGAGCTCAGCATACGGCGGTATCCTACGATGGCATTGCGGTATCCGACATACAGAGCGGCCAGGTGGACATCGGAAGGTTTTCGCTGGACAATGTGGAGATGATCACTCTCTCCATAGGCCAAAGCGATGAAATTTTCAAGTCTGCAAGGATGTTTGCCTCCGCAGGAACACTCAACATCACCTCGTCAGTACCTGTTTTTGAAGAGTGCGGCACTAATGTCACCGCACGTATGAAAGTGGGTTCATTCGGTACCTATAACCCTTCCCTGCTATTGGAGCAAAGACTGGGAAGCAGATGGTCTATCGGAGCGAATGCTGATTGGGTAACCTCCAAGGGAGATTACCCCTTCATCATCGATAACGGCAGGGAGCTGGAGCATCTGTTGAGAAAAAACAGCGATGTCAATACCCTCAGGGCGGAGATCAATCTCTGGGGTTCTATCGGCGCTTCCGGCAAATTTTCACTCAAGGCAAGCGGCCTATCGGGTGAAAGGGGACTCCCGGGTTCGGTGGTTCTTTACAATCAAGATGCATTTGAGCGCTTGTGGGACAAAAACGGTTTCATCCAGGCTTCCTATAATACCGCCCTCGGCGAAAAATGGGACCTGAAAAGTGTACTCAAATACAACTATGCCTGGAGCAAATATTACGATGAAAGTCAGCGATATCCCTTAGGGTTTGTGGAAGACCTGTATACACAACAGGAGTATTATGGCTCGATAGCTACCCGTTTCAAGCCTGCAGAGGGAGTGGAATTGACATTTGCCCAGGACCTGTTCTATAACACTCTGGATGCGTCAATTCCGGAATGCCCATTTCCCGAAAGGATAAATTCACTTACAACTCTAGCGGGAAAATATCAGAGGACATCTATAACCATTGTTGCCTCACTTACCAATACATATATTACCGAAAAGGTGCAAAAAGGCGATCCCGCGCCCGATAGAAACAACCTTTCACCTGCTCTGAGCATCTCCTGGAAGCCCTTCAAGGCCACCAATCTCCGAATCAGAGCCTCGTACAAAATGGGATACCGGGCCCCTACCTTCAATGACCTCTACTATTTGAGAGTGGGCAACACCAACCTCAGACCTGAGCGTGCCGACCAGTACAATCTCGGACTGACCTGGAGCGGCACTTTCGGCAAAGAGGAGTCAGGATGGCTCTCCGCCACTCTGGATGGTTACTACAACAGCGTAGAAGACAAGATTGTTGCCAGACCCACCCTCTTTATATGGAAAATGATGAACATAGGTAAAGTACAGATAGCGGGAGCAGATCTGAGCGTCACTTCCAGGGTTCGGTTTGGCAGCGACCACAGCATTACACTCTCAACCAACGCTTCATACCAATATGCGGTAGATATATCAGATCCCGAGAGCAAAACCTGGCGTCACCAGATTCCCTACACCCCTCGCATTTCGGGAGCAGCCAATCTTGCCTGGAACAACCCCTGGGTCAATCTCAGCTACATCATCTCCTTTGTCGGGGAGAAATATTCTCTGCCCCTCAATGTGGAGCGCAACCTCATAAAAGGCTATGCCGAACATACCATCTCCGCATACAGGGACTTTAACCTGCGCAGAGTCTCCTTCCGACTCCAGGGAGAAATAATTAACTTTACCAATAAAATGTACGATATCATACAATATTATCCGATGCCCGGACGCAACTTCAGGCTCACATTGAAAATTAAAATATAAATCAAATAACGATAGAAAAATGAAAAGAACACTTCTCAGACTCGCAATTATTGCAGGAGCGGTACTGATTATGTCATCCTCCTCCTGCCTCGACCCCAACAATGGTAAGGAACCGGAAATTCCTCTGACTACCATCGGTACCTACATCCTCAACAATGGAAATTTCGGTTCAAACGATGCCAATTTTACTGCTTATAATCCTTATACCAAGGAGCTCAACTACAACATCTTCGAGCGCAGTAATGAGGGCAGGAAACTCGGCGATACCGCTCAGGATATGATTGCTTTCGGCAGCAAAATTTATATTGCCGTTTACAACTCAGGGGTCATTTTCGTAACTGACCTTGATGGAAAAGTAATCAAAGAGATCAAAACCAAGGCTAAAGGTTCAGCAGCCAATCTATCGCCACGCTTCTTCACTACCTGGGAGGACTGCGTATATGTAACCTTCTACGAGGGTTATGCCGGCAAGATTGACACCACATCCCTAACGGTATCCGCACTTGCAAAAGTTGGAGATAACCCCGAACAGATCAAAATTGCAGGTGAAAAACTCTATGTTGCCAATTCAGGTGGCATGAACTACCCCAACTACGGCAAGACTCTCTCCGTTCTCAACCCCGTTACCATGGATGTGATGAGCGAAGTTAAGGTTTCGGACAATCCGGTCTATCTGGAGTCTGACTCAAGAGGTAATCTCTATGTGATATCCATGGGCAACTATAATGATGTTCCCTCCTGCCTCCAGATTGTCAACACTAACAACGACTCCGTTCAGAAACTTGAGCTGGAAGGTATTACACCTACATTTATCGCCAAAGGCCCGGGCAATGCCCTCTATCTTGTAAGCTCGAGTTATGATGCAAATTGGAATCTGATAGCCGATTATTATATTTTCGATACAAACAAAAAAGAAATCTACGGTAAACTGATAAAAGATGGAACACGCGTGGAAAATCCCTATTCTCTTTCCGCCGACACATTGCTTACACTTATTTACATAGGCACATCCGACTATGTTACCAACGGACAGATGTATGTAATCGACGCCTTTGGGCAAATGTATCACGCATTTGACACCGGAGGACTCAACCCTATCACCGCATGTCCGGTAACTGCCGGTGGTCAAAAAGATAAATAAGAATGACCCGACAATTCTTCATAGGTTTTGTTTTTATTATATTGATGGCTTCGCTCTGCTCCTGTGAAAGCAGGAGCGGAGTAACAGCCGAAACGGAATGTTTCAAAGCCGACAGTGTATATTACGCCAAAGGCTTTGAAATTTCCCGTTTTGATGATTGGATAATCGTGAATGTCCGCAACCCCTGGGATACTCTCAAGACACTCAGACGTTATGTGCTGATTGATAAAAACAAACCATTACCGGATTCTCTTCCCGAAGGCATCATCATCAGGACTCCGGTCGAAAAAGCAGTGTTTTACACATCGGTCCATGCCTCGATGGTGGTGCAAATGGGGCGTATTGATGCCATCAAAGGAGTCTGTGAGATACAATATGTCACCGACAGCCTCATTCTCGAAAGGATTGCCGATGGCAGAATAGCCGATATAGGCCTTGCAACAGCACCGAATATTGAGAAAATCATCGAACTGGATACAGAACTGATCATTGCATCCCCTTACGAAAACAGCGGCTACGGTGCAGCCGAAAAACTGGGCATTCCGATAGTGGAAGCGGCCGACTATATGGAAAACCACCCCCTTGGAAGGACTGAATGGGGCCGTTTCTACGGACTTCTTTTCGGGGAAGGAGAGAGAGCGGACTCCATTTTCTTTGCCACAAGAGATCGTTACAACCATCTCAAGAATCTGGCGGCAAAGTCCGAAAAAAGACCCCGTGTCCTGCTTGAGAGAAAATATGGAGCATCCTGGATAATTCCCGCAGGAGGAAGCTATATAGGCACAATCCACTCGGATGCCGGTGCCGACTATATTTTCAGCGATTTCGAAGGCAGCGAGAGTGTGCACCAGACGTTTGAAAGCGTTCTGGACAGGGCATATGATGCGGATATATGGCTTTTCAAATATGATACTAAACACGAATACACGTATGATATTCTGAAAGATGAATATCAGCCTTACAGCAATTTCAGACCATTTAAGGAGAAGAATATTTACATTTGCCACACCATAAGAACCACCTATTACGACGATATCACGCTTCACCCCGACCGTCTCCTGGAAGATTTGATATTCATTTACCATCCGGAACTTATGCCCGGATATGATCTAAGATATTATGCCCCGATGAAATGAAGGTAAGGAGCAAATATATCACAGTCTATATTTGCCTGGGAGTGGCTCTTCTGCTGCTTTTCTGCGGCGGACTGCTCTATGGTGCAGTCAGGATACCTATAGGTTCCGTATTGGAAATTATTGCCGGCACATTTGAAGGGCGTCAAACCTGGGTGCAGATTGTGATGCAGTCGAGGCTTCCCCAGACCATAACGGCTCTCTTTGCCGGGGCTTCTCTGGCGGTAAGCGGACTTTTGCTACAGACTCTTTTCAAAAATCCTCTTGCCGGTCCCTCGATTCTGGGTATCAGCGACGGAGCCTATCTCGGCGTGGCGCTCGTGATGATATATTTCTCTTTCAACACCTATCTCTCCACAATCCTCGCAGCATTTGTCGGAGCCTCGGTCGTACTGTTAATCATTATAGGATTTTCCAGGAAAGTGCGGAACAGCGTGATGTTGCTCATCATAGGTATAATGGTGGGATATCTCGCCTCCTCGATAATCTCCATCCTCAACTATCACGCCTCCCCTGACAAAGTGCATCAGTTTGTACTCTGGGGGATGGGTGACTTCACCGGAGTTTCAATGGAGAAACTCCCCTGGTTTGTAGTATTTGCCGCCGGCGGGCTGCTGGGCTCGATTTTCCTCATCAAGCCCCTTAATGCATTGCTGCTCGGAGAGTCATACGCTGCCAATCTGGGTGTGCGCATCAAGAGGGTCCGCATTGCCATACTTCTCTGCACCGGTATTCTCACTGCCGCCACTACTGCTTTTTGCGGTCCTATTTCTTTCATAGGTCTGGCAGTACCTCACATTGCCCGACTGCTACTCGGAACCTCCAACCACAAACAGTTGTTGCCCATTACCCTGCTTGCAGGAGCTTGCGTTGCGCTTTTGTGCAATATGTTGACTGTAGTGCCGGGCAGCAACTCCATATTGCCGCTCAATGCCATCACCCCGATTATCGGCGCACCGGTCATCATATATGTAATTGTAAACCGCAGGAATATCCAATATTTCAATTGAGAGATGAAACAGCAGATCACCATATCGGCAACCGGACTGGCCATCGGATATTCTCTGAGAGGCAGAAGACGCAAGGTTATCCATGATTCGCTGGATATGGAACTCCGCAATGGTGAAGTCACTTGCCTGCTCGGCCTCAACGGCGCCGGAAAGTCCACCCTTCTCAAGACTCTCTGCGGTCTCCTGCCCCCTCTGGCAGGCAGTGTAAAAGTCTTCGGAGCTCCTCTTGGAAGCTATTCCCACAACCGTCTTTCCACTCTCATCGGAGTTGTACTTACTGAAAAGACCTATGCAGGAGGCATCACTGTTTACGATCTGGTCTCACTGGGCAGATATCCGCATACAGGCATCTTCGGACAGCTTAAAGATAGTGATCACGAAGCCATCTCAAAATCTCTTGAAGCTGTGGGCATCACACATAAGGCATCTTCGTATATATCGGAACTGAGCGATGGAGAACGCCAAAAAGTCTTTATAGCTAAAGTACTGGCCCAGGAGTGCCCGATCATCATGCTCGACGAGCCCACCGCATTTCTGGATGTCACAAGCAGGATAGAGATAATGGTACTTTTGCGCAAGCTTGCGCGGGAGCAACAGAAGAGTATCCTGCTCTCCACCCACGACCTGGATTCCACAATCCAGCTCGGTGACAAACTTTGGCTTCAGGAGAGGGGCGCAAAGGATAACCGTGCCTCCGCGCCTATGGTCTGCGGCACACCTGAGGATTTGATTCTCAACGGAGTGCTGGAATCTTTCTTTAGCAAAAAGGGAGTGGTTTTCGACTCCTATTCGGGAAAAATTTCCCCTGTTCCTTCGGAAAATCCCGTAGGTGTCGACGGGGAGGCACGGAGTGCATTTTGGGTGGGAAATGCGCTCAAACGCAAAGGATTTGCTCCTACGGCTCCCGCCGAAAATATTATTTCGGTGCAATGTATTTCTTCCACCGAATTCATCGTTTCATTTCCAGAGGGAAAAACCATCAAGGCAAAATCTATAGAGGAATTGCTGAATCTCTTTACCAATTCATCTTCTTGACGACACGGCAGTCGAGACCCTGTTCGTAAAGCCAATCCACAAGCTCTCCATCTACCGATACCCTGAATTTGTTTGAATAGAGCGAAACTGTCTCTTTTTCTCCGTTATGATTAAATGAAAGGTCGATAAATAGAGGCGTTTCTCCTTTATGGGTACGCAATTTCTTAGTCAGGGCTTTGCGGAAACCGGCATCCGACTGCTCCAGATCCATAGATATATGCAATTCTTTGAAAAATTGCTCTTTTGCGTTGGAGAGAAGAGTCATATTGGCGATGAATAAACGATATTCCGGCGCCTTCTTATTGTCTTCCGCTTCCTTACGGTAAAGTTCTTTCGTCACGCACTTGATCAACAAAGCAGTGTGATCCACCATGTAGTGCATATAAGCTTCATAGCTCCTACCGGAAAGGGAAAATGTATGGCTGCCATTGAAATCCTCTACCGTGAATGTGCACCAGGGGCGGTTTCCGGTACGGGTATATTTGATCTGCACATCAGTCACAAGGCCTCCTACCGTAAATTCAATGTTCCGGAGTTTGGGATCCCTTGAGAGATTATCTTCTATACTGCGCATTTCGCTGAGTTCGACTGTCACCAAGTTATCAAATTCAAATTTGAATTTGTCCAACGGATGAGAAGAGATATACATACCCACCAGTTCTTTCTCCTTCTTAAGAAGTTCTATCTCATCATACCCCCGAAAAGGCGGAATCTCGGGACGCACCGGCTTCATCTCTTCGATATCCCCGAAGAGTCCACCCTGCATCACACTGTCGTTCTGATATTTATAGGTATATTTCAGAAGTTCGTCAATAAAGGACTCATCCTTGTTGTTGAAAAGGAAATACTGCGTCCTGTGTATATCACTGAAGGAGTCAAAGGAACCGGAATAGATGAGACACTCTATGACCCTGCGATTGACCACACCCGAAGGAAGTCTTTCTACGAAGTCGAAGATATCGGTAAATGCGCCTCCCCGCTCCCTTTCCGCGATAATTGCATCGATGACATTTGTCCCCACACCTTTGATGCCTGCCATTCCGAAACGGATATTGCCCTTTTTGTTGACGGTAAATGTAGTACGGCTCTCGTTGATGTCGGGTCCGAGCACTTCGATTTTCATCCTTTTGCAATCATCCATCAGTTTGGTGATTTCCTCAATGTCGTTGAGGTTTTTGCTGAGGTTGGCAGCCAGAAATTGAGCAGGATAGTGTGCCTTAAGATAACCGGTCTGATAACCCAGCCAGGCATAACAGGTGGCGTGTGACTTATTGAACGCATACTCTGCAAAACTCTTCCAGTCCTTCCAGATCTTTTCCAAAATCTCTTGCGGGTGACCTTTGGCCAGAGCTCCTTCCATAAACTGATCGTAGAGCTTCTCCATCACACTGAGCCTTTTTTTACCCATGGCACTACGGAGCGTATCGGCCATACCGGGAGTAAATCCTGCAAGCTCCTGGGAAAGACGCATCACCTGTTCCTGATATACCGTAATGCCATAGGTGTCCTCAAGATACTCCTCCATCTCCTTCAGGTCATATGTAATCTCCTGTTTTCCATGTTTACGGGCCACAAAATCGGGGATATATTCCATAGGACCGGGACGATAGAGTGCATTCATTGCAATCAGGTCTTCAAAACGGGTCGGATGCAGTTCGCGTAACCATTTTTTCATGCCATCCGACTCAAACTGAAAAACCGCTGTAGTATTGCCCTTACTGAAAAGTTTGTAAGTAAGAGGATCGTCGATGGGAATGGCTTCAATGTCAAAAGGTTCATGGCCGCTCTCAACAATGTTGGACATCGTCTCTTTGATGATTGAAAGAGTCTTCAGACCGAGAAAGTCCATCTTGAGCATACCCACCTGTTCAATATAGGAGCCTTCATATTGTGAAACCCAGATTTTCTCCTTGCTATCCTTATCCTCCTCCACTGTTATGGGAATTATGTTGGTAAGGTCTTCACGACCTATGATAAGGGCACAGGCGTGAACTCCGGTCTGGCGAATGCTGCCTTCAAGCTGTTGAGCATATTTAATCGTATTGCTCAGATTTTTATCCTCCGAATCAAGGGCATCTTTAAAGTCCTGTATTCTCTCTACACAGAGTTTTACAGTCGGAGGCACTTCTACCTTGACCAGCGACGTAGAATCGGATTTGTCGTAAGCATCTATTTCAAATGACCTCGGGACGAGTTTGCTCAGACGATCCGCCTCCTGAAGAGGCACCTGCTCAATACGGGCAACATCTCTAATGGCACTTTTGGTTGCCATCGTACCGAATGTGATCACATGGGCAACATGATCTTTGCCATATTTATTTTCCACATATTCGAATACCTTGGAACGTCCTTCGTCATCAAAGTCTATGTCGATATCGGGCATAGAAATACGGTCGGGATTTAAGAAACGCTCAAACAGGAGATCATATTTGATGGGGTCGATATTGGTAATCTTTAGACAGTATGCCACTACGGATCCCGCTGCAGAACCTCGTCCCGGACCTACCGAAACACCCATTTTACGCGCTTCAGCTATAAAGTCCTGCACAATGAGGAAGTAATCGGGATACCCCATCTTTTTGATGGTTTCCAGCTCGTAATCAATTCGGTCGCGTATCTTTTGAGGAAGCTCTTTTCCATAACGAATTTCCGCACCTTTGTAGGTGAGATATCTAAGATATTCGTCCGAATCTTCATACTCTTCCGGGATTGGGAAATGGGGCAGTATCGGATCTGAGTCGATGGAATAAAGTTCTACTTTGTCGGCAACTTCAAGAGTATTGGACAATACCTCCGGATGGTCGGGAAATAGTGCCGCCATCTCCTCTTTACTTTTAAAATACTCCTGTTGGGTATAACGCAGCCTGTCGGGGTCATCCACATTATTATTGAATGTGAGACAAATAAGACGGTCGTGCGCAGGCCCGTCCTCTTTATCTACAAAATGGACATCGTTGGTAGCGACCACCTTGATGTCGTGCTTTTTTGCCAACTCATAAAGAGCCTCGTTGACAATCTGCTGTTTTTCAAAGGTTTCCTTCGGGGCAAGAGGCACATCGGTGGGATGGCTTTGAACCTCCAGATAATAATCGTCTCCGAAGATGGATTTGTACCAGAGTACGGCTTCTTCGGCAGCCTCCATATTACCTTCCATTATGCGTCTGGGTACTTCTCCGCCAAGACAGGCAGTGGTACAAATCAATCCCTCATGATATTTTTCAATCAGTTCACGGTCAATTCTCGGATGAAAATAAAATCCCTCTATATTACCCAGCGAACAAAGTTTGACCAAATTGTGGTATCCTGTGATGTTTTTTGCCAAAAGGATCAGGTGATAGGCCTTCTGGTCTATTTTTCCGCGACGGGTATGCCTGTCCACCTGTGCCACATAGACCTCACACCCTACAATGGGTTTTACATCGGGATATTCGGCTGCCACCCTTAAAAACTCCTTGACACCATACATATAACCGTGGTCGGTTAGTGCAAGGGCGGGCTGTCCATACTTGCGTGCCTTTTGGAAAAGGGACTTGATGGGAGAAGCTCCGTCGAGGATGGAGTATTGCGAGTGGACGTGAAGGTGAACAAATGACATTACAAAGGATTTCTATTAGTTTATATCTTTATAAGTGAACGGCCCGTCATAATATCAGGCTGAGGAATTCCCATAAGTTTTAGCATGGTAGGGGCAATATCGGCCAGGATACCGTCGCTGACCTCTTTCACATCGTCATCTACCACTATAAAGGGCACTTTATTGAGTGAATGGGCTGTATTGGGAGAGCCGTCTTCATTGACGGCATTGTCGGCATTGCCGTGGTCTGCGGTAATAAGGACAGAATATCCGGCCTTACGTGCCGCTCTGACAACCTCGCCCACACAAGTATCAACAGTCCTTACCGCCTTCAGGATGGCATCATAGACACCCGTATGTCCCACCATATCTCCATTGGCGAAGTTGAGTATCACCATATCGTGTTTGCCTGTGGTAAGCTCGACTATCAGCGCATCCTTTACCTCCAATGCGCTCATCTCAGGCTTTAGATCATAGGTTGCCACTTTCGGGGAATTGATCAATATACGATCTTCTCCGGCGAATTCTTTTTCGCGTCCGCCATTGAAGAAAAAGGTTACGTGTGCATATTTTTCCGTTTCGGCAATGCGGAGTTGTTTCTTGCCGAGAGAGGAAACTACCTCTCCGATAGTCTCGGGCACATTCTCCTTATCGAAAAGGATATGAAGTCCCTGAAATTTATCATCATATGGAGTCAGGGTGCAATAGTAGAGAGGAATGGTATGCATTCCTGTTTCCGGCATGTCGGCCTGGGTGAGGACGTAGGTCATTTCACGGGCACGGTCATTCCTGAAATTGAAGAAGATGACTGCATCGCCCTCTTGTATGGTGGCTACGGGAGCGCCGTTTTCCGACACTATGGATATCGGCTTTATAAATTCATCAGTAACCTCTTCCCGGTATGACTCCTCTATGGCATCCACCGCCGAAAGAGCCTTACGACCTTTGCCACTGACGAGAAGGTCATAGGCCTCCTTGATTCTTTCCCATCTCTTGTCCCTGTCCATTGCATAATAACGGCCCACCACGGAGGCTATCTTTCCGGTGGTGCGAGACAGAACCTCCTCCAACTCGGCCACATAGCCCTTTCCGCTTCTGGGGTCGGTATCACGACCATCCATAAAACAGTGCACGAATACTTTTTTCAAATCTGCATTGGCCGCTTCGCGTAAGAATTCATAGAGATGATTGAGAGAACTGTGTACTCCGCCGTGTGAGCAAAGTCCCATGAAATGGAGTTGCTTACCCGATTTTTTCACATATTCGTAAGCCGCCGCAATCTCCTTGTTTGACATCAGAGCATGTTCGCGACAGGCAATATTTATCTTAACGAGGTCTTGATATACCACACGACCGGCTCCGATATTCAGGTGTCCCACCTCGGAATTACCCATCTGCCCATCGGGAAGACCCACATCCTCACCGCTCGCGCTTAGCTGCGAAAAAGGATAATTCGCTTTCAGTTCATCAATTTCGGGTGTTCCGGCTGTATATATAGCATTAGAGTGATCTTGACGCCCTTCTCCCCAGCCATCCATTATTATCAAGAGTACTTTTTTATTCATTATCTATTCTATTTTTACTAAATTTGTTACAATATTTTTCCGTCCGAACGGAGGAATGGACAAAGTTACGAATTATGGCAACAAAGAGAAAGAAAAATGATTTCAGCGGAAGCAAATCTTCCAAAAGAGGTAAAAAGAACACAAGAAAAATTCAGGATCCCATAAAGGCATCCGACAGGCGAAGCAAAAGCAAAGTCGAGGCTGAAGGCATAATCAATCTCACCAGAGACGGATTCGGATTTGTCACCGTTGAAGGACTTCCCAATGATATATTCATCCACATCAGCAAGATGCGGGGTGCTCTGCATGGTGACCGCGTCAAGATCCTTATTCCCAAAAATATAGACCCAAGAGTACGAAGAATCGAAGGCGAAGTAAAACACATAATAGAGCGCTCACGCAAACCTCACATCGGAGTGCTTCACATAGTCGGAAAACAGGTTTGGGCTATCGTGGAGAGCCGCAATATGCCCTATGACATCCGCATCCCCGTAGATAACCTCGATGACCTGCCGGAAATGGGCGGCATCAAGGCAGCCAAAGGGATCAAGGTGGCTGTGCTGGTAACCGACTGGCCGCGCCGCAGTCCGGAGCCTCTCGGCAAAATAGTGGATGTACTCGGAGTCCCCGGAGAAAATGATACCGAGATGCACTCCATCCTTGCGCAATACAATCTTCCCTACCGCTTCGAACCGGAGGTGGAGAGTGCTGCCAACACTATCTCAGATGTAATAACCGCCGATGAGATCGCCAAACGGTGGGATTACCGCTCCGTCACCACCTTTACCATAGACCCCTCGGATGCCAAAGACTTTGACGACGCACTCTCGATAAGGGAGCTGGAAAAAGGGATCTGGGAGGTAGGAATTCACATCGCAGATGTGACTCACTATGTAACTCCCGATACTCCGGTGGACAAAGAGGCCTTCAATCGTGCCACTTCGGTCTATCTGGTGGACAGGACCATACCGATGCTCCCCGAAAAACTCTCAAACAATCTCTGCTCACTTCGTCCCCACGAAGACAAACTCTGCTACTCGGTCATCTTTAAAATTGACGACAACGCAAAAGTGCTGGATGCCAAATTCGGACGTACCATCATCAACTCCGACCACAGGTTTGATTATGAGCAGGTACAGGAGATCATACAGGATATGCACGGACCTCTCTGCAAAGAGATACTCAAGCTCCACTCCATCGCTACAATCCTCCGCAGGAAACGTTTCGAACATGGTGCCATCAAGTTTGAGCGGCCGGAAATGAAAGTAATCGTGGATAAAGAGGGCAAACCACTGGATGTATGCCGCCAGGAGTCCGTAGAGAGCAACTGGCTTATTGAGGAATTCATGTTGTTGGCTAACCGTTATGTAGCTTTTCAGATAGCCAGAAAATGCAATTCTGTAAATCCCACCTTCGTTTACCGTGTGCACGACAACCCCAATCCGGACAAACTTCTGGAGCTGCGCCGCTTTGCAAAGAATTTCGGTCACACCCTCGGCGATACCGACAACCCGAAAAATATCGCCAGGAGCCTCAACAAACTTATGACCGGCATCAAAGATAGACCTGAAGAGAATGCAATCGAAATGATGGCACTCCGCTCTATGTCCCGTGCCGTCTATTCCACCGACAATATCGGCCACTATGGTCTGGCATTTCAGTTCTATACACATTTCACCTCTCCCATCAGGCGCTATCCCGATATGATGGTGCACCGTTTACTGACAAAATACCTCAACGGAGCCAAATCTCAGGACAAAGCCTATTATGAGGAGAATTGTAAATATTGCTCCGAGAGGGAACAGCTGGCTACCGACGCCGAGCGCGCCAGCATCAAACTCAAACTCGTCGAATTTATGCAGGACAAGATCGGGCAGGAGTTTGAAGGTACTGTCTCAGGTCTCACAGAGTGGGGAATGTATGTGGAAATCGAGCCTACCAAGATTGAGGGTATGGTCTCGTTGAGGGAATTTACCAAGGATTACCTGGTCTTTGATGAGGAAAAATACCAGATTGTCGCCAAGGCCTCCGGCCGAAAATTCACCCTCGGAGACAAAGTCAAAGTGCGCGTCCTCCGCGCCAATCTCGAACAAAAGCTCATAGACTATGAGCTGATTTGGGAGGAATGAAAATGGGGCTGCGGCCCCATTTTTAGTTCTGAGTGTGGAGTGGAGGCTGTTGCGGCATCGGATTTGAGGGAAAACTCTATCTTTGTGAAGGAGATATGTACGATTTATGACGGCAAAGAATAAGAATATTGAAGCTCTGTTTCGACTTTACTACAGGCCGTTGTGTCTTTATGCTTCAAAGTATTTGCCGGATGCGGATATGGTGGAAGATATTGTTCAAGACTCCTTTATTGCCTATTGGAATAAGACCCGGGAGGGATTTGTCCCCGATTCCGCCAAGTCCTACCTCTACAGGATTGTACATAACCGATGCATGGATGCTATCAAAAATAACCCTCAATATGAGAGTCTCCAGGAACACAAGATAGATATTGTCGACTCCGAAAATGAGGAACGTTCTTTCGTATGGGCAAATCTTTGGACGGCAATTGATGAATTGCCGGAAAAAAGACGGGAAGTCTTTCTATTACATAAAAGAGATGGTCTCACTTACGAACAAATTGCATCTCAACTCGGTATCTCGAAAAACACCGTTCATAACCACATTACCAAGGCTTTGCAGGCTCTTCGGGGCAGTGTCAGAAAAATTTTTCTATACTTTTTTGCGTAAACAGTAGTCATTTTTGTCGTTTTCTCCGTCATAGTAGTGAGAAAAGAATAATACTATGACTGATTTTAACGAAGACGATTTGAAATTTGTTGTCTCCAAATACAAAAAAGGGAGATTTGATACAAAGAAGGCAATAGCCGATTTCAATCAAAAGACTACAACCTCAAGGTTAAGCCGCCGTAGATGGTGGACAACGGCCGCAGCGGTTGCAGCTTCAGTGGCAATCGTTGTTGCTGCAAGCATAGGTGTTGTTAATACGCTTAATAAAGAGAAGCCGGTAGTAGAAAAGAGCGAGGAAGTTACCATTTTCAATCCCGATGTAGCACAAACCCATATATTTGTGTATGAAGATGCTCCCATTGAAGATGTCTTGAAGGAACTTTCAGCGTACTATGGGTGTACACTAACTACCTCACCGACCCGGAAGCACCTGACTGCAACTTTCCCTGATGATGACATTGACTTTATCGTATCGTTGATAGAGTCTGCGTTGGATATTTCGATAAATGTTGAAAAATGAAGAAGATAGTTACACTTATACTAGCCCTTTTCTTTTCCATTTCAATTTTTGCTCAGGTATCCATTAAGGATGCAATGGTCTTGATCGGCAAACAGTACGGAGTCAATTTCGTATATGATTCAAAATTGCCGGTCAATGCCCCATATAACGGCAAAAAACTAAAGAAACAGGACTTGGATGGAACTTTGAAAGCTTTGTTTGACGGCTCGGGCATAAACTGGGAAAGGAAGAAAAAATATGTAATCCTTACGGCTTCCAAACCTGTTGCAATCGATATGGATAATCCTGTTTGCTGTGAGGAAAAAATTCATTTTGATACCATTGCCGCTGCCACTATCACCGGAATGATTAACAGAGACGTCAATTCCACTCAGACGGGATTGATTAGAATAGATGGGGCGGCATTTCGCCGCGCATTTGCAACCGGAAGCGCACCGGACGTGATTAAAACACTTCAGACACTCTCCGGAATCTCTTCGGGAGTTGAAATGCTCTCCGACCTTTATGTTCACGGAGGGGATGGCTCGGACAACCTATTCCTTCTGGATGGTGTTCCTATATATCAGACAGGTCACCTCGGAGGAATTTTTTCCTCTTTCAATACGGATGTCATAGAAAATCTTGATTTCTACAAGAGCGGCTTCCCTGCGCGATGCGGTGGCAGAACCTCCTCCGTAGTGGATATTTCAACCGCTGAAGGCAGCTTTACGGATTACAAAGGTCTGTTTTCAATCGGACTTCTCGAGACTCGCGGAAAGTTTGAGGGACCGCTGGTAAAAGATCGCACTTCAATCAATGTTGCACTCAGGCGATCTTGGGCGGATGCTATCCTCTATCCCATTTTTGCAATCCAAAACGCAAAAAGCAATGAAGATGCTACCAAGAAAATGAATTTGTATTCATTTGGCGACTTTAATCTTAAAATAACCCATAAGTTAAATGAGAAAAACCGCCTTTATGCAAATATATATGCCGGTAAAGATCGTTTAAAGAGTAGCGAGTACGAGGCTTATAGTGGTGAGAAAAGATTTTGGATGGCAGATGACGAATGGAATATGAGGTGGGGCAATATTCTGACCTCTCTAAATTGGCAAAACGAAATCTCTTCAAAATTAAATAGCAGAATCATTGTCTATTGGTCGGGCTCCAGGTCTAAACTTGATTATAACTCTTTTTTTGACTCTCAAGAGCCTACGTATAAAGAGTATCCGGCCTCATGGACCAATTCGGGTAAGCTACTGACTAACCGCAATAAAATGGATGATTTGGGAATAACCGCAGACTTCAGTTGGATTGCGAATAAGAGTCATCATTTGCGATTTGGCGTAGATTATATTTGGCACTTATACAGGCCTGAATATTCCTATAATGAGTATAATAAGAGAGAGGACACATTCTTGAATAATTATACGGAAATGGACACGTTGCTCGCTTCCGGCAGAGAGGCAGGCCTTTATTTTGAGGATGAAATTGAGATTACAAAATGGTTCAGGGCAAATGCCGGCTTCAGATACACAATGTATAATTCAGCCGGGAAAATATGGAATTCACTTGAACCGAGAATTGCCTTGATGATCCGCTTCACACCCCAAGCTAGAGCCAAACTCTCTTATACCGAAATGAGCCAGTTCTCACACCGGCTTTCACCAAGCTACCTTGAGCTTCCCACAAATTGTTGGGTACCCTCCAACCAATATGTCGGTCCGATGCGATCGAGACAGGCAGCAGCAGGTATCTATTTCAAATTTCCACACCATACCTATCTGAACATCGAGGGTTGGTACAAATCGAAGAATAACCTCCTGGAGTATGGCCACGCAAACTCCTTTTTTACGAAGTTAAACGATTGGGAAAACCATTATTATGTGGGAAAAGGGCGTTCTTATGGCATGGAGGTGGACTTGGGATATGAGACAGGTGCGCTGAGTCTGAATGCCTTCTATACCCTTTCATGGAATGAACGTTTATTTGAGGGAATATGGAAAGATTGGTATCGCGATCGCAATGACAACAGGCACAAGCTCACTCTGCAAGCCAATTGGCGTATAAATGACAAATGGGAGCTTTATGGAGCATGGCACTTTCACAGCGGCAGCAGAATGACTTTGCCGACTCATTATATTCAAGGAGTCTATACAAATATAAACGCCTTGCTCGATGAGTTCGCCGGAAAGGAACATTACTTTTTCGATGGTCACTTTATCTATGAAGAGCCGAACAATGTCAAGCTTCCCGACTACCACAGACTTGATATTGGTGTGAATATTTACAAAAAGACCCTTCGGGGACATGAATCGGTCTGGAATATCAGCATCTACAATTTATACTGCAGACTAAACCCATTCTTTGGTGCCTTAAGACGTGAAGACATAGATCGTACAAATCCTACAATTGATCCGGGCTATGTCCTGTTTAAAGGCGTTGGTGTAGGAGTTCTGCCACTTATACCATCATTTAGTTACACTATAAAATTTTGACCATGAAAACCATTAAACATATTATTTGCATAGTAATGTCAGTCCTGCTTTGTCAGGCTTGTGAGATTGAAATTACCGATTATCCGCAAAATGAGCCGAAACTCTTTCTGCAGTGCTGTCCGGGACCGCAAGATACTACCGTTATTCAGCTCTATCGTACAATTCCCATCGGCACCAGATATGAGGGTTCTCCCTATCTGAGTGATGCCAATCTGCAAGTAAAGGTCAATGGAGAGATTCAGAGGGTTGAATATGCTGACAAATGGGTTGGTTCGGTACCGACCGGATGTTGGTTCGCGCCAAATGGTATGAAAGAAAATGATGTTGTAGAAATCGAGGCTTACTTGGAGAGAGTTGAGTCAATTTATGCTAGCACATTAGTGCCTGCGGAAGTTCCGGATTTTCAATATAAATTAAGCGAAGGACGCGCCGGTGTTTCATTGCATGCCGGTGTCTCGTTTATCGATGATTATCAGGAAAATAGTTGGTATGGTCTGGCGGTGGTGTGTGAAAGAACAGTCTCTCAAAACGACTCTAACTATGTCGAAACCGGCCATCTATTACCGTTTGACATGGCCACCGGAACAACAGGAATGGCAATAAACACGGATTGGCTCGATATGGGTTTTAACGGCTGGGCTTTTGGCGGACGCCGTTCAGTTGTGAGAATATGGTCATCAGATCTATTTGAAAATGGTGAAGTGCATCTGAGTATGGACCTTGGTGATGCCTTTTGGTTGAAACTCTTCTGGGGAAAATATGATGAGATTCGCAGATATAAAGTAAGAGTATACAGATTTCCGGAGGAGTTTTACAAATATGTGGTATCGCTCAACAATAAGCACGACCGCTACGCAGACTACGGATTTTTACGAACGAATATTTCATATTCAAATGTCGCAGGCGGTTTTGGAATCCTAAGCGGCTGGAATGTCAAAGAAACCGACTGGATATATCCGGAAAAATACTGAAAAATTAACTGAAAAAATAACGTATCACTTATGTCCGGTAAAAAATCATAAAAGTTGTAATTGTGAAACTAAAGAATAATTATCCACAACTTTCTGTGGACACACATATTGCAAAATAATAAACTAATTACTCAAAATAATTATGAAAAAATTAATAATTGTTGTTTTCGCTTTACTGTCAATATGGATGTGTGCTTCGGCTCAAAATAAACATTATGCCGGAGAAATATCAATAGGAGGAGTCAGCAGCTTGAATGAACATTTTGGTGCAGGTATTGATGTTCAAACCGTGCATGGCGTAAATTTCGGAAAAGGTTCTTTTGTCGGACTCGGTGTGGGACTGCTGGCAAATAGACCCAGTGCCGACAAAATGATTGTTCCTGTTTTTCTTAAAGCAAAGCAATCATTCAAATTCTGTGGCGCATTCAATCCTTACCTTGCAATGGCAGCCGGACTAACCGTAGTGAATGACATGAAAGTCACCCCTTATTTTGCACCGGAAGCCGGTTTGACATACAAGTGGGTTGGATTGTTTGTTCGCTTTACTTTTGCAAACACCTCCTTTAAATACACATATCATTTACCGGAGCAAACTATGACTTATACCGGTCAAAATCGCCGGCTTCTCTCTGCGGGACTGATGATCTCTTTTGGAAAATAATGACTTTCTTCATGTGTGCAAATCAAAAACAATAATTGGAAACAACTTTCGTTATTCCCAATCATGCCGTCATTGAGTTATAGGGTTACGTTTTGAGTGAGGTAAGAGCTCCAAAACCTTTTTAGCTGCGATTTACAGGCTCTATTCAGTAACAAATAGCACTTGAGGTCTCTGTTGTTTAAGCATTATGTTCAGCACCTTTTCTCTGCCGTTACAAAGAGAGTTGAGCAGGGCGTGAAATTGGGGTCCGTGATTTTTATGAATCAAATGACACAATTCGTGAATAATCACGAAGTCGGCAAGCTCCGGAGTGAGCCGCATAAGGTGAATGTTGAGGCTGATATTTCCCGATTTTGAGCAACTGCCCCAGTTTGTGCGATTATTTCTTACCGTCACTTTACCGGGTTTAAAACCATATTTGGTAGCGAGCAGCTCCACTCGCTGCGGAAGATATTTTTTGGCTTCAGAGCGAATTATCTTTAAAATAGCCTCTTCCGATATAATACCATCCGTCGAGGCTCTTTTGAGCCTCTCGTATGGAATCTCTCCGGTAATCAATTTAAGGGGTTGGTCGGGAGCGATCCGAACTGCCTCCTCCTTCCTCTTTTTGCTCTGTTTTAGAAGCGTAGCCGCTATCCACTCCTCTTTCTCCTCAACAAAAGCGATTGCCCTCGAATAGCTGACGAGCCATGGCACCGTTACCGAAATCCCGTTCATCGGGTGCACAATCAACTTAACTCTTCTCGACAGCCGGCTTTTTCTTATAATAATCTCACCAAGCCTCGGATGGATATATGTTTTTGACATCATTTGGCACCCCTACAAATACTCCACAAATTCCCCAAACCGCAAAATTTTCTCACTACTTGTTTTGTTGAAAAGCAAGTGTTCAAAATCTTTTTGCTTTTTATTCAAGTCTATTGTTTTGAGCAGCTCGGATGTTGCTTGTTTGAACTCTTGCAAATTGTGTATTCCACAACGTTTTGAAAGAAAGTCATAATCCGGTTTTGACTGCGGAAGTAAAAACATCAGGTCGTAAAAATCACGTCCTTTAGCTCGAGTTAACATGGCAGCTATCTTCATGCTGCATAAAACACCATCAGAGGGAACGGGAAAAGGAAAAAAGAAGCCGCAACCTTTGATATTCGTCATAACGTGAGGGTATGAGATTCCCTGATCTTGGCTTTCAATTTTTATCAAAAAACGTTCTTCTTTATGACCGCTCAATCCCAAATCAAACAACAATTCGGGAAAATAAATATTCCTTCTAAATGCCGTCAGTTTCGGATTCTCTTTATCCCTGATCTCCACACGAAGGCCGGAACGTTCCAAAAATTGAATTACTCCGTTTGTCATTTCAATAAATTCCGTTTTTGAGAACTCCTTACAATCGAAATCCAAATCTTCGGAAAAACGATCTATTCCTTTGACCAAACGAAGGTTCGTTCCTCCGATAAAAGCCATCTTTCGGATGCTTGGAGTAGATGAAAGATAATCCAGAATCATCAATTGCAAATACTCTTTCAGCATATATTTATCAATTCCCGAATCTCCGCGTATTTGAGTCGGGAAAAAATTTCTGATTTGTTCAATCCGTATCATAAATCATAAGCCTTAAAAAGTAACCCTATCCGATTGTCAAGCGCCTTGCTTTGAAACTTTTCACAGTATTCCATCAGTAAATCCTCATTCAAATTTTCATGCATAAAATAGTCATCCAAACGCAACTCTTCCATCTCCTGTTCAGTGTTATAGAAGGGATATAGGTAGAGCAAATCCAGCAGAGCTTTCTCCGGTGTGGCAAACCGTATGGTACGGTTGTCTGCCATTTGCTTTAAATCATATCCGAACATCAGGTTTTCCTTGACGTTTTTGTAGGAATATTCGCCGAAATCATTGGCGAAGAATGCTGTTTTCAGCGATGAGATACTGGTGATCTGTACCACCGCTTCCGGTATCATTCCGTAGAAAGATAATGCCGTGTGGAGGCTTATATAAGAGGGATGGTACATCCTATTGGCAAAATAGAGAGGATAATCAGGCTTGCCCTTATATTCAGAAAAGGCATAATATCCCTGCCTCAGCCGGATAAGGTAGCCTTTTTTCACCCAGCGTGTAAGGTTATTCCGGTCAAAATCGGGTTGCCATGCATATACCTGATGGATATTGAAGCATGCCAAATCAAATAGCTGCGCTCTAAATTCCAGATAATTCATTTCATTATTTTATTTCTATTATGCTGCAAATATAATGCATTTTAGAAATAAAACAAAAGTAACCTTACACCCTGCACCACTACCCACTACAGACTACCCACTACAGACTATTAAATACTCCTGCGAAGAGTATCACTCCGGAAGTTTTTTCAACTATGGTATAGACGAAGGGATGGTCGGCAAAGAATTCAATCGCCTTATCAGGCTGACCGGGAAAAGAGGTGAATCCTATCTGTACCGCTGTAACGGCTGCCGCCTCTGTACCCCATTCAGTAACATTTATACGAGCCTTCTGGATAACCGATCCGATAAAGAAATCTTTGATGGCGGGATGGGACAGCAATTTGTCAAATTCGGCATTATTAGGATCAAAAGCACGACGAATTCCTAATGCATTTAACATTTCATTGAGGTTGTATTTATCCTCTATCTCGAACCTGGGTAGCCGGAGCTTTACAAGGGCATCATTCGACATTGATGCTAAGGCTGTAGACCAACTCTTCTGATTGAGGGATGCGAGCAGGCTCTCCAAACCATTACCGCCCTTTATGTCAGGCAGGATGATATACATGGCAAACTTACCATTTGCATATGGAAGTTCTACGATACCATTTTTCCCAATTTTTCCATAACGGAAATTCCTGGAAGCAACCATATAATCGACCTTCCTTGTTCCTCCTCCATCCAGATAGAAGGGTTTGGATTTCTCAATATCATCACTGTTAAACATAGGTTTCCCTGACTCTTCGCTCCATTTCGCCTTGAAATAAAGCGCATTTAAAATAGCAGCAGCGAAATTATCGATAATGTCGCTTTCATCAAGAAACGGAAAGATAAATCCGTTGGTACTACGATATGCCCACTCATTGATCCGGTCAACAACAACCTTGGGATTTTTAGCATCCACATACTCCACAGGTGCATAGTAAACCTTTTCTGCTATATTACGGAAAGCATCCTGAACACGGAATTCTTTATTTACAATCACCGCATCAGTCAACTTTACTTCGACAGAATCATCAAGCGCAGGCAACTGATTTAGCAAGAGATTGCAATATTCATTCAGGGCATCTTGGTTTTCCCCATAACCCAATGTCCTTATAATCTCCGAAGCAGTTTCACCACTGGCACCGTTTGCTGTGATGGCAAGAGCATACTGCAAACTGAGCGGAGAATAGATAACGCTCGCTTGTCCCTGCCGGTAAAGGAGCTTTAAACTATTTATCGCAAAAGCATTACCCGAGTTGACATAGGTTTTTTGTTCTTCGCTCAACGTCACTTTGGATATAGGATCTTTCGGGGAGGGAGAAATGATGTCAATGGGATCATTTACCTGCGGAACATCGTTTTTTTCGCATGCTGTCAAACCAAGAGCAGCAATAAAGAAAACTAATAAAATTTTTACCCGTTTCATAACTTATAGTGTATTGAGATTTTTAAATATAATGATTGCTATCTAATTACATTTACGCAGTAACTCACCAAATACTTCCATCACTGAGTAAAAATTTCAACTTTTTATAGCTAAAAACATTAAATGATAGCGCACCGCGTAACCTGCACCTCGCACCCCGTAACACGCTCTAGAAAAGCCCGAAGAGACGGGCATCGATCCGGTTGGTAATGGATGCAAAGTCCTCCGGCCTGTTTTCAAAATCGAGATTATCTGCATCGATGATAAGCACTTCGCCGGGATATTTCGAAATCCACTTTTCATAACGCTCATTCAGACCGCCGAGATACTCCAGACTCATGCTTTGCTCGTAATCGCGTCCTCGTTTCTGAATCCGGCTTACCAGATGAGGGATTGAGGATTTTAGGTAAATAAGCAGATCAGGTACTTTAATCATCTTGACCATAACACCAAAGAGGTCCATGTAGGCATCGAAATCACGCTGAGAAAGATTGCCCATATCCTTGTTGTTGGCTACAAAGACATATACTCCTTCAAATATGGTCCTGTCCTGGATAATGACATCGTCACTGTTTGCAATCTCCATCAGATCCTTAATCCTCTGGGTAAGAAAATAGACTTCGAGATTGAATGACCAGCGCGGAATATCCTTGTAATAATCTTCAAGGTAGGGATTGTAAGTAACAGCTTCGTATTTGGGCGTCCAGCCGTAATGCTGCGCCAACATTCGGGTAAGAGTGGTCTTACCGCTTCCAATATTTCCGGCTATACCTATATGCATTGCTCCTGTTTTTGAGCCTACAAGATAGCATTATTTTTTGAATAATCCGTACAGAGCACTGCCGGAACCCGACATCGACGCGTATACTGCACCTCTGGCATAAAGAGCCTGTTTTTCTGCCGCAAGACTTGGATATTGGAGGAAAAGCGACTCCTCAAAATCATTTTTGAGAAGACCCCGCCACTCTTCCGCAGGCCTTTTGATAATTTCTGAAATCGATACCACAGGCTTGCGCGGCGTTACTCCGGCATAGGCTTCTTTTGTGGATATAAACAGATCCGGAATCACCAATTCGATACGGTAATCATCGAGAGCTATTTCCACAGGAGAAAGCATCTCACCGCGGCCTGTAGCATACATCGGACGATTGTAGATAAAGAAAGGACAATCGCTGCCGAGCGAGGAGGCATGGCCGACCAGTACTTCATCACTCAGATCAAGCGAAAACATCTTATTGAGCAAAATAAGAGTAGCAGCAGCATCAGAAGAACCGCCGCCGAGACCGGCACCCACAGGAATTTTTTTATAAAGGTGAATGGCAACAGGCGGTAGATCATACATATCCGCCATCAGACGATAGGCCTTGACGCAGAGGTTTTCCATTGGATCACCGTCAAGAGGCCTTCCATAGAGATGCATCGAAAATTTTTCGGCATAGAGCACCTCCAGGATATCGCTATATTCCGGACACGGCACAAAGAGAGTCTCAATATTGTGAAAACCGTCAGGACGTTTCTCTATGATATCGAGACCCAGATTGATTTTCGCATTCGGAAAAAATATCATCTTGTATCTATAAAAGTTCCTCTGCTAATTGCACTTGGAATAGCCGCATTCCATACATACCAGGCAACCCTCCTGATAGACTAGGTTTTTGCTGGCGCAATTACCGCATTTCTGACCGGTCTCGTCACGGGTACCGTCGGGAATATAACGTTTAAGTGCCCTTTCCACTCCATTTTTCCAGGTGTTGATGGATTCGCTGTCGAGCTCAAGTCCCTGAACCAGATTGAGGATGTCCACTATGGGCATACCGTTGCGGATAACTCCCGAAATGAGTTTGGCATAATTCCAGAACTCTTTGTTGAACATGTGTGAGATACCTCCGAGCACACTCGGATAGCCGAGAGCATCAACATAGTGGAAATCATATCTGGACTTACCGCTCTTGAGATCCTTCTCCTTGACAATCCAACCCTTCTCGATGGACCTGGGAATTACACGGGTATCTTCATCCACAATACCGGTAAAAATCTCATAAGGCTGTCCGTCGAGTTTCCCTACAAAGGCAATCCATCTCTCTGATCTGTTGCGGAAACGGATGATATCTGCCTCAAGTATCTGAGGGCGCTTTTTAGGTTTGAGAACGGGCGTATTCTTGCTTGTTGAGACAAGCACACCTGAACGACTGCCTTCACGATAGACGGTCATACCTTTACATCCCGATTTCCAGGCGGTTTTATAAACCTCGGCAACGGTCTCTTCTGTGATATCTTCCGGAAGGTTGACTGTAACGCTGATGGAGTGGTCGACCCATTTCTGAATTTCACCCTGCATCTTCACCTTGGATACCCAGTCAATATCATTGGCTGTGGCTTTGTAGTAAGGGGATTTTTTGAGAAGGTCCTCGAGTTCTTCTTCATTCATTCCCATTACAGTATCCTTCTCGTAACCATTTACCATGGCCCAGGTAAGGAACTTATGGTGGAATACGAAATATTCCTCAAAGCAATCGCCCATATCATCAGTATATGTTATTTTAACATTCTGATCGTTGGGATTGACTTTTTTGCGACGGAGATAGAATGGCCTGAATACGGGTTCGATGCCCGAGGTGGTCTGTGTCATCAGACTGGTGGTGCCGGTAGGGGCAATGGTCAGCATGGAGACGTTACGGCGACCGGATTTGACCATACGTTGATAAAGGTCAGGGTCTTCGGTCTTGATGCGTATGATCATGGGATTGTTGATCTCTTTCGAGGCTTCATATATGGGGAATGCTCCGCGCTCCTCGGCCATTATCACGGATGACCTGTAAGCCTCAACGGCAAGCGTTTTCTGTACCTGAACGGCAAACTCTATGGCCTCCATGGTGCCATAGGTAAGTCCCAGAGCTGCCAGCATATCACCTTCTGCAGTAATACCAAGGCCTGTTCTGCGTCCGCCCAATGATTTTTTGCGGATTTTCTCCCAGAGTTCATACTCCGTCCTCTTGACGTAGTCATCCTCAGGGTCTGCCTTGATTTTTGCCATAATAAGATCAATTTTCTCCATTTCAAGGTCAATGAGGTCATCCATAAGACGCATCGCTTTGGCGCAATGCTCTTTGAACAGAGGAAAGTTGAATGTAGCTTTGGAAGTAAATGGATTGTCAACGTATGAGTAGAGATTGATGGCAATCAGGCGGCAGGAATCATAGGGACATAGGGGAATCTCACCGCAGGGATTTGTGCTGACAGTCCTGTAACCTTTATCTGCATAACAATCGGCGACAGATTCCCGAAGAATGGTGTCCCAAAACAGAACGCCGGGTTCTGCACTCTTCCAGGCATTGTGGATAATCTTTTTCCAGAGTGCGGAAGCATCGATTTCCTGAGTCACTTTCGGCTTTTTGCTATAAACCGGATACTGTTGGGTGTAAGTGCCGCCTGAAAGAGCTGCACGCATAAAATCATCATCTATCTTAACGGAAACATTGGCTCCGGTCACCTTACCCTGCTCCATCTTTGCATCTATGAAATTCTCCGCATCGGGATGCTTGATGGAAATCGTGAGCATAAGCGCACCTCTACGGCCATCCTGTGCCACCTCACGGGTGGAGTTGGAATATCTCTCCATGAAAGGAACCACACCTGTCGATGTAAGGGCGCTATTGAGCACCGCGCTGCCCGTAGGCCTTATATGAGAAAGGTCATGCCCAACACCACCTCTACGCTTCATGAGCTGTACCTGCTCTTCGTCAATCATCATGATGCCGCCGTATGAATCTGCAGGACGCTCGTGACCTATCACAAAACAATTGGAAAGCGAAGCCACCTGATGCTCATTGCCGATACCTGTCATCGGACCTCCCTGAGGAATGATATATTTGAAATCCTTGAGTAACTCAAAGATCTCAGACAGTGTCATCGGATTGGGATATTTATTTTCTATCCTGGCAAACTCCGCAGCCAAACGCTTGTGCATATCGGTGGGAGATTTTTCATATATATTACCGAAAGAATCTTTCAGTGCATATTTATTAACCCATACGTTGGCGGCCAGTTCGTCGCCCTTAAAATAAATCTTGCTCGCAGCGAGAGCTTCATCAAAAGAGTACTTCATGATTGACATTTGTAGTTGTTAGGCAAGCTAAAAGGGGTCGAAACCCCTTTGGCATTATTCTGGGGCCAATAACGCCTGTTTACATATGTAAATTCCGGTACGCAAGTTACAGCAAATAGCATAGGCCTTTTCAGTATTATCAACATAGTTATCAACAAAGTTATCAACAATTTTAACAAAGTCCTAACATTCTTGCTGTTACATTACTGTTACATTATTTTTTGTATTTTTGTGAAAATTCCAAAATCAAATGGGCACAACTCGTACTGAAATCTCATCTATCGGAAAAGAAAATTTTATCGATCGTCTTTTCGAAAACACCGGGTACACCAATGAACGCACCATAAGACTCTCTGAAAAGGGTGAGTGCTGCACTTCTCACAAAATTCTCCTCGAAGGGGTAAATTTTGACCTGGTCTATACCCCTCTCAAACATCTCGGATACAAGGCCGCACTTTGCGCATTAGGAGAAATCTATGCTCTACTGCGGCAACCGGTCTCACTCTCGCTCAACCTCGGACTATCGAGCCGATTCTCCGTGGAAGATGTTACCGATCTCTGGTCGGGCTTCGTGGCCGCTGCCAAGGAGCATAATGTAAAACATCTCTCCCTGGACCTCAACCCTTCGCTTACAGGACTCTGCATAAGCATCTCTTCCGCCGGCGTCCAGAAAAAGGGCATCATAGCTAAAGTGCCCGCACCCAAAAACATGGATCTGATCTGTCTCACGGGTAATGTTGGAGCAGCATATATGGGACTTCACGTACTACAAAGGGAGAAAGTCTCCTTCATAAAAGAGAGCTCGCAACAGCCCGATCTATCGAAATACAAACAGATCCTGGCTGCATACCTCAGCCCTTCAATCAATTCCTCCGTAGTGAGCAGATTTGTGAAAGAGGAACTCTATCCCTCCACGGGATATTTTCTCACCAGAGGCCTGGGTGCAGCAGTATTGGATCTTGTAAAATATACCGGCTTCGGAGCCAAAATTTATCTCGACAGGATTCCCGTCTCCTCACAGAGCCTCGAAATGGCTCAAGAGATCGAGATGGATATGGTCACCGCTATAATCAATGGAGGAGAGGACTATAAATTCATCTTCACCGTGCCTATTGAAAAGCACGATGTGGTCAGAAAAGATTTTCAGGATTATGATGTCATAGGACACCTCGCACGTCCGGAGGTCGGCGCGGTGCTGGTAACTCCGGAAGGTGCCGAACTCACCATTCGTGCACAGGGCTATGAAGCCTCAGAGAGTTAGCAACAGTTTCTGATACAGGTGCTGCAATGTGAGAATTCACCGCGAAGACGTCTTTCCACAAGACTGAGCATTCTTTCGCGAAGTTCCGTATTGGAAATTTTCTCCAGCACTTCGTAGGCAAATGCCTTCTGCTGAAGAATGCGGGCTTCCGCTGCCGGTATGCCTCTGGTGCGCATATAGAAAAGCTCGTCTTCATTTAAGCGGCCAATGGTTGCTCCGTGGCTGCATTTCACATCATCGGCGTAGATTTCAAGCTGGGGACTGGTATATGCCTTTGCTTTGTCGGAGATGAGCAGATTGTGGTTGGCCTGATAAGCCTCCGTTTTCTGTGCGTCCGGAGCCACATTGATGCGGCCGTAAAAGCGGGCTACACCTTCGTCATCCAGGATGCCTTTAAAGAGTTGGTTGCTGTTACATTCGGGGACAAGATGGTTGACATAGATATTGTTATCCATCAGCTGCTTGGAGTCTGTAAGATAGAGTCCTGCCAGGTCGCATTCCGCATGCTTTTCATTGAAATCGAGAAAGATGTCGTTGCGTATAACTCCGCCGTGGAGCGAGAGGAAAACCATTTTAAGAAAGGCTCCGGCACCCAGATTGACCTCGTATGAGGTGCTGTGTTCTGCGTTGTTGTGCTCGTTCTGCATGATGTAAAACTCCGCGACTGCATCCCTTTCCAATGATATGGTGACCTTTTCCGTAGTCCTGAACCTGTCAGGTGAGAAGGTGTGGGAGCATTGGATTATTTTACCGGAGGAACCTTTTCCAAAATGGAAATCCTGCTGAGTGGCGAGGTGCTCTTTATAAGATTTGTGGCGTACGGAGATAATCTGGAGCATCTCTTTCATCACCTCCCCCTCTTTCAACCGAAGGGAGAAGGGACTTTTACCGCCTTGGACCTTTCCGTTGACAATAAAGAGTTGCCGCGTCTCTTTCAGAGGCACTTTACATCTGAATTCGCTGGTGAGGGCGGGCGCGTATATGTAGTTCTGTTCCATTTTCAATTGATCAGCCAGTCGTAACCCCGTTGTTCGATTTCTTGCGCAAGTTCGCGGCCTGCACTTTTGATGATGCGTCCCTTGTAGATGACGTGAATGTAGTCAGGCACAATGTAGTCGAGCAGACGCTGGTAGTGCGTGATGACGATAGTTGCATTCTCAGGGGTTTTGAGACGATTTATTCCGCCTGCAACTACACGGAGTGCATCCACGTCGAGTCCGGAGTCAGTTTCGTCGAGGATTGCGAGCTTAGGCTCAAGCATTGCCATATGGAAGATTTCGTTGCGTTTTTTCTCCCCTCCGGAAAATCCCACGTTGACACCTCTGGAGGTGAAACTGCTGTCCATCTCTACATAAGCCATCCTTTCCCGCATCAATTTGAGAAACTGTGCCGCACTCAGTTCGGGAAGTCCTTTCCTTTTGCGGTGTTCGTTTACTGCTGTTTTGATAAAATTGACATTTGTCACTCCGGGGATCTCTATCGGATACTGGAAGCCGAGGAAAACGCCTGCCCAGGAGCGCTCCTCAGGAGAGAGTTTGAGCAGGTCTTCTCCTTCAAAGAGGATTTCTCCTTCAGTCACTTTGTAATTCTCCTTGCCCGCAAGCACTGCGGAAAGAGTGCTTTTGCCGGAACCATTGGGCCCCATAATGGCGTGCACCTCTCCCGGCCTTACCTCCAGGTTTACACCTGTGAGTATTTCACGGTCATCTATGGAGACTTTGAGCCCACTTATTTTAAGCATGATGTTGTCGTTGTTCATATATTATTTCTTTTCTTTTTTGTACAATTTAAACCAGTGATAGAGCGAAACCAGACCATTGATAAGGTAGAGAGCACTCACTATCGGCATAAAGATATGGCCCACTGAGATATGAAGCACTATTTGAGTAATATTGACAAAGAGCCAGGCAATCCAGCAATCCCATTTCTTTTGAGCCGAAAGAAATTGTGCCACAAGTATCAATACCGTAACCAAAGCATCCAGATAGGGTATCGGATCCGAAGGAAATACTCCTACAAACCATCTTGTACCCAGTTGCCGCAGCAGCCATCCCCATAAGATTGCCAGAATGAATACCGACGCTATGGTTATTATCCTCTGGCGCCGGGAAAGCATTGTCACCTTAAGAGATTTGGGGTCGGAAGAACTCTCCTCCCCCTTTTTAGGGTGCGTCCACCTGTAATGTCCCAAAATGTTTATACCGAGTGAGATCGGCTGGAGAATGAGACTGGCGTAGAGATTTTTGTTCCAAAACATCAGGAAGAGGAGTGCCGTATAGAAATAACCCACCCAGAAATTGTACTTGCTGTTGCGACCTGCCAAAAAGACACAGGTCAGACCGAATATGGAGGTGACAAGATCTATCAGCAAGACCGACGTATCACCGGCAATAGTAAAGAGTGTATGGTTTATTATCTCCTTTATCATCCTACGCTTCCTTCAAGTGATACCTGTAAAAGTTTCTGTGCCTCTACGGCAAATTCCATCGGTAACTGATTGAGCACCTCCCTGGCGTACCCGTTAACGATAAGTCCCACCGCATCTTCCTCAGGAATACCTCTCTGGCGGCAATAAAAGAGTTGATCTTCGCTGATACGAGAGGTGGTGGCCTCATGCTCTATTACGGAGCTGCGGTTGTCGCTTTCAATCACAGGAAAGGTGTGGGCTCCGCATTTGTCTCCCAGCAGAAGGGAATCACATTGGGAGTGATTGCGCGCTCCGGTAGCAGTTGGCGCTACTTTGACCAGCCCGCGATAACTGTTTTGACTATATCCCGCTGAAATACCCTTACTCACAATGCGACTGACGGTGTTTTTGCCCAGATGGATCATCTTGGTACCGGTGTCAGCCTGCTGGCGGTTGTTGGTTACTGCTACCGAATAGAACTCCGAACTGGAGTTGTCGCCCTTGAGTATGGTACTCGGATATTTCCAGGTAATGGAAGAGCCCGTTTCGACCTGTGTCCAGGATAAATGGCTGCCTGAACCCTTGCAGATCCCCCTTTTAGTCACAAAATTGTAAATGCCTCCCTTGCCATCCTTATCGCCAGGATACCAGTTCTGTACGGTCGAATATTTGACCTCGGCATCGCGCTCCACTATAATTTCCACCACCGCCGCATGAAGCTGCGCCTCATCGCGAATCGGGGCGGTACAACCCTCCAGATAGCTCACATAGGAGCCTTCGTCCGCCACTATCAGAGTCCTCTCAAACTGCCCTGTGCCTCTGGCATTGATACGGAAGTAACTCGAGAGCTCCATCGGACACCTGACCCCTTTGGGAATATAGCAGAAAGAACCGTCGCTGAAGACAGCTGAGTTAAGGGCTGCGTAAAAGTTGTCGCCAATGGGCACCACCGTTGCCAGGTATTTGCGCACCAGATCGGGATAATCCCTTACCGCCTCCGAAAAGGAACAGAATATAATTCCTTTCTCCGCAAGGGTCTCCTTAAAAGTGGTCTTGACTGAAACGGAATCAAATACCGCATCCACTGCCACTCCGGCGAGCATATTGCGCTCATGTAGCGGAATTCCCAGTTTGTCAAAAGTCGCTTCAAGCTCGGGATCTATTTCACCCGAAGTATTCATGGCCTTCGGTGCCGCATAGTATATGATATCCTGGAAATCAATTTCAGGTATTTCGAGATGCGCCCAGGTGGGCAATTTCATCTTCTGCCATCGGGCAAAAGCCTTGAGACGGAAATCCAGCATCCACTGAGGTTCTTCCTTTTTGCGGGAAATTATACGGATTATATCTTCGTTCAATCCTTTAGGAATGAACTCCTGTTCAAGATCGGTTTCGAAGCCGTGCCGGTACTCTCCACCGGCGATTTCTTCTATGACTTTCCTCTCTTTTTCCATTATTTTAAAAAAAAATCAACTTTTTTATAAAAACGATGCAACGTTTTTGCCACTTATTGCATCTATATAGTAGGTTTAGGTTTTAGTACACAAGGAAAGGGGTTTGATTCCGGCAGAGGATCAGCCTTTTTTTTTGTACATATACCTCTCAATTGGCCGCCCGCGAAACCACCGCTGCCAAATAACCTATCAATCCCACACCGCCTGCTATTATCAAAATATCACTCCACCGTATCACCACGGGATAATATTCAACTATAAAATTGCCCGGCATACGCACGAGACCTACCTTTTGCTGCAACAGGCATACCAGAAGTCCCAAAGCAATACCGGCCACAATTCCCAATAACGAGATCATCCAACCCTCCTTGACAAAAATCTTTTTGATCAGTCGATCATCAGCTCCCATCGACTTCAATATCTCTATATCATCGCGCTTCTCTATGATAAGCATCGAAAGCGAACCGAAAATATTGCAAGAAATAATTATCATCACAAAAAGCAATATCGCATAAATGGCGATTTTCTCGTAAGAGAGAAGCTTATAGAGGGATTCATTTTGCTGCTGCCGGTTTTTTACCGTAAAAGAATCACCCAATAGAGCACTCACCCTCTTCTGGAAATCTGCAGTTACCACCCCATTAGGCGCAATAACGCTGGAATCCGCGTATATTTCAACGGAAGTGACCTCATCATCATACTCCAGCAGGGAGCGCAGGGTCTCAACCGGCAGAAACATATATTTCTTATCGAAATTCTGGTCGAGAGAGATGATGCCTCCGGGATGGAGCCGTTCGCTTCGAAGCGAAGCAAAAGGGTTGACCGGCGACACCTCTGCCGTCCTCGAAGGAAAATAAACGTCAAGCGGTGCGACGAAGGCTATCCTCAACCCCAGTTCCTGAGCGAGCGTATGGCCGATAACCACCTGCTTCAAGGTACCGTACTCCAGTTCGAAATTTCCTTCCACCACATAATCCTTCAGTCCGGTGGCACTTATATAGGCCGAATCCACTCCTCTCGCAGTAGCCACAATATGATTATCTCCGTATGTGACAAATACATTCTCCTCCAGCACCTCGCAAAACGAGAGGACTGCCGCATCGCTCCTTATCTCCTCAAATCCTTTGCTCTCGGTCGTAAAGACCTTACCCTCTGCGGGAGTTACCAGAAGGTCGGGGGTATAACTGTTGTAAAGTGTGCGTATAATGGAGTCAAAACCGTTGTAAATCGACATTATCACCACCAGGGCAGCGCAACCTATAGCTATACCTGCCGCAGAGATGCCGGATATGATGTTAATCACATTATGGGACTTCTTTGCGAAGAGATAGCGCCTGGCAATGAAAGTCGATAGGTTCATTACTCCTTGTTGAGCAACTCGTCTATATGTTCGACATAATCGAGTGAATCATCTAGAAAGAATGTGAGTTCCGGCACAATCCTGAGCTGTTTTGCCACAAGATTGCCCAGCTCTCCGCGCAGACTTCTATTCTGCGAAGCGAGGATATCCATTACCTTCTGACTCTTGTCGGAAGGGAATATGCTCACATATACTCTTGCGAGCGAGAGGTCAGGACTCATTTTCACGCCACTAACCGTTACCATGGCTCCGTCAAAGGCAGCCATACCTCTGCCCCTTATAATTTCGGCCAGATCTCGCTGGATCTGCCTTGCCACCATGCGTTGTCTTTTGCTTTCGTTTTCCATAACCTTTGTATTGTCTTTAGTATTATTCGAATTTCAAAATATAATAATTTTTCTTCCCTTTTTGCACCAAAATGTACTTGCCGTCAAGCAACTCCTCTGGTGTCAGCGTGTATGCGATATCTGTTACTTTCTCCTTATTGATGGAAAGGCCTCCGCCCTGAATCATCTTGCGACATTCACCCTTGGAGGGAAATACGGATGTGGTCACCGCCAGCATCTCGATAATATCCGAAGGAAGCTGCTCCTTGCTGAACTCAAACCGGGGCACCCCTTCAAATACCGAAAGGAATGTCTGCTCGTCAAGTGCCTTTAAAACTTCCGAAGTGGCATTACCGAAAAGAATGGAAGAGGCATCCAGCGCATTCCGGTACTCCTGTTCTCCATGCACCATAACGGTAACCTCTTTTGCGAGGAGTTTCTGCAGACTTCTCAAATGTGGAGCCTGCAAATGTTCGGTTACAGCCGCCTCTACTTCCTCTTGAGTAAGCATTGTAAAAATCCTTATGTATTTCTGCGCATCCTCGTCGCTAACATTGAGCCAGAACTGATAAAAAGTATAGGGAGAGGTATATCTCGCGTCGAGCCAAATATTACCTTGTTCGGTCTTTCCGAACTTACCTCCGTCCGCCCTCGTAATTAAGGGACAGGTCATGGCAAAAGCTTCTCCGGAAAGTTTACGACGAATAAGCTCCGTGCCGGTAGTGATATTGCCCCACTGGTCGCTGCCACCCATCTGGAGTTTGCATCCCTCATGCTCATAGAGCCACAAAAAATCGTAACCCTGCACAAGCTGATAGGTAAATTCGGTGAAGGACATACCCTCGCGCTCCTCACCTGAGATACGCTTTCTGACCGAATCCTTACTCATCATATAATTGACGGTGATATGCTTTCCTATATCTCGTATAAAGTCCAGAAAAGTAAACTCCTTCATCCAGTCATAGTTGTTGACCAACTTGGCTGCGTTAGGCGCATCGCTGTCAAAATCGAGAAATCTGGAAAGTTGTGCCTTAATGGCAGCTTCATTGTGCCTGAGGGTAGCTTCATCGATTAGATTGCGCTCGGATGATTTCATTGATGGGTCACCGATCATTCCTGTAGCACCACCCACCAATGCTATCGGCCTGTGGCCGCAATTCTGGAAATGCTTAAGCATCATAATGCTCACCAAGTGACCTATGTGTAGTGAATCCGCAGTGGGATCGATACCCACATAAGCCGAAGTACGCTCTTTCATCAACTGTTCTTCCGTACCGGGCATCATGTCGTGAATCATACCCCTCCACTCCAACTCTTTAACGAAGTTCTTTAATATTTTAACCATATCCTTTTCTCTGTTTCTATTATCGGTTGAGCTGACAAAGGTAGTTATTTTATAGAGATTAAAAAACCGCTGATGCCATAAATGCACCAGCGGCTGTAACTATGCAGGATGCTGACAGCAAGGCATTAACCCACTACCCAGACCATCACATGATTCTCAAAAACCATATATTCGAGTTCAAACTCCATTTCGACACCATCCTTGTGTGTAAAAGTGGCTTCCAGTTCACCATCGTCATCGGGACTGAATCGCTCAAGCTCTATCTGCTCGGCAAAATCGACTCCGTGGAGAGACATTCTTTTGTAGATAGCCTCCTTTGCACACCAGTAGATGGCCAGATGGAGGTTTTTATTTCTCTCCGAGAGGTCCTCTATCTCATCTTCGGAGAGGGCTTTCGCCTCTACCGCAGAGAAATCACGGTCGAGAGATTCAATATCGATGCCCAGTGTCTCCTCAGGGTGGATAATAATAGCCACAAAACGATTGGTGTGTGCAATACTGACCTCTGTCGCCATATTCTGTAGGTAAGGGCGACCATTGTCGTGGTGACCCAGATATACCTTATCCTCGAATATTTCATTGAGGAGGGCTCTGACTGCAAGTTTTTCCCTCCTTCGGGCTTCGCTCTTGATAAAACTCAGATCTTCGAGCTCATCGTTGGGAATCGGGGCCGAAAGCTCCATTAATTGCTCTTCAGTTTCGGTAACCTCCCACACGAAGATTTGTGCATCATTGTCAAGTTCTTTTTTAAGATAAAGTGCCATAGTTATGATAATAGGATAAGGCATCCGCCGCCTACCGGAGCGGGGATAAGTGAATTAAAGTGAATGGGATTGCACTGTATAAGAAGGAAGGCTCGGAAGAGCTTTCGTCAGCATATGAAAATTGACAACTCGGAGGTTCCAAGACAGCGCCGTTTAATTGGTTAATCAGTTGAGATACCAGGATTCGAACCTAGACAGACAGAACCAAAACCTGTAGTGCTACCATTACACCATATCTCAATGAACTGCAAAGGTAAGAATTATTTAAATTAATCAAAACTATTCCACCTTCCGAAATGCAGATGAGAGGGGGCGATCAAAAACGCTAATTTGCAACTTATTCCTTTTCCTTCAAATCTATATCTATCTTCAATCTCGTTATTTTATCAAAAGTAAAAGTTGTTACGTTATTATTCTCATCTCGGTACCTGGAAACATATTCTACGTCATAAATCTTTTCCCCTACCTTGTTTCCTTTTTCTTCATATTCTGCATTAAAGACGTCATATTCTCTATAAATCGAATTTATCGGTATATCTCTAACCTTAAAAGTGGCAACATAGTGATCTTCAGAGGTTGTACCATCGCGCCATGTCCAAGTTCGCTTTCGTTCCAATTTAAAGGCACCGGATACAATTCTATCACCGGTAGGATTGAATATGATGGTAAAATTACCCATATTTCTTGTCTTCAGAGTTTCGTCAGTCTGACTTTCAGTATCAAATGAAGCGGTAAAAGTATTTTTATTGAAAGTTCCTTTAATATAATTGGGGACATATATTCCACCGGTTGTAGCTTGTACCTGTGATACACTTCCTTGAGCCTCACCATCAATGTAAAGTTTAACAGCGGCACGGATTGGTTTAAAGCTAGCAGCTTTCACAATGTTAAACGTGGTTTTAATGTTTTCATCAGTATATCCCGAATAAGCAACCACCACCAATAGAGTAGCCTTATCTTTTCGCATTTGCTTCAAACCGGGTATATACAACTCTCCCCTTCCCAGATCAAGATAGGTGACAGTACCCGGACTTTGAATTTTGTAAACGTATTTTTGTGCGAACGTGTTTTTATCCGTCTTGATTATCAGCATGCTGTTATCATCAAAACTGTCATTAGATAAGTTAATTTTGAATATTTTAGCCGATATGCCTGTAAATTGATTATCGAATGTTTTTAAGGTGTCCTTTTCTGAGGCAACATTCCAAGTTTGAACTCCTTCGGCAGTCAGCAGAGAGGGGACTTCGAAGTCGGAATAGACCCTTTTGTTAAAATAATCATCCAGGAAAGAGGGATACATCTCTGAAATACTTTTAGAAGAACCACCGTTTATGGCGGTAACAGGATCCCCGGCTTTTTCCGATATTTTTTGAAATATCTTTGACAAGGTCATGTTGTCGGTTTGTGAAACCATATACTTTACAAATGCCGACATGCCATAGCCGTAGTATTGCGGATTATCATTTGCTCCCTTGTAAATACCCTTGAGCGGCTCCATATGGTGCCCCTTGCGAGTTGGTGACGAGTAATTCTTCCCCACCATAATCTCTTCAAACCAGGTAGAGGCTGCTTCCTCAAGCCAGTAACAACTGCCCGCGCTTATACTTTTAAAGAAAGCACTTCGGGGGTCATACAACGCCTGCACCAAATGGAATAGCTCATGTCCGGCCGTAGACTTAAGAAGGTCTTCATTAGGCATGGCACCGAAGTTGAACACCATATAAGCATAGTTATTTCCCCACTTTGAGGGAACAAATTCGCCCAGTTTGTGTTCTGCGTCACTCATACGGTTATTTAACATGACCTGTACGGGCCAGTTGGTGCGTTTGGAAAAGGAGAACCCCATTTTAACCAATTCGTCGTAAGCAGCGTTCAGGTATTTTTCGAACTGTTCAGCTTCGTAGTCATGCACATGGTATCTGCAGTAACACACCTTGAATCTTTTTCCGGCACCGGAGGATTTAGTGCTTCCTCCCGTTTGCACAAAATTCTTCACCAATCCAAAGGTAAGGTCCATTTTTTGGCCTTTTGTATCCTCATTCGGTTTTATGGGTTGCAGCTCGAAAACATATTTCCCCTCTTTCAAGGTAGATTCCACTAAGGAGTAATTCAATTTCGTTTTATTTGACGACGGCACAAAGGCTTCTTCACCCATTGCCATGAAAAGGTTATCTCCTGCATCGTTGTCGGTAGTCACGGTTATGATTATAGGTTTGGAAAAATCTGCAGGCAGACCTGTTACGGTGTAGTAGTCGGATGCTTTGTTCGTGCCGAAAACATTTTCGGAGGTTTGTTTTTTCAATTCCACCTTGGTATCAGAGGAGAAACTACCGGAAGGTATATCAATTTCGATGGTGTTACTCTTGAGTTTACCACCATTCGCTCCTATGGTAGTTGACAGAAGTGACTCTCCTCCGGAAAGCTTCTTCGCCACCCCATCGGCCTCATAATAGATATGCCCCAATCCATTGTACGACTTATCCGTGATGAACAAGCCGCTATGGAGATCATACAGCTCTCCCTCCTGGATCCTTCCCGAGTAGAGCAATACGGCATTTACGCCAGTATTGTCATCAAATAAGATCTCTGTCGACGCATACAGGGTAAATTTGTCCTCCTTACCGCTGATAACCACCGAATAGGTATCCGAATAGGAGCCGGTTTCCAATTTCAGCGTTGCGGTGAATTGTTCGTTGTCCTGCTCACTGATAGTCAGCACCTCGTCCTCGTATTTCGTCCCCGGAGAGTCATCATCCTCAAAGCTCGACTTTTTCATCGTCTGGTCATCTGCCAGATATGTTCCCTCAATATTGGGCGGATTTGTGCCATAGTGGACGGGCATGCCCTCCCCCCTGATGATTTTCATCATTTCCGGAGATATTATGCTCTTTAACTTCTTATTTAAAAGAGCCTCCTTGGAGTCGACGATGTCTCCCGGACAGGCGGTAAGCAACAGGAGTGATACCGCCAGCAAAATGTAGCTGAACTTTTTCATACGATCGTTTTTTCTTTACAGTTAAGTGTACGGAACCTTTTATATACATTTAATAATGTCTCCGGTTTTTATGTGATCCCCACGATTTGGAGGGATTGACATTATTCGGAGTTCCTTATTAATCGGAAAAGTTCTGTCTTAATCAACCCAAACAAGTTCCCCATTGTTGAATTGTCTCCCCAAAGATAACTTATTTTCTTTAAAGTCCCTGATAATGATGACTATTTGATCTCTATCAGTCTTGATAAATTTAATGATTGTTTCATAAAAAATGCACCTCAAAAGTTTTTTGTTCAACTTTTGGGGTGCATGTCTCTCTATTTTTGGGGTTCATCTCTTTTTTAATTGGCAGTTACTTTAGCATGAAAATCTTTACTATTACCGCATTTCTCAATCTTTCATTTTAATCCTTACCTTTCTCATGGACTTGCGGCTCTTTTCGGCTGCAAAGCCCATGACATGACTCTCTACAGAGGCTTCAAGCGTACTACTAAGCTTAGACTGGTCTTGAACTGCTACTGCCTCAAGAAAGTCACGCACCAGTGCCAAATCACCTCCACCATGGCCCGAGCCTTTATATTCCTCCAATTCTTCAACCTCTCTCGACCAAATTTTAGTCTTGCCGGTCTTAAAATCCCAGGCTACAAATTTGCTCATATCGCCCTCAATAAAGCCCTTTGTGCCCATGACGCGAGTACGGCGACCTCCCCAGGGTGTAAAGGCATCCATTGTAAATGTGGCTGTCCTGTCATCTTCAAATAGCAGAGTTGTCACATAATGGTCGGGTTGGTCATTATCACACTGGAAAACACAGCGCCCATAACCTGTAGTGCGAAGTTTTTCTAAAATTTCCCCTTCATCGTTTCTATCCTTAAGGTCAAAGACTCCAAGGTGTTTTTTGCGTCTCACATATACATCCATTGCTGAAAATGGGCATGTCTCTTCATGTGGACAGCCATCAGTACATCTGAATGGCGCGCCCTCCGGCTTATTTTCCGCTTTGAATAAATGGAGTGACCCTTCCGCTGCAATGACCTTGCAAGGCTTATCTATCAGCCAACGCAAGATATCGAGATCGTGACAAGATTTTGCGAGAATAATGGGAGTCGTTTCCTTCTCCACTCTCCATTTGCCACGAACATAAGAATGTGCCATATGGGCAAATTCTATCGGTTCCATATGCTGAATGCTCACAACGTCTCCGATAGCTCCGGACTTGAGATATTCCTTTAGTGCAATGAAATAAGGTGCGTATCTTAGCACATGACATACTGCCACAACCCTATTGTATTTTTCCGTCTGACGCAATATGTCCCTGCACTCTCTCTCGGTTTGGGCAATCGGCTTTTCCAAAAGCACATCATAACCCAGCTCCAAAGCCTTCATACAAGGTTCATAATGCAGGTCATCCGGTGTAGCAATTACTACAACATCGGCAAGCTTTGGTTGCTCTAAAAGCTCTTTAAAGCCTACAAACGCATTTTCCTTAGGAATGCCATGTTTTTTAATCATTGCATCTCTACGACCCTCTATCGGTTCTGCAACACCCACGATCTTAAAGTTCTCCGGGTATCTTTCCGCATAAGCCGCATAGATTCTTCCCCGATTACCCGCTCCAACTATTATTCCCGTAATCTGCTTACCTCCGGTATCGGGCCTCAAACTGCGTAATGGAAAATGAATCAGTTCTTCCGGCGATAGTTTTGTAAGCTCTTCGGCCGGCATGCTTGCCATGCTTCTTGCCATTGCAAATGGGTCTGTTAAAGCCATTCCTGCGGTTACCAGACCTATACGCTTAAGGAAATCTCTTCTAATCATGATATTTAGTGTTATTAATTTCTAAAATTCCTTAAATCGCAATTTACACAATTCCGCCCAATCTTCAATAATAATTTTGCTAATTATTGCAAGGATAAGGTTGATGACACCCGCCTCCCGGCTCGTGGGAGTACCAGTACCCTTTGCCGTGGTCTTTGGATACGACATATTTTTTAAGGCCGGTATCCCACCTGTATTCGTATCGAATGTCATACGAAAGATCGTAAATTCTATCAAAAACAGCAGGTCTGACAGAACAGATGTTGTTTTTTCCACAGTGTAAGCTTGTCAATGCCGTACAACTGCTTACATCCAACGAAGTAAGCTTATTGCTATAGCAATTTAAAGTTTGTAATGCCGTGCAGCCGCTTACATTTAACGAGGTAAGTTGGTTTTCGTGGCACATCAAGGATTCTAATGTTTTATATCCGCTCATATCCAACGAGGTAAGCTTGTTATTATAGCACGATAAATTTTTCAATGCAGTACATTCGCTGACATCTAACGAAGTGAGCCGGTTGTCGTAGCACCATAAATATTCCAACGCCTTCAACCCCTTCATCTTTAAAGAGATGAACTTATTGTTATAGCACAGAACGCTCTTCAATGCCGTACAGCCGTCTGCATTTAGTTCGGTTAGTTGATTGTTATAACAATAAAAAGTTTGTAATGCCGTACAGCCGCTTACATTCAACGATGTAAGTCGGTTATCGTTGCAGGCTAACGTATGTAAAGCAGTACAGCCGGTTACATTTATCGAAGCAAGTTGGCTGTCGAAACAAGATATTATCTCTAAACTCTTGCATCCGCTTGCGTCTAACACTGTGAGTTGGTTCTTAGTGCAATTTATTCCTTTTAAGGTTGTGCTGCCGCCTAAATTTATAGCGGTGAGTTGGTTATTCTCACAAGTTAAATGAGTTACGGGACCGTAAATCCGGATGGTTTGCGCACCCAATGTATAAGTTTTTTTGCTACTATAATCTTTTACTTCTTCTCCCGCCTCTTTTTTACCGTTATTATTTAAATCTATCCACACACCGGAGGAGAGAACATTATACATTATTTGCAACTCTATGGTTGCCCCCACAGCCTTGGAAGTGGTAAGGGAAATATAGTTATCCGATTTGACCACTAATCCGTAATAATCAAACTCTTCAATGCTTCCATCCCCCCAAACATTTTTAAGCGCAAATTCCATACGAAGTTCCTTATTACCCGGCACTTTGAAAAAATCGGACAATGTAGGATCAAACTGCTTGCGCGACACATCTTTAAAATCGTCACCTTTTACCGTATAAAAACTGTTGGCAGGAGGAGTAAATTCTGCAACATAGTGTTTAAACGCACCTCCGCCAAGGTCCATATCAAGAAGCATGGATACCGGTTTATCATCTGCGTTATAAACTCTCATTGCCACCTTTAACTGCGTGGGAGAGTAAATAGTGTCATTCCCGACATTTTTTTCGTCATATCCAATTTTTCCCCAGCCTATTCCGGTGGATTCTTTGGGATCGTATTTCGGGAATACCTTGCGTGATTTTCCGTAAGCCTGCATCGTGAAGGTCAAGTCAGCACCTGTAGGACACATTTGGTTCTCGTTATCTGCTGCCGGAATCGCTATGGTTTGTAGTATAGGGTTATCCAGCATGGGTTTATCTGCATAAATAATATAAATGGCATCGCCCCGGAACCAAGCCTCGTTAAAATTCACTTTCTTCAAGTAGTCATCCCACACTATCCATTTGTACATATCTCCGCTTACTCCTTGAGGATCGTGAACGAGAAATGAAGTAGCGCCCGCGTTTGCTCCTTTTTTATATCCTATGACAAACAAGACATGTGTCCCGTAGTTTAAAATTACCGGATGCCTTTTTTTAAGAAGTTTTACCATTTCGATTGCAGCGCTTTTTGTCCTGCGGAAGGAGGAAGAGGAGATTTTAACATTCCCGTCAATTTTTTCTTCTATGGCATCTATGATACTTCCCGTATCGTCACTCCAAAAGGTAATGAAATTGGTATTCCATCCCTGGTCGAGCGTAGTGTGTCCAATATCTTTCACAAACCTGAACAAGCTATTGTCTTGTTTGGGATCCAAATCCCGGTACGAGCGTATGAACATCATGGCGCAGGCTGCCCAACAAGTGCTGCCCACCTGCTCCAGGTAGGGTGCCTTCATGGTAATGCTCTCCGTCTCGAAATTATAACCGGGGGTAATGGTAACGGCGAGATGACTGTACCTGCCACTTCCCGATTTCGTGGGGCTAAAAGGCTCATTTGCTTTAAAAGAGAGGGTTAATTTCCCCGTTTCCTTGTCGTATTTAAAATCAACCTTCTTGTATATTCGTCCATTTGTCGCTACAGCACTTTGCCGGTCTGTCGTGAAAAGGCTGCAATCAATATCTTCCTCCGCATTAAGTCCTTTATCCACCACCGTTTCAACATCAACGGTGTAAGCCGATTTCGTTTTCGAGAAATCGAGGATGACATGTTTACCCAAATTGAACATTTCCATCTCTTTGGCTTCGGTAATGCTGATCTCCTCTTTAGGAGCTCCTTTGTTCTTGGACGCCTTTATGGATATTTGAAGATTGGAAGGGAATTTCATTACCAAATCTTTGCCCTTGTAGTTTACTGTAACCGTTTCACCCGTCACTACAATTGGTTCGCCGCTTGTATTTCCGCCTATTCTCTCCGCCACGCCATCAGCCTCATAATAGATTTCCCCCATTCCAAAGTACTCCTCGTCGGTAATGAACATGCCATTGTGCAGATCGTAAATCTCTCCCTCTTCGATCCTGCCGGAATAGAGCACAACTCCATTTATACTGGTGTTGTCGTCAAAATAGATCTTCGTCGAAGCATACAAGGTAAACTTATCATCCTTGCCGCTAATCACCATCGAATAGGTGTTTGAATAACTCTCGGTTTCCAATTTCAATGTTGCGGTGAACTTGTCATTATCTTGATCACTTATCGTCAACACCTCATCCATGAATTTCGTTCCGGGAGGAGTATCGTTCCCAATGTTCGACATTTTCAAAGTCTGGTCATCTGCCAGATATGTTCCCTCAATATTGGGCGGGTTGGTGCCGTAATGAATCGGCATACCCATCTCCTTGATGGTTTTCATCATTTCGGAGGAAAGCACGCTTTTCAATTGTTTGTCTAAAATGCTCTTCTTGGGGTCGGAAAACTCCCCGGGACAGGCGATAAGCAGCAGGAGTGATGCTGCCATCAAAAGGTAACTGAGTTTTTTCATAGCTGATGTCTCTAATTTTCTAATACTAACAAAGTTAACTATAACTGAGGATTTTTATGGGCTATTTTTAATAACCGGTATGTTTTGCGTAACCACCGGTACGATTTACGTAACAACCGGCAGAATAAGTGACTGTTTAGTGCTATTAAATGACAATTATTGTTATTTTTGCAGACTAGCTACCTAAAGTTAACGAATAGCGGTTAAAATGTCTGCCTTTTTAAAACGGGTGTGCCTTGTTTGCCTCTTTGGTCTTGCCTTAATTCCCATAAAGGCGGGGGCGCAGCATTTGCCTGTTATCAACTACAATACGCACAATGGTTTACCGCAAATACAGGTGCAGAAGTTGCATCAGGACAGCAAAGGATATATTTGGATAGGCACAAAAGGCGGGTTGGCAAAATTTAACGGTTCCACTTTCCAACAATTTCTTCATAACGAATATATATACGGCATAGGTGAGACCCTAAATGGGGATCTCTATTTTGTAACGCTTTATAATGTGTACAAACATGAAAGGGGAACAATGAACAGCGTGGCATCACTCAATGGAGAAGGAATGAATATAATCACAGGCAAAAAGCGCTATTGGTTGTACACGGAGAGCGAAGTGAGGGAATATAGGGCAGACACGCTATACAAAACCATACAAAGTAATATCGACTTTGAAGGGAGTTTTACAGGCAAGGCATATGATCGTAAAAACGACTGTTTTGTGTTTTCGACCTCGATGAATAAAGTTTACGGCTTAAAGGAGAAAGAGATAATGGAATTGGCCAAATTTGAATCGCCGGTTAGGGTTTCATCATTCCCAAAAGGTTTTGTCTATTATCATCTTCTTACATCACCAACAGAGCATATATACATCGATCCGGAGAGTCGGGAAATATTATTGCGATATAAGGAAGATAAGCATATCCACGACGTTGAAATCCATAAACTTCCCGTCCGAAAACATCTGTTATACAAGTTTAATATAAGACAATACCTGTTGCTTGATAGTGCGACAAACAATGTACAACCCATTGAATTAACATTTGAGGAAGAGGTCTATCCCTTTCTCATAGACAAAGACGATAATTGTTGGCTGGGAACCGACAACGGTTTATATCAAATCAATAACAAGTCTTTTCGCACCTACCCTCGCACATTTATGAACAATTTTTGGACTATGATACGAGGTAAGGATGGAAACTATTACGGCGGACAATACAGGGTAGGATTGTTTAAATTGGACCTGGAGAAGCAAGAAAAAAAGGAAATACCGGTGGAAGGGGCTGTTGACACGTATAAAAAAGCTTTTTACTACGGCTCATCGATGGATAAGCAGGGAGACCTCTATTTTCCCACGCATTGTGGCTTGGTAAAATATGATTACAAAAAGGCAGAAATTTTCGATACCGGTGTTTCGATGATATCCAAATATGATCCCTATGAGGATAAGATTGTGTTTGGTCACGATTATGGTATCGGGTTTATTGATGGCAACGAGAAAATTGAGGCTTTTATTGATGACTCAGGTGAAATCCTCACCTTTCATCCCTCAGCTCTGGAATTTAAAGCCGACGGCAATATCTGGATTGGAAACCGCTCGGGACTGGTACTTTTCGATAAAACCGACAAGCAACTAAAACATGTATCTAAGCTGAATTACGATGTCTATCCCAACCAACAATTGGTTTCGATGACAAAAGACCACAAAGGAAACATATGGATGGGAGGAAAATCAGAATTATGGCTCTACAAAGGGCGAGAAGAGACTTTCACGCATATTGGAGAAGATTATTTCAACACAAAAATCCTCAGTCTTCTCTCTCCCGACTCCACTCTGTTGTTGATAGGTACTTCGCGCGAGATATTTGCCATGAGATTGGACAAGTTCTATCAGGATGGTACGATTGAGTTTAAAATGTTCAATCATCGCAACGGTTTTTTCAGCGAAGAGGTAGCGCAAAACGGATTTCTACTCGATGGCGACAAGATATTCATACCCTCCTCAACCTCCACTAGTGAGCTTTACTACAAGAAAATATCCTTTACACCTGACCACTTTAACCTCTTTGTAACCTCCATCAACGAAATAGGATTGAGCGATGAGGAACAGAGTGGCACGCAACCATTTTTTGCCGGAAAAGGCAATAACAGATTGACGATTAATTATGAAACCGTGGGGTTCGGATTGCCTACCTATCCTGTTTTTAAATACAAATTGGAGGGGAAAGATAATGAGTGGAGCGAATGGACCCAAGCTAGAAGCGCTCATTATTCGGGTTTAGGTTCGGGAAAGTACATTTTCCGCGTCGTTGCTAAAACCGGCGACAAGCTTGCGCCCCCCGAAGAGAAAGAAAGTTCGGTGGATATTATCATTAACATGCCTTTCTTTAGAGAACCCGATTTCTTCAAGTATGCCTTTTTCGTTTTCGCCCTGCTGACAACTATCGTGGCCTTCCTAATATGGAGAACTTATAAAAACCGTTTGGCGGTTCAGGCGCGCGAAAGAGATATAAAGCTCTTGGAAATTGCAACCTTGCAAACTCAATTAAGTCCTCATTTCATTTTCAACTTTTTGTCCTCAATTCAAAACCTTATCGGTCAAGATAAACCCGAAAAAGCCAATAATTACCTAGTGAAGTTTTCGCGGCTGATTCGCGCTTACATGGAATCTTCCATAAAGTCCTCTCAGTTGCTTAGGCGATCAGTTTTGGAAAATGAAAATAGTATCAGAGAAGAGATAGATTTACTGACGACCTACGTGGAGTTGGAAAAAATGAAGTATCCCGATGAAAAAATAACATTCGCAGTTGAGCCGGAATCCGACTCGCTATTGGATCACTCTATTCCTCCCATGCTCCTGCAGCCATTTGTGGAAAATGCCATCAAACATGGGATTCTACCAAAAGAAGGATCGGGAAAGGTTGTTGTCCGATTTGAGCAAGAGGATGAAACGCTTGTTTGCAAAATAATCGATGATGGTATTGGGCGTAAACAATCTGCAATAAACAAGGGTGAAGCTGTTAAGGTGCACAAATCGAGGGGATTGGAGTTGATTATGCAGCGGGTAAAACTGCTCAACGAACTTAATTACAACATAAAAATAGAGTTTGAGGATCCGGAATCAGGCGGAACGATAGTTATCATTACCATTCAAAATTAACCCGTTATGGAGAAATATAGTGCGCTTATCGTGGAGGATGTAAAAGAGACCTCCGATTATATTTACCGGCGAGTATCATTGCTTTGTCCCTCAATCGCGAAAATAGATCAGGCATTGACTCTGAGCGAAGCAGAGAATTTAATCGAAAGCAATAGTTATGACATCCTTTTTCTTGATATCCAAATGCAAACCGGTACCGGTTTCGACCTTTTGAAACGCCTGTCGGATAAGGGTGAGATTAACTTCGAAATCATCTTTATTACCGGCGAAAGTGACAAAGAGTACGTTTTGAGGGCCATTAAGTTTTCAGCAATAGATTTCTTATACAAACCCTTAGATGACGGAGAACTTGTGGTGGCAGTGAACAGGGCGCTGGAGAAACGCAAAAAACAAGAACTTAACCATCAGGTTAAATTGCTCTTACAACAAATAGATGAGCACTCCGCGGCAAAACCCGATAAAATAGCGTTTCATCTGCATAGCGGAATCTTGCAAATGATACCCGTTGATGAACTCAAATATATTGAGGCTGACGGAGTAGTATCTAAAGTGTTCTTGAAAAGTGGCGAAACGATAAAAGTGAATAGGAATTTAGGGTACTATAAGGACCTTTTAATGCTCGAATATAACTTTGTTTCCCTTAGCAACAGCATCTTGCTCAATAGGGATTACATCAAGCGATACAACCACCAGACACTAAAAATCACACTTACCGATGATACCGAACTTCCGGTATCGCGAAGGAGAGCTAAAGAGTTGAAAGAAACTTTAAGCGAAAGAAAAGGATTAAGCGCCATAATCTCCCCGTTTATCTCAAGGTACGGAGAAAACAAAAAAAGGTGACTACAAGAGCAGCAGATCGCTATTAACCTAGGTGCAGGCTAAAAAATATAATTCACGACAGCCTCGCCATATTTGATGAAAAGAAAGGTCCAAAGCAGAAATCTCAGACCTCTGCCTAAAAACATAAAGAGGGAACATTTCCAGAATGGAACCCTGTAAAAACCGAGTGCGATTGCAAAAACATCACCTACAAAGGGAAGCCAGGTGACAAGGGCCAGAAGCGATCCCCAGCGATCTATTTTTGCTTTTTGTGCAATCAGAGTTTCCTGTTTTACCTTGAACCACCTCTCTATCCACTCCCATTTACCGAGACGGCCGACACCATACGTAGTGAGTCCGCCCGACCAATTGCCCAATGTGCCAACCAAGAAGACTATCCAGGGATTGACTCCTGTCAGAAGTATGCCTATATAGAATACAGTCGAATTGAAAGGCACCATGGTCGCAGCCATAAATGTGCCCAGAAAGAGTCCCAGAAGACCAAGCCCTTGAAGCCATTCCATAGGATTATCTTCTTTTCTCTTTGAAAAAATCCGTCATAAACTCACCACACTCACCGGCGAGAACCCCTTTGGTCACCTCCGTCTTCGGATGGAGCAAAGAGGGTGCAAAGAGCGAATAGCCCCTCTTGGGATCATCGGCTCCATAAACAAGACGCCCGAGTTGTGCCCATGCCAATGCTGCAGCGCACATTGGGCAAGGTTCTACAGTCACATAAATAGTGCAATCCGTCAAATATTTGCCACCGAGAGATTCCGTAGCCATGGTAATCAACTGCATCTCCGCATGGGCGGTAGGATCTCTAAGAAGCTCGGTAAGATTGTGACCACGTGCAATGATATGACCCTTACATACCACAACCCCTCCTATAGGCACCTCTCCCTGTTTTAGGGCCAATGCTGCCTCTTTGAGCGCTTCGCGCATATATTTTTTATCATCCATCGTTTAAAAAGAAACAAAAAAGGGGAGCAACCTCACACGGTTGCCCCCGCAAATATAATATTTCTTCCAATATGGGAACTACTTCATGCCCGAAGATCTTCCGCTCTTACCATATCTGCATCAGGTTACCAACGTTGGGAGGAAGTGCAAACAGGGTATCTACCGGAGCTTCGGCATCGAGGCTCTTCAACTCTACATAATAATTCTTATTCCTGCCGGTTTTAAGAGCGTACACTTTCGTTCGCGACTTATTGAACTGTAAGCTATTTTGGTGCTCGTAGGGAAGATTCTTGAATTTAATCACTTCCAGTTTACCGTTTACTTCTTGGTGATAATAATTGTTGTTTGTTCCACCGGCCTGAAGGAGACCTTTATCGTCAAGACGTATATGGTTGTTCATGGATAAGCCGGACATGCCACCAAAATCACTCGGTAAACGAGTTACTTTTCTGGTTTTGAGATTATATTTAAAATGGTGGCTGAAGCCATAGCCATAGTTACAGAAATAGAGAGTTTCGTTATCATTTAAAATAGTTATAAAAGAGGGGGTGCCTTCGCTGTCACCTACTATCTCATCGAACTTACCCGTAGGAATATCGTAACGGAAAATTTTCGTAGCTCCACCTTGCCAGCCGCCAAATCCCCCGTAAGCAAGATTGTATCTAATCGTTCCGATCAACGTTTGGCTGTCAGGTGTAATACAATTAATAGCCAAAGACCAGCCATGGGACCTTTTCATACCATACCCATCAGTGTAGGTAGGAATAAATCCGACCGCATTTAATAATCCTTGCAATTCGACATTACCGGTCTCTCCTGAATTCATGTTGTAAACGATTAGGCCATCGTCGGCAGCATAATCGTCGTAAACATAACGGACATATGTATAATAGACTTCCTTTCCATTGGGTGATACAAAGAAACTGCTCATAGAAAAGAATCCATTCTCCTTACTTCCCTTAATATGCGGCATATATGTCCATTCACGCGTTTTGAGATCTATAAGATAAGGAACGGGACCACCGGTCCAACCATCTTTATGATATGCTCTACATACCGACTCCTTACCGGAACTGATCAACATATAGTTTCCGGCTTGTCCCGATCTGGTGGGATGATCACCATATCCCAATGTTATCCCCTCTATAGGTTCTATAATGGGCTGTTTGCCTTTTGTCCAATGTATAAAACAGGGGGTTTGCGTACCTTGTCCTACACCACCATCTTCTCTCTCTCCTATTGTACCTATAAAGGTCATCTCATTTGATTTACCCGATTTACCCGAATTGCCCGAGCCAAACAGCAAATCACATGAAACAGATAGCACCATAACTAAAAAAAGTGCCATAAACGGTTGTAAAACTTTTTTCGTCAATTTCATTATTTTCTCTTTTTTATGTTATTATTCTGGCTTAATATCATATTGTTTTAATAAACAACGCTCCCAAATTTATGGATTTTTTCCGTGATAAGAAAAAAAATCCTTTTTTATCACATATTATCCATTATACGAAACAAATAAAAAAAGGGGAGCAATCGCGCTTGCGAAAGCTCCCCAAAAACATCTATATTGTCACTGTCCGATGTGCGGGACTACATCATACCCATACCGGGGGCGCCACCGCCCATCGGCATCGGAGGCATTTCCTCCTTAATATCTGCGAGTGCGCACTCGGTAGTGAGCAACATTCCCGCTACTGAAGCCGCATTCTCAAGAGCTATGCGCATCACCTTTGTTGGATCGATTACACCTGTACTGAAGAAGTTCTCGAAAGTGTCGGTGTGGGCATTATAACCGTAGTCACCTTTACCTTCCTTAACCTTCTGTACAATTACACTACCCTCTTTACCCGCGTTTTCGCAAATCATCCTGATGGGCTCCTCAATGGCACGTGCGATGATATTGATTCCTGTGGTTTCGTCATCATTTTCACCCTTGAGGCCCTTAAGTGCTGAAGTGGCTCTGATAAAGGCTACGCCACCGCCGGGAATAATGCCCTCTTCAACTGCAGCGCGGGTAGCATTGAGAGCATCTTCAACTCTATCTTTCTTCTCCTTCATCTCAACTTCGGTGGCGGCACCCACATAGAGTACTGCTACTCCACCTGCAAGCTTACCCAGACGCTCCTGGAGCTTTTCACGGTCATAGTCGGATGTAGTTGTCTCGATCTGCTTGCGGATCTGATTGGCGCGGTCGTCGATCTGCTCTTTCTTGCCGGCACCATTGACAATGGTGGTATTCTCCTTGTCGATTACTACCTTTTCTGCCTGTCCGAGCATTGCTACGGTTGCATTCTCGAGGGTAAAGCCTCTCTCCTCGGAGATTACGGTTCCTCCTGTGAGGATTGCTATATCCTGAAGCATCTCTTTGCGACGGTCACCGAAGCCCGGTGCCTTTACTGCAGCAATCTTGATAGTACCGCGAAGCCTATTTACTACCAGAGTAGTAAGTGCTTCACCCTCCACGTCCTCTGCAATAATGAGCAGGGATTTGCCATCTCTTGCTATGGGCTCGAGCACGGGAAGGAGATCCTTCATAGTGGAAATTTTCTTATCGGTAATAAGAATGTAGGGATTCTCGAGTACTGCCTCCATTTTATCGGGATTAGTCATGAAGTAGGCTGAAATATAGCCTCTGTCAAATTGCATTCCCTCTACCAATTTCACCTCGGTGGTGGTACCCTTCGCCTCCTCAACGGTAATGACGCCATCTTTCTTAACTTTGGACATCGCGTCTGCTATAAGCTTGCCAATGGCGTTGTCATTGTTGGCGGAGATGGTTCCGACCTGCTCGATCTTTGAGTAGTCGTCACCTACGGGAGTGGTTTGCGACTTGAGACTCTCTACGACAACAGCAACTGCTTTGTCTATACCGCGCTTGAGGTCCATGGGATTGGCACCTGCGGTAACATTCTTAAGCCCTACGTTGATGATGGACTGAGCGAGAACTGTAGCGGTAGTGGTACCGTCACCGGCCTGGTCGTTGGTCTGGGAAGCTACCTCTTTAACCATCTGTGCGCCCATATTGGCGAATCTGTCCTCAAGTTCAATTTCTCTGGCTACGGTAACTCCATCCTTGGTTACCTGGGGAGCACCATATTTCTTGTCAATAACTACATTGCGGCCTTTGGGTCCGAGAGTGACCTTTACTGCGTTGGCCAAAGCGTCTGCACCCTCTTTGATGAGATTACGTGCTTCTATGTCAAATTTGATTTCTTTTGCCATAATATGGAAATTTCTTTAATTATTTAAGTACTGCGACTACGTCTGACTGACGCATTATTAGATAATCTTTACCGTCAACACTGATTTCAGTGCCGGCATATTTACCGTACAATACGGTATCGCCCACAGTGAGCTCCATGGGTTCATCTTTTTTACCGTTACCTACGGCTACTACAATGCCCTGCTGGGGCTTTTCTTTTGCGGTGTCCGGGATGAACAATCCGCCCGCGGTCTTGGTTTCCGCCTCTTTAGGTTCAATCAGAACTCTGTCTGCCAATGGTTTAATCTTCATAATATGAAATGTTTAATTTTTTAAAATCTTGTGCTTTTATTTCGGCAAAATAAATGCCATTGACATATTTCTGCCAATTTGTCACACTATTTTCTATACATTTGCAGAAAAATTGTTATACGATGACAAAACAATCATTGATATCCCTCTTTCTTGCATCATTACTGCTAGTTACTGGTTGCAAAAACGGAAATGAAGAACCGGCCAGACCATTTCCCACTCCTCAGGTGCCTGCAATGCTTGGAAGCAATCTGCAGCAGGCATTCCAATATGTCTCCCTGCACTTCTGGGACAAACTATACGCCCCCGGAGTTGAATATTCCAAAGATACCTCGCTGGTGATGGGAGTCACTCCCGATGATTTTGAAGAGGCATTCGCCACATATCTCACAGCGCTGGACAATGTGACCCTCCCTGTAATGAATGATGCTCAGGACACAATGCTTATCCGAGCAGCCAGACACCAACTCTCCCATCCTGAGAGTAAAATTTGGAAAACCATCACCGAACTCTCCGAGAAATATCTCTACGACCCTAATTCTCCCTACAGAAACGAAGAAATGTTTCTTCCCGTGCTGACTCATCTTAAAGAGTCGCCTTTCAGCACCGAAAAAGAGAAAACACATTACACCCACTTACACCGCCTATGTTCCTACAATCGCATTGGAACACCGGCTGCAGACTTTAAATATACGCTCAAGAATGGCCGGACAGATAATCTACACCGGATAAAAGCCGAGTATGTGCTGCTTTTTTTCAGCAATCCGGAGTGCCAAAACTGCAAGGAGATAATTGATGCCCTCGCCACTTATCCCGAATTGTCGCAACTGATCGACCAGAAAACGCTTGTTGTACTCAACATCTATCCTGATGCCGACCTGGCTGAATGGTACGATTATCTGCAGAACTATCCCGAGAACTGGATCAACGGATATGATCAGGATCTGGCACTAAATATGCAAACCATCTATAATATCCGCGCAATACCCTCACTATATCTTCTTGATAAAGATAAAAATGTCATTTTCAAGGATGCTCCACCTGAGAAAATCATCTCCTGGTTGACCAGGATAGCGGACTGAGACCGGTTTTTCAACTATTTATCGCAAAATTACTATCTTTGAACCCTTATTTATGAGAATCACATTCCCTGCTGGTCGTTTTGCCCTCCCGGCACTACTCTTCGCAGTCCTTTTGTTGTCACAAAATCGGGCTGCGGCGCAGTATTATACATTAGGCAACGACTCCGCAAGCGCGAAGTGGTCCGTCATACAGGGGGATACATACAAGGTGATTTATCCGCAACAGACAGATTCCCTGGCAAGAAGATACCTCTATCTTTTCGAGAAACTCCGGCACACCAATCTCACCGGACTCAAGATTGAATCACCTAAAATGCCCATAATCCTGCACCCTTACACCACAACGAGCAATGCTACCGTGGTATGGGCTCCCAAACGAATGGAAATATTTACCTCGCCACCGGCGACCGGCGGATATGCCCAGAACTGGGAAACGCAGCTTGCTCTTCACGAAGGACGGCATCTCGGACAAATGCAGCACTATACAAAGGGTGTTTTCAGTTTTTTCAACATACTCTTCGGAGAGCAGTCGTTAGCACTGGGCATAGGATTTTACCCTTCGGTATGGCTACTCGAAGGTGACGCAGTCCTCAACGAGACTGACTTTTCCAATGCCGGCCGAGGTCGCAGCGGAGAATTTCTGATATACTACAGAACGGCATTTTTGCAAGGCGACATACGTTCATATGACCACTGGAGGTATGGTTCATACCGCCATTATGCTCCAAACAAATATGCCTTCGGCTATATGCTGGCAAGTATGATGAGATATTCCTCCGGCAATTACTATGCTACCGGTGACGCAATGAATATCCAGGTAAAGAGATGGTGGGACTTCTTCGGCGTATGGAATACCAGCTTTATTAGGGCCACAGGATATACACCGAGAAAACATTGGCGTTTTTTAACCCCATTTATGAGTGAAGTATGGCAGAAAGATTATCTCAGCAAAGGACCCTATCACATAGCAGAGCCATTACTTGCCAAAGAACCCCGTATATACACCGATTATACCGATATTATCCCGACTAAAAAGGGTATTATTGCAACTAAAAGCGGGTACCACGACTCCAGGACACTTGTATCGATAGACTCTCACGGAAAGGAACGCAGGATAAGACCCTTCGCATACACCACAAGCGATATCATATCTGACGGTGATAGTACCTTAATCTGGGCGGAAACAGTACCTGACTTGCGCTGGGAACTACAGAACTACTCCATTATACGCAGCTATAATCTCAATACCGGTAAAATAAGGGATATTACCTCTCGCACCAAATATTTCAATCCTGCACTCTCTGCCGACGGACAATCTCTCTATGTCGTGGAATATCCCATCGGAGGCGGTTCCCGTCTCGTGCAGTTGGACAAAAAAGAGGGACATATGACAAAAAGCATTCCCGCACCGCCCGGAGGCCAAATTACAGAAGTAGCACAGATCGGAAACTTGCTTTATGCACTGATTATTACAGAATCCGGAATGGGACTTTATAGAACTGAAGTCTTAAAAGACGACGGTATCTGGTACAACGAAATCCCTGACCAACATAAATATATACAGAACCTGACCGTCAACGGCAAAAGCCTCTACTTTACATCCGATCTTGATGGCCTGGTCAACAGTTATATCTACCACCCCGACATCAAACTGATGCGCAAACTCACAAACTCGCGCTTCGGGGCCAAATATCCATATATCGACAATGACTCCGGATGCCTCTACTGGGCTGACTTCGGATTAAAAGGCTATCACCCCGTATCGGCTCCTCTGGACTCACTCGACTGGAGAGTTGCGGACTTCGATAAACCCTTTGTAAATAGTATTGCCGAACACCTTTCACGTCAGGCAAGACTCAATACCGAACCCCTATCCGAAGAAGAAGATGCTGCACTAAAGGCAAGAATAGATTCCATCCCCGCACAAAAATACAAGAAATTGCCGCACCTACTCAGAATTCACTCCTGGGCCCCTTTCTATGCCAATATCAACAGGATTATGAATATGAGCTACGAGCACTTCTATCAACTGGTATCAGCCGGTGCCACAGTCATTTCTCAAAATGATCTGAGCACAGCAACAATGCAGCTGGGATATTCATATCATAAAGGATTTCACTCCGGACACCTCAACTTCAACTACTCAGGATTATATCCTGTATTCGAGGTAGCGGTGGATTACAATGACAGATATCGCACCAACACCACTATTGAGGAGGTACACCACAACCTCCAAAGCCAAATCACCGAATTAGACGACGAGGAACCTATCTCCGGGGAGATATATCCGATCAGATACACTATTGATAGTACTGATATCCCCTCCTGGGATGTTTCTTTAAGAACTTATGTCCCCCTCAATCTCAGCAAATCGGGATGGAACAGCGGTCTGATACCCCAACTGAGGTATGATTTCAGTAACGATAAATATTCCCTTTTCGGACACAAGAGTATCTATCGCCACAGTCTGACCTACGGAGTACGCTACTACAAGATGCTGCCCAATCCCAAGAGTCGCCTTTTCCCCAAATGGGGTTTCGGCGTAGAGCTTAGTGGGGCTTATTCTTACGGACCACACAACTCTTCCGGCAATATTGCATACGTCTATACATACGGCTATCTTCCCGGCATTTTTAATAACCAGGGCATAAAACTCTCGGCCGCATACCAGAAACAGTTCAACAAAAGAGCTTTCGGATACCTTCCTAATCTCGCTTCAATGCCTAGAGGTTTCAGCAGCATAGTACTTATGGATTATGCCAAATTCACCGCTGACTATGCCATCCCAATCTATCTCGGAGATGTTACCTGGCCTTGGCTTTACTATCTGAAGCGCTTACAGATAATACCTTTTGGTGATTTTGCCATCAACAGAGCATCCTGGCATCCTCAGAATGGAGTTATAAAACCCGTTGACCAAAAATATCTCTATTCCTACGGAGTAGATGTGCTGGTCAACGCACATCTCCTGCGTATCGGCAGTGAACTTTCATTTGGATTCCGATATGCAAGAACAAGCGTCGGGACCAATTACTGGAATGCACTTTTCAGCACAGGCCTCTTTTAAAACTCTCTTCAATGAACAACTATTCTGCACTCAAATTACACTGGTTTGACTGGTTTCTTATATTGGGAGTCACTATCACAAGCATCGTCACATCTGCATTTGCGGAGCGTTTCGACTGGCTGGGTCTTATAATCAACATCACAGGCATCATCAACCTGGTCCTTTGTGCCAAAGGCAATCTGATAAACTACTTTTTCGGCATCATATACAATGCACTCTATGTCTATGTGGCATTTTCCACTAAACTTTATGCCGATTCGGCCATATATATGCTCTACTATCTGCCGATGCAATTTATAGGATGGGCAAACTGGAAGAAAAACCGGAGCAAAGAGAGTGGAGCGGTAATCACCAGACGTCTCACCATGAAAACTGCTGCCCTGCTTATAGTGATAGCCGCAGTGCTAGTACCGTTGTTTGCCCGGATACTCTCACTGCCGGCCATAGGAGATTCCCAGCCATGGGCCGATTCCGCAACCACCGTAGCCTCAATCATAGCGATGTATATGATGGTCAAAGCCTATGTGGAACAATGGTATATCTGGCTTGTGCTCGATGTGATTCAGAGTGTTAAATGGCTTGTAGAGACCATCCGAGGGGGAGAACATGCCGCTATGATGCTGATTATGTTTCTGTTTTTCACGGCCAATGCCATCTATGGCCTCATTCAGTGGAATCGTCTTGAGAAGAGTGAAAGTAGTCGGAAATGACCTTGGCAAGATGAGGTCCGACGCACTCTTTCAGCTCCTCAAATGAGGTCCGGCGGATACGTGCCACGCTCCTGAACCGTCTGAGAAGTTTTGTCTGAGTGGCCTCTCCCACCCCTTTGATCTGTGAAAGTTCGCTGCTGATTTGACGTTTACTGCGCTTGCCCCTGTGATGAGTCAGACCGAATCTGTGTGCTTCGTCACGTATTTGCATAAGCAGACGTAGGGATGTGGAGTTTTTGTCGAGCCAGAGCGGTGTAGGGTCTCCGGGGATTATGATTTCCTCAAGCCTTTCGGCAATACCTGCCAGTGCCACTTCTCCGGCGATGCCCAGCTCTTCCAGTGCCTCATAAGCAAAGTTGACCTGTCCGCGACCTCCGTCAATGATTACAAGTTGAGGCAAAGATTCCCCTTCGGCAATCATACGCGAGTAGCGACGATTGACCACTTCTTTCATGGAGGCAAAGTCATTGGCCCCAACCACACTCTTAATATTGAAATGACGGTACTCTTTTTTGCTTGGAACGCCATCTCTGAAAACCACACAGGCTGCAACGGGATCCGTGCCCTGGATATTGGAATTGTCGAAGCATTCGATATGGAGAGGGAGCTTATCCAGCCTCAGATCTTTTTTGAGATTGAAGATTATGCGTTCTCGGTGCTCATCGGGTCGGAGAACTTCTTCTTGTTTGAGACGATTGATCTTCATCTGGGCTGCATTTTTACGGCTGAGCTCAAGCAATGACTTTTTGTCACCTTTCATAGGGATATGGAGGTTCTTGCCCTCGAACTCCTGGTCGGGCAGAAAAGGTACCAGCACCTCCGGAGAGAGTTCTCCGAATCTGGAGATTATTTCTGCTATTATCTCGCTCAGGATTTCCTCTCGACTTTGCTCGATACGCACCTTGAGCTCCATATTGAAGGAATGCACAATGGCACCCTGCCGGACGCGGATAAAGTTTGAAAAAATGTCGTTCCCCTCTTCTACAAATGAAATTGCATCAATATCCCGACCTCCGAAGCCCACTATCACAGATTTGCTATAATACTGTTCAAGCAACTGAAGTTTTTCTTTGTATTCCTGTGCTTTCTCAAATTCCATACGTTGCGAATGGATGTTCATTTTATCTTTGAATTCCCGCTTAAGAGCGGAAAAATCTCCTTTGAGCAAAGAAGTAATTCCATTAATCTGACGGTTGTACTCCTCCTCTTTCATCAATCCCACGCAAGGGGCGGCACATTTACCAATGTGGTGGTTGAGGCAGGGACGATATTTGCCGGAAGAAATTTTTTCAGGAGTAAGCGAAAGCTTGCAATCGCGCAATTTATAGAGACCGGAAATAAGGTGGATTAGTTGATTTGCGTGATAGGCCGAACTATAGGGTCCGAAATAGAGGGATCCATCCTTGACATATCTTCTGGTGGTGGTTATTCTCGGAAAAGGTTCGTTACGGATGCATATCCATGGGTAGGTTTTTCCGTCCTTCAGGAGAATATTGTATTTCGGCTGAAACTCCTTGATTAGCAAATTTTCGAGCAGAAGGGCATCTTGTTCGCTTCCAACTACGGTAAACTCCAGATCTGCAATTTTAGAGACCATAACCCGTGTCTTGCGATCGAGGGATTCCGGCGGCGCAAAATATTGGGAAACCCTTTTCTTCAGGTTCTTTGCTTTGCCCACATAGATGATGACCCCTTCTGAATCGAGGTATCTGTAAACACCCGGATTTTGCGGAAGAAATTCTATTTTATCCCTTACTTCCATTTTTTGAGCAAGATATGAGCAAAATATGTATATTTGTGGCAAACTAAAACCAAATGCCGGCCGATGGATAGAACAAAAGTAATCAATAAATCGGACATAATGAAAGTCATAAAGATGAAGGGTCCGATTGGTTGGATTGTGTCCACGCTGGCCATGTCCGCTCTGGGATTCAATAAGGTGAATCGCAGTTTTTACCGCTGCAGACATTTATCCGGCCCTGATTTTTCCGAAGCCATACTTAAAGATATAGGCATCTCCATCGATGTCAACTCTGCACAGCTCGATTATCTGCCACTCGAAGGACCATTCATCACCATATCCAATCACCATTTCGGCGGAGCCGATGGATTGATGCTAAGTTCGATAGTGGGTGCAATACGTCCCGACCTGAAGATTCTGACCAACTTCCTCCTCTCAATGATTCCCACTCTGGAGGAGAGTTTCCTACCGGTAAATCCCTTTTCCGACTCCACCAGCAAACGCAAGAGTATTGCAGGTATCAGGATGGCAATGGAACACATCGAAAAAGGAGGCTGCCTGGGTCTCTTCCCCGCAGGTGAGGTTGCCACTATTCAGAAAGGAGAGAGCCGCACTTCACTCAAAAGCGGCAGAGTGGTAGAAGATATTCCCTGGCCCACCAATATTATCAAACTCATAAAGAATGCCAATGTACCGGTAATTCCAATCTACTTCGAAGGCGAAAACAGTCGTTGGTTTCACTTTCTGGGCAGGATACACCCAATGCTCAGGACGCTCTCGCTGGCCAACCAACTCTTCAACAAGCGTGGCAAGACAATCCCTATGCGCGTAGGCTGGCCTATTTTCCCTTCGGAAATAGCCGACTTTGACAATCTCGAAGACCTGGGAAACCATCTCCGTAGCAGGGTATATGCCCTGCAAGTGGATTTCGCAGATCCCAACAAGGAGAACAAAATGGAGCATGTTTCTCCTATCGCACTCCCCAAAGACCGTAAAGCGATACTAAAGGAGCTGGCAAGGATTAAGGATAAGAAACTCTATCAGACAGCCCAATACCACTGCTTCCTTGCAGACTATGAAGACATTCCCAATTTAATCCACGAGATTGGCCGCAGACGCGAGGAGGCCTTCAGAGCCAGCGGAGAGGGCACCAATACTGCTCTCGATATAGATGATTTTGACCCCTACTTCAAACATCTGATCTTGTGGGACTCCGCCCAGAAAAAAATTGCGGGTGCCTATCGTCTCGGCATTGGAGAGGAGATATTTGAAAAACACGGCGGTATCAGCGGATTCTACTCATCCAGCCTTTTTGTCTATAAAGAGGAGTTTGAACCCACACTGCGCAAAACCATAGAATTGGGAAGGAGTTTTGTCAGCGTTGAATACCAGAAAGAAGCACTATCTCTGATGTTACTGATCAAGGGACTTATGCACTCCCTGATGCTCTTTCCCAATACCGAATATTTCATTGGCCCCGTTAGTATATCCAACTCCTACCCCAGATTTTTCCAGAGTCTGATGTACTATTATATCAAGGAACAATACAGTACAGAGTTCGGACGGGACCTGGTATCACCGCGCAAACCATTCGTGCCCGACTATCTCAAGACCAACCCCGAATATCTGCTAATGGGTAAGATGGTCACTCTTGAGAAATTTGACAAATATCTGATGCGCCTTTCCGACAACAGATACCGTATGCCCACCCTTGTCAAGAAATATGTCAAAATCAATTCGAAGATCATCTGTTTCAATGTTGACCCGCTTTTCAACTACTGTCTGGACGGACTTGTACTGCTTAAAATCACTGATTTCCCCAAACAGGAACTTCTGATGATGACAAGGGATATCGAGAATCCTTTTGAGCGCGAAAAGATATTCAACCGTTTCGGCTATTCACTCAAGGAGTAAAGAATCAAATCTCTTTTCAAGGTACGGGATCATATCCGGAACCTCCCCAGGGATGGCAGCGCAGAATTCGTTTTACTGCGAGGTAACTCCCTTTGAATACTCCATGTTTACGCAAGGCTTCCATAGCATATACCGAGCAGGTTGGAGAAAACCTACAGGCATTGCCTACGTATGGAGAGATGAAAAATTTATAAAACTTCAGCAGCATCAGCAGAGGAAAGATCACCACTTTGCGTGCTACCGTCAGCGATTTTGACCAGAATCTCTCCCATTTTTGAGAAAATGGAGCCATAATCCTTTATATCTTTTGCCACATAAATGAACATCAAGTCGCAGAATGGCTCTCCTCCCAGAAGGTGTTTCAAGCGTCTGTAAGCCTCACGCATTCTCCTTTTGAGGAGGTTCCGCGCCACAGCACGTTTGAAAGATTTCTTGGGTACGGAAAAGAGAGCGCGATGACATTCTGCTTCGACGTTTTTTCTATATAAAACTCTTAAGGGGTACCTGAACACGACATCCCCGCTTTCCAAAAGAGCATCTATCTCCTTTTTCAAGCAGACCCTCTCGTGTTTTGGAAACCCGAAATTCATCTAATGCAACTTTTCGAAATAATTGAGCAGAGCCTTTGCAATTGAAGGAGCCTCGGGAGTAGGAGCCTCTATCTCAGTCCTGAGCTTTGCATCCTTCATAGCTTTGGCAGTAGTAGAGCCGTAGGTGGCGAAGAGCAGTGAACCCTGTTGGAATTCGGGGTAACTTTCGAGAAGAGACTTCACATCTGAAGGACTGTAGAATACCACCATCTGATATTTGTTCAGATCGAGAGAACTCAGGTCGGAACTGACCGTTTTGACAAAAACTGCGCTGCCATGTTTGAGTTTCGCTTTGGTGAAGAGCTTTTTTACATCCGGACGAAGTCCGTCCGTACAGGCAATCAAGAAGTTTTCCCCTCTGTGTTTTGCTCCGATATTGTCAACCATCGATGAAATTGTTCCGTTACCAAAAAATATTTTTCTCTTTCGATAAACAATATAGGTCTGCAGATATTGCGCTATCAATTCGGACTGACAAAAGTATTTCATCGTCTCAGGGACGGTCACTCTGGTCTCTTCGCATATTCTGAAAAAAGCGTCGATTGCAATCCTTGAAGTAAAGACAATGGCCGTATAGTCGAGAATATTGACCTTATTGGCTCTGAATTCTCGGGCCGTGACGCCCTCAACCCTGAAGAAGGGATGAAAATCCACATTTACGCCATATTTTGAGATAAGCTCCGTATATGGTGAGGCGTTTGTGGGAGCAGGTTGGGAGATTAGGATGTTGTCAATTGTCATATATCAAAATCTTACTGCTATGTCTGCCAAAAGGATGACAGGCAGCAATTCCAAGCCACAAAGATACAAAAAGCCTAAAAAATGCGAAAATCCTGAAGAAATAAATATTCCTACACACTTGATTAGGTAGAGCAGATACCATACAAGAAATATCACTCCCAGGCCTATCAGGACGGCAATATGTCCCATATCCGGAATAATACGTAAGGTAATAGGCACCAATATCGACGTCAACGTCACCATTATCATTGCCGCAAAATGGAGGCGATAAACTGTCTGAACCGCCTCCTTTTTACCCCAAAGCCACGATACTGTAAAAAACGAAAGTTGCTTGAAGATGAAAAAAACGACAAATGTAACTAGTGTGAGCAAAAAACCGTGTGCTGCTACTCCTGCTCTGCAGATAACAAAACTAAGTAGAGGCAAACAGATGAGAAATGTCACCCGCATTGAGACATTGTTATAGTTTTCGTTGAAGACTTCGCGAATCTTTCGTTTGTCTGTCAAAACCAAAAAAGAGCAAAAGGTCGCATTTATGACCCTGCGGTTGAAAATGATGAAAATAACCAGCAGAGAAGCAACAACTATGGAAAGTATCATATCGCTCTCAAGAGGCTGTATGGAGGTAGAATAAGGTTCAGCCATCAGAGAGAGACGGCTCCCCGGCCAACACTCCTCTATTCTGCGTATGGTATCCTGAATATTCATCAGTTGCCTCTTCCGGCATTGTAGCCCATAGACTTCAGTAGAGAGACGATCCTGTCGCGAAAATCGCCCTGAATAATTATTTCACCCCCTTTAACAGAACCTCCCACACCACATTTACTTTTAAGAATTTTGCCTAGTGTGGCTAAATCCTCTTCACTTCCGACAAAACCCTTGATGAGGGTAACCTGTTTGCCGGCCCGATTGCGACGATCAATTGAAACAATCAGTCGTTGCTTTTCCACAGGAAGAGTCTCCACCGTGGCATGATCTTCGTCGGTCTCATATCTGAAGTTGGGATTGGTTGAAAAAACTACGCCCAATCTGCTTTTCCAATCATTCTCTGCCATAGTTGTCCATTTTTTGCAAAGGTAGTCATAATTATTTTTAACTTTGAAGTTTATAAATAAGTAAATAGATTATAAAAGATATTATGAATTCCAGGAAATTCACTCTTTACAACAGGATTATTTCGTTAGTTATCCTATTGGTTGCGGGCTTTGTCTATCTTTCAACCATCGAGCCTACCACCAGTTTTTGGGATTGCGGTGAGTTTATCGCATCCTCCTACAAACTTGAAGTCGGACACCCGCCCGGAAACCCTGTTTTTCAGCTTTTTGCCCGATTTTTCACGATGTTTACCGACAATATGCACGCTGCGGCGGCTGTCAACGCTATGAGTGCAATATGTTCGGCATTCACCATATTTTTTCTCTATCTTACAATTGTTCATTTGGGCATGCGGCTCAATGAAAAAAGTGGCAGAAGCCTCTCACTAGCCAATGCGATAGCTATCTATGGTGCCGGAGTTGTGGGTGCACTTGCATACTGCTTTTCCGATACCTTCTGGTTTTCGGCAGTAGAGGCTGAGGTGTACGCTATGTCGTCCCTCTTTACGGCAGTCGTCTTCTGGGCAATCCTTAAATGGGAAGAGGAGGCTGAGAGCAAATATGCCAACCGATGGATTGTTTTGATATCATTTCTGATGGGCCTCTCCATAGGAGTACATCTGCTCAACCTTCTTGCGATTCCCGCCATCACTTTCATAATTTATTACAAAAAATCGAAGAAGGTCAACTGGAAGAGCGCTACCGGAGTATTACTGCTCTCAGGTGCGATAATTTTGGCTGTGATGATAGGTATCGTTCAATATCTTCCCAGGGTTGCCGCGTTCTTTGACAGGATATTTGTCAACGGCTTAGGAGCTCCATTCAATCTGGGCGCAGTGATATTCCTCGTATTGCTCCTTGTGGCCTGCTTCTTTGGAATGTACCGGCTCAGGAAGAAAGAGAAGGCGATTATGCATACCATCGTACTCTCTTTTACCACTATTCTTATCGGTTTTTCGACCTTTGCCGTCGTGGTTATTCGCGCAAGCGCAAATACTCCTACCAACGAATACCAGCCGGATAATCCCTATACTCTGGTGAGATATCTCAGCCGTGAACAGTACGGCAGCAACCCCATTATATACGGACAAGCTTACACGGCTCCTTACGACATCAAAACGGTGAATTATTACACCCCGCTGGACGGTCGTTACTACAAAGCAGAAAACATAGAAGTGGTATTTCCCTCGGAGGGCAAAATGTTCTTCCCAAGAATGTGGAATGCAACAGACCAAAAATATGTCAAATTATATGATACCTATGCAAAGGTCAAGAACAACCGCACTGTAACAGTCAGAGGTCAAAAACAGGTAGTTCAGATGCCCAAATTCAAGGACAATCTGAGGTTTTTCTTCGATTACCAGCTCAATTACATGTATTTCCGTTACTTTATGTGGAATTTTGTCGGAAGGCAGAACGATTTCCACGGGCAGGAGCCCTCAGACCTGATTTCGGGCAACTGGGAAAGCGGTATCGGATTTATAGACCGGATGCGTCTGGGAGATCAATCCGAGGCACCGGAAATTCTAAAGAATAATAACGCCAAGAATCATTATTATTTCCTCCCTCTGATACTGGGTCTGATTGGTTTCTTCTTCCAGCTACGAAAGGATCCGCGCAACAACTGGGTAACCTCGCTGCTTTTTATTCTCACGGGAATAGCTATAGTAGTATATCTCAACCAGCAACCCTTCCAGGTTCGTGAACGTGACTATGCCTATGCAGGTTCTTTCTATGTCTTCACCATTTGGATAGGTCTGGCAGTATTGGCGATTCAGGGCTGGATTGAAAAACTCCACAAAAAGGAAGAAGGTGGCGCTGCGATAGCAGGCGCAGGGGTGGCAACAGCTCTCTGCCTCTCCGTAGCCATACTGATGGGATGCGAAAACTGGGACGATCACGACCGCAGCGGACGCTACACGGCACGCGACTGGGGGTATAATTTTCTCGCCGGTACGGACCCTAATGCCATCCTGATTACCTACGGAGACAACGATACCTTCCCTCTCTGGTATCAACAGGAAGTTGAAGGAGTGCGTACTGATGTGCGCATAGTCAATACATCGCTTCTCGGCACCGATTGGTACATAGACCAGATGCAGTGCAGACAATATGAGTCCGATCCTCTGAAAATCACCATCCCGAGAATCCAGTATCTTTATGGTACAAATGACTATCCTTATGTAATAAACGCCATTGAGAGACCGATCCTGGCCTCACAAGCTATAGATATTTTCCGCAATCCACAATATAAACTCTCCGACGGCAAGACTGACTTTCTCCCTGCCAAACAGTTGTTGATTCCCGTCAATAAAGAGAATGTCAAGAAGTATGGGATTGTAGCTGAAAAGGATTATGACAAGATCGTAGACACCGTAGTGCTCAATATTAACGCCGACAGGATAGGCAAGACCTCTCTCATAATCCTGGACTTCCTCTCGACCTACCAATGGGACAGGCCGGTTTACTGCGTTACGACCGGAACCGACCTGAATCTTGGTCTCGAAAATTGGCTTCAGATTGATGGTATGGCCAATAAATTCGTGCCCATCTACACCCCTGATATGCGTGAGAATCCCCAGATTGACGAGGACAAAATGTATAAAATCCTCACTGAAACATATAGGTTTGATTCGCTCAAAGACACTACAATCCACGTGGATTATCAAAACATCTATTCCTTTATGGCCGTACAGCCGATAAGGGAGATGTTTTCCAAAGTTTCCAATAAACTTATAGAAAGCGGCAAGGTCGATCAGGCCGAAGTAGTGCTGGATATGGCTATCGATATCATGCCCGGAAAGAATTTCCCCTACAATATATCGTTTTTGCGCTCTTACAATGAGCTTTCGCTTATCGATATGATGGAACAATACCTGATGATAGGCAAGAGCGAAAAGGCAATAGTGCTCGCCGACCAATTTGTGGAAGAAACACTACAGATGGCCAAATTCTTCGCTACATCTTACGGTAGTTCATCTCTCTCGACCAAGGAGATAGATTCAAATGTGACTCTGCTTTACTATGTAATAAACATTTTCGAGCGTTATGATCAAAAAGAGTTCGCCAACTCAGTCAAACGCCGGCTGGTAGAGTTATAGGATAGTTTCGAGTGGGTAGTGGGTAGTATGTAGTGGTACGTGGTGCGAGATGCAGGGTACGTGTTGAGATCATGAGTTCTGAGTGAGCAACAGCAACAACAAAGCCCCGAATTTTTCACTTTCGGTGCTTTGTTGTTAGGAGATATAGTGATTTACTTAATACTCCCTACTCGAAACAACTCTACATCCCGTAACCCGCAACGCGTAACGCGCACCACTACTCTGCTTTTTCCAGCTCTACGGTAAAGTGCCTCATGATCGGCAGTTCTTTCGTTATGACATAACCCCTGGTGATGCTCTCCCTGCGATCATACACATTCTTTAGAGCAGCAGCAATATAGTCCATATGATTGTTGGTATAGACTCGACGGGGAATGGCGAGACGTAGCAATTCGAGTGCGGGATAACGATTCTCTTTGGTCACGGGATCACGATCCGCGAGAAGCGCTCCGATCTCAACGCTTCGGATACCTGCCTCCAGATAAAGTTCTACACCGAGAGTCTGGGCTATAAACTCCTCTTTAGGAACCTTTGTCAGAATCTTTTTGGCATCTACGAAAATAGCATGCCCACCGGCCGGTCTCTGGTAAGGAATACCGTACTCATCCAGTTTTTTGCCAAGATACTCCACCTGTCTGATACGTGTCTCGAGATAGTCAAACTCGGTACCTTCGCGTAATCCTTGTGCAAGCGCATTCATATCCCTGCCGGCCTGTCCGCCATATGTGAGATATCCTTCATTCATAATGCAGTACATATGGCATTTCTGCATATCTTCTTCAGTCCTGAAGGCCACAAAGCCGCCTATATTTACTATAGCATCCTTTTTGGACGACATCGTCATCATATCTGCGTATGAAAACAATTCACGGGTAATCTCCCTGATCTCCTTGTCCTGATAGCCATCTTCGCGGGTTTTGATAAAATATGCATTCTCGGCAAAACGGGCCGAGTCAATAAGCAGTTTCACACCATATTTCTTAGCCAAAGCAGCTACACCTTTGACATTTGCCATGGAAACAGGCTGACCTCCGGCTGTATTATTGGTCACCGTAAGTACGATTGCAGGAATCTTCTCTACGGGATTGCTTTTTAAGACATTCTCAAGCTTGTCAAGGTCTATGTTGCCCTTGAAGGGAATCTCGAGTTCCGTATCTTTGGCTTCATCGATTGTGCAGTCAATAGCATAAGCTTTGCGGAATTCGATATGACCTTTTGTCGTGTCGAAATGTGAGTTGCCGGGAAGGATGTCTCCCTCTTTGATAATTGCCGAGAATAGTACGTTTTCAGCCGCTCTGCCCTGATGTGTGGGGATGAAATATCTGAACCCCGTCACCTCCTCGATCGACTCTTTAAGGGCATAATATGACCTTGCGCCGGCATAACTTTCATCGCCTTCCATAATGGCCGCCCACTGTTTGTCACTCATCGCTCCGGTACCGGAATCCGTCAGCAGATCTATGAACACGTAATCGCTTTTGAGGTTGAAAAGGTTGTACTTTGCCTCGGTAATCCACCTCTCTCTTTCTGCGCGTGTACTGCGCTTGAGGTTTTCAACTGTCTTTATCTTATAAGATTCTGCGAAAGGTAACTTCATGATTACAATTATTAAAGTTTAACGGCTACAAAGTTACAAAAAATAAGAGCAAACCGAAGATTTGCTCTTATTTGAAACTAAAATTATTCTTTCGGAATATTATTATTTCGCAGTTTTTGCTGCAAGCTTCTTTTCCTTGCGAGTATTGAGATCATACATAATCGGAGTTCCCACAAAGATGGAAGCGTAAGTACCTACCGCAACACCAAGTGCAAGTGCGACTGAAAAACCGCGAATGCTCTCACCGCCGAAAATAGCGATTGCAATAAGCACAATCAGGGTAGTGAGGGCAGTGTTTATTGTTCTGGATAGCGTACTATTCAGGGCCTCATTGACATTCTGATAAAGAGGACGCTTGGGATAGAGACCCCTGTATTCGCGAATACGGTCGAAAATCACCACGTTGTCATTAATAGAGTAACCGATAATGGTCAGTACCGCTGCGATAAACTGCTGGTCTACATCAAGGGTAAAGGGAAGAACGCCTGTGAAGATTGAGAAGAATCCTACTACAATTATAGTGTTGTGAATAAGAGAAGAAACACCGCCGAAGCCCCAGGTCCAGTTGCGGAATCTGATCGCTATATAGCCAAATATGGCAACGAGCGAAAGGACAACTGCAATGATAGCATCTCTCTGCATTTCACTTGCAACGGATGCATCCACACGGTCCGAACTGATGATACCGTTGGGATTATCCAGAGTAGATGTAAAGCCGTCAAGTGTAAGAGGTGTAGCGTAAAACCCCTTGAGAGCCTCATAAAGTTTGGCCTCAACTTCCTTGTCAACCTCTTGAGATTGATCACTTACTTTGTATTTGGTGGTAATTCTCATTTGACTGGCTCCGCCAAATTGTTTTACCTCTGCAGCTTCTCCAAATTCTTCCATTGTGGCTGCACGCACTTCTTCTGGAGTTACAGGAGCATCAAATCTTACCACATAAGTACGGCCTCCGCTAAAATCCACTCCATAAGTAAACCCTTTGGTAAAGAAAGATACAAAACAGAGTAAGCATACAGCACCGGAGATGATATACGCCCACTTTCTCATACCGAGGAAGTTGATCTTTGTATTTTTGAGGAAGTTCTTTGTTGCAGGAGAATCGAAAGAGATATCCTTATTTCTCTTGAGTCTTGCCTCCATGAGGAGACGGGAGATAAAGATAGAGGTCAGAACTGAGGTTATGATACCTATAATCAATACTGCGGCAAAACCCTTTACTGCACCTGAACCGAAGAAATAAAGAATGATACCTGTGATTATGGTCGTCACCTGACCGTCTATAATGGCCGAATAAGCATTCTTGTAACCGTCGGCAATAGCGAGACGGAGTGCCTTGCCTATTCTGAGCTCCTCTTTCACACGCTCATAAATGATAACGTTGGCATCGACCGCCATACCCATGGTCAGTACGAGACCTGCAATACCGGGCAATGTAAGTACTGCACCGAATGAAACAAGGGCACCGAAAAGGAAGAGTACGTTACAAAGCAACGCAATATCTGCATAGATACCTGCCCTCCTATAGAAAAATGCCATATAGATCAGAACGAGAAGGAACGCAAGTGCAAATGAGATCATACCTGATCTGATGGAAGCACTACCGAGTGAGGGACCAACAACTTGCTCCTGAACGATGCGCGCTGGAGTTGAGAGCTTTCCTGACTTAAGTACGGTAGCAAGGTCATCGGCCTCAGCCTGAGTAAATCTACCTGTTATCTGGGAATTTCCTCCGGTGATCTTGTTTTGTACGTTAGGATATGAATAAACGGAACCATCCATAACAATGGCTATCTGTTTGCCGATGTTTTGCTCGGTAATTACCTCCCATCTGGCAGCACCTGTGCTATTCATTGTCATACTAACCTCTGCAGCGGCGGTCATCTGATTGTAATTGACTCTTGCCGATGTAATGACTGAACCGTCGAGAACGGCACCCTTACCGGCTATGTCCTTAAGAGCTACGAGCTCAAAAAATGTATCGGGTTCCACTTCGGGAGCGCTGAATGCCTTAAAGCTCCATGCTGGTACAAAGTCGTTGGGAAACTCAATGTGACTTTCACGGAACCAGGCATTAATGGCTGCGGTATCACGATAGTGCGCAAGACCGAGACAGGCCGTATTCCCACCGAATGGCTGGAGCTTTGCAAAAAGAGGGTTAGCCTTCTCTACTGCAGAAGTGGCAGTAGTTGCATCACCGGTAGCTGCTGCAAGTTCCTCTTCAATGCTCTTGAGTTCGCTATCTTCACTCTTTTCGGGCTCTGTTAAGGTTGTCTCAGCTTCGACCGCTTCAATACGCTCTCGGATTTCATTGTTGAGCTCAAGCAGGAAGGGCTGAATCTCCTGATATGTATAGGTCTGCCAGAATTCAAGGGAAGCTGTTCCCTGGAGAAGTTTTCTAACGCGCTCGGGCTCTTTTACGCCGGGAAGCTCCACCAGAATTCGGCCTGTACGAGCAATTTTCTGGATATTAGGCTGTGCTACACCAAACTGATTAATACGCCTTTCTACTACGGTGTAAGAGTTATTGATAACAGCATCAGCTTCTGATTGAAGTAGGGAAATTATCTCCTCGTTGGTTACCCTGGATTTATTCCTTACATCACCGCTGAGCTTGTCAAGGTCAATATCGAAAGACATTCTCTGATTGGGAGCCACTTCATTCCACGCCTCAGCAAAGAGGGTGATGAAGTCTGTGTGAGTTTCAGCTGCCCTGGCTCTTGCGAGAGCCATTGCCTTGTCAAACTCAGGAGTGGTCTTTTCGCGCGCACAGGAACGTACCAGTTCAGCCATATCGAGCTGAAGCATTACGTTCATACCGCCCCTGAGGTCAAGACCCAGGTTGAGTTCTTTTTCCTTTACATCTTTGTAAGTGTAACCTAAATAAACCTTCTTGTTGGCTATAGAGTCGAGATATAAGCTCTTGGCCTCTGTTCTTATTCCGTCAAGATAAAATGCTTGGTCCAACTCTGAAATTTCGCTGAACGAAGGCTTGGACTGCTCTGCTAGAACGATTTCCTCTGCATATTTGGAGGCTTTGTTCTCGTGAATGTATGTAACAGCAGTAAATGACAACTGGAAAATACAGGCCAGTCCGATCAAAATTGCCACAAATGTAATGGCACCTTTACTTTGCATACTTTTGTATTTTAAAATTACTTATTGTCCTTATATTCCGAAAAGAAAGGGCAAAATTACGATTATTTTTTAATATATGAAGTATTTCCTATTTTTGTTGGGCTTTTTTGACGGCGATTATGAGATACAAGTACATAGACAGGGCTTTTTTTCTAATTCTGACACTATTTGCGGCGTCATGCCTCATGGGTCAGGATTGGAGTACGGAAGTACGTCGTGCCCAGGCATTGCACGATACCTACGATTTTGACAAAGCTCTGGATATATGGTATTCGCTTCTCGAAAAAAGCAACGATTCGCTTCAGCGGATAGATCTGCTTGAGAGGATTGTACGCAGTGAGAATGGACGCAATATGCTCAGCTATGCTACCGAGCCGAGAGTTCTCTCTTCTCTCACCGTACCGCGCGATGACTTTTTCCTATGGTACTCTCACCTGGAAGAGAAATCCTGGCTTCCTATTCCCAATGCATTCGTTCCGAATGTCACATCTTCTCACGAATATTATACCTCCATCTATTTCCCCGAAGGGATAAGAAACATTGTATTCTCCTCACAGGACGAGAGCGGTTCATGGAATCTTTACTCCTCCACCTGTTCAGGAGACACTCTCTGGAGCTATCCTACACTGATAAACGAAAATCTTACATCCCCTGAAGATGACATCTTCCCTATCCTGAGTTCCAACGGAAGAGAGCTTTATTTCTCCACCAAGGGCCTCTTTGGAATGGGCGGATATGATCTGTTCGTCAGCAGATGGGATGAGGAAATCAACGACTGGGGAATACCGGAAAACCTCGGTTTTCCCTACTCCTCCCCATTCGACGACTTTCTCTTCTGTAATACTCCTGATGGCAATTTTTCCCTTTTCGCTTCCAATAGGAGCTGTCACAGGGACAGCGTGACCATATATGTGCTGGCATTTGAGAACAAACCTATCAAAAAACCCATCACCTCTCTGGAACAGGCACGAAGTATAGCTGCACTAATACCCATAGAGAAGGAACTCCCATCCATTCCCGAACAGAGCGTAGTACCTCCGGTTGCAACAGCAATGGACTCTCTCTTTTTGAACTATACCTCTCTGCTCGTCAATTTACGTGGACTGCAGGACTCGCTGATTGCTCTCGGCAAAGACCTGGAGATGATGAGGGAGCTCTATACCTCCACCGAAAATGAACAGGAACTTCAAACGCTCTCAAAATTGCTGCTCAACACCGAACACCGTGCAATCATACTGCAATCTGAGATAAATAGTGCTACAAGCGCACTTCAGCAGATGGAAATGAATTTTCTGATGGAGGGTATCATAATCAATCTGGAGGATATTTCGGAAAAACCGCAGGAAACATCCTCCATCGAAGAAAAACAATATGCCTTTATCAAACAGCATTTCTCAGATCCCTTTGACATCCCCATTGAGATACCTAAGGAGAGCTTTGACTACTCATTCCGGATTTTGGATACAGCGATTATAGCAGAACCCGTCAATACACCGGGTGTCTCCTACTCCATTCAGCTCTCCGTCACCTCACATAAAGCTCAATTACATCAACTCAAGGGATTGAGTCCCGTATTTGAAAAGAGACAGTCCTCAGGCAAATATCTCTACACCGCAGGTATTTTCCACTCCTACCAAGAAGCACTCTCTCAAATCAACATAGTGAGGAAAAGAGGCTTTCCTACTGCATTTTTGGTAGCCTATCGTGACGGTAAAAGCATCTCAGTCAATGAGGCCCGCCAGGCTGAGCAATCACCTGCCACAGGACCGAAATATCGTGTCGTTCTGGAAAATTTTGCGGGTGGCATTCCTGATGCTGTAATGGCCCTCATAAGAAATAATACCTCAAAAGAGATAGTAAGGAGCCTTTCTGAAGGGAAAGTGCTATATATAATAGCTCCTTTCGATGAAAAAGAGGAGGCTGAAGCATTTGCCGAAATTCTTAAAGGCAATGGTGTGGAAGGAATAATTACAGAACAAATTAAATAACCAAAATATTATGGGAACCGGACTTATAATAATGCTAATCGTATTGGGTATAATCCTGATACTTGTAGAAATTCTTCTCATACCGGGATTTGCCGTCACCGGCATTCTCGGTGTAGGATCCCTGGTGCTTGCCTGCTATTTCGGATTCACGCATCTGGGACCCCGTGCGGGTGTCATTATCATTGTGGGTGAGGTCATACTCCTTTCGGTGCTGCTCTATTATGCACTACGCGCCAAAACCTGGAAAAAACTCTCCCTCCACACCAATATCGACTCAAAGGTTGATGAACATCCCGAAACCAAAGGTCTCACAGCAGGTATGGAAGGTATCGCTACCACCCGTCTCAACCCCATGGGAAGGGCTAAAATAGGTGGGTACGACCTTGAGGTGCGCTCAATTGACGGACTTGTCGATGAGCGTACGGAAATTGTCATAGACTCCATTGAAGAGGAAAAAATATTTGTAAAAAAAAAATAACAATCTAAAATCAAACCATTATGGATGGAATTACATCAGTTTTTATTTGGATAGGAGTAGCCATTGTCGGTCTCATTATCCTTTTGTGGTTTTTCCCGATCACAATGTGGTTCCAGGCACTTATTTCAGGTGTCAGGATCTCCCTCCTTCAACTTATTCTCATGCGTTGGAGAAAAGTTCCTCCCGGAACCATCGTCATGGCGATGATTACCGGCACAAAAGCGGGACTCACTCTCAACGCCAATGAACTTGAAGCCCACTATCTGGCCAAAGGCAACGTACCGAAAGTAGTCAATGCTCTGATTTCTGCCGATAAGGCAAATATAGCCCTAAACTTTAAGATGGCGGCTGCCATCGACCTGGCAGGTCGTGATGTTTTTGAGGCAGTACAAATGTCCGTTAATCCCAAAGTTATCAACACGCCTCCCGTTACAGCGGTTGCCAAAGATGGTATCCAGCTCATTGTAAAGGCTCGTGTGACAGTACGCGCCAACATCAAACAACTTGTCGGAGGTGCGGGTGAGGAAACCGTACTCGCACGCGTAGGCGAAGGCATAGTATCCAGCATCGGTTCGTCCGAATCCCACAAAGAGGTACTCGAGAACCCCGACTCCATCTCCAAGGTGGTGCTCAATAAGGGTCTTGACGCAGGTACTGCATTTGAAATCCTCTCTATCGACATTGCCGACATTGATATAGGAAAGAATATCGGAGCCGTGCTGAAGATAGACCAGGCAAATGCCGACAAGAACATTGCTCAGGCCCGCGCCGAGGAGAAGCGCGCAATGGCTGTTGCCGTGGAGCAGGAAATGAAGGCAAAGGCACAGGAGGCACGTGCAAGGGTTATTGAAGCTGAGGCACAGGTACCTCTCGCTATAGCTGAAGCCTTCCGCAGCGGCAATCTCGGCATCATGGATTATTACAAATTCCAAAACATTAAGGCCGACACCGATATGCGTGAAAGCATCTCAAAAGGGAACAAATAGTAATTGATAGTATTTTAACGAAAAATGCATCTGCAAATCTGCAGGTGCGTTTTTTTTTCTTACCTTTGAGAAAATACTATTACAATGAACTCCTTTATAAAGAAACTCTATTCGCGAGTCTCCGTACTTGCCATTTCCCTGCTTGTTTCTGCGCTTTCATCAGCCCAAAATCCTTCATATGGTACTCTTGAATGGTACCTACCTGACGGAGAGCACCAATTCAACGCCTCAATACCGACTCCTGAACAAGTCCTGGGCTATCAGATCGGGACTTACTTCATAAATTGGAGCGATGTCTGTAAATATATGGAGCGGCTTGATGCTGTCTCGGACAGAGTCTCCCTTAAAAGATTCGGTCGGACATATAACCACAGAGAGTTTATACAGATATGTGTCTCTTCTGAAGAGAACATCTCCAATCTTGAACAAATCAGAGAGGAACACCTGCAACTCTGTGATCCGTCCCGCTCCTCGGTACTTGAAACGGACAAAATGCCTGTTATTGTAAATCTGATGGCATCAGTCCACGGAAACGAAACCTCGGGAGTTAATGCCGCCATCCTTGCTGCATATTTCTTTGCAGCATCAGACTCTCCTCAGATCAAAGAAATGCTTGAAAGTACGATTGTGATCATCACTCCGGGACTCAATCCGGATGGCATCAGCAGGTTTGCCCATTGGACCAACTCCACGGCAAGCAAAAATAAGAGAGCTGATATCAACGGTCCACGACAGATGGAACCTTGGCCCAGCAGCCGCACCAATCACTATTATGCCGACTGCAACCGTGATTGGCTCAGCGTTCAGCATCCTGAAGGAGCCAATAGTGTAGCCATGTATAAATGGTGGATGCCCAATATCGTGCTTGATATGCACGAGCAGGGTACTACCTCGGGCTTCTTTTTCAGTCCGGGGGACCCCAACAGAACCTATAGTGGCATCTCACAGACTAATCAGGACCTAACTCTAAAAATTGCGAAGAATACCGCAGCCGAACTCGACAAAAAAGGCATTTTATATTTCTCAAAAGAGAGTTATGATGACTTTTACATCGGCAAAGGCGCCTCCTATGGTGACCTTCAGGGCTCAATTTGCATCCTCCATGAGCAAGGTGCTTCTTACGGATATCTCCGCGACACTCCCTGGGGAATACTGACATTTCCCGAAACAATACGTGCACAGACCCTCGCTGCCATCTCCGTAGCCACCTCCGGCTTTCGAATGAGAGAAGAACTGCTCGATTATCAGAAAAATTACTTTACTGACCAATTAAAGATAGCGCAAAAAGACCCTATGGCAGGAGTTAGATTTGCCGTCAAAGGGGACAGAACACGCGAATATTATCTACTGAAGGTGCTTTTGACTCACGATATTCCGGTTTATCGCGACAGTAAAGAACAGGGCTATATAGTACCGATGGTCCAGGACCGTTACTACACTTTCAAGGCGATGTGGGATAACATAACCTCATTTAAAGATAGCGTATTCTACGATGTTTCCACCTGGAGTTTCCCTTCAGCATTTGGTGTCGAAAGCGAAAATCTCAAATCCGTACAGGGGCGTCTTTCAGAGAGAGTCACGGAAGCACTATTTCCCAAAGGGTTTATAAGCGGCGGCATCAGCAACATTGGATATGCATTTAGCAATAATGAATATTATGCTCCAAAGATGGCCTCAGAGTTGCTCAAAGAGGGTTTTCTCTTGAGGGTGTCCGGAAAGAGTTTTACTTCTGTGGAGGGAAATCTGGAATATAATTTCCCCGCAGGCACCATATTTATCCCCGTTTACGGACAACCTGCAAGCGGAGAGATGCTGTATGAGAGGATTTCGGCTCTGGCGGAGCAGACCGGAGTGCAGGTTCACTCATTCAAGACCTCCATGATGAAGGATTACGACCTTGGCAGCACTATGTACTCAAGTCTCAAAAAACCCGATGTAGCAATAGTTACAGGGCGCGGACTGAGTTCTTCCAACACCGGTGAGGCCTGGTTCTCCATTGATCGTAGATTCGGATTTGATCATACTATGGTCGACCACTCACGTATTACCTCTTCCCGTGATCTCTCGCAATATAATGTGATGGTGATATTTGGAGGTGTGCCTTCTCCTCTGCAGCAGGATGATTTTTATGAGACTGTAGGCCGTTGGGTAAAAGGCGGAGGTATACTGATTCTCGGAGGAGAGGCCGCACCTATAGCACAGAGAGCGGGGCTTGCTGAGATTTCCACAAATTCCGCCAGAGGTGTTTCAGGAGTGATTTTGGAGTGCAATATCGATTTGGAGTCCCCGCTTTTCTGGGGTTTTAGTGAAAGCACTTTACAGGTGTTCAAGTACAGGGCGACAGTCTATTCGTGTGAAAAGGGTACCGCCCCAATGAAATACTCACAGGATCCTTACATTTCAGGATATATAACTGAAGAAAATATTGACAGATTCCGTGGCGGACAGTCTATAATCACCTACAAAGCCGGACGCGGGCGTGTGATTTTCTTTGCAGATGAGGTAAATTTCCGTTCATACTGGTATAGCACATCCAAAGTGTTTGCAAATGCCATCCTGTATGGTGGATTGCTATAAGACAAATGCAATAACGACATATTCATTATGAAAAGAAGACTGTTTTTTACTTTTTTGACGGCCTTCGCCCTTTGTTGTATCCAGGTAGCGGGGCACTCTTCCACAAACTCCATACTCATAAAAGGCGGTCTTGTATATGACGGCTCCCTCAATAAACCCGTCAAATGTGACGTACTGATCATAGGAGACCGGATTGCATTTGTCGGAGACTGTACCGGCAAAACAGCCGACAGAGTAATTGATGCTTCAGGATATATCGTCACTCCGGGCTTCATAGACCCTCATTCCCACTCCGATGGGGATTTCCTAAAAGAGAGAAAATCGAACGAAAATTACTTACAGATGGGCGTAACTACTGTCCTATGCGGACAATGTGGATCCGGATCCTGGCCGATGACCGAAACTTTTGAAAAGATGCGTAGCCAAAGTATGGGTACCAACTGCGGACTCTTCCTGGGGCATTCTCCTCTGCGAAGAGCGGTGCTGGGAGAGGATCAGATGAGAGATGCTACCAAGGAGGAAATCGAAAAAATGAAACAGCTTGCAATCGAAGCGATGAATCTGGGTGCCTTCGGGATTTCCACCGGACTCTATTACCTTCCGGGAACATTCACAAGTACAGAAGAACTAATTGAAGTCATATCCGCTATCTCCGATTACGGTGGCATTTACGCCACCCATATCCGTAGTGAAGGTACCTCCGGTGTGGGACTGGATAGCGCAATCAACGAAGCCATACGCATAGCACGCGAAGCTCAAGTACAGTTAAATATCTCACATATCAAATCCAGCGGGGGAACAAAAGGTAGTTCAGGCAGGATCATCGCAGCCATAGAAACCGCTCAGAACGAGGGATTGTATATTACTGCAGACCAATACCCTTACCTGGCCTCAAGCACTGCACTCTCTTCAGCATTACTCCCAAAATGGGCTCAGGTCGGCGGTAGAAAGGCTTACCTGCGTAGATTTGACCATCCTGGTACTCTGGATATGATAAAAGAGGGCATCAAGGAGAATATCTCCAGTCGTGGCGGCGCAGGTTCCATAATGATCATAAAAGGCCCTATCAAAGAATATATTGGGAGGTACCTCAACTCCATCGCAAAAGAGATGAAACTCCCCATCGAAGATGCAGTAGTGGAAATCCTCCGACAAGGAGCTCCTTCCATCGCAAACTTCAACTTGAGCGAAAAAGATGTCTGCAACTATATGAAACAACCCTGGGTAATGACTTGTACTGACGGCAGCTTCGGAGGGCATCCACGTGCTACCGGTTCATACCCCCATAAAATACAACACTACGTGCTCAACAAAAAAATACTTACGATGGAGCAGATGATCCACAAGAGCACCGGAAAAGTGGCGCAGACATATGGCATTGAAGGGCGTGGGTTCATTAAAGAGGGCTATTATGCTGACCTTCTCGTATTCAAGCCAAAAGAATTTAGGGCCAATTCCACCTATGCCAATGCCTCTGCATATGCTTCCGGACTTAGACTCCAACTGGTAAACGGAGCAATAACCATCGAAAACAGCAAGTATAACGGTACTCTTGCCGGCAAACCGCTTAAAATGAAAAACAGTGCCAAGGATCCGGCCATTTTTGAGTCACTGATGGGTCAGAGAATGAAAAAATATGGAGCTATCGGACTCATAACTGCGGTTGTCAGAGACAACGAGATAGTCTATCACCACTCCTTTGGCAGCAAAAATCTTGAAGGCAATCCTTTTAGAGGAGATGAGCGTGATGTTGTACGTATAGCTTCCATTTCCAAATCATTTTGTGCCCTTTCGATAATGCAGTTGCTGGAGCAGGACAAAATAGACTTGAATGCCGATGTTGGGGAAATTCTGGGCTTCAAGGTAAGAAACCCAAAATATCCTGATGATAAAATCACTGTTTCGATGCTTTTGAGTCACACATCGTCACTAAATGACTCCCAGGGATACAAGACTCTTGACAGAATTAATCCTTCGAAAAATCCCAACTACACCAAATGTTACAGCAATTATGCCCCGGGAATGGGATACAAATATTGTAACCTCAATTTTAATATGCTCGGTGCAGTAGTAGAAAAGATTTCCGGAATTAGATATGATCGGTATGTCAAGCAAAACATCCTCGATCCTCTCGGTCTGACCGGCAGTCTCAATATGGCCGATATACCGGATACCACAATCTGTGTTCCTCTTTATGAATACAATGAAAGTAAAGGAGGTTTTATCCATAGGCCGGAAGCCTACAATCCTTTGGCAAAGAGTGACCAGGATTATATACTCGGCTATGATCCCGCTCTTTTTTCCACCACGGGTGGAATGAAAATGAGTGCTCTCGATCTTGCCCGATATATGATGTTGCACATCAATTACGGTGCACTTGACGGAGTCAGGATTGTCAATGAGAGCAGTGCACGCTTAATGCAGTCAATACAAACTCCGACAGATGTTTCGGGCATATACTATGGTTATGCAATGAGAACAATGCAAGATGTTTGGATTCCGGGCATCGTAACTCACGGTCACACGGGATCAGCATATGGCATGAAAAGCAGTATGACTTTCGATCCAATTCGCAAAAATGGAGTTATAACGCTCTGCAACGGACACAAAAGCAAAGAGCGGCCTACCGAAAGTTTCGATAGACTGCTCTTTACATTCTTTTTCAGATAGAAACTACAGCGGGTTCTGTTCGCAAAGCGGATTTGAAGCAATCTCGTTGTAGGGAATCAGCCACTGCCAAACCTCATCAACCGAAGGTTTTCCGGTCTTTCTGGCTTTTTCGCCAGGCATCTGCTCACCGTACATGTTGTAGTTTGAAGCCAGAGGATCAAGGGGTGGTACTTTCGGATTGTTCCAAGGAGCTACTTTGGCGCTTGTGCCCCATCCGTTTGCCGTGCCCCCCTGATTATAGCCATCACGTGGTTTAGGACCACGGTCTATGGCCTGGTCAAGACGTTTGAGGTCATGCCAGCGGGTGCCATGTTCAGCCCAAAGTTCAACCCTTCGCTGCCATATCACCGCTTCTACCAGAGCTTCTCCGCTAGTTGTCGGTTTCGCATATTTGGGGTCACGATGATGCGCTATTGTGTAGAGCATATTCTGTGCTTTGTCATTTTGCCCGGCACGAGCATATCCCTCAGCCGCTATAAGATACATCTCGGGAAGGCGCATATAGGCAACATCCTTGAAGTATCTCTGGGTCGTGTTATCATCTATAATCCACTTCTGCGACATCCAGCAAGCTCTACGTGCTGATGAACTACCCGGGAGATAAAGTTCCTTGGCAGTGTAAGGATCCTCCACCCAGAGGCGTTTTCTAACGTCTGATTCAGGAATTGTGTTGTAGAGCAGATTGAGAATAGCTCTCGGACTGTTTCTGTTATAAGCTGCGTAGTTGTTGGAGATGAAATTGTGCCAGGAGCGATTTCCTCCTCCCTGTGAGTTGTCTTCTTTGGCAATAAGTCCCCACAGCCATTCGGTGTTGGTTGCATCGCTGGCACGGTTGACTACAGTGGTATAGGTATCGTCCTGGAGCTTTGCGCCGGAATATTTTACGACATACTCGGCATCAGCTGCAGCTTCACTCCATTTTCCCATTGTCAGATAAACTCTGGCACGGATTCCTCTTACGACATATTTGTCGAAATGTGATTTGTTTACCTTTTTGATGGTACATTTGTCGAGATATTCAAACGCAGTACCAAGGTCTGCAAGAATCTGTGCATAGGTCTCTTCAACTGTACTTCTGGCCATGGGGTCAGGCGAAGGAGTCAGACGCAAGATTACACCTGGCTGGGTATTGTTGCCTGCGGGATCATATCTTTTAGCCCAGGCCTGCACAAGCTCAAACAATGCAAATCCACGATAAGCATATGCTTCCCCAACCGCCATATAGCCGTATTGTTCCGATCCGGGCATTCCGGCATCATAAGCTTCAATTACTTTATTGGCATTGTTTATTACCCTATAGAATAATTTCCAGTAGTAATTGAGGTCATTGTATTTATGTGAAAGATCACGATGATGTGTCAGCTGTGCGCAAAATTTGTACATCACATTGTCGTAGGTCCATACCACATCATCAGCCATAAAGGCAAGGTGGAGGCAAAAAGTTTGATAACCTCCCTGTCCATTCCAGGAGGTGGTAGTGCCGCTGGAGTTACCTTCGTACATCATACGGTGAATACCGTTAATGGCCATCATGGCATTTTCGGTGCTACTGAAAATACTGGCCTCATCAACCGAGGATGTAGGTGCTGTGTCCAGAAACTCTTTACTACAGGACCAGGCGGTCAGCAGCGCGACTGTCATAAGTACGATAGAATATATTCGTTTCATATCAGTAAGCTTTAGAGAGTAATATTAATACCAAGAGAAATGGTCCTTGAGGGACTAAAGCGGTCTCCGCCGGAGTCGTAGTTACTCAACGAATAGTTGGAGTTGAGACCCCTGCGGGCATTGAATACATAGAGATGGTCTCCTGCCAGATATACCTGAATCTTGCTGAGTTTGAGCCTTTCACACCATTTTTTCGGAAGTGAATAGGCTAAGTTGAGACTATTTATCTCCAACATATTGGTGGTGGTAAGCCATCTTGTTGAACGTGCAGCGTGGATATTTGAAGCGTAGGTGGCGTTGCTGGTCAACATAGGCACATTGGTCACATCACCCGGCTGGCGCCACATATTGGCAGCAAGGTCGGGAGATAGGTTTACAGAGTTGGTGCTCACCAGAGCACCTATCATCACATTTTCATAAGCCCGGTCATAGGTCCATCCACCCAGTTGATAATAGAGATCCAGCGATAAGGTAAAACCTTTCCAGCTGAGGGAGGTATTGATACCTCCGAAGAGGTCAGGTATTGAGGATCCGCTGTAATCTTCACGCGCCTTGGCCATATTTGTCGTATAATTAACACCGTTGACATTCACAATATCTTTAGAGGTATCGCCAATAAATTCGTCTGCAATCTCAAAGATGTTCAAACCTGTCTGAGGGTCCACGCCTGCCCATTGATAGAGCCACCATTCATATACGGAGTGTCCCTCCTCCACTTTATTATAGGAGGCGCTTCTCAAGAAGGGCTCGATAGGCAGCGATGTAATGCGGTTTTTAAGGAATGTGCCGGTAAGTCCTACATTCCACTTTAAATCGCCACTCCTGAAAATGTCATAGTCGAGTTGGAATTCAACTCCTCGGTTGTAGAGACCGCCGGCATTTTCGTTGTGAGAGGTAAGGCCGGTTGAAGGAGGAAGAGTTACCTCCATCAAAAGGTTGGTGGTCCTGCGGTCGAAATATTCTAACGATCCCTTCAAACGCCTGTTGAAGAGGGAGAATTCGAGTGCCACGTCCCAGTTTGTACTAACCTCCCATTGTAGATCAGGATTCCCCGTAGAGGTCGTGCTCTGAGTATAACCCGGCTCATCTACATTCTGATTGATCACATAAAGTGCCATCCAGGGGAAATAGCTGCCCAAGTCATCGCTTCCGACAGTTCCCACTGACGCACGCAATTTTAATCCGTTGATCCAATCCACATCTCATATGAAGTTTTCTCTATCTATAACCCAGGCTCCTCCTACTGACCAGAAGTTGCCCCAGCGTGATTTTCTTGCGAATCTGGAACTGCCGTCCCTACGGAATGAACCGGAGAAGAAATACCTGCCATCATAGTCATAATTGGCACGGGCAAAATAACCTTCAGTGTTGTAAACGTTTTTATACGAACTGGGTTGTGCACTCACTTCAATATAATTATCGAATTCATAATTATCGCCGATTACAATTTGGTAACGCATCGAAACCGAGGAGTTGAGTGAATATGTATAACTATTGCTTTCATGACCAAGCAATGCATCCACATGATGTTTACCGAAGTTGTGTCCCCAGGTTAGAAGCTGGTTGAAAGTCCAGGTACGGGTATTTGAAATTGTTTTAGAAGTGGTAGGGGTATTTGATGTCAACTCCGAATAGAATGGTGTAGATGAGTGTGCAACATAATTACTGTTGTAAAGAGCGGCATTTGCCGTGAATTTAAAATCCTTGAGAAATGAAATCTCGATATAGGGTTTTACATCCATCATTGCTCTTTCTCGCTGGTTAAATCGATCCTGAAGTTGTCTCGGAGCATTTACTCCAGAGTAAATTACACGTCCCGGGATAGTTGATCCTGAAGCTGTAGTGTAACCTTCTCCAAAATCATAAATCGGATTTCCATGGTCATCCAAAATAAAAGCTCCTGTGTTGTCGTGGAGATGTACGCCATACACGGGAGGCATACGTCTCGCAATCATAAAGACATTGCCCATTGTGCCCTGCGAGGTGGACTGAATGCCATATTGCGTACTTAACGTAGAAGCCAGATTGACTCCGATATTTAGCCAGTCAGTGGCCTTAGCAGAGACATTTGCTCTTGCGGAATAGCGTTCAAATCCGGATCCGACAATATATCCTTCATTGTCAGAATAGCCGACAGAAGCATAATAACTGCTCTTGCCATGACGGCCGTTTGCACTTACCGAATAATCCTGAACAAGACCCACCTGCTCTATTCCGCTTCTCCAGTCCGTGTCTTCAAGCCATTTAAAAGTTGCGCTGTTATTGTACTTGCCGTTTACATCGACAACCTCGGTAATGCCACATGACCATGGATTATATTCTTCAGTGAAATTAAGGCTGGTTGCAACGACATTGGAGGCACGACGAGCTGCATCCTCCGGGGTGACACCATTGAGAATGTGATTGTTGTAATAGAGGCGCCAATAGGTCTCCATATAGTCCTTGATGCCCATTGTCTCGTAGTCCTTGTATTCTCGGGTAACCCAGCCTGTGGAAACTTTTACATTGATAGTGGCTTTCTCACTTTTACCCTGCTTGGTAGTAACCATTATCACACCATTAGCTGCACGCGCACCGTAGAGTGCAGTGGAAGCTGCATCCTTTAGCACAGTAATACTCTCGATATCACCGGCGGGTATATTTGAGAGTATTCCGGAATAGATGATACCATCCATCACTATAAGCGGGTCAATATTACCATTGATGGATCCGATGCCACGTATAGTAATGGTGGAATTCGCTCCAGGTTGGCCGAGTGCAGAGGTAAGACGGATACCGGGAGTAGAACCGTTGAGTGTGTTGAGAGGATTTGAGTTGGGGATGAGTTGAATCTTTTCACCGCTGATTTTACCTGCGGATCCCGTAAATGAAGTTTTGGTAGCGGTACCATAGGCCACTACCATCACCTCTTCCAGGGCTTCGGAATCTGGTACGAGAACTACATCTATCGTAGCCCGTCCATTTACCGGAATTTCCTGATTGAGGTACCCTATGGAAGAGAAAATCAATACACCGTTACGCGGTACCGAGATAGAATACTTGCCATCTGCATCAGCCGCGACTCCGGATGTTGTGCCTTTAAGAACAACGCTTGCAAAAGGTACCGGGTCGTGATTTTCATCGAATACGGTGCCTTTGACGGAAATATTTCCGCTTTGGGCAAGCATTTGTAAAGGCAGTAATAACAGCAATAACATTACTGTTATTAGATGATGTGTGTGATGTTTGTAATGCATATATAGAATTTTTAGGAGATTTTAAACCGTCAAAATATAGTCTCCTATCCTTTCAATCCAGTGGTCTCCACTTCAAATATATAAAAGTATCAACTTTCGAACTTATAAATAAAACGAAAAAGATCCAAAAAAACCTTAATTATTCAAAGTAAAGTCCTTATTGATAAAATGTTCCATAAGGAAAGCATCAATTTCCCGACAAAGGGCATCTCGCTCCGGATCCGATATATGCCCTTCACTTCTCCACTTTTCAAGCAAAGGGAGCGTAATATCCCTGACATGAGCCTCAATCGGAGCCAGACACTGCATAATACCCGTACCTCTGCTATTGTAGAGAGCGCTGAAATGAAAATAATTCTTCCCGTTGCCTCGTGTGATGGGAAATACCTCCAATTTCAAAGCACTTGCTTTGATACACATGGGTGAATCTTGCTTTTCATCCCCCTCTAGCTGCCTTATAACAACTGGTAAACCCTCTTTACCGCAACTTACCCAGGCAGGAACCGCAACAGAACAGGGAGGATATCCCAAAGCCGTCCAAAGAGTGGTCAGCTGCGGATTTTCACCGGGACGCACAGCCTGAATAACTGAGGTAACGACACTAATTCTACGCGGAATAAAGTCACAGTCGGGAAAGAATCCGCTCGGCTGGTCATATCCCTCATCAGCCATCTTCCTAAGATCCAAACCCAATAAAGGATGATAAAAACTCCGCGCCATATTCTCAAAAATAAAATGAGGAGTCAATGGCTCTCCAACGGCAATGGCATCCCGTAATATCTTTTCTGCCGCATAATAGCGGATATAACCCATACCTTCATCCCTCTTTCCATACCTTGAGTAGTTGGTATAGACAAGAAAACCTTCAGGGGCGATGGCAGGGTCATTGACATCCACTACATGGTAACCGGTCGGATAAGTCTCCACATAAACGGCATTGCCATGGGTATCTATCACTCCATAGTTGGAAGAGACAGGGATCGGTTTGGCGATGGTATCCAGCAGATGAAGAAATTCCTCCAAGGAAGCACATTTATCCAGTGCCAATTTCATTATGAATCCATTGTTGATGTCCCAGGCTTCGTTATCTATGAAGTTGTAGGATTTGGTGTTCATTATGCAGAATCCGGCTGAATTGGTGCCGAACCAGGCATTGACGGGATTATCTTCAAGTGCCAGACCTATCCAGTCATATTTTTCGCCTTTAACAAATGAAAGACGCTGATCAAAGACAAGCGCATCAGTGTTTTTCCACATCATGGGACGGCCATCGGGTGTGATTTTGCCCATTATTATCACAGATGTACAGCCGAGTGAGCGGGTTGGAAATGCAGAAAGCAGAACAAAACCGAAGAACAAAACGGCCACATAGCGCATCCTGAAAGGATTGAAATGTTCTCTGCAGAAAAACATGATTAACGATAGTTTGAGGTTCTTCCGCAAATATAAGTTATTTTACACAAACAAAAAACAACAATCTGCTCTTTTTGGGATGCTATTCGTGTATAACGTTAACATCCACTTTTTTGTTTGGTAATTTAGAATAAACGCCCCAATAATATATTGTACTGAATGCCGGCCATACTCCTTCCGATAGAGTCTTTGCAACGACATTTAACTCCAAAGCCCTTGATGATACAACAATTTTTTGATGTGCAACACAATAGAAAGAATTGGGTATTCTTTTTCGTCATTATTTGAACCTTTCAATGACTACTTTGCCTTCCAAAAAGGATTTGTACTTAATGGTAAACCTTACGAGTTCACGCTTGTATCTGCTGAAAATCAAAGTGTACTCTTTATTATTGGAGAAGGGCCCTATCTTGAAGACTATATCGTAATCGCAAATACATTTACACTGGGGATCTGTCTCGCTTTCAACGATATTAAAGATGTTGCCCTCCACAGAAACATCTGCTTTGATCCTACCCGGACAGCAATTAAACACGGCATTTACGTGCTTGATATCAAGATATCCGTCAGCTACCGCCTTGTATTCAATATATTCTTCCCTTTCAGATGCTTTTGTATAATGGATCACTATCTCTTTACATCCTTGATATGAAAAGTCTTTAATTTTAATCTCTTCATAAGGATTATCTCTATTACAGCCGGCTCCGCCAACTAGGAAACACAGAGCAAGCAGTGTAATTAGAACCGTTTTCGTTTTCATAACTATTTAGTATTGAATAATAATTTTACCCTCCAAGGATGGAGTGTATTTGATAATTAACTTTGAAAACACGTAGGTGCCTCTGCTGAAAATCAATATGTATTCCTTGCCGGAGGTTAGGGGACCTAACGTATATTCCAAATCATAATCACAGATACAATCACATATGGGATTTGTTTCGCTCTCTACAATAGTAACTATGTTGTTCTCCATAGTAACATCTGCCTTAATAGTATCGGGGCAGCAGTTGAACACGGCATTGATATGCTTGATATGAAGATATCCGTTGGCTACTGCTTTATATTCGATAGACTCTTCACCGTGAAGTGTTGCTCTGAGACTTTTAGTATCTTTACATCCCAAATAGGAAAAGTCTTTAATCCGAAGACTTTCATCCGATGTCTCCTTGTCGCAGCCCGCTCCTCCTATCAAAAAAAACAGAGCAAGCATTGTAATTAAAACCGTTTTCGTTTTCATGATTTATATTATTCTGAGATTTTTAAATATAATAACTTCTGTCTAATTATATATACGCATTGACTCACGAAATACTTCCATCACTAATTACAAATTGTGCGACAAGACATCTTATATTGTAAAGATGCAAATAATATCCCAAACGTTGCATACAATGAGATTAATCTTCTTAATCCCAATTACTTGTACTATCTGAAAGTTCTCCTACAAAGATAACTCTTTAAAACGAAAAAGGAGCGAGTAGTCGCTCCTTTTGTCGGGATACTCCGACTCGAACGGAGGACCCCTTGGTCCCAAACCAAGTGCGCTACCAACTGCGCCACATCCCGAAATCATCCCTTAACGGGGCGACAAAGATAACCTTTTTTTTGTACTTGCTGAAATATTTTGCGAAAACGGCAAAATTGCATAACTTTGCACTCCTAACGGTGAGGTGGGTGAGTGGCTGAAACCATCAGTTTGCTAAACTGACGTACGGGTGACCGTATCGGGGGTTCGAATCCCCCTCTCACCGCACAACAAAAAACAGCGCCAGAGTGTTCTCTGGCGCTGTTTTTTTTAGAACCTATAGAAGTTTCCGACGAGTTGAACTATCATATTATTCTTGTTTCCTATAACAAACAGTTATTAATTATTTCTTAACAGCTGATTTTCTATAGTTTCTCGAGTAAACTGCGGAGGCTCACTTTTTTCTCCATTATGCTGCGAAGTGAAACGATGGGAACCCTCTCCTGCTCCATTGTATCGCGATATCGGATAGTGACGCAATTATCCTCCAAAGTATCGTGGTCGATTGTAATACAGAAAGGGGTGCCGATAGCATCCTGGCGGCGATAACGTCTGCCAATGCTATCCTTTTCATCGTACTGGCAGTTGAAATCGTACTTGAGTTCATTCATTATCTCGCGGGCCTTCTCGGGAAGAGAATCTTTCCTGACAAGAGGCAGTACGGCCAGTTTGACGGGAGCTATAGCGGGCGGAATGCGCAATACTACCCTCTCCTCACCATTCTCGAGTTTCTCTTCGCAATATGCTGCAGAAAGGATGGCCAGGAAGGTCCTGTCAAGTCCGATGGAGGTCTCTACCACATAAGGCACATAGCTTTCGCCGGTCTCGGGATCGAAATATTGCATTTTGCGACCGGAAAATTGCTGGTGTTGTGCAAGGTCGAAATCGGTGCGGGAATGAATACCCTCAAGCTCCTTAAATCCAAAGGGAAATTCAAACTCAATATCGGTGGCTGCGTTGGCATAGTGCGCAAGTTTATCATGGTCGTGGTAACGATATTTTTCATCGCCCAGACCGAGGGCCTTATGCCAGGCAAGACGAGCCTCTTTCCATTTTTCGAACCATTCCAGTTCACTGCCCGGGCGTACGAAGAACTGCATCTCCATCTGCTCAAACTCCCTCATGCGGAAGATGAATTGTCTGGCAACAATTTCGTTTCTGAAAGCTTTGCCTATCTGAGCTATTCCGAAGGGAACCTTCATTCTGGCACTCTTTTGAACATTGAGGAAGTTTACAAAGATGCCCTGTGCGGTCTCCGGACGCAGGTATATGGTGCTCGCCTCTTCGGAAATGGTGCCCAGTTGAGTGCTGAACATAAGGTTGAATTGGCGTACATCCGTCCAGTTTCTGGTGCCCGAAATGGGGCAGGCAATCTCACAATCCATAATAATCTGCTTGAGTTCAGCAAGATTGTCGGAATTAAGTGCCTCAACCATCCTGGTGTTAACCTCATCCCATTTGGCTTTGTTACGTAGCACATTAGGATTGGTTGTCCTAAATTGTTCCTCATCAAAGGCTTCGCCAAATCTGCGACGTCCTTTTTCGACCTCTTTGTTCATCCTCTCCTCAAGCTTGGCCATATAATCTTCTATCAGCACATCAGCGCGATAGCGCTTTTTGGAGTCTCTGTTGTCAATCAGAGGGTCGTTGAATGCGCTCAAGTGGCCTGAGGCCTCCCAAACTTTGGGATGCATGAAGATTGCCGAGTCAATACCTACAATATTTTCATTGAGGTGGACCATGGCTTCCCACCAATATTTCTTAATGTTGTTTTTCAATTCAACTCCCATCTGTCCGTAGTCATATACGGCACCCAAACCATCATAAATTTCGCTCGACTGGAAAATGAATCCATACTCTTTGGCATGAGCCGTCAGGGTTTTGAAAAGTTCTTCTTGTGTCATATAATCGTTTCTATTTGTTTACTATCATTTGAAAATGCATAAAAATATTTGCAGGCAACAATGTTGCAATTTCCATCACAAAAGGTCTGCTGCGGACCTGAGGATGGGGCAATGTCAAGCTTTTGGTATCGCAATGTACATCATCGAAAGCGAGAATGTCAATATCTATAATCCTATCGCTATAAATCCTCTCTCCTTCTTCATTGTACTCCGCCTGGTGCACTTCACGTCCCATTTCAACTTCAATCTTTTGGCAAATTTTCAATAACTTTCGCGGAGTAATTTCCAATTTATCAAAAACCACAATCTGATTGAGGAAAAAGGGAGCTTCAAATCCGATTGCCTCTGTCCTTACTTCGGGCGAAAAAAAGACCTGCTGTGACTCCTTATCTGCAACTCCTAGAGCTTCATGCAATCTTTTACGAGCATCGGCCAGATTAGCCGACCGATCGCCCATGTTGCTCCCTAGAAGCAGGAAAATCATAACAATCCCAGCTCAAGCAAAGCTGCCTCACTCATCATTTTCATACTCCATTCGGGTTCAAAAACTATCTTGACATCTACATCTGCCACCTTGGGCACATCCTCTACAGCTCTTTTGACATCCTCCACAAGCTGATCCGCCATGGGACAATTGGGTGCAGTAAGGGTCATTGTCACTACAACATTGTTGGCTTTATCTACCTCAAGTCCGTAAATCAAGCCAAGCTCATAAATGTTGACCGGTACTTCGGGGTCAAATACCTGTTGCAATGCAAGAAGTATATCTTTCTCTATGTCGCTTTTAGGTTCTATCATTGTTGCGTCTCCTTCTCTTTGTATGCCAGAGCATAGGCTTTAATCTGTTTAATCATCGACAAAAGACCGTTTGCTCGTGTCGGGGAGAGATTTTCTTTAAGCCCTATCCTTTCGATGAAAGAAAAATCAGAGGCTATGATATCATCATATTTCTGTCCGTTATAAACCTTCAACAAGAGCGAGATAATACCTTTTGTGATAACGGCATCACTGTCTGCGCCAAACCACAGCCGTCCTCCGCTACTTCGGCAAACGAGCCAGACACGCGACTGACAGCCCCTTATGAGATTGTCGTCCGTTTTATCACTCTCATCGATGCTTTCCAGCTCTTTACCAAGTTCGATCAGATACTCATATTTGTCGAGCCATTCATCAAAAACGGTGAATTCGGAAACAATCTCCTCCTCCATTTCGCCGATACTCCTGATATTTACCTGTGATTCAATCATTTTAACATATCTGTTACAAGTTTCAACTTGTTTATAAATATTTCACACTCGGAAAGAGTGTTGTATGGGGCAAAAGATACCCTTAGCAACCCACTCTCCGAATAGCGACTCACAAGCGGTTCTGCACACATAAATCCGGAACGTACTGCGATGCCCATCTTGTCGAGCATCTGTGCAGCATCCGCCGGATGAACTCCCTTAATGTCCAAAGAGAAAATCGGTACCTTAAGGGAAAGCTCCTGCGGCAAACCGCATATTCTGAGCCCCTCTATCTGCTGTAATCCCTGAACCATAGTGCTCACAATGCTCTTTTCGTGCTCCTGCACCTGAATATCCTCTCTGATTGCAGTAGCAAATTCCAGTGCAGGCTTAAGGCAGGCTGCAGCGACAAAATTAGGAGTACCGGCCTCAAATTTGAGCGGCAACGGCGCATAGGTTGTGCGACCGAAGCTCACTCTATCCACCATATCGCCTCCGCCCATATAGGGAGGCATATTCTCAAGGAGTGATCGCCGTCCATAGAGTGCTCCTATACCGGAGGGTGCATATATTTTGTGTCCGGAGAAAACATAAAAATCGCAATCCAAATCTTTTACAGAAACCTTGTCATGCACCACTCCCTGTGCACCGTCAATCACAACCAAAACTCCTCTTGAATGGGCTATGCGCACAATTTCCGCTATAGGATTGATAATTCCCAGCACATTGGAGATATGGTTGACGGAGAGTATGCGGATACGGTCGTCCTTTTCCAGCAACTCTCTCAATCGCTCTAACGATATCTCTCCGCTCTCCTCCACCGACAGTACCTCTAATGATACTCCGGACACCTCGCAAGCGAGCTGCCAGGGGACAATGTTTGAGTGATGCTCAGCCTCGCAGACCAGCACTTTGTCTCCCGCAGTCAAATGACTGCGTACAAGCGAAAATGCTATCAGATTGAGAGCTGAAGTAGCTCCGGAAGTGAAGATGATCTCTTCCCTGCTCTCCGCTCCTATAAAGTTGCGCACCGCTTCTCGACCCGCTTCGTAAAGATCTGTGGCATCTGCGCTGAGCTTATGCAGAGCGCGGTGAATATTGGCATTGATACGCGAGCTCATGAGCTCCTGCAATTCGAGTACCTTGCGATGCCTCTGTGCAGTAGCAGCATTATCCAGATATATCAGCGGCTTGCCCCAGACCTGCTGGTGCAGCGCCGGAAATTCTTCACGTATCTGTTCGATGATATCCATAACTTGCAAAAGTACTAAACAAACTTTGGTTTTTGGCCTAAAAAGCATATTTTTACAAGAAAATTAAACAAAAACAGAATGTACGATTATATTAGGGGCACGCTTATCGAGCTCAATCCCGCTGATGTGACTCTTGAGGTAGGTGGTATTGGCTATCACATATTGATTTCACTTACTACCTACTCCAGCCTGCAAAAAGGGAGTAGAGAGGGTGTCAAACTCTATCTCCACCAGCATCTTCGCGAAGATGAAGAGCTGCTTTTCGGATTTTTTGACAAGGAGGAGCGCATTATGTTCCGTCATCTGATCTCCGTAAGCGGCATTGGTCCCGGAACAGCACGTATGATGCTCTCCAGCATGACTCCCGATGAGGTTTATAACGCAATTGTTACTCAGGATGTCAACCGAATCAAGAGTGTCAAGGGTATAGGCATGAAGACAGCACAAAGGGTGATTCTTGAACTTCAGGACAAGATCGGCAAAGGCGCTTCTGCTGCCGGATTTCCCTTTGATAGCGGAGTTGCACCTTCGGCGATACGTCAGGAGGCCGCTACAGCATTGGTGCTCCTGGGCTTCACAAAACCCAACGTCGAAAAGGTTCTTGATAAGCTCCTCAAAGAGGATCCTTCCGTTGCACTTGAGGAATTGATAAAAAAAGCGCTCAAACTGCTCTGATTTTCAGATTTTTTTGTTAATTTCAAATATTAGCGCTATATTTGTACAATCATTTTTGAAATCAGTATTAACTTTTTAATCGGTTTTTGTGATGAAAATTCCTGCAGAACTTAAGTATACCAAAGACCATGAGTGGGTAAAAATCGATGGGGACACCGCTATTGTAGGCATCACCGATTTTGCACAGAGCGAACTTGGTGATATCGTTTTTGTCGATATTCAGACCGAGGGCGAATTTGTGGAGAAAGATGAAATATTCGGCGCGGTTGAAGCTGTAAAAACAGTTGCTGACTTGCTTATGCCTCTTTCAGGAGAGATTCTGGAGGTCAATCCTGAGCTTGAAGATGCTCCGGAGCTGGTCAACAGTGACCCTTATGGTGCGGGATGGATGATTAAGATCAAGTTTTCCGTCGCTTCGGAAATTGATACTCTTCTTTCTGCTAAGCAGTATGAAGAAATAATCTGATTTGTAAATCAAATGTGATGTGTTGAGGGGGGTCCGAGCGAGGGCCTCCCTTGTTTTTTATTTTTATTAATCACTGTTTTTTATTAACTTTGAAGTTCTAACTTTTTTTTTACAAAAAAATGACAATAACCCGCACATTTGACCTGCTTTCAAATCTGAAAGCCTCTTTTCCCCCAAAAGATGATATGCTGGCACGCAAAGTACAAGGCCAGTGGATTAAGTACAGTATCGATGAATATATAGAACACTCGCACAACGTTGCGTACGGCCTTCTGGCACTTGGTTATAACGCCGGTACTAAAATAATAACCATCTGTAGCAACCGCCCCGAATGGAATTTCGTGGATATGGGATCCAATCTTGCTCACATGATACATATACCGGTGTACACTACGCTGAGCAAAAAAGATTTCTTACACATTTTTGACCATTCGGATGCAGAAATCATTATTGTGGGTAGCCAAAGCCTTTACAAAAAGGTAGCTCCGATCGTTGCAGAAGTGAAACGCGAAATCAAAATCATAATGATGGATGACTCTGACGAGATTTTCTGCATGTCCCGGCTCGAGGCACTCGGACGCGAACATAAAGAGCAATTTGCACCCATTGTCGAGCGCAACAAAGAAGAAATATCACCCGATGAGTGTTGTAGCATCGTCTATACCTCCGGCACAACAGGTTTGCCGAAAGGTGTAATGCTCTCTCATCGCAACCTCACCTCCAATGCCCACGGTCACGCACTGCGCCAGGTATGGAATTGGAATCATAAAATGCTGAGTTTTCTTCCACTCTGCCATGTATATGAGCGCACAATGAACTATGAGTATCAGGAATTGGCTATCAGTATCTATTATGCAGAATCTCTCGGTACTGTTGCCACAGACCTTGCGGACAGCCGGGCAGACGGATTTTGTGCCGTACCCCGCGTACTGGAGATAATGTATGGTAAACTTGAGGCTACCGGCAAGAAGCTGAAAGGCATCAAGAGAATCATCTATAAACTTGCATGGAAGTTTGCCAACAACTTTGATAATTACAACAAACGTAAGTACTATCTCGCCAAACGTAATTTTTATGATAAACTGGTTTATAGCAAGTGGAGAGCAGCTCTTGGAGGCAAGGAAATGATTGTAGTATCGGGCGGATCCTCCATTCAGGCCAAGATTGTGCGAACTTTTAACGCTGCCAAACTCCATATATATGAAGGCTATGGCATGACTGAGACATCTCCGGTAATTGCTGTAAACAGCCCTGCTGACGGTATAAATGTGATCGGCACAGTAGGTAAAGCACTTGGAGGTACGGAACTCTCATTTGCCGAAGATGGCGAAATCTTAACCAGAGGACCTCATGTAATGCTCGGCTACTACAAGGATCCTGAAGCCACTGCTGAAATAATCGATTCAGAGGGGTGGCTGCATACCGGAGATATAGGCTATCTTGTTGATGGACAGTATCTTAAGATTACTGACCGCAAAAAGGAAATGTTCAAACTCTCGGCAGGAAAATATGTAGCTCCGCAGGTAATCGAGACCCGTCTCAAAGAGTCACCATATATCGAGAACTGTATAGTATTCGGGGAAAACCAGAAATTTGCATCGGCGATCATAATCCCCTCATTACCAAAACTTAAGAACTATGCTCAAAAGCGTAAAATCCAATATGAGACTGATCGGGAACTTATCGCTTCTGAGGAGATTGTCAAACTCATCCATGCTGAAGTGGAAAAAGTCAACAAGACTCTGGCTGCCCATGAAGTAGTTAAACGTGAAAGAATTGTACTTGATGATTGGACAGCTGATAATGACATGCTCTCTCAGACTCTCAAACTCAAACGCCGCAACATCCATAAAAAGTACGCAAATCTTATCAACGATATATTTAAAACAGACAAATCAGAAGACAAATAGTATTAAGAAGGCATCTAAACACAGCTATGATTCGCTCAGCCACAAAACAGGACATATCGGATATACGTCACATTTACAAAAAATGCTTTGATGCGAGTGTTGAATATATTGATTTCTTCCTGAAAAAATGTACACCGAGACACACTCTTGTTTACGAACAAGACGGTAAAGCTGTTTCGGTAGTGCAAACCATGAGCATATCATACATCTCTAGTTCACGTACCAGAGGAAACAGGGATTCTCATGCCGGTGTATACATTTGCGGCCTTGCTACATTACCTGAATACCGCAGTCGCGGTTATGCTAAATCGCTTATAGCATATATTAGAAACAATGCTAAACGATATGGATGGAAATTTATGATGGTGCATCCCTCGAATGCGGAGATTGTCCCGTTTTACGATAAAATCGGGTTTAATACTCCGATTTACCGGAATGCAGACTCACTGCCATTGTTTGAAAACAAAGCATTCATTTCCAATTTTGACGGAGTCAGCCTATTTCTGACAAGAGACGAAAGATTGATATCGGACTATTTTCAATGGAATCATTACTTGCTGGATTACATCATTGAAGAAGCGGCATTAAATCCTCCTTCGCCATACCAGTATGATACCCGCTATCCCTATCTGTTACTCATGTCGCTTAACGACGGTTTCTCACCAGAATCCACGCACTCAACCTTTTCGTTTCCTCTTTGAAACGAGTTGCAGGGTGCGGGGTGCGGGGATTATCGGCCAAAATAAACTAAGAGCACCTGAATGTCTGCAGGAGATACACCCGAGATACGGGAAGCCTGTGCAATAGTACGAGGACGATATCTATTGAGCTTGATACGACACTCCATTGACAAAGAAGTGACTTTTGAAAAGTCGAAATCATCAGGAATTCTGAGATTCTCCAGTCTCCGTATTTTGTCAGCAATGCCCTTTTCACGTTCGATGTAGCCTTTATATTTAATACTGATTTCAGCTGACTGGAGTATTTCTTTAGAGACATATTTCGGATCTATCTCTTCTTTACCATCTGTTTTGCCCCAGGGCATATCCAATAGGTTTTTGATTTGCTCTGTTTTAATTGATGACAATTCTGATAATCGTTCCGGAAGATTTGAATCGACAATTGTTCCACGTGGAACATATTTAAGAAGAGACTTGATTGAGGTATCAGGGCGGGACAGTAGGTCAGAAATTTTCCTTTTAGAAGAAATTTCTGCACTATTAATTTGACGGAGATAATCATTCACGTCTTCAGGTCTTAATGAATTAGTATTAGAAAAGTCTATATACCGTGAAATGGTGTCGTACTTCAATCTTGTAAATTCATGTCTAAACTTATCTACAAGGCCAAGTTCATACCCCTTCTCCGTAAGTCGGCTATCTGCGTTATCTTGTCTTAAAAGAATACGATACTCAGCCCGAGAAGTAAACATTCTATAAGGTTCATCAACGCCTTTTGTTATGAGGTCATCAATCAAAACTCCGATATAAGCCTCATCTCTCTTGAGTATGAATGGCTCCTTGTCGTTTAATTTAAGATGAGCATTGATGCCGGCCATGAGCCCTTGAGCAGCAGCTTCTTCATAACCGGTAGTACCATTAACCTGTCCTGCGAAATAGAGATTCGGGATAATCCTCGATTCAAGTGTCGCTTTTAACTCCGTTGGATCGAAAAAGTCATATTCAACAGCATAGGCAGGTGTAAATATTTTAACACCTCTAAGACCCTCTATCTCTTGCAAAGCATCCATCTGGACCTTCAGAGGTAGTGATGAGGCAAAACCCTGAAGATAATATTCATGAGTATTCCAACCTTCCGGTTCCAAAAAGAGTTGATGAGTGTCCTTACCGGCAAAAGTTCGAAGTTTGTCTTCTATTGAAGGACAGTAACGAGGTCCAATACCTGTGATTTTTCCACTAAACAATGGAGACTCGTCAAAACCTGTACGAAGGATATCATGCACATTCTTATTTGTGTTGACAATGTAGCAAGGTTTCTGCGCTTTTCCTCTCTGTATGCTTGTCTTAAATGGGAGATATGAAAATTTGGAAGGATTAGAGTCAAGTTCCTGCATAAGAAGTTTTGAAAGATCCAGAGAGCGTGCATCGATTCTCGGCGGTGTACCTGTCTTCATTCTCGCTACAGAACATCCCATGTTGGAAAGTTGTTCAGTCAAACCTAAAGAAGGGGACTCCCCCATCCTGCCCCCCTGTACAACCTCGTTGCCGATATAGAGTTTACCGTTGAGGAAGGTTCCGGCAGTTAAAATAACACTCTTACAATTAAATTCTGCACCCATAGAGACACGGACGCCGCAAATTTTGGATTCTCTGAAGGTTAACGAGGTTACTGTATCATGCCAAATGTCTAAACCAGAGGTGTTTTCGAGGATATAACGCCAGTTCATGGAAAAATGAAGTTTATCACACTGAGCACGAGGGCTCCACATTGCAGGACCCTTTGACAGATTAAGCATCCTGAATTGTATTGTTGATGCATCTGTAACTATGGCTGAGTATCCTCCCAGTGCATCTATTTCACAGACAATCTGACCCTTGGCTATTCCACCAATTGCAGGGTTACATGACATCTGCGCAATTTTGTTCATATCCATTGTTATGAGCAAAACTTTTGAACCCATACGTGCGGCTGCTACTGCAGCCTCACACCCGGCATGTCCAGCCCCTATTACAATAATATCGTATTGAGGAATTTTCATTTAACTATCTAACATTGAGGAGAGCTTTTCAAGAGCTATCTCTTCCTGAAGTCGCATTTCAGCTTGCAGTTCCGGTGTAACATCGTCAAAACCTAAAAGATGTAGAAGACCATGTACAATGACCCGATGTAACTCCCTTTCGAAACCCTCACCATAGATCTCGGCATTTTTGCGAACTGTATCAATACTTATATAAATATCACCGCTTACAGAGTCAGAACCATACTGTAATTCATAATCCGGAGAATAATCAAAGGTGATAATATCGGTAAAATAATCGTGTCCTAGAAAATCACGATTTATACGAAGTAAAAAAGAATTACTACAGAAAATATAGTTAAGTTGTCCGACCTTAATCCCTCTTTCTAATGCTGTGATTCTCAACCATTTAGTGATAGTTCTCCTGCGAGTTAAATTAAATGTTATCTCCTCATTGAAATAATTTATCATAATTTTGAGTAAAAATGAGACTGGAGCCGTTTTGGCTTGTTATTTGTTGCAAAATTAGTGAATAGAGTCTAGAAATAGCAAATTTTAAAAAAATTGTTGTTTATATGAATGTGAGTTTGTCTGGTATTTGATATAAGCAATATATGCACAAACGATGGTGAAGAAATAAAATAGAAGAGTGACATTTGAGCAAAAGAGAGAAAACGATTGATGTTATCTAATTACTAACAATTTTATGAAACGAATGAGAAGATTAAAGTCCTGGTATTCAATAAAATAAAAAGTTAATAGAAAAATTATCAACAAAAAATTTGTTATAAATCATTTTTTCTTACTAATTTTACCGATTACAAGGTCTAATGAACCGAAAGCTAGGACAAACAAAAATAAAATACTGATATGGAAGTTAAAAAAACACCCAAAGCAGATCTTGAAAACAAAAAATTATTGTTCAGAGAGATTGGACTGATAATCGCACTCGGAGTGGTATTGCTTGCTTTTGAATGGACATCAGCTGAAAAGGCTGAGACCGTGAACCTCTCAGTTCAGGAGCAGGTTATTGAGGAGGAGTTTATTCCTGTAACTCAGCATGAACAGGCACCGCCACCTGAGGCTCCAAAGATTCCTGTATTATCCGACATTATCGACATCGTGGATGACGACATCGTTGTAACCGACAATCTGTTTATTGATATGGAGGATGATGCAAGTATCGGTGTTGAAATTATGGACTATGTGGCTGTAGTAGAGGAAGAAGAGGTTGAAGAGGAGGCCATTCCTTTTGCACTTGTAGAGGAGAAACCCAAATTCCAGGGCGGTGACGCCAACGATTTCTCCAAATGGGTGAACAGTAAACTCGTTTATCCTGAGATTGCGAAGGAAAATGGCGTTCAGGGCCGTGTTACACTGCAATTTACAGTTTACACTGACGGATCTGTAAGAGACGTCAAAGTGCTCAGAGGCGTAGATGCTTCTCTCGACAAGGAGGCAGTAAGGATCGTCTCCATGTCACCCAAATGGACACCGGGTAAACAAAGAGAAAGGCCTGTAAAGGTTACTTACACCTTCCCGGTATTGTTCCAGCTCCGCTAATTAAGGCTGCACATCCGTAAATATTGAGACCGACTAAATAGTTTTTTAGCCGGTCTCTTTTTTATAAATACTATGCCCCCTTTATATCAATTGATTTTAAATAGACATTATTATTTATTATATGCTACCTTGTGCAAGAATGATTATGGGTCTGGAATTACCAGAGAAAATTATCAAAAGGATAGCGACCGGCATGAATTTCAGCCACCATTTTGTAAAGATCAGAGCGAAGCTTTTCTATGTTGGTTTTTTCAATTGCAGAAATAAAAATACAAGGTGTATGCTCCTTCGAGATCCAAGTCTCCTTAAGTTCATCAATACTATAGTTGCTCAACTTCTTTTCCTGCATTGAAAACTCATCATATTTTTCGTGATGATAGGCATCAATCTTATTGAAAACCATGAAAAGGGGCTTTTCTTGAGCACCTATCTCGAGAAGAGTCTGATTGACAACCCGAATATGTTCTTCGAAATTAGGATGGGAAATGTCTACCACATGCATCAGAATGTCGGCCTCACGCACCTCATCAAGAGTACTTTTGAATGATTCAACTAATTGGGTAGGTAGTTTTCGGATAAATCCCACAGTATCGCTAAGCAGGAAGGGAACATTCCCTATAACTACTTTGCGCACTGTGGTATCAAGTGTTGCAAATAGTTTATCTTCAGCAAAGACGTCACTTTTAGCTAAGAGATTCATTATAGTGCTTTTGCCGACATTGGTATAACCTACCAGAGAAATACGCACCAATGAGCCTCGATTGCCTCTCTGAGAGGCCATCTGACGATCAATCTTTTTGAGTTGCTCCTTTAGTTTTGCAATCTTATCTAAAACTATACGACGGTCAGTTTCAAGCTGAGTCTCACCGGGTCCTCTCATGCTGATACCTCCTCTCTGACGTTCAAGGTGTGTCCACATACCGGTCAATCTTGGTAAAAGATATTGGTATTGTGCAAGTTCAACTTGTGTCTTAGCATAAGCAGTCTTTGCTCTTTGTGCGAAAATATCGAGAATAAGTCCTGTACGGTCTATCACCCTGATTCCTACTGCTTGCTCTATATTTCTGAGTTGAGAAGGAGAGAGTTCATCGTCGAAAATTAGATAATCTATCCCGTTATCCTCTATATAAGCAGCTATTTCTTCAAGCTTACCTCTTCCTATATAGGTCCGTGTGTTGGGTTTCTGAAGTTTTTGCGTGAAAGACTTCTCTCCTTTTACTCCTGCTGTCTCAGCGAGAAATTGAAGTTCTTCCAAATATTCGGCTACCTCTCTATCATCTACACCCTGGGGAATAATGGCTACAAAAGCCGCTGTTTCCTCATGACGACCCTTTATTATTTGTTCCTTTTTTATCATCAATTCAAAATTTTTACAAAAGTAAAACTATATTTGTATTAATATAAGATTAAAATTTATTCGAAATGAAACGATTGATAACCATAACTACGTTAGTACTGATCACCGTATCTTTATTTTCACAAGGCAGAATCAGGGATTACGGTATTAAGCCCGGCATTTTCCGAACAGGAGAATATAACGCCATCACCGATGTACCCGGAGTTAAAGTCGGACAAGTGACGATAATCGAGGGTGACGATATCCGCACCGGAGTGACGGCAATCATCCCACACGAGGGCAATCTCTTCCGCCTCAAATGCCCTGCAGCCGTCTATGCAGGTAATGGTTTCGGTAAGCTCGCCGGGGTGACTCAAATAGAGGAACTTGGCAACACGGAGTCTCCAATTATTCTGACAAACACTCTCTCCGTGGCGCAGGGAATCGAAGGTGTAATAACCTATTCTCTTGCACAGGAAGGAAATGAATCAGTAGGTTCGGTAAATGCTGTGGTAGGTGAAACCAATGACGGCGGCCTCAACGATATCCGAGGCAGGCATGTCACGGCTGATCATGTGCTTAAAGCAATAGAGATCGCATCGGGCGGACCGGTAGAAGAAGGCTGCGTAGGAGCCGGTACAGGTACCATCTGCTTCGGTTTCAAGGGAGGAATTGGCACCTCTTCTCGTGTGCTTCCAAAATCTTTCGGAGGATATACCGTAGGAGTGTTGGTACAATCCAATTACGGAGGAATACTGGAAATAGATGGGGTCCGGATGGGAGAAATGCTAGGACAATATAGCTTCAAAAAGGCCGTAGAAGAGGAGAAAAGTGCATTGAGCTCCGCTTGCGAGTCTACTTCATCTAAATCGTCCTCGTGCGAATCAGGCTCGTGTGAATCCACTCAAGACCAACAGCTGAACGCCGACGGTTCCTGTATGATGGTAGTTATCACCGATGCACCTGTGGATGCCCGCAACCTGAAAAGGATCGCCAAGAGGGCGATGATGGGCCTTGCAAAGACCGGTGGTATAGCATCCAACGGCAGTGGAGACTATGTGATAGCGCTTTCAGTCTGCAAAGAGAATCTCATCAACGAGTCTACTTCGAAATACAATCCCGTTCTGCTGCACAATGACGATATGTCAGCCCTATTCGAAGCAACAATAGAAGCTACTGCTGAAGCTCTGTGGAACTCTCTTTTCAAGGCTACCGATATGACAGGGAAAGGAGGTAGAACCGTAAAGGCGCTACCGGTGGAAAAGGTAGTGGAGCTAATGAGAAAGAGGAGGTAGACCTTTTATCCTATAAAAGAAATCACTTTGTCGAGTACCTCAACGGGGCGCTCTACAAAAGAGTTGTGTCCGCATCCGATTAACTCTTCAAATCGCACCTTGGGAAAGCTCTCGCGCATTTTGAGGATCATCGGAGTTGGCATAAAATTATCCTGATCTCCTGCAATCACCATCACCGGAATTTTTGAATCCGAGAGCAGCGAGGAAGCATTGGGACGAAGTTGCATCCCTTTAATTGAAGCTACTATACCCATGGGATCATGTGTCTCGCAAAGTTCCCGAGTCTCACGGATTTTCTCATCCATATCGCGCAGATTTGCCCTAGAATACATTTTCGGGATGGATACCGAGGCCAACATCAAGAGTTTGCCGCTCTCAATTATTTCAATTTCTCTTTTTCGGTCTATAGCCTTTTCTTCAGGGTCCTCATAAGGATGTGAGTTGAAAAGAATGAGCTTTTCGAAAGTCTCAGGATAGAGACGACAACAGGCAAGTGCAATGTATCCACCAAGTGAATGACCACCAATAATTGCTTTTGAGACTAAACATTTATCGAGGACGCCCTTAACGACTGTTGCACAAAAGTCCATTGTATTGATCCGATCTCCCGATGGGTCGGCCGGTGCATAATCTGTAAGACCATGGCCGGGAACATCTATCACGATTACTCTGTATTGTTTGGAAAGGAGCTCTACGAATTCACTCCATATATACATTGTTTCAAGATAACCGTGTAAGAGAATGATACATTTTTCTCCTTTTTCGGAATCTAAAATATGGACCGCAATGCCGCCCGCAGTAACAAACCGTTCCATTTGAACCAAATAATTGATTTGAAAAGCAAAGTTATAAATAAAATGGTATCTTTGCGCCTTAAAAACTTTTGAAAAAATAAATAAACATAACAATTCACCTAAATATATAATGACAAAATTAGTTTCTCACGTTCCCGAGGGGCCCCTCGAACAAAAATGGACATCTCACAAAAACAACATCCGTATCGTAAGTCCTGCCAACAAGCGCAAACTCGATATAATCGTTGTCGGCACAGGTCTTGGCGGTGCTTCTGCAGCCGCCTCTTTGGGAGAACTCGGCTATAACGTAAAGGTTTTCTGCATCAGTGATTCTCCCCGTCGGGCACATTCTATCGCCGCTCAGGGTGGTATCAATGCCGCCAAGAATTACCGGAACGACAACGACTCTGTTTATCGTCTGTTTCACGACACCATAAAGAGTGGAGACTACCGTAGCCGTGAAGCAAATGTCTACCGTCTCGCAGAAGTATCTAATAATATCATCGACCATTGCGTAGCACAAGGCGTTCCTTTTGGGCGCGACTATAGCGGACTTCTCGATAACCGCTCATTCGGAGGCGGACAGGTTTCCCGCACCTTCTATGCACGCGGTCAGACCGGACAACAGCTTCTTCTCGGTGCTTATGCGTCACTCAATCGTCAGATTTTCAAAGGGCGCGTCAAGTCATATCCCAGACATGAGATGCTTGATTTGGTAGTGATTGACGGTGAAGCAAAGGGTATAATAACCCGTAACCTTGTAACAGGCAAAATTGAAAGATTCGGTGCACACGCAGTGGTTATCGCCACCGGAGGATATGGTAACTGTTATTTTCTCTCCACCTACGCAATGACCTGCAATGGTTCTGCAATTTGGCAGTGCTATAAGAAGGGGGCATTCTTTGCAAACCCGTGCTTTACGCAGATTCATCCCACTTGTATTCCGGTCGAAGGCGACCAGCAGTCGAAACTGACCCTCATGTCAGAATCTCTTCGTAACGACGGACGTATCTGGGTTCCCAAAAAGATCGAAGATGCCAAAAAACTCCAAGCAGGAGATATTAAGGGTTCGCAGATTCCTGAAGAGGATAGGGATTATTATTTGGAACGCAGATATCCTGCATACGGTAACCTGGTACCCCGTGACGTAGCCTCACGCGCAGCTAAAGAGCGTTGTGACGCAGGTTTCGGCGTAAACAATACAGGTAAAGCGGTATTTCTCGACTTCAGCACTGCTATTGAAAGACTCGGAAAGGAGGTTATCGAAGCAAGATACGGCAACCTTTTCCAGATGTACGAAAAGATTACCGACGTCAATGCTTATGAAGAACCTATGATGATCTACCCTACCATTCACTACACTATGGGCGGCATCTGGGTTGACTATAACCTCCAGACTACTATTCCGGGGCTATACGCTATCGGCGAAGCCAACTTCTCCGATCACGGTGGAAACCGCCTCGGTGCTTCTGCTCTTATGCAGGGTCTCGCAGATGGATATTTCATACTTCCCTACACAATCGGCGATTATCTCGCCGGTAAAATTTTGGATCCCAAGATCGACACAAATCACCCTGCATTTGCAGAGGCAGAAAAGGCCATCACTGAGAGGATAAATAAACTATTCAATGTAAAAGGCAAGCGTAGTGTTGATTCATTTCACAAAGAACTCGGCCATATAATGTGGGAGTATGTGGGAATGGCCCGTAATGAGGAGGGTTTGAAAAAAGCCATCTCAGAGATTCGGAAAATCCGCAAAGAATACTGGGAAAATGTATGCGTACCAGGTGAAAACAATGAATTTAACATGGAACTCGAGAAGGCCTTGAGGGTTGCCGACTTTATGGAAATGGGAGAACTAATGGCACTTGATGCTCTCAATCGCCGCGAATCCTGCGGAGGTCATTTCCGTGAAGAAATGCAAACCGAAGATGGTGAAACAAAGCGTGACGATGAAAACTTCATGTATGTCAGCGCATGGGAATTTAAAGGAGAGGAGCAAGAGCCCATCCTTCACAAAGAGTCGTTGAAATTTGAATTTGTAAAAGTTGCCTCGCGCAGTTACGCGAAATTATAAAGAGTAAGGAGAAAGTTTATGAATTTTACATTAAAAATATGGCGTCAAAAAAACGCCAAGAGTAAGGGTCACTTTGAAACCTATGAAGTAAAAAATATCTCTCCCGGAACATCTTTTCTGGAAATGTTGGATATTCTAAACGAACAACTTATCAACGAAGGCATAGATCCCGTGGCAGTCAATAAAGGCTGCAAAGGAAAACAAGTCGATCCCGTAGCATTTGACCACGATTGTCGTGAAGGAATATGTGGTATATGCTCACTCTACATCAATGGACGCGCACATGGTCCCGACGATGAAATAACCACTTGTCAGCTCTATATGCGCAAATTCAAAGATGGCGAAACCATTACCGTAGAACCTTGGAGAACCCGTGGTTTTCCCGTTGTAAAAGATCTTGTCGTAGACAGAGGAGCTTTTGATAAAATACTCCAGGCAGGTGGATTCATATCGGTAAATGCCGGCAATGCTCCTGATGCAAACGCTATTCTCGTACAAAAAGATAAAGCCAATGAAAGCATGGATGCTGCGGCATGTGTGGGTTGCGGTGCTTGCGTTGCCACTTGCAAAAATGGTTCAGCAATGCTATTTGTAGCCGCCCGTGTAAGTTCACTTGCTCTTTTACCTCAGGGTAAAATTGAAGGAGCGCGCCGTGCAAAATTGATGGTAGCCAAAATGGATGAACTTGGTTTCGGCAGTTGTACCAACACCCGTGCCTGTGAATTAGAGTGTCCAAAAGGAATCAGCATAGCACATATAGCGAGACTCAACAGGGAGTTTCTTTCAGCTAAATTAAAAGACTAGTTAGGAATGATCAACGACTAATATTAAAAATAAATGGGGTTTCGGCCCCATTTATTTTTAATAACTTTTTATAAAAGTTTATTTCATGTTGATACAATTTGATAAGTTTTAATAAAAAATAACTCCTTAAAAATAGTTATTTAATCTGCAAACCTCTTTTTAAATTCTTGTCCAAATATTATTAACACGATACATTTGTTGAAAAAAATAATTAAGTTTATAAACATCGTAAACAATTCAATCTTAAATAACAATTTTAAGAGTATTTTATTGTTTATATTCTGTCAATATAATTTTGATAAGTAACGTTTAAATTTTATCCACAATATCAACACACTAACAACTACAACTATTTTATTAAATATTATTATTTATTTTTGTGTTGTTTAAATAAGTTATCGAGACGATACCATCAGATATGAGTAAAGAAAGATTTGATCCGAGGGAGGAGTCCTTTTCCAGAGAACGTGATCGTGATATTGAGGGTCAGATACGTCCTAAAGAGTTTGAGGAGTTCGCGGGACAGGACAAAGTTATAGAAAATCTTAAGATTTTTGTGCAGGCGGCGCTTCTCAGAGGTGAGGCTCTTGATCATATACTTTTACATGGTCCTCCCGGATTGGGAAAGACTACTCTTGCCCATATTGTGGCCCATGAACTTGGTGTAAATATGAAAATAACTTCCGGTCCGGTTCTGGATAAGCCCGGGGATCTGGCCGGACTTCTTACTTCCCTTGAAGAGGGGGATGTGCTCTTTATAGATGAGATTCACCGTCTTTCACCCATAGTGGAGGAGTATCTCTATTCCGCAATGGAGGATTATACTATAGATTTAATGATAGATAAGGGACCGGGAGCACGTTCGATACAGATAACTCTTAATCCTTTCACGCTGATAGGGGCTACCACCCGCAGCGGACTTCTCACTTCTCCATTGAGGGCAAGGTTTGGTATTAAATCCCATCTTGAGTATTATGATGCTAAGGTTCTTAGGCAGATTATTATACGTAGTGCTTCAATTCTGGATATAGAAATAAATGAAGATGCAGCATGGGAGATTGCTTTACGTAGTCGTGGTACACCGCGTATAGCCAATTCTTTATTTCGCAGGGTGAGAGATTTTGCGCAGGTAAAGGGTACCGGTATAATTGATCTTGAAATAGCGCGAATTGCCCTCAATGCTCTGAACATTGACAAGCGAGGTTTGGATGCTATCGATAATAAAATTTTGACGACAATTATAGAAAAATTTAAGGGAGGTCCGGTTGGAGCCGGTACGATAGCCACAGCTATAAGCGAGGATGTAGGTACGCTTGAAGAGGTATATGAACCGTTTTTAATAAAAGAGGGTTTTTTATCGAGAACTCCGAGAGGTAGGGTAGTAACGGAACTTGCCTATAATCACCTCGGCATAAGATTGCCCGACAGGGAAAATCTCCTATTCTAATATTTAAATTTTGAGTAAATATAATTTTAAAATAATATCGGAAGAAAAATGAAAAGAATATTTGTTGCAATAATAGCCGCATTAATTTTTATTCCATTACAGGAGACCAATGCCTGTACTTCGGCAATCATTACAGGAAAGGCAACACCAGACGGACGTCCACTGCTCTGGAAACATCGTGATACGGGTACTCTGGATAATCGTATAGAATATTTTGACAAATCCAAAGACAGAAGCATCAAATATGCCTTCATAGCTCTTGTGGATAGTCCGAAAGAGACCAAAGAGGCTTGGATAGGTACCAATGAAGTGGGTTTCTCCATTATGAATACCGCTTCATATAATCTAAATGATGAGGAATCTCCGATACAGGATCAGGAAGGGGTGGTTATGTACAATGCGCTTGCTACTTGCAGGACTCTAGCAGATTTTGAAAAAATGCTTTCCAAAATGAAATTTCCTACCGGAGTGGAGGCAAATTTCGGTGTCATCGATGCCGAAGGTGGGGCCGCTTACTATGAAGTGAGCTGCAGGGATTGGGTAAAGGTAGATGCTAATGATCCCGCCATTGCACCCGAGGGTTATCTTATATATACCAATCATTCCTTTACAGGTAAACTGAATGATGGTATGGGCTATATACGCTATGTGAGTGCTAGTGATATCTTCCGCGACCGTTTCGTAAAGAACCAACCTATGACTCCTCAGTGGATTTTTAATTTACTTTCCCGCAATTTTTATCATTCTCTTCTCGATATAAATCTTGCTGAAAATCCTGAGGTAGTTCCGAGCGGATGGTTTATTGATCAGGATTTCATTCCTCGAAAATCCACTTCGGCCTCGAGTGTGATAAAGGGTGTACTTCCGGGTGAGAATCCGGAATTGACGGTTATGTGGAGTATAGTGGGATATCCCCCCACAAGCGTTGCCGTACCCCTATTCGTAAAGAGTGGAAAAGATCTTCCTGCGCAGGTAGTGGCCAGAGGTGAAAACAGTGAAGGTCTCAATCCCAAGAATTGTGAGATTTGTGACCTCGCAATGGCTCGAAAAGCGGGTGTATTCCCCGTTGCCAGAGGAAATGGGGGTAAATATTTCCGTTTCGATCTTCTCTGGAATAGAGAGGGAACAGGATATATACAACGTCTTGCTCTCTATGAGGAGGCTATTTTCGAGACATTCAATCCTGTAATAGATAAATGGTATGAAAAGGGTTCGGTAGATATTTCAGAACTCTCCGAGCTCTATTCAAAAATGGATATAGGCGCTGCTGTAAAATAAGGTGCATATTCCCGAAAATATATCCAGAAATTATGTAGACAACTGTTTCACATCGTCGGCGAAAGCAGTTTACATAACATCGGTAATTTCTCTGATGGATGCTCCATCGGTGCATGTCGTGCTGGCAGATACCAAGAAAAATGCCTATTTTCTCACCAACGACTTTTATAGTTTCTTTTCGGACGAATGTGTCTATTATTATCCCTCACCGACAGATAAAAATGAACTCAAAGAGGCTACTGCCAAAGTGCAGCGCACAGCCACGTTATCTGCTCTGAATTCATTTGAGGGAGCATCCGATGCTTTTTGGCGTGAAAAAGTAGAAGCCGGTTCTTTTGTCATAACCGGTCAACTGATGGACATGGGATATAATTCCCGTCATAAACCTGTTTTAATAATTACCTATCCTGATGCATTGGATTTGCAGATACTCAAAAAGAGCGAAATCAGACGCACCGTACTTTCAATAAAGAGAGGGGAGAGGCTTTCCCATGAATTTATAAAGGAGATGCTCTACGAAAGTGGGTTTGAAAAGGTGGATTTTACGGTTGAGCCTGGGCAATTTGCATTGAGGGGTGGTATAATCGACATTTTTTCATTTGCCGATAATTTGCCGGTCAGGATAGATTTTTTCGGTAATCAGGTTGAATCCATTCGAAGATTCGATATCAATACCCAGCTTTCGAGAGAGAGCCTGGAAAGCGTAGATATTTTTCCGGACATCCATAAAGAAACAGATGATTCTTCGCTTGTTCCGTTTTGGGAAATTCTTCCCGAAAATACTGTTCTATGGGATTTGAGAGGGGAAAATCCTACCGGAGAAAATTATGTCATACCTCAGCCCACATTCAATAAAAATTTTGAAATACTTTCACAGGATATCCGGAACAAAATGGATGAAGGATATACCGTGACCATTTTAAGTCCCAATGAGGCCCAAACCGACCGCCTCAGACAGATTTTAGTTGACACAGGAGAAAAGGTACGACCTAATTTTCTTCCGTTGTCACTTCATGAAGGTTATGTGGACAGGATTTCAAAGAATTGTTACTATACCGACCATCAGATATTCGAACGTTATCACAAGGTTAAGGTTAAAAGGCAGGTTGAGAGATCCGAACGACTTACCATCAATGAAATAATGGCATTTCGAATGGGGGATTACGTAGTACATATAGATTACGGAGTGGGCAGGTTCGGCGGTCTTGTGAAAACAAATGTCAATGGCAAGGTACAGGAGGCCATAAAATTGGTCTATAAAGATAACGATGTGGTCTTTGTCTCAATTCACGGCATCCACCGCATCTCCAAATATAAATCGAGGGATGGCGAACCGCCGAAGATTTACAAGCTCGGCACCAAAGCGTGGGAAAATCTCAAATCCAGAACCAAATCCAAGGTTAAGGATATTGTAGATGATTTGATAAAACTTTATTCCGCCAGACATCATTCGAAAGGCTTTGCATTTTCAGCGGACAATTACCTCATGCACGAACTGGAATCCTCATTTATGTACGAGGATACGCCCGACCAGGCCCTTGCTTCAAAGAAAGTAAAGGAAGATATGGAAAGCGACCGGCCTATGGATCGCCTGGTGTGTGGAGATGTAGGATTCGGAAAGACGGAAGTGGCCATAAGAGCCGCATTCAAGGCTGTTTGCGACAGCAAGCAGGTGGCGGTTCTGGTACCTACCACCATTCTTGCGCTGCAGCATTATCATACATTTTCTTCCCGTCTGAAGGATTTCCCCTGCAGGGTAGAATATATAAGTCGTCTTCGCAATACAAAAGAGATATCGCGTATATTGGAGGACCTCGCGTCAGGCAGAGTGGACATTCTTATCGGTACTCACCGCATCCTCAACAAAAAAGTGCTCTTCAAGGATCTTGGACTACTCATCATCGATGAAGAGCAAAAATTTGGAGTCTCCTCAAAAGAGAAAATACGTCAGATGAGGAGCAATATAGATACTCTCACCCTTACTGCCACTCCCATCCCCAGAACCCTGCAATTTTCGCTTCTCGGGGCGAGGGATCTCTCCATAATCAACACACCTCCACCCAACCGCAAGCCGGTCTATACCGAGGTGATAAATTTTAATGACGAGGTGATAACCGATATAATCAACTCCGAGCTGGAGAGAGGAGGGCAGGTATTTTTTGTTCACAACAGGATCGAAGATATTCTCTCCGTATATGACATATTGCAACGTCTGGTTCCCGAGGCAAAGATATGTGTGGCACACGGACAGATGGAACCGGAGATGCTGGAGAAGAGAATAGTGGAGTTTATCGCGGGAGAGCACGATATTCTTCTGGCCACTACCATAATCGAAAACGGCATCGATATTCCCAACGCCAATACGATGATCATCAATCAGGCGCAACGCTTTGGTCTGAGCGACCTCCATCAGCTCAGAGGCAGGGTGGGCCGCTCCAATGTAAAAGCTTACTGTTATCTCCTGATACCTCCCATCGCTTCCATTACGGATGATGCGCGCAGACGAATCAGAGCGATCGAAGCTTTCTCGGATCTGGGCAGCGGATTCAACATTGCGATGCAGGATCTGGATATCCGCGGTGCGGGCAATCTGTTGGGTGCGGAACAGAGCGGGTTCATTGCCGAGATGGGATTCGATACCTATATGCGGATTCTCAATGAGGCGATGTCTGAGCTGCGTGAAGAGAAATTGAGTAGGGGAGAGGATGTCACTTTACCGGACACGATACGTTCCGCTCCAATGGTGGATACCCAGATAGAAACCGATCTGGAGGCCTATATTCCGGATGAGTACGTCCAGGTGACTTCGGAAAAAATCCGCCTCTACAAGGATTTGACCACTATCAGCGATGAGAAGCAGATTGAGGCTCTGCGCAGGGAGATGGAGGATCGCTTCGGTCCAATTCCCGAACAACTTGAAGAGTTGATCCGCATAGTGCAGCTCAAGAAGGTGGCCCAGAATCTCGGTTTCGAGAAAATAATTCTCAAAAACGGAGTAATGCTGGCCTATTTCATCTCCAACAGCATGCATTCCTATTACAGAGGAGATCTCTTTCCGGCCATACTTTCCGCCATACAGTCACTTGGTGATCGCTGTAGAGTCAATGAGGTAAAAGAGAAACTTTATGTCAGGGTAAAAAGTATTCCTGATGTGCGTCAAGCCATTCTCTTTCTCTCAAAACTCATTTAGATTCCAAAAACTTCTTACCTTTGCAACCCTGAATAAACAATATGGATAGAATGTATTTACTTATAGATATCGGCAATACGGCATGCAAAGCGGCCTTTGCCGACGATGAGAAAATAGGAAAAGTTTTTCGTTATGCGGGAGATGATATCCGGCAGTTTGTACGCGACACTTGCGAATCCGAATATCCCGGCAAAAAGGCCTGGGTGGCTGTTTTAAGTAATGTTCGTGCTGACGATCCCGATCTGGAGGCTATGTTGCGCAATGAGTTTTGCGACCGTTTGGTGGTGCTCGATGTGGCCGAGTGCGATCGTCTGGTGGAGACGGGACTCGCGCAGTTCGAGGTACTTGCGAATATGCCTGAAGGTATGGGAGCAGATCGTATAGCGGCTATTTTGGCTGCCAACAACCTCTTTCCGGAGAATGATTTGATGGTGTTTGATTTCGGTACGGCCACAACGGTGGAATTTATAAATTGTCATAAAGAGAATTCTCCGGCACATTATATAGGGGGCTCCATTTCTTTGGGTTTGAATACAAGATATCGGGCTCTGAGTCATTTTGCGGAGCGTATTCCACTGCTCAATCCGAGGGATTTCATGGAGTTTCACAAGGATGAGAAAATTTGCCCTTATGGTACCGATTTGGATACTGCGATGGCAGCGGGTAATATTCTCGGCATAATGTTTGAAATAGAAGGATATCAGAGAGAGAGTCCTGAACGAACGGTGATTTTTACAGGAGGGGATGCGATTTATTTTGCTGAAAAGCTTAAAAGTTCCATATTTGTCGTTTACAACCTTGTTTTGATGGGGCTCTCACAGATAGCACAGTTTTATGCTGAACAATAGTACCATACGAAAATTCAGAAGAATCGCGGCAACGCTGCCTGCGTTATTTGTGCTTTTTATTGCCCTCCCTTCTTCGGCGCAGACGATAGCTGCCGACGGCAGTTTTACTCCATATTCAATGTTTGGTGTAGGTTCCCTTGTAAGACCGGGTACATCATATAATCTTTCGATGGGGGGTATCGGTATCGGGGACCGCAATTTTCGCTACATTAATTATATCAATCCGGCAGCCGTTACAGAGCGCCAGGCTCAATCGTTTATGCTCGATTTCGGCATAGAACAGGGAAATATCTATTATACCGCAAATCCGGCTACTGCTATTGGAGGAACAGGTTCCGATCTGCTGAAGAGTGTAAATAATACCTTCAATATGCACCACATCATAGCATCGTTCCCGATCTGGAAAAGTTCGGCTTTCAAAGTGGGTATCGTGCCTTACAGCAATGTCGGATATAAGTTTGTTACGACCGAGAGCAATGATGAGATGGTTGCCGAAGCCGGAGATATAAAGTACTCTAAAATTGGGCAGGGCAGTATTTACCGGACATTCATAGGAGCGGGAGCCACCTTCTGGGACAGGCTCAGCGTGGGTGCGGATCTGCAATTTTATTTCGGTACGATAAATCGCTACAGCAGCGCTACGTTCACCACCAACACATCATTCCGATCGATCAATTCAGGTTGGACCTTCGTTTCACGTGCAATATCGGGAAAGTTCGGACTTCAGTACAGGCAACCGCTGGTCGGCAACACATCGGCTACTATCGGAGTTACATACGATTTGGCCACTACATTCAGAGGAGAGAACATACGCTACGCCTACGGAGTATCGGCAAGCGGCAAGGATACGGTTTTCCACCGCAACACTCCTCTTGAAACAATGTCGATACCCTCCGAGCTTGGAGTGGGATTTACCATACGCAATACGGAAAAATGGATGGTGGGATTCGATTACACGCGTTCCAATTGGACAAATTATTTTCTCGAGAAGACCCCGGGGGTGGACATCAAACCTACGACGGCACAGACATTTAGGCTGGGATTTGAAGTGACCCCAAACAGATACGATATCAGATACTATCTCAAAACGCTCACCTACAGGGCAGGAGCCTACTATGAGCAGAACTATTTTACCCTAAACGGTTCTCCCATTACAAGGCAAGGCATCACCCTCGGAGTTTCGTTTCCGGTATTCCGATACTATAATGCAGTGACTTTTGGGGTGGATATAGGCCAGAGGGGTTCGGTTGCAGACAATCTCATAAGGGAGAGATATTTCCTTTTTACTCTCTCGTTTGACCTGCACGACATATGGTTTATAAAAACTTTATATCAATAGATTAGATTATTTTTATTAACTTTACCCGATATTTTAAAAAATGGAAACAATGAAGAAAATCGCAATTATCCTCTTTGCAATGGTTCTTTCTCTTCCTGCATTTTCCCAGGGAAAGTATGGAAAAGACAGTGTGGAATGTACTAAATATCTCTCGTTCTATTCGGAACTTTACAAACAGAGAAATTATGACGAAGCTGCTCCGCACTGGAGGAAGGCCATCGCCCTCTGTCCTCCGACAGCCAGTCAGAACATGCTCCTGCACGGTCAGAACCTTCTCCGTATGGACATTCGCAAAAATGCCAAAAATCCGGTCCGCAGACAGGAGCTCATCGACTCTCTGATAATGCTCCATGACCTTCGTTCGGAATACTATCCCAATAACCGTGTGAAGAGTATGGACAATAAGGCCATCGATATTATCAACTATAACTATTGTGGTGACGATCCTCTCAAACAGTATCAGTTATTGACCGAGATCATCGAGACCATCAACACGGACTGTAGCCCCATCGTTTTCATCAACCAAATGAAAGGTGGCGTGGCGCTTTACCAGGCAGGCTCTATCCCTGCAGAGGCTTTAATGACCTGTTTCGAGAATAATATCTGCCACATCGAGGATATGATTGCCATGGATCCTGAAAAAGAGGAGTATCGCACCGTGAAACAAGACATTGAGACCATCTTTGCCGAGAGCGGAGTTGCATCGTGTGAAAACCTCATAGAACTTTATACCCCAAGATTCGAAGCCAATCCTACGGATGCCAACCTTCTCGCTACAATGGTAAAAATGCTTACAAGAGCTGACTGTGTCAGTACCGACCTCTTTCTCAAGAGTGCTGTCGCTCTTCACGAGATCAATCCCTCGTCCAGTTCGGCCTATGGTCTTTACAGACTCTATTCTTCACGAGACGAGGATAGGCTTGCCGCACAATTTTTCGAGAGTGCCATTTCTCTTCTTGACCCCAACGATGTAAAGACGGCGGCGGAATACAACCTGGAGTTGGCTACCTTCTATTTCAAGAAACTCAATCGTGCTGCTACTGCAGTAGCTACCGCCAAGAAGGCCATCGAGTATGATCAGAGCGTTGCAGGCAAGGCCTATCTTCTTATCGGCACCATCTGGGCATCACAAGAGTGTCCCGGCAGTGAGGTTGACGTAAGATCCAAATATTGGGTGGCGGTTGACTATATGGTCAAAGCCAAGAATGCCGACCCTGAAGTTGCCGATCATGCAGATGAACTTGCCGCACAGTACCGCAAATACTTCCCAATGCAGGTTGACGCCTTCATGTATGACGTTACCGACGGTCAAAGATATACTGTCTCCTGCGGAGGTATGACGGAAATCACAACTGTAAGGACACAAAAATAATCTTTTGATTCCCACAGTACATTACAGATACAAACCTATAGCCATCGGTTCATGCTTGATGGCTATAGTGCTTTTTGTGCTGACATCCTGCAGGAAAGAACCGACGGGCGATCCCATTGATCCGACGGTGACCCCACTACAAGTAGTAAAGAATATGGAGGTGGTGCAGACGGTCAATGGCGGAGTGGAGATGAGGATGCATGCGCCCGAAATGCGTAAATACTCATATGTGGCAGATTCGGTTGAGGTGAATTATGACCTCTATACCGGTGGCTTTTCCGTCAATGCATTTACCTCTGACGGGGAGCTCGAGACACGCATCACATCGAAAGAGGCCAAACATATCATCACCGACGGAAAAGAGCAGTGGCTTGCTTACGGAGATGTGGTAATCACCAATTATATCAAGCAGGAGAGTATGGAGAGCGATACCGTTTACTGGGACCGTCAGGAGCAGAAAATATATACAAATTGCTATGTCCGGCTCTCCTCACCACAGGGTATGATGCAGGGTTATGGGATGGAATCCGACGAGATGGCCAGGAATGCTATCCTGCTCAAACCCTTCGATTCTTACACTGTTGCCGCTGACAGCACCTCAATTTTGCTCGATTCTCTAAATTTTGTTGGCCCACCCGTGCAACGTTTTTGACCTTTTATGCATCTATATAATATATTTTTGTTTACTTTTGCAATCCATTTTCCAAAATGGATATTGAAAGTAGATTAAAAATAAACTAAAACTTAACAAACACAATGGCGGTTCTTGAAAAAATTCGCGTCAAATTAGGAATTTTGATAACGGTTCTCATCGCAGTCGCGCTGTTATCATTCATCATTGATCCTCAAACTCTGAGTTCGACTGCACAAAGATTTTCATCCGACAATAAAGTAGGCATACTGGACGGAAAGTCCATTTCATATAGTGATTTTTACCAGGAGGTTGAGTATTTTACCCGACTGACCGAATTGATGGGACAGAGTTCCAACGACGAAGAGACACAAAAAACCATCCGCAATGCAGCCTGGCAGTCTCTCCTCGATAAGCACCTGTTCCAGCCCATGATTGCTGACGCAGGCATCGTCGTAGGTGACGAAGAGATGCTGGATCTCACACAGGGTGCCAACATCTCCCCCGTGGTGGCAAATCAGCAGATGTTCCAGGATGCCAACGGTACATTCAGCCGTGAGGCTCTCGTAAGTTTCGTACAGGCGATCCCCACCGATGCCACCGGTCAGTATGAGATGTATTGGCATTCAGTGGAAAATTCAGTTTATACGGACAGGCTCTATAATAAATATGCCTCGCTGATTGGCGCATCCAATGTTTATAACAAGGTTGAGCAACAGCGAATGATATTTGAGAATAACGTCCTTTCTTCGGTTGATTTCGTGCTTTCACCCCTGGGCTTTGAGCGTGATACCGCCATCACCGTTTCCAACAAGGAGGTAAAGGAGTACTATAAGGCACGCAAGGAGCTCTTTACCCGTCCGGCCACCCGCAATATAGAGTATGTGCTCTATGAGGTTGTACCTTCGGATGAGGATATCGAGAGCCAAACCGACAACTTCAATGCACTTTATGCCGAGTTTGCCGTAGCTGACAATCCCAAAAACTTCATTGCTCTCAATTCCGATCGCAAATGGGATCCCTTCTATTACACTGAAGAGGAGCTTGAGTCCGAGCCCTATTTCAAGGCTGTTGCTTTTGGAAAGAAGGCTCCCGTAGTGAGTGAGATCAGTTCCGGAGAGAACCAGCTTGCAGCAGCCCGCTTGTCCGATATCAAGATCATGGCCGACTCTGCAAAAGTGTGGTATGCGCCTTTCCCCCTCGAGAATGAGGTAGAGGCTGATGAGTTGCTCGCAAGGGCTCAGAAGATGAGAGAGCCCTCGGATGAGTTCAGCGAGATGGGCTGGATTACTCAAGACGTCCTTTTGTATACTGACCTGGCGGGTTTTGAGAGGGCTCTCGAGCCGGCAACAGGCAAAGCATACAAGATAAAGAGCACTACTGCAAATGCATTTTTTGTAGTCTATGTGGCTGAGCGTACAAAGGCTCGGAAAAAGGCCC